>Ga0210385_10000034_pt1 | contig 200469 bp, 138 predicted proteins | sample IncBWH26OmetaG_FD_160107 | JGI IMG/M metagenome (GOLD analysis project Ga0210385, IMG submission 160107) | Forest soil microbial communities from Barre Woods Harvard Forest LTER site, Petersham, Massachusetts, United States - Inc-BW-H-26-O ...
TACCTAACCAAACTAACCCTACCGAGGAAAGAGTGCGAAAGGCCTTTGAAGTCAGTAACATCGATAAGATAGACATAGGTATCTTCCTGGCAAGCCTTACCATTGTTATTAACAGAACCATTCCATCCTTTATTCATATCTGTAGAATGATAGATAGGAGAACCCCACCTGTCGAAGATATACATATCAAAGGTAGAGAAGTAAGTGCCCTTAGGGATAAAGACATCATTGAGCCCGTCAGCATTGGGTGTAAAAGCCGAAGGGATATAAAGTGTAAAGAGCGCATCAATAACAATATAATGTTCGATCGAATCGATACATCCATGCTGATTGATATCCCTGAGTGTAACCAGGTATGTGCCTGTATCGGCATAGGTATGCGAAGGGTTTTGTACAATACTGAAGTTAGCAGGGCTGGTTGTATCACCAAATGACCAAAGCCATTGTGTAATACCGTATATATCTTTTGTAGAATCGGTGAAGGTAATATCAGGAGAGATAATAGTAGTAGGTTGGGGAGCATCTACAAACTGGGTATGCGGATGATCATAAACCGTAATAAGATTGTTTTGAGTAAGCACTGAAGGACAACCACTGTCAGAAGTAACCGTAAGAGCTACGGTATATACACCGGGTGATTTATAACAGTATGCTGTGTCCTTAATAGCAGCAGATTGTCCATTGCCAAAACTCCAGTTCCATGATTTAATAGTACCCGTGGCAATAGTAGAGTTATCGGTAAACAGAATACAGGCAGGATAACAACCATTGTTCGTATCGGTAGTAAACGCAACGACAGGCGAAGGGTCAACAATTACAAGCATACTGTCAATAGCAGGTAAAAGAGTACAGCCATCTGTAACCGTAACAGTATAATACATAGTGTTAGCAGGAGAAACAGAAATAGAAGATCCATTTATATTACCGGGAGTCCAGGTGTATGTATATGGTCCACCGGTTCCACCAGCCGCTGCGGCATGTACAGTGGCAGAAGTGTTCGGGCACATAGCAGTAGGCGCGCCAGTAGTAACAGTTAAAGCCGGATTTACAGTAACCGTAACAGGAACAGGTGCACCCGGACAGTTGTTAGCATCGGCCGTAGTAACAGTGTATGTAGTAGTAACAGTAGGTCCAACCTTAACAGAAGAACCTGTTAAGTTACCGGGAGTCCATGTAAAAGTATAAGGTCCGGTTCCTCCGGTAGCTGTGGCCGAAAGAGTAGAAGAATCACCTTTACAAATGGTTGCCGGTGTAGCCAATGGTGTAGCAACAACAAGCGCAGGCTGCGTTACTGTAGCAACAGCCGTACTTAAGCAGCCAGCCGAATCAGTAACAGTTAATGTATATGTGCCGGCTAAAAGCCCGGTAGCCGAATCAGTTGTTTGTCCGAGCGGATCACTCCACATATAAGTATAAGGCATCACCCCACCGGTAGCTGTACCGGCGGCAGAGCCATTATTGCCTCCATTACATGTAACGGTAGTAGTAGATGTAATGCTGGCTGTTTCACCGGGAATATTAGGCACAGTAACGCTGATGGTAGCTGTACACTTATTAGCGTCTGCAACACCGAATGTATATGTACCGGGCTTCACATTGTTAAGGCTGGTAGTAGCAGCACCCGTGCTCCATTGATAAACATATGGTGTAGTGCCTCCGGTAATAGTAACAGAAGCATAGCCATCAGCTTTATTACAGAAAGCAGAAGCAACACTATCCGTCAGTACTAACGGAGCAGGTTGTGTAACGGTAAGTGGGTTGGTATCAGCAGGGCATCCGTTGGCATCTGTAACAACAACTGAATAATTACCTGCACAAAGTCCATTAGCCGTTGCACCCGTCTGAACAGGTGTAGTGCTCCATGTATATGTAAATGCACCTGTTCCTCCTTTAGGTATAACCGTAGCGGAGCCATTGCAAGCACCGTTACAGGTAGCAGCAAAAGCAGCTGCCGTAAGTGTAACTGCCGCAGGTTGTGTTATATTGGCAACAGTACTATCCTTACATCCATTGGCATCTGTAACGGTAACGGTGTAAGAGCCCATAGCAAGCCCGGTGGCGGTGGTATTAGTTTGCACGGGAGCAGTGTTCCATGAATACGTATATGCGCCCGTTCCCCCTTTAACGCCATCTGTAGCAGTTCCATTACTTTGTCCGTTGCAAAGAACAGCAACTGTTTTAGAGATAGAATCTCGTATAGCGGCAGGTTGTGTAATAACAGCCGTAGTGGATTGTGAACAGCCGGTACCATTAGCATCTGTAACGATAACTGTATAGCTGCCTGCAGTCAAACCAGTAGCAGTAGCCGTGGTTTGAACCGGGGTAGTGTTCCATGAATACGTATAAGGGGTGGTTCCTCCTGTGGCCGTAGCCGTAGCCGTTCCATTGTTACCACCATTGCAAGATACAGGTGTAGTGCCTGAAATAGAAGGAGTAAGAGCCCCGGGCTGTGTAATGGTAACCGAGGCAGTACCCGAACAACCACCGGAAGCATCGTTAACCGTAACGGTGTATGACCCCGGAGAAAGATTAGTGGCCATAGCATTTGTTTGAACCGGCGCAGTGTTCCATGAATAGGTATAAGTTCCTGAACCACCCTTAACACCAACTGTTGCAGTGCCATTGTTACCACATGCTACTGATACATTTGTGAATGATGCAATTGAATCACGGATGGGTGGAGAGCCACCAACCAGTACTGTTGCAGTTGCCTTGCAACCTATAGAATCTGAAGATGTGACAGTATAAGAGGCAGCAGCTAGGCCAGTTGCAGTAGTAGTAGTTTGTCCCCCTGTCCATGTATATGTGTAAGGATTAATTCCACCAGCAGGTGTTACAGATGCTGTGCCATCGGTATTACCGCAGGTGGTTGGGGTAGAGCTCGTAGTCAACGCCGTGTTTGATATTCTTATAACAGCACTATCTTTTATGATAAGCCCACAACTATTTGCTATGGAAACAGTATAGGTAGTTGTTGCATTGGGTGTAGCTATTACAGAAGCCCCTGTAGCAGTATTTAGGCCAGCCGCCGGAGACCATGTATAAGTTGCACCACCTGAAGAAGTCATAGTTACAGGGGAGCCTTTACAAACAACCGTGTCACGCAAGTTATTAAGATAAGAGTGAGTAAGACAAACTTCCTGTGTATTATCTCCACCACCGGTACCAGCTGTGAATCCCCAGTAAACATTTGGGTTTCCACTAAAAACCCCGTTTATCAAGTCGCCTGTATATGTGAGTCGCAGATTACAATCATAGTAAACAGATAATACCTGGCTCGTTGGGTTCCATGTTATTTCCATATTATGCCAGTTGCCATCAGGAATAAGCGGGTTTGCAGGATCTAACTGCACAGGGCCAGCTAAATTATTTCCCGACCCATCTGTGTGATTAACATCGCCGTTTTTTTCAATTGCAGTATGACAATAAGGTGGATCCCATCCATTCTGGTAGGTGTCAAATTCAACGGCTACAGAAGGTGCTATACCTGCATACCCTAATCCACCTCCAAGGCTACCGGCATTGGTGCTTTGTTGTTGAAAAACAAAGCATATTCCATCAGCGCCACCACAATTATAGCATTGTTTGCCTAGAAACATTTGGAACTGGATGTCGAATTGTTTAGTTAAGCTGACCTGGGTGGTGTACCATATCTGCCCACCTTGATTTTTTTGTTGAGGAGTTAATTCATATGTGGTTACTGCGGCAGAACACTCTGAAGAAGTTGTAGAAGCATTGCCATTAATAATGAACTGAGCCTCACACGTAGATGACGCTTGAATTATAACTAAAGCTATTAAAAAGTGTAATTTTTTTAAATACATAATATTTACAATAGCTACGAGGCAAAAAATAACGTCTAAATATAAGTACAATTTACCACATTAACTGCTGTTATACGTAACAAATCTCTCAAAGTTATTTTTTCATTTTTATCCGAAGAGCATATGGATTTAATGCGAGGAGTTAATTAGTTAAAAAAAACTATAATTCCTACCAACGTTTCACGTTTTTTCTACGTACTAGGTATTGGAATGGCTTTTTATGATTACATCACATTGTGTTTTTGACTAATATGCCTTATTTCGCTATATTTGTAAGCTCTTTTACAGGAAAACCCCTAGCGCTCAGATGAAAATTATTCATGTTGTTGATCCTTTTGCCGGCGGAATAGCTACTTTTTTGAAGCTATTAACCGAAGAGTTGAAAGATGACTACCATATAATAATTCATGGTGAGCGAAAAGAGCTGGCGGATGCAAAGTATGTGAAAACAATTTTCCCGCGGAAGAATATAAGATTCATTCAGTGGAAATCGGTACAACGAGAACTAAGTCCTGTTAAGGACATAAAAGCTTACGCAGAGCTGGTAAGCATTTTGCGCAGGTTTAGCGATGCTGATGTTGTTCATTTACATTCATCGAAAGCTGGTTTTCTTGGACGTATTGCTTGCAGGCATTTAGGTATTGCGAATGTTATTTATACCCCTAATGGTGCGCCCTTTTTAATAAAAAAAGGCAAGAGGTTGAACTTAAAGCTGTACGAAAAGTTCGAGAAACTTGCATATCATTTTGGTGGCAGAATAATCTGTGCTTCCGCCTCTGAAAGAGATGAATATGAAAAGAGGGGAATGACTGCTGAATTTATAAGTAATGGAACAAGGATAAGCAAGAGCTCATTTATTGGGAATAAGGATTACAATAAATTCAGAATTGTTACATCGGGTAGGGTCGCAAACCAGAAAAACCCGCATTTTTTTAATGAAATAGCATGGGCTTTTGCAGAATTGAAGCATTTTGAATTTGTATGGATAGGGCAAGGGGAAGATACTGCTGCGCTAACAGCTCCAAATATCAGGGTTACAGGTTGGTTAAGCCGTGAGGGAGTAAATCATGAAATTGCCAAAGCTGATCTATATCTATCTACTTCTTTTTTTGAAGGACTCCCTTTTGCAGTGATTGAGGCAATGTCATTAGGTAAGTGCTTATTGCTTTCAAATTGTACAGGCAATATAGATCTTGTTAAGAGAGGTGTTAACGGAGAAATTTTTAATAGCCAGGAAGAAGCGATAAACCATATAATATACTTTTATCTCAATAAAGAAATAACGGAGTCAATGGGCCTGAACTCCCTTGAAATATGTAGGGATTATTTTAGCATTGAGGAAACTGCATTTCGATATAGAATGGAATACAAAAAAATACCTGATAACAAAATCAACTCGGAAGCACTGAATGGTTTTGGTGTTAGAAAACGAAGAGCGATTACTTCAACGTTAGGAAAGAGTGTAGTAAAACACTAAGTTCCATTATATTTGGTGTTATATCTGCTGATAATTTATGATTCCAAATTTAGTATTCAATGATTCGAAAGCCTCTGTAAGATACTGCAAGATTATTTACTATAGTTTATTGGGGTATATTGTTTCCTTGTACATAAAAAATGCCCCTGTGGTCTCTAACGGGCTTATAATAATTCTTCTTGTACTTGCATTTATAAGTGTAAAGCCTCGTAACTTTTTCAATCTTTTTGCTTCTCAAAAGGTTAATCTGGGTATTCTGTTATTTTTTATTTGTGAAGTAATAAGTGTTATTTTTTCGATTGACAAAACGGGTGGTTTTAATATTCTTTCAATTCGCTTGCCTTTATTTATTCTTCCCTGTGCATTTTGCCTGATAAACTTTGACAATAATACTTGGAAAAAGGTTTTGGCTTTTTATGTTATTACTACGGTAGTTGCCTCTATGGTTGGTTTTTTTTATGGTACATATATGGTAATTCATGAAAACAACACGGCTTATTTTTATAATGACAATATTTCAGAGTTATTACTGGGTAAGCAGGCCGCTTATTTTGGATTGTATATAAATATAGCAATTCTTAGCTGTATTTACATGTTGAAGGACGGTGAAAAAAACAAAAAAAAAGGCACGACTTTTCTTTACCTTTTCATTACCTGGCTATTATTTATTAATTACATGTTAGCCAGCAAAATGAGCACAATCAGTATCGCTGGAATTATAATTTGCATTGCATTTGTAAGTATTGTTCGAAATAAGAAAATACTTGAAGGCCTTATTCTGGTTTTTGGTTTAGTAATAGGAATTGTTGTGCTTAACAACTTTTTTCCAAATACATTTGCTAGATTCAAAACAATTAATCAAACAAGTTTTAAATTCGATAATACGAATTCAGAAAACAGCCTCGATACAAAATTTGATTCTGCCAAATGGAGCAGCGGCAGCACAAGAATGGCATTATGGACGTGCGGAAGGGAGATATTTGTAAAACACCCAATTTTTGGAACAGGATTGGGAGATATTAGAAATTCATTGAAAGAGAAGTATGCAGAGAAACACTTTGAATATGCATTAAACACGAACAAAAATCTGCATTGCCAGTATTTTGATATTGCTGTAAGTATGGGGACGGTAGGGTTATTATTGTTCCTGTTCTTGTTCTTTGTATACCCTATCAAGGTTTTTATTTCAAACAGGCAGGATTTCGCCGTAAGCGTTTTTATTTGCGTTGGTTTGTGCTTGCTTACTGAAAATATGTTTGATAGATTACAGGGAGAGCAAATAATAGCATTTATACTACCGCTTTCTGTAAAAATATTTGATGTAAAAGAAGAGGTGCCGATTACTGATTATCAGTAAGGTACATGCTAATGGCTGTTGCAGCGTCGCCAATAAATTCAAGGTTGCCATTTTTTAAATAGGCCACACGCTGACAATAGTCCTGAATTACCTTCATATTATGACTTATCAAAACAACGGTCTTATTTTCTATCCAGCTTTTTTCAAATATTTTAATTGCTTTTTCCTGAAACTTGATGTCACCAACGGCAAATATTTCATCCAGGAACATAATGTCGGCGCCAGCATTTACGGCAATAGAAAACCCTAATCGTGCTAACATTCCCGATGAGAAGTATTTTATTTTTGTATCGACAAAATCTGAAAGTTCAGCAAAATCAACAATCTTGTCGAATATCAGGTCAATATCTTTGATCTTCAATCCCAATACAGATCCGGATACATATATGTTTTCACGGGCAGTAAGTTCATGACTCATTCCAACTCCAAGGTTCATTAACATGGTTGATCCCTGAATTTTAACGTAACCTGTATCTGTAGGATAAACACCTGCAAGTATTCTTACTAAAGTAGATTTTCCGCTGCCGTTTCTTCCAATTATACCAAAACATTCCCCTTTTTTAATCTGGAAATTCATTGTTTTTAAGGCATCAACTACTTTAGCATGCGGTGGTGGGCTAAACAACCTGAAGAGCCTTTGTTTTACTGTATTGTAGCTATCTTCAGTAATGTGAAACCTTTTGCTCACATTTCGTACTAATATAGCTGAATCACTATCTGCTTCTGGTTTCATATTATAATCGTTCGGCAGCCTTTGAGCCTATTTTATTCAATAAATATATTCCAATGAGCAAGAAAAATGTAGCATAAAGATACCCCCATGCAAATAGCTTCCATTCGGGAAGCTCGTGATCCATAATTATATGCCTGGCGTTAATTACAATACTTGAAATTGGGTTAAGATACTTTAATTGATGAAGCGTCGAATTAAAAATTTGAGGGTTAAAAAGAATAGGGGATAACCAAAATGCCAGGCCCGATATTATTCCCCATATTTGAGCAATGTCTTTGGCTATTATGTATAAATTACTTAATATTATAGAGAATGCCAGTGAAAGAAGTGCAAGGTTAAATACAATTGGAATTATAAATATCCAATGCCAGGTAAATTGTACAGGCGCTTTTTCAAAAACAAGATAATAAACTGTGAACATACAGAAATTAAAAAATAGCCCGATTAAGTTACTGCCAATAATAGAAAGATAAATTTCTATTTTGTTCATATTGGTATACTCATACAAGTACTTTTTTGTAGCCAATACTTGTATGGTTCCGGTGGAGCTTTCCAGAAAAAAATTCCATAAAATAAGGCCAAGAAATAAAAACGAAACGAATTGCGGAGTGCCTGATTTCATTATTATTTCAAAAGCCACATAGTATACAAGAATATCTGAAAGCGGTTTAATAAGTGCCCAAACCAAGCCCAGCATATTTTCGTAATACCTCAGTTTGAACTCGATCTTAGATAATAGCCAGAAACGTTCTATCTTATTTGTCCCACCAAGCCAGTCTCTTAATACCTTTAACACCATTATTTTAAACGTTTTTTTATCTTAATTGCAATTTTTCTTAATAACGGATTTGACTTTGCAATAGTTATAATTTTTTGTTTGAATTTATTACTAGTAATAGAAATGCCCGGAACGTTGTAGAAAAAAGTAGGATTATCGTACTTAAATCCAGGCCCATTTGCATTTAATATATTAGTAATATCAGCACCAAATTTAGAGTAAAAAATTGCATGTTTCTCTGCTATCAATCTATAAAGATATACCTGCTTCGTGTTAGTAAACCCACGAGCCATAGAATCTTTACGAACACGATAATTCCAGAGAGGCTCTGGTAAGGCAACTCCCTGATAACCATTTTCAATCAAACTTATTACGCTTTCATAGTCTTCCATTCCATAAATCATTTGCGCATCATTTAATCCAAAACTAAGGAATGCCTGTTTTTTATACACTAACGCACTACTATTTATCATATTGTGAACCAACAAGTACGGAGGTTCAGGGTTAAAGGTTGGCCAATATCCGTTTGCTTCACCAAAATATTTTGCCCAACATCCAACAAAGTAAATGTTTTCATAGGCTTTTAGAACCGAAATGGCTTTTTCGTAATACTCAGGTTCAACTGTATCATCCGAGTCAAGAAAAGCAAGGTATTGCCCTATAGCAATTTTTGCCCCTGTATTGCGTGCCAAGGCTAAACCTTCATTTGATTTGTTAATGATTTTTATTTTGTACTTGTCAACGAGCTTATTCAGAATTGAAAGGTTTTCTTCGCCGGTGCTTCCGTCATTCACTAAAATAATTTCAGTCTTTTTATAAGACGAATTTATGATGGAGAGTATTGTTTCCTCAACGTATTTTCCCATGTTGAAATAGGGAACAATAACAGATAGTAGGGCTATGGTGTCATTAGTATCATTGATGAAATGTTTCTTGCAAGGCTGCGGCCTAATTAACGGGAACTCTTTCTTTGTCTTTTCTTTGGCTATAAGATTCTCAAAGAGTCTGAGCTTTTTATTGTAAATATTTGGGTAGGCAAATTCAGCCTGCATCTTATTATAGGCGTTTAAGCCTATATTCCTCAATGATTCTTCAGGTAAGGATAAAATATATTCCAGCTGGTTTTTGAATGAGGATGGGTCAGTATGGTCGAAAAGAAAACCATCTGTCCCATTTTCAATAATTTCTGACTGACCTCCTTGCACCGATGCCAATACTATTTTGCCAAGGCTCATAACTTCAGGTACTGTGTAGGGTAAGTTATCTACAATGCTTGGAATAACAATGATATGGGCATCTGAAATATATTGTTTCAGTTTTTTAGGCGGTATTGAACCTAGAAGTACCAATAAGCCCTTTTCAATTTCTTTTTGATAGGTTTTCTTAATAAAATCTATCATATCAATTCCTTCAGGGTGATATAAGTGATCACCTCCACCTATCATAGTAAGTGAGCTTTCAAAATCTTCGGCCCATAATTTTTTAAAGTAGGTGAGGAGTTCAAGGCAGCCCTTCTGGGGAATTAATTTGCCAAAAAATAGAATTTTGTTTTTTGTATATTTTAATTCCGAATAATGCTCATTTATTTTTAAAGGGTTCTTTAGTATATGTATGGTAATATCATCCGTTTTAACCCTGTTTTCAAGTTCTTTAACAAGATATTGGCTAGGTGAAATAACCATATCGGCACTGCGTATACAAAAACGTTCCATTTCTCCTACCCAGAAATAAGGTAACTGGTATAACGGTACTTTATTATATTCCCAATAAAGGAATGATGGAGCGTGGAGGGTAACAATTATTTTCAGGTCTTTAAATATAGGGTATTGCAACCATTTGTATTGTAATAAATAATAGGCTATGCCCATATATTCCTGACTTTCTATAACGTCGGGTGGCCCATCAATGCCAATTAATTCTTTAACTACCTGTGAAAAAACGTAGGCTAAATTAGCCTCATAGCCAAGAAAGGAGGATGTGAAATATTTACTGGGATTAAAGCGCACCAACATATAGCCATCTTTCTTTTCACTAATTAACTGATTAACATTATAGTCTTGTGTAATAATAGTAACCCTATTGCCAGAAAGTGAAAACATTTGAGCAGTTTCCATGCAATAAGTAGCTATGCCACCGCCATACGCGGGTGGAAATTCAGATGTAAGAAGCCAGAAATTCAATGATTTTTTTTGTTTTTTTTAAGAACTGATTTTATTGAACGCTTGCCTTTTGCAATCTTTATAATATGACCAAAACGCTTATACCATAATGGTAAAATTTCATATTCACGCATATACCAATCTAATATAGCTTGTCTATCATTAACAATAGTTTGTCTATCATCAACTATAGCCTGTCTATCATCAATTAAATTCTTTCTTTCCCTGATATATGACTCATATTGATCCTTTAGGGATGTGGAGTTTGAAATAAGGTCAGTTCTTAAAAGAGCCAAGAAAACTTCACTATTATCTAACCTTTGCTGCAGAGATTGGATATGCACTTCTTGTTCGTTTATCAAATTTGCTTGGTTTTGGACTGTCAGTAATACGTTATAAAGATGCTGGTTTTTGTTTTTCAGTGATTCTTCTATATTTTTAAAAACACTGAATTGTTGCTTTATATCCTGAACTCCAATTGTATTAATGAATATAAACTTATTTGTGAGAAAATTGTTTAAGTAATTACTTAAAAGAGCCTCCTCATAATCTGTAGTAAAGCTTAAATTAAGATTCCAATAATAATAAGGCTGCTGTGTATCATAAAAATTATTAGCAATTTCACCATTAAAGAAAGCATACTCAATACCTTTAAAGCCTTGTGCAAATATTTCATCATGAGATACAAACATCATGTGATCATGTATATGCACTTGATTGTCGAAATGAGCAAGAAAATTTATTAATGGATTATTATTGATTCTAATATAATTCTCACTGAAAAAGTATAGCATGGCCTTGTTATAAAGCTCCTTGATTGCTTCTATACTGGGTTTGGAACTACGTGAGGAAAAATTTACTGTAAAGCAAAACTTAATATCCGATTTGAATAAAAGCTCTCTTATATCGTTATCAATTTCAGAATCCATTGCGTTTAAATCTAAAGCTACACCATAAAACTCCTGAATTGTTTTGTTTTCAATTAATGTTTTTAAATTACCTGGGTTTATTATCGCAATGGGTTTAGTAAGCATATTCAAATTTTAATGAATTTAATGTTTTTTATATACCGGTAATTGAATAACCTTGATTTGTTGCCATCCAGCAAAACATTCTTTCCCAAGTATGAGCGTGAGTGCCTTTAAAATTATCCAGAACATTCCCTTCCTCTAATTCTGCTCTAATATTTATTAAATCTAGTTGTTTGAAAAAAGACTCAAAAATAGAATTCCTTATCCAATACATTGTTCCGGAAATGTAATTATAGTTGCTGATTTTAATGTTGTACTTTTTTAAATACTCTTTAATCAAATCACTATTATATCTAAAGGTATCGGTTTCTGTATCATATTCACTAAAGAAGTGTTCTTTCGCACCTACTATACCAATTGATTTATCATTGCCAAGCATTGATAGTATATTCGGAATATGCTCGGGGAGAAGTATTTTTAGAAGATTATTCCTCCAGGCATCTCCAACCATCGTCTGGGGGCTCATTTTGTCATGTACGAACACTAAATAATCAGATGTTAGATTTAGTTTATGTGCCAGACTTAGTAAGGCAAATTTACCACCAATATCCTTACCAATATTAGGTGTTTCAAGAATAAATCCTTCTGGGAAATCGTTTTTTATTTTTTGAATTGTTTCTCTTCTATTGACACTATCCAGGCTTATGCTGAATAAATATCTGGTGTCAAAATCCTTCAAGTTTAGTAAGTATTGTTTTAAAATTTCATAAGAATGATTATAGTAAATATGTGTGAGCACATTAATTTTAGGGCGATTAGATAATTTATTAGATGCAGTTACTATACATGATTCTATAATCTTCATTATTTTCGGAGCCTGCACATCAGTGGTATTGTTTACAAATAATTTTTTTTGCCCATTTTTTCCAAGCGTAGCCCTTAATGATGCATTTTTTTGTAATTCAATAATTTTTTTCGCCATTTCATTTATGTCTAAATATGGAACAACAAAACCACACTCCTTACCAATAAATTCAGAGGAGCCTCCAGCTTTCTCAAAGCAAATAATTGGTTTTGCAAAGGAAGCTGCATGAAGATTAACAAGAGGGTATGGATCTTCTCTAGAAACCATCGCAACTAAATCAAATAGGGCATAATATTTATCTGATTCCGCATCTTGAGGCGCGAAACATACTCTGCCTTTGAGATCAGATTTTTCGACATCAAATATTAGCTTTGAATATGTGTCAGCATGAACTTTTTTATCAGCTCCCAGCCAAACAAAGTACGCATTCGGTATTTGCTTGCAAACAATTTGAGCCAAAGAGATAAATAAATCACTTCCTTTTCTCCACTCAATTGTACCTACCCCTCCAATAATAAATGAATTTTTAGGGATGCCAAAATTATTTTTAATTATATTAAGTTCAGTTTCAGATACAGTAGTGTTATTCGGTGGTGAAATAAATTCTTCAACTACATGAACTTGATCTTTTGATATACCATGATTGCTTATAAGATTATTCTTTACGACCTCTGAACATGCTATAAAATAATTATTTTTTTTTATTTGCCATTTTATATTATCTGTTATAGCAGGTAAGTGGGTTATTACATATTCAAGTTCATGTACATAACATATTTGAGGGCAATTCAATATTGATAAAAATTGTTCTATGTTTGAATTAACTAATGTATTAGAAAATATAATTCCAATATTTTCTTTAAGTAAGCGAAATCTAAGGTCGTCTAGTTGATCGGGACTTAAATCAGAGAATACTAATGTCGGTGCAAGTTCTTGAAACTCTTTCAAAAGAAAATCCCCGTTGTTAATTGTTTCGCGCACAATGATCTCAAAATCCCATTTTATATTATGCTTAAACCATTTTATGAAATTTAGAAAAACGATTGGTGCTCCTGAAAGAGAAGCATTATGCGTTATGAATATGGCCTTATGTTTATTTTTCATTTTATTTATAACATATTGAGGTTCTGTAGCCATTAGGAAATTAAAATAAAATGCGATATAATCTTCAATAAGTTTTATCGGATATTGGGTATGATTAAGCAGTATGTTTTTCCATTGATAAATATCAATGATCATACCAATATGAGCATAAGCTTTTGAAATACCTTCTCTTATTAAAATTTCCCTTTTTAGAAATGGAAATTTATGGTTAGTTATTAATTCCTGATAGAAAGCAATGGTAGAATTAGATATTAAATTACTCTTTTGCAGGCCAATGTAACTACATAATACCCCAAGTCTAAATTTATTTTTAAGCATGTATTGACTAAGGCCAATTTCGTAATCTATAATTATTTGTTTTTTATTATCGAGTACAATAAAGTTTTTCCAAAACTTAAGCCATGGTTCACTATGTATAATGTTCGACTTAAAGTATAGAAAATAACTCTGTATATGATAGTCTATCTCATAGCTATCAGTCATTCCAAACATATCGTATTCAGAATTATTTGCAAAATCAATAATTTCTTTTAATCCATAAAATGGACCAAAAACACTGTCATTTGCTAAAAGGATATTCTTATAGTTTTCTCCAAAATTTATCTGAGCAAGGCCAGTTAACCAAGAAGCAAAGTCAAGGCCTTTATTTGATTTTTCTATTATAAATGAAGAATATTCCTTTAGCTTCTTGACGGCATCCTCTTTTAAAGCTGAAGAAGAAACAAATATAATATCGAAGCCGGCTTTTTTTATTTCGTTCAGATAATAGTAAACATATTCTTGCAAAACGTCTCCATAGCTATAAGAAACGAATATACAAACAGAGTCACTGGTTTGCTTATGTTTATTATGTTTTATAAAGTAAGGCTCTACTTGCATGTTTATGGGGGTATGCATTAGTTACTTTACTAAATGCCGTTGAATGGTTTAATTAGATTTTTTTCCATACTGAAAAGCATTCAATATTATTTTCTTTACCAAATGATGAGTAAATATTTATAGCATCAATTTTTAAAATAAGTAAAGAACATTTTAAAAATTCGGAAAAGCTTTCAGAATCCCATACATGTGCATGCTCCTTGCGTTTTTTTACACTTTGTATATGAATATCTATGTCTTCTTGGCTAAGTTGCATAAGTTCAGGATGTACAGCTTTAATAAAATCAATATAATGTTCATCAGACACTTCAGTAACATTGTTATTATATTCTTCGAATAAATGGCTTATCGAAGTTAATTTTCTGTTTTTATCAAATGTATAATCTTTATCAGGGGCAGAAATAACAACTTTGCCACCATGTTTTAAAATCCGAAATAGATCACCGATCGTTTTTATAGGATTGGCTAAGTGTTCAATAACATGATTCATAATTACAAAATCAAAATTGTTATCCGGAAAGTCAACAAGTCCAGGAGTGTCTAAATTGCCAATATAATCAACATTTACAAGAATATCAGGATTGATTTCAGGAAATAATTTAGTTGCTTCTTCTTTTGAAATAGCGTCAAAATATTTTACCGAACAACTTGCGGGTAAGGTTGCAGGTTCGTTAAACGCACCTATTTCAAGACCGTTGCCTGAAAGAAGACAATAACCATTTTCACGATGTGTTAAATGTATATTTGACATAAAATGTTATCCTTTATTGGTTTTTCGGAATCTATCCATTATTAATTGCCACGTACTTTGTTGCAAATATTGCTCGTATTCCTTGACTTGTTTATCTAAAGATGAAGCCTGTTCATTTCTTCGTTTTAATTCATCTTGTATTTTTTTCTGCTCTCTGTCATAATTGCTATTTATTTCCAATAAGCTATCAATTGAAACTTGTTTATGGTCCAGCTCTGTATATAATTTTTGCTCGTTTATTTTCAATCCGGTTATAATATTGGAGAATGTATTGTTAACTTTTTTGAATTCCTCAGTTAAATTAAAGAGAAGAATATCCTTTTCCTTAATACTTTTAAGAAAGACTATCTTTTCTTCAGTGAGATGTTGAATAATATGATCTGAAGATTGTATTTTATCATCTTGAGCAACTAACTCGGCCGTCTTTTTTACCAAAAGATTCTCTTTTTCTTGAATACTTTTCTGAAGTAATATCTTTTCTTCAATTTGGGTCGTAATTATTTTTTCAGTCGCTTTCATTTTTTCAACTTGAAAAGATAATTCATTAGTTGCTTTAATTAAATCGCTATCTGTGTTTTTTAAAGAAAAAGTGAGTTTATTTAACGAATTTTGTAATTCTTTAATTATAGCATCTTTTTGATCTGAATGGATAACTAAAGATTCCAATTCTTTCTTTAAACCTGTAGTAGTATTTTTTTCTTCAATTAAGCTTAATTTACATTGTTGTTCTAATGCATTAATGTGACTAACTTCACCTTGTAAGAAATTATTTTTGGTGATTACGTCAGTTTGTTGTTTTAAAAAAATTTGTAAGTCAGCCTCGAGCCTTGCTATCGTGGTAATAAGTTCCTTTATTTCAAATTGAGTTTTATTTATAAGTTTTTGTTTTATACTTAACTCATCCTGTAGTGCTCCATTAGCTATGTTTAAGCTATGTAGTTTTTCTATTAAAATAGATACTTCTGTCTGATTTTTATTGGATTCATTTTGAGCCTGACGTAATAGAAGGTTATTATAAGTAAGATTATTTTGCAGTTCAGCAATAACATTATCTTTAATATCAAGCGTTATGGAATAATCTTCTAATTGTTTAGAGATATTTTTCTCCCCAATGGGTTTATTTTTAGAAGAATTCTTAAGTTCTTTCATGATAAAAGGGGCATACGATTCATATATAGTTGGCTAATTTAACTATAATTCACTAAAATTGATTGAATTACGTACTTTTGATTAAGCAAAAACCTGTTTTTTTAGCCTGTCTTCTACTTATTATTTAATGACTAATTTTGTAAGTAATTTCAATAATTAAATTGAAATAGTAGGAATAAGATAATGCCGATAAGTGATAGATATAGAATAATCTTTATTCACATACCTAAATGTGCAGGTATGTCAATATGGAAAGGATTGGATTTGGTGCCTTGCAGATGTAACTTAATTAGTATAACCGCTATGCCCATATACCAGCATATGTTGCCTAAGCAGTTGAAGAACAAATATATTGGTGAAGCAAGATGGAAGAACTACAAGAAAGTGACTATCATAAGAAACCCCTATGATAGGACGATTAGCGATTATTTTTGGTTAAAGGCTTTTGAGCAGTTTTCTAAGTTAAATTTCGATGATTTCTTGGATTTGAGGGAAGATGTAGTCAAGAATAATCGCTATGGTGAAAATATTTACTATGATCATTTTTACCCTATGTATTTTTATTTTGAAGGTATTGAATATGATCATGTTTTAAGGTTTGAAAATTTGAAAGCAGAATTAGCGAAATTGCGGAAAGCATTTAAAATAGAAAAGCAATTCACTAAGAACAATCAAACAGAACACTCAGATTTTGTGTTGACAAAAACACAAAAGAAAAGGATATATAATTTGTACAAAAGAGATTTCGAACAATTTGGGTATAACCCTTGATTGGTTTAATGAAAAAGCAAAAATTTAAGGTTGTGTATTAACTTGTCAGGCATTAACAATCGAATGGAAATTGAAAGACTGCCCAAGAATTGTTGAAATTTATTATTCCCAAACTCCTTTATAATTCTTTTTCTCGACAATAATTGCAGGCGATAATTCTTTATTGAAATATTATTGCCATCAAGTATTACATCAATCATAGGGTTGGGTAATATTTCAACTCTGAATTTTTCTAATATTCGCCAGAAATAAGCATAATCCTCGGTATAGGGGTAATTCTCAGGATACAAACCAATTGTTGCTAACACTTCTCTTCGAAACATTACCGTAGGGTGTATAAAAGAACATTTTAAATGCATTTCTTTTACAATTTCATTGTGTGTTAGTTTTGTTTTGTAAACATAGCTTTTGCCGCTTCCTTTATCTGTAAAGGTGCACCAGGTACCTAGTAACCCAATATCTTCATAAGTATTCATGAATTCTACTTGTTTAGTAAACCTTTCAGTATCACATGTATCGCCACAATCTAAACGAGCTATGTATTTGTAGTCAGTTCTGTTTAAAATCTCCCTTAAGCCACTATTAAGGGCTTTTGCAATTCCAACATTTAAGGGCAGGTTAATTACTTTAATGTATTTTTCCGGGAATAAATTTTGTAAATCAGCTAAACTCAGTGGTACTTTGCTACCATCATCGATAATTAATATTTCAAATTTTTGGCTTGGATATTTAATGGTTTTAATTGAGTTAATGAGCCCATTAAAATCATTACAATAAGGGATAAGCAATATAAAATCTTTCAATTCACTCATTTGATAAAAATCCAAACAAAAATAATTTACTGATTTATAATCCGTTAATAAACACCTAAGTTAGTGAATACTGGTAAGCACTAAACTAGTTTATTTAGTAGTATGGATAGTTTTACTTACCTAATGTCAATACGGTATTATTATAAAGTAAGCTAATAAATACGTCTTGGGTGGGTTATAAAATTCATAAGTCGGGTATTTTTGAAGTTAATGCCGAAAATATTCCGAGCCATGCTGGAAACAGCAACCTTTAATTCTACTGATACTTAATCCTTTTAGGTTAAATTAGAGAGACTGGATTATTAACCGAAAGGGTAAAATAGGTTGTGTTTTCTATGGAGGAATTTTTATCTTTGTTATTATTGATAACAACTATAAAGTATCCCTGTAATATTAATCTAAACATAAAACTAATGAAAAAAATCTCTACATTAATTGCAATTTTTACGGTTTCTGTATCAAGTTTATGGGCCCAAGCAGATACTGCTTCAAATGCATCAAATTGGAAGGCTACCCCTAACCCTGGTTTTGAAAATTGGACAACGGAATCTGGTTTTTTTGGTAATTATTATAACCCCAATGGATGGAATACAGCAAACTCACAAACAGCTGATGTTGGAACTTACTGTGTTACTCAAGGTGCGGCATATACAGGGAAATATTCCGTGGAATTAACTACCCAGAATATAGCCGGTAATATGGCTCCAGGTATTATAACTACCGGAACTATACCTACATCAACAACAGGAAGTATAACCGGTGGTATTGCCTATACCCTAAGGCCCGATAGTATTGTAGGATGGTATAAATATACTCCTGCAAGTAGTGATAATTGCTTTGCTTCACTTGATTTATTTGGTTCTGCTGCAAATAATACGGATACAGTAGCTACTGCCTCTTTTCAAACCACAGCCGGAAAAACAACCAGTGCGTGGACACGTTTCTCTGCTCCATTAAAATACCGTAATTCAGATCCTGTTGCCAATTCAATATGGCTTATATGTTCAAGCGGAAACTCTAGTGGAGTTCAGGGGAGTGTTATGTATGTAGATGATGTGGCTATAATTATTAATAATACAACAGGTATTGCAAGTCAAACCAATCCAGATGCAGCTATACATGTTAGCCCAAATCCTGCAGCCGACCACTTTACTGTTACAATATTAGGTTCAAATAATACATTGGCTTTATTTGATATAACAGGTCGTAAGGTTATTGAGCAAAAATTGTTAAATGGCCCTAATTTGGTCGATGTAAATTTATTGACTGATGGGGTTTATGTTTATGCAATTGCTGATGCAAATGGTTTGCCAATAAAGACAGGCAAGATAATTATTCAAAAATAATTTTTTCATAAATAGATAACTCACTTGGCAAATGCCGGGTGGGTTATTTTTTGGTTAGTATTAACATAAATCAAAATGGCATTGAGAAATAATCACTACTTACTATTAGCCTTTTTTTCTATAGTAAATTATATTGGCGTTAATGCCCAAACCCAAGGTACACTTAAAGGAACGGTTACTGATGGGGTAACTAAAGAAGCCGAAATAGGTGCTGTTATTTATAATGTAAGTGATAAAATAAATGGGGTGGTTGCTGATATAAACGGGAACTACCAATTGTCATTAAAACCAGGTACAGATACAGTGATATGTACAATAATAAGTATGCAGCCCGATACGTTCATTGTAGCTATTGACCCTTCTGTAAGCGTAGTCCATAATTTTATTATGAAATCAGGCTCACAGCAAATGGAAACTTACGTGGTTTCAGTCGGAAAGTACGAACGTAAGCTAGAGGATATAACGGTTTCAATGGAAGTGCTGAAACCTAGTCTGATTGAAAACAAGAACTCATCAAATATTACTGATGCACTTGAACAGGTACCAGGTTTAAATATTTTGGACGGCGAACCCCAGATACGCGGTGGTAGTGGTTTCGATTTTGGTGTTGGAAGCCGTGTAGCTGTTCTTGTTGATGGGCTGCCTGCTATGCCAGGTGATGGCAGTGCACTTCCATGGGAGTTTATTCCTGTTGAAAATGTGGAACAGGTAGAAGTTATAAAGGGTGCTTCTTCCGTAGCGTATGGCTCATCTGCGTTAAGTGGAAGTATAAATGTGCGTACTGCCTATGCAAAGGATAATCCGGTAACTATGGTGTCTTTTTCCACTGGCTTTTATGATAAGCCGTCAGTTTCTGTTCCAAGTTGGCTGTCAGGCCCTGCAAATTTTTCAGATGTAAGTTTTCTTCATTCTGAAAAATTTGGACAGCTTGACCTGGTTTTTGGGGGTATGGTTAAATATGATCAGGGGTATATAGGCCCTTCGTTGTATACTAAAACATCTATATCAAGCTTTGTCGATACTTCAGTAAAAAGTAACCAGGTTGGTGAAAAAACCGGAAGATTTAATTTCAACCTGCGATACAGGCCTAAAAATGCACCGAAAATAAATTACGGCGTTAACGGGAACTTTATGGAATCGCATAATAATACTACGTTAACCTGGCAAAATGATTCTACAGGGCTCTATAGGGCTTTCCCTCATACCTTGGTATTGAAAGAACAGGATATTTTATATGTTACACCTTTTATTAATTATATCTCAAGCAATGGCTGGTCGCATAGCTTCAGAACTCGCTGGTCGTATACGAATAATGAACAAACAAATGAAAATTATGCTTCAGATACGGCAACTCCTAACGTAACTACTATAACTAATACCATATATGGCGAATACCAGGTTACAAAACAGGTAAATGATGATTTAAACTTTACGGGTGGGCTGTTTATGAATCAAACATATTCATATAACGAATTGCCGTTTCCGGGAGTATTGCAAACCAATCATTTACAGAACTATGCAGGTTTTCTGCAAATAGACAAGAAATTATGGAAAAGATTAAACCTATCTGTTGGATATCGAGAAGAATCGTTTAGAATGAATAGCGAGAAAAACACTGCTATACCAATATTAAGAGCTGGTGCAAACCTACGAATAGGTAAAGCAACATATCTTCGTGCATCATGGGGACAGGGGTATCGCTTCCCGTCTATTACTGAGAAATATATTTTCTCTAACGTGGGACCTATGTCTATATATCCCAACCCCAACCTACTGCCAGAAACCAGTACCAATGCTGAAATAGGAATCAAGCAGGAATTTAAAATTAATAATTTCGTTGGTGCTCTTGACATTGCCGCTTTTCAGCAGGAATATCAAAACACTATTGAGATTACTTACGGTTTTTGGGCAAAAACTTTTGTGCCTCCGGGGGCTACACCTACAGGATTCAAATATTTGAATACAGGGAATACGCAAATAAGAGGTCTGGAAGTATCATTGCCAGGTGAAGGGAAAATAACTAAAGATTTAAAAATTGATGTATTAGCCGATTACACTTATATCATTCCTATAGCTCTTCAGCCTACTCTTGCATATGCAACCGATTCACTTAGCCGACCTCTTTCTTACGCAGTCCATACCAGCACCGATACCAAGAATAATATATTAAAATACAGGATGCAAACTATAGCAAAGGTTGATGTACAGTTGACCTATAAAAAGTATTTTATTGGTGGTGATTGGAGGTATTATAGTTTTATGCAAAACATTGATACTGTATTCTATTTATTCGATATACAAGCCGGTTACGGAGTTCAGCAATACAGAGATAAGCATGACAATGGAATAAATGTATTTGATGCCCGAATAGGAATGGATGCTACCAAGAGATGGAAATTTGCATTTGTTGTTAATAATGTCACTAATTTAAGTTATTCATTAAGGCCACTTAAAATTGAGTCTCCTCGTACTTTTGCTATTCGAGTTACTTACCGGATCGAGTGATGATGGTTCGGTCTAAAAAGCTGTGTGGTTTTGCCAGTGGCAAATAAAAGTAAATTTGTACTATGGTAAACAGAGTACTGATAGAAGACTACTCCCCAAGCAGCAATTTTTATAAGAGCGATCTTATTTTAAGGAATTATTTAGAATCGCACCTAAATAAAGACTCAAGGGAATATTGTGAGCAAAAGTTTAATAAGCTTGGTTCGCTTGCAGCAAGCGAAATGAATCCATTATCTCTTACTGCAGATAAAAATGGACCGGAACTGGTAAAGCGAAATGCTTTCGGCGAAGATATAAATGAGATCCGTTTCCACCCAGCATATTGGGATCTGATGAACATTGCTGTGGATTCGGGAATGATGCGCGTTAAATGGGAGCCTGAGCTAAGAAATCGTTTTAATAAGGAAAGGCATAGCCTTGGATTTGGAATTGGTTTTTTATATGCAATGAGTGAGATGGGTATATATTGCCCTTTATGTATGACTGACGGGGCTGCAAGATTAGTTGATCTGTATTGTAATGAAGAAGATAAAGCCCGGATTCTTCCGCATATTGCTACTAGCAATCCAGATGAGTTTTATACAGGAGCAATGTTTCTTACAGAGAAAGCAGGCGGTTCCGACGTAGGCGCTAACCTGGTTAAGGCGAAGCATTTTAAAGATGGCTATTATCACCTTAATGGTGAAAAATGGTTTTGCAGTAATGCAAATGCCGATATAATCTTTGTTCTGGCCAGGACGGATGAGAATATTAAAGGTACAAAAGGACTTTCACTTTTTCTGGTTGAGAAAAGGCTACCTGATGGCGGTAAGAACCCAATAGAGTTTATTCGATTAAAGGATAAATTGGGTGTTAGATCTATGGCAAGTGCTGAATGCATGTTAATTAACACTGTGGGCAAGCTTATAGGCAAAGAGCAGGAAGGGTTTAAAATTATGGCAGAAATGATGAATCTGTCACGTATTTACAATTCTGTCGCTGCTGTTTCAGTGGCGCGAAGGGCAGTGGTTGAGGCATATCAATTCCTTTGCAACCGCCTAAGTTTTGGTAAATTAGCTATTGAACATGCGCTTATACGTACTAAGCTACAGGAAATATCTTCATTGTATAATGCTAATTTTTATATGTTATGGCGAACCATAACTGCTTTAGATAAGGCAGATAATGGAGATAAAAGCGAGCTGGCTTTATTGCGCCTATTGGTTCCCATGATTAAGAAATGGTCATCGGAATCAGGCGTATATATTGTGCGTGAAAGTATGGAATTGATGGGTGGTATTGGGTATATTGAAGACCAGGTAATGCCAAAACTAATGCGTGACGTAATGGTACTACCGATATGGGAAGGTGCCGGAAATATAATGATACTTGATATGTTACGTGCTACAATTAAGTCAGAAGGATTTATTGTTATGTGTAACGAGATCGAAACGATTTCGTCGAAATCAGTCGAATATGAGAAGTATCTGTTGCAGGAATTAAATGAGATAAAATTGCTGGCTGGAAAACTAAATTCTTTAGATCAGGATGCAATGGAGGTTACTGCCAGTGTTTTATTCGAACGACTCACCAAATTATATAGTAATGCTTTGCTCGTTGATAGCCTAAATGATAAAACAACCGCATGGGTAAAACCATCACTTGAATATTCCATGCAAAATAGTAGAGGTTTCCAGATGCCTTTGTCTATATCTGAAATAAAGGCAATGGTAGGCTGGAATTAATGGATATATGAGCAACGAAAGGTGTAAATAAAAGCATAACTAATTTGTTTATTAGTTATTCAGGTTTTCAAGAGTTGCTGAAACCCCCTAATTTTACTGATATAAATCATGTTTCCATTGCAAATATGTAAACTTATAATATGTTAATAATCAGTTAATTACGCCACAACACAAAACTATTTAACATTTTTTTACATTAATGCCTTGTAAAGGGTAACATTTACCGATTTAGGTGCGTTTAATAGGTAGAAATAAGAAATAGGAGGATTTATGAAAACGATATACAAAAGATTTAAAAGTGTTTTTTTAATAAGCGTTGGAATGTTATTGCTTAGCAGTTTTAGTAATGCTCAAACATGGGATTCAGTAGGAAGTGGAAGCGATAAAGCAATTTATTCGTTATGCGTATTCGGTAATAATCTTGAAGTAGGAGGTGCTTTTACTAGTGTGGACGGTGTGCCGACAAATCATGTTGCTCAATGGAATGGTGATAGTTGGATTAATTCAGGTAGTGGAATTTCCGGTGCAGGTGTTTGGGCACTTGCAGTTAATAATTCAAATTTATATGCTGGTGGACTTTTTACTAAAGCTGGTATTACACAAGCAAATAATATAGCCTCGTTAGGGGTGAATGATTGGGATTCGATTGGCTCAGGCACTAACTCAATTGTTTATGCAATGGCTTCGTATAAAGGTAACTTATATGTTGGTGGTGGGTTCAAAAGCGCAGGAGGCAAATCAGTGGGTTATATTGCAATGTGGAACGGAATTTATTGGTCAACATTAGGCCTGGGTACGAACGGTTACGTTCAATCAATGGTTGTTTTGGGAAGTAATCTATATGTTGCAGGATCTTTTGATAGTGCCGGAGGTGTTTCAGCCAATGGTATCGCGGAATGGAACGGATCAAAATGGTCAGCATTAGGAACGGGTGTAAATGGTTTTGTTAACTCATTAGCTGTATATAACAACAACTTATACGTTGGTGGTAATTTTACTAAAGCAGGTGGAAAATCTGCAAATAATATAGCGGAATGGGACGGATTTAATTGGTCGAACCTGGATAAAGGAACAGATAATAATGTAGCTTCAATGGTGTCTTTTAATGGTTCACTTTATGTAGGCGGGCAGTTTACTAATGCAGGCGGAAGTTTTGCAAGCCATATTGCAGTTTGGAATGGCAGTAATTGGTCAGCAATTGGTGAAGGGATGAATAATAATGTGCTGGCCCTAACCGTATACAACTCGGCTTTAATTGCCGGCGGACAGTTTGATAGTGCTGATGGGTATCCTGTTAATCATATTGCTGTGCTCAGATCACTACCCACCGCTGTAAATACTTTAAATAATTCAACTGCAAACGTTGCATTATATCCTAATCCCAATAATGGCAATTTTACTATAGAATCGACCGGAGTAAAAGAAAAGCAGTATTTTGAACTATATAATATATTGGGACAAGAGGTATATACAACTGTAATGGAGCCTAATATTACACAGGTGCATACTACACAAACTAGTGGCTTGTATATTTACAGAATTCTTAATGCAAGCGGAAACATTGTGACTTGTGGTAGAGTTGTTATAGAATAATTACAAAGAAAAAGTCGCGAGTCCATTTCTTTATCATATTTACGTTCAATTATAAAAGTTAGTATGAGCGCTAATGATTTTATTGTGCGTACACTAGAAATAACCGATGCAGTGTTGTTATTTGAATTGGTACAAAATAACAGGGCAAGGCTAATTGACTATTTCCCGATTTCTATTGGTGCCATGTATGATGTTGATTCAACCCGGGTATATATTCAGGAAAAAATAAGGCAAGCGGAAAAGAAGGAAGGCTTTTCCTTTGCTATTATTTGCCCGAAGGAGTCAAAGCCAATTGGTATGTTGTTTATTAAAAGCCTTGATTGGCGGATACCTAAGGCTGAATTAGCGTATTATATCGATAAAGAGTATGAAGGGGCGGGCATTGTGTCAAAAGCATTGGAGTGGCTTGTAAACTATGCCTTTAATGAACTGAAAATAAACAAGCTTTTTCTACGTGTTGCGCCTGATAACATGGGAAGTAAGCGTGTAGCTGAAAAGAATGGATTTGTGGTTGAAGGAATTTTACGGAACGATTTCAAGCAAGGGGACGGAACCCTTATAGACTTGCTTTATTATGGTCGCTTAAGGAAATAGAATGAACAACTTATTTCATGGTTTTTACAACCCCTAACATTACCCATGTTCCCCATCCATCAGGGTTAGCTGAAAAGAAAAGATACAATTTATGATTATGCATCAGCTGCCTGAATTGCTTCCCAGGCAATCTGAAAGGCTCTCCGGCACCAAAGCCGTCTTTCTGTACTGTTGCGAGTATTTTGCCGTTCTCATCTCTGAACTGTAGTCTGCTTTGGCACTTATCACATGGTTTTTCTGTATAATAATCAATAGTTATCTGGCCGTTATCAGCAATACTATCAATCATGTACATAATGTTGCCATCTATTTTAAATCCAAGTATTTCTTTACCATTATATATTACCGACCAATTATCTGTAGTATCTCCTTTAACAGTTAAATTACCTGCATGAAGACTTATGCAACTGGTAATAAATAAGATTATGTAAATAATTTTTTTCATGAAATGTAATTGCGAATATAGATGAATTATGTGTTGGAAAGGATGAAGTTGTATATGGCTTCGTTATCTTGCTACTTTTGCCTTGATTAAGAGAAGAATGAAGAATTTTGTTGTTCTGTCACTTGCTGTATATCTGGTTAGTGGATGTAAGAGTACTAAACAAACTCAGACCACTGAACAGAATAAAGGTGTACAGGTTACATTATCTGGCGATACAAATAAACCAATTCAATTAATTGCTTTACCTGTCTTTATTCCTGCTATTGAGTTACAGAACCAATTGTATCAGCAATATTTTGCTCCAAATTATGGTAAATATTATCCATGCCAGGGAGAGGCCTGTGATGATTCATATAAAGATTTGTACGTTGAAAGCCCGTTCATTCATATAAAAGATAGTCTGGTGACCATTAAAATGCACCTTGCCGGCCTGGCTCATCTATTAGTTAGTGTTAGTGTTTCGGGAGATATTACACTAACGGCAAAACCCGAAGTACATAATGATACCTTATACTTCAGGCATGTAACAATGAAGCCTTCATCACAAAGTATAATACTTGCAATTACTACATCACTGTTTGGTAAAGTAATTGAAAAGAAAATTCAAGATAAGGCCTGGTACTCGTTCAGGCCAAAACTTGATGCCACGAAAGAAGATATGCGAAAAAAGTTCCCTTTGAAATGGGGTAATATTTGTTTACTACTCGATCTGAAGAGAATATACCTGAATGATGTTAAAACACAGGTGAAGCCTGTTGAGGGAATTATTGCAGATTTTGCTGCTCAGTTAACCGTGGAAAGTGGAGACTTTTGCGGGCAATAAGATATGATTAACGCAATCCTGCGTTCAGGTCCTTTAATTTTTCAGAGCCAGGGCAAAGTACAGATTGTTCAAAAGTGTTCAACGGCTTTTCTGTAGTCCCCATTAAATTGTGCAGGTCTTTGGATCCCTCATCAATATATAAAAGTCCTGTAAGGATTTCTCCTGTTTTTCGCGCATTTTGCACGGCATTAATTGCTGACAGCCTGTCCTGAGGATCCCATTCTTTTGCAAGTTTGTGAAGCTGAATTACTGAACCATCATGCATTTTAACATCTTTAACAGTGCCTTCGACATAATTGGTTGTAATGGTTTTCATTTCAGGAACGAAGTCAACTGTAGAAGTGGCTTCAACGTGCTCACGAACATAGTCGTATGATTTGGTTGAGCCTACATTATTGTTAAACGTAACACAAGGAGAAATTACATTAATGAATGCAAAACCGTTATGCTTCATAGCCGCTTTAATAAGTGGAACCAATTGCGTTTTATCGCCTGAAAAACTTTGTGCCACAAATGTTGCACCTAATTCAATTGCCAGGCTGCCAAGGTCAATCGGCTGAAAGTGATTTACAGAGCCTGCTTTGTTCTTAGAGCCTTCATCTGCAGTAGCAGAATCCTGCCCTTTGGTTAGCCCATAACAACCATTATTCATTACTATATAAACCATTTTCAGGTTTCTTCTCACCACGTGAACAAACTGACCCATGCCAATAGAGGCACTATCGCCATCACCTGAAACACCAAAATAGATAAGGTCACGGTTAGCAAGGTTAGCACCTGTAGCAACAGAAGGCATACGGCCATGTACAGAATTAAATCCGTGTGAATTAACTAAAAAGTATGCAGGTGTTTTTGAAGAACAACCAATACCTGAAAGCTTAGCTACTTTATGTGGTTCAATATCTAACTCATAGCATGCTTGTACAATACCGGCACTTATGGAGTCGTGACCGCAACCTGCACAAAGTGTAGAAAGGGCACCTTCATAATGATCTATGGTATAACCTAATTTATTTTTAGGTAATTCTGGATGGCGGAATTTCGGGCGTATGTATGACATATTAAATTACCTTTTTTAGTTGGGGTGAAGGAGACAAAACATTTAATATCTGAGTAATAATATTATCAGCTGTAATCGGCATTCCGTTATAATTAAGAACCGATACAAGCTTGTTAGGATCCGTTCCCATTTCAATCATCATTAAACTTTTTAATTGCGCGTCGCGGTTTTGTTCTACAACAAAAACTCTGTCGTGCGAATTAACGAATGCTTCAACTGTTTTATTGAATGGGAAAGACTTCAACCGAAGGGCATCTACTTTTATTTTTTTCTCTTTCAGAATATCCATTGCCTCTTCTGCTGCGTAGGTAGAAGTGCCAAAAAATATAAGCCCTGTTGAAGATTCATTTTTGCTTTGATATACTTGTGGGCCCGGAACCATATCTTTAGCAGTGTGCCATTTCCTAATAAGCCTGTCCATGTTGCGTTGGTATGCATCGCCATCCTCTGTATAAACAGCATACTCATCGCGTGATGTACCACGGGTTACAAAAGCACCTTTGGTAGGGTGTGTGCCCGGTAGTGTGCGGTAAGGAATACCATCGCCATCTTTATCAAGGTATCTACCAAATTTTTCTGCTTTATCTAATTCCTGTGCATTTAATACTTTGCCTCGTTTGTAAACACGCTTATCATCCCATTCAAATGGAGGAGAAACGTGGTCATTCATGCCTAGGTCAAGGTCGGTCATTAGCATAACGGGCGTCTGCAATTCTTCTGCCAGATCAAATGCATCGGCAGTCATATCAAAACATTCCTTAGGTGTACTTGGGAATAATAACACATGCTTTGTATCTCCGTGAGAAGCATAAGCTGCTTCCATAATATCAGATTGCTGAGTGCGTGTAGGCATGCCAGTTGAAGGACCTGTACGCTGAACATCTATTAATACTGCAGGTACTTCGGCAAAATAAGCCAGCCCCAAAAATTCATTCATTAATGATACACCGGGTCCGCTTGTTGCAGTGAAAGATCGTGCTCCGTTCCAGCCTGCGCCAATAACCATGCCCATAGCGGCAAGTTCATCTTCTGCCTGAACAATAGCATAATTCTTTTTGCCTGTTATTGGGTCAATGCGAAATTCACTGGCATACGAATCAAATGCTTCGGCAACTGATGTAGAAGGAGTAATCGGATACCATGCCACCACAGTAGCACCTGCATAAACAGCACCCAGACCACATGCTGAATTACCATCTATCATTATGGCATCTTTCAGCATGTCGCGTCTTTCAACACAAATATCGAGCGGATATTTAAAGTTTGCCTGTACATAATCAATACCCATTTTAAGGGCTTTCATATTTGGCGTTATGAGTTTTTCCTTGCCTTTAAATTGTTCTGCGAATAGTTGCTCAAATACACCAACCTCAATATTTAAAAGAGCTGTAAGGGCTCCCACATAAACTATGTTTTTGAAAAGCTGCCGCTGGCGCGGATCAGTAAATTCCTTATTACACATCTCCATTAAAGGAATTCCAAGGTAATTTATATCTTCCCGAATATATTCAGCGTGCAGAATTTTTGAACTGTCATATAAAAAGTATCCACCAGGTTTTACACTGGCAACATCTCCTTTCATACTTTGCGGATTCACAGCAACAATCAGGTCAATTCCTTCTCTACGGCCCAAATATCCTTTTTCACTTACACGTACTTCGTACCATGTAGGCAAGCCTTGTATGTTCGAAGGGAAAATGTTTTTAGGTGTAACCGGAATACCCATCCTGAATATGGATTTGGTAAACAGGAAATTGGCACTGGCAGAACCTGTACCATTAACGTTTGCAAAACGTACTACAAAGTCGTTTACTTTACTATTACCAGGTCTTCCTCCCATATTTTACCCGCTTTTGTTACATTATAAAAAAACTGTTGCATATCCCATGCCGATGTTGGACAACGTTCAGCACATAAACCGCAGTGCAGACAAACGTCTTCGTCCTTGATCATTACACGCTTGGTTGGCAATATATCAGATACATATAAGTCTTGTGTTTTGTTTTTTGAAGGCGCTTTCAATCTTGAACGCAGGTCATCTTCCTCTCCATTTGTAGTGAATGTTATACAAGAAGTTGGGCAAACGTCAACACATGCATCGCACTCAATACATTTGCTTTCAGAAAAAACGGTTTGTACATCACAGTTCAGGCAACGTTCAGCTTCCTTAAAACCTGTAGCTATATCAAACCCTAATTCTACTTCTTTCTTTCTGTTCGTGAGAGTAACTTTTTTATCAGCATGTGGAACGGCATATCGAACATCATTTACCACACTGCTATCATAGGCCCATTCATGTATGCCCATTTTCATGCTATGTAAATTCACCATAGGTGACGGGCGATCATTCATCATATCTTTACCCAGACACATAAGGTGCATAGAAATAGCAGCCTGGTGCCCATGAGCGACAGCCGTGATTACATTCTTTGGCCCGAATGCAGCATCGCCACCAAAAAATACTTTTTTATGGGTTGATGCAAATGTTCTGTCATTTACAATCGGCATATTCCATTTGTCAAATTCAACGCCGCAATCTTTTTCAATCCATGGAAAACTATTTTCCTGTCCAACTGCCACCAACACATCGTCGGCTTCTATAAATACTTCCGGCTCACCGGTTGGAACGAGGCTTCTTTTGCCTTTGTCATCTTTTACAGCTTTAACTTTTTCAAATGTCATACCTTTAAGTACGCCATTTTCAACAACAAATGATATTGGAACATGATTATCAATTATAGGAATATCCTCGTGTTGGGCATCTTCTTTCTCCCATGGTGATGCTTTCATTTCAGCAAAAGGGCTGCGAACAACTACCTTTACCTGTTCACCACCAAGCCTGCGTGCAGTGCGGCAGCAATCCATTGCAGTGTTACCACCACCAAGCACAATTACTTTTTTACCGATCTTGGTTGTGTGTTCAAAAGCAACACTTGCTAACCAGTTAATACCAATGTGAATATTTGCTGCACCTTCTTTGCGGCCTTTTAAATCAGGTAGGTCACGCCCACGTGGTGCGCCAGTTCCTACAAATACCGCATCGTAATTCTTTTCTAAAATTTCTTTAAGGCTACCAACAAATTGGTTGAAGTGCTGATGAATGCCAAGATCAAGTATATAGTTTACTTCTTCATTAAGTACAGTTTCAGGTAAGCGGAATGATGGAATTTGTGTGCGCATAAATCCTCCACCGGCTTTTTGTTCATCATATAAATGAATTTCGTAACCTAATGGGGCAAGGTCGCGGGCAACTGCTAATGAAGCAGGACCAGCACCTATTAAAGCTACTTTTTTTCCATTGGGTTTAAAAGGTCCTTTTGGCATAAATTGCGTTACGTCACCTTTATTATCAGCTGCCACACGTTTTAACCGGCAAATAGCCACAGGCTCTTCTTCCACACGGCCACGTCGACATGCAGGCTCACAAGGACGATCGCAAGTACGGCCAAGCACACCGGGAAACACATTTGAGTCCCAGTTGATCATATAAGCTTCGTCATACTTTTGCTCGGCTATAAGCCTAATGTATTCAGGTACCGGAGTATGTGCAGGACATGCATATTGGCAATCAACCACTTTGTGGAAGTACTCGGGATCTTTAATATCGGTTGGTTTCAAGTGTATCGGTCTGTATTAGTAAGTTTTTTTTCCTGAATATTAATATATACAAATGTAGTAATTTAGCAATAGGTTATACAATGCAGCTTTAAGAATTTTCACACATTTAGTTTGTGTGTTGAGTCAGCCATTTTCTTTATGTAAAGCTTAAAATAACATCTCAAAATATATGTAGATTTGTTAGCCATATTATTTATAAAAACCTGAAAGATGAAAGCAGTTATTAATAAGGAAACCCTTGATTTTTTGAAATCATTGAAGAAAAATAATGATCGTGAGTGGTTCAATGGCCATAAAGACAAATATATTATGGCACATGAAAATGTAATAGCGTTTGCTGATGCTTTGCTGGATGAAATGAATAAGCATGACAAAATTGAAACAGCTTCTGGCAAAAAGAGTTTGTTTAGAATATATAGGGATGTGCGGTTTTCGAAGGATAAAACACCTTATAGTTGTCGTTTTAGCGGAGGGTTTCAGCGGGCAACTAAAAAATTAAGAGGAGGGTATTATTTTCATATTGAACCTGGAAATTCTTTCCTGGCTGGAGGCTTTTGGGGCCCTGAGCCGGATGACCTGCAAAGAATAAGGCAGGATATTGCCCTAAATTCTAAAGATTGGAAGAAATTACTGGCTAATAAGTCACTGGTAGAAACATTTGGTAAAATGGAAGGCGAACAAATAGCATCAGCGCCCAAAGGTTATTCAAAAGATCATCCTGCCATAGAATTACTAAGGTACAAACAATTTATTTTAAGGCATAGATTTACTGATAAGGAAGTATGTAAGGCAGACTTTTTAACGAAGGTAAATAAAGCATTTAAAGACATGCGCCCTTTTTTGAATTATATGAGTGAAGTGCTTACCACCAATGCTAATGGAGAGTCTGTTATTTAGGTTCAAGGTATTGAAATACGTCATGTTATTTAGTTTATTATTTCCCTGTAAATGGCATCCATGCCATTAGGAGAAACTTTTTACTTAAGCATTTGCTTTTAAGAACTGTGTTTTGATGTATTATCTTCATCAACAATAATGCGGTTCATTTGATAGAGCTTGGGATGAATTTATATTGCCACTACTATAAAAAAGCTACACAGCATATGTATTCTGTTTTAGCCATTGTATGAAACTGTTCACCGATAATTTTACCGTGTTTACCGAAAAATCATATCCATAAAATCTTTGTAACGTAAACTTACAGCAAGAGTTCAAAAACGATTTTTAAGAGCCAAATAACAGTATTAGAGGTAAATTTTGCTCAGAGACTGTCTTTGGATTTTCAGGAATTGATTGTTGCTCAGATAATTTTAATACATATTATTAATAACAGTTAACTATGAAGAAGAAGACTGCAATTCTCCAGAAAAGTGGTGATGAAATAACTGACCATGAACTATTTAGTACACTACTTAAAGTCAGAAATGGCAATTTCTCGGTACGGCTTCCTGCTGACCAAATAGGTATAAAAGGGAAAATATGCGATTCACTCAATGAAATTATTGAGATGAATGAAAAAATGGTAGTTGAGTTTGAGAAAGTTGGTAATAGTATTGGTAAACAAGGTAAACTAAACCAACGCGTTGAAATTGACGGTGCAAGGGGCTCATGGGGCTCATGCGTTGATTCGGTAAATACACTTATTGCCGATCTTGTGTATCCGACTATTGAAATAGCGCACGTTATAACCTCAGTAGCGAAAGGTAACTTAACACAGGAAATGCCTTTAAAGATCGAAGACCACCAATTAGAGGGAGAGTTTTTGAGGATTGCCAAAGAGGTGAATGGTATGGTGAAGCAGCTTAACTTATTCTCTATGGAGGTAACACGTGTAGCATTGGAAGTAGGAACGGCTGGTAAACTTGGCGGACAGGCTAAAGTAAAGGGTGTTGCGGGTGTATGGAAGGATCTGACCGATAGTGTGAACCAGATGGCGAGTAACCTTACCGGCCAGGTACGTAATATTGCCGATGTAACAACAGCGGTAGCAAAAGGCGACTTATCTAAAAAAATTACGGTTGACGTAAAAGGAGAAATATTGGAATTAAAGAACACCATCAATACAATGGTGGATCAGCTAAACTCATTTGCATCGGAGGTAACGCGTGTGGCCCGTGAGGTAGGAACAGAAGGAAAACTGGGTGGTCAGGCACAGGTAAAAGGCGTTGGTGGTACATGGAAGGACTTGACTGATAGTGTAAACCAGATGGCGAGTAACCTTACCGGACAGGTGCGTAACATTGCCGATGTAACAACGGCGGTTGCTAAAGGCGACTTATCTAAAAAAATTACGGTTGACGTTCGTGGAGAAATATTGGAATTAAAGAACACCATTAATACCATGGTGGATCAGCTTAACTCATTCGGTTCTGAGGTTACGCGTGTAGCACGTGAGGTAGGTTCGGAAGGAAAACTTGGCGGACAGGCTAAAGTGCGTGGTGTGGGTGGCGTATGGAAAGATTTGACAGATAGTGTGAACCAGATGGCGAGTAACCTTACGGCCCAGGTGCGTAACATTGCCGAAGTAACAACGGCGGTAGCAAAGGGTGACTTATCTAAAAAAATTACGGTTAATGTAGAAGGAGAAATATTGGAATTAAAAAACACTATTAATACCATGGTGGATCAGCTTAACTCATTCGGTGCTGAGGTTACACGGGTAGCGCGTGAGGTAGGTTCGGAAGGTAAATTAGGTGGCCAGGCAAAGGTAAAAGGCGTGGGTGGTACATGGAAAGATTTGACAGATAGTGTAAACCAAATGGCGGGTAACCTTACGGCGCAGGTACGTAACATTGCTGAGGTAACAACAGCTGTTGCGAATGGCGACCTTTCTAAGAAAATTACGGTTACAGTAGAAGGAGAAATATTGGAATTGAAGAAAACCATTAACACGATGGTGGACCAGTTAAACTCATTCTCATCGGAGGTTACGCGTGTAGCGCGTGAGGTAGGTACAGAAGGAAAATTGGGAGGCCAGGCGCAGGTAAAAGGTGTTGGTGGAACCTGGAAAGACTTGACAGACTCGGTAAACCAGATGGCGAGTAACCTTACCGGCCAGGTGCGTAATATTGCTGAGGTGACTACAGCGGTTGCTAAGGGCGACTTATCAAGGCAGATCACAGTGGACGTAAAAGGAGAAATATTGGAGTTAAAGAAAACCATCAATACCATGGTGGACCAGCTAAACTCATTCTCATCAGAGGTAACGCGTGTAGCGCGTGAGGTAGGTACAGAAGGGAAATTGGGTGGACAGGCACAGGTAAAAGGTGTAGGTGGTACATGGAAAGATTTAACAGACTCGGTAAACCAGATGGCGAGTAACCTTACAGGCCAAGTGCGTAATATTGCCGATGTAACAACAGCTGTAGCAAAAGGTGACTTATCTAAAAAAATTACGGTTGACGTAAAAGGTGAAATATTGGAATTGAAGAACACCATTAATACCATGGTGGATCAGCTGAACTCATTTGCATCGGAGGTAACGCGTGTAGCACGTGAGGTAGGTACAGAAGGAAAACTGGGTGGACAGGCGCAGGTAAAAGGTGTGGGCGGAACCTGGAAGGATTTGACAGATTCTGTAAACCAAATGGCCGGTAATCTTACCGCGCAGGTACGTAACATTGCTGATGTGGCTATTGCGGTTGCAAACGGAGATATGTCGAAGAAAATTACGGTTGATGTACGAGGCGAAATATTACAGCTTAAGGAAACACTCAATACCATGGTAGATCAGTTAAGGGCGTTCGCATCAGAGGTAACGCGTGTGGCCCGTGAGGTAGGAACTGAAGGAAAACTTGGTGGCCAAGCGAACGTGCTTGGTGTTGCCGGAACCTGGAAAGATTTGACAGATAGCGTGAACCAAATGGCGGGTAACCTTACCGCGCAGGTGCGTAACATTGCGGAAGTAACGATTGCCGTGGCAAACGGAGATATGTCAAAGAAAATTACAGTTGACGTACGTGGAGAGATATTACAGCTTAAGGAAACAATTAACACCATGGTGGATCAGCTCAGGGCTTTTGCATCGGAGGTAACGCGTATGGCCCGTGAGGTGGGTACTGATGGTAAATTAGGTGGACAGGCTTTTGTACCAGGTGTAGGCGGAACATGGAAAGACTTAACGGATAGTGTGAACCAAATGGCGGGTAACCTTACAGCACAGGTGCGTAATATTGCCGAAGTGACAAAGGCCGTAGCAAGTGGTGACCTTTCAAAATTGATTACAGTAGAAGTAAAAGGAGAAATATTAGGATTAAAGAACACCATTAATACCATGGTGGAGCAGCTGAATTCATTTGCATCGGAAGTAACACGTGTAGCACGTGAGGTAGGAACAGATGGTAAGCTTGGTGGACAGGCACAGGTAAAAGGTGGTGCAGGAACCTGGAAGGATTTGACGGATAGTGTGAACCTGATGGCATCTAACCTTACAGGCCAGGTGCGTGGTATTGCAAAAGTTGTGACATCGGTTGCAAAAGGTAACCTTAGGCAGAAACTATCCATCGATGCAAAAGGTGAAGTAGCTCAACTAACAGATACAATAAATGAGATGATAGATACACTGGCTATCTTCTCCGACCAGGTTACTACAGTGGCCCGTGAAGTAGGTGCTGAAGGAAAACTAGGCGGACAGGCTAATGTGCCCGGTGCTTCAGGAACCTGGAAGAACCTTACGGAGAATGTGAACCAACTTGCGGCAAACCTTACAACACAGGTGCGTGCAATTTCCGAGGTTGCATCTGCGGTTACAAAGGGTGATCTTACCCGAACAATTGGTGTAGAAGCAAAAGGAGAGGTTGAAGCGTTGAAGGATACTATTAACCAAATGATCTCGAACCTTAAAGCAACTACATTGAGAAACCAGGAACAGGACTGGTTGAAATCAAATCTTGCCAAGTTCACTCAGATGTTACAAGGTCAGAAGGAATTGAATTCCGTTACCAAACGTATTCTTTCTGAGCTGGCACAAGTTGTAAATGCCCAGCATGGTTTGTTCTATATAATGGAACCCAAAGAGAATATTCTCGATTCTAAACTCAAACTTATTGCCGCATACGCTTACAGGAAAAGAAAAGATGTTTCAAACGAATTTGCGATGGGTGAAGGCTTGGTAGGACAATGCGCATTAGAGAAGGAGAGAATATTGCTAACCAATGTACCCGGCGATTATATTCAAATAGGTTCCGGATTGGGTGAAGCTACTCCGGTTAATATACTTGTATTACCTGTGCTTTTTGAAGGGCAGTTAAAGGCTGTAATAGAACTGGCTTCATTCGATTCTTTCAGTCAAACACACCAGGATTTCCTCGAAGGACTTACAGAAAGTATAGGTATCGTATTAAATACTATCGAAACCAGTTCAAGAACAGAGGATCTGCTGGCACAATCGCAGTCATTGGCAAGTGAGCTTAAGAGCCAACAGGAAGTATTGCGTAAAACCAATGAAGACCTGGAAGATAAAGCTGTGCTGCTTGCATCGCAAAAGGAAGAGGTGGAGCAAAAGAATAATGAAGTTGAAGTAGCCCGGAAATCATTAGAAGAAAAAGCTGAGCAATTGACCTTGACTTCAAAATACAAATCAGAGTTTCTTGCTAACATGTCTCATGAATTAAGGACACCGCTAAACAGCCTTCAAATATTAGCTCACGAACTGATCGAAAACCGTGAGGGTAACCTTACTGAGCAGCAGATACAGTTTGCCAAAACAATTAATACCTGCGGCGACGATCTTATTCAATTAATTAACGATATTCTTGATCTTTCTAAAATTGAATCCGGATACATTTCAGTTGAAACTTTACCGGTAAGCTTTACTGATATTACCAGATTTGTTGAGTCTACATTCAGGCATGTTTCTGAAGCGAAGCATCTGAGCTTTAATATTGAAATAGATGAAAGTATACCTGAGTTTATTGAAACAGATCCGCATAGGTTGAATCAGATTCTTAAAAACCTGTTATCGAATGCGTTTAAATTTACTGAAAAAGGCGACGTGCAACTAAAAATATATAAAGCGGCAAGAAATTGGAAAACGAGAAACACCGAGCTGGACATAGCAAAAATGGTGGTTGCTTTTGAAATTTCGGACAGTGGAATTGGTATATCAAGAGATAAACAGAACATAATATTTGAAGCATTTCAACAGGCGGAAGGCTCTACAAGTAGAAAATATGGAGGAACCGGCTTAGGTCTTTCAATTAGCCGCGGGCTTTCGGATTTACTTGGCGGTATAATTGAGCTTGAGAGTGAACTTGGCGAAGGAAGTAAATTTACATTATTCCTACCAATAAGCATATCGCCCCAACTTATTGAAAATAAGCAACTGCCTGAAGGAACAAACGGTGTTGGAAAACATAAGCAAGCATCTTCTTCGGGTGAAGTAGGCTTTATGGTTGATGAAATTGGTGATGACAGGTCAAACCTCGCTCCTGATGATAAAATTTTGTTGATGGTAGAGGACGATTTGCGTTTCGCAAAAATTATGCTTGGAAAGGCTCATGACTATGGGGTTAAATTGATTTTAGCCACAAAATGTACTGAAGTACTTGATTATATAAGCCAATATATGCCTACAGCTATATCTCTGGATATTAATATGCCTGATATGAATGGATGGAAAGTATTGGATAGGCTGAAAAATGATTTGAATTTCAGACATATTCCTGTTTATGTGATTTCAGGTGAAGAGGATAGGAATATAGGGTTAAGGCGTGGTGCAAGAAATTGTTTCCAAAAACCATTAAAGGAGAATGCGTTGAAAAATCTATTTGAAGATATTATTTACATGAGCAATAAAAAGGTAAAAGATATTCTTATTGTTGAGGATGATGAAACGGATTCTTCAGAAATTGCAAAAATTATTACAGGCAACGATGTTAATATTGTTACTGCAAAAACATCCAAAGAAGCGTTAACTCTTATGAACAAAAAAAGATTTGACTGTTTGGTGTTAGACCCGGCATTGTCGAATTCTACCGGCCTTGATCTTCTTAAAACACTTGACTATGGTAAAGATGACGCCCTTACATCTGTTGTGATAAGGTATTCCAGGAATTTAACTAAACGGGAAGAAAACCAGGCTAAGCGATTTGCAAAATCTGTTGTCTCCAAAGAGAAGAATTCTCTTGAACAATTAGCTGATCAAACAGCATTATACCTTCACAGGCAGTATAGTACAATGCCTGAGTTAACAAGAAATGCCATTGATTATTATAGGAAATCTGACGACATCTTAAAAGGCAAGAAGGTTTTGATAGTAGATGACGATGTACGTAATTTATTTGCATTAACCACGGCCCTTGAGCGTTTTAAAATTAATGTACTAAACGCCGAAAGTGGGCTGGAGGCCATTGCAATAATCGAAAAGAACAATGATATAGACATAGTGCTTATGGATATAATGATGCCTGAAATGGATGGCTATGAAACCATGAAAAGGATTAGGAAAGACAAAAAAATTGAAGACTTAACAATAATTGCTGTAACGGCTAAGGCCATGAAAGGAGACCGGCAGAAATGCATAGAATCTGGGGCGTCTGATTACATTACAAAACCTGTTAATGTTGAACAATTATTGACTCTTATGCGTGTTTGGGCAAGGTAAATCGTATTTACGTTGGTAGCAGGAACTTATAAGTTATGGGCACGGAACGAGATGTTAAAATATTATTAGTGGATGATAGAAAGGAGGATATTCTTTCATTGGAAGTACTTTTAGCAAATGTAAATTATAGTTTTGAAAAGGCGACCTCGGGCCGAGAAGCATTAAGGATACTGCTTAAAGAACATGATTTTGCCCTTATTCTTATTGATGTGCAAATGCCAATATTGGATGGGTTTGAAACTGCTGCCTTGATTCGTGATAGTGAAAAGCTCAAACATATTCCCATTATTTTCCTGACAGCGAATAATGACAGGCCTAATAATATTTTTAAAGGATACCAGGCTGGTGCAGTAGATTTTATGATAAAACCTGTAGTCCCGGAAATAATAAAAGCCAAAGTTGCTGTATTTGCCGAGCTATATAGGAAAACCAATGAGTTGCAGATTCAAAAACAAGATTTGCTAATGCTTAATAAGGAACTAGAAAAGCAATCGGTAGAACTTACCAGGAGCAATGAGGATTTGGAAAAATTTGCATATGTAGCCTCACACGATATGCAGGAACCCTTACGCACTATAATAAGCTACATAGAATTGATAGAGAGGAAATTTGGTGATTCTGTTGATGAAGATATGGCGAAATATATGCAGTTCATTGTAACCGCCAGTTATCGCATGCGGGAGCTTATTACAGGGTTACTGGAATATTCCCGGGCCGATAGGGAAGAAGAACCATTTATGCAGGTAAGTTGCGAGGAGGTTTTAAAAGATGTTTTGGAAAACCTTCACAGTAGTATTGAAGATAATAAGATTAATGTTCACACTGACGCTTTGCCCGTTATTACAGCAAGTTATATGCAAATGGTACAATTGTTTCAAAACCTGATTAGCAATGCAATTAAGTTTAGGCAGGGCGAGAATCCACAAATAAGTATTTCATGCAGGAAAATGGATGGTCACTATCTTTTTTCTTTTGAAGATAATGGAATTGGTATAGAACAAAAATATAAAGAAAAAATATTTGAAATATTTAAACGATTACATCCTATAGGGGAATATTTAGGTGTTGGTATAGGGCTTGCAATTTGTAAGAAAATAGTTGAACACCATAATGGAAGAATTTGGGTTGAGTCAACACTAAACAAAGGGAGTGTATTCTATTTTACAATCCCACATAGTTATTAATAGTAGGTGTAAATGCAGAGGAATCAAATCTGAATTAGTATCCTTTGTAGTTTTACCTAAGAAACCTTCAACCTCCACATTATTTGTAGATACATGGATTTTGATTTTTCTGCGGCCCCGAAGGGGTTCGAAGCCTCAACGTTCTGATTTGTAATTAGCAGGTAAAATACTCAAAATAAACCAAGCTATCCTATATTTACAAGGGAATTCAGGCTGCCCTTAGCTCATTTTAACCATTTGCGCTGAATTTGTATAAAACAAACAGTTATTTTATTTGAGACAGCTGGTATTATTGCTATTTTATCTATATTTGGAAGTGAATCACCACCGATGCTTTATAAAATAGGTTTAATAAAAAGGCAGTTCGTATTATTTAGCGTATTTTATTTCTATGCGGCGTTATTAACAGCCCAACAAAAAACATTTACAACAAAGTGGAGCGCAAGCCCTTTTGATAATAAGTTATTTATTGAAAACAAGGGTGAGTTTGACGGAGAGTTACCGGGCAATAATAAAATATTATTTAAAGCACAGGTAGGAAAAATAACAATGTACTTTACCCCTAAGGGTATTGTTTATTGTCTTCATGAAATACTTAATGCAGAAAGTGACACCAGAAAAACCGAAGAAAAAGAAGTTAGTAAGGAAAAACCAGTTGCACATTATTTGTATGCTGATTGGATGGGAGCTGAAGGAACTTCTGTTGTTTCGGCCGATGAAAAACAGTCTTACTGCTACACATATGCTTCAGGAAAAAACAATACAATAACAACCAATGTTTATAAGAAATTAGTTTACCAGAACTTATATCCTGGTATTGATGCAGTATATATATTCCCCGATAAGAAAACAGGCATAAAATATTCGCTTGTCATACATCCGGGAGCTGATATATCAAAAGTAAAGCTTGAGTATAGAGGCGCTAACAGTATTCATCAAGATTCTGATGGAAACATAGTGATCAGCAGTGAAATTGGCATTATTACTGATCATTCTCCTATTAGTTATTACATGGCAGGTGCAGTAAGTTTGGGAAGCAAGTATCAAATTAGCGGTACAGTAGAATCATTTTATTTAGATAAGGGATATGACAAGAATAAGATCATTGTAATTGACCCATGGACATCAAGCACCAGTTTTGCAGGCATTAATGCCGCTTTCGACCTTGATTATGATAAATATGGCAATGTGTATGCCTATGGCGGAGAGGTCAATACTTCTGCAACTCAACTTGTAAAATTTAACAGCTCTGGTGTAAAACAATGGGTATTTAATGCTTCTGCAGTAAGCGGAACGATCTCAGATTGTTATGGGGACATTGCTACAGATAAAAATTCCGGAACAACCTATATTTTACAGGGATTTAACCAAGGCCAGGTATTAAAAGTAAGTAGTGCCGGGTTGCTGTCAAATACGTACCTCGGAAGTGGTAAGGTTAATGAATATTGGAGAGCAGACTTTGACGAGTGTCATCACATGATCATAATAGGGGCAGGAGGTACATCAAACCCTTATCAGGCAGCTACACTCGATACTAATTTCACGAATTTTACACCGGTAAATATAGCTGCTGCAACTGATAATTACCACGATATATCACTTATGACATTGGATCCATACAGCAATAGTTGCTTTATGGCAAGTGCTGGAAATTCTCTGGATACTATATTCGGGAATGATCTTTGTAAATTACCCTTACCATCACTTAGCCCTACAACCTTCAAGAAAAAAGACGGATATAGTTTCAGGGAAGTGTTCAGTGTACCTTATGCCGGCTATGGCGGAGGAGGAAACGATAATACCAATGCTATGAATGGCGCTGCTGCAAGCCCAAGCTGGTTATATCTTTACAATGGAGATACCTTAAAACAATTTAATAAAACAACAGGTATATTATATGCGCAGATTGCCATGGGAACCACTCCGTATAAATGCGGTGGGCTTGATGTGGATGCCTGCGATAATCTTTACGTTGGATTTGACAAGAGTATCCGGGTCTATAATTCAAGCTTAAGTTTACAATCAACCATTTCGCTAAACGATACTGTTTATGATGTTCATCTTGGACCCCAAAATATATTGTTTGCCTGCGGTAAAGATTTTGTCACGGCTATAAGTATTACCGGTACTAAAAATATTTCCACAACTATCACCTATCCTTCCACTTGCTCAGCATGTGATGGTTCAGCTACCGCTAACCTGGCATGTGGTAAAGGCCCTTTTACTTATTTGTGGAGCAACGGTTCTACCAACCAAACAGCTACCGGACTTTGTGCAGGAACATATACCGTTACTGTAACCGATGGTGTTTCTTGTTCTCCTATAATAGATACTGCTATTGTAAATATTCCGGGTAAGCCTGGTTACACATTATCTGTAATAGATACTAATGCAACTTGTACTACTACAGGAAGCATTACCGCCTACCCTGCAGGTGGAATATCACCGTATACCTATAACTGGAGTAACGGTGAAACAACACAACATGACTCAGGGCTTGCGCCGGGAATTTATACCTGTATTATTACGGATAATAACGGCTGTAAATATACTATTTCAACAAGCTTACCGCCACTGGTCCTTCCTACTTTATATGTAAATCCTCCATCTGACAGTGTTTGTTTTGGCACTACTGTATCCCTTAATGTTTCCGGGGCAAATAGCTATACATGGCAGCCTTCAAGCGGCTTAAGCTGTACCAATTGCCCTAATCCTGTTGCAAGCCCGACAGCAAATACCTCATATACTGTAATGGGTATAAATTCATCTGGATGTACGGGTAAAGATTCAGTTATAGTCGCATTCAGTGCGCCTCCTGTTCTTTCAATAACTTCTTACCCTGAAGGATGTACTGAAACATATCTCGAAGGTTTTGGCGCCTCAAGCTATGTATGGAGCCCAAACAATGGGCTTTCATGTTCAATATGTGAATATACAACTGCCTACTCATACATAACTACCACTTATACATTAGTTGGCACATTGCATGGTTGTTCCGATTCAACAACTATTACAGTGACACCAAATAGCACGCCAACAGTAACATTAACGGCAAGCAAAGATACTATATGCCCGGGCGATAGTGTAAAACTTACCGCACTTGTAAGCGGACCTGGTACTATGTATTATTACTGGACTCCTAATACAGGAAGCTGTAAAACCTGTTCTTCAATTTATGTTAAACCTACAACAACAACTTATTACAATGTTGATGTAATCGATTCTGAGGGCTGTAGTGTATTTGCTTCAATTGCTATTTATATAGAAGGTATTACAATAAACTCAAATTCAAATTGTATTGAAACCTATTTGTCTGCATCTGGTTCCAGTTCTGGGTATACGTGGTCCCCTTCTACAGGATTAAGTTGCACCAGTTGTCAATATACGGTAGCAGCTCCTTCTGTAACAACTACATATACTGTATATGGAACAGGGGCATCTTTTTGTTCTGGTGGCAATCAGGCAGTAATTATAGTGCAGCCAGCTACCACCCCAACTGTTACTTTGACCGCAAGTAAACATTCTATATGCGCAGGTGATAGTGTTAAACTTACAGCAATGGCAAGTGGGTCAAATATTAAATATTATTATTGGTATCCATCGGCAGTAACTTGTAATACTTGTTCAGTAGTATATGTTAAACCAACTGCCACAACTAAATATACCGTAGAGGTGTATGATTCCACCGGGGGCTGCTATGCGTATGATACAGTTACAATTTCAGTTGGAGGGATTGGGGTAGAGTCAATTTCAATCGGCTGTGGAGGAGGCATTACTTATTTATATGCTGCAGGCTCTTCTTCAACTTATACCTGGGCACCTGCTGCAGGGCTGAGTTGTACAAGCTGTCAATATACCATTGCAACCCCAACGGTTACAACCACTTATACCGTAACAGGTACGGGCGGTGGAAGTTGTGGTAATAGCAGTGTAATTAAAGTGGTACCGTTCAAATTATCAACTATTGTTTCAATAAAAGCCACGCCTGATACTATTTGTGCAGGAGGTTCGGTTTCACTTTCGGCCAGTGGCAAAGATATTTCTTCGTATTATTGGTCTTCCGTCTCCGGAGGGCTCAGTTGCAGTTATTGCCAGAACACTAAAGCATATCCGGGTGGTACAAGTGTTTATACTCTTACTGTGTATGATTCACTAGGGTGCACATTTGATACTTCTATTACTATTTATGTTGCCCCATCTGTTACAATTTCATCTACTGCAGAATATTGTTACGGGGCAGTCGATCTGCATGCTTCAGGCTCTGTTTCTTATATCTGGTCCCCTACGGCAGGGCTAAGTTGTACATCATGCGCTAATCCTTTTGCAACACCAACTGTAAATACTACGTATACGGTAACCGGAATTGGGACAAGTTGCCCAAATGGTACAACCGCAAGTATTGTCGTACCGGCCAGACCCGCTCCTTCCACATCCTGTTGCGATGCAACAATCCCTATCGGGCAAAGTGTGTCTTTAACTGCTTCAGGCGGGGGAACTTATCTGTGGTCTCCATCTGCAGGTCTAAGTTGTGATACCTGCGCTAATCCTATAGCTTCACCAAATGTAACAACCATTTATACCATAACCGTTACTAATGATAGTGGTTGCGCAAGTGCAACCACTATAACTGTAGATATTACCTGTGGAACAGTGTTTGTGCCGGAAGCATTTTCACCAAACGGAGATGGGCAAAATGATTACTTGTATGTGCGTGGGGATTGTATAAAAACATTGGACTTTATGGTGTTTGACAGATGGGGCAACATAGTATTTCAAACTAAGGATAAAAGTATTCCGTGGAATGGACAATGTAGAGGAGAAGCAATGAACACAGGCAGCTATGTTTATTACTTGAATGCTACTTTTTATGATGGTACTACATTTTCAAAGAAGGGTAATGTGACCTTGGTTAGGTAGCATATCTTTGGATTTATATACACAAGGATATATAAAATCAAAAAGCACTTTTAAGTTTTACCCTAAAAGTGCTTTTAATTAAAGTGGTCCCGAAGGGGTTCGAACCCCTAACCTTCTGATCCGTAGTCAGATGCTCTATCCAGTTGAGCTACGGAACCATCATTCTTCAATAGAGGCTGTAATTCCCCTTTCACAAAAAGCCTCAAAAATTGGCCTGAGCTCTTTTACAGTACCTCTTTTTACATCGCATTTACCTTTATAGTGTATTAGTAAGGTGCATTGTTCAGCTTGTTCAGTAGTATGTCCGCACAATTCTTTCAATGACTCTATAACAAAGTCGAATGTATTAAAATCGTCATTATGCAGCAGTAGCATGTATTTGCTGCTTTTATGCGTTTTCTTAATCGTTAATTCTTCTATTTCAGTATAGGTCATATCTAAAATTGGGCTGCAAATATAATAATTTGTGCCGTTTAGCTTATTTATTTATAAGTGCTTGTGCTTCTTTCAGTGAAATTTTCTTGCCTTTATGGTAAGCCACAACAAAGCAACCCGGAAAACCATCCTGTACCAGCTCACCTTTCAACATGTTTGATGAGGTATAGTCGCCATAGGAACCCACCGTGTACGAAGTTGTTCCATCAGCTTCTTTATGTGTAGTTATTCCCTGGTTGGCTATTTTTAGCAAGTTATTAGCCACAGAAACAGGTATCTGGCCCGAATATGCGCCAACCTGTACTGAGAATGTTACTTTGTCACTGCCTGTATCGGCAGGATGGGTTGCATTTGCAGGTAAATTATTTGCAGGTTGTGTCTGAGTATTATCTATTCTGGGTGCTGTATTGTTTGCACCTACCGGTACAGCATCAAGTTTTGGGTTTTTTGATATCACTGCTGTTCCATTAGCAAGCATTTGTGCGGCCTGCGGTAAGCTAATACGTTCCCCATTATAGTATGCAACCACAAAAGCATCTTTTATAGGCGTTTTACCTACAATTGCATCCTTTGCAGATGAGGCATTAGGTACATTACTGTATATGCCACAATTATAGCGTATGTAACCATTTGAAGCATTATATGAGAATAAAGGACTTAAATTATAAAGCTTACTTGCAGATACGGTAGTCTTAAATGCACCTACCTGCACTGTATAAAAAATCCCTTTTACATCAGTAACCGGGGTAGACACAACCGGGTTATTGGTTTGTGGTTGGGTTGTGTTAGTCGTTTCAGGATTTGTATTTGTTTGAGGTTGCGTTGTCGTATTATGTTGAGGTTCGACACTTGCAGTAGTGTTTGTTGCTGAAGGCTGATTGCCGCTTTGTATTGATGCTGCCTCTTTAATTGTAATTCGTTTACCGTTATAAAAAGCTACTATAAATGCATCTCTGTAACCAATACCACGCACCTTAGTTTGAGCGCCTTTAGCTTTATTGAACTCCTTGAATATACCGGCAGTGTAGCGTGTCAATCCGTTTCCAACAACTTCTCCTGAAATTGGTTCAAGGCCTTTAAATGCGTTTTGTGGTATCTGGTTCCTGAAAGCGCCTATCTGCACCTTGAATACTAAGCCTTCCGGTAATGGAGGATTAATAGGTATCGGGTTTGCCTTTGAATAAGGTGATTTAGGTAATTGTTTTATTTCATCTACTACAATATTTGCAGAAGCAGTTGCATTGTTTTCAGGTTGCGATGTTACCTGATCATCGTGATGAACGTTGGGATTAATATTTATTGGATTTGCTTTTTGGTTTCTATCAACTGTATCTGTCGGATTAGTTACAGTTGAATGGTTGCCATTTTGCCCATTATTAGATATTGGGTTATTTACAGCAACTGAAGTTGATATCTGGCTGTTATTATTTGTGGTATCTGCACCTGATTGAGTGTTATTAACCTGTGTAGGGTGATTAGCAGCAACCGGGTTTGTTGGAGTAACGTTATTTGTTGTGTTTACATTATTATGCGTCGGGTTTGATTGAGTTTGATTATTAGTTGCAATCACTCCTGAGTTATTTTGAGGATTATTATTAGCTACCTGAGTTTGGGTTGCGTCCGGATTATTTACCTGGGTATTTGTTGCAGCTACACTTTGCGGGGTAACGGTTCTAAGTTCAGGATTAATTTGTAAGAACAGATCATGAGCCTCTTGTTGCTTGTTTATAGCGGTTTCCAAATATTGTTCAGCATTGTTCAGGTATATTTGTTTCAGGTACGGCACCGTTGTACTATCAGCCTTTTGTTTTTCTCTTACCGATTGGTCATAATATCCGTTAGCATCAACTGTAAGCAATTGTGCTGTGGCGGTTTTATCATTTGTACTGTTTTTCATAACCGTTTGCCATGCCGAAAGTTGCTGTTGATTTGTTAAGTACTGCGTGCCATCTGCTTCGTTTTTGTATATAGACGAAACAATTTTATCCTCGGCCGCAGCATCATCAAGTGAGTCGGCGCGCTTCATCAAAATTTTTGTCTGTGCCGGATCTGTAGATTGTTTTGCCTGAGTTCTTAAAGCTTCCGCCTGCGTTGTCAATTGGGTCGATTCTTTGGTAAAGTTATTCGCATTCCTATCAGATATGGTGGCTTGTGTATTTGAATATGTTATTGCCAGAACATTCGGATTTTCCGAAGAGGAATTTTGAACCGGGTTATTACTTACGGTTGTATTAATAGGTTGAGTATGCTGTGTAGTGTCAGAATGTGCGGGATTGGTTTGAACTGGGTTTTGGTTGTTGTTATTAAGTACAACCGGGTTAGTTGCTTGTGTATGTTGCGTAGTATCAGAATGTGTAGGATTGGTTTGAACCGGGTTTTGGTTGTTGTTATTAATTACAACAGGATTGGTTGCCTGAGTATGTTGCGTAGTGTCAGAATGTGTGGGGTTAGTTTGAACCGGGTTTTGGTTGTTGTTATTAATTACAACAGGATTGGTTGCCTGAGTATGTTGCGTAGTGTCAGAATGTGTGGGGTTAGTTTGAACCGGGTTTTGTGTATTGTTATTAAGTACAACTGGATTGGTTGCCTGAGTATGTTGCGTAGTATCAGAGTGTGTAGGATTGGTTTGAACCGGGTTTTGTGTATTGTTACTAACTACAACCGGGTTAGTTGCCTGAGTATATTGAGTAGTATCAGAATGTGTAGGATTGGTTTGAACCTGGTTTTGTGTATTGTTATTAATCACAACCGGGTTAGTTGCTTGTGTATGTTGTGTAGTATCAGAATGTGTAGGATTGGTTTGAACCGGGTTTTGTGTATTGTTATTAACTACAACCGGGTTAGTTGCTTGTGTATGTTGCGTAGTATCAGAATGTGTAGGGTTAGTTTGAACCGGGTTTTGTGTATTGTTATTAATTACAACCGGGTTGGTTGCCTGAGTATGTTGCGTAGTATCAGAGTGTGTAGGATTGGTTTGAACCGGGTTTTGTGCAATATTGTGTTTTGATGTTGTATCATGTTGTTGACCTAAGTATGCAAATGCACTATCTGGTACATGCGCTTGAGAAAGTGGTACGCCTGGTTGACCAACTATTATGTTGTTATTATGCGTAGTATCAACATGTGTATTATTTGTTTGTAGAGGAGGGGTATAGTTTTTAATGTCTGATTTTATGGCGGTAGCATCGGTTTCATTAATCTGAAGTGCCGATGGGTTATTCTTTACCATGTCATCAATCTGTTTCGATTGATACTGCAGATCGTTGTATTGATTATGCAGGTCGGTAAGCGTTTTCTGATTATCCTGTATCTCGTTTTCTTTTTCCTTTTTACTGGTTGTTAGATCTCTTGCTTGTTCCAGTAATGCGAGTTTTTCGTTAGGGTCTTTCGTTTTTTGTGCTTCGCTTACATAATCATCCGATTCCTTTTGCAGGCGGTCAGCCTCTTTCTGAAGGTCTTCGTTGTGCTTTACAACCTCAATAGAATCTTGCCTTGCATTTTGTGCCTGTATGCGAATAAGGTCCGCAGCTGTTGGTGAGGTAGGGGCATTTAGCACATCTTGTTTCTGAAGGCTATCACGTTGGATTTGTAATTTTTTTATTGACTTCTCTTTATTTGGTGACTTAAGTGCCGAATCCAGTTTACTTGTATACTGGCCTGCCTGATCGGCTTCTTTTTGCTTTACCTCTGCCTGAATCTCAAGTTGCGATGCATATTGAAATGCTTCAACTGCCTTTTTCTGGACATCCTGTGCCTGCTGTTTTAATTGCAAAGCAAGGTTAAGTGTATCATTTCGTTGTTTCTGGTCCGTAAGCATATCGGCACGTGCAGCAATTTCTCCTGCATGTTTTGAAATATTAATTGATTCGGTCAATTTATTTGAAGCATACTGAATAGCTCTATTTGCGTCATCTTTCTGGCTATTGGCATCATCTTGCTGCTGTTTAGCATCGGCCTTTGCTATTTGTATTAACTGGTTATTGCTCACACCTGTTCTCCCTGTTGAATCAATTGCAATATCAGATGCTGTGTCAGCACCAGCGGTGTCACTTGGTTGAACTGTGCCAGAATTATTTAAAGCAACCGGGTTATTGGTTTGTTTAACAACTGGTTTTCGTGGCGCTGTGGTATCAACGTTCACATCCATGTCCGCCCTTTTCTGAATCATGTCAAGTGCAAGCAGGTAATTGGAATCGCTAACAACACTATTAGTGATATTCTTAATAATTAATCTATCAGATGATGCTTCATAGCTGATCTGTTGTTGAATAGGAGTTAGCCCGTTTTGCATTGGCAGTGTAACCGATTCAGACTGGGTTTTATGATTCCCCGTTTCAACCGTGAAGGTAAAATGCCCGCCATTAACCAGGTTTAAAACATAACTTCCGTTATCAGCACTCGAGTTGAATACGCCAACAGTTTCATTTGTCTGATAGTCCTTAACAGTAATTCTTGATGAAGTTGTTGCACTTCCGGCATCATTGTATGAGGTTCCTTTAACTACAACATATTCCGGTGGGTGCGGTTGAATATTAATTTTATAGACTGCAATTCTTCCATTGGGTGAAGAACGGGTTGAAGAGAAGAATGCAGTTTCATTCATGGTATCGGCAATGAACAATATATCATCTCCAGGCGTATTGATAGGAAAATCCATATTAACCGGTTGCGACCAGGTATTATTAGCCTCGTTATATGTTGATTTGAAGATATCATAGCCGCCCATGCTATTATGCCCCATAGAACAGAAATAGAGCGTTTGTGTTGGAGCATCGTAAAATGGATAATCCTCATCATACGGTGTATTGATCACCGTTCCAAGGTTTGTCGGTTTCCCCCAGGCACCATTCGGTAAGCGATACGCTACATAAATATCCTTGCCGTTTTTATCATCATCACCATAGCTGGCAAAGAATAATTTTTTTCTGTCAGGCGATAAATAAATTATAGAAGTCAGGTTCTTCTTTTTATCCGTCTTGGTTTTAAAATCATCGGGTTCGGTAAGCAATATTCCACCATTTTCACTCAAGTCATATGCCTGGTAATAATCGGCTGAGCCTAATTCCTTTTTCCTGAGCACATCCAGGTCATGTAGGTTGCCTAATAACTGTTTGCCATTATTACACATTTCAATTAACCTGTCTACGGGGTGCTTTTTCAGTTCCGATCCGGATGCATTTTGTTTAAAATGCTGGTAGGCCCGGATCGCATCATCGAATCTATAATTCAGGTGATATGCTCTGCCAAGATAGAAGTAGGCAAGGTTTTCTACCGTGCTTTGTTTTACCGCTGTTTCAATATAATCGATCGGTTTCTTTTTGTCTGCTTGCGAAAAAAGCATGCAGGCACCAAACCGGTAATTATAGTTCGGATCTTGTGGATAGAGACTGAGAAGCTGAGAATATTGAAGATATGCATTTGCATAATCTTCATCTTCAAAATAATTATTGGCTTGTTTCTTTAATTGCGACTCATTAACGGGAGCTTTTTGAGAATATGCTTTCGGCGTGACTATCAACGACAAAGCCATAATTGAAATGATTATGGCTTGCCTTAAATTTGTCTGCATACTATCTTTCATTGCCAAAGCTGGGAGCACTATGTCCTGTAACCTCTGTTTGATTTTAGCTAAAACAGCAAAGTTAATGATTTTGGTGGGGTGATAGCGCACAATTTTTGGCTTACAACCCCTTTTTCTTGAAAACGTTAAGCTCTGATTCCTGCTTGTTAAACAGGCGAACTATGTTTTTTCGGTGCATAATTATTACCAGCATGGGTAATAACAGTGAAAATGCGATAAGCCAGGAGTAAACAAATCCCGAATAATCGTCTTTAAATACTGTAGCTATCCAGAATGGGAAACTGCTAACAGCCAGTATTGACGCCAGCGATACATAGTGTGAAATTATAAGAACCAAGGCAAAAACCAAAACACAAAGCAGTGCTATTATTGGAGAAATTCCTATGATTATGCCCATTGTGGTAGCAACTCCTTTACCACCTTTAAAACCTACATAAATGGGGAAAATATGGCCTATAATGGCTGCGAAGGCACAGGCGACCTCTAAATGTATGCGTGCGCCTGAACCCGGTGGGTAGGTGCTTAACATTGCAAGTGCTACGGCCAGCCAGCCTTTGAAAATGTCAATAAGTAATACAACCACGCCAACACCTTTACCTAAAACCCGTAATGTATTAGTTGCTCCGGCATTACCACTACCATGTTCCCTTACGTCAGTTGAATAGAACCGCCTTCCAATCCATACCGAAGTAGGAATAGAGCCGATGAGGTAGGCAGCTATAAAAAATAGAACGTCCTGTAGTTCAATCATAAACAAGGTTTTGCTTATACAAAGTTAAGCAAATATTAAAAACCTTGCAAATTTGCCTTAACCAAGATAGGTTTTAAGAATCTTGCTTCTTGAATTATGGCGTAACCGTCTGATTGCCTTGTCCTTTATCTGGCGCACCCTTTCCGGAGAAATATCAAGCCTTCTTGCAATTTCCTCAATTAACATGGGTTGTTGTAGGTTTCCAAGTCCGAAGTAGAACTTAAGTACATCTGCTTCCCGCGGAGGAATAGTAGACAATGTGCGTGTTACCTCAGTCTTTAATGACTCCTTAAGTAGTTCATTTTCAGGGCTAACTGCTGCTTTGTCTTCGGTTACGTCATACATATTTCCATCATCATCTTCTCCACCTAATGGAGCATCCATTGAAACCGTACGTGCATAGTTCTGAATTGACATTTTTACATCCTCTTCAGTCAGCTTGGTTATCTCTCCAATTTCCTCGGCTGTCGGTTCACGACCATACTGTTGCTCAAGCCGTGATGTTGCCTGGGTTATTTTGTGCATTGTATTTATCTTGTTCACGGGTAAGCGAACTAAGCGTGAATTTTCAGCCAATGCCTGGTGAATAGTTTGCCTTATCCACCAAACAGCGTACGATATAAACTTGAACCCCTTTGAAGGGTCAAATCTTTTGCCGGCTTTTAACAGCCCTAAATTACCTTCATTGATAACGTCTTGTAAACTTAGCCCTCTGTTTTGGTATTGCTTGGCAACTGATACAACGAAACGGAGGTTTGCTTTGGTCAGCTTTTCAAGAGCGTCCATATCTCCTTGTTGTATTTTCTTGGCAAGTTCAACCTCTTCATCAGGGGTAATCATGTCTACGCGACTAATATCGTGCAAGTATTTATCTAATCCCGGTGTATCGCGATTAGTTACTTTTTGTGATATTTTCAACTGTCTCATGACTCGTGTTTTATTTCTAACTTATTATACGTGTAGCCTATATCTTTAGTTACAGTTTTTGTACGCCCGGTATTGAAATAGTTTTGAACAGGTTCGCTTAGAATAAGCGGTATATCAAATCTCTTACCTTTGTTAAGAATTGTTAAGAGATTAAGTGCTGGTATGCCAAAGAAGAGTTCAAAGAAACATAGGCCACAGATATTGATCGTAAATGATGATGGCATTACTTCACGGGGCATCAAAATTCTGATCGAGGTAGCTTCACAGTTTGGCGATGTGCACGTAGTGGCACCCGATAAGCCTCAATCGGGCATGGGACATGCCATAACTGTTCATGCAGGTATTACTGTTTCTCCATTCCATTATGAGGGGACAAAAAGTGCACATAGCTGCACAGGTACGCCGGCAGATTGTGTTAAAATTGCCATATATCATTTGCTTAAAGAAAAGCCTGATCTGTGCCTTTCCGGTATTAATCACGGTTCAAATGCTTCACTTAATGTAATTTATTCAGGAACTATGTCAGCTGCATTGGAAGGTTCCTTGGAGGGTATTCCATCAGCGGGTATTTCATTTTGTAATAACCATGTTGATGCTGATATGAAAGCCTCGGCCAAAACGGCCAGAACTGTTATAGAAATGATGTTAAATAATAAAACTGATGATAATCTTTGCCTGAATGTTAATATTCCTGATATGCCGATAGAAAAGGTAAAGGGAATAAAATTCTGCAGGCAGGCAAAAGGTAACTGGCAAGAATCGTATGAGCCTCATATGGATAAAGAAGGTAATGAATTTTTATGGCTTAGTGGTGAATTTGAAAACCTTGAAAAAAACAAGAAAGACACTGACCTTTGGGCTCTCGATAATGGATATGTATCCATAGTACCTATCAATGCTGATATGACAGCCTATAATGAATTAAGTAAGATAAAAGGGTGGAAAACCATTTGGAAATAATTCTTGTTTTTCATTTTCAAATTTATTTACATTTGTGACGCAATGGTTCTCCAATAGGCCGTAAAAAAGCCCGAGGGGTGAAAAGGGAATCGGGTGTAAATCCCGAACAGTTCCCGCTGCTGTAAGCTCTTTAAGGAGTTTTTGAATTCCATAGCCACTGTTCTGATTTCATCAGAGCGGGAAGGCTTCAAAAACCGAGCGAGTCAGAAGACCTGCCAATGCAAAATTTATAATTCAACGCTTTCGGGTAAAAAGCGAAGAGTAGAAGAACATCTGTTTGTTTTCCTATTCCTCAACAATCCGTTAAGCGTGTTAAAAGCAAAAAATGTTTAACACACTTAAAACAATTAAAATGAAAAGAAGCACATTGCTCCTGTTATGCATGGGTATTCCCTTTTGTATGCTGGCGCAACAAACAATGCAAGCTGATAGCCTCAGTAAATTGCAGGATTCCATTAAAATGGTAACTGTTACAGCCACCCGAACAAGTAAAGATATTATGGACGTAGGCAGAGATGTAACCGTAATATCTTCAGCGCAAATTAAGAACTCGCCATGCAATACATTAGCTGAGTTGCTTGCTATGCAGGCAGGAATATTTATTGTAGGCCAGGGGCAAAACCCCGGAAACAACCAGAATATTTTTCTGCGCGGAGCAGATGATAATCACACAACTATAATGATAGATGGAGTTCCGGTTACAGACCCTTCAAGCGATAATGGTTCAGTAGAATTATCGCAGCTTACACTGGCAGATGTAGACAGAATTGAGATAGTAAGAGGTTCACATAGTACGCTATATGGTTCATCATCTATTGGTGGGGTAATTAATATTATAACAAGTAAAAGCGCTACTCCCGGGTTCCATGCCAACGTTGGCGAAACAGCCGGAGAGTTTGGCACCGGTACTAATGTGTTTGAAGAGAACCTGGCACTGGATTATACTTTTAAAAATGGATTGTATATTGACGGAGGATATTATAGATGGGATGATAAAGGCCTAAGTGCTGCAGTAGATACCCTTAAGAATCCTTTGCCATACCAGCAAAATCCGCATAACGATTTTCACAAGGGAGATGTTTTTTCGAAGATAGGATATAAAGATTCGAAACTTGATGCTTTCCTGGAATACAGATATTCTGACCAAACTTTCGGAATACCGGAAGGGGCTTTTTTGCCTGCTAATAATTACATGGGCAAGGTTGAGCGGCACACTTATACCGGATTTATAAATTACACGATATCTCCTCAAATTCATATTCAATATATTGGAGGTATAGCTAATGTAATCAGAAGTTATTTGCAAGATACCACTGTGGTGGATACATATAACGACAAGCAATATCAATCGCAATATTTTACGGGTAATACCGTAACGAACGACTTGCAGTTTACCTATGATATTAAAACATCGCATTTGATAGCAGGAGTAGGGAGCAACTATGAAACGATGGATGTTAATACTGTGTATTGGTATACGGGTTCTACCCCTGAATTATCAAGCCTTGACAGTCTTAAACCACATCAGGATATTTATAATGCATTTGCTCAGGTCGATTTGAATGGGGCAACATTTAACCCGGACTGGAAAGCTTTTTCATTATTGCTTGGTGCAAGATATAGCACAAATTCCACATTTGGTAATAATGTTAGTTATGAGATCAACCCCTATGTGAATATCAATAAAAACTCAGTATTGTTCTTTAATTATGCGACCGGGTTCAATGTGCCTTCGTTGTACCAGTTATATGCGCCCAATGATATTTCAGGTGACCCAATAACATTAGGGAATAGCAGCCTGACCCCTGAAACGTCCTCTTCGTATGAATTTGGTATAAAACACAAAGTGGCGAATGTTTCATTTACCCTATCATATTTCAATACAGTGGTCAGTAATTATATAGATTATGTGTACTTATGGAATAAGAATAAGCCGATAGATTCTTTAAGTTACACCGACTTTAAAGGCGACACTTACCTGAATGTAGGTAAAGAAACCACTAAGGGTATTGAAATGAATGTTGCGGTGCAACTTGACCCCAAATTTGTTGTTTCCGGTAATGTTAGCATACTCAGCAGCAGCCTTGAGTATTCAGATTCAGCCATCAGTACAAAACATACACAAGGTAATTATGTGCAACTTTTTTATGGCGGAGATTTTCTGTCGAATGGTAATGTACAAAGCACAGGCTTATTGCGCAGACCGGGTACACTGGCCAATATTATACTTACCTATATGCCAATAAAAAAACTAAGCCTGTCGGCCCAGGTTAAATATGTGGGAGCGAGAACAGATGCACAATATAATTACACATTTGGCCCTGACGGAGCCGATGCGTATACCAATTTACCTGATTATACCTTGCTCGATCTTTATGCATCGTATAAAATAAGTAAGGCATTTTCAACAACCCTGAGGGTAGAAAATGTGCTGAATACTACTTATTATGAAATTTTAGGGTACAGTACCCTCGGAAGGGCTGTTTATTTAAATCTCAACTACGCTTTTTAATCAATTTAGTATATTTACAATCTTAAACAATTCAGAGTATGAAGACGATCATGAAACCAAGAACAGGAGTATTAGCCGCAATGATTTTAACTGCGGGTTTGTGGAGGCTTATTTTTTCCGGCGATCATACACCATTAACTAACTTTACGCCTATAGGCGCAATGGCTCTTTTCGGGGGCTGTTATTTTTCCGATAAGTGGAAAGCATATTTGGTTCCATTATTAACACTCTGGTTGACAGATATGGTAATAAACACTTTCATATATAATATGCCATTTACATTGTTTTACTCAGGTTTTTACTGGACATACGGAGCATTTGCCCTTATGGTAATGGTAGGAACATTCATGAAAAAAGTAAACATTGGAAACGTAGTATTAGTTAGTATAATAGCTGCTTTATTGCATTATGTAATAACAGACCTTGGTACCTGGTTAGATGGTAGAATGTATCCTTTAACATGGGCAGGTTTTACTGCTTGCTATGTGGCTGCCATACCATTCCTTAAGAACCTTTTAATTGCTAACCTTATATTTGGTGGAGCAATGTTTGGTGCTTTTGAATGGGCTCAAAAGAAGTATGCTGTATTAGCTGCTTAAGCAATGGCGTTAAAGGCCTGCTCTTTTCTTCCGGCTGCAACAAGTATGATTCAGCATATGGGGCTAGATGAGTTCCTGTATGGTGTAACATTTGAATGCCATTCCGATAAGCCTAAAGTAGTGCGTTCGTTTATTGAAGGCAATAACTACACAAGCCTTGAAATTGATAAGATAGTATCGGAGTCAAAGCAAATGGGCAAAAGCCTGTATTACGTTGACGAAGAATTATTAGCGGAAATTGCACCTGACATTATTTTTACCCAGGATGTATGTGATGTATGCCAGATAGGAACAAGTTTTGCTGAAAGGGCAATTCATAAACTGAAGAAGCAACCTTTGGTAATACCACTTACACCACGTAGCCTTAATGATGTATATGACAATGCCATTACTATAGCAAAGGCATTAGGTAAAGAGGAAGCTGCTTACAATGCACTTGCATTGTTAAAGAAAAGAACTGATTTTATTCTTGATACTTTGCGAAAGAATAATGCTCCCTTAAAGAGAGTAATGGTAATGGAATGGATAGAGCCTATTTACAATTGTGGCCATTGGATCCCTTACCAGGTATCTCAGGCTGGCGGAGTAGATATGCTTTCAAACCCTGCAGGATATTCTATTGTTACGCCCTGGGATAGAGTCAGGCAATATAATCCCGAAGTATTGGTAATTGCCCCTTGTGGTTTTAATGTTGAAAGAGCATCGAAAGAAATCAATAAGCTGGAAGAACTGGAAGGATGGGAAGAACTAGCTGCAGTAAAGAATAACGCAGTGTTTATTGCCGATGCTGACCTGTTTACATGTCCTAGCTTACAATTGGTAGATGGAATTGAAATGCTTTCGCATTTATTCCACCCTGAGATATTTGAGCCCCAGGAAAAGTTTAGAAACAAGTGCAAGCAATTGTATACAGGGAAAAAATGTGAGAAATGTTCTAAGGACTTTACTTGTTCATCGGCAAATTGCTGGTGTAATGATATGCCGCAAATAATGCCGATGAATCCTGAGAAAGGTTGTCTTTGCCCCGATTGCCTGAAAGAGGCTATTGATGGGAAAGTAAAAGAGTATCAAGCAAAATAAGATGGTTTACTATATTACAGGTGGCGAACGTTCAGGTAAAAGTGGGTATGCACAAAAACTTGCCCTTGAACTATCAGCTAACCCAATGTATCTGGCTACTGCAAGGAAGTGGGATAAAGATTTTGAAAAAAGAATTGAACGCCACCAGAGTGAACGTGATAATAGATGGACAAGTGTAGAAGAAGAAAAACACTTAAGCAAAGTACTGGTAAAAGATAAGGTAACAGTTATTGATTGTGTAACGCTATGGCTTACTAACTTTTATACCGATACCAAGTACAATGTTGAGGAATCATTAAAACTGGCCAAAGAAGAATTCGATAAAGCTACAGCGGTAGGTGCAATCATTATAATTATTTCAAATGAAATTGGAATGGGGATGCACGCCGATACTGAAATAGGCCGTAAATTTGTTGAATTACAGGGATGGGTAAATCAATACATTGCATCTAAGGCAGATAAAGCAATATTTATGGTTTCAGGTATACCGGTTAGTATTAAATAAAAATGGCACAGAAACTTTTCAGCGAAGAAGAAGCAAGGATACTTGAAGATATTATGCTGCACAGGCGTGATGTTCGGGGTAACCGTTTCTTACCCGATCCTGTTGAAGATAGTGTTGTAGAGAAAATATTGAAATCTGCATTAGTTGCTCCATCGGTAGGGTTTTCCCAACCCTGGGAGTTTGTGATCATAAAGGATAAAGCAACAAAGGAAAAAGTCTTTAATACCTTTAATGAAGAGAATGATTTGGCTAAAGGTAAGTTTGATGGAGAGAAATCGAAAGAATATGCCCAAATGAAATTAGAGGGCATAATGGAATCTCCGCTTAACATTGCTGTTTTGTATAAACCATCTAAGTCTAATGTGCTTGGCCAAACAACTATGAAAGAAGTTGGCATATACAGTGTGGTATGTGCAGTGCAGAATATGTGGTTAATGGCAAGGGCGTATAATGTGGGAATAGGGTGGGTAAGTATATTAAATCCTGATAAAGTAAAACAAGTATTAAATACCCCACCGGATAACAGATTGGTAGCTTACTTATGTGTTGGTTATGTAAAAGAGTTTTTAGATAAGCCGGAATTAGAGTTGCTGGAATGGGAAAAAAGAAAGATACCTGATGAAATTATTCATTACGAACGGTATGCCCACGAACCCTTAAGGACATTTGAGATAAAACCAGTTTCGAAAAATATTGAAGCTGACCTGCAACATAAAATAGATTTTAAAACTAAACCTACAGGTGCGCTGGGTGAGTTAGAAAGAACGGCATTGAAAATAGGAAAGATCCAGAATACACTTTCACCGGAATTAAGAAACCCGCATATAGTTGTTTTTGCTGCGGATCATGGTATTGCCAAGGAAGGTGTAAGCGCATACCCGCAAGAAGTAACCTTTCAAATGGTGATGAACTTTTTGGGTGGAGGAGCGGCTATTAATGTATTCTGCAAGCAGAATAATATTAAAATAAAGATTGTAGATGCAGGCGTGAATTTTTCTTTCCCTCCGGGTACAGACTTGGTAAATGCTAAGGTGGGAATGGGAACCAAAAGCTTCCTGAAAGAACCTGCCATGACAATTGATGAAACCCACAAGGCAATTAATGCAGGCACTGATATTATAAATGAAATATACAGTGAAGGATGTAATATAATTGGCTTCGGAGAAATGGGAATTGGAAATACATCATCGGCTAGTGTATTGATGAGCCTGCTTTGTAATATACCCATACAGGAATGTGTAGGTAAAGGAACCGGTGTTACTTCAGATGCCTTGAAGAAAAAAATAGAAATACTTGCAACTGCTATTGAAAAGCAGGGCAGGCCTTCTGATATAATAAAGGTACTTGCCACCTATGGCGGCTTTGAGATTGCACAAATGTGCGGAGCTATGTTACAGGCTGCACAAAATAAAATGATAATAATGGTAGATGGGTTTATTGCTACCTCTGCATTTTTGGTGGCCTATTATATAAATCCTCTTGTAATAGAATATGCTATTTTCTGCCATCAATCAGAAGAAAATGGTCATGGTAAAATGTTGAAACATTTAGGTGCAAGGCCATTACTTAATCTCGATATGCGTTTGGGCGAAGGTACAGGCGCAGCAGTTGCATACCCTGTCATAAAATCAGCGGTAAACTTTCTGAACCAGATGGCGAGCTTTGAAAGCGCTGGTGTTTCCAATAAGGAATAGAAATGAAAAAGGAGATACGGATATTCTTTACCGCCATTATGTTCTTTACCCGCATTCCCTGCCCAAAATGGGTTGATCATTCAGAAGAATACCTGAATAAATCATCACGATATTTCCCGTTAATGGGTTGGATAGTGGGTGGGTTCAGCGCTATTATTTATTTTCTATCCGCGTATATTCTACCAATTCCAATTGCTGTTCTCTTAAGTATGGTGGCTTCAATATGGATAACCGGGGCTTTTCATGAAGACGGACTCGCCGATGTATGCGATGGATTTGGCGGTGGCTGGACAAAGGAGAAGATAATGGATATAATGAAAGATTCCCGTGTGGGCGCTTTCGGAGTGATTGGTATTGTGCTTGTTTTGCTGATGAAATATACTTCGCTTGTATCAGTCACCTTTCCTTCAAAATCAATCATTCCATTCTTGCTTATTTCAGCACATAGTCTTAGCCGGTTTATGGCATCGACATTTTTAGTTACACATGAATACGCCAGAGCGGAAGGGGGGAAATCAAAGCCTTTAGCCACCAGAATGAGTGCAGGAAGTTTTTTAGTGGCAGCAATGACAGGTGTTTTACCACTCGTAGTATTTAGTATCCATTTCAGGAAGTATGAATTACTATTACTTATAATTCCTGCATATATAACAAAGGTTTTATTGGGCAGGTTCTTTAAGAAATGGATCGGTGGCTATACAGGAGATTGCCTTGGAGCAACTCAACAAATTTGTGAAGTAGTGTTTTACCTTAGTTTTCTTGTGCTATGGAAGTATATTTAATACGCCATACCACGCCAAAAGTAGGTAAGGGAATCTGTTACGGACAGTCTGATGTTCCGTTAACGGAATCTTTTATGACTGAGGTAGAACAGCTCAAAAAGCATTTACCGGTAAAATTTGATGCGATATATACCAGCCCCTTAAGCCGATGTAAGGCACTCACTCAGCTATTGGTTTCAGAAAAGATAAATGAGGATAAAAGATTGATGGAAATGAATTTTGGCGATTGGGAAATGAGGAATTGGGATGACATAGAGCAGGGTATACTTAATAATTGGATGCGGGACTTTGTAAACGTGCGGGTACCTAATGGAGAGAATTTTATTGACCTATATTCCCGTATAGGTGCTTTTGCTGATGAGCTTACTTCAAATTCTCATAAAACAGTGGCTATTGTAACGCATGCAGGGGCGATCAGATCATTTGTTGCCAAAGTGCTTGAAATCCCCCTGAAAAATGCTTTTAAGATCCCCGTAGCCTATTCTTCTATAACCAAACTGACTATTTCGGGCGATAATTGTTATAGCAATATTGAATTTTTGAACAAGGTCTGAAACTCAGTATATTTGCAAAATGATAGTTGTAACCGGTGCCGCAGGTTTTATTGGAAGTTGTTTAGTTCGTAAGCTGAACGATGAACGGTTTTTCGATATCGTTGTTGTAGATGACTTTTCGAATAAAACTAAGGCAAATAACCTGGAAGGGAAAAAATTTGTACAGCAGGTGCATCGTGATGAATTGGCTGATTGGCTTAAACAGAACCACCGCTTTGTGCAATTTGTATTTCACATAGGGGCGCGTACAGACACTACTGAAATGAGTGTTGAGATATTCAATAAGCTCAATCTTAATTACACAAAAGAAGTTTGGAAGCTGTGTGCCGAGTTTGGCCTGCCATTAGTGTATGCATCATCTGCTGCAACATACGGTGGTGGTGAACATGGCTATGATGACGACATTAGTAAGATAGATAAGTTGAAACCGCTGAACCCATATGGCGATTCCAAAAATGAATTTGATAAGTGGGCATTGAAAGAAAAAACTGCACCATATTTCTGGGCTGGGCTTAAATTCTTTAATGTATATGGCCCAAATGAATACCACAAAGCCAGAATGGCATCAGTTATATTCCATGCATACAACCAAATAAAGAGTGGAGGAGAGGTGAAGTTATTCCGATCGCATAGGCCCGATTACAAGGATGGGGAACAAATGCGTGATTTTGTTTATGTAAAAGATGTAGTTGATATATGCTATTTCTTATTGCATCATCGCCGCGATTCAGATATATATAACCTGGGTTCCGGTAAGGCACGTACTTTCCTTGATCTTGTGAAGAATATCTTTTACGCACTCGATAAAGAGCCTTATATCAAGTTTATTGATACGCCTATAGATATTCGTGATAAGTACCAATACTTCACTGAGGCTAATATGAATAAGATTCGCTCTATTGGTTATGATCAACCTTTTCAAACCCTCGAACAAGGAGTAAACGATTATGTAAAGAATTACCTGCTCCCGGGAAGGTATTATTAATTACTGAACCTTCTTTTTCAAAGCAATTAACTCAGACTTTATCTTCTCCAGTGACTTAAAGAGGGCCTCTTTATCATTAGCTTCTTTACGATTATCTTTTTCTTTTAAATGCTTTTTTGCGCCTTCCAAGGTAAAACCCTGAATTTTAATAAGGTCATGCAGTATGCGAAGCTTTGAAATATCCTGTTGTGTAAATTGGCGGTTGCCGCGGGTATCTTTTGAGAATTGAAGTAATGAAGTAAACTCTTTCTCCCAGAAACGAATGAGAGAAGCATTGACATTAAACATCTCAGCTACCTCACCAATGGAGTAAAATAATTTCGATGTTTCCTGTTCCTTATATGGCATTAGCGGGCGCCTTGTTTAAATTTACTTATAAAGTTCTTTGTGAATTCTGATAACACAAGCTTACCGCTCATTTCAGCACGTTCACTTAGTAAAGTATCCCAGTCTTCTGTTCCTTTCCAGAAAACCTTTTTAAGCATTGCCATAGCCTCAGGGTTGCTTTGAGCAAGCTTCCCTGCTAATTCATCTACAGCTTTATCTAATTCTGCAATAGTGGGATATACATTTACATACATTCCCTTTTCCCTTGCCCATTCAGCGTCCATCCATTCACTTGCGTTAATGGACATGGATGAAAAAGCCGATGTGCCAATTTTTCTTTCCACAGCAGGACCAACAACAAACGGGCCTATACCCACATTCAATTCGCTGAGTTTTACTGAGGCGGCTTCAGTTGCCAACGTATAATCAGCTGCCGATGCAAGTCCAACCCCACCGCCAACTGCCTTGCCCTGCACACGTGCTATCACAAACTTTGGCGCTTTGCGCATTGCATTTATAACAGCAGCAAAGCCCGAAAAGAATTTTTTACCGGTTGCAAGATCAGCAATTGAAATTAATTCGTCAAAAGAAGCGCCTGCGCAAAATGTTTTTTCACCTTCACTTTTTAAAATAATAACCTTAGCATCTTTATTATTGCCGGCCTTCTCAATTTCTGCCGCCAGGCTCATTAATAATGTACCCGGTAGCGAGTTACTTTGCGGGTGCATGAATTGAACTATGGCTATACTATTACTTATCGTAGTTTCTACTTTTCCTTCACTCATATTGTTAAACTGTTGGTGCAGATTTTGTCTGTATGCTATCATCCGTTACTTCACCCTTTTCGCAGCGCAAGGTACGTGCCGGAAAGCGTTGGGTAAGTAATATATTATGTGTTGCTACTATAATAGAACGGCCTGTTTTACTTATGTCAATTAATAACCTCATTATATCTTCAGAGGTATCAGGGTCAAGGTTACCCGTCGGTTCATCTGCTAATATAATTTCAGGGTCGTTAAGCAGTGCGCGGGCAATTGCTACTCTTTGTTGCTCCCCGCCCGATAGTTCGTGTGGCATTTTAAAACCCTTGGTTTGTAAGCCTACCTTATCAAGCACATCATTTACCCTTTCGGTCATCTTATCCTTATCGGTCCAGCCTGTTGCACCCAATACAAACAACAGGTTATCTTTAACTGTACGGTCCATAAGCAATTGAAAATCCTGAAAAATAATACCCAGTTTTCTGCGAAGTGCGGGTATCTGTTTCTTTTTAAGTGTTTTCAAATCAAATTCTGCTATGCGGCCTTCACCGTCGGTGAGTGGAAGCTCGGCGTACAGGGTTTCAAGCAAACTGCTTTTGCCGCTACCCGTTTTACCCATCATGTAAAGGAATTCACCTTTCTTTACTTCAAAATTAACACGGCTTAATATAAGTGCGTTATCCTGAAATATGGAAACATCTTTCAAACTTATGGTCACATCTAAATGCATAGATTAAATTAATTACGATAAACAATTTTACGAAAAATAGTAGCAGGAAAAAAGGGAATCAGAACATCTTTTTTAACACTCTTAGTGAATGAGTGTATCGTTTCTGTGTTTCACTATATATACCAAGGTGGTCAAACTTATCCACATGTACTTTACCTGAAGCATGTATTATCTGCCCTTTATCAAGCACAATACCTACGTGAGTAATATTACCTTCTTCATTATCAAAGAATGCTAAATCACCTGATTCGGCCTCTTCAGGAAAGCTTAGGGCAGTCCCTTGTTCAACTTGCTGTGATGCATCTCTTTTTAGTGCAAAGCCATTTATTCTATATACCAGTTGGGTAAAACCTGAACAATCTATACCAAGCGGGGTACGCCCTCCCCATAAATAAGGCGAATTGAGGAAGGTAAAAGCATCTTCAACCAGTTTGCTGCGTTTTATTTTGCCCGATGGGCTTAAGGTATTGCCCTGGAATGAATACCTTTTGTTTTCAATAGCTATTTCCTTTCCTTTTGTAAAATGAAGTAAACTGCCTATAGTAACAGGGAATGAAACATTGTCTGTCTCATCGGTCATTACTCCCATAATATCGGCAACGTATGTTGGAGCTTGCTTTTTAAGGCTTTGAAAAGTGTCTTTTGTAACTGGTTGATATTGTTTGAAATCGATCCACCCTTCATAGCCGTCAAGCCCCGAACGAATACGTACCCAGTTTTTGAATTCTTCAATAACTTCAAAATATTCCCCGAACAAAAGTTGGGTTACTATCTCACTTTTGTCAGATGTATCCTTTCGGCAGGGTATTACACTAAGATTGCAAAAACCGAAAGAACTCATTGGGTTGGAATTACATATTTTCGATAATGATAGCGCTTGCACCACCACCTCCATTGCAAATGGCAGCGGCACCATATTTGCCCTTGTGCTGTTTAAGTACATTTATAAGGGTAACTACTATGCGTGAACCAGATGAGCCAAGTGGGTGACCTAATGAAACTGCACCACCGTGTACATTCAATTTATCGTGGCTGATCTTAAGTTCTTTCATGTTAGCCAAGGCAACAACTGAAAATGCTTCGTTTATCTCAAAAAAGTCGATATCTTCAATTTTAAGGTTTGCCAATGCAAGTGCTTTAGGTAATGCTTTAGCAGGTGCAAGAGTAAACCATTCCGGTGCCAATGAAGCATCGGCAAAAGCTATTATTCGGGCTAATGGTTTAAGGCCTAATTTTTCCATTTTTTCCTTGCTCATAACTACAACCGCAGAAGCTCCGTCATTTAATGTAGAAGCATTGGCTGCAGTAACCGAGCCATCTTTTTGGAATACCGGTGGAAGGGAAGGTATTTTTTCAAAATTCACATTCTTATACTCTTCGTCTTCATTAAAAATTATTGGGTTTCCTTTACGTTGAGGAACTTCAACAGGTATAACTTCATCTTTAAAATAACCTTTCTGCCATGCTTCAGCTGAACGCTTGTAAGAAGCTACCGCATAAGCATCCTGTTCCTGGCGGGTAATTTTGAATTCCTTAGCGCATAATTCGCCTGCATTACCCATGTGTAAATGGTTAAACGGATCAGTAAGCCCATCATATACCATACCATCCAGCAGTGTGCCATTACCTAATCTGTATCCTTTACGAGCTTTATCTAAGTAATAAGGAGCCAGTGACATGTTTTCCATGCCACCTGCAACAATTACATCAGCTGCGCCCTGCATGATTGTTTGGGCAGCAAGCATAATTGATTTCATGCCTGAAGCACATACTTTGTTAACAGTAGTACCCGGAACGGTATTAGGTATCCCCGCTTTTATGGCTGCCTGTGTTACAGGTGCCTGACCTACACCAGCTTGTAAAACATTACCATAATATACCTCATTAACTTCCGAAGGGTCGAGTTTTATTTTTTCTAATGCTGCTTTTATGGCAGTAGCACCCAATATGGGCGCTGGTATATCAGATAAGGTTCCTGAGAAACTTCCTATAGGCGTTCTTACAGCTGAAACAATGTAAACTTCTTTTGACATAAACTTTTGTTATTTAATGGGTTCAAAAGTAATCTTTTTGGCGTGACAGGTGATTCGAAATAAACTCTAATTTTGAACAAATCAGATAGAATACTACAATAGTAAGTATGGCTAATAAAAAAGCTGTTCCTCCTTCCAAGTCAACTGAAGATAAAGTAACTTCAAAAAGCCCTTTTCACTACAAAGGAAGACGGTTTCATTTGCTTTTTACCTTAATTGTAGTTGCCTTTTGTTTTGTTTTATATGGAAATACGATCTCCAATGGATATTCGCTTGATGATGAGTTTGTATTACATGGTGATTCTACTGTACAAAAAGGTATTAAAGGTATTCCATACCTGTTTAAAAGCAGATATGCGTGGGATCAGAAAGGTACATATGGTTACCGTCCTGTCGTAAAGGCTTCTTTTGCGATTGAAGATCAGTTCTTTGGACTGGCTCCATCCGCAGGGCATGTTATGAACATATTTATATATGCTTTAACTATAATAGTACTTTTCTATTTTTTGCGTAAGATATTATACGAGCAAGTAAGTGATTATTTCCTTTTCATTGCTTCAGCACTATTTTTATCTCACCCTTTACATACCGAAGTTGTGGATAGCCTGAAGAACAGGGATGCCATGCTTGCTGTTTTATTTGGCGTCTTGTCGACATATTCATTTGTAAAGTCGTTTGAAACGGATAAAATAGTTAAGCGCGTACTGTGGATCATTCTTGGTTGTACGGCTATCGATCTTGGTTTTATGGCTAAACCTGATACTGTCCTTTTTGCAGCTATTACTCCATTGGTTCTCTATTTCTTCATTACAAAAAACTTCAAGTCGTGTTGGGCTGTATTGGGATACATGTTTGTAGGTGGTTTGATATGCAGGAGAATTATAATGCATATACTTCCATTTTCAGATTATCACAGAACAATGTTGTTTTTTGAAGACCCATTAAAAGGTACACATTGGTACCAACGAATTCAACTCGGTTTTGCGTCACTTTGGTTTTACATAAGTAAGCTGGTATTTCCTAAGGATCTTATATCTTATTACGGGTTCGATGCCTTCCATGCTTTTCCTAAATGGTCAGATATTAATGTATTATGTGGAATAGTAATTACAGGATTAATACTTTGGTATGTGTATGTAAACAGACGTGATAGAAGTATCTGGCTATTCTCTTTCTTGCTGTTTATAGGAACCTTACTTGCATTTATAAATGTAGTCAAGGTAGGGCCGGGTATTGTTGCAGAACGGTTTATGTTCATTCCTTCCATCGGGTTTGTTTTACTGGTTACCTTATTGTTATATAAGTTTTTTAAAGTGCCGCTAACCAGTAAGCTGACATGGAAGAACGCGAATAATTTAATATTGTGTACTGTAGCAATCGTATCTGTATACTCAATCAGGGTAATTGTACGTAACCCGAATTGGAAAAACCATTTGTCAATATATGAGCATGATGCTAAACTGGCTCCGCGTTCGGCGAAGCTTCAGTCGTTGCTGGCAGCGGCATATATAGATGTGATAAAGAAAAAGCCTGACCTTACAGCAGACGAAAAAGGCAATTACTATCAGCTTGCAGAGAAGGCATTTCTTGCATCGGTAGATGTATATCCCGGGTATTTTACCTCGTGGAATAATTTAGGTATGATCGAATACTTGTATTATAAGGATATGAATGCTGCCTTGGGGTATTTTAATAAGGCAATTGCGATTGACAGTATGTATACGGAAGCATGGTTTAATTCCGGTTCTGCTTACCGTGAACTGAGAAATTACCCTATGGCAGAAAAGTGTTATTTAAAGACGATTGAAGTGAATCCTAAATACGATATGGCATACATATATTTATCGAAGTTATATGAGGCAGAAGGTAAGTATGATGAAATATTAAAGGTTAATGGAGATGCAGTGAAAAATGGCCATGCCTCAGATGCAGTGTATGTTAATATTGGTAAGGTATACCTTGAACGCGGCGATACCATAACTGCAATACAAAATTTCGATAAAGCTTTACAGTACTTCAGTAAAAATGTTAAATTATTAGATTGGCTCACCCATTACTATTATACCAAAGGAGACACGGCAAAGGCTCAGTATTATATTAAATTGAAAGAGAATGCGGATAAATTTACCGATGAGGCAATTAAAAGGCAGTAAGTAAGTTTACCTGAAGTTAATGTTCATATAAAAGGCGGTGATAAAAAAGCTTGTTTTATTTATTGTTTGTGTATGTTGTGTTGTAAGTTCAAATGCACAATCAGAAAAAATAAGTAATGGTGTTTTTGGCCCGGGTGAGGAGATTTCATATAAAGTATATTACCACTGGCATTTTTTGTGGCTCGAATCGGGTGAGGTTACTTTTACCACTGCATCAAGGAATTATCACGGTATACAGGCCTATTATTTTACAGGCACAGGCCATTCCTACCCTAAATACGATTGGTTTTATATGGTGCGTGATACTTTTCAGGCCTATGTAGATACTTTTGGTTTTAAGCCGTTGAGATTTGCAAGGTTTAGTAATGAAGGCTCAAACCACGTACATAACGATAATCTTTTTGACGAGATACACCATAAGGTTTTTTATTTTTCAAAGGATAAGGCCAATGAGTTTAAGCGTGATTCTCTCAATATTCCGGTTTCAGCATTTGATCCCTTGGCAGGTATCTACTTTACACGATGCCTTAACTTTTCGAAAGCGAAAATAAATGATACCATACCAGTTACAATTTACCTTGATGATCACATATACCATATTCATATAAAATACCTAGGTAAGGAAGAACAAGCAACAAAGTTTGGTACGTTACGATGTATAAAGATTAAGGTTAGCCTTATTAGTGGAACTATTTTCAAACAAGGTGAGGAAATGACTGTTTGGGTAACCGATGATGCTAATCGCTTGCCCGTTTATGTTGAGGCACCTATTATAATTGGCTCTGTCAGAGTAGAGTTATTGTCATTTTCTGGTCTCAGGAATGCAATGGACGCGAAAGTCAAGTAGCTTTGCATCATAATGGAAGAAAAGGATTATCATATAACATTGCATCGGGTCAAAAGACTTTTATGGTTATTTATTATACTGGCTCCTTTTATCATTACATCGTGTAACCCGGCAAAACGTTTAGAAAAAGGCCAGTATTTGCTGGTGCATAACAATATTGTATACAGGCAAGCTGAAGCACCGAAAACTTCGAAAAATAAACTTATTAATAATAAATTAACATCTATTCCGGGTAGCGAAATTGCCAAATTGGTGTTGCCACCTGAACTTTCGGTTAACCAGTTGATTGCCTACATAAAGCAAAAGCCGAATACAAAAATTCTTGGTTTAATTCCGTTACATCTTTTAGAATATAACCTGGTTGACCCTGAAAAAACCAAGGAAAAACGTTTGTTGAAGAACCAACGTATAGATGAGAAAAATAAGAAAATAGAAGCGGAAAATGAAAAACGCATAGCAAAGGGTAAAAAACCACGGGCATATAAGTCAAAGGAGCCTAAAGTATTTAGCCGTGAATGGTTAATGGGGGTAGGAGAAGCACCTGTAATACTTGATTCAACGCTTATGTCAGGTTCACTATATCAGATCACAAAGTATTTGCATACAAAAGGTTATTTTGATGGTAAGGTTACAGATTCTGTTCATGTGTATGGTAATAAGGCAGATGTATTCTATATTGTTCAGGCAGGCAAACCATACAAAATTAATACCCTTAAGTACCAACTTGAAGATTCCACACTTTCAGGTATTATATATAAAGATTCCTCCAATTCATTATTGGTAAAGGGCGATAACTTTGATGAAGATATATTGAAAAGTGAAAGAGACAGGATCACTACTGTATTGAAAGAAGACGGATATTATGCGTTTTCAAAAGAGTATATTGATTTTGAAATTGATACTAATAGGACAAGCAAGGCAGTATCAGTGGTTATTGATATAAAAAAATTTGCTACTATAGACCCGGCCAAAACCGATTCTGTGATCGAAACTTTGCATCATCAGTACTTTATCCGTAATATATTTATTCAAATGAACTATAATCCCAATACGCCATATATTGCCGGAGATACCACTATTGAAAAGGGGTATGTTATTGTTGGCCAGCCGGGTGGTATGGCGTTCCTTCCAAAAATATTACTGAATAAAGTGCAAATTAAACCCGGAGAAATGTTTCACATAATAAATGTTGAGAACACATACGCAGGCCTTAGTCAAATGAAAGAGTTCAGGTATATTAATATCCGTTGGGTTCAAGTTCCCGATTCTAATAAACTTGATTGTTTTATACAATTAATGCCGAATACAAGACTATCTTTCTCATCTGAACTCATCTATGACTATACAGGCGGTTTTAATGGTGTACAAGCTGATGGTTTATACCAGGACAATAACTTATTTAAAGGGGCTGAAGTGCTTCAATTGAAATTGAAATATGCATTACAAACACAAACGCTGCTTAACAGCCAGGAACCGGCCGGCCTGGTTTCAAAAAGTGTGTTGTTTAACACACAGGATATTGGACCTGAAGCTAGTTTAATAGTACCCAGGCCATTGAATGTATTTAAACTAATACCCATAAATCCGGCAGTCGCAAATCCTCAAACTACTTTTAAGGTGCTATACGACTTTCAGGAGCAGCCCGACTACAAAAGGAATATATTGACTTTAAATTACGGCTACGATTTCAATTTTGCCAAGCATGACCACTTAAATGTTACTTTATTTGAAATGAACTTTGTAAGCGCAATAACTTCGTCGGTTTTCGATGATGCGTTGAAGCAAACAAACGACTTCTTTCTGGAAAATAGTTTTAAAACGCAGGCAATTACAGATGGTCGTGTAAGCTGGACATTTAATAATCAGAACCTTACCAAGCTTCGTAATTACGACTATGTTAAAATCAGTTTAGAAGGATCTGGAGTGGTGGTCAGAAAGCCTGATATGAAATTAGACCCGCTCGATACTATATTAGGTATTCCATTGTCTCACTATGTTAAGGCAGATATTGATTACAGGCATTTCTTCATTCTTTCTAAAGATGATAAATTGGCTTTCAGGGCCATATTAGGTGCTGGTATTCCTATACTTGCCAATACCGGTGAAGAATTGCCATTTGATAAAAGCTTCTGGGCAGGTGGCTCAAATGATATAAGGGGCTGGTTGGCCAGAACCTTAGGCCCAGGGGCTAATAGTCGCCTTGTTTCTGTTGAGGAAGTTGGTGATATAAAAATGGAAGTTAACGCGGAATATCGAGTAAATCTTATCAAGTTCTTTGGCCTGGCATTCTTTTTAGATGGCGGAAATGTATGGTTATGGAATAAAAACCCAAGTATTCCGAACGGAGAATTTGAGCTGAATGGCCAACATCCTTTTTATAATGAAATGGCTGTTAATACAGGCATTGGGTTCAGATTTGATTTTACCTATTTTGTTTTCAGGATCGATCTGGGGGAGCCATTGGTTGACCCTTCTTCACCAAATGAATGGGATCCCAAAAGTATTCATGAAGCGTTTAACCCGAATAAAAGAACAGCTCTTAACATTGGTATTGGCTATCCTTTCTAATGCAAATGAATGATAAGGAAATTTTAATAAATTCAGTATTTCTGCGTTATAGCTTATTTATACTTCTCTGAAACATATAATACTCATATTGCTTTTGTTGTTGGCTGGTATCGTACCTGTACAAGCTCAGAAAAAGTATTTGCTTACAGTTATAAGTAATGACACGGTAAATAAAAAGGGTTTTGTTATGCCCGATTACCAGAAGAAATTTGATATAGCTTCATTACGAACCAATGAATTGCAAAATTTGCTGCTTAAACTATATAGTGATGCATATCTTGCCGCATCATTCGATAGTCTTGTGCAGGATTCACTTATGCTAAAGGCTTATGTAACCTGTGGTGAAAGGTATGAATGGGCAAGGCTCACCAAAGGCAATGTTGATGAAGGTGTATTAAGCCAGGTAGGTTATAGCGAGAAATTATACAGGCATAAGCCCTTATATTATAAAGACGCATTGAGGTTAATGGATAAACTGCTTGTGTTTTACGAAAACAACGGTTATCCTTTTGCGCAAGTGCAATTAGACAGTATTAAACTGGAAAAGAACCAGGTTAGCGCTTCGCTATCACTAACAAAAAAGAAACTTGAAAAAATTGATAGCATTGTAGTGAAAGGTGATCTGAAACTGTCGCCGGAATACTTATATGGTTATTTAGGTATCAGGCCCGGAGATGTGTATGATGAATCGAAAGTGAAGGTGATAAGTAATAGGCTTAGGGCGCTTCCCTTTTTATATGAAACCAAATCAGCCCAGGTTATTTTTGTTCAGGATAAAGCCAAGATATTTCTTTTCCTGGGTAAAAAATCAGCAAACCAGTTTAATGGTATTGTAGGTATATTACCCAATTCTACTACCGGCGGGATAAACATTACAGGAGATATCAGCCTTCAGCTTCAAAATTCTTTTCACCATGCCGAAGAACTGGGATTTCATTGGCAACATATTCAAGCACAAACAGAGAATTTAACGGCCCATGTAAGTTATCCATATTTATTTCATACCACATTAGGGATTGACGATGACTTTACCTTGTTTAAACAGGATACCACGTACCTGCAACTTGATGAAAAGATCGGCTTGAAATATTTAATGATAGGGGGAAATTACTGGAAGCTCTTTTATGAAAATATTACATCGAGCCTGCTCTCTACTTCTACCTTGCAGGGCTTAACTACCTTGCCACCCTATGCCGACGTTACTACTGAATTGTATGGAATAGAATATAGCGCCAAAGCATTAGATTATATTTATAACCCGCGTAGTGGATATGAGATACTGGTGAATGTTGCAGCTGGTACAAAAGAAATACATAAGAACCCTAAACTCGATCCACAGATATATGATAGTTTGCAACTTAGCTCAGCTGAATACCGGGCTAATATTAATGCTGCCTGTTTTATTCCCTTCTTTTCCCGAAGCACGTTCGAATTGGCCCTAAAAGGAGGCTATATAGATGCCCCTTCATTACTCAGGAATGATCTATATAGGATAGGTGGTTTTGCCGTATTACGCGGGTTCCCCGAACAATCGATATATGCAAACGAATATTCTGTTGGTACAGTTGAGTTCCATTATCTGCTTGAACAGAACTCTTTTTTCTTTCTTTTCTTTGATCAGGGTTGGTATCAGCGAAATGTTGCCGGGCTTGCAACTGTACGTGATACTCCATATGGCTTTGGTGCAGGAATGGATTTTCAAACCAAGGCAGGCATATTTTCATTATCCTATGCCTTGGGCAGCCAAGCAGGATACCCCATCAGTTTTAAGGATGGAATAATAAACTTCGGGCTGATAAATAATTTTTAGAAACGAATTTGCTTAGTGGTGCGAAGAGCCTTCATGGCCATGGCCTTTCTCAGCATCATCCTTAATAAGGAAATAAATACCTGCTACTATACCAATACATGAGAAAAATACACCAAAAGTGCTAAGTCCGTGTGCTGCTGCATCTACTTCAAGAACAGCATAACGGAAAGGCAATAAGTAGGTAACTGCAAATATTACCAGCGCTATAAGGTGACTCTTCTTCATAAAAGCAAATATTAGTTTTTACTGATGACAAATATATAAAATAAAATAAAAGGTGATTTAAACAGGGAAAGATTTCTGTACCGCTTTCATAAAATTTGTATGGATCAAGCCATTTGTACCTACTATTGTTTTACCAAAAATATAGTCGTTCCCTCCATTAAATTCTGCCAGTTTGCCTCCGGCTTCCTGCACAATAAGCGCCCCGGCAGCTACATCCCAGGGCTTAAGGCCATATTCATAAAATGCTTCAAAACGGCCACAGGCCACATAACAAAGATCTACTGAAGCTGAGCCGATCCTGCGCATTCCCTGTGTACATGTCATAAGGTGTTTGAAAAGGCCCATGTAATTATCCTGTAATACAAAATCGTTGTAAGGAAAACCGGTTGCAATCAAGGAGTTTTCAAGCTGGCTTTGCTTCGATACCTGTATGCTTTTACCATTCACTTTAGCGCCTTGGCCTTTAATAGCATGAAAACATTCCTTAAGGTTGAGTTCGTGTACCACCCCAAGAATTGGCTCATTGTTATGCATTAATGCAATACTTATAGCAAAGCAAGGTAATTTATGTAAGAAATTAGTAGTGCCATCAAGCGGGTCAATTATCCAGGTGTATTCTTTTTTTTCTGTTTCGCCACTTTCTTCAGCCAGTATTCCACTACCCGGCAATATTTTGCTGAGCCCCTCTATCAAAGCCTTTTCAGAGCTTTTATCTACATAGCTGACAAGATCATTGAATCCTTTTTTCTCAATATCGGTAGCCGAGAATTTATGTTGTTCGGTCATAATAAAATGACCGACTTCATGAGTAAGTTCAATTACCTGTTTGCAAACAGAATCAAGATGCAATTTGCTCATTGGCCGCTCTTTTTCTGAAGTAGTAAATACCGACTAAGCCCAGTAAGAATAACATAGGAGCTATTAATTGGGCTTGAGTAATTTGTACCCCGAATATGTCGTACTTAATGTTTACTCGTATAAGTTCTATTAAAAATCGCTCAACTCCGTTCATCATTAAGTAAATACAGAAGAGCACACCGGGAGTCTTTATTTTCTTTCTCATTCCCCATAAAACAAAGAATAAAATACCACACATAACGGTTTCATAGAATGGTGTCGGGAATACCGGTATATCAAGCGCATTGCAATGTACATCCATACAACCTGGTATGGCTGAACCACTATTTATCACATTATGAGGAAAATTAAATGACCACATCCAATTCGGTAAAAAACTCATCCAGCCTGGCTTAGGTGCAGCATTGGCAATACCCCAGTCTCCGTCTCCGGCTAACTGGCAGCCAATGCGCCCGATGGAGTAGGCGATCATAATTGCCGGTGCAGCTGCATCAATTAGGTGAATAAGGCTAATGCCTTTTTTGCGGGCATAGTAAAGTACCGAAATGGCGCCTACAATAAGTCCACCATACATGGTTAAGCCGCTAAAAGAAAATAAGTACTGGGCCGGATGCGCAAAAAAGTCCTGGTAGTTTTCCAGTCCGTCAAATAGCTTGGCACCTGCAAGGCCTCCACCTGCTGCAACCAGTGTAATGTTTCCCACTAATTGGTACGGGTGCATTTGTTCTTCAACTAATTTGGGTTCAGGTAAGCTTTGTTTTTCTTTTTCACGGTAACGCATATAGGTGTAAATTCCACCAAGTGCTATTCCACCTATCCAATTACCTTGTACCGATAATAAAAATCCTTGTGTGTCTTGTAAAAAATCGTGAAAATTCAAGGCAATATAAACCAGCTTAAAGCCTATAATAAAAGCAGTAACAAAGGCTCCTATAAGCTCCATAATACTTGCTTTCTCGCCAATGGTGACTTTCTCAGTAAAGGTATGTAGTAACCCTTCATTTTCTTTTCGTTTCAATTCTTTCGATAACACGTAACTGGCTGCCAGGAAAGAAATGGCAACCATGCAGCCGAACATTTGAAAGACTTTAAGGAAATCAAGTTTTATTCCAAACAGGTCCGAGAAAAGATAGTATAGGGATGGGTACATATATCAATATGTTACTGAAAGCTGTGCAGGCTTTTTAATTTCGTTAAAAGTATTACGAATTTCTATACCCACCGTTCCGTCTTCATGAATGCCTTTTAAAAATACCTTGGCTTTCTGATATGCCAGGTCAGGGTTTAGCTCTGTCCGCACTTTAATGTAGTTATCTGTATATCCGTACAGGAAGCCATCTTTATTGCCCGACTCAAATAACACAATTCTTTCCGCGCCGATATGTTGTTCATAGAAATTCCTGAGTTTTTTCTCGGACAGTATTTTCAACATCCGATTTCTTTTCCTGCGTACTTCGGTTGGTACAACATCCTTGTCTGATGCAGCTAATGTATTCGAACGTTCCGAATATGTAAATACGTGCAGGTATGAAATATCAAGTTCGTTCAGGAATTGGTAGGTTTCATTGAAAAGCTCATCTGTCTCACCCGGAAAGCCTACAATAACATCAACGCCAATGCAGCAATGTGACATCAGCGATTTTATTTGCGCCACCCTGTCAACATAAAGGTCTCTTAAGTACCTGCGGCGCATTTTCTTCAAAATAGTATCTGAGCCTGATTGTAGCGGGATGTGAAAGTGCGGAACAAACTTGTTGGAATGTGAAATATATTCTATTATTTCATTTTTAAGCAGGTTAGGCTCAATAGATGATATACGGAAACGCATTTCATTCGTAGTGTTTTCAATGGCCTGAACAAGCTCATAGAATGATTCAACATGTTCGTTTGAATCAGGGCTGCTTATTCCAAAGTCCCCAAGATTGACACCCGTAAGTACAATTTCTTTTACCCCTTTATCAGCAATTTCATGTATGTTCTTAACTACATTTTCTATTGTATTGCTTCGGCTTTTACCTCTCGCAAGTGGTATAGTGCAATAAGAGCAATTATAGTCGCACCCATCCTGCACTTTCAAAAAGCTCCTTGTCCGGTCGCCCGAAGAGTATGATGAATGAAAAGCAAGTGGCTGTTCTATTTCGCAGGAATGTATCTCTGTATGTGTTTTCTTGTCTAAGTGCTGCAGGTAATTTGCAATATTGAACTTTTCTGAAGCCCCCAGTACTATATCAACTCCTTCTATCTTCGAAATTTCTTCAGGCTTTAATTGGGCATAACAACCTATAACAGCTATGAATGCACCAGGTGCCTGATTCAATGTATTGCGTACTATCATCCGGCACTCCTTATCAGCTTCGTTAGTAACTGAGCAGGTATTAATTATATACACATCAGCTTTTTCTTTAAAAGCCACCTTGGTAAAGCCTTCGTCTGCCAATTTTTTAGCAATAGCCGACGATTCTGAAAAATTCAGTTTACAGCCTAAGGTATGCATGGCAAATGTGCGGGTTTGCTCCATAGAACAAAAGTAGGCATTTGCAGTTAATGGTGTTTTATTGTCAATATAATGGTTAGTAAAATCACATTTTCTGGTAAAAATGGGGTTAGTTATCCCATATCTTCGCAATAGATAATTACAATTAATACTATAGATTCATGATCAGGAGAATAATTACATGCCTAGTACTTACTTCAGCCCTTTGCCTGAGTTCTTGCCATCATTTCGATAGCGGTGAAGGTGAGAATATTTTCCGGTACAATGAATTAGGTGATGTTACATCACTTGACCCCGCTGCTGCCCGTAGTTTTGAGAATATATGGATAGATGATCAGCTGTATAATGGCCTGGTGCAAATGGATACGGCTTTTAAAATAATACCGGGTATTGCAAAGTCCTGGGAGATTACGAATGAAGGCCTGCAATATACTTTTCACCTGAGAGGCGATGTCTATTTCCAGGATGACTCCATATTCCCGGAAGGTAAAGGCAGAAAGGTTGTGGCGTCAGATTTTGTTCATAGTTTTTTCCGCCTGTTCGATGCAAGAATATCAAGTGCTACCACTCTGCTAAACTATGTCGATAGGGTTTACCCGGGCAGCTTTCAGGGCTTTCAGGCAACCAACGATTCTACTTTCGTTATTTATTTGAAGAAACCCTACGCTCCCTTTCTGAACATATTAACCATGCGTTATTTTTCAGTTGTTCCGTTTGAGGCGGTCGATAAATACGGACAAGATTTTGGCGAGCACCCTATTGGTACAGGCCCTTTTCAGTTGAAAAAGTGGACCCGAGGCAACAGGCTTGTACTTGTTCGTAATGAGCACTACTTTGAAAAAGATGCACAAGGTAATGCATTGCCATACCTGGATGGGGTAGTGGTAACATTTGTTAAGGATATGGAAACTTCATTCCTTGAATTTGTAGATGGTAACCTCGATATGGTTTCGGGTTTTGCAGCTATTAACCCAAGGCAGGTATTTACGCCTAATAGTGAACTAAAAAAGGAGTTTAAAGATAAGTTCAACCTGCAACGAATGCCATTTATCAAAACTGATTATCTCGGTTTTATGATAGATCCTAAGCGTATGAGCGATAAGGTGCCTATAAATATGAAATCTATCCGCCAGGCTATTAACTATGCAATTGACAGGGAGGAACTGGTACGCTATTTGCGAAATGGAGTAGGTATTCCGGCAACCAGGGGTTTTGTTCCTCCTTTCCTGCCTGGCAATAAAGATGCAGCCGATGATGGTTATAAATATGACCCAGATAAAGCTAATGCTTTACTTGCCCAGGCGGGATTCCCTAATGGTAAAGGCTTACCTGAAATATCGGTTTTTGTTACAAATGAAACTGGCCCGATAGCCCAAGCAATACAAAATCAATTACAACGTGTGGGAATTAAGCTAAGCATACATATGGAACAACCTGCCGTATTAGCGGAATGTGTTGTAAGCGGACAATGTTATTTCTTTAAAAAATCGTGGGTTGGTGATTACCCTGACGCAGAAAATTTTTTGTCACTGTTCTATACCAAAAACTTCTCTCCTGAAGGTGTGAACTTCTTCCATTATTCTGACCCTAAATTCGATTCTCTGTATGAACACGCAATTTCAGAATCGAATGATACAATACGTTACGCTGAATACAGGCAAATGAACAAAATGGTGACCGAAGCAGCTCCTGTAGTGCCTTTATATTATGATGAAGTGGTTCGCCTGGTAAACAAAAAGGTTTCAGGATTACCTATCGACTCAAGGAACTCCCTTGATTTGAGAAAGGTGAAGAAAGGTGAAAAGTAAATCACCGGTTTCTTGAGCTTAAAATCAAAATATATTATTTCAAGCCTATTTTCTAGTTGCATTATAATTCCCTTTTACGTATTTATTTTAAAATATACTGCTGAAGTAAGTATACTTAATATGTATAAAGGATCTCTCCAAATTAATATGGGCGCTTCTCTATTAATAGTATATCCAGGAGCTATAACTGTTTTAATCGAAGTGGGTCGCGCAAAAGGATATAATTCATTATGGCACCTGATTATTTGCTTTTTATTACTTTCCTTGTCTTTTTCTGCAACACTGTATCAATTGATCACAAGTAGATTGAGTATTTTTCATCCCGATGCTGAAGCATTGTCACTTGTAAGTTCGTTTTACCTGCACATGTTGCCTGGCTTCGGATGCGGAATTATTATGCTTCTATTGCATATTATAAAAGGCAGAAATAGAGGCATTAAATAAAAAAAGCCCCGCATATGCAGGGCTTTTTTGTTTATGCTTTAATTTAACTTACGCCTTTACTAAAGACATATTCTTAATGATCTCATCACCAAACTCAGAGCATTTTAATACTGTAGCTCCCTGCATTTGACGTTCGAAATCGTAGGTAACACGTTTAGCAGCAATTGATCTTTCAAGGCCTGTGTATATAAGCTCAGATGCTTCCATCCATCCAAGATGCTCCAACATCATAGCTGCAGAAAGTATAACTGAACCTGGGTTTACCTTGTCAAGGTCAGCATACTTAGGCGCAGTGCCATGCGTAGCTTCAAATATAGCGTGGCCTGTGAGATAGTTGATATTTGCACCTGGTGCAATACCAATACCACCAACCTGTGCTGCAAGCGCATCAGATAAGTAGTCACCATTCAGGTTAAGTGTTGCAATTACATCAAAATCTTCAGGACGGGTAAGAACCTGCTGAAGGGTAATATCAGCAATTGAATCTTTAATTAAAACTTTGCCTGAAGCAAGTGCAGCTTTTTGTTCAGCATTTGCCGCTTCTTCACCTTTTTCTTTCTTGGTCTTTTCCCATTGCATCCAGGTATAAACCTTAGCGCCCAATGGACCATCTGCAATAGCATAGCCCCAATCGCGGAAAGCGCCTTCGGTATATTTCATAATATTACCCTTGTGAACAAGTGTTACCGATTTGCTCTTATGCTTGATCGCATATTCTATAGCGGCATATATTAAGCGTGTGCTTCCTGCTCGGCTGACAGGCTTAATGCCCAAGCCAACCAATACATCCGATGGCCTATCCACTCCTGATTCTTTATACCATGCAGCATTTTTTTCGGCTGTTCCGAAACGTATTTTTGCGAAATCTTTAGGGAATTCTTTTGCAATAAAGTCCAGTACTTTTTGTGCCTCAGGGCTTCCCGGAGCATATTCGATACCTGCGTAAATATCTTCAGTGTTTTCACGGAAAATAACCATATTAACTGCTCCGGGGTTCTTTACAGGAGAAGGAACTCCTTCGAACCACCTAACGGGGCGAAGGCAAACGTAAAGGTCAAGTATTTGACGTAGTGCCACGTTCAATGAACGTATACCACCACCTACAGGGGTGGTTAAAGGTCCCTTTATACCTACAAAATATTCTTTAAACGCTTCAATAGTTTCATCTGGCAACCAGTTACCGGTTTGCTTAAATGCTTTTTCGCCTGCCAATACTTCTTTCCATACGATCTGGCGTTTGCCATTGTATGCATTCTTTACTGCTGCATCAATTACGCGAACCGAAGCGCGCCAAATGTCCGGCCCGGTTCCATCGCCTTCAATAAAAGGGATAATAGGGCTGTCGGGTACGTTTAGTTTACCGTTTGTTAATGTGATCTTTTGTCCGTTCATAGCTTATATAGATTAGTGTTTAATATCCGAAAATGTCCTGCATAGTAAGGAAGGTAACCTTGCCATATTTCTCAAGTGCCTTCATATCTATGTCCTTTTTATTACCCATTACCAGTATAGTATAAGGTTGATTTGCAATATATTCTTTATGGAACTTCTGAATATCGGCAAATGTAAGCGTTGGAAGCTTATCAAATATCAATTTTCTTGTATCGTAATCAATACCAACCCGGCGTGCATTTTCAAAGTTAAAGAGTATGCCTTCGCGTATAATGCGTGTTGAGGCTATTCCTTTTAAAACCGCATCCTTTGATGTTGACCACAGCTGTTCGTATTGTGGTATGCTATCATTTAGTAATTCCATCATGCCATCTGTTGCCTGTCCCAGTTTATCAGCTTGTGAACCAATATATGCCAGGTTACTATAATGCGACACGCTATCGGCTGGTGCACTGTATCTACAGAAAGTTGAATAAGCAAGCGCTTTCGATTCACGTAAAATTTGAAAAGAAACAGATGCCATTGAGCCTCCGAAATATTCATTATACATTGAAATAACCGGGTTTAAATTAGGGTCATAATGTTTACCACCTCTCTCTAATATAATTACTTCGGTTTGTTTCATATCATGGTCAACTACATAGACCTGGTTTGTACCTGCCACCTGCTCAAATTTCTGACCTTGCGGCAAAGGTTTAAACACTGTAGGAATAGTATGATATGTTGAAAGTGTGCTGACTAATTGTTGTGCAGGCTGTGAGCCATAGTAAAGCACATGATGATTATATTGGCAAAGGTTATGCAATACTTCCGTGAGGGCCTCTGGTTTTGTGTTCTTTAATTCTTCGTTTGTGAGTATGTAGGTATACGGAGAAACCGGTCCATATGTGCCATAACTGGCAAGGGCAGAGAATAGAATAGTATTCTTATCGAGTTTGTTATCTTCTCTTTGTTTCAATGTAACGTCAACCAAGGTATGCATAGCTGTGGTATCAGGCTTAGCATCTGAAATAAGGTTTTCAAATAACTGCAATGCAGGGGTAAAGTTCCGAGTAAGCCCCGATAGATTTACATAAAGCCTGTCCTTGTCACAGAAGGTAGTATAAGTACAAGCCAATTTATAAAATTCCTGTTGAACTTCTTCAGGTCTCAATTTCGATGTGCCTGTATATTTCAGGTAATTAATGGCCGGTTGTAATAACTTGCTATTCTTGGTACCCATATCGAATATGTAGTACATGTTGAATGTGCTGTCCTCTGTGTTTTGAACATAGTAAACAGGTAGTTCATTTTTCACCGAAAGTGTTTGTATCTCCTTTTTATAGTCCACAAATACCGGAGCAATAGGTGTAACTTTTTCCGCTTCAATATGCTTTACAAATTGCGATTCAGCTTTTGCATTGGTTTGCACAGGTGTAATGGCAGGCTTTTGCACTTTTTCAACAGTAGTATCTTCACCAACCTTTTTGTAAACCACTGCATAATTGTTTGCATAGTGGGTAGTTGCAAAATCCATAATGTCCTTCTTTGTGATCTTAGCTAAACGATCATTCTCACTTATGGCATCGGCCCAGGTTTCACCTGTTGTAAATGCAATTACAAAAGTTAATGCACGTACACTGTTGCTGCGAAATTGCTGTATCTGTTGTAGTTTCAGGTTATTTACAGAAGCTGCAATCATCCAATCAGGGAAATCTCCTTTTTTCAATTTATCAAGCTCTGTCAGTACTATATTCTTTGCTTCTTCCAGCGATTGTCCTTCTTTTGGTACTGCCTGGAATTCCTGGTAGGAATAGTCCATGAAAATATTATTGTTCACTCCTGCAGTCTGCACTTTTTCCTGTTGCATCAGGTCAAGGTCAAATAAGCCGGCTTGTCCGTTGCTCAGCAACATTTGTATAAGGTCGATCATATCCGCATCACGGCTGCCGGCACCTGCAAATCTGTAACCAATTGTTACTGCTGCTGCATTCGGGCCATAAACGGTTTGGCTTGTCGGTGTGGTGATCGGGTCTTCCTTTGGCGGGTTAAAAGTCGGGATAGGTTTAGCAACATAAGGGCCAAAATATTTGTCTATTTGCTTAATGGCTTCATCAGGATTCACATCACCGCTCAGTGCCATAACCATATTATTTGGCACATAATAGGTATGGTAGTATTTTAATATCTCAGTAAGCGAAGGATTCTTCAGGTCATGTATGGTACCAATGGTTGTTTGTGTTCCGTAAGGATGTTTTTTGAAAAGCTGAGCTAATAATGCTTCTTCGGTCTTTTCATTATCATCATCAAGGTTCCTGTTCTTTTCTTCGTATACTGCTTCAAGTTCAGTATGGAACAGGCGCATAACAGGGTTCCTGTACCGTTCCGATTCTATTTCAAGCCAGGGGATCATTTCATTTGAAGGAATATCTTCCTGGAAAACGGTTTGCTCCACTGAGGTAAACGCATTGGTTCCTCTTGCCCCAATTGAGTTCATTAACTTATCGTATTCATTAGCTATTGCATAGCCCGATGCTACATATGAAACACTATCTATCTGGTGATATAGTTTTTTTCTCTTTTCTGGATCGGTAGTATGGCGGTAAACCTCATACAGGTTTTCTATTTTATCAAGTTCCGGTTTTTCTTTTGCATAATCATTGCTGCCGAATTGGTCAGTGCCTTTAAACAGCATATGCTCTAAATAGTGCGCCAGGCCGGTTGCATCGTGCGGATCGAACTTGCTGCCTGCCTTTGTTGCTATATACGTTTGAATACGTGGTTCACTTTTATTTACAGAAATGAAAACTGTAAAACCATTATCCAGATGATAAATCCTGCCATGTAAAGGGTCATTGGGAACAGTATCGTATTTGTATTGCTTATCTCCTGCAAATGCAGAAACAGAAATAGCTAACAGGGCAAGAACAAAAAATTGTTTCTTCATAAGTAAGTTTTACGTATTAATCAATACCAAGGTCCAACTGGTCCTTTAGTTTTTCCACAGCAGGGTTCTTTTCCTTCATATGGTCATATTTTTCCTGTGTAGTATATGGCTTGCGGGCAGTTTCTGTTTTCGAAATAGTAATAATAAAATTCAGTTGCGGATGTTTCAATTCAGTCCTCATAAAATTAATAAGGCTTACACGGTCCTCTTCAATACTTTGTTGTTGTACAGCGCTTGGTACATCCAATACGATCATTGAAGCTTTCTCTTCTGATTTTTTCGGAACTATCTGGCTTAATATACTACAGAGGCTTATTTTCTTCGCTTTGTTCAATTCAATATAATCTCCCCAGGTTTTTAGTATTGCTTCATTACTTAGTGGTTGACCAGCCTCTTCGTTTTTTGCTGCTTCCTGCGCTGCTTTCTCCTTAGGTGCATCACCCATAAGTTTATTAATTGAAAGCGGGCTTACTTTTTTAGGAGCAGCCGGAGCTGCCGCAGGAGGAGGTTCAGGTTTGTATTCTTGTTTGGGTTCTGCTACTTTAGGGGCTGCCGGAGTTACCTTGGGTGCTATGGGTGCAGCACTTGGCTGCGGGGCAGGTTTTGCTACAGGTGCATTTGCAGTAACAGGTACAACAGCCGGTGCAGCTAACTTCCCCGAGGCAAGGTTACAAAGCCTCATTATGGTAAGTTCAACCAGCAAGCGTTGGTTAACCGATGTTTTGTATGTCACATCAGCCTGGTTTAAAATATTCAAGCCGTTAAATAAAAAAGCCTCGGAATATTGTGCCGCCTGCCAAACATATTTCTCTTTCAATTGGCCACCTTTTTCCAATAGAACTGCAGTAGATGGATTCTTAGCTACAACAAGATTCCTGAAGTGCTCGCCCATACCACCAATAAATAAATGACCATCAAAACCATTATTTAATATCTCATCAAAAGTGAGTAGGGCAGTAGGTACATCGCCTTGCAAAATGGCATCAGTAATTTTAAAATAGTAATCGTAGTCGAGTATGTTCAGGTTATCTATTACCTTTTTATAGGTAAGGTCCTTGCCTGCAAAACTCACCATCTGGTCGAAGATGGATAATGAGTCGCGCATAGAGCCGTCGCCTTTCTCAGCAATAATGTGTAATGCTTCAGGGGCGGCCGTTATACCTTCCTGCGATGCTATGTATTCTAAATGTTCGGCTACATCTTTCAGTTGTATGCGTTTAAAATCAAATATCTGGCAACGTGAAAGTATAGTAGGAATTATCTTATGCTTTTCTGTAGTAGCTAAAATGAAAATAGCATGCGCAGGTGGTTCCTCTAATGTTTTTAGAAAAGCATTGAAAGCAGCCTGAGATAACATGTGAACCTCGTCTATTATATACACCTTGTACTTTCCGAGTTGAGGTGCAAACCTTACCTGGTCAATAAGCAGGCGTATATCATCTACCGAGTTATTCGATGCAGCATCTAATTCATGTACATTAAGTGAGCGGCCTTCGTTAAAGCTTTTACACGATTCACATTCATTACAGGCTTCTATTTCAGGGCTAAGGTTAAAGCAGTTAATGGTTTTAGCTAAAATGCGGGCACAACTTGTTTTCCCTACACCACGCTGACCGCAGAATAAAAACGTTTGGGCAAGATGATGGTCGGCAATAGCATTTTTTAATGTATTAACTATGGCTTTTTGGCCTATAACACTTTTAAAGGTAGAGGGGCGGTATTTACGGGCCGATACTACAAAGTCTTCCATTGCTTCGGGTTAAACCCCAAATATATAAGAATTTGAAGGAATCAGGTCACATAAGATGTTAACCTTAGGGTTTTATGGCAATATGGTTTGCGAATTATGTCACCAACTTGTTTGGAAATGGGGCCATTATTTCATATGTTTGTTTAAACAATCTCCCTGATTATGAAAAAGCTTACCTGTGTTTTCTCATTTATTCTGATGTTTATTTCTTCCAGTCTTTTTGCTCAGGACTGGAGAGTAATGATGCATGACCCCAAGTACAATGTACATGATGTGCAGGCAGCCTTTTATAAATGGTATGCTCAGCAACCTGCAAAGGTTAAAGCAAATAAACCAAATATAAAAGAACAGGGTGAGGGGGAAGAAGAAGGTAATGGTGCATATACGTTGTTTAAGAGATGGGAAGCATTTTATGTGCCCCGCACATATCCGTCAGGCAACAGGCCTGACCCTGCTGTTATGGAAAAGGAATACAATAGTTTTTTAGCAAGTCAAAAAAACAATAAAAAAAGTGTTAAGGCAGCTGGCTCTTCTTCTAACTGGTCATACATTGGTAATACCGGAGATGCAAATCTTTCAGGAGTAGGTAGGGTAAACCATGTAAGGTTTATGCCCGGTAACCCTAATACAATATTTGCATGTACCCCTTCGGGCGGGCTTTGGAAATCAATAAACAGCGGCACAAGCTGGACAACCAATACTGATAATTTAATAGACCTGGCAGTGGACGATATTGCCATTAATCCGCTTAATACCAATATACAATATATAGCTATGGGGGATGGTGATGGCGGTTATGCCGGGTATACACCAAGTACTGTAGGTGTGTTGAAATCATATGACGGTGGCAATACCTGGAACCCTTCAGGTTTATATTTTCAGTTGCCAAGCACAGGCCCTTCATTTACTACTATACAAGAACTTCTGTTGAACCCGGTTGATACAGGTGTAATATTTGCGGCTTCAACTGCGGGGCTATACTACTCTTCCAACGGAGGCCTTAACTGGACTGCAGTAATTAAAGATCAGGATATAAGAGATGTGCAATTTATGCCGGGTCATACCGATGTGGTATATGCTTCCAGTTTCAGAGGCGTTTTCTGGAGGTCTACCAATTATGGTGTTTCTTTTACTAAGGTTACGGGAGGTTGGTCAGCGGGAGACAGATTGGAAATTGGTGTTACACCTGCAGATTCTGAATACGTATACGTGCTGGCAGGAGATACCAATACCGGTGGATTTGATGGAATATATTTATCTACCAATGGCGGTGCTTCGTTTACAACCAAGTCAACAAGCAGTTTGTCTGTAAACCCTATGGGATGGAGCGATAATGGTAATGATAAGGGCACCGGCCAGGCATGGTACGATCTTTCAATTGCAGTGTCTCCTACTAATAAGGACAGTATTTTAATAGGTGGGGTTGATATTTGGGCTTCTTCAAATGACGGAGCAAGTTTTGGAACAAGAGATATTACAGAATGGGATAATAATCCGTATGTGCACGCTGATATACATCATTTAATATATGCACCCGGCAGTGGAAAATATTTTTTAGCGGCCTGTGATGGTGGAGTATTTAATGTTGCTCTTTCTGGCGGCAAGGCAAACCCTACCGATATTGGAAATAACCTGGGAATAGCGCAGCAATATGGTATGGGTAATTCTCAGCAAACGGCAACAGAGTTTATAACAGGCTGGCAAGATAATGGCACTAATTTATCTGCCGCATCAAGCACAGCATGGAATGCAGTGCAAGGTGGCGATGGTACCTTGTGTTTTATTGATTATACTAACCAGAGTAACCAATATGCCTCTTACCCCGAGGGCACATTGTATTTTAGTAATAATGGTGGAAACAGTTTTAATACTATTTCAAATGGAATTACAGGTACAGCGCCTTGGGTTGTGCCATTTCTTGAAGATCCTAAAACACCTAATACCATTTATTGTGGCTTTCAGGATGTGTTCCAATCAACCAACCAGGGCACAAAATGGACTCAAAAAAGTACCTGGGGTGGTTCAGCTAAGCTGATCCAGATATCAGCAATTGCAATTGATTCATCGGTTAATACGGATGTGTATGCAGCAGGATTTGACACTGTTTCGAACATGTTGGAATTTACCTCTAACATAACTGCAACCACACCAACATGGACAAACATAATGGGTACCTTACCCAATGATGTTACCATAAGTGCAATAGCTGTTAATCCTAAAAACCCTGCCCAGGTTTGGGTTGCTTTTTCAGGGTACAGTAATGGAGAGAAAGTATATTACTCTGCAAATGGAAATACTGCAAGCCCCACATGGACAAATATTTCAAATGGGCTCCCTAACCTTCCTGTAAACTGTGTGTTTTACGAAAGCGGAACTAACAACGGAATATACGTAGGTATAGATGGTGGAGTATATTATCGTGATAATACAACAGCCGGCTGGATAAACTTCAGCAGCGGTTTACCTAATGTTGTTGTGCAACAAGTAACAGAATATAATGCAACTCACACATTACGGGTTGCAACTTTCGGAAGGGGTAATTGGGGAACCCCGCATTGGACTAACCCTACAACAGCTCCTGTAGCCATGTTTAGCGGATACCCGGTTTCATATTGCGTAAATGATACCGTTCAGTTTACCGATACTTCATCAGGCCACCCTACCAGTTGGAGCTGGTCTTTCCCGGGTGGTAATCCTTCTACTTCAACAGCTCAAAACCCTGTTGTGGTTTATGCTACAGCAGGTACATACTCTGTTTCGCTTACTGCTACAAACGGTGTGGGAAGCAATACACTAAACCAGCCAACCTATATTACGGTAAACCCGACCCCAGCAACACCTGCTATTACACAAACAGGGCAAACGCTGAATAGCAATGCTACCGGTGCTTCGTACCAATGGTATTTTAGTGGAGTAGTTATACCCGGCGCAACATCATCAACATACACAGGTACACCAAACTTGGCATTAGGTACATATGGTGTAATTGTTACAAGTAATTTGGGATGTTCTTCAGCGATGGGAACAATTATTATAAACCCAACTGTTGCACCTACAGCTGCATTTACGGCATCATCAACTACAACATGTGCAAACGATACAGTTCAGTTTACCGATAACTCAACAGGTAACCCTACCAGTTGGAACTGGACATTCCAGGGTGGTAATCCGGCAACATCTGTTGCACAAAACCCGACCGTTATTTACAGTACTGCAGGTACCTATTCAGTTTCGCTTACGGCTACTAATTCTGTTGGAAACAATACCTTGAACCAGCCAACGTATATTACTGTGAACCCTGATCCGGCTACACCAACTGTAACGCAAGCAGGGCAAACACTTAGCTGCACAACATCTGGCACTACATATCAATGGTACTTTAATGGAAAAGCAATTTCAGGTGCAACATCATCTACCTACACCGGTACACCAACACTACCACTAGGAACATACGGAGTAGTGATTACAAACAGTTTCGGTTGTTCGTCTACAATGGGTACGATAATAGTAGATGGAATTAATGAACTGTCGGTGAATAACAGTATTTCAGTATTCCCTAATCCTACAAACGGAAATGTAAAAGTTACATTGACCATGCCGAAGGAAGGTGACTATAAGCTAAGTGTATCGGATGTGTTGGGCAGAACAATGTTTACTGACGATATTCATATTACCGGTACTTATAATGGTAATATTGATATGTCTGGCTATAGTAAAGGAATCTACTTTATATCTGTTAAGGATGGTAGCTTCCTTGCTGTAAAAAAAGTAGTAGTGTATTAATAGGCCTTATTTATAACTAAGATCCCTGTTACGTAAGGAGAGGATGAAAAAAAGAATGAAACAACATCGATAAGACTAAACGAAAAGAGTTCAAATAGTGAATTTAAGTAATATTAGTAAAGAATATTACCTATGAAAATATCTAAGAGAATCCATATAGTGTGTTTTGCCTTGAATAATTTTGGTTTAACGTTACAAGTGAGTATGAATTGTAGCTTTATTAATTAAAAATTCTTACTTACATTTGTGAAGAAAATTAAATATCTATTGTTAAAGATATTTACATAACCAGTCAGTATTGAATAATTTACGCTGTTTTTTTTTGGTTTTATTATTAATAGGCATTCATGCATTAGCCCAGAAAAAATCAGCTATGCCACAATGGATTATACAAAAACCATTTGAACAAAATTGCTTTATAGAAAATATTGGTCAGTTGAATTCTTCTGCGCATAAAGGAGAAGACAACAAGAAGTCAGTACTTTACTATACTTCAAAAGGTAAGTTAATAATATTTTATACCCATGATTCAATAATATTTCATTTTGACAGTATAATTACTAATAAGGAGAATAAAGCTGAACATTTTGAAGAAGAGGGAAGAGAAACAAAAGCTATTGGTATTGATATTGGATTTAAATGGATAGGAGCGACCCTTGATTCTAAAATAGAAGTTGAAAATCAGTTAGATGGTTATTATACTTATTCCGGCAACAGATATAGAAGTAAAGGAATAATTGCGCATGCATACAAAACTCTTATATATCGTAATTTATATAAGGGGATAGACGTTGAATTTTTTTATCCGATTGATAAAGGAGGTTTAAAATATAATATTATAGTTCATCCCGGTGCTGATATTTCGGCGTATAAAATGCAATACACCGGGGCTGGTGTAAAGCTTAGTGAGAATAATGTAATTATAACTTCACCGTTGGGTACTTTTATCGATCATGCTCCTACCGCAGTAGATATAAGTGGTAATAGCATTTCTTCTTCTTTTACTGTAGAAAACAATATTGTTTCATTACAAATAGCAAATTACGATAAAAGCAAAACTTTAAATATCGACCCATGGATATCATCATTTTCTTTCAACGGGAATAGTGCGGCATATGATATTGATTATGATAATAAGGGGAATGTATATATATATGGTGGCGGAGGGACAACCATGTTTGAGCTGATGAAGTACAATAGTGTAGGTAAATGGCAATGGACATATACTCCAACTATATTTACACGACCTACATTGCCTTATTATGGTGGCTTAACGGTTGATCACAGGAGTGGTACAAGCTATCTTGTCGAAGGATTTGACCCAATTCAGGGCTCAGAGGTAGTGAAAGTTAATAACCTGGGAACGCAAATAGCTCTTTACCCCGGAGACTCAATTATGCATGAAATGTGGAGAGTAAAGTACGATTACTGTAATAATCAGTTAGTGATTGGAGGTGGAAGTCCACTAGCTACTTGGGATACTATACAGGCATGTGTTATGGATAGTTCACTTAAAAAATTAAACATGGTAAATATTTTAGGTGCACCGACAAATGAAGATTATCATGATATTTCTTTACTAGCATTAGATGGGGTTGGGGATGCTTATATGGCCTCTGCAAGGTCAAGCGCTGATTCCTCATTTGCCGATAATGTAATGTTAAGAATGCAATTACCATCTCTTTTACCTGCAAAATACAACGTTAGTGATGGATATAGTTTCAGGGAAGTAAGGTCAATGGTTTATTACCCATATGATAAGAATAACAACATCTATTTAGGTAATGGGTTTAATGGGATAGTTGCAAATGGAAGTTTTATGGCTACATACGATGGAGCTACATTAAAAACATGGAGATCATCTACCGGCAGTTTATTAAATACAATTTCAATATCGAACACCTCATTTAATTGGGGAGGTATTGACATGGATTGTCAGCAAAATATTTATCTGGCAAATAATAAAAACATAGTTGTTTTGGATTCTACATTAACTACATCAACTACACTTACTACATTCCCGGACCCAGTTTATGATATAAAGATTAACGGAAGAGGTCAGCTATTCGCCTGTGGGTATAACTTTGTAGGTGAAATTTATGTACCTAATTCAAAAATGGCATCAGCAAGTTTTACTCCTTCTGTCAATTGTTCAGCTTGTAATGCTACTGCAACGGTTAATGCATGTGGTCCAGGTCCATTTTCATTTAAATGGAGTAATGGTGATACTACTCAGACAATTACGGGCCTTTGCCCTGGTAATACATATTCTGTAACAGTATATTCCAATAAGTGTGAACCAAGACAGGACACTGCTATCGTTACTATTCCTTCTTCGATTCCGGGGTTCAATGCTTCTATTAAATCAACTAATCCTACTTGTATTAAGCGAGGGAGTGCTATAGTTAATGCAAATGGTGGTGCTGCTCCTTATACTTACTTATGGAGTGATGGTTCTACTAACCAAACTGATACCGGTATGGTGGCTGGTGCTTATACTGTTGTTGTTACAGATAATAATGGGTGCATATACTATGCGAATACCACTCTTGTTAACCCCTCCCCGCCTGTAATAAATTTTTATAATCCTGATAGTTTGTGTTTTAATAGAATTTCAGGGGGAGCAACCATGACAGCGTATGGTGCCAAAACGTATACCTGGGCACCAGCATCGGGATTAAGTTGTACTAATTGTAATAGTACATTTGCAACTCCAACTGTTACAACCATTTACACAGTAACAGCAACAGATTCATTAGGGTGTGTCACAAAAGCATCGGTAACTGTAATTAACCCACATGTTACAGTTAGCCCGCAAAGAGATTCAATATGTGAGGGCAGTTCAGTTAGTTTGTTAGCAACAGGTGCTACAAGCTATACGTGGTCCCCACCGATAGCACTAAGTTGTACCTCATGCCCCAATCCTGTTTCATCACCCACAACTACAACTATATATAATGTAACAGGCTATCAGGCAGGTTGTGCAAGCAATGCAATTGTAATTGTTGATGTTTTTGTAATTAACAATAATATTACTATAAACGCGGCAAAAAAAACTATCTGTAAAGGCAGTTCTGTACTTCTTACTGCAGTCGGAGGCTCTGGTTATATATGGAGTCCTGCAGTCGGTTTAAGTTGCACTGCTTGTCAAAGTACATACGCTTCACCAACTATAACCACTACATATACTGTACAAAACACCGGTGTTACCGGATGTAACACAGCAACTATAGTTATAAATGTTTTGAATTCACCAACTGTTACTGTTAATTCATCTAACGATACCATTTGTAGTGGAAATTCGGTTTTGCTTACTGCAGCAGGTGGTAATAGTTATACATGGTCGCCTTCGGTAGGTTTAAGTTGTACAAATTGCGCCAATCCAATTGCTTCGCCAGCCTCTACTACCACTTATACTTTAGTAGGTACTAATACACTTGGTTGTACTAAGACTGTAACGGCTACAGTTGATGTTTTTACAACTCCAACAGTTGTAGTGAATCCGGCAAAGGATTCTATCTGTATGGGAAATTCTGTGGCTATTATGGCTAGCGGCGGGGCTGGTTATATATGGAGCCCTACTTCGGGACTTAGTTGTAATGTTTGCCCGAACCCCATTGCATCTCCAACAATAACAACTATTTATACAGTAACAGCTAATAATGGCCCCTGTTCTGCTGATACTACTATTACCATAAGTAATTTAACTAAACCTAATATAGGCCTTACCGGTAATTTAACCATATGCGAAGGTAGGGATACAACATTAATAGCTTCGGGTGGAGGTACATATCTTTGGAATACCGGAGCCACTACAAATTCAATACAGGTTGCACCTTTATCCAGTTCTACGTATTCTGTTTTAGTAACTGCTTCTAATGGGTGTAGCGATTCTGCATCATTAACAGTATCAATCGATAATATTGCTTTAAGTGTATGCTGTGACACCAATGTGGTTAAAGGATCTCAGGTAAATCTTTCTGCCTCTGGCGCTTTTTACTATGTGTGGGCTCCTGCTTATGGACTCAATTGCAGTACATGTGCAACCCTTACACTTATTGCCGATTCTACTGTTACTTATACTGTTACGGGCATTGATAGCAATGGATGTATGGCCAATAAAGATGTTACAATTAATGTGAAGTTACCATGCGCTGATTTTACTGTCCCTAATGTATTTACGCCTAATGGAGATAACCAGAATGATAAGTTTGTTATAACAATTCCATATAGCAGTTCTTATTTAATAATAATATATGATAGGTGGGGTAATGAGGTATTTAAATCAGATAATATAAATCAATATTGGGATGGAAGGAGCCTGACTGGAGCTAATGTAGCGGACGGTGTGTATTATTACATTATCAAATCTACTTGTGGAGCTAAATCATACGATAAAAGAGGATTTGTGGAGTTGTTAAGATAAAGAGATGAAACCATTTGAATTGATATTAAACGTATGTTATTATGGGTTTCCTTTGCGTAAATAACGAACTTTAAGCGTGAAAATAATTGTCCTGTTAATAGGTTTAATGAGTAAAGGATAGAATCCAACTTCCATTTTTTTATTGTATTTCATTGTTATTATCAATTGAAAATAAAGGTTGTTGAAAACGCAATCATCTTTCTCTTTCAATTAAAGTGGGTCAGGTTTAACTTTGCATTATAAGTGCAAAGAATATTTATAATGAAGCCTCTGTGTAGCTCTGCTGTTTTTTTCTCCGTGAACTCACTCTGCGTTGAAATTTTCATCAGAGCATTGTCGCCTACTTAACATAATATAAAAAGTGGGTTTACAAAATGCATGATTTTTTAGAAATCATATAATTGGAAACCAGTAAGTTGATGGGTAACAAATTGAAAAAGTGTAACCCACCCCTCACTTACTAATGACTATCGACTAAGACTAACGACTATCCGCTACTAAATGATACCTTTGCCGCCCGAATGAACACACCAACCTATACCTTAACACCTGTAAAGGAAACTGACTTTTTGAAAGGTGGGGTATTGCTTATTGATAAACCACTCAACTGGACGTCGTTCGATGTGGTAAATAAGATAAGGAGATTACTGCTGAAGAAATATGATAAGCGCCTGAAAGTTGGCCATGCCGGTACGCTTGATCCATTGGCAACGGGGCTGTTGGTAATATGTACAGGTGCATTTACCAAGCGTATAAACGAATTTCAGGATGGTGAAAAGGAATATGAAGGGACTTTTGTTATTGGCGCCACAAGGCCATCGTACGATAAGGAAACAGAGATCAATGAGACATTTCCTGTTGACCACATAACGGATGAAATGATTCAGGAAGCTGCAAAGAAATTTATAGGAGAAATTGAACAAATACCGCCGTCATATTCTGCTATAAAAATGGGTGGAAAGCGTGCATATGAAAGTGCCCATAAAGGTATAGAAGTAAAAATGTCACCACGAATAGTATATATCCGTGAAATGGAAGTTAAAAGGCTTGATTCTACTCATATTTGGTTCCGCGTTGTTTGCGGAAAAGGCACCTATATCCGTTCACTGGCAAGGGATTTCGGCATAGTGCTGCAAAGTGGCGCATATTTAGACAGCCTTTGTCGCACCAGAATAGGCGAATTCAGGCTATTACAAGCCATAAGCATGGATGAAGCCTTTGATTTGTTTGCCGTTGAGGTAGGTGCATAACTAATAATCATTACTGGTAGCCGTTTTAAAAGATTTATGTTGACAAATGGCCTTTGAGGCATTATATTTGCAAACTTTTTAAAACGACCTTATACATACTTATTAGATGAAATTATCCGAATTTAGCTTCGCACTCCCCAAAGAACTTATTGCAGAATTTCCAAACGCTCATCGCGACGAATCACGCCTTATGGTCGTACACCGTAAGACCGGCAAAATAGAACACAAGGTTTTTAAAGACATCATTTCCTACTTCGGTCCGCAAGATGTTTTAATCCTTAACGACACCAAGGTGTTTCCTGCACGTTTATACGGCCGCAAGGAAAAAACAGGTGCGAAAATTGAAGTATTCCTGTTAAGGGAATTGAACAAGGATAGTTTCCTGTGGGACGTATTGGTAGATCCTGCACGTAAAATACGTATCGGTAACAAGCTTTACTTTGGCAAGGATGATGAGTTGGTTGCTGAGGTTATTGACAATACTACATCACGTGGTAGAACACTTCGTTTTTTATACGATGGTTCATATGAAGAATTTAAGGCGTTGATCGAGACATTGGGCGAGACACCGCTTCCGAAATATATTAAGAGAGAAGTAAAGCCATCTGACCGTGAGCGTTACCAGACCGTATATGCAAAGCACGAAGGTGCTGTTGCGGCTCCAACAGCAGGTATGCACTTCAGTAAAGAATTATTGAAGAGGGTGGAGTTAAAGGGTATTGAATTAGCAACTGTTACATTACACGTTGGCTTAGGCACTTTCCGCCCGATAGAAGTAGAAGATCTGAGCAAGCATAAAATGGATTCTGAACAGGTAACCATTTCAGCGCAAGCTGCTGAAATAGTAAACAAGGCAAAAGATCATAAGAAAAAAGTTTGTGCTGTAGGTACAACCGTTATGCGTGCTATTGAAACTTCAGTATCTACCGATGGTCATTTGAAACCTTTCGATGGCTGGACAAATAAATTCATCTTCCCTCCGTACGATTTCCGTTTGGCAAACTGTATGGTTACTAACTTTCACGTTCCCGGTTCAAGCCTGTTAATAATGGTTTGTGCGTTTGGCGGATACGACCTGATGATGAAAGCATATACCGAAGCGATAAAGAACAAGTACAAGTTCTTCTCGTATGGTGATGCTATGCTTATCATCTAACGAAAAAAATCGGAGCATATTGAATCAGGAATCAATTATTTTTCTGAGATTTGCATGATTTTTTAAAAGAACAGTGAAGAAATATAGCACAGTTTTGGTAGATTTTTCTCTTTCCGTATGACGGAAACAGCTCATAAACGCTACGTAATTATTGTAGGCGGAGGCAATGGTGCCCGCATGAATAACCCTATCCCCAAGCAGTTTTTAAAGCTTGATGGTAAGCCGGTTATTATGCATAGCATCGATAAATTTTTAAATACCGATCCAAACTTCGAAATAATATTAGTGCTTCCTGAAGAACATATTAAGTTCTGGGAAAGCATGTGCGAGGAATATGGTTTCCGTAAGCCGGTTAAAATTGCATTAAGTGGTGAAACACGTTTCCATTCCGTAAAAAATGGCCTTGAATTCGTTACCGATGATAACAGTGTGGTTGCCGTTCATGATGCGGTTCGACCATTAGTGACAAGCAAAACTATATTGGCTGCCTGTAAAGCTGCAGAAATGTATGGCAATGCTGTACCTGCTATCCCGATAAGTGATTCCATTCGCCAGATAGAAACCACACGCAGTATAGCGGTTGACCGTTCACGTTATTGCGCAACACAAACCCCACAATGCTTCCGTGCCGATATTCTGAAAAAAGCATATTTACAGGATTTCCACTATACATATACAGATGATGCTATGGTTGTGGAAGCTATGGGTGAACATATTCACCTGGTAGATGGTAATCCTGAGAACCTTAAGATAACAGGCCCTAAAGACCTTATAATAGCAGAGGCTTTAATGAAGGCCGATTCGCAGGTATTTGTTTCTAATAAAATTTAACCGCATTGCGTTAACATAAATGGCTGCACCGGATAAAACATCTCCGAAAAATATCCGTCATCTGGATTTAGATGAGATAAAGGCGTTTTTTGTTTCGCGCAAAGAGCCTGCTTTTCGTGCTACACAGGTTTACGAATGGCTCTGGAAGAGGTCAGTACATTCTTTCGATGATATGAGTAACCTATCGAAGGCTACCAGGGAGATGCTGAAGGAGAGCTTTGTGATTAACGGAGCGGAGATAGACCTGATGCAGAAGAGTACCGATGGTACTATTAAGAATGCTTTTCGCCTGCATGATGGGTTTAAAGTAGAAGGAGTACTTATACCGGCTGAAACCAGGATGACCGCTTGTGTATCGTCGCAGGTAGGTTGCAGTCTCGATTGTAAGTTTTGTGCTACGGGTAAGTTGAAACGTGAACGTAACCTTACGGCGGATGAGATATACGATGAGGTTGTGTTTATTCAGAAACAGGCTATGGAACACTTTAAGCAACCATTGTCGAACATAGTATATATGGGTATGGGCGAGCCATTGCTTAACTATTCCAATGTACTTGGTTCTATTGAAAAAATAACCTCGCCGCAAGGGCTAAATCTTTCATCGCAACGCATAACTTTATCAACAGCCGGGGTTGCCAAAATGATAAAAAAACTGGGTGATGATGAGGTTAAATTCAACCTGGCGCTTTCGCTACACGCTGCTACAGATGATAAGCGCAGTAAGATAATGCCGATAAATGAAAGCAACCCATTGAAGGAAGTGGCTGAAGCATTAAGGCATTTTTATAAAAAGACCGAAACACAGGTTACGTACGAGTATATAGTTTTTAAAGATTTTAATGATTCGCCGGAAGATGCATACCACCTTGCGGAGTTCTGTAAAGTAGTACCAAGTAAAGTAAACCTTATTGAATATAACCCTATATCAGATGGCATTTACAAACAAACGGACCCTGACAGATTGCAGATGTTCGTTCGTTTTTTACGTGGCCGGAAGATCGTTGTAAATGTTCGCCATAGCCGTGGCAAAGATATTGATGCAGCCTGTGGTCAATTGGCTAATAAGGTTATAAAGGAAGCAGTATTGCGTTAAGAGTGATTGTGCCCATTACCATTCGGCTTCTTCATATTAAAGGTAAACACCGAACCTGCACCTTCTGTACTCATTACATTTATGGTTTGGTGGTGAGCTTCTAAAATATGTTTTACAATAGATAAACCAAGCCCCGTTCCGCCCTGTTCACGCGAGCGGCTTTTATCAACCCTGTAAAACCTTTCAAACAAGCGTGGCAAATGCTCGGCGCTGATACCTATACCATTATCGCCAACTTCAATAGATACCAGGTCACCTGAATTTTTTATACGTATACGTGTTTCACCATCTTTTTTACCATAGCGAATGGAATTAACCACCAGGTTAAGTAACACCTGCCTTATACGGAAGCGGTCGCCCATAACAAGCATCTTCTCATTTTCCGCCTGCAAGTCGAATTTGATATTCTTTTTCTCTGCATTCATCTCCTCAGACTCCAGTACCTCTTTCGATAACTCTACAATGTCAAACGGCTCTATTTCTGCTACAATTTCTCTCGATTCTAATTGCGAAATGGTATCCAGATCTTCAAGTATCCGAATAAGCCTTTCAATACTCTTTTCGGTCCTTTCCAGGTATCTTTTAAATAACTCTTCATCGTATGTATCGGTATCCGAAAGGGTTGAAATATATCCCTGCATATGGAATAAGGGGGTTTTCATTTCATGTGATACATTTCCTAAAAACTCTCTTCTATGCCGCTCCAGTTTCTCAATTTTCTCAAGTTCTTCCTTACGTTCCTCCAACAGATTATAAAGTTGGTCTTCAAGATCCTTTAAGGAAATGCTCTCTGTTTTAGTTTCCTTCAGAAGCAAGTCTTTTATCTTCTTTAAACGTTGGCCAACAAGTAAATAGTAAAAGAAATAGACAACACTAAAACAAACACAGAATATGATGATAAGTGAATCGGGAAGGGCAAGGGTAGGGTAGAAGCTGCTAATGCCGTATAAAACGGCCGTAACGAACAATGCAGCACCAATAGCTATTATAAATGACTCTTTTTTCACAGTATAAAGTCCCTAAGTTAAATATTGTAAAGGTAAATGGTTGTTAAAATTCAAACTTATAACCAATTCCTTTCAGGGTCTTTATCTTTTCTTCGCCCAATTTCTGGCGGAGTTTACGAATATGAACATCGATTGTGCGGTCACCAACTACTACATCTTCTCCCCAAATTTTATGAAGAATATCTTCTCTGCTAAAGACCTTACCAGGTTTAGAAGCTAAAAGGGAAAGCAGTTCGAATTCTTTTTTAGGGAGTGAAAGCTCTTCACCTGCAACAGAAACTGTATAACTCTCTTTATTGATCTTTATGCCACCACCAACATCAACAACACCTATAGGCCCATCTGGTTGAACTCTGCGCCTGAGCAAAGCATTGATACGGCTTATTAAAACCCTTGGTTTTAGCGGTTTAGAAATATAGTCATCTGCACCTGCATCAAGCCCGGCAATTTGTGAGTAGTCTTCGGTACGGGCTGTCAGAAATACGATCAATGCATTTCTGGTTTCAGGTAAGGTTCTTAGTTCTTTGCACGCTTCAATACCATCCATTTCGGGCATCATCACATCCAGAATAATGAGATTTGGAGTTACTTTTTTTGCTGTTTGTATTGCACTTTTTCCGTCAGATGCTGTAAAAACTTCATATCCTTCCTTTTTAAGGTTAAAAGAAAGGAAGTCGAGTACATCGGGTTCGTCATCTACTAACAATATTCTTGTATTTTCCATCATAGGGGATTGCTTATAATTCGCTGCAAAGGTATGCTTAAAACCTTAAAACTATAGGGCTTAACAATTTCTTAATGATTAATTCTGATGGAGATAATATGACAAGGTTAATGTTGATTTTTAATGAGTTACAAAATGGAGTCTTAACAATTTGGTAACATTAGGTTTATATGAGGGTAACCTGGATGTCTCATTTTTGCCGCGTCTCAGACCAGACACAATCATAAACAAATAAACTATGAAAAACAGAAAAATTACAAACATGATGCTGGGCCTTGCAGGTACAGTATTTGCTGCTGCTAGCGTACAGGCGCAAAGCACTACTCAGGCTCCGGCACCAACTCCATCTTTAAATCAAACCAATGCCATTTCGTTAATAACAAATGGTGCAGGAACAGCAGCCCCAGGTGGAAATCTTTGGGGTTATGTATTTGGTGACTATGCTTATATGCAACATGGTGACTCTGCAGGTAGGGGTACAAAACAACAATACAAGGGTTTAGGGGCAGCAGGCCAAACATCTAACCCAAATGCGTTTGAAGTTCGTCGTGCATATTTAGGTTATAATTACAATATCAATAGTAAGTTCTCAGCTTATGCTTTACTTGCTTACGAAGGCGATCAGGATGTAAGCGATAACAGAACCGTTTATTTAAAGTATATCTACTTTAAGTGGAAGAATATTTTTAAAGGAAGTGATTTGAAGATAGGACAACAGGCAACCAATTCATTCGCTAATGCATACAACACTGAGCCTTTAATGGGGTATCGTTCAGTTGAAAAAACGATTATGGACATGCATGGTGTTGATGGTTCATCAGATATGGGTTTGACACTTGAAGGTAAAATATGGCATAATAAGCCAGCTGACTCTACCAAAATGCCGACCTTTATTGGTTATAGTGCAATGGTTGGTGATAATTCAGGTAATAATCCGGTTGCGGGCTTTACAGGAACTGCTACTGGTTTAACTAATTCTACAGTTACCTCAACCTCAACATCCACAACAAGTGGTGGTGCAACAACAACAACAACAACTAAAACTACTGTAACTATAAATCCGTTCAATGCAACTACTGATAAGGATAAAAAGTTCAGAGTTAATTTGTATGTTAATACATTAAACAATGCTTTAACTGTAGGTGTGTATACAGATTACCTTAACTATGGTAAAAACTTGTATATTTCTGCTAACGGTTTGCCTATCAATGGTACGTCATCTCATACTTCTGAAGCAGTTCAGACAATGAAGGCGTATGCAGTATATAATTCTAAATGGGTTGGTATTGGTGTTGAATGGTTTACCCAAACAATGACCAATGGTGAAACTGAAGTTTGGAAAAAAGGAACAGGAACAAATGATACCGTTAATGCTACACAGAATGGTATTTCAATTTTTGCTCATGGTACCATAATCCAAAATAAATTGAACATTTTTGCAAGATATGACATGTATACACCTGATGGTGCTTACAGTTATAATGCGAATGAAACCTTCACAAGCGCTATGACAAATGTTAGTAGCTCAGGTAATGGTAATTCATATAAGGAGACCTTTATTAACGCTGGTTTAGATTGGACACCAACAGCAGATAAGAAAATTCACTTTATGCCAAATATCTGGTCATATACAATTAATAACGGATATGGTTCAGATGCTAAAAAGAGTGATAATTATATGTTATATCGTTTAACTTTCTTATGCGCATTTTAATAAGTTAATAATATTGTCCAAATAGGGTTAAGGACTTATCCTTAACCCTATTTTGGTTTTTTTAACTGCAATTAACCGTTAACAAATACATAACAAATGAAAAACAGAATCTTCAAACAATTAGCTATAGCAGGTACAGTACTTAGCTTAAGCGCATGCTCCAGTTCAGAGAACCCTGCCGACAAGCAATTGCTTGGTGCTGGTTCTACTTTCGGAAATCCGATCTACTCTAAAATGTTCAGTGACTATGGCACTGCAAATGCAGGGATCCAGACAAACTACCAATCTATTGGTTCAGGCGGAGGCATAAAACAACTTATGAGTAAAACAGTTGACTTTGGTGCGTCAGATGCTTTTTTAAGTGATGATGATATGGCTAAGGCTCCTGCTCCTGTAGTTCAGTTCCCTACTTGTTTGGGTGCTGTTGTAGTTAGTTATAACGTTCCGGGTAACCCTGAAATTAAGCTGACATCTGATATTCTTGCGGGTATATTTTTAGGAACCATTACCAAGTGGAATGACGAAAAGATCACTGCTGAAAATCCTGATGCAAAACTTCCTGACCAGGATATTACTGTAGTTCACAGATCAGATGGTAGCGGTACTTCTTATATTTTCACCGACTATCTTTCAAAAGCTAATGCTGACTGGAAATCGAAAGTTGGTGTAGGAAAATCACCAAACTGGCCTGCCGGTGTTGGTGGAAAAGGTAACGAAGGTGTTGCCGGTGTTATTAAGCAAACCCCTGGTGCTATTGGTTATATAGAGCTTACCTATGCATTGCAAAACAACATGACCTTTGCTTCATTGAAAAATGCAGCGGGTAATTATGTTAAGCCTTCATTGGAATCTACTAGTCTTTGTGCTAATGGAGATATTCCTGCTGACACACGTATCAGTATTGCTAATTCTGCTGTAGATCAAGGATATCCTATCAGTAGCTTTACATGGATACTTCTTTATAAAGAACAAAAATATGATAACAGAACCAAGGAGAAAGCTACCAATCTTGTAAAAGAATTGTGGTGGATGATCCATGATGGTCAGAAAGATTGCTCACCTTTGAACTATGCTCCACTTCCTCCAAAGGCAGTTGCAGCAGCTGAGGCTGTTCTGAACTCTGTTACTTACGATGGCCAACCTATTCTTTCTGCTGCAAAGTAGAAGATAAAAAGCTTCACGCCCGCTTATAGTTCTTTTTGTGTGAGGTTGTGTTTTGGTAAAGGGAGAGCCTGGCGGGCGCTCCCTTTTTATCTCGAAATGTATTGTAAGTTTGCCCGAATTAGAAATGAGTAATAGCAAAGTATTAAAGAATAAGATATTTCTAAAGTCAATAAATGGCTCTGCCATTTTTGTGATGCTATTGCTTGTGGGTTTCTTTTTAACTTTACTTTATGCAGCCTGGCCGGCGTTAAGGGCCAATGGTTTTTCTTTTTTATGGGGTAAAACATGGGATCCTGTTAGAGATAATTACGGGATGTTACCTTTTTTAATAGGTACCCTTATCACATCTTTTTTAGCGTTATTTATTTCAGCACCTTTTGCAATTGGTGCTGCACTTTTCCTTGGGGAATATTACCCCCATGGAACAGTATCAAACATATTAAGAAATATTATAGAACTCCTCGCGGCTATACCGTCAGTGGTATATGGTTTCTGGGGTTTATTTGTCATTGTACCTTATGTTCAGACCTTTGAACATAAACTGAATATCCCTTCTTCAGGACTTGGAATATTTTCAGCTTCACTTGTTCTATCAATAATGCTTATCCCTTACTCGGTTTCATTAATAAGGCAGGTGATAAGTATGACACCAATACAATTAAAAGAAGCAGCCTATGCATTAGGCTGTACACGAACGGAAGTTATTATGAAAGTAATTTTGCCGTCAAATCTTTCGGGTATATCTGCCGGTTTTTTGCTTTCACTAGGGCGTGCACTTGGTGAGACCATGGCGGTAACTATTTTAATTGGTAACTCACCCAAACTCCCTAACAGCATTGTTAGTGCCTCAAATACCATGGCCAGCCTTATTGCAAACGAATTTAACGAAGCAGTAGGCTCAACATATACTGCATCGCTGGTCGAAATAGGATTATTACTATTTATAGTAACAACTATAATTAACTTATTGGGCAGAATGATCATTAAAAAAGTATCGGTTAAATTATGACAACTGTAGAAATAGCTGGTATAAAAAGAAGAAGAGCGAAGGATAATGTATTTCGTTACATCGTGTATGTATTAACTTTCTGCTGCGTTGCGGTTTCGCTTATTATTCTTTTTTACATTTTTCAAAAAGGGATAACCTGTGTAAACTGGGATCTATTTACCAAGCTACCCAAACCTGTTGGTGAAAGTGGTGGCGGGGTGTTGAATGCTATTGTTGGTAGTTTAATGCTGGTAAGTGTAGCTGCCGTAATAGCTATTCCATTAGGTATTTCGGTTGGGATTTTCCTGGCTGATAACAGGGGTAAAGCTAAAGCAGACAGGGTTAGTATTGCGGTTGATGTTTTGCAAGGTGTGCCTTCTATTGTGGTAGGTATGGTAATATACGTTTGGGTAGTAAAACCTTTGGGTATATTTTCTGCACTCTCAGGTAGCGTAGCTTTGGCTATTATGATGCTTCCACCCATAATTAAAAATACCGAAGAAACACTGGTACTTATACCTAATACCTTGAAGGAAGCATCACTTGCATTAGGGGCTTCTGATTTCCGCACAACGATGAGAATATTGTTGCCGACTGGTATTGGAGGTATTTTTAGTGGCGCTATGTTAGGTATAGCCCGTATTGCAGGTGAAGTAGCTCCATTATTATTTACAGCTTTTGGTAATCCATACTTAAGTTTTAATTTATTTAAACCGGTACAAAGTATACCACTCATTATTTTTAACTATGGCACAAGCCCATACGATGATTGGAGAAGAATAGCCTGGGGTGGTTCAGTGATATTGGTAGGCTTTATTTTAATACTTAACTTTATTGTTAAATTTTTTGAAAGCAGATGGAAGGTACAATTTTAAGAACAGAGAACCTTTGCGCTTTTTTCGGGACTAACCAGATATTGAAGAACATCAATATAGATATTCCGGAGAAGAAGGTAACAGCATTTATGGGGCCTTCAGGCTGCGGTAAAACAACTTTTTTACGTTGTATCAACCGTATGCATGAGCTTAATCCTGATGCCAGGGCGGAAGGTAAGATACGGTTACATTATGAAGATGTATATCAAATGGACGCTATGACACTCCGCAGAAGGGTTGGTATGGTATTCCAGCGGCCTAATCCATTTCCCACTATGAGTATAGAAGAGAATGTGGTTGCAGGGTTTACGTTGAACGGATTAAAGTTAAAGGCGAAGGAGAAAAATGAAATTGTAGAAGATGCTTTGAAAAAAGTGGCTTTATGGGATGAAGTGAAAGATAAATTAAGCAAACGTGCTACTTCACTCTCAGGCGGACAGCAACAGAGGTTGTGTCTGGCAAGAACAGTAGCTATGAAACCTGAAGTTATTTTGCTGGATGAACCCACTTCTGCATTAGACCCATTGTCAACGGCTAAGATCGAGGATCTTCTGTATGAATTAAAAGGGAATTATACCTTGGTTATAGTTACTCATAATATGCAACAGGCAGCTCGTATCAGCGATATGACTGCATTCTTTTACTTAGGCGAGCTATTAGAATATGATGATACTAAAAAAGTATTTACCAACCCTAAGAACGAAAAGACTCAGAACTATATAACGGGTAGGTTTGGTTGAGAAATGGGCTTTGAAATTGACCTGAATAGAAAAATCATAAATTGAATAGTAATTTTTAGAAAAAATGGAACATCTTAAATCTGAATTGGATTCTTTACGAGGCGAATTAACACAGATGTATGCCCTTGTGCATAACCAGCTTGAAAAAGCACAAGATGTGTTTCTTGAAAACAGAACTTCATTAATAAAGGAAATTGCCTCAACCGAAAAACTTGTGAATGCTAAGGAGCTTCAGATCGATAGCAGATGTGAAACTATTTTGGCTCTGTTTACTCCGGTTGCTGTGGATCTCCGTTTTGTGCTTTCAGCGCTTAAAATAAATACCAACCTGGAACGTATAGCTGACATTGCTGATGGAATTTCCCGTATGGTTGTTCATTCTAAAGTGGCTTTTGATAAAAATCTATTGGTGAAGATTCAGGCAAAAGAGGCTTTCAGCCAAGCCCTGGCTATGTTTACTTGCCTTGAACAAGTGTTTGAAAAAGAAGATACCTTACTTGCCAGAGATATTTTTTCAAAAGACAAGGTTATCGACCAGATCATGAATAATGCAACAGGTATTGCGGAAGAGTATGCAAAGGATTCTCCTGAGAATCTTTTGCAGGCTATACCATTGTTAAGTATTATGAAAATGCTTGAAAGAACCGGTGATCACCTGAAAAATATAGCTGAAGAAATAATATTTTATGCTGAAGCTAAGGTTCTTAAGCATGCCGAGAAGAAGTCGGATATGTAAGGAATCTCATCTAACTGGTATTTATCAAATTCCAACTAATATTTAGGTCATCTGAATAAATATAGGGGGTTTCTGTTTTTTTAGATATGCAAACAGTTAATTTGCTGTTAGTCAATTACTTACGTGATTATAAAGACCTGAAAACAGAAACCCCCTGAAACCCCTTTAGCTAATTATTAGGATGTGAAAACTTCTCCCACTTTTCAATTACTTCTTTCATTTCAGCAGGTAATTCTGATTCAAACATCATTTCTTTACCTGTAATAGGATGAATAAAGCCGAGAGATTGTGCATGCAGGGCCTGCCTCGGTAAAATATTAAAGCAATTTTCTACAAACTGAACGTACCTACCTACCGCTTGCCCTTTCAGTATTTTGTTGCCTCCATAAACCTCATCATTGAATATAGGATGCCCTATATAAGCCATATGTACTCTTATTTGGTGGGTACGGCCAGTTTCAAGCCTGCATTCAATTAGGGTTACATGGGCATAGCGTTGTATAACCTTATAATGTGTTACTGCATGTCGGCCATAATTCCCTTCAGGAAAGGCAGCCATTTTCTTTCTGTCTTTAAGGTCCCTTCCTATGTGAGCTGTTATAGTACCTTCATCTTCTTTAAAGTTTCCCCAAACTAGGGCTACATATCTTCGCTTTACATCTTTATTATGAAAGGCTTTTGATAGCTTATTTAAGGCGATGTCGTTCTTTGCTATAACCAGTAAACCAGAAGTATTCTTATCAATACGATGAACCAGGCCTGGCCTCAGCTGGCTAAAAGGGTCGTTTTCTGATGCTTTAGGTTGTGGTAAATTGCTGATATGGTATACAAGGGCGTTCATAAGGGTTCCTGTAAAATTGCCAACGCCAGGGTGAACCACAAGCCCTGCATTTTTATTTACGATCATCAGGTCATCGTCTTCATAAACAATGTTGATGGGTATATTTTCAGGTATGAGCTCAATTTCGCGTTTGGGGTAAGGAAATATGACAGAAATACTATCGTTTGGCCGTACCTTATAGCTCGATTTAGTAACTTTTTTATTTACCAGTACATTACCTGAGTCTATAGCGTGTTGTACTTTTGTACGGGTACCGTGCGATATTTTAAGCAAAATGAACTTATCAATCCGCATAGGCTCCTGGCCCGGGTCAACGTCAAAATGGAAATGTTCAAACATTTCCTGGTCTTCATCAGGTATTTCTGGGCTATCGGCATTCATACAAAAAAGAGATAAATACGTGTAAATAAAAAAGGAGTTCTGGTTTTCAGAACTCCTCTTTTATTTCGTTAAGCTGAATTACATTTTCTTGCCAGTATCCTTAGCGGTACTGTCCTTAGGCATAGCAGCTTTGATTGAGTCAGCTTTGTGCTGAGCAGCAGCCATAGAAGCAGCTTGTGCCTTAGCGGTTGAATCTTGTTTAAGAGAATCAGCCATGTGTTGAGCTTTTGCTTTATCAGCAGCGCTAGGGCCGCAAGCAACAAATGCAAATGCACCTGCAATAGCAATAAGAGTTACTACTTTTTTCATTTTCGTGTTGGTTTGATGGATTAAAATTGGCTGCAAATGTATAATTATTTTTGAAATACAAACAAATCGGGCTTTTTTTTGTGCCTTTTTTCACCTAAAGGCAAATCATAGACTACTTTTCAGTAATAATGAATTCCGTTCGGCGGTTTTTCTGTCTGCCTTCTTCGGTTGTGTTTGTGGCAACAGGATTAGCTGATCCCATTCCCTGGAAACTTAATCTATCCGCACTAATTCCGTTTTGTTGCAATGTCTGCATAACTGTAAAAGCCCTGTCTTTTGATAAGGCGAGGTTATCAATATCTTTACCAACATTATCAGTATATCCAACTATTTTTATTTTAATGGTAGGGTTATCTTTTAAAAACTTTGTAAATTCATCAATAACTGATATTGAAATGGGTTCCATCTGGGCAGAATTGGTTTTGTAATAAATATTATTCAGAGTATAGTTTGAACCAACCTCCACTTCCTTCATTTGCATATCTAAACTAGGTGGTTGAATAGCAGTGTCTTTTTTGCTGATTGTTATAGAGTTGAACGCGAATCCCTGCTTATTAATACTAACTACATAATCTTCCTTAGCACTGACAATTGCTCTTGCCCTTCCGGTATTGGTATCATTTATTAAATTAATGTTTTCCTTAGTTCTTGCATTAACAATGGAAATATTAGCACCCTGAAGTGGAGTACCTTCTTTATCTTTTGTGTTTACCTCAACTAATTTAACTTGTTGGGGGCGGGCATCACTATATAGAGCAAATTGAAAAATATCCCAGCCTCCAACACCTCTTCCACTAGCCCTGTTAGGGTCATTTGAACAGAAATAACCGGTTTTGCCATCTGTACTTACAAAAAAGCCAAGATCATCGCCTGTACTGTTAATAGGGTAACCTATATTTTTAGGTTCTCCCCATTTACCCGTGCTATCTGCCCGTGAATAAAATATATCAAAGCCACCAATACCAAAACGCCCGTCGGAAGAGAAATATAATGTATGACTATCAGAGTGAATAAACGGACTTTTATCATTGCCCGGCGTATTTATTGTGGGTCCCAGGTTTACGGCTTTTCCCCATTCTCCGCTTTTTGCGTCTTTTGTAGTAGTCCATATGTCTACTTTACCATAACCACCTTGTCGGTCACTTGCAAAATATAATGTTAGCCCATCGGCCGAAATAGAGGGTTGTGAATCCCATGCATTAGGATCGTTCACTTGTGGCCCCATATTGGTAATTTCTCCCCAATCTTTGTTGTTTTGTAAGTCGCAATAATATATGTCGCAGTTTAATGCCGAGTTACCTTCACCCTTACAAATGGTAAAATATAAATGGTTATTATCAATTGAGATACTTGGGCCACCTTCATTTCTTCCCATATTGAATGGGGGAGAAGGCATTTTTTTTCCTTCCTCAAAATTGCCATCCTTACCTTTTGTGCTTTCCATAAAAAATTCCTTTAAGGAGTTTTCTGCACTGAAGGTTTGTTCCATACTGTTAAATGGTAATTTCCGAGTAAAGAATGCGTATTGATTATCTGGTGAAATACATGCTAGGTATTCATCATATTTAGTTGAAAGCCCTTTTACGGGATAGGGATCAAATGGAACTGGGTGTTTGTAAATATCGGTATAGAATTTAGCGTACTTGATCATTTGCTTTGCTTCATAGAGGTAATCATCGTATTTTTTTGAGTATTTTTTTTCATCATCATCTTTAAAGTCAAGGAATTTTTGCAAATAAGTTATAGCGTCGTCGTATTTTTCTTGTTCATAATAACTAAATCCGATAAAATAGTAGGGGTCTGAATGATAACGAGGACAGGCTTGTATAATTTTTTGAAAATAGGCGGCAGCAGGCGCAAAAGGAGCCTGCTCATAGACTTCTGTTTTAATCAATTCCTCCGCATAATAAAAAGTTGCATCAATATAATCAGGGTCAAGGTCCATTGCCTGTTTCAAAAAGGCCATGCGTTCTTCTTTTTTATATTTCTGCATGTCGTGCGCTTTTTTATAAAGGTCCAATGCTTTTTTATTTTCCGTTTCCGGACAATCTGAGTTTGACTGACCTTTACCTGGGATACATAAGCACATTAGAAAAATGACTGAAATAGAGTAAAGCAGTAACTTAGGTATAAAGTGCTTAAATGTTTTTTCCTTCATAAAGAATATGCCATATAGAGCAGCAAATTTAAACATGAATATACGAAGGAAGCTATTAAAAATGAAGATTAAACGCTGTTTTGTAAACAGGTTATTAAATGTCACCTCTTTCTATCAGGTGAATAATTGTTTCGATGTCCTTATCCTGTCCGCTTGGGTCATACTCAGCTTTCATGTTATTGCCAAATAAAGAAGCCACTGTCTGCCACATAAAGGCAGATAAACTACCACGCATTTCTTTAACAATTTCATATGATGTGTTACCTGTTTGCCTATCAATTAATTTTATAAGCAATTTCCCTTGTTCAACTGTCAACTCTTTAAGCTCTGTTTCATATTGATCCATTAGTTGTTTTTGAACCTGCTTCAGGTACCTTTTCTTATCTGCCTTATCTTGCATTGAATTTAAAGTCGATTCGCATTGTTCAAAAGTAGCTTCAGCCATTACTGCATAAGGGTATACTACTTTAAGATTTTGTTCAAGTATGTAATAGTTTGCAGCTTCAGTACAATTAGCAAAAACTCTTTGTCTTGAAACTATAACTTCATTCATATCAACAATACCTACAGTATCACCATTAATAACAGTTGCTGGTAACCTAACAGATAAATGATGGAGGTTGTTTTTAGCAATAGTTTTTACCTGACAAAAGCCATTAAAACCAATTAGTAAAGATAATATTGTAAAAACCTGCCTCATGTTTACTTAAACGCTTTTAAAGCGTAAATGTTGTTAAATAAGCTCCAAATTTAAGCTAAAACCTGATTTTTGAAAAATAGGATGTATTAATGTTCAGAAAACCAGCATTTATTGTAACTTTCCTCCTATTAAGCGTAAAAATAGCCTAATTCACCGTTTTTGTTATATTTGTAACACTTTAGAAGCGATAATTTAATACATGGGTTTAGGTCTATATTTCTTAATATTTCTTACTTCTTTTCTGGTTGCATTTATTTGCACTCCACCTCTAATTCGAGTTTCTTTACGTAAAAACCTTACAGATACACCTGGCGATCTTAGAAAACTGCACACTCGTAGTATTCCTACACTAGGGGGTGTAATGATTTTTGCAGGAACTATATTTGCATATACCCTTTTATTGCCATTGGTACTTGATTATTTAAGAACAGATGGAGAAATTAAAATAGTTATATCTGATTCATGCTACTTAATGGCCTCTGTACTTCTTTTGTTTTTTATAGGTATTAAAGACGATATTATCGGTACTGCCGCAATTTTTAAGCTTCTTGGGCACATAATGGTAGGCATGATACTTGTTTTGATGGGGAATATAAGGATCACGGGCTTCCATGGTTTATTTGGCCAATACGCTATTCCGTATTGGGCAAGCGTGTTTTTATCTGTTTTTACATACGTTGTAATTATTAACGCAATTAATTTCATTGATGGAATAGATGGCCTTGCCGCTGGGGTTGGCTTTATAGGCGCCGCATCATTCGGAGTTTGGTTTGCATGTGCACATAGTTATATGTTAGCAGCATTAGCGTTTGCTCTTTGTGGTTCGTTGTTAGGGTTTCTTATATATAATTTCTCGCCGGCAAAAATTTTCATGGGTGATTCGGGGTCACTTATAATTGGATTGATACTTTGCGTATTGGGAATAAAGCTCATAGAATTTGACCCTGCACAGTTGCCCGGATCAGTAGTTGGAATTTCCAGGCCTCTTTTTGTAATGAGTGTTTTAGCCTATCCTTTAATTGATGCCCTGCGTATAGTAATTTTAAGGAGCGTTAAAGGCACGTCGCCTTTAGAAGCGGATCGCAATCATATTCACCATGCCTTGCTAGATATGCAGTTGAATCATCGCCAGATATCTATTGTATTGTACCTGTATACAGTCCTGGTCGTAGTATCTGCTGTAATGGTTAAAAATATGGATTCCACATGGGCTTTTGTTACAGTAGGTGGTATAGCGGTTGTTGTTCTTCAAATACCTTTAATAATAAGGTTTAAGAAAAGGAAAAATAAGGTGAGCATTGTAAAGGAAATGGACCGCCACCAAGCTATATAGAAACCTTAGATTTACTAGAATAAATTATACTCACCCATAAGTGGATTATAGTTCAGCGTATAACTTATAAAATGATTAATTATATAAGACTAACCTTTTTAGTCAATAAGGCCTTTGTCCTTGGCCTGAGCATCGTAACGACGCATCATAAAAAGCCAAATAATTAACAGGGCACAAATTAAAGTAATATAGAAAACATTTGGCCCGATACCTAATTTTTGAAGTATACGGAATGACCAATTGAATGCACGGCCGAGAAGATTAAAGAACCAAGTTGTAGAGTAATTATACCAGCTAAGTGTCATAATGTTCTGATTTTTGGCAAATATAATAATTATTCAATTTGTCATCTTATATGATGTGTAAATAAAGTCAAGATATTTTATATAACTACAAAAGCAGTGATTCTGTTTAAAACTTTATTCACTTAAAGACGATAAAAAATATATAATTGCAACAACCAATTGCGCTAAACTTAAGCGTTTAAAATGTTTATCAGAATTTTAAAGTCAAACCCTATTTTGTTGCTTGTGTTTACGGTTTTTATTGGTGTAAGTGTATGGTTATGGTTTTTATTTAAAGGACAAGTAAATTTCAGTAGAAATAGTATTTTTTTTGATGTTTTCTGGAATTGGATTTCAAATTCAAAGATATTTTCTGTAATACTTGGGCTGATTTTATTATTAGTGCAGGCATTTGTATGGAATTCATTTGTAAATAATAACGCTTTATTAAAACAATCTTCCTATTTTCCGGCATTCTTTCTTATCCTTTTATCTTCTTGTAGAATTAGTCTTATAAGTTTTTATCCGGCCTTGCTCGCTTCCTTTTTTCTTGTGCTTTCACTCAGAAGGATAGCAGCAAGTTATAAGAAGGAAAGCGCGCTTTCAAACGTTTTTGATGCTGGATTTTTTATAGGAATTGCTACATTGTTCTACCCTCCTTTAGTTGTTTATATACTTTTCCTTTGGATTGCTATTTTAACAATGCGGTCTTTAATTTGGCGAGAATGGGTAGTGGCCATGATCGGTTTTATATTGCCTTTAGGTTTTACAATTACTTCAGGTTATTTGTTTTTTAATAATGGCGCTGTTTGGTATAATAAAATAATTTCCTTGGGTGCCAATTACAGAAAACATTGGTCATTTACCTGGGAAGAGTGGCTTCTATTGATTACAGTCGTTGGTATTAGTATTGCCAGTACTTGGCTATTTGTAAACAAAATGGCCGATAATGTTGTTAAAGCTCAGAAAGTTTGGGCATTAATGGTTTGGTTTGGATTATTTGCCGTTATTTCTATTGTTATTTCGCCACAACGCGATGCTTGCTCAATGATAATACTGGTGCTTCCGGCATCATTTATTTTTTCTAATTATTTTCTGAAAGTAAAATCAGCCATTTGGTCTGAGGTTTTGTTCCTTTGCCTGCTGTTTACCGTTGGACTAAGTCTTTTTTTCTAAAAAAGTGTGCATAATTATATGTTATCTCTGCCCGGCATTTAGTAAATTTGCCGCATAAATATAAGTTTATGGCTAAGTTTGGTGTAGTTGTTTTTCCTGGTTCCAATTGTGATCATGATATGTTGTATGTGCTTGAACATACACTTAAGCAAAAAGCTGTTCCCTTGTGGCATAAAGAAACCAATTTACAGGATTGCGAAGCCATAATATTGCCTGGAGGTTTTTCATTCGGAGATTATCTTCGTTCAGGTGCATTGTCAAAATTTTCACCAATTATGAATGAGGTTACAGAGTTTAGTAAAGCAGGTGGATATGTATTTGGTATATGTAATGGATTTCAGGTGCTTTGTGAGTCAGGGCTTTTGCCAGGTGCCTTACTTGCTAATACAAGTCGCAAGTTCTCATGTAAAAATATTTTTCTTACTACTCAAAGTGATAACACTGCACTAACAAAGATGTTGCCTAAAGGAAAGGCATTAAATATACCGATTGCACATGGAGAAGGTAGGTTTTATGCCGATGTGGAAACCTTAGCCAATATGAATAAAAATGGGCAGGTTATTTTCAGGTATTGTGATGCAAAAGGAGAAATAAATGAAAGTGCTAACCCTAATGGCTCTGTTGAAAATATAGCAGGTATTTGTAACGAAAGCAAAAATGTATTTGGTATGATGCCTCACCCTGAAAGAGCGGCTGATGAAGCTCTTAATAGTACGGATGGATTATTTATAATGAATTCCTTTGTTAATACAGTAAAAAACAAAAGACCTACTTTTCATAAAAGTGCATCTCTTTAATATATTCAGCCACAGAAGGTGGTAGCATATATTTTATTTTCCTTTTTTCTTTTATTGCTTTTCGTATAAATGTCGACGATATTTCCATCACAGGAGCGTCAGTTAAATGTATTGAGCTACGCTTTGCATATTCCGGTATTATATGGCTTTCCTTGCGTGGGTAAACATATATCCCGTAGCCATTAATCAATTGCTCATAATTTTTCCATTTGTGTAGGGTAGTTATATTATCAGCACCCATTATGAGAGCAAATTCTTGTTTCGGATACTTTTCTTTAAGATAACTTAATGTATTAATAGTGTATGAAGGCTTGGGCAGGTTAAATTCAATATTACTTGCTTTAAAACGGTTATCATACTCAATGGCAAGCCTAACCATTTGTAGCCGTTGCCTTTCAGGTAATAAAGTATTCCCCTGTTTTAATGGATTTTGAGGTGATACCACAAACCATACAGAATCAAGTTCAGTGAACTCTACCATATACTCGGCAATAACCAAATGCCCAATATGAATAGGATTAAATGACCCAAAAAATAACCCTGTTTTTTTTGAATTTACTGTCATTCAGTTTCGCAAATGCTACTTTCTTTCTTTATATGGCTTAGTATGAACGTTCTGGAAATCAGGGCACGAATCACACTTGTTTTTCGGCCTGAAAATAAAGCAACCGGAGAATAGTATTGAAATGATAATTGTGAAACAAACCAGCAGATGTTTCTTAGTATAACTCATAATGAAAGCAAATATACGATGATGCAATGTACCATAAGCCGCCAATTCTATAAAAATAGCTAATTTTAACCAGTTTTTAAAAAGGTGAGGAAGTTTTTTTTACATATAGGACGATATTTCATTATGATGCGCCAGGTCTTTTCTAAGCCGGAAAAGTTGGTGGTGTATAAGAATGAGTTTTTTCACGAAATCGATAACCTTGGCATTAATTCTTTGCCAATAATCGCCATTATATCTTTTTTCATGGGGGCTGTTATAACAATTCAGGCAGCCTTTGGCTTTACCAGCCCCTGGGTTCCAATATATGCAATCGGCTTTACTGCCAGAGATTCAATGGTGCTTGAATTCTCTCCTACTATGGTGAGTTTAATACTGGCCGGGAAGGTAGGTTCTAACATAGCTTCTGAAATTGGAACAATGCGCGTAACAGAACAAATAGATGCCCTTGAAATAATGGGGGTAAATTCAAAAGCATTTCTGATATTGCCAAAAGTGCTGGCATGTGTCCTTATCAACCCGTTTTTAATAATAATGAGCATGTTCCTTGGAATACTTGGTGGTTTCATTATGGGAGTATTTACCCATGTTGTAACAGCTTACAAGTATATATATGGAATTCAGTACCAATTCAATTCTTTTAATATTACATATGCCTTAATTAAAACAGTGGTTTTTGCTTTTATTATATCATCTGTTTCTGCTTACCAAGGTTATTATACTGAAGGTGGCGCACTTGAAGTTGGCCGTTCAAGTACCAAAGCAGTCGTTTACTGCAGTATACTTATACTGGTATTTAACTTTTTATTAACACAGCTTTTGCTTGCCTGATAGGTATGATAGAACTTAGAAATATAAATAAGCATTTTGGCGAAAGGCATATAACAAAGGACTTTTCATGTAAGTTCGAACAAGGCAAGACTAATCTTATTATTGGCGAAAGCGGCTCTGGTAAAACGGTATTGCTTAAATGTATGGTGGGCCTCACAAATGTTGATTCAGGCGAAGTACTATACGATGGCCAGGATTTTTTAAAAATGTCTATTAAAGAAAAGCAAAATTTAAGGAAAGAAATGGGCATGTTGTTTCAAGGCGGGGCACTGTTTGATTCAAAAACTGTTGAGGAGAACGTTACTTTCCCTTTATCAATGTTTACAGAAATGACCGTGGAAGAGAAGGCGGAACGGGCTAATTTTTGCCTTAGTAGAGTTAATTTGAAAAACGTGAACAATTTATACCCATCAGAAATTAGTGGTGGAATGAAGAAAAGAGTTGCTATTGCTCGTGCAATAGCCAATAGCCCTAAATATTTGTTTTGTGATGAGCCAAATTCGGGTTTGGATCCCAAAACATCAATACTAATTGATAAGCTAATTAAAGAAATTACCCTCGAATTCAATATTACAACAGTTGTAATAACGCATGATATGAATTCAGTAATGGAAATAGGTGATAAAGTAGTCTTTATATGTAACCAACAAAAATGGTGGGAGGGAACCAATGAAAATATTTTGCATTCTGATAATAAGGAACTGGGAGACTTTATATATGTATCGAAATTTCTTAAGGAATTAAGGGATAAGCAGCCGTAAAAGTGATTTTTGAAGTTAAATACCTGTAAAGGGATATAAAATGAAATATTAACATGATTTTAGTATAAAGTCTTTTGTATTCCATTTTTACTATTTTTGCACCCAATTTAAAAATAACGACCATGACAAATAAAAATGATGCCTCTATCGAAGCAAGAGTAAAAAAGATCATAGTTGACAAATTAGGCGTTGATGAAAAAGAAGTTACACCTCAAGCAAGTTTCACCAATGACTTAGGCGCTGATTCTCTCGATACAGTTGAGCTTATCATGGATTTTGAAAAAGAATTTAACATTGCTATTCCTGACGAACAGGCAGAGAAGATCAATACTGTAGGCGAAGCTATTGCTTACATTGAAGCTAATGTAAAATAAATTACCTCCCATTGCAGTTAAAACGCGTTGTAGTAACAGGAATAGGCGCGCTAACCCCAATTGGAAATAACCTGACTGAATATTGGTCAGGACTTACAGCTGGGAAAAGCGGTGCGGCAGCTATTGCGCGTTTTGACGCTTCCAAGTTTAAAACACGGTTTGCTTGCGAGTTGAAGGGTTTTCATGCTGAAAATCACTTTGAACGCAAGGAAGCAAGAAAGCTGGATCCATATGCTCAATATGGACTGGTCGCTGTAGAGGAAGCAATGAAAGACTCGGGTCTTGATCTGGAGAAGATTGATAAAGACAGAGTAGGAGTAATTTGGGGTTCAGGTATTGGTGGATTGGATACATTCTTAGAAGAGTGCGTTAATTATGGAAGGGGAGATGGAACACCACGTTTCAATCCTTTCTTTATTCCCAAAATGATAGTTGATATTCTTTCAGGGCATATTTCAATAAAATACGGCTTAAGAGGACCTAATTTCACAACGGTATCAGCCTGTGCTTCTTCAACAAACGCGCTTATTGATGCATTTACCTATATCAGATTAGGTAAAGCAAATATTATTGTATCAGGTGGTTCAGAAGCTGCTATTGATCAAGCCGGTATTGGAGGATTTAATGCAATGAAGGCTTTATCTGAACGAAATGATTCTCCTGAAACAGCTTCACGTCCTTTTGATAAGGATCGTGACGGTTTTGTAATGGGAGAAGGCGCTGGTAGCCTTATATTGGAAGAAATGGAACATGCACTTGCACGTGGTGCTAAAATATATGCTGAAATTGTTGGAGGGGGAATGACTGCTGATGCGCACCACATGACCGCACCGCATCCTGAAGGATTGGGTGCTATTAATGTAATGAGGCTAGCCTTGGAAGATGCAGGATTACAACCAACTGATATTGGATATATTAACGTACACGGTACATCAACGCCTTTAGGAGATATAGCTGAAACAAAAGCAATTTTAAAGGTATTTGGAGAACATGCGTATAACCTGAATATCAGCTCAACAAAGTCTATGACCGGCCATTTATTAGGTGCTGCAGGTGCATTGGAGGCTGTTGCATGTATAATGACTGTTAAGCATGGAATTATTCCTCCTACTATTAATCACTTTACTGACGACCCTGAGTTAGATAATAAGTTGAATTTTACATTCAATAAAGCTCAGACAAAAACCGTGAATGCTGCCCTCAGCAATACATTCGGTTTTGGCGGACATAACGCTTCTGTTATTGTCAAGAAGTTCCAGAAATAAAAAAGCCCTTATTGCGATTTTAATAAGCTGATTATTTAGCTTATTCTTTTCAATGCCGACATATAAAACCCATCATGTCCTGATATTGAAGGAAGTACCTTTTTTTCGCTTAGCTTTTCATATTGCGGGTGAGAAGCGATAAAAGTATCTACCACATTCTCGTTTTCCGAGGGTAGTATGCTGCATGTGGCATAAACTAATTTGCCACCGACCTTTACCATATTGCAATATGATGCCAAAATTTGAATCTGCTCCAATGTTATCCTGTCTATGCTTTCTTTGCTGAGTTTCCACTTTAAGTCGGGATTGCGACGTAATACTCCAAGCCCTGAGCAAGGCACATCAAGTAATACAATGTCAGCCGTTTTCTCCATACGTTTTATAATTTTTGATGAAGTTATGGCCCTTGGCTCAATAATACTAACACCCGCTCTTGCCGCACGTTTCTGCATTTCTTTCAATTTCCATTCATGTATATCGAGTGCAATTATTTTACCCTTGTTTTGCATAAGTGCAGCCATATGCAGTGTTTTGCCACCCGCACCTGCACAGGCATCAATTACCCGCATACCGGGCTTCAATTCCATAAAGTATGCTACTTCCTGCGATGAGGCATCTTGCACTTCAAACAATCCGTTACTGAAGCATTGGGTTCTGAATATATTCTTACGTACATCTAATTGCAAAGCATCGGGGTACGAAGATATAAGACCTGAATCTATTTCTTCATCCTTTAATGCTTCCTTGAGAGCGTGTACAGTGGTTTTAAGGGTATTGGCACGTATTATTACCGGTGCTACTTCATTCAATGTATGCAATTCCTTCTCCCATCTGTCGCCTAATTCCCTGGCTCCTATCTCATCAAGCCAGTCTGGTATAGATTCTCGCAACACCCTGTTGTCTTCAACTTCTTTTAATATCTCCTCGTATGGTCTTTCTTTTATGCCCTCAAACTCATCCCATTCAGGCAAATCGTACCCGGAAAGATGAAAATAAATACCAAGGAGCCTCCATAAGTTCTTCTCGTGAAGCGTAGGTTCTTTGCCATAAACGGCCCATAGCTTTCTCCACCAACGCACAGTTTCATATGTTGTTTCCGCTAAGAACTTTCTGTCCTTCGAGCCCCACTTAGGGTTCGATTTAAGCATGTTTCTCACCACAGCATCGGAATACCGGTTCTCATCAAATATCTGCTGCAACGCTTCTATTACTGCTTTTATAAGGTTCGGGTGTAATCTTTCCTTTATCTCTGATCTTGGTTCAACGGAACTCTTGTCCATAATTGTTCAATGAATTATTCTATGTACTTGCCAAGTACCCTATTTGTATATAATATAGCAATGGAATTTTTAGAACTTCGCCCTTCTTCTTCTTACCTTGAACCTGTTCTTGCTAAAAAGGCCTGAATAATGTTTCTGGTAAAACCTACTGCGGCCTCGTATAACATAACCAACATCAACTGTTGTTGTGATGAAGCTATCTTTATTACTTACATCTCCTCTTTGGGCACCGGGTACATAATTACCCGTTCCAACCTCATTTGCTGATTGAGGAGTTGTACGATTTGAGAAAAAAGCCGCCTCGGCTTGCATTTGCGGACTGAAGCCTAATTGTTGCCATGTATTCGCTGCCGGATAGGTAGAACTAATATCATCCAGATAGTCAGTAAATGTTTTTGTCCAGGTAATTGACATTCCAATACGGTATGTTTTTTTAATGGTGAAATTAAAACCTGCGCCAATTGGAATACCCGGTTGTATTAAATGATAATGAACACCTTCAGTTTCCAATGGGTGCAAATTAACCCATGTTGGAAGGCCAAAATCGTGATAAGGATTGTACGCATATGGGTCCTGATAGAATACGCTTATTCCAGCACATAAATAAGCACTGAATGCGTTTTCATATCTATAGGTGTTACCAAGGTCGGGGTTTTCAAAAAACGTCCATTCACCCATTACGTTTAATTGTATAATATCATTTCGGAAGTTAAGGTTTCTTCCCCTTCTCGGATCATATTTAGTCGTAAGGCTATCAGCCCCTGAAATTCTAACCCAGTTTAACTGTGCTTCAACAGACCATGGATCGCGTATTCTGTAACGGGCGTAAGCACCCACTGCCCAGCGTGTCTCCTGCATTTTCATATCCAAAACAAATGGACGTTTGGACTGATCTAAACCTCCTATATCACCAAGGTAATTAGATGCGCCAAGCTTTAAGCCATAATCAAGGTCATACTGAGATAAACCTATTAAAGGCAATGAAAATAAAATGACTATAATCAATATATGCTTACGCATTAAGCCCGATTTAGAGCTACAAATATATAATAATTTAGGTTGAAAAGTAAACTGGCTTTCAATTTCAATAAACAGTCTTAAAACAGCATATATGCCTTTTTGCGTATATTAGCATAAAATTAAACAAATGAATATAAAACTCCTTTTAGCCGGAATTTCAATTACAGCAATTATATCCTTAGCTGCTTTTAAACCGGCTACTAAAACATTGTACGATTTTAAAGCGAAAACAATAGATGGTAAGGACTTTGACTTCTCGACCTTAAAAGGCAAGAAGGTGTTAATTGTAAATACGGCATCAAAATGTGGTTTTACTCCCCAATATGCAGACCTGGAGAAGTTATATATGGAGTATGGAGGCGAGAAGTTTACGATCATTGGCTTTCCTGCCAATAACTTTGGCCACCAGGAGCCTGGTACCAATGATACAATAAAGGCTTTTTGTACTAAAAATTATGGTGTAACCTTCCAGATGATGGAAAAAGTATCTGTGAAAGGTGATGATATAGACCCTTTGTATAAATGGTTAACTGCGAAATCCGAGAACGGCGTTCAGGATGCTCCTGTAATGTGGAACTTCCAGAAATTTATGATAGATGAAAATGGTAATTGGGTTGGGGTTGTAATGAGCCAGGACAAACCTGAATGCGATAAAATTGTAAACTGGATCAAGGGAGCAAAATAAACTAGCGTTTAAAACTAAAAAAGGCCGCATGTGCGGCCTTTTTTAATTTAATAAGTTATTGCCTTAACAATATTCATCGAATGCTGCCTTAAGATTTTCAGAAACCATATTGGCTGAATGGCCTTCAATATGATGCCTCTCAATAAAATGCACCAGTTTACCATCTTTAAAAAGTGCGATAGAAGGTGAAGAAGGTGGATACGGTAGTGTATATCTTCTGGCTTGAGCTGTGGCTTCTACATCAAAACCGGCAAATACGGTTGTAAGGTGATCAGGTCTTTTTTCATTTTTCAATGAAAGAAGAATACCCGGTCTTGCAGCACCTGCAGAGCAACCACATACTGAATTAAATACAAGTAAAAGGGTTCCTTTGCGACTAATTGCGTTATCAACAGAAGTAGGTGTTGTAAGGTCTTCAAATCCGGAACTTGTCAGTTCAGATTTCATTGGTTTAACTAATGTTTCAGGATACATGGCTTATAAATTTAGGTATGCAAAGATAGTAAAAAATACGGCCCGCCGGTAGAATATCTTTAGTGCCGTTTGCTTTGGAAATAGCTGGTAACAATAGTTGAGCATTCGTCCTCCAGTATTCCCTTTGTAATGACCGTTTTGGGGTGTAGCAATCGTGTTCCGACAGACATGAAGCCTCTTTTTTGATCATCCGCACCATACACAATCCGGCCAATCTGAGCCCAAAATGATGCTCCGGCACACATTATACAAGGCTCAATAGTTACATATAGGGTACATTCCTGCAAGTATTTTCCGCCAAGGTAATTTGCCGCCGAAGTAAAAGCCTGCATTTCAGCATGTGCAGTAACGTCAGTTAGTTGCTCTGTTAAATTATGTGCACGTGCTATTATAGTACCGGCGCATACAATAACAGCTCCAATTGGTACCTCATCTTTCTCAAGTGCCTTACGGGCTTCTTTTAATGCTTCCTGCATGTAGCGGACATCTTCAGGAGACGCCTCCCGGTATTTACTTTTTTTATCAGGGTTGCTCATTGTACAATTACTTTTTTGCCCTCTTCAGCCAAATATGTTTCGGGAAAAATTTCTTTTGCCTCGGCTAAAAGAGGTTGAAGGTCCTTATACCTGGCTGAAAAATGACCAATAATAAGTTTCTTAACATTTGCTTTCAATGCAATATTGGCCGCATCTTTAGCTGTAGAATGCATGGTTTGTTTTGCTCTTTCTCGCATGTCTTCCATAAAGGTGCTTTCGTGGTATAGGAGATCCACTTGGTTTATAAAAGGCAGTATATCTTCGGTATAAATAGTATCGGCGCAATAGGCGTACTTACGGGGTGGCAGAGGGGAAAGCGTTAATAAACTGTTTTCAATCCGTTCATTATTTTGGGTTGTAAAATCTTCCCCGTGCTTTAGTTTTTCCATTTGGTCCACCGGAACTCTATATTCCGCAAGTGCTTCTTTTATAAGTTTTCGCAGTCTTGGTTTTTCCTGAAATAGAAACCCGCAGCATGGTATACTGTGTTTTACAATTATAGTAGATATTGTAAGCTTTTCATCTTCGTAAAGGATCTTGCTTTCTGAAAAATCGAGTGGATGGAAAACAATAGGGTATTGTAATACTGTTCTGGAATGTTTGTTTGTTACGTTTAATATTTCTTCGAGGCATTTTTCGGCATATAAATGCAATGGTTCCGTTCGGCCTAATAAGTGTAAGCTTGCCAAAAAGCCCGATAATCCCAAAAAATGATCGCCATGCAGATGGCTAATGAAAATGTGGTTTATGCGTTGAAATTTTATTGAAAACCTTCGTAATTGCATTTGAGCAGCCTCACCACAATCTACTAAAAAAGAACGCCCTGCAATGTTTACATATTGTGAAGTGGGGTATCGACCAAAGGCAGGTGTAGCTGAACTACAACCTAAAATTGTTACATCAAAATCTTCCAAAACCTATTTGCTTGCCGTGGCTCCGGTTATAAGACCCATTCCTTCTTCAAGCGTTATGGCTGTATTAAGTATACTGTCAAGCTGCGAAATAAGGATAAGCTTTTTTACTGATTCCTTTAAACCAGTGAGCACTAACATACCACCTGAGTTTTTGCAAAGGCGATTACCTACCAGTATTGCACTCAGGCCAGATGAATCGCAATAACGTGCATCTGACATATCTATTATAATATTTTTTGCACCATCTGTATTAATATTAACCAGTTCTGCTTTTAATTCCGGTGCAATAAGGCTGTCCAATTTTTCTGAGTTGATTTTAACAACCATGCAATTTTTTTGCTTTTCTATCTGAAGTATCATTTTCTTGCTTTTTGAACGTTAATACTACAAATTTAAAATTCTTTATTGAATATCCAAAGTTTTAAGGTGAAGTCTTATTAACTGCATATCAATTCACATATTTATGCTATAAAGACTACATTTGCAATCACATTTTACATAACTAATTAAATCAATTGATCATGGAAGAAAATAATGCACCTGCACAGGTAAATATTAATATAGAACTGCCGGAAGAAGTTGCTGAAGGTATTTATTCAAACTTGGCTATAATTACGCATTCAAATTCAGAATTTATACTGGATTTTATAAGAATCATGCCGGGCGTCCCCAAAGCCAAAGTAAAATCGCGCATTGTGCTTACACCGCAACATGCCAAAAGATTACTTAAGGCGTTAAAAGATAATATGAATAAGTTTGAATCGATAAACGGAAAGGTTGAAGAAACCGAAGTAAATGCCATACCAATGAACTTTGGAGGCCCAACTGCTAAAGCGTAAAGTTCAATTATATGAGCAAGTTAGGTTATTTTATTCGACTTGTTCGTTTACCAAACCTTATTATGATATTGTTTGTTCAATACATGGTAAGGTTTGCTTTTTTGTATCCTATTTTTAAAATATCAGGGTTACGACTTCAGCTTAATGAAGGAATCTTCTTTTTGTTTTCGATTGCTTTTGTGTTTATGGCCGCAGGTGGTTATATTATTAACGACTATTATGATGTAGAAATAGACAAGATAAATAAACCAGATAGAATGGTAATTGGTAAAGGGTATACACTTGCAGAGGCTCTTGAGCTTTACTGGGTGGTTAGCCTTACAGGGGTGGTTATTGGTTTTTGGTCATGTTATGAGATGGGCCTTCCTGCCCTTGGAATATTGTTTTTTATTTACCTTTCTGGCTTGTGGTATTATGCTACAACCTTGAAATATATGGTTCTGGTAGGTAATATTATGATTTCCCTGTTTCTTGCTTTAGTGCCATTCACCGTTGGGCTGGTGGAACTTTTTGCTGATAAGAAAGAAAGTGCTTTAGGAACTGATTTCATCTTCCCTCTATCTTCCTACAGGGCTGTAATCGTTATTTCGGTGTTTGCATTTTTGGTAAATCTGGCACGCGAACTGGTTAAGGATGCCGAAGATATAGAAGGTGATGCGAAAGCCGGTTGCCGAACTGTACCTATAATTTGGGGCTTAAAAACAACAAAAACACTTGTTACACTTTCACTGATGTGTATTATGGGAGCACTTGGCAAGTATTCACTTAGATTGTTTGGTGAAAAAGATTGGTTATCGCTTGGATATATTATGGTATTTGTACTGGTTCCAATATTGATAATTCTGATCGGCCTGTTTATTGCATCTACTCCAAAAGAGTTTCATAGAATAAGCACATGGTTAAAATGGCTTATGGTTTCAGGTATTTCATATTTATTTGTATTTGCATTTATTTTACTTACCAACTATGATATTGAATGATCTTTTGTCAGGAAAAATGAAAATAATCCTTGCTTCTCAATCTTTAAGACGCAGGCAACTGCTTGAAGAAATAGGATTGAAATATGAATTAAGAATAAAAGATGTGGATGAATCATATCCGGCCGAATTGCAATGCGAAGATGTAGTTAGGTATATAGCTGAAAAAAAATCGGCTGCTTTTGCAGGAGAAGAATTAACTGAAGAATCGGTTTTAATTACAGCCGATACAATAGTATGGCTGGATGGAGGTTCTTTACTTAAACCAACTGATGAAGCCGATGCCATAGCAATGCTTGGTAAGTTATCGGGCAGGAAACACAGGGTTGCCACCGGGGTTTGTTTACGGTCGAAAACTAAAAAGAAAGTGTTTCATGTTCTTACAGATGTTTATTTTAAGCCATTATCTTTGGAAGAAAGAGAGTATTATGTAAAGAAATATAAGCCATTTGATAAATCTGGTTCATACGGAATACAGGAATGGATAGGCCTGGTTGGGATAGAACGAATTGAAGGATCTTATACGAATGTTATGGGTTTGCCTATGAAAGAGTTATACGAAGAGCTTTTAAGTTTTTAATAATGGATATAGAAAAAATTAAGAATAATAAATATGTTAGGTATTCGGCAGGTTTTTTATTGCTTGTATTTTTAGTATTTGAAGCATCGCACCGTGGCGATTTTAAGGTATTCCTGGAGGCAGCAGAAGCTGTAAATGCCCATAAGAATGTATATGTTCTTTGGCTAAGTAATAGTTGCTGCCAATATTATTACAGCCCTTTCTTTGCTATGATCCTTATTCCATTTACATATATTCCATATTATGTTGTGAACTTTTTATGGCTTAGTGCCAATATATACTTCCTTTACAGGATATGGAAATTTGTTTCATCAAAACTTGATCTCTCTTTGTTCAGTGCAAAAGAATACAGATTATTTATAGTGCTCGCTATCGCGCTCTCTATTCGATTCCTTCTGTACAATTTTGATATGGTCCAAATGACAATCTTTTTGCTTTGGGCGATGTTTGAAAGTCTTAATCTATTTGAGAAGAAAAAAAATATTCAGGGAGCACTATTGCTTGCCCTGGTTATAAATATTAAAATAATGCCCATTGCCATGATCCCATATCTCCTGCTAAGGCGGAAATTTATCCCGGTAATTTGGGTTATTTTATTCTCAGTTGTATTTGTTTGCATACCTGCTATTTTTTTAGGCATGGACTATAATAATTTCCTATTGGCAGCATGGTTTAAGGCTATTAATCCTACTAATACTGAACATAATATTGATACCTATTTAGGTACACAAAGCCTTACCTCGTGGCTGGCTCCATTGCTAATGCATACCGGAGGTGAGCTTACATTGAAAAGGAACATTGCCAACCTGGATGTTTCAACTGTTAACTGGATAATTAATATTGCCAGGGCAATTTTTATTGGAGCCACACTTTATTTTACCGGTCTTACTTTTTTCAAAGTGGCTAAGTCGAAATTGAGAATGATATGGGAATTGAGTTACATAATGCTTATAATACCATTAGTGTTCCCTCACCAGCAGAAATATGAATTTTTTCTTTCATTTCCGGCATTAACTTACATAGCCTACTTTCTGATATACCACTATCATTATAAGTTTTTGTATTTCACCAAATCAAAATGGGTAACCTGTATTGTCCTGCTTAGTGTAACATTTGTTCTGAATACGCTTACAAGCGATCTGTTTATTGGCAGACATTTGAGCGATATAACCCAGCACTATAAATCAATAACCTATGGTACAATTGTTTTGGCAGTGTTGTTAGGCAGGTGTAAACCAAAGTATATTGAAAGTAATTCAGCTTACACTGAAAGTAAAACGTAGATTCACCTGATAAAAAACATAAAGGAAACTGCCGAAGGTCATAAAGCAGAGGTTTTGCTTTTTATTAGTTTTGCTAAATAATTATGAAGTCATACGATAGGGGTATAGTTTACTGGTTGTTTACGGGCTGTATATTAATATGGGCTATGGTTATTATTGGTGGTATTACCAGACTTACTCATTCAGGCCTTTCAATAACCACATGGTCTTTTGTAGGTGGGTTTCCGCCTCATACACCAGAGCAATGGCAATCGGCATTCGATCATTATAAAACTTCTCCGGAATATAAACTCATCAATAGCTATTTTTCCATTGAAGATTATAAGTCTATCTACTGGTGGGAATATATTCATCGGGCTATTGGTAATATAATTGGAGTAGTATTCATTATTCCCTTTCTGTTCTTTTTGATAAAAAAGAGAATATCAAAATCATTAATGATAAAGCTTATTGGAATATTGGCCCTAGGTGCCCTACAAGGATTACTTGGATGGTATATGGTATCAAGTGGCTTAATAAATGAACCGCATGTAAGCCATTACAGACTTGCCGCGCACCTTATAACAGCATTGCTTTCTTTTGGTTTTACTTTTTGGGTTGCACTTGATCTTATTTATCCGCGGCAGAAAACAGATGTCAGGTATTCATCAATTAAAAAATGGACTGTACTATTATTGTTCTTTGTCGGTATTCAAATAATGTATGGCGCTTTTACATCAGGCCTGAGAGCCGGGCAATATGACCCAACCTGGCCTAAGATGGGTGAGAACTGGATAGACCCTGCAATTACTTCGCTTACACCTGTTTGGCGTAATTTTTTTGACGGCATTGCCGGTGTGCAGTTCATTCACAGATATAATGCATATGTAGTTACTATTTTGGTGTTATTGGTGTGGTTCAAAGCCCGGAAGTTTGAACTTTTACCTACTCAACGTAATGGAGTGAATATTTTGTTGGTAATGGTTTTTGTACAGTTCCTGCTAGGAGTATTTACGTTGGTTTATTCTGTACCGGTTGTTATGGGTGTGTTGCATCAAACAGGAGCCTTCCTGTTACTGGCATCAACCATATTTGTTATACACCAGTGGAGCCTTGCACCTGCAAAGTCATAGGTTTAAAAGCTATAACATAAATCTTATACTGTACTATTAACCAAAGAATAAAAGCCGGCAAAGCCTTGATTTTATATACGTCAATAAAATTAAGCCTGAATGATAATGGTACAAGGTCGCTATGAGCCAAGGATGTAACAATTAAAGCAAAGAACAGAAACGAAATATTTACTGCTTTTGCTTTATCAGATACGAACCAGATACCAATACCAGCCATAGCTATGATGTATGAAGGCGATTCAGCCTTATGGTTAAATGTTACAACCCATATTAAAATGGAAGCCAGGTAAAGTATTCTGTATTGAAGGTTTTTGTACGATTTAAAGGCAAGCAGCGGTATTGTTAAAAGAACGGCCCCAACTAATTGCATATATACCTGGGGAGCAGTTACTCCAAACCATGCCCTTACAACCCCCATTATTGATAATTGCCAGATCTCGGTTGCATCTGCCTTTAGCACAGTGATCCAACTGGTGTAGATATGTAGAAGTTCAGATGGAGAAACCACAACTAAAGGTAGCAGGAAGAAAATAATACTCCATAACAAGGTGTAGGCAATAGATTTTAACTTGTTCGGGTAAAAAAGGAAAATAATAAATGCTACAGCCCCGAATAGTTTTATGTATACCGATAATACAATGCATAGTGTGGCCAGTAGTAGGTTTTTTCGCTCCATATTGGTAAAGCCATATATTATTAACCCTGCCATTAATATATTGCATTGGCTGTTTTGAATAGAGAGGATAAGTTCTAACAAACCAAACCATAAAATAATTGATTTTTTCTTTTCATTGAATGGCAACGAACGAACTGCAAAAAAGAAAACAACAACGTTCAAAAGGTTCCATACAATGATGCCTAAATAAATAGGCAGAACAGCAATTGGCCCATATAGCAGCGCAAAGGCGGGGCTGTATTTGAATATGTCAATTTCTACTCCCTGGAAAACATTCCTTGCCTTATATAATTCCTGGTGATGAACAAGGTTGGAAAATGAAAGGTTATAGATGGCAATATTCCACAAATGATCGCGGCCGAAATTGTATTGCTGAATGGAAACGAAAATTGTTAAAATGACAAGGAACCAGAAAAGGAACCTCAGGTCAGTAATAAAATCAATTACAGATTTCTTATTCACTTGTTGGGTTACAACGCTCTATAAATACTTAACGCCCTCGGGTACAGTGTAGAATGTAGGATGGCGATATACCTTGTCATTAGCCGGATCAAAAAATGGCCCGACTTCTTCCGGTGTTGATGCAACTATGTATTGAGCAGGAACTACCCAAATACTTGTGCCTTCGTTACGTCGGGTATACACATCCCTGGCATTGAGCAATGCAAGTTCTTTATCTGCTGCATGAACACTGCCAACATGCTTGTATGGTTGTCCTGATTTCGATTGTAAAAATACCTCCCAAAGAGGTCCCTGGTTGTCCTTTTGTTCCATATTATTTATGCTGCTTTCTTACGTTTTTTATTCGCATAGGCTTCGGCTGCTTCTCTTACCCATTTACCATCTTCATGTGCCTTTATCCGGGCATTCATACGCTCACGATTACATGGTCCATGTCCACTTATCACGGCATGAAATTCGGTCCAGTCTATTTCACCAAAATCATAGTGTTGGGTGGCAGCGTTCCATTTCAATTTATTATCCGGCACTCTAATACCCAGGAAATCGGCCTGAGGAATAACCCTGTCAACAAAACGTTGGCGGAGTTCATCGTTACTTTCCCGTTTCACTCTCCATTTAGCCATATCTGAGGTATGTGGAGAATCTTTATCGTTTGGTCCGAACATCATCATCGATGGCCACCACCAGCGATTAAGGGCATCCTGTGCCATTGCTTTTTGTTCCGGTGTTCCGTTACAAAGAGTAAGCATTATTTCAAATCCTTGTCTCTGGTGAAAGCTTTCTTCGCGGCAGATCCTTATCATGGCACGTGCATAAGGGCCATATGATGCCCTTTGCAACATTACCTGGTTAATGATAGCTGCTCCATCTACCAGCCAACCCACAGCGCCAATATCTGCCCAGGTAAGGGTAGGGTAGTTAAATATGTTTGAGTATTTCGCTTTGCCGGTGTGCAATTGCTCGATCATTTCATCACGACTGATACCCAAGGTTTCAGCTGCTGAGTAAAGATATAAACCATGACCGGCTTCGTCCTGTACTTTAGCCAACAAAGCTGCTTTGCGGCGCAAGTTAGGGGCGCGGGTAATCCAGTTTCCTTCGGGTAGCATACCTACTATCTCTGAGTGAGCGTGTTGCGATATCTGGCGGATAAGGTTTTTGCGATACCTGTCCATCATCCAGTCTTTAGGCTCAATGTATTCGTTGGCATCTATTTTTTGCTGGAATTTTACTTCCAATTCTTCTGATGAAAGATTTGACATAGTCGGTTCTTTTTTCTGTCTTACAAATATAATTTTTTCAAATTAAGAAAGTGTACAAACTCCTGATTTTTCCTAAATCAATTTTCTATTATGCAAAGTTAGGCTACAATTGGTTTTGCTAAGTGATAAAAGTCCTGACTTATTAACCACCTGAAAACTCTTACAGTTTTCTTAAGGCTGTTTTTATTGATAAATACAATGAAATACAATGGCTCAGCTTATCCACTCTATGTCATATATTATTGATTATCAATATGTTGATTGATTTATTTGATTGCTGACAATGCGAGTTTGCAGAAATAACAATAAATAACAATGGAAACCCTTGCTGAATGGGCGTTTTGGTAAATTAGACTGAAACAGTAAAATGCTCACATTTCTATAACGCTAAAAATTCTAATTTTGGGGGCTTTTCATTTTAAACATATAGCTTGTGACGAAATTCCATAAACTCATAGTTTCAGAAGTAAGAACTGAAACACCCGAATGTGTATCAGTAGCATTTGATGTTCCTTCTGAACTCCAGAAAGATTATACCTATATACAGGGCCAACACCTTACACTTAAACTTACCATTGATGGTAAGGAAGTAAGGCGTTCTTATTCTATTTGTAGCAGCCCGTTACTGAAAGAACCAATGCGCATTGCTGTAAAAAGAGTTAAGGGCGGTGTAGGCTCTAACTATGTGAATGAGAAGATCAGGAAAGGTGACGCCATTGAGATAATGACCCCTATGGGTAATTTCCATACCGATTTAAAGGATACCAATCGCAAACACTATGTATTATTTGCGGGTGGTAGCGGTATTACACCAATGTTGTCTATTGTACGTACAACACTTATTGCTGAACCAGGTAGTAAACTCACTTTATTCTATGGTAATTATAATGAACCATCTACCATATTTAAAAAAGAACTGGATGAACTAGTTGCAGCTAGTAATGGCCGTTTTGTGCTTTATTATATATTCGATAAGCCACAGGGTTCACATCCTGCTGATTTGACTGGTATGATGAGCAAAGACGTTGTAAAAGTGTTGTTGCAGAAATATGTTGAACGTAATCCTGTGATCGAATACTTTGTTTGTGGCCCTGGCCCTATGATGGATAATGTAAAAGAAGTGCTTGAAGGCAATAATGTAAATAAGAACTTTATACATATTGAATATTTTACCTCGTTTGTTGAAGAGGTGAAGAAAGATACTTCCGGCCCTAGTACAATAAGTGAAGTGACCATTATAATGGACGGAAAGGAAACTACATTCCAGCTAGCATCTAAAGGCAGTGCTATATTAGATGCAGCTATGGATGCCGGTGTTGATGCGCCTTTCTCCTGCAAAGGAGCAGTATGTGCTACATGTCGCGCCAAACTGAAAGAAGGTAAAGTGGAAATGGATCTTAATTATGCGCTTACTGATGAAGAAGTAGCATCTGGTTACATACTTACCTGTCAATCGCACCCGGTTAGCCCTGTAGTTGTAGTAGATTATGACCAGGGTTGATATAATATTTAATTGAAACAAATGAAAAAGTTAGCATTTACACTCCTGGCAATTGCAATAGTTGTAATAGCCTGTGTTGACAATCCATCTTCAAGCAATAGTAACAGCTCTGCCCCGGCAGCTACAACTCCTGCCGCACTGGTAGATAATTCTCCTTATGCAGCGGGTAAAGGTGTATATCAAAGAATATGTATTGTATGCCATCAGCCCGATGGTACAGGCATGGAAGGCACATATCCTCCTTTGTCGAAATCTGATTATTTGCTTGCAAACAAATCAAGGGCTATCCTTCAGGTATTAAAAGGTTCATCTACGCCGTTGACCGTTAACGGTAAAAAATACACTGGCGTTATGCCTCCTCAAAGCAATTTGAAAGACGAAGAGGTTGCTGATGTGTTAAACTATGTGACACATAATTTTGATAATAATGCATATAGTGTTACAGTTGCTGATGTAAAAGCTGTAAAGGATTCCGTTGAGAATGCCGATAAGAACTCACCATACGCAGCAGGTAAATCAATATACGAAGCCAAGTGTGCAAGTTGCCACCAGGCTGATGGTAGCGCTAACCGCACTGCTTGCCCACCACTTGCAGGATCTGACTATTTGCTTTCAAATAAAAAGAGAGCTATTAAGCAAATTGTTAGCGGTACTTCTGAAGAGATAACTGTTAAAGGCACAAAGTATAATGGTACTATGCCTGCTGTAACAATGAGCGATGAAGATGTTGCGGCTGTGTTAAGCTATATTACCCATTCATTTGGCAATAAAGGCTATACCGTTACGGCAGATGATGTAAAGGCTGCTAAGTAGTTTTTATATGGGCAACCACTTTGGTTGCAAAATACTCTTCGCTGAACCATTTACTGATTGGATAAATGGTAGCCTTTTTCTTCAGGTTATCTAATTCATCTTTAATATCGGTGCCTTTAAGGTAAATAATACCATTAGAGAGGCTGTTGTTACCCTTCGGCAAAATAAGATGACGAACCGTATTATAGAACATTTTTATATCGCTTACAGCCCTGCCGGTTACAAAATCAGTGTCTTCTTTCAGGCTTTCAGCACGTATATGTTCACCAGCCGCATTCTCAAGTTTTAAGGCCTCAATAATATTTTGAACTACCATTATCTTTTTACCAGTAGAATCCACCAGCAAAAAAGCACTTTCAGGGAACATAATGGCAAGCGGAATGCCCGGAAAACCTCCTCCCGTACCTACATCAATAATACGGGTGCCGGGCTTGAATTGTATAAGTTTAGCTATAGCAAGCGAATGCAGAATATGATGCAGGTAAAGATGCTCTATATCCTTGCGCGATATAAGATTTATTTTGCTGTTCCAGTCACGGTATAGGTCACCAAGCTGTGTAAACCGATCCTTTTGTTTATCTGTTAAGGGAAAATACTTTAGCAAAAGAGCTATGCTATCGTCTGCCTGGGTCATTAAGCATATTATTTATGAATGCAAAAATGACCATATTATTCTGCATTTTAAGTGACAAGTACTACAAGTTATTAACTACTCCTTATCCCGATAGCTATCGGGGCAAAAGTCTGTCTGCCATAATTACTCATTACCCCTTATTCCTTATTTATATATTTATTGATAATAACAATAAATAACAATAAACTATTTTGCTAAAAAATATAGCTATTGATTTTACTACGTGCTGAATATTAATTGCTTATGTCAGTATTTTGTTGCTAAAATTCTTTTGTGTCAAAATGGCAGAAAATAAGAAATTCATAGTACTTCCTACGGATTGGGAGAGGAAGGGTGAGGGCAGAAAAATAAAAGCCTGAGAAAGATCTCAGGCTTTTATTTTAAATAACAATTTAATTTTTTTATTTCTGCAACACCATCTTTTTGGTATCTATCAATTGGCCATTTATAACCAAACTATATGAATACACGCCATCCTTCATATTATCAGGTGTAATATTCAAGGTGCCCATTCCTGTTTGTTGCAAAGCAACCTCTTTCAGTTTATTGCCATACATATCGAAAAAGATCATGCTTGCACCCATAGTACCTTCAGGCAGAAAATAATTGATCTTAGTTCCTGTACTGAAAGGGTTAGGCGTGTTTTGATAAAGTATAGCTGCATTTGCAGAGGTTAATGTTACATTTTGTACATTATCCGGATTATCGCTACCCGTGTTTGAAACCTTGGTATGACGACGGCTCGAATCGCATAAACTATTGATGCACGATTGAATATTATTCAATGTGTTCCTCAAGCTATCAATTGTTTGTTGTTGGTCCTGGTATCCCTTTATAAGCAATGGAATTAATTGTGTGTAGTTCAGCCCCATAAAAGTAACCGCCGGCTGAACAATATTGCCCGCCGTATCTTTAAAGGCAGGCCTTACCACGGTTCTTACCAGGTTAGGCAATACACTTTGTACATCTTGTGCTATAAGCCCGTATTGCATACCGCCAGGTAAATTTAAACCCGGGTGGTTTGCTGAATCGTAATTAAAGCTGCGCGGTTTCAGCTTGCACAGCATGCTTTTGCAATTACTTATGCTATCAATGTTTGTTTTTAAGGTTCTGTCCGATGGCAGGTAGCTTCCTGTAGTATATACATCGCCATCGAAATATGCGGCAGTTGAATTTCCGCTGGCTTCAACCTGCAATGCATAGCCAGGGGTAGTAGTGCCAATGCCAAGGCTGTTCTTTCCAATACCACGATGGTCAATAGTAAATGTATTTACTCCTGAAATAACCTGGTCGTTAAAAAGGTTATCGTAATAATTATATGTATAGGGAGCGCTAACCCCGGTTGCATCAACCCTTGCATGATACCCATTACTAAGTAATTGTACAGCCTGTGAACCTGACACATTTGTTAAACCCACATCATCCCTGTTCACCATCACATAATTATCAGTAAAATGATCTGATGTAAATCCCGGGTCAAAATATGCGAGGCTCAAGTAATGGTTACTATCAGCTCCGCTTATAATTTGTCCCGGACGAGTTTGGAATTGAGAATTCCCCAAGGTACTATCGGAGGCCCATGATGTGAGATAGTTAGCTGTTCCTGAACCGCCTACACCTCCTCCGGTATGCAGGTTATTTCGCAAGCTATCAATGCTTAGTTGCTGTCTGGTAACTGTTGAGTCTACTTGCTTTACTGCATTAATTGTGGTATAAATTATGGCATTTTGGTCGATATTGTTTATAGCGATATAATTGCCTAGTGAATCTGATTGAACATAACTAGTGTCTAACGCATAAGGAGCAACATTATTGAGTCTCTGTGAAACAAGACCAATATAATTACCATTCATACCATTATATTGGTGCACAACCGGGCTTAATTTGCGAATAACATTTAACCCTTGTTTAAATGGAGCAATATTGCTATAAAGCAATGAATCTGATGGAATTAATAGGTTGTACGCATTTACTGAACTATTTACTGAAAGCAAAACCGGTCCTTGCGAACTATAATTACCAGATAGCATTGAATTCAGTGGATATCCAATGTTTACCAATCCTCCATCAGGTGGAACAAGAATGGCAGTTTGCATGGTTGGAACAGGTGCGCTCATATTTATCCCAGAGGCATTGAATAACGCTGCTACATTACAGGATTTCTCATATCCAACTACGCTGCTATTAATACCGATAGAAGGAGATTTGAATGTTCCAGGATCAATATTCAGAACATTTATGCCTTGCGTAGATGATGCTCCGGAATTTTGGTAAACATCAAGTTTTCCCAATGGATTATACGAACAATCGTTACCAATTACAACATCATTTGAACTTCCGTTACGTAGACCGTTTCCTGCAAAATAAAAATTTTCTCCTCCAAGGTTGTACCCCATGTCTGAATCTAAAACAGACAAAGACGGGCAAATCCCAAGTGGTACTGGTCTTACTGGGGCTTTTTTACCACCGGTGCCGGTACCATTACCACATTGTAAAAGAGTATTTGACTTAAAACTTATTTTACCAATATTTTTTATATCAGTACCACATCCGTTTGCAGCTTGAACTGTTATTGTAGAATTTGCACTGTTTTGATTAACCTCTACATTATTAGTAGGAGTATTAGTAGTGGTTTGAAATAAAGTAAATGCAGCATTATCAGAACTTGTCCATACGTATTGAGTTGCAGTAGCTACCGTGGCAGCTGATATGTTAATACTATTACCAGGGCAGTAATCCGGTTCCAGTGTTGTTACCTTAATTGGAGTTGGATTCCCACTTGGTACAGAAGTTTCACTGTAGACATTAGTAAGCGTTGCAGTAGGGGGATTATAACAAGCATTGAGTATTTGAACGGTAATAGAAACAGGGCCATTTTGACCACTAACGGTAAATTGTTCAGTATTACCTACAGGGTAACTGCTTGGATTAAACCCGTTTGAAGAAGAAAGCCATCCATAAAGTGGATTTGGAACATTAGTGGTTGCGGTATAAGTCACTACCCCAGGTGGATTAGTTGCGCATACAGAGGTAGGCCCGGAAATAGATACCGTCTTGGGAATAAGCTCAAAGCTGATATACTCATGACTTATTTTAAATGGGAAAATGTACTTTGAACATGTAACAGTTACATACACAGGCTGATTACCAGTAACGTTAAAACCAGCTTCATCATAACCATAGGTATTGTCACCATTCGGGCCAAAAGGACGCTCAGCTATATAATCAACATTAAATCCTGTACCTGAAAAAGCATATGGACTACTGGCATTTGCACTGGTATGAGAATAATTAACACTCCAATCCGTTGCATAATAAACACTGTAACCATCAGAAGGGGTTATAATAAACTGATAATCATTAGGATACGGGGTGTTCGTGCATACAGGGTAAACTCCTCCATTCACTGCATTAGTACTTGGGATTAATGCTTGTGCTTTTGTATTACTATTTAAAGAGAGTAGCAATACGGTAAGTATTATTAACACAATACTCTTTAATGAGTTGATTTTTTTCACGGTAAAGAAATTTAATTGTTGTGGATTTGATTTATTGATTCAAATATAGAAATTAAACTTTAAATTCCAAGTTATACTACATTATTCTTTAAATGCATCTGTAACCTAGTATTTGCAGGTAGTATCTGTTTATAAAAAATGTAATTCTATTTAGGAGTGTTACCGAACCAATGATATATTGCCTTTCTTTTCTATAGCAGATCCATTGAGTAATGTTGCGGCAAGGTAGTAGAAATAAGTATCAGGGTTTAAGGGCTTACCTATGTATTTACCATCCCATGGAATATTTTGGTCAGTTGTTTCAAATACTTTATTACCCCACCTATCAAAGATCATGAAGTTCATTTCTTTAATACATGCACCTCTTACGTACAGGTAATTATTTTTACCATCTCCGTTCGGTGAAAAGGCCTCTGGAATAAAAACATCGCAATTTACTTTTATACTTACAAAAGCTTTACTCGAACAACCACTGTCGTTTGTTACAAGCACAGTATATGTTGTAGTTTGATATGGCTTTGCAACCGGTGTATTGCAGGTATCGCAATTCAACCCGACAGAAGGCTGCCACAGATATTTATTCCCTCCTGAAGCTATTAACTGAACACTTAGCCCTGTGCTGATCACAGAATCACAACAAACTGAAATTACAGGAGCCTGCCGGACTGTAACTGTGCTATAGAGTGTATCTATACACGTATTGTTGCCGACATTAACACCTACTGAATAAGTGGTAGTATTAAGAGGTGAAACAGTAATATTTGCTGAGGTTTCTCCTGTGTTCCATATGTACGAAGTACCTCCTGAAGCTCTAAGGTTAAAAGAACTATCCTGGCAAATATTTCCACCTTTATTTATACCCGGCAAGGGCAATACGCTTAAGGTAATATATGAAGTATCCTTGCAACCAAGTGTATCGGTACCTGTTACCTGATATAGTGTAGTCACAATAGGGTTTGCAACAGGGCTGGCACAGGTTGTACAATTGAGCCCCGATGCAGGAGTCCATGAATAAGAAGATGCTCCCTTAGCTGAAAGGAGAATGCTTTTTCCTGCACAAATGCTATCTCTGATTGCTGAGACTTTTACATTATCTGTTGGTTGCGGTACTGTTACCAATTGGTAAGTAGTATCCTGATTAAAGTCTTTTACCATAACAATATAATTTCCCGGGCAAAGTGCTGAAGCCGCTTGTGTGGTTTGTTTAGGATTGGTGTTCCAGGAATATATATACGGAGGCTTACCCCCTGATGGTATTGCTTTTGCTATTCCATTGCATTGCCATTTGCAAGGGCTTTTAGTTGAATCTGTGGCATAAAAATCATTGTCCTTACAACCCGCCCATTTGGCAACAAATGGCCAAGAATAATAACCGGTATCAGGAGGCCCAATATTATAAGCTCCTAAAAAAAAATTATAAAGTACGCTTCCATCAATATATACCCCATTGCCTTTTGGCTCTGCAATAATTGCTCCCCACAAATCCTGAATAGCAGAGCCGCACATCACATTTCCGGCTGAATCGAATTTAACAAGAGTTTGCCCATATAAAGTATCTGCACCAAATACTCCTGTATCTGCAGTTGCCGATAAATACACATGACCTGCACTGTCAACAGAAACGCTATTGAACCAGTTATATACCCCCCTATATGTTTTGGCCCATATAACATTACCCTTAGTGTTGTACCTGGCAAACAAAACGGATGATACAGGGTTGTAAAAATGATAGGCCCCGATATTGATATTGTTAACAAATATTGTTGCAATGTATATATCTCCTACATTATCAGTGGTCATCGAACAGCCCCAATCTTCAATTGAATCGCCATCTATTTGCCTTGCCCAGAGGGGAACGCCATTGTTATCGAACTTATTTATAAAAATTGATTTCTTTGTTGAATTAGGCGTAACCAACGAATTTGTGCCCCAAGTAATTGTATCAAAAAAAAGGCCGCTCATATAAATATCAGCCCGGCTATCCATTGATATATTACTGACACCCTCATACCCCCCATTATTACCAGCAGATTGTTTAGCCCAAAGCAAATTACCATTTGAATCGTACTTTACCAGAAAAAAACTTCCATGCATATAAGTTGTCAGTAATGTGTATATGCCAAATCTAAGTGTATCATAAAAATTGCCAGATACATAAATATTACCAGCCGAATCTGTTTTAAGAGAACTTCCCCAGGCGCCTCCATAACCTGCACCGATCGATTGCCTTGCCCAGATAACATTTCCGCTGGGAGAGTATTTCACAAGAAATACATCTCCTGAAATGTTTCCGCCAGAATACGCATGTGATACTAATTTAAATGCACCAAAGTTTATGGTATCGTGAAAGTATCCTGTTTCAAATACATTGCCTTTTCTATCTGTAGTTATTGATATCGCTTCTCCCAGGTTTTGCTTAAAAAAGGCCCCCGGGGTGTTTACCTTTGCCTGCCTGGCCCATAACAGTTTGCCGGTTGAATCGTATTTAGTAATAAAAGGCAACTTGACCCGAAGGCAGACAAGAACAGTTGAGCCAAAGTAAAGTGAATCAGAAAAATACCCCCCAGTAAAAACATTATGTGAGCTATCCATAGTGATTGACGTGACCGTTGCTCCGGGATTATGGGCACCTGAATCACCTATTCCCAAAGGTGTAGTACCTTGTTGCGCCCAATTCCATGTTTGAGCAAAGGAATTTGAAGCGATAAAAACTATTATGGCAATAATGAAAGCAAGCTTTTTCAAAACATGAAAATTCTTTATCAAATTTACGTTATTTTGTTAAAGGACTAAAAATGCTTGAAAGTACGCCAGATTTAATAAGTGCTTATATTTAAGCCAAAAGCAATTATATCTTATCCTTTGAGTTTTTAAGAATATGCAGCATTATCTCCTTTGCACGGAATAATTGCCCTTTTACAGTGCCAATAGGCATGTCAAGGTGTTCGGCAATCTCTTCATACGACCATTCTTTAAAGTAGCGCAGCTCAACCAATACTTTGTAGCGGGGTTTAAGCTTGCTTACAATATCGTGCATTATCTTTATTTTCTGCTTTTTAATGTACTTTTCCTCCGGGTCAAGGTATTGCGATTTTACCTCCATGGCCATTTCATCGCCTTCGTCATTCTCGTAGGTCTTATCTATTGAAATAGGCTTTATTTTTTGCCTGCGCATGTGGTCGATGCAATTATTGGTAGCAATTTTAAATAGCCATGTACTGAATGCGTAATCGGGGGTATAGTGCGATAAGCCTTTAAATGCCTTACCAAATGCCTCCATGGTAAGGTCATCAGCATCGTCCTTGCTACGTACCATTTTAAGCATCATAAAGTAAATGGAATCATAATAACGCTTCATCAGCTCGGCATACGCCTTCTGATCACCCTCTATGGCTTGTTTTACAAGCTCAAAGTCGTGATAAGCCTTAGCTGATAAATGTTCTAGGTCTTCCATTTTGCTTCTTTAAACAGTATATTGGAAATTGCTACGCCCGGATAGAACGCAAAAAGTAGCAATCCCTCTATAACAGGCGAATATAGTAATAAATCGCTTTCGCCCAGCTTTCTCATTGCTTTGCCATAAATAAGCGTTTGCAAGAGTAGCCTTACACTGAATAAAGCCACTGCTATGTTCCACCAGGGGGTGAATAGCAGTGCAACGAAACTTAACCAGAAGAAATACTGGCTGAATGTTATAGTACCCAAAACGAACAATGTGGAGCCTTTATAGTATTTGGCGGTGGAAACGTGCCTGCGTTTCTGGTTAACCCATTCTTTAAAACTACCTTTTGGTTCCGATATGGTTATACAATCGGGGCAGGCAGCAATGCGTGTATTTAAGCGGCTGGCCGCTTTGTTTATGAACAGGTCATCGTCGCCAGATGCTATGTGGCTATACGGTGCAAACCCTTTTTGCTTAATGAACAACGATTTTTTATAAGCCAGGTTTCTGCCTACACCCATATAGGGCATACCTGCCAATGCCAGTGACATATATTGCAGCCCTATCTGAAAGGTATCCATACGGATAAGTGAGTTAACCAGGCCTCCTTTACGGGCATAAGCCCCATAACCTAACACGATCTCTGTATCCACATCAAATGCACTGATAAGGTCCTTTAACCAGCCTTTACCAGCCGGGCGACAATCGGCGTCGGTAAATACAAGGTATTCGTATTGTGCATTCTTTATACCAATGGTAAGGGCCAGTTTTTTTCCATGTTTGAATTTATTCCCCTCCTGTATGATAAGGCTACGCAGGTTAGGGTGCTTTTTCTGCATCTCCTCCAGTATCTCCTGTGTACCATCGTTCGAACAATCGTTAACTACTATTACCTCAAAAGCAGGATAATCCTGTTCCAATATGTAACGTAAATTATTTTCAAGAAATTTTTCCTCGTTTTTTGCGCAAATAATAACCGAAACAGAAGGTAAGCCAATGCTTTTAGTTATGCTCTTTTTCTTCCTGAAAGCAAAGCCTGAGTTAACGAACAGCAGAAAAATGAGCTGAATCAGGAAGCAAATTCCGAACGAAATAAGAAGAATGTTTACAAGTGTTAAAGGCATTGTATTTTTTGTTTATGCAAAGCTACCTTGATTCACGAGCGGGAATCCTGCTAATTTTGGCACGATTTCAACAGTTTAATTAACATAATGTGTCATTCAAGCTAAGTCATAAAGATACTCAATCAGGTGCACGTGCGGGCACTGTTCACACGCCTCACGGCGTTTTTGAAACACCAGTTTTTATGCCGGTTGGCACCATTGCCTCGGTGAAGGCCGTTAGCCAGCAAGATCTGGTGAACGACGTAAAAGCCCAGATCATTTTAGGTAATACCTATCATTTATACATACGTCCCGGTATGGATATAATGGAAAAGGCTGGTGGCTTACATAAGTTCATGCATTATGATGGCCCAATACTTACTGATAGCGGAGGTTTCCAGGTATATTCTCTTTCTCCTATCCGTAAAATACGGGAAGAAGGTGTGGAGTTCACTTCTTACCTTGATGGCTCAAAGCATTTCTTTACACCGGAAAGTGTATTGGATATTCAAAGGATTATAGGCTCTGATATAATGATGCCACTTGATGAATGCACTCCATATCCGGCCGATTATGATTATGTAAAGAAATCAATTGCACTAACCCATCGATGGTTAAAACGCAGTGCTGACCATTATAGAAAAAGAAATGATGACCTGCCGAAACAATTACATTTCGGTATTGTGCAAGGTGGTGTTTATGGTGACCTTAGGGAAGAATCGGCTAAGGCCATAGTTGATATGGATCTTGATGGTAATGCGATAGGGGGCTTATCGGTTGGCGAACCGGCTGAAGAAATGTACGCTATGACCGAAAAAGTGGTGACTCATTTACCTGAGCATAAACCAAGATATTTGATGGGAGTGGGTACACCGGAAAATTTATTGGAATCTGTTGCGTTAGGTATAGATATGTTCGACTGTGTAATGCCCACGAGAAATGCCCGGAATGGATGGCTCTTTACCCGTAATGGAATAGTGAACCTTATGAATGGTAAGTGGAGAGATGATTTTTCACCACTTGATCCTGATGGAACATCATATGTTGATACTTTTTACTCCAAAGCATATGTAAGACACCTTCACCATTCGCGTGAAATACTTGGCCCGCAGATAAGCAGTATTCATAACTTAGCATTTTATGTATGGCTAATGCAGGAAGCCCGCAAGCATATTATAGAAGGCGATTTTGCAAGTTGGAAAAAAGACATGGTAAAACGGGTAACTAACCGTTTATAGATATATGAAAAAGCATTTTAAAATTCGTGTTCATGGTAAAGTGCAGGGAGTTTACTTCAGGGCAACTGCGGTAGATAAAGCGCATACCTATTCAATCTCTGGGTTTACCCGTAATGAAGCTGATGGCACTGTTTATATTGAGGCGGAAGGCGAGGAAGATGGGCTTGTAAAGTTTGTTGAATGGTGTCATGTAGGTCCTCCGCGTGCTGTAGTTGAAAAGGTATTGATTGAAGAAGGCGATCTGAAAAATTACCAGAATTTTATTACGGTAAGGGTAATATGAAAATACTGGATAAATATATCCTTCGCAAATTCATTGGCACTTTTATATATGCTATAAGCCTTATCAGCGTTATCATTATCGTATTCGATATTTCAGAAAAGATAGATGCTTTTTTAAGATGGCACGTATCCTTAAAGTCCATTGTATTTGATTATTATGTCAATTTTGTGCCCTACCTGGTAAATCTGTTCAGCCCTCTTTTTACCTTTATTGCTGTGGTTTTCTTTACTTCCCGCATGACTGCCCGGAGTGAAATAATATCAATATTAAGTGGTGGTATAAGTTTCAGAAGGCTGCTGGTGCCTTACATGATGGGCGCCGCCATGATAGCCAGCCTTTCTTTGTTCCTTAATCATGTTGTAATACCTAATGCGAATAAAACACGAATACGGTTTGAAGATATGTATGTGCGTTCGCAATATTACAATCTGTCAACCAACATTCACAAACAAATTCAACCAGGTGTATTTATATACCTTCATAATTACGACGTGGTTCGCAACCTGGGGGTTAAGTTTGCATTGGAACGGGTCGATAAACAGGAGGTTCGTTACAAACTAATGTCGGAAACCATTATGTGGGATAGTGTGAAGCACGACTGGAAAATATATAATTACTTTACCAGAAAAATTTTGCCGGGAGGCAAAGAGATCATTTCATCAGGCATGCAAAAAGATTCAGCATTGGGTTTTGACCCATCTGATTTTAAAGAAAAACTCACCGATGTTGAAGCAATGGATTACAAGGAGCTGAATCAGTACATTGCACAGCAACGGCTGGAAGGCTCAAATAATGTCAAATACTTTGAGGTGGAAAAATACAAGCGTACAGCCTTCCCATTCGCTACCTTTATTCTGACCTTAATCGGTTTCGCTTTGTCAAGCAGGAAAGTAAGGGGCGGAACCGGTTTACACTTAGGTGTAGGCCTTCTTGTGGCATTTTCGTTCATCATATTTATGCAGGTGTCTACCACTTTTGCTGAGGGTGGCTTTATTTCCCCACTTGTCTCTGTATGGATACCAAACGGTATATACGGTGTAATTGCATTTTTTATGATAAGGTCTGCAAGTGGAATATCAGGATTTTCACTGGCTGGGTTACTGCGGCCATTTGTTCGCAAAAAGTGAAATACTTAAAATACTTCCTCCAGTACCAGGTGCGATTTTAATGGAGTAATAGCAAGGTGCAATTCAAAATATTCTAACAGGCCCCTTAGTAATAATTTCCTTGAAGGTGCAGGAATAGATGGTTTATAGAAATCTTCTAGTTTAAAGGATGAAAGCTTGCTGAGCCACTCACTTTCTGCCGGCTCTAAAAAATGTGGATGCATGGGAGATGATCCCTGGTAAATTCCATCTTGTAAATTAAAATAAGGCGTGGTTGGCGAAAAGTTTCCTGTTGGTAATAAACCTAAATGGTCAAGTAGTACTACCATAAAAACTATGTGAAAGTTAGCACATTTTTCAGGTGTGTTATTTAACAGAATAATAGAATCGTGAATGAATTGATAAAATGATTCATCGGTAGAAGATTCTTTAAGCAATTTCAGAAGCAATTCAGAAAGAAAAATTGCAATAGTGCTTTTCTCAATATTAAGGCCAATATTAGGGGTGTGAACTGAGGTTTCAATCTCTTTTAATTGAATCAAACTATTGTTCTCCTTATCATTTATTTCAGCTTTAATAATAGAGAGAGACTGTAATAAATTCACTTTTGTTTTGGACGTTTTTTTATGAATGGATGAAGCCCAGCACGAAATAAGCCCTTTATTCCTGCTGTATAATTTTACTACTGCTCCATTGTCTTTATACGGATAAAGCTGCAAAACAATGGCTTCAGTAGTATGTAACATGTTTTAATTGATAAATAAAAGCTTCGAAACATGGGTTTCGCTGCCATCAGGGCTGGCACAAAATATCAGGTAAACTCCGGTTTGGACGCGTTTTCCATCAAAATTAGTTCCATTCCATATGGCCTGGCCACCAAGCGCAATGGTATGGTAAACCAGTTCACCATTTACAGTGGTTATTTTAACATCGGCATTTGTAACCAGGTTTTTAATAGCAACAGGCCCTGAGTAACCATGCGGAACAGGGTCAGGATAAGCATATACATTGCCAAATTGAGTTAACCCTTCAGTAGCGGTGCTTTTGTATGAAACAATACCCTTATCTGTTCCAATGAACACTTCGCCATTGGCCGGGTTAATGACAATTGACTGAATATTATCAGATAGAAGCGGGCTATTTGACGAGGTGAAATTGTATATCTGCTGGGTTCCATCAGCTGACATAAGAAATACACCTCCACTCTGAGTACCGATCCATTTTCTGTTAGCACCGTCAACCGCTATAGCAGTTGTTACCTGGTTTTGCATCAGGTATTGCGTATACCCATTTTGAGTTACATATACCGGCTGTGCGTCCCAATCATGGTTGCCATCAAACACATTATCGGGCGAATAGAATACTACTACGCGTTGGTCGGTACCTACCCAAACAGAGCCATTTAAATCTACTGCCATGCAAGTAACATCCAGATCAGGTAATGCTCCATTACCTGTTAATGCAGTTATAAGATGTGTATTACTTGTAGTTGGTGCAGCAAAGCTTCCGAAATCCTGATAAGCAAGTATTCCAAGCCCATTAAATAACATCCATTTAGCTTGTGTTTGAGTGACAAGCACACTGGTAACTACTGCAGATTGTGGCATAAACAAGGAAAAATCAAATGCCTGCCATGAAATATTAGGTTTTTCTACACACAGATATTTTGAGGCAGCCAATGCACTGGTTACCCATAAATTACCAATTGTATCATATGCAACGCCACCAATCCGCCAGTTAGGGTAATTAGTAGCATTGATATTTGATATGGCACTATTGTTCGAATTCCAGACATTTACCAGGTTGTTATTATTGTATTCAACCAGGCCACCACCCCAACTGCCTACAAAATAATGCAAGGGTTTCCAAGGGTCTATTGCTATGCAATTAAAATCGGTTGTAGGGGTTGGAGGTGTCATATAAGGGATTAAAGGCTGCTGAATGTAATTCCATGTCATTCCTTGTAATGAAGATATTCCGGTAAAATTTGACGATGGCACAAAACTGGCATCATATCCACCCGGTAATACCCACAAATTATTATCATTTACAGCCATACTGAACACCTGGTTATTATATGGGCCAGAAGGGGTATAAACCCCTGCAGCAGTAGCATTACTGTTGGTTTTAACGAGTCCAAAATTTTTATCTGCTATCCATGCAAAATTATTTGCATCTAAAACACCATCGATAACTGAAGTTCCATTTACAGTACCGCCAATAGTATATTCTCCTATGTTCAGGTTTTGTTTTCCGGTAGCATCCCAGGTAGATAGTCCCGCATTGGTAGAAGCAACCAGATAGTTTTTATTATTTACCACGGAAGTTTGAAAAGAACTTATGGTAAGGTTTTTCGAAGTCAAATTGTTGTAACCGCTCCACTGGCCATTACTATATATAAAGATCTGATCACTATTCTGTGCACCATTATTCGTATAATAACCAGACCAATTTACATATACTGAATCGCCCATTGAAGTATTTGCTGTATATACCCCAGCAGGTAAAATTGAGGCGTTTGCTTTGTGCCAGGAATTAAAGTTATTAATGTTGGGATCATTAATTCCATCTATATAAACCCCATTATCGGTGGTTGCAAATATTGAGTCGTTACAAATGCTTATACCTCTTACATTAAGTGCAGAACCAGAGGTTCCTATATAGAAGGTATTTAAAATAACATCCTGTGTAAGATCAATTTGCATAATACCCTGGCCACAACCCACATATGCATAATTGCCCTGAAAACAAACACAGTTTATGGTTTTACTTCCCTGCAAATTGGCTATCTTAAGATAAGGAATATTTATGATTGTTTTATTCTGCAGTACATCCAAATTACCATTTGGGTAACCAATTACAAGAATATTATCGAATGAGTTATAACGGGCTACCGTAGGGCTAACATCTGAAAGGCCTGTTACCTTGTTAAGTTTTTCTATGGAATTATCAGATGTATTATACGAAAACAAGCCGGAGCCGGCCACACAATAAAGTATGGTTTGTTTGGCTGAGTTTACCCCTATGGTAACGGTTAATCCATTCCTGTATGATAGATAGTCTTTCCATGAACCTAATGGAACCTCTTGCCCAAAAGCATAAAATTGAACCGATAAGGCTAAAATCAAAAGACACTTGAACAGATGTTTCATACAATTATCGTTGTGTACAAAAATAACAGATTAAATGCTCTTTTAGTATGCAGGCACAGATTTTTATGTTGTTTATCATTCAATTGGCTAAGATTGGCGTCAGTCACTATCCTAATCTAATAATCAGTACTTTTGTCTATACTATTAATATTCTGAATGAATTATATTCTTTTCGACGATGCATCTTCAAGGGCGCATCTTCTTCCCTTTACATTTACGCGGCCGGTTTGCGATATTCGTATTGGTATACTTACAATCCGCGAAAAGTGGGAGTTTGAGCTGAAAAAGAAAATATCAGTAAAAACTGAACAGTATTTAGCCAATAAGTACCCTCAATTGGTTTCAAAAACTGAGGATAATGTTTGGATCAACGGTTCTGTACTCCCGTCAGCTAGCCTTTTAAGTTCAATAAAGAAATTGAAAGTAAACCAGGCATTATTTTGTAATGGAATATTGATTGCTGTTAATTCAGGCAAAAAGGTGATAGATACATTTCCTTCAATAAAAATTGGTGAAGAAGTTAAGGAAAAGCTCTTTAAAATAGAAAGGCTCTGGGATATTTTTGCCAAGAATGGGGAGGCTATTGAAGAAGATTTTTTAAGACTTACAAAAGGAAGGAAATCGGCAAAACCAAGCTCGACTAATACATTAATCGGCAAAAAAATATTTATTGAAAAAGGCGCTAAGTTAGAGTGTGCCATACTTAATTCAACTACCGGCCCTATATACATAGGCAAAAATGCGGAAGTAATGGAGGGTGCCATATTAAAGGGACCTGTGGTAATAGGCGAGGAAAGTGTTGTGAAAGCAGGCGCTAAAATTTATGGAGCAACCACCATCGGCAACCACTCAAAGGTAGGTGGGGAAATAAGTAATTCTGTACTATTTGGTTATTCAAATAAAGGGCACGACGGTTTCCTTGGTAATTCTGTATTAGGTGAGTGGTGTAATTTAGGGGCCGACACCAATAATTCTAACCTTAAGAATAACTATTCGGAGGTAAAGCTATGGGATTATGCCGACGGTAAGCAGGTATCAACCAAACTTACTTTCTGTGGTTTAATAATGGGCGATCATTCAAAGTGCGGTATCAATACCATGTTTAATACCGGAACGGTTGTAGGTGTAAGTGCCAATATATTCGGAAGCGGTTTTCCTCCAAAATTTATTCCGTCATTTAGCTGGGGTGGGGCAGATGGGTTTACAACATATGAACTTGATAAAGCCTGTGAAACGGCTGAACGTGTATTTGAGCGGAGACATAAGAAATTTGATAAGTCTGAAAGAGAAATATTAGCTAAGGTTTTTTCAGTTGAGGCTAAGTACAGGAAAAAATAAATTACTTGTCCCTATTCTTTTTTAGTTTGTCATGAAACCCATATGGGCAATGTTTGCATCCATTCTGGCAGCAATACCCTCTTTTTAAGTGATAGGCTTCGGTAAATACTTTATACCCGTCCTCATTATAATAAAAGTCAACTCCTTCTATAAGGTTCTTGCTAAATGGGTTGTCGTTAAAAGTCTCCATACAATTTGATAGAGCAAAGTTAAGGTTTTGATAGCTTAATGTCTACTTTTTATCTGGATATATGAATGAGTGATACTTAACAAAAAAACCTATTTTTGAATGATAATGAAGGAAAAGAGAACCGAAATAGGGCTTATTCTGGCAGGGGCAATTATATTATGCTATATGAGCTTTTATAATTTTTTTCCGCTGGTATATTCTGATACAGCAGATTACCTGGGCGGTGCTTTTGGGCATTATATTCCATTCGACAGGCCGGTTTTTTACGGGTTATTTATGAGATTCGTTAGTTTGCAAAGCTCATTGTGGTTAGTTGTTTTTGTCCAAGGCATGTTAATGTCTTATTTGCTTTTTGAAACATTTGGAATGTTTTACCAGGGTAACAAACGGAATTTGTTGTTTATATTCTCAATAGCTGTGCTTACCTGTACAACTGGAATATCCCACAATGTTAGTATTCTGCTACCTGATATTTTTAGTCCTATCGGTATTTTATGTTTTATAAATTTATTATTAAATAACAAACTAAGTGTATTACGAAGAGTTCTCATATCGCTAATATTGATACTATGTGTGCTCGTGCATTTTTCAAATATGCTTGTTCTGTTTTCCCTTGCTGTGCTTATTGGTATATATGCCCTTTACAAATATTTCAGGAAGCAGCAAATAGCAATTAAGAAAAAGCCCCTGTTAACTTGTTTTGCATTGGTGGCGAGTGTGTTTTTACTTGCCCCGATCGGTAATTACCTGTTTGCAAAAAAGTTCATAATGTCTGAAGGCGCACATGTATTTATAATGAATCATTTGGTTGAAACCGGTATTGTGGATGAATATTTGAATAATGAGTGTGGTAAAACAGTAAATTGCAAAATGTGTCAGTTTAAAGGTAAGGTAGATACTAATTTTATATGGGCTGCTAATGGTGCATTTGCACAACTGGGCGGGTGGCAAGGATCAGAAGATGAGTTTAATAATGTTATATGGGATATTATTACAACTCCCAGGTATGAAAGAATTCTTATACAGCGCTGTACCGAATACTCCTTTATTCAATATTTTATGTTCTCCGTTCCGCCTAATACTAACTGGGGTGTTCCGGCATATATAAAGGATAAGTATAAAATGTATGGACGTGATTTTGCAGGCTCCATGCAAAGTGCCAACAGGCTCGATTATAGTTTTACAAATCATGTACAATTCGTTCTTGTAATAGTCAGTCTTGCTTTCCTGCTGTTTATTGTGCTATCGCCTTTATGGTTTGCTAAACTTGGCAGCGAATTAAAATGGTTCACAGTAACTATACTTGTGTTTAGTTTTGTTAATGCTGCAATATGTGCTAACTTCTCTACGCTTAATGAGCGATTCCAGAACAGGATTATTTGGCTTATACCACTAACAGCTTTTTTTATTGCCGAACAATTTATAAGCAAATACCTGGCAAGCAGAAACGTTACAAGTAAGTTATGAAAATTTCAATTGTAGGTTGTGGAAATATGGGACTGGCTTACGCCCGTTCATTCCTTAAATATAACCTTGTTTCCAAAGAAGACCTTTTACTGGTCGAGAAAAATGAACAGCGGAAAGAAACATTAGAGAAACTTTCTGTTGCAAACGTTGTATCGCATTTTGATGGCGGTATTTCGGAGTATGATATTATAATACTTGCAGTTAAACCACAAGATTTTTCAAGTATATGCAATGGGTTAAAAGGTGCATTAGGCAATAAAAATATAGTGCTTTCAATTATGGCCGGTATTCCAATTAAACAGTTGGAAGAAAAGCTTGCACATAAGTTAATAGTAAGGGCAATGCCAAATTCTCCTGCGCAGGTTGGCATGGGTATGACCGCCTTCACTTCAGCACCCGGAATGACGATAGAGCAATTGAAAAAGGCTGAAAACCTTTTAGGCAGTACTGGCAGAACGGTTTTTTTTGAAAATGAAAGTTTGTTGGATGCCGTTACAGCTTTAAGTGGTAGCGGCCCTGCCTATTTTTTCTATATAGTAAAGCATATGATAGATGCCGGAATTAAAATGGGTATTGAGCCATCGGTATCGGCATTACTGGTTAAGCAAACCATGATAGGGTCATTTGAATTGGTTAACAATGCTACCCAAAACCTCGACGAATTGATAGCTGCAGTAAAGTCAAAAGGCGGAACTACCGAAGCTGCTCTGCAGCAGTTTCAGGAAGGTCATTTAGGAGAAACCTTGGTAAAGGGCATATTAGCAGCTGAGAATAGGGCAAAGGAGCTTTCGCGAAGTTGAAAATGATAGCCCGTTTGAGTTTAACGTGAGTTTTCTTCATAAAAAAGCCCTGCATTTGCAGGGCTTTTTTTATGAAGAAAACATTGACTATTGTTTTACAAACTTAATAACCTGTGTATTCTTTTCAGTTGTTACTTTAATAAAGTATAATCCTTGATCAAGGCTGCTTATATCGATAGGTAATACTTTGCCATTACTGATAGTAGCGCTCGTATTCATAACCTCTTTACCATATGCATCATAAATTCTTATGATAGCCGCTTTTGCAGCGCCTTGCATTTCAAACGACATATTAATTGTACGTTCGGCAGGGTTAGGGTAAAGTGATGTTTTGTCATTATCAGTAAGTGCCGCAACACCATTAGGTCCAACTTTTACGGTAAAGGTTGCTGTGTCATGACATCCGTTAGGATCGGTACCTGTTACCTGGTAAGTTGTAAGCGTAGTAGGCGCTACAATTACCGAACTGGTAGTGCTTCCGGTTGACCAGTTATAATTTGTACCATTGTGCGCTGTTAATGTATCATTTACACCAGGCATTGGTATACTGTCTACACCGGTAATGGTAATAGACTGGTTATTTTTAGTTATTGCCTGGCTTACTGAATCAACACAACCATTGACATCGGTAACTTTTACTGTATATGTGCCAGCCGTATCTACAAGTAAGGTACTGGTAGTTACACCTGTATTCCAGATATACGTAAATGCACCATGACCACTTGCAGTGGCTGTTAAGGTATCATTAGCAGAACAAATTACTGAACCACCAACCTTGTCGTCACTTACAGTTACACTTGGTAGAGTATTTACAGTTACAACAACATTTGCAGAATCAGCACATGTGCCGCTGGTTCCCACCACTGTATATGTTGTAGTAACGGAAGGGTTTGCAGAAGGACTTGGGCAGCTTGTACAACTTAAACCACCAGGTGCTTTCCATGTAAAGCTAGAGGCGCCATTACCATTCAGTGTAACACTGTTACCAAGACAAATTGCAGGAGCAGAAGGCGTTACTGTAACCGTTAATGTAGTAGCAACTGTTACTGTAGCTGTTTGATTTGCCGAGCATGAACCTGTCGTTCCGACAATAGTATAGGTTTGAGTTGATGTAGGATTAGCATTAACTGATGATCCTGTAGTTAGGTTTAATCCTGTAGCCGGTGACCATGTGTAACTAGTTGCTCCTCCAGCATTCATGTTAACACTTCCACCGGTACATAATCCTGGTGCATCAGGTGTTACCGTTACCGTTGGTGTGGCATTTACAGTTACAGCCTGGCTGGCAGTATTAGAGCATCCATTTCCATCAATAACTGTTACTGAGTAAGTGGCAGCAGTAGTTTCAATATCATTTGCTGTTGAACTTCCATCGCTCCATGTAAAAATGTATCCTGAGCCTGATCCGCCACTTGCACTGGCAGTCAGTGTGTCATTATTACCAGAACATATGGTGAATCCGCCAATTACATTTCCACTAATACTTACTGATGGTAAAGCATTTACATTAATTGTACCGCTGGCTGATGCTGTACCACAAGGGCTACCGCTGGTAGTTACGGTATATGTGTAATTACCACTTACCGTAGGTGTACCTGTAATAGTATAAACATTGGTACTGCTGTTATATGAACCACTTACACCGGTTGGTAGTGCTCCGGTTAATACGGCATTTGTTGAACCTAAATCAACTGAATATGTAATGTCAGTAATTGCAGTGTTATTACATACTGTTTGCCCATCGGTTCCACTAGCTGATGAAAGTGAAATGGAAGCAATTGGATTTACTGTAATTGTACCATTAACGGTAGCAGCCGGTGAACATGAACCACCTGTACTTGTAATGGTATAGGTATAAACTCCTGTTACTGTAGGTGTACCTGTAATGGTAAATGTACTACTGCTGAAAGATCCGGTAACCCCTGCTGGCAATGAACCAGTTAAAGTAGCACCGGTAGCAGTACCACTTACCGAATAAATAATATTGGTAATGTTACTATTGTTACATACAGTTTGACCATCAGTACCAATTGCTGAAGTGAGTGTAAGAGTAGGTAATGAATCAACCGTAATAGTACCACTTAAACTAACCTGCGGTGAACATGAACCGCCGGTTGTTGTAACAGTATATGAGTAAACACCACTTATTGTAGGTGTACCTGTAATAGTAAATGTACTGCCACTGTATGAGCCTGTTACTCCGGCAGGCAGTGATCCTGTTAATGTAGCACCGGTAGGTGTACCAGATACCAGATATTTAATATCTGTAATTGCATTTGTATTACATACTGTTTGCCCGTCGGTACCTGAAGCAGAAGAAAGTGCAATTGCAGGTTGTGTGCTGATTGTTAAAGTACCACTTGCCACAGCTTGAGGCGAGCATGAACCGCCTGTAGTAGTTATTGTATAGGTATACACGCCATCTACTGTAGGTGTACCTGTAATGGTAAATGTATCACCAAGGAACGACCCATTTACACCTGTAGGTAATGTTCCTGTTAATGTAGCGCCGGTGGCAGTACCGCTCACTACATAAGTAATGTTGGTAATAGCACTGTTATTACAAACAATTTGGCCATCAGTACCTACACCAGAAGTAAGAGTAAGAGTAGGTAATGAATCAACCGTAATGGTTCCATTTAAGCTAACCTGCGGTGAACATGAACCACCTGTAGTTGTAACAGTATATGAGTAAACACCACTAATAGTAGGCGTACCTGAAATAATAAACGTGTCACTATTGAATGAACCATTAACTCCGGGAGGTAATGATCCGGTCAATGTAGCGCCGGTAGGCGTACCTGATACTAAATATTTAATATCTGCAATTGCATTTGTATTACATACAGTTTGCTCGTCGGTACCAACAGCAGAAGAAAGTGAAATGGTAGGTAATGAATCAACTGTAATAGTACCACTTAAACTAACCTGTGGTGAACAAGAACCACCGGTAGTAGTGACAGTATAAGAATAAATACCACTAATAGTAGGCGTACCCGAAATAGTAAATTTATCACTGCCGAATGAGCCATTAACTCCGGCAGGTAATGAACCTGTTAAAGTAGCACCCGTAGCAGTACCCGATACTAAATAATTAATATCAGTAATTGAACTGTTGTTACAAACTTCTTGTCCATCCGTACCATTAGCAGAAGAAAGCGAAATGGTAGGTAATGAATCAACCGTAATAGTGCCATTTAAACTAACCTGAGGTGAACATGAACCACCTGTAGTAGTTACAGTATATGAATAAATACCACTTATAGTTGGTATACCTGAAATTGTAAACGTACCGCTGCTGAATGAACCATTAACTCCCGGAGGCAATGATCCGGTTAATGTAGCTCCGGTAGGTGTACCAGATACCAGATATTTAATATCTGTAATTGCATTTGTATTACATACAGTTTGACCATCAGTGCCATTAGCAGAAAAAAGCGAAATAGCAGGTAATGAATCAACTGTAATAGTACCGCTTGCACTAACCTGTGGTGAACAAGAACCACCGGTAGTAGTAACAGTATATGAGTATACACCACTTACAGTAGGGGTACCTGTAATAGCAAATGTACCGCTGCCGAACAATCCATTAACTCCCGGAGGTAATGAGCCTGTTAAGGTAGCACCTGTAGCAGTACCGGATACTACATAAGTAATATTACTAATAGAACTTTTGTTACAAACTGTTTGTCCATCTGTACCAGTGGCAGAGCTAAGTGCAATTGCAGGTTGTGCCAGAATGGTCAATGTTCCGGTGGCAGTAGCTTGTGGTGTACAAGGACCTACTGTTGTTACGGTATAAGTATAATTACCACTCGCAGTAGGTGTACCTGATATAGTACATGTGTTACCAAGGAATGATCCTGCAACTCCGGGAGGAAGACCGGTTACTGTAGTTCCTGTGGTACCAGGGTCTACTGTATATGTAATGTTGGTTACAGGGCTGTTATTACAAACTGTTTGGGCGTTGGTACCTGCAGCCGAAGTGAAACCTATAGCAGGTGTATTAATTGCCACTGTTACGGTGTTGGTAGCAGTAAAGCCGTTCCCATCGGTTACTGTTACACTGTAAGAGCCTGGAGTAGCAATAGTAATAGAGCTAGTGGTTGCTGTTGTGCTCCATGAATATTTAAATGTTGGATCACCTACTGCGTTTGCAGTTATTATAGGTGAGCTTGAACAAACTGTTGTTGGAGTAATTGAAACAGTAGGACTAGCTGCGGTTATACCTGTAATATCTCCAAATGAAGTAATAGTTCCACTTACATAATGAGAGGCAGTATTCACAGCATTATACTTATTCCAGGGAGTAGAGCCTGTCCATAAACCACTTGTTATAGCACTTTCGGTGCCTGCAACATCGCCAACAAGGTAAGTTCCCTGAAAGTTACAGCTAAGAGTTGTTAAACTACTGGTAACTGTCCAATAGCGATTCAGGTAACTTGTGGCACTATTGTTATTCGGTTCCTTACTATTTGTTGTTGTTACGTTAATTGTTGCCGGTAAAACAGTACCTGCGGTAAGGTTCAGACTTAATGGGCTATAATCTGTAGCCGCTGTAACATCACCAACCGGGAAATTAAAAGTTCCCGTTGTGTTATACACTTTGCTTAATGTTCCTGCACCGTTAGTTATAACATAATTACTGGCACCTGCACCTGTAACGCTTGCTGCGCTTCCAAGGTTAAGGTTAAAGGCTCCCAATGTAATATGGCCGCTGGTAAGTGCAAGTACATTATTAACAGTTTCTGATGTGCTTTCTGTTAACCCTTTTGAGTTATTTAAAGTTAAATTGTTAAAAGTAGTACTGGTTGTACCACCAATGGTTTGCGCTACTGCGCCATTAAAGGTAATGGTTGAAGTGCTGGCTGTAAATACACCGTTATTTGTGAAGTTACCGGCTATCTTTAAACCACCTGCACCTGTGAACAATATTGTACCATCTGAAGCAATTACAGTATTACCACCAACAGTTACAGTGTTAGTTGAGATCTGCAGTTTAACTCCTGTTGATGTTCCGCTACCAACAGTTAATTTACCTGCAATAGTGAAACTTGTTGTTGAAGATAAAACATTAGTTGGATTACTGCTTCCGGCATAAATGTTTACATTACCATAAGTTAATGAAGTAGGTATTGTTTGCACGCCATCGCATTGGAAATTTATTGTACTTGTTGCAGACAGTGTATTTGTTTTAAATACAGGTAACGGTACAATTGTTGCACTGCTTGTTAGCCCAAGCAACAAATTGGAACCTGCAGACATTTGGAATGTTCCTGCAGCCGCACCCGGGCCGGTTATTGCATTTGTTTGACATGCCAATGTTCCGCTCACCACGCTTAGGGCATTATTTACCTTAATTGCCTGATTCAATAATACCGTATTATTTGTTGTACCCACATTATCTGCACTGAAAGTATAAAAAGTCATGGGTTTAACAGAATTGAATGTTTGGTTATGGTTAAGCGCTGCTGTTGAGGCAAAACTTACTGTAGAAGTACCGCATGAAAAACCGGCGCTAACTGCATTATTATTACTTGTTAAGTTTCCTTCTATACTTAAAACACCTGCCCCGCTATAAGAAAGAAGTCCGTCAGAACCGATTGTAACATTACCAACTACCGTTATTGCGTTGGAACTGATACTTAAAGTAATTCCTGTTGAAGAACCATTACCTATTAAGAAATTACCTGCTATAGTAAAGGCATGGGTATTAGCTATAGTATAAGTTGGGTTGTGGGTACCCGCGAACAAGTCAAGGTTAGCGTAACTATAAGTAGAAATAACCTCTGGCCCATCTGACTGATAAACAACAGTACTTGATGCATTAAAGTTACTATTTAAAAAAGCCGGAAAAGGAACACTGGTTGTACTTGTGGTCAAGCCCAGCAAGAAGTAAGTATTTGCTCCCATAGCAATTGTCCCGGTCGATATTGGCCCCGTAATTGTATATGTTGTACAAGCAAAAACACCATTCATAATATCTAAGTTGTTATCAATAGTAATTGCTTGCCCAAGTTTAACAGTATCATTGGTTGTACCTAAATTGCTGCTATACAGACTATAGAAAGAAGTTGATGAGCTTCCACTAATAAGCTGATTTTGATTTTGCAATGCAGTAGCATCAAAAGTAACAATAGAGGTACCTGCTGAGAATGCACCATTATTAATAAAATTTCCTGCAATATTTAAATTTCCTGCACCTATAAAAGTTAAGCCCCCCGTAATGGTTAAATTTCCTGTAGAAGTAAATGTTCCGTTATTCATGGTAATTGAACCGCCGGAAATAGTAGTGTTCCCGCTTACACTCAGGTTACCTGTACTTGAAAATAACATAGTACCCGTACCCGAATTTGTTAGGTTACCATTTGCAGTTGTGGTTAGTTTGCCTGTTGAAAACGATATGTATCCTGTATTGGTTACTGAGCCTGCAATTGAAACTGATGAGGTTAATCCGGTTAAAGAATCATTATTAGTTAATCCCGCAGCATTCAAAGTGCCGGCACCAGAAAATGTTATGTCTCCATTGTTCAGTACAGATCCAGAAGCTGAACTAAGGGTCAAGGCGCCGGTACTTGCGAGCAACGAACCTCCATTATTAACAGTAACAGCTGTGCCGCTTCCAGCTACAGTTAAGGTTTTTGCGCCAATATTTAAAGAGCCGCTGTTAACTGTAACTGCATTTGATGCTGTTTCATTCACTAATGTTGAAGTAACAGAGTTACCGGTACCAGGATTGCAGTTAATATTATAAAATGTGGTTGATGAAGTACCTTTTATAGTAGCTGAATATGATCCACCTCCGAAATTTACAATTCCGTTTTCCGCATTGAACGCGGTAGTACTTAAATTATTGGTAAAATTGCCATCTATAGTAACCAGATAGTTTGAAGCGGAAACATCTAAAATACCTTTAGTTAATGTTAAGTTTCCTCCATTAGCAATTGTTATTGCACTTCCTAAAATAACACTGTTATTTGTGGCGCCTAGGTTATCTATTGAAAGGTTATAGAAAGGACTTGTTGAAGTTAGCATTTGATTTTGATTTTGTGCGGCAGTACCTGAAAATAAAACAGTAGAGGTGCCGCAAACAAAACCGGCGGAATTGTTATTTGTAAAATTTCCCTGCACACTTAAAATTCCTGCTCCTGTATACGATAAAATACCGTCAGTGTTTATTATAGTATTACCATCTACCGTTATAGCGTTGGTTGAAACTTGCAAGGTAACCCCAGTTGAAGCTCCATTGCCAATAGTTAAATTACCTGTAATAATGAAGTTAGTGGTTGAAGACAATACATTAGTTGGATTGCTGGTTCCTGCACAAATAGTTAAGCTACCATATGTTATTGAGGTTGGAATAGTTTGTGCTCCGTCGCTCTGAAAATCAATTGTACTTGTAGCTGCAAGTGTGTATACTTTAAATACAGGCAATGGAATTATTGTTGTACTATTTGTAAGCCCAAGCAATAAACTGGTACCGGCAGACATTTGACATGTTCCAGTAGCCGAACCTGTTATGGTATTAGTTTTAGTACCTAATACACCAGCTGTTATGGTTAGGTTAGTTGTTGAAATAGAAGAGTTTAACAGAACTGAGTCATTAGTGGCTCCGAGGTTATCGATGGTAAGGGTATGAAATACGGTAGAACTGGTTCCGCCAATATTTTGGGTATGATTCAATAAGGCTGTAGCATCGAAGTTTACATTTCCTGTGCCTGCTGTAAGTGTACCGTTATTCGTAAAATCACCTGCAACGTTTAATGTACCCGTAGTAAAAGTAATTGTTCCGCTGTTGGTTACAAAGGTTGCTACAGTAAGAGTTTGGGCGCCAAACGTTAAAGTTCCTCCAGTATTTATAGTAACTGAGTTGGCACTTGTTGTTGCATTTAAGGTTACGGTTATACCTGAAGGAATAATAAAATCATCTCCGGCTACAGGAGTTATACCCCCCCAGGTGGCAGCAGTTGCCCAATTACCATTTGTAGTTGCAGTAAGCGTTACTGCAAAACTATTAATTGAAAATAACAGACATAAACCGATAATAATCTTCTTCATGACATTAGTAATTGAATTTGTTTGTACTCCTGAGGTTGTTGTGTAATTTGAATCCATTATTTATTTACGTATTTGGTTATTGTTAAAGTATTCTGGATATAGTGAAGTGGTTAGTTAAATTCTAAATCAATAAATTGGTTTTCTTTAATAGGCTAATACTTACATACCAAGCAAAAGTAACATCTTTTTTGTAATATACACCCTCTTTCAGTTATAAATAGTGGATTTCTGATATAAATCACTTTTTCAGTAAAATGGTTTTAAATAACGCAATCCTTACCAATCGATAAAGTTGATAGACAAAGCATGCAATTTAATCGATGACCCTATAATAACCTTGTATTGCTTTGGGAAGAAGTGTATAAAGTAAACCCTGTAATAAGTATGTGCTTGGCTGAATTTTTTCCTGGTATAATAGCTTTTTCTTGATTAATGTATAAGTAAGAAATAATTGTTTTAGTTTTTAAGCCCTTTTTATATATTTGCTTTTAAGTACTCAGCGAAAACTACTAATTAATTACTTGCATGAAAAAGACTTACCTATTTGTAGCTACTTTATTCTCTTTTCTCTTATCTATTAATCTTGCTAATGCCCAGTTAGGACAACTATGGGGTGTAACAAGTACAGGCGGCGCTAATAATGGCGGTGTGCTTTATTTTTTTGACCCAGGTAACGGAAAGGATTCAATAGTATGCAATTTCCCCTCAAATTCAGACCCTGAAGGAACCCCGATGCAGGCCAAGGATGGCAATATATATGGCACTTCCAGAGTAGGTGGTTCAGGCGGTTATGGCTACATTTATCAATACAACCCTGTTACCGCAACTTTCACGGTAAAGGCTAGTTTCGGAGGTGGGGCAAGTGGTTCAAACCCTTATTGCACATTAATACAATCATCTTTCGACGGAAATCTTTACGGCACTACTGAGAGCGGTGGTGCAGGTAATTATGGAACTATTTTTCAATATAATATTTCAACAAATACTTTATCAGTTGTATATGCTTTTAATGGTGGTACACTTGGCAGTACACCATACAGTGGAGTAGTAGAGGGTACCTCAGGAACTCTATATGGAACAACATACGGTGGCGGAGCAAATAGTAAGGGAACCCTATATAAATATGCACTATCGCCTGGTACTTATACTAACTTATACAGTTTTGCAGCAGCTTCAGGTAGTCTTCCTTATGGTACTCCTTATTTTGCTTCAGATGGTAATTTATATGGAATGACTAGCATGGGTGGTGGTCCTAATGGTGGGGTTGTTTATAAATGGACTATTGCTGGTTCTACGTATGCTCAAATTGCTAATCTCCCTAGTACATCTAATCCTGAAGGCTGTTTTGTAGGTTCGGGCAGTACATTATATGGTTTGACTGGAGGTGGCGGTAGTACTGGTAATGGTACTATAATGTCCTGTACTACTGGTGGAACAGTTACGACACTCTATAATTTTGGAAGCCCACCTGATGGAGGTATTCCGAGAGGGAATCTTTGTTTTGCTTCTGACGGAAATCTTTATGGAGTTACATCACTTGGCGGTTCTTCCAATAAGGGTATTATGTTTAAGACTTCTGTAACCGGTAGCGGATATACAGACCTATTTAGTTTTACAGGCCCAAACGGTTATGACCCAAATTACAATTCTTCTGTGATTGAATTAATGAGTGTGGGTATTAAAGAAAGTGAACCCGGATGTTCAACTCAGGCACTTACTGCAATGCCAAGAGGTTACGCAGGTACCCTTACGTATAGCTGGTCAACCGGTGCAACCACATCTTCCATTACAGCCACTGCTGCAGGAACTTATACTGTTACAGCTACAGATGGCAGAGGAATAACTGTTTCAAACACTTTTTCTCTACCGGTTAATTATTCAGCTTTATCAGCTTCAGCTACCGGTGGTAATGTTAGTTGTAATGGTGGTAGTGATGGTTATGCCTCTACAGATGTTAGTGGTGGAGTCCCTCCCTTTTCATATCAGTGGAGTAGTGGCGCTACAACAACATCAATAGGTAGTATAACGGCAGGTAATTATACCTATACGGTTACCGATGTGAATGGTTGTACCGCTACCGCAACGTATACTGTTGGGCAACCTGCAGCACTTACTGTAACAACTTCTGGCGGTAGCCCGATTTGTATTGGTAATAGCACTACCATTACAGCAATTCCTTCCGGTGGCACTGCTCCTTATGGATATACATGGGCGCCTAATACGGGCCTTGCTGTTCCAACCGGAGCAACTGTTACAGCAAACCCAAGTTCAACTCAAACATATACGGTAACTGTAACAGATGGGAATAATTGTACTGCTTATACTCCTATAGTTTTAACAGTAAACCCGCTCCCTAATGTTACTGCAAATTTCACTTCGTCACCGATATGTCTTGGCAATAATACAATGTTAACCGCCAGCGGAGCTAACAGTTATGTATGGTCCCCTGCTGCAACATTAAGTGCCTCGGTAGGCACAAGCGTTACAGCTACACCAACCATGTCAACTACTTATTCTGTAATAGGAACTGACGGCAACGGATGCCAAAGCACCGGTACAACTCCCGTAGTAGTAAATACACTGCCAGCTGTAACTGTTGCTCCTACTACTCAAGCTGTTTGTGCAGGGAATGCTGCACCTATGACTGCGAGTGGGGCAAATACATATACATGGAGCCCTGCAACAGGCTTAAACTTTACTACAGGTTCCAACGTTAGCGCTACACCGGCTACTTCTAAAACATATACTGTAACAGGAACAAATTCGACAACAGGTTGTCAGAATACTGCAACATCTATAGTTACTGTAAATGCTTTACCAACTGTTACGGCATCTCCTAGCGTCTCACCAATATGCCATGGTAGCAGTTCTACATTAACAGCTAGCGGAGCGACAAGTTATACCTGGGCGCCAGCAACAACTCTGAATAAGTCAACAGGATCAAGTGTTGTAGCTACACCAACTATATCAACTACATATACAGTTACAGGTACAAATGCAAGTGGTTGTACAAATACCGGAACCGTAGTTGTGGTTGTAAATGCTTTGCCAACTGTGACTGCATCGGCCGGTACTTCACCAATATGTAATGGTAGTGGTTCACTATTAACGGCTAGCGGCGCTACAACTTATACGTGGACACCTTCTGCTTCATTAAGCTCATCAGTTGGAACAAGTGTAACAGCCACACCAACTATTTCTACCACATATACGGTTACAGGTACAAATGCCGCCGGTTGCACGAATACAGGAACAGTTGCTGTTGTTGTAAATGCTTTACCAACAGTTACTGCTTCAAGTAATTCACCTATCTGCTCGGGCAATACTGCTACTTTAAGTGCCAGCGGAGCCACAACATATACCTGGACTCCTTCGGCCGGATTAAATTCATCTACCGGGTCAGGCGTAAGTGGAACACCAACTGGTTCTACTACATATACTGTTACAGGAACTAATGCTGCAGGATGCACAAATTCAACCACAGTGTCATTTGTTGTGAATTCATTACCAACTGTTACTGCATCTGCAAGCGCATCACCAATATGTAATGGCAGTGGTTCAAATTTAACCGCCGGTGGCGCAACTTCATATACCTGGGCGCCAGCAACAACCCTTAGTAAGTCTACAGGATCAAGTGTTGTGGCTACGCCGACTATTTCAACCACATATACAGTCACGGGAACAAATGCTTCCGGTTGTGTAAATACTGCTACTGTAGCTGTTGTAGTTAATCAACAACCTACAGTTACGGTCAATGAAAGCCCTACTGCTATATGTTTAGGTAATAGCTCAACTTTAACAGCAACCGCATCAGGTGGTACTGGCCCATATACATATTCATGGGCACCTGCAACCGATATTAGTGTTACTACCGGTAATGTAGTATCAGCCTCCCCGGGAACAACATATACTTACACGGTTACCATAATGGATGCTAATGGTTGTAGCAATACTGCCAGTGCACCTATAATTGTAAATTATGCTCCAGGGTTAAGTTTTACACCAACAAGTGCCACAATTTGTTTGGGTGGTAATACGGGTATTACAGTTTCGGGTGCAAACTCATACGTATGGAGCCCTGGTTCAAGTTTAAATTGTTCCAATTGCGCAACAGTTAATGCCACACCAACAGTTAATACTGTTTACAAAGTTACGGGTACGAGTGCGGCAGGTTGCGCAAGTATTGATAGTGTTTCCGTATTTGTTAACCCTTTACCTACCATTACAGCATCTGCAAGTTCACCAATTATCTGCATTGGCAGCAATAGTACTCTAACGGCCAATGGTGCAACCAGTTATACCTGGGCACCTATGATGGGATTATCAATAACAACCGGAGCAAGTGTTCTGGCTACTCCTACAACCAGTGTTACATATACTGTAACAGGAACAAATGGTGGTGGTTGCCAAAGCACCCAAACAGTATCAGTTACTATAAATCCATTGCCAACGGTTAGTGCGAGTGCTACGACTAATCCAATATGTAAGGGTTCTCCTACAGCAGTTACTGCATCGGGAGCAAGCACATATACCTGGAGCCCATCGACTGGCTTAAGCACTACAATGGGTTCAAGTGTTAATGCAAACCCTGCTTCTGCAATAACATACACAGTAACAGGAACAGATGGTAATGGTTGCGTATCAAGCGGAACATTAGCTATGTCTGTTAATTCGCTTCCTACAATTTCTGCAAATGCTTCACCTACTGCTATTTGTTCAGGCAGCACTTCATCTCTTTCAGGTGGTGGTGCAGTTAGTTATGTGTGGAGTCCGGCAGCAACTTTAAATATTTCTACCGGTACTGTAGTCACAGCTTCTCCGACAACTACCACAGCATATACCGTAACAGGAACCGATGGTAATGGATGTTCCAATACTGCAAATGTTGTTGTAGATGTAGACAATCCAATAATAAACCTTACCAAAGCCAATGTGTCATGCCATGGCGCTTGTAACGGAACACTTTTGCCAAATGTAAGTGGCGGTACACCTCCTTATAGTTATTCATGGAGTAATTCGCAAACAACAGCATTGGCAAGTAATCTTTGCCCTGCAACATATACCCTGACATTAACAGATAATCTGGGTTGCAGTGGTTCAAAATCAGCAACCATTACACAGCCGGGAGCTATTTCAGTTAATGGCAGCTCGACAGCGACAAGTTGCGGTTTAGCGAATGGTATAGCAATCGCTTCAGCCAGTGGCGGTTCAGCACCGTATAACTATTCATGGAATACCAGCCCTGTGCAGACAGGCAATACCATTTCAAACCTGGCTTCAGGAAGCTATAGTGTTACAGTAACGGATGGTAACGGATGTACGGCAGGCACTAATGTAACAGTAGGCGCTTCGAGTGGCCCTGCTATTTCAGTATCCAACCTAAACCAAAGCGGTTGTGGAAAGAATGACGGTAATGCTACTATTAGCGTTACGGGTGGAACAAGTCCTTATCTATACTCATGGAATAATGGTGGTACAACAGCTGCCGATACTGGTCTCGCTGCTGGTACATACATTGCCACGGTAACAGATAATAATGGCTGTTCTACATTTAAGGCAATAACTATCAGCGATGCGAGTGCACCTGCGGTTAATATAACTTCTGTAACTGAAGTGAACTGTAATGGAGCATCGAGCGGTGCTATAAATACCAGTACAACAGGAGGTACCCCACCTTACCAGTATTCATGGTCAAATAACGCCACTACTCAGAATATTAACAGTCTTACCGCGGGCCCTTACCAGATTAGTGTAGCTGATGCTAACGGATGTACTACAGTTCAGACTATTAATATTACCCAGCCTAATCAATTGATTGTATCGACAGCTGCTACGCCGGCAAGTTGCGGAAGTTCTGACGGAAGTGTTTCGGTAACTGTTTCAGGTGGAACTACCCCTTACACGTATTCATGGAATAGCGGAGTTACTACTTCTTCCCTTGCAAATTCAGGTGCCGGGACGTATACAGTAACAGTAACCGATAAAAATGGTTGTTTTACTTTAGCACAGGCTTCCATCAGTAATACTTCGGGACCACTGGTAACGATCGATTCTGTGATTAACGTAAGTTGCTCAACAGGTTCCACAGGTGAAATAACAGAAGCATCAAATGGTGGTACTCCACCATATACTTATGCATGGAGCAATGGAACTACAACAGCCAATGATTATGGTCTTGCTGCCGGTAATTATGCTCTGACGGTAACCGATGCTTCAGGATGTGTGGGAACTGCAAACGCAACCATAAAAGCATTGCCACTTGACACTGTACCTATTTGTATGGTAACCGTTGATCCGGCAACTAATTTTAATAACCTGATATGGAATATTAACCTGGCTTCACCTAAAGCTGCATCTGTCAACATATATAAAGAAACCACAACACCTGGCGTATTTGGAAAAATAGGTAGTGCTCCGGTTGGCAAAGGACTGTATATAGACACACTTTCTGATGCAAGGAAAAGAAGCTGGCGATATGAATTGTCTCAGGTAGATTCATGCGGTAATGAATCGCCGTTGAGTAAGCCATTTAAAACTATGCACCTTACAATTAACTTAGGAGCGAGCAATTCAATAAACCTTATTTGGGATAACTTCCAGGGTGTGGCATTTAACTATTATATAGTTTATAGAGACAGTATTGCAGGTGTAGCGAAGGATAGTATAGACTATGTAACCAATAATGGTAATTTTACTTATACTGATTATCCTCCAACAAATACAAACTGGTATTACCATATGGGAATAAGCGGAGGGGCAGATTGTTCAAGCCCTGTAATAAAACCACATTCAATAGAAGCAATAAATTATAATGCGTCTAAGTCGAATACAGGTAGTATAATATTTGTCGGACCAACGGCAGTCAGTACTATTGCTATGGTTAATAATGTTGAAATATTCCCTAACCCGAATACCGGTGTATTTAATTTAAGTATTGAATTAGCCAATATGAAGCAAAATGTTGGTGTTAAGATCATAAATACTATGGGTCAGGTAATATCTAGCAGCACTTATAATGAAGTATCCGGTTCTTTTGAAAAGAAAATTGACCTTTCAGGTTATAGCAAAGGAATATATTTTGTTCAGGTTACAACTTCAAAGGGCACATCATATCATAAGGTTGCAGTTCAGTAATTGTTGTTAAGAATATTAAAATAAAAAGGATGTCGAAAGGCATCCTTTTATTTTAAAGCATATTTCTCCACCATTTACTGGCTGGTTCTTTCTCACCGAGTATTATTGGTTCACCAATTAATGGAGTTGTAATTTTTACCTGTAACTCATCTGCCTTTTTCACAACCCTTTCAATTGGTTCATTCCAGGGGTGTAGTGCAAGTGAAAATTTGCCCCAATGCACAGGCAGTAACAATTTTGCTTGCAAGTCAATACTCGCCTGCACAGTCTCTTCAGGCATCATATGAATTTTCGCCCAAGCCTCATTATATTGCCCCGATTCAAGAATTGCCAGGTCAAATGGTCCATATTGCTGGCCTATTTCTTTAAAATGCGTGTCATAACCGCTATCAGCACCCAGGTATAGGGAATAATTATTTGTTTTCAATACGAATGAGGACCAAAGTGTTTTTGCACGTTCGAATCCCCGGCCAGAGAAATGCCTTGCAGGCGTGGCTGTGAACTTAAATCTCGGAATTATTTCAATGCTCTCATTCCAATCCAGTTCGGTAACTTTATTCACATCAAATCCCCAGTGTTCAAAGTGTGAGGCGACTCCGAGTGATGTGATTATATTTTTTGTGCTGTTTTGTATTTTCAACAGTGTTTCGTAATCGCAATGGTCATAGTGATCATGGGTGATCAACAGAATATCTATGGGTGGCATATCATCAACACCATACACATTACTTCCATCAAAATTTTTTGCCGAGTTAATTTTGAATGGAGATGCATAACCACTGAATACAGGATCTACTAGTATATGTTTACCGTCTATTTTTATAAGATATGATGAATGTCCAAACCAGGTTATTACAGGTTTGTTATCCGGCAGTTTTTTTAAATCAGTTTTAACGGAAGGTAATGGGGTAGAAGGTTTGGTGTTTTTAGGTTTGTTAAGGAATTTCCAAAAGGTTTTGAAGAAATCTCCTCTTTCGTTCATTACCTCTGTCTTACTAAGGTTTTGGAAAATATCATCACGGTAATTGGGTGAGTGCTGTACTTTTTTTAGCCTTTCGCCCCATGGGTTTTTGCCCATTGATTTTAATACCGCCATAGTTTTAATAGTATATGTTAGTAAGACGAGTTAGTAAATTAAATGCTTTAACTCTAATGAATAAAGCTAAACTAAAGCATGTAAAATAAAAAGCCCCGCGTAATGCGGGGCTTTTTATAGAATTTATACCAGGTTATTGTTTAATAAACCTGACAACCTCAGAACTGTTTTCAGTAATGATCTTTACAAAGTAAGTACCCATAGTAAGACCACTGATATCTATTGGCATTACTTTGCCATTACTAATAGTAGTGTTGGTCCTCATAACTTCCTTACCTGTTAAATCAATCAACTCGATAATTGCTGATTTACCTGAGCCTGCCATTTTGAATGACAGATTTATTGTAGTTACCGCAGGGTTAGGGTAGAGTGAAGTATTATCTGAATTTGTAAGAGAATTAACAGAAAGCGGCGGATTGATCGTAACAATAAATGTTGCAGTATCAACACAACCATTAAAGTCAACACCGGTAACACTGTATGTGGTTTGTACCATCGGAGCTATGATTGTTGTATCGCTTGTGCTACCTGTTGACCACATATAGTTAGTGCCACCATTTGCTGTTAAGGTATCACCATCACCGGGGTTAACCGCGCTTGTACCGGTAATGCCTAACGATGAAATGTTGTTGTTTACATTAGCGCTTGATGTATGTATACATCCGTTAGCATCAGTTACCGTAACAAGGTATACATTAGCATTACTTACAACCACTGTATCATTAGTTCCGCTTGTGCTCCAGTTATAAGAGAACGGACCGTTACCCACAACATTTGCAGTTAAAGTATCCATTCCGCCTTTACAAATTACAGTTCCGCTTATCACATTTCCTGTAATTGTTATTGCAGGAACTGCATTAACAGTTACTGTTTGAGCAGCCATATTTGAGCAGCCATTCATGTCTGTAACTGTAACAGTTACTGTATTTGTATTTACAGGCATTACCAAGGCAGTGTCATTTGTACTTCCGTCGGTCCAGCTATATGTAAACGGACCATTACCGGTTGCATTTGCCGTAAGGCTATCTATATTACCCGCGCAAATTGTGTTTCCACTTATATTTCCGGTAACACTTGCACTAGGTAAGGTATTAACAGTTACAACCACATTAGTTGAATCAGAACATGTTCCGCTTGATCCTACCACAGTGTAAGTAGTAGTGATTGTAGGATTGGCTGATGGGCTAGGGCAGCTTGTGCAACTTAAACCTGTAGAAGATCTCCAGGTAAAGGTAGAAGCTCCGTTAGCATTCAGTGTAACATTATTACCCACACAAATTGTAGGACTTGCAGGTAAAACAGATACGCTTAATGATGAAGCAACGCTTACAACAGCAGAATCTTTATCTGAACATGTACCTGTAGTTCCAACAATAGTATATGTTATAGTTGCAACCGGGTTAGCATTTACAGAAGAACCTGTAGTTACATCTAACGCGGTTGATGGTGACCACGTATATAAAGTTGCTCCTGAAGCATTCATATTAACACTTCCGCCGGTACATAAACCAGGTGAGTTTGGAGTTACAGTTACTGTTGGGGTTGTATTTACAGTTACCATCTGGCTTGCTGTATTCATACAACCATTTCCGTCAGTTACAGTTACTGTATATGTACCTGCCAGAGTTTCCAGGTCTGTATTTGTTGTGCTACCATCATTCCAGCTGAAAGAATAGTTCGAACCTGAACCACCTGTTGCGCCGGCAGTTAATGTATCAATATTTCCAGAACATACTATAAATGCACCACCGGCAATGTTACCGGTAATACTTGCGCTTGGTAATGAATTAACAGTTACTGACTGGTTTGCAGTGTTCATACAACCATTTCCGTCGGTTACCGTTACCGTGTAAGAGCCTGCAGATGTTTCAAGGTCAGCGGCAGTTGTGCTGCCATCGTTCCAGCTGTAAGCATAGTTCGAACCCGAACCACCTGTTGCATTAGCAAGCAGCGTATCAGTATTGCCTGAACATATTGCAAATCCACCAATAACATTGCCGCTTATTGTAACAGTAGGCAATGTATTAAGTTCAATAATCGATGCGCTTGAAGTAGCTGTACAACCGTTTGCATCGGTAACAGTTACAGTATAAGTGTCAGCATTAAGTATTGCGCCGGTAGGGTTTGAGGTAGAAACTACACTTGATACTGAATTTACCCATGAGAAGCTATATAATGGAGTACCACCGGTCGGCAATACACTCAGGTTACCATTGCTTCCACCTGTACATGTTACATTAGCTACTACAGAAGCACTTGCAGAAAGCACAGCTGGTTCAGTAACTGTTGTGGTTGCTGTAGCCGTACATCCGTTGGCATCGGTTGCAGTAATAGTATACCCTTGTGCAGTAAGTGAGCTTGCAGTAAGAGTTGCACCACCGCTAGGAGTCCATGCGTATGTAAATGCACCTGTACCACCTGTAGCTGCATTAGCTGTAACACTACCTGTACTGTTGCCATTACATAACTCATTTACCTGTGATGCAATTGTTATTGCAGGTGCTGTAGGTTCAGTGATAGTTGTGCTGGCTGTTGAAGTACAACCATTACCATCAGTTGCAGTAATGGTATACCCTTGTGCAGTAAGTGAACTTGCTACAAGGTTACTTCCACCACTAGGCGACCAAACGTATGTGAATGAACCAGTACCACCCGTAGCTGGGTTAGCTGTAATGCTACCTGTGTTTCCACCATTACAAACCTCATTTATCTGTGATGCAATAGTTACTGTTGAAGTAGAAGCAGGTTCTGTTATAGTTGCGTTCGCAGTAGCTGTACAACCGTTTGCATCGGTTGCAGTTATAGTATACCCTTGTGCAGTAAGTGAACTTGCAGTTAAGTTAGTTCCACCGCTAGGAGTCCAAGCATATGTAAATGAACCTGTACCACCTGTAGCAGCATTAGCTGTAATACTACCATTGCTTGAGCCATGACAAAGATCATTTACCTGTGATGCTATCGTAATAGCAGGTGAAGTAGCAGGTTGTGTCAAGGTTGCATTAGCAGTAGCTGTACAACCGTTAGCATCTGTAGCAGTTACAGTATACCCTTGTGCAGTAAGTGAACTTGCAGTGAGATTAGTTCCGCCGCTAGGTGTCCATGCATAGGTGAATGCGCCTGTACCGCCAGTAGCTGCATTTGCAGTTATACTACCGGTATTTGCTCCATTACATAATTCATTTACCTGTGAAGCAATTGTTATTGCAGGCAACGAAGCAGGTTGGGTTACAGTTGCATTAGCAGTTCCTGTACAACCATTGGCATCTGTTGCAGTAATAGTATACCCTTGTGCCGTAAGTGAACTTGCAGTTAAATTAGTTCCACCACTAGGTGTCCATGCGTATGTATATGCACCCGTGCCACCTGTAGCAGCATTAGCAGTAATGCTACCTGTGCTGTTACCGGTACATAACTCATTTACCTGAGATGCAATAGTAATTGATGGTGCAGTAGGTTGGGTTATTGTTGCACTTGCAGTAGCAGTACATCCATTACCATCAGTAGCAGTGATAGTATACCCTTGTGCAGTAAGTGCACTTGCTGTTAAGTTGGTGCCACCACTTGGCGACCAGGCATAAGTGAAAGAACCTGTACCACCGGTAGCAGCATTAGCCGTAATGCTACCCGTGCTAGCTCCATGGCAAAGTTCATTTACCTGTGAAGCAATAGTTACTGTTGAAGTAGAAGCCGGTTGAGTGATAGTTGCACTAGCCGTAGCTGTACAGCCGTTAGCATCCTTTGCAGTTATAGTATAAGCTTGTGCAGTAAGTGAACTTGCAGTTAAGTTAGTTCCACCGCTTGGAGTCCATGCATATGTAAATGCTCCGGTACCACCTGTAGCAGCATTAGCAGTAATACTACCCGTGCTTGAACCATGGCAAAGCTCATTTACCTGCGATGCAATAGTTACAGCAGGCGAAGAAGCCGGTTGTGTTATAGTTGCGTTAGCAGTAGCTGTACAACCATTCGCATCGGTTGCAGTAATGGTATAACCTTGTGCAGAAAGTGCGCTTGCCGTTAAGTTAGTACCACCACTAGGCGTCCATGCATATGTGAAAGCACCTGTACCACCGCTAGCAGCATTAGCAGTAATACTACCTGTGCTAGCTCCATGGCAAAGTTCATTTACGTGAGATGCAATGGTAACTGCAGGTGAAGAAGCAGGTTGTGTTATAGTAAAGTTAGCTGTTGCAGTACATCCATTAGCATCTGTAGCAGTAATAGTATACCCCTGCGCAGTAAGTGAACTTGCAGTTAAGTTAGTACCACCACTAGGCGTCCAATTATATGTGAAAGCACCTGTACCACCGGTAGCAGCATTAGCTGTAATGCTACCTGTACTAGCTCCATGGCAAAGTTCATTTACATGAGATGCAATGGTAATTGCAGGCGAAGAAGCCGGCTGAGTTAAAGTTGCATTAGCAGTAGTTGTACAACCATTTGCATCCTTTGCAGTAATGGTATATGTGTTTGCTGCAAGAGAACTTGCAGTAAGGTTAGTACCACCACTAGGAGTCCAATTATATGTGAAAGCACCTGTACCACCCGTAGCAGCATTAGCCGTAATACTACCTGTACTTGATCCATGGCAAAGTATATTTACCTGAGATGCAATAGTTACAGTAGGTGAAGAGGCAGGTTCTGTTAAGGTTGCATTAGCAGTAGCTGTACATCCGTTAGCATCGGTAGCAGTAATAGTATAAGTGTTTGCTACGAGTGCACTTGCAGTTAAGGTAGCTCCACCACTAGGAGTCCAAGCATATGTGAATGCACCTGTACCGCCTGTAGCAGCATTAGCAGTAATACTACCTGTGCTGGCACCATGGCAAAGTACGTTTACCTGCGATGCAATGGTAATTGAAGGTAAGCTTGCTGGCTGAGTTACAGTTGCACTTGCAGTAGCTGTACATCCGTTAGCATCAGTTGCAGTTATGGTATACCCTTGTGCAGAAAGTGAACTTGCAGTTAAGGTAGCTCCACCACTAGGTGACCATGCATACGTGAATGCACCTGTACCACCGGTAGCAGCGTTAGCTGTTATGCTACCTGTGCTGTTTCCATGGCAAAGTACATTCACCTGCGATGCAATAGTCACGGTAGGTGAAGAAGCAGGTTGAGTAATAGTTGCATTTGCGGTAGCAGTGCAACCATTTGCATCAGTTGCGGTTATAGTATATGTGTTTGCTGCAAGTGAACTTGCAGTAAGAGTAGCTCCACCACTTGGTGTCCATGCATATGTGAATGCCCCTGTACCACCGGTAGCTGCATTTGCAGTAATACTACCTGTGCTTGAGCCATGGCAAAGTACATTGGTTTGAGATGCTATTGTTACGGCAGGTGCAGTTGGCTGCGTAATTGTAACTGTCGATGTAGCAGTACAACCTATTGCATCTGTAGCAGTTACTGTATAATTACCTGCAGGTAATATAGCTCCTGTTGTTTGTGAAGTTGATACAACCGCAGGAACTGAATTAGACCATGAATAGGTATATGGAGCAGTTCCGCCATTTGTAACAGTAGTTGCATTACCGTTAGTACCTGCGTTACAACTTACTTCTGCACTTACAGAAGCTGTTGTTGAAAGAGCAGTAATTGCCTTGTTAGTTGTTGCTGTAAAGCCATTACCATCTGTTATGGTTACAGTATATGTTCCAGTTGATGAAGCACTTATTGCGGCGGTTGTTGCACCACCCGGAGCCCATGAATAAGTTACAACAGGATCATCGCCTGTAGTTGAAGCTGTAATTAAACAAGGTGAGTTACCTAAAATACTTACAGTTGGAGCCGCAAGGGTTATACCGGTAATATCTCCTGCGCTTGTAATAGGAGATGAGTTAGTTACCTGATGAGTACCTGTATTAACTGCGGCATATTTTGTCCAAGGTGTACTGCCAGACCATAATCCGGAAGCAATTGCTGATTCAGTACCAGCTACATCACCTGCAAGGTAGTTACCTGTTTCATTGAAACTAAATGCAGCACCCAGGCCAGTTTCGCTAACTGTCCAGTAGCGATTAAGGTAGTTTACAGAGCTGTTGTTATTAGGATCTTTAGCATTTACCGTAAGAACATTAACAGTACCTGGGAATGTGCTTGCTGAATTAATAGTTAAACTCAAAGGAGTATAATCTGTTGCTCCGGCATTATCACCTACAGGGAAACTGAATGTTGTTGCAGAATTAAATACCTTACTAAGTGTACCGGTACCATTTGTAACAATATAGTTACTGTTGTTTGCACCTGAAATAGTAGCTGCGCCGGCTAGCTTTAACACATTACTACCAAGGGTTATTCTGCCACTTGTTAAAGTAAGAGTATTATTAACGGTTTCCGGTGAGCTTAAGGTTAAGCCCGCAGCATTATTTAAGGTTAAATTGTAGAAGTTGGTATTAGTTGAACCGCTCATGGTTTGAGCAGCACTACCATTTAAGTTAACTAAACCGGTACCGCTTGTAAATGTACCACTGTTACTATAGTTTCCGGCAATATTAAGTGTACCTGTAGTAAATGTAGTGGTTGCACCGCTATTAATTGTTGCATTGCCGCCTACAGTTAGTGTGGTTGTATTTAATACTAAATTACCACTTACTACTGAAAGGTTATTGTTTACAGTTTCGTTATCGGTAGTCGAAGTAACGGTGTGTCCTGAAGCAGGATCAGCAGTAAGGTTATAGAAAGTAGTTGATGAAGTACCGTTAATTACTGAAGAGCTTGAAGCCCCACCCATATCAACTGTTCCCTGTTCTGCATTAAATCCTATAGTACCGATGTTGTTTGTAAAGGTACCATCGCAGGTTACTTGATAGTTCGATGCTGAAACATCTAAAATACCTGCAGTAAGCGTTAAAGCTGCTCCAGTAGCAATTGAAATTGGGTTACCCAGTGTAACTGTTGTATTGGTTGAACCTAAGTTATCAATAATAAGGTTATTGAAAGTTGTAATTGCAGCTGTACCACCAATTATCTGGTTCTGGTTTTGAGCATTTGTAGCAGCCATTTTTATGGTTGAAGCACCCGGAGTGAAAACTCCTTTATTTATAAAATTACCCTGAACAGTAATGACATTTGTATTTGCTCCCGTAAGAGATAAAGTTGATACACCAGTTGAAGTGCCATTTCCAATATTAAGGTTACCTACAATTGTAAAGTTATTTGTGTTAGATAATGTTTTAGAAGTAGAAGCTGCACCGGTATAAATATCAAGATTGCCATAGTTAACAATATTAAATGGAGTAAATGAAGATTCTACTTCAACAGTTTGAGCTGCATTTGCCTGGTAAATAACTGTACTCGATCCGCTTAAGTTAACAACCTTGAAATCAGGGAAAGGTACTGATGTAACAGAGTTTTGAAGCCCCAGGATCAATGTGGTATTTGTTCCCAATGTAAGCGTACCGCCTGAGTTACCTGTCATGGTATTGGTTTGGCAGTTAAATACTCCACCGCCATTGTTAATGACAAAGTTGCCTTTAACGGTTGCTGCCTTATTCAAAAACACAGTATCATTTGTAGCGCCACCAGTAGCTTCAGTTAAATTCCAGAAGGTAATAGGGGTTGAAGAATTAATATTCTGGTTATGATTTTGACCAGCTGTACCAACAAACTGAACGGTAGAAGTACCATATGTAAATGTTCCGTTATTATTTAGATCACTACGTTCATTAAGGATACCTGCGCCTGTAAATTTAATGGTACCATTATTGGTAGTGTTACCAAATATGGTAAAGGTATTACCACCATTTGATGATAGTGTGCCATTATTTGTAAGCGTACCTGTACTCACAGCCAAAGTACCACCTCCTGAATAAGCTATGGTACCATCGGTGCCAATTGTTGCATTGCCGTTAACGACATTGATAGTATTAGTTAACGGCACATATAAAGTTACACCAGAGGATGTTCCATTACCTACTATTAGATTTTGACTGACGTTAAAATTTGAAATACTTGAAGGGGTAGCTGAATCAGCTTTACCACCAATATTACCTGAATAAATATACAAATTACTGTAGTTTACTGTAGCAATGCTTTGGTTAGTATCTGCCTGGTAAATTACGGTGCTTGTATTGTTTAAAGTAGTGGTAAGAAAAGTAGGGAATGCCACAAAAGTATTTGAGGTAGGTAAACCAAGAATAAATGTTGATCCATTTGACATTGTAAAAGTACCTGAACCTCCACCGGGGCCTGTAATGGTATGTGTTTTACATGCAAGCACACCATTGGTTAAGGTAAGGTTATTACCTACGTTTATTGCACCTCCTAATAAAATAGTATCATTAACAGCAGGTGAGGTACCTAGGTTAGTAGTTGTAAGGTTATAGAAGGTTGTGGTTGAAGTTCCATTAATATTCTGGTTTCTGTCTTCAGCTAAGGTAGCATCCATGTTAACAGTTGACGAGCCTGCAGTAAATGTACCATTATTGGTAAAGTCACCCTGATCATTTAAGTTACCAGTAGAAGAGAAAGTTACAGTTGCACCGCTGCCAATTGTAAAACTTCCGGCAGAAGTATATGTACCTGTACCTAATGACATAGAACCCGCTGTAATTGAACTAGTACCACTAACTGTTATGTTACCGGTTGTGGTTGTAATTGCAGGAGTAGCAGTGCTTGAGCTTGTTAAATTGCCACTTACTGTAATTGTTCCGCCGGTACTGCAGGTAATAGTTCCTGCGCCATTGTTATTTAAGTTACCACTTGCTGTAGTTGTTGTAATATTGGCATTACCAGAATAGCTAATTGAACCACTGTTGGTTATAGAATTTGCAACATTAAATGCACCAGTAGAAAAGGACATGGTACCCGTGTTGCTTACTGCACCGCTTATAGTTAAAGTTCCGTTTGCAACAGTCATAGTACCACCGTTCGTCACAGTTCCTGTAACAGTCAGTGTTCTACCTGTGGTATTTAAGCTACCGCCGGCATTTACTAATAAGTTGTTGCTAATATTCTGGTTATTGGCTGTTGAAGTAACAACTCCGGTTGCGCTCACAGTCATATTATAGAAGGTGGTAGGATTACCGGTTATCACATTTGTTGGGCCATTAAATAGAACAGTTCCATGCTCAGCAGTAAACCCTGCTAAACCCTGATTGTTTACGAAACTGCTATCACAGGTTATTTGATAATTACCAACTGCATTAACATCTAAGTTACTACCACCATTTATTTGTAGTGAACCTTTAGTGGTTATTGAATTACCAAGAGTTACTTTATTATTTGTAGCTCCTGCATTAGCTGAGGTAAGGCTATAAAAAGTTAATGGAGTTACAGAGTTAATTGTTTGATTTTGGTTAAGTCCGGCGGTAGAGGTGAAGCCTATGGTAGAATAACCTGATACAAATCCTGTTCCCGCATTGTTATTAGTAAAATTACCTTCAATGTTCATAGCCCCTTTATCAACAAATGATAAGGTACCATCAGTGCCTGTTGTTACATTACCAATAACTGTAACAGCGAAGGCATTGTTAGCAATATTTAAAGTTACACCTGATGAAGTTCCGTTACCTATAACTAAATTACCATTAATAGTAATGGCGGCAGTCGGGGTGAATGTTGCAGTATAAGCAGTTCCACCAATTGTACCGGAATAAATGTACAGGTTTCCATAACTTGGCAGAAAGGCAATAGTTTGGTTACCATCTGACTGGTATATAACTGTGCTGCTAGCATTAATAGTGTAGTTTGTGAAAACAGGGCAATTGACAACAGTATTAGATGTAGGTGTACCTAATATAAGTGTAGTGTTTGCACCTAATGTTAACCTGTTTGCACTTCCAGTAATTTGGTTTGTGCCACAATTTACAACGCCGGTTGTAACAGTCATATTATTTCCTACTGTAATGGGCTGTGCCAATTTTATGGTATCATTAACACCCTGGTTATTTACAGTCAGTGCCCAGAAAGATACCGGAGCAGTTCCGCCAATAGTTTGGTTCTGGTTTTGAACAGCAGTTGCCTGGAAAGTAGTTGTACCACCTGTTGGTGCAGTATATGTACCGTTATTGGTCAGGTTTCCGTTTATATTGAAGTTACTTCCTCCTAATGTAAATGTACCGTTGTTCACTAAATTTCCGGTTATGTTTAAGGTACCACCTGTTAATGTCCAGGTTGAACCAACACCTACTGTTGCTGAACCACCAATTGTATAGGTAACATTACTTGCTAACGTACAATTTGTAATTGTTAGATTATTATTTACAATTTCAGCGCGGTTAGAAGTAACTGTATTGGTGTTAGCGTCATCTATAAGATTATAAAATGTTGTTGTTTGTCCGCCACCCATTGTTATAGGAGCGTTAATACCTGCACCCATATCAACCGTTCCTGTTTCACAATAAAACCCAAGTGCACCATTAACTGCGGTACTTGTTGAGTTATTGCTAAAGGTCTTTTCTATAGTTATTTGGTAATTTGAAGCCGATACGTCAAGAACACCAGCTGTAAGTGTTAAAGTGTTTGTAACTGTAATTGCATTTCCTAAAGTTACTGTATATGCAGCTACACCAGTGTTATTTACGGTAAGGTTATAAAATGTGGTTGGTGACGTTCCGCCCAACACCTGATTAGCAGTTCCGGCCATTTTTAATGTGCCGGTTCCCCAGGTGAATGTTCCGCCATTATTATAAAAGCCACCCGAATCGATCAAGGTACCTGTTGTGAATGAAACTGATCCTGCGTTAGTAAGCCCGGTTACAGATGAGCGTATTGTTAAAGTTTGTCCGGCACCATTTAAAATACCGCCAGTTTGCACGTAAACTGCATACACTGTTGTAGCACCTGCCAGGTTAACGGTAAACGTATTTGGAATAATTGCGCTGTCATTGGCACCCGGTGCAACGCCACCTAGCCAGGTAGCTCCTGCATTCCAGTTACCATTTGCTTTTGCTGTTATGGTACTAGCCATACTGTTCATTGCAAAAAGTAAAGAAAAACCTAGAACAATTCTCTTAAGTGTAATCATTTTATTCATGTTTATATATTATGTATTTATGGTATTAAAAAAACAAAAGCGTGGCTTCACTACTTTAGTAATGTAACCCGATTTATTAAGTTTATACAGTTCCCTCAAAGTCAATTCGAGTGCGAAGATATAATTTTTTTGAACGCTTCTTTGTTCTTAAATTGTGAAAATAAGATCAGAAATGCTATAAGTATATGATAATCAATTATTTATTTACTTATTTGAAATTTAATTTTGATAGATTTTGTTGCTGTAAACGGCAGAAAATCAGACATAACGTTACAGTCAAGAATTATATGCCTCACTCAAAATCTGTTTCTCAGAGGCAAGATTATTATTGGTGGACTTAACAGTAAACATTCAGTAAATTAATTAATGAAGTGTGACTACAGAACTACCGCGCTCGGAATAACCAATACAGGTATTTTTGAATGACGGACTACATATTCAGCAACGCTACCCATAAATAAGTGGTTAAGACCTCTCCGGCCGTGAGTACCCATAATTATCATATCTGCTTTGCTACTTCTGGCTGTTCTCCATATTGTTTCTGTAGGAACACCTTCCACAATCAATTTTTTTGTTTTGCTGTAGGGGTAATTTTTTTCCAGTTTATCCAATATAGCCTGAGCTTCTTCTTCATAAATAGTAAATACTTCTGAATCGATAGCGCCACCTGCAGCATTTGTTACCATAACTGAAAGGTCTATTACACATAACAGGGTTACTGAAGCCGATAATTGTTCAGCTAATTCAATTCCCCTTTTTGCAGCATTGGTGGAAAATTCGCTTCCATCGACAGCTATTAATATATTTGAGTATGCCATAATTGTTAAAATTAATTGTATGTTTATTAAGAGACTTTATTCCCTTCATTTTCAACTTCCGGTTTGCTCATTTCTTCACCAATCCTGTTTTGTTCATCAAGTGTCCAATCGACCGTGGTGGTTGTTTCTAACCAGGCATTGCCTGATTTGCGAAATACCTGTATTGAAAGACCAAAAGTGTCCCTTATTCCTTGCTCCAGGTCAATCACTTTCATTTTAGGTAGAATAGTCAATGTGCCATTGGAGTGAACAGTACGGCACTCACCAATTGTTTTACTTGAACTCCGCATGAATTTTTTAGAAGAAGGACCACCTGATTTATTCGGCTTGCTAAAGAATTCGATTTTCAAAAATGGAAACATCTCAGAGAATGATTCCTGAATGGCAAAAATTTTCCTGTTGTCGTTTATTGTAATTTTCATATTTGGTTTATTATTCGTGAATACTTAATAATGGAATTTTTGTATGGAATGCCATTTTTTTTGTGCTGCTTGTATGGAACATAGCCGAAATAAGGTTACGGCTGTGAGGTATCATTACAAGCATGCCAATATTGTTGGTTTCAATAAAATGATTTGTCTCTTCCAGCAAATTTTCTCCGGAAGGGTAGTGGAGTGAGTGCTCAATATCGCAAAGCGAATTTTCAAGGTTTACTTCTGCACTTGCTTTTTCATAGGTTACAAGTTCAGCACGTTTCAAAACGTTAAACACATGTAGTTTCGACCCTAATAAGTGAACAAAATACTTTACCGTATCTGTTACATGTTCAGGAACAATGGCACTATAGTCGCAAGCTAAAGCAATTTTTTCAGGCTTTTTAAATGTTAAACCGGCGGGTATTGCAAGTACCGGGCATTTAGCTTTTTTCATTAGGGCCGTTGTATTTGAACCGAATACACTGGTTGATTTACCATTGCCTAATATACCCATCACAATCAGGTCAGCTTTATATTCTTCAGCCATAAGTAATATCTCTTCTACCACAAAACCAGCTTTGGTAATAATTTCTGATTTCAGGCCGGGGTGTTTTAATGCAATTTTGTTCTGCAGGTTTTTAAGATCTGCCATACATTGTGCTTCCAGTTCATCAATCGGAATCATAGATACAGGCACATCTGCTACCGGAAGAGGAACAGAATAAACATTGAGCAATATAAGTTTTGCTTTAGCCAGTAAAGCCAGTTTAGCAGCATAGGTTGCAGCATTTTCGGCATTTGCAGAAAAATCGGTTGGTACAAGGATTGTTTTCATTTGTGTTGGTATTAAAAAGTTGTTTTAAAGAATTTAATAGCTGACCATATATAATCTATTGATATTTTATCCCATTCTGAAGGAATAACAAGAAGAAATAAGATCAGAGCAAGTCTTGGGAAAATATGCTTCATGTCCCACATAGCTTCTACCATTCCAAAAGCAAATGCGGCAAAGATTAAATCAATGCCAAGGAAATAAAGGCAGTAATATTTAATGAAGCCCACTATTAATAATATACCGAATATAAATTCAGTATATGAAGTAAAATAGGCGCCTATTTTACTTACAAAAATGGGAACCCCTTTGTCTTCTAAAGGGGTATGTATTGTTTCAACTACTTGCTTAACACCCATTCTGAATATTTTATCATATCCCTGAAAAAGGAAAAGCATGCCTAAAAATATCCGTACCAGCAGTGCTGCACTTACTTCATGGATGTTTATGTCTGAGAGTATCATGTTGTTTAATTTGATACAAAACTATTGCCACCTTGGGCCTTTATGTATGATATCGCTCATAAAACCAAGTGATATATAACAGCCTGTTTATAATGTCAATTATTTAATGTTGCTGATAATAATAATTTTCACCGCGGATGATGTATAGGTATTATTAATCAATTAATTACGATATGATATTAATCATGTCATGGCATGACATTAAGCATGTCATTAATGGATTATTAGAATGATTTTTGCTATATAATCTACAGGTTATGTTACAGAGTATTAAAATAAAGGGCAAAAAAATGAAGGTATTGGTTCCTACCGATTTTTCGGGAAGTGGAGTTAATGCAGCCGCATTTGCAATAAAGCTCTTCGATAAAAGAACAGACGAGATAATTCTTGAAAATGTTTTTCAAATTCCCAAAGTGAATAAAGGCACTTTAGTTTCAATAGATGATATAATATCTAATGAATCGAAGCTATTACTTGAGAAAGAGCGCAGGCATTTAAAGGCGGAATACAAAAATGCTAAGGTTACAATTCAATCGGAGGAAGGGAATGTTGTGGCGATTATTAAGAATGCTATTAAAAAGAAAGGAATTGATCTACTTGTAATAGGTCTGCAAAAGCAGGTTTCAAAACTAAGTAAAACAACTTCTGCATTTATTGAGCAGCCCCAATATTGGCCAATGCTTACTGTTCCATTAAAACCTTTAAATAAATCGAAAGAAGTAATAATTGTAATATCTGAAAATTCGCAAACGAATGATTTAAAATATCTGACCGATTATTTGAAAAGTATTGATCTATATGATAGTACAATTCATAGTTTGCAGTTTTCAACCAAAGAGGGAATAGAGCATTTGAAAAGTAAAATAGATGCATTATTAAAGAAACATAAAGTAGGTATAATAGTATTTGATACCAATAAAGGTGATTTGCTCCAAAAGGTTATTATGGAACATAAAATGGATAATGTTCTTCTTTCCATACCTATTTTATTAATTCAACATAATGGGTAACATTAACAGTCTGAATACGACAAAATTTAGTAGTTCAGCTAAAGTGTTAACTTCGCCATATAATACATTATATAGCGAAAATATGCCTACCACACAAATGGGTGAAGATATTAACCAGGTTTACAGGTTACTATTCGAAACCGCAGCAGAGAGTTTACTTATTGTTAATAAGGCAGGTATAATTCAATTGGTTAACCACCGTACAAACGATATGTTTGGTTATGAGGGGAAAGAACTTATTGGCCAGGCTATGGAGATATTGCTCCCTGAAAAGTACCGTAAAAAGCACGTTCATAACAGAGATGAATATACCAAGAGCCCCAGAAGAAGATCGATGGGTATGGGTATGGAACTTTGGGGTATACGTAAAGACGGTGTTGAATTTCCGGTTGAAGTAAGTTTGAACCATTTCGAGGCCAATGGTAACCTTTACGTAATGGGTCTTATAACTGATATTACTGAAAGGCGCAAGGCAGAAGAAAGAATTCGTATATTAAATGAAGAACTTGAACAACGGGTTGAAGACAGAACAAGGGAGCTGGAAGATAGCCAGAGATTATATAAGATTGTAGCCCGTAATTTTCCTGATGGCACTATTAATGTGTTCGACAAAAACCTTAACTATGTTTTTGTAGAAGGGATGGAGCTTTTCAAATATGGTGTTACTAGTGAAAAATTAGTAGGTACCAGTTATTTAACAAGGCTGCCCGAAGACATAAGAGAGTTTATGAGGGAGAAATTGAGCCAGGTGTTCAACGATCATCATAATACTACATTTGAAGTGGGTTATCAGGATAGGAACTACATTATGAATGTAGTTGCTCTGCATGATTCGGCAGGCGATGTTGAACAAATTTTATTGGTTGAACGTGATGCTACCATACAAAAGAAGAGTGAAGAGGAAATAAGAAAAACGCTTGAGAAAGAAAGGCAACTGAATGAACTGAAGTCACGTTTTGTATCTATGGCATCACATGAGTTCAGAACACCGTTGGGCTCTATACTTTCATCTACTTCGCTTATTGAAGAGTATCTGGGCCAGAAAGACACTACCGTTGATTTTGTAAGAGGGAAAAGTGAAAAACATATTAAGCGCATAAAGTCTTCAATAGCTAATCTTATCAGTATTCTTAATGACTTCTTATCACTCGAAAAATTAGAGCAAGGCAAGGTTGAATTGCAAGCTACAGTATTCAATATTGAAGAGTTTGTGAAGGAAATAATTGAAGAGGTGCAACCTTCATTGAAAAAAGAACAGAGAATAAAATACATCCATAAGGGCAATAGCAGTGAGGTATGTATCGATCAGCAAATACTGAAAAATGTATTGTTAAACCTTGCTTCAAATGCTATTAAATATTCTCCTGAAGGTGCACTTATAGAATTGAAAACAATTGCTAACGACGGTAATTTAACCCTTGAAGTTACAGACCAGGGGATGGGTATACCGGAAGACGATAAACAACATTTATTTGAACGTTTCTTCCGGGCAAAAAATGCTACTAATGTTCAGGGCACCGGCCTTGGCCTTAATATAGTTAAAAGGTATGTTGAGCTAATGGATGGAAGCATAACTTTTAAAACAAAAGAAAATGAAGGAACTACTTTTAAGGTAACTATAGAAAAAACAGTATAATAAATTAACATGAAAAAGATTCTGCTTATTGAAGACAATCCGGACATGCGTGACAACATAGCTGAAATCCTCGATCTGGCTAATTATGCTGTAGTAACTGCAGAGAACGGGAAGATTGGAGTTGACCTTGCAAAACAGGAAAAACCAGATCTTATTATTTGTGATATTATGATGCCTGATCTTGATGGGTATGGCGTACTACATATATTAAGTAAAGATTCGAAGACGGCTGCAGTGCCATTCATTTTTTTAACCGCAAAAGCAGAAAAGAGTGATATGCGTAAAGGTATGAACCTTGGAGCAGATGATTATTTAATTAAGCCATTTGACAAAATGGAGCTGCTTAATGCAATTGAAACCCGGTTGAAACGTAGCGAGTTCTTTAAAAAGAACTATACACGTGATTTAAGCGGATTAGTTGATTTTATTGAGACAGCAAGTAAATTTACTTTGCCCGGCACTATTTCAACCGACCATAAATTGAGAACCTACCAGGCTAAAGGGCAAGTGTATCATGAAGGTGATGAACCCGGTACTGTATACTTTGTAAACAAAGGAAAAGTAAAATCATGGCGTATGAGCTCAGATGGAAAAGAATTGATAACCGGTATATATAGCAAAGGAGATTTTTTAGGTTTCAATGCAATATTAGAAGGCGGCAATTATCCTGATTCAGCTTCTGCAATGGAAGATTCCGAATTGGCACTGATACCAAGAAATGAGTTTCTTTCACTTATATATTCAACCCAGGAAGTTTCGGCGCGATTCATTAAAATGCTGGTGAATAATATTAATGAAAAGGAAGAACAGTTACTAAGCCTTGCATACAACTCAGTAAGGGGTAGGGTAGCTGATGCATTAATTAAGCTCCACAAAAAATCGCAGAATAATGCAAACCTGAGTCTTTCTCGCGAGGACCTTGCTAACATGGTGGGTACGTCTACCGAATCTCTTATAAGAACTTTGTCAGATTTCAAGCAGGAAAAAATGGTTGAGATCGATGGAAGGGACGTGAAAATAGTTAATATGCAGGGTTTGGAAAGAATAAGTAAGTTTTCATAATTAATTGGAAATTAAAAAGGTGCTAAGTAGTAAGCTTAGCACCTTTTTCATTTAGCATAAACCACTTCTATTTCTTTATAAACCTGTTCGTATAATTTTTATCGCCATTATTAATTAAAACTACGTACATACCAGCAGGCAACTCAGAAACATCTTGAATATACGTTGTGTTATCGGCATTGGCTAATGCGGGCAAGCTTGCATTTATTAAAACCCTTCCCTTCTGATCTAATACCATTAATATAGAAGGTTCACCAATTGAGGGAAATTTTAATGTGAGTTTATCGCCTGTTGGATTTGGGAAAAGAAAAACATCTGCTATTTTTTCATTTGCTGATACTGCTACCCAATTATAATCCTGTATGCTGCCATCAGCATTTTTCGATTCTATTTTGTAGTACGATGTGCCAAAAAGTGGAGAGTTGTCGATGAAGGAATAACTGATTGCATGATCTGCATTTACATCTCCAGGTATATTTCCAATTACTTCTGATTTTACTCCATCAGGGCTTCGTATAATATTAAAACTCATGCATTCAGTTTGCGAAGCCATCGTCCAGTCTAACCGAACTTCACCTTCATCAAAAATAGCTGTATAGTCTACCAATCCAAGTTGATCAGGTTTCTTGTAATTTACGGTTATTGTAATATAATCAATATTAGCCTTGTTCGTGTTTATTCCATACATTGAATTAGCCACACATAAAGCAACGCCGAACGAGTATGAGTTAACCATTCCAGGGGTAAGATTAAGGCCCCACCTGTCATCATCTGCACCATACGTTGATATAGTTGGATCTAAAGACCACTCTTCATCTGTTGCATGTTCTTCTCCGCAAACAACTCCATTACTAACTAGTTTAATCATATTGTCGACTATGCCAATACTTGATGCCCCTTTACCAATATTCACTACTACTCCTTCAATAACTGCATCAAGTGGAACGTCCAGATGGAAATTACCTATCTCAAGTGTATCAGATATCTGACCCGAGCTTAAAGTAACAGAAGCATATTTACCATCGGCCTGAAATATATTTGAAACATTTTGCCACGTTTCGGTGTGGTTTGCAATTACAACACTGGATATTCCGTGGTTAGGGCCTTGTGTTTGAGCTTCAGTATTATTTACTGATAATAATGTGATTGCGATTATTATTACTTGAAGGCTTTTGAAGTGTTGAGTATTTGTTTTCATGGCAATTAGAGTTATAGTTTGTTATCATTTACAGAAGCAAAACTATACCCTTGTGTAGCCTTCTTTAAAGGGTAGGAATTGAATAATGCTAAAAACGTAATGAGCCAAAGAAACTGTGTAATGAAATTATAAGTAGCCTTTATAGCTTAATGCCGATCAGTAATATATCGTCTGTTTGCTCTTCATTACCTTGCCATTGGGTAAGTGTTGAAAGCAATGTGTTTTCCTGCGTGTTAAAGCTGTTTTTATTCAAGGATAAAAGCAATTCACGAAAATTGGCTGAACCTAATTTTTTTCCATTCCGGCCTCCAAACTGATCACGGAAACCATCAGAAGACATGTATAACATATCGTTCTCTTCTATGACTATTTGCGTTTCTTCGAATAATTTTGATGGCTCATTAGCACCCATGCTATACTTATCGGTAGCAAACTGTTGCATTTCTCCATTACGTATCAGGTACAAGGGGTTATTTGTTCCTGAAAAAGAGAGCAGTTTTTCTTTCCTGTTAATTTCACAAATGGTTATATCCATTCCATCCGAAACATTTCTGCAACATGATTTGTTATGGAACCTTTGGTTTAGTTCTTCATCAAGGAATTTCAATATTGCAGCGGGGGAATATATTTTACGGATATCAACAGCTGTATGTAAAATACCCATGCCCATAATGGTTAAAAGCGCCCCGGGAACACCATGCCCGGTACAATCAGCCGCTACAACAATGCAACTATCGCCAATATTTCTGAACCAGAAAAAATCTCCGGATAAAATATGCTTGGGTAAAAGAGTAATAAATGAATCAGGGAAATATTCCTTTAATTCTTCTTTATCCTGCATGGCAGCTTGCTGTAATGTATAAGCATAATTTATGCTATCCAGGATTTCTTTATTTTTTTCAGTTATAGTATCATTCAGGTTTTTAATTGTTCTGTTTTCAGCCTCTAACTCTTTCTTAATGAAACTGTTTTTAATTGCATAGGCCAGGCGCGATAAGTTTGTTTTCAATACGTAATCATCAATTCCGGCATATAAACAAAAGGTTTCAAGCTCTTCAGTAACGGTATCAGTTATTATAATAAATGGAACATGCGATTTTAAATGTTGTGTAATATTCAAAGCTGAATGATATTCAAATTGTGGTGATTTATGCTCAGCAATAACTACATCGGGATTAAATTCAAGCAGTGCATGAATAAAGTTTTCCTTACGGTCAACTCTTTTGCTTGTAAACTTCATGTTATCAAGTTTAAGCGCTTTATCAATAAGCGAAGTATCTTCTCCATTACATTCAAGTAATAATATTTTTATTCCATTTTTCATTTTGTGGCTTCATTAGTGTGTTTAGAGGGCTTACTAATTATGCTACAAAACTATATCGCACATAAAGTGTTAAACTCTCTGTGTAATGAGTTTAGATAAAAAACGTAATGGTTTGCCAAAATGATGTAATGAAATTACATCTGTAAAAAAGCGGTTAAACGCTTATTTAATTATATAGAAGAATTTCTTGTGGAAATTTTCTCTGAATGAATTACTGATCGTAACTTCTTTAGGGCGTCCATCTTCATCCTGAACGCCTTTCAATGTAATCAGATCATATTCTGCTTCTTTAATAGCGTCCATAGAGACCAGTTCAGCTCTATTCACTTGTATTAACCCCGGAACAATTGCGAGCAATTGTTCCATGCTACAGTTCATAAGTGTATAAGATAGGCCGTTACGTAAGTAAACTTTTTTATGCCTTGGGTCTGTAGTATCTGTCGTAACAAGCATTATATCCGGCAAGTATATACTTGCCTTTTTTCTCGATTCAGCAACATTGAACATTGCATATTCCCTTGTATTGCTTAATAAATTATGAGCTTTTTCAATTGCATAATCTAATCTGGCTTTTATAATGGGCTTAAATACAATACTAATAGGGTCAAGTTCTAATGCTGGTCTTAAATTTTTTTCGCAGCACGTTAAAAAAATAACAGGCATGTTACTTAGCATTTGTGCAAGAATAAGCCCATCCATTTCGGGCATTATCAGGTCAAGTAAACAAAGGTCCATATCTATTCCAGGAGCTTTGTCAAGAAATTCTTTAGGATCTGTAAATACATTAATTGTATTTACAAGGTTTGAATAACTTAAAATGCTTTTTACAATTCCTGCGTCAGCAGGGGAGTCATCAACAATTGTAATATTAAGTTTAGTCCGCTCCATGTGGTTAAATATTGTATAACAAAGCTACCCCTATTAATCCGTCCCCAACTGATACTTGTCAGCCAAAGGCATGATATTCATCATAAATGGCACATGCTATTGATAATGAGTATATTGATGTAGCTACGTATTTTTACGTATAATTGCAAATTTATTTTTATTAACACGCTGCTTATCAGTGTGATTATAATCATATAGTGAAGTGATTTTAAACATGTGTTGAATTTTGGATAATGCTGAATTTTGTTATCTAAAAGTAGAGCTAGTGTTTATAGCCAAAAAATAAAAACAATATAGGAAAAGCAGAATATTTATTAGGTAATCCCCCCGATAACCGTTATAAAGTTTAAATCAAATGAAGAGGATACTAATTGTTAGTGAAGAAAAGGAGCAAAGTAGGGGCATTATAAAAATGCTGGATAGCAAAAGCATTGATGTATCGACAGCAGTGAATTATACAGCTGCAATCGAACAGGCAAAAAAAGAAAAACCAGATTTGATCATATGCGACATAAATGAATACAAGTTATTTCATTTATTAAGTAAAAGCCCCAAAACGTTAGGTATTCCGATTCTGTTTTTAACTGAGAAAGCAGAAAAAAGCACAGTGCGTAAAAGCATGAACTTAACAACGGATAATTACTTGCTAACACCCATAGATAAACAGGAATTGTTGGACATTATTGCAATTCATTTCAAGCGAAGTGAACTGACAAAAAAGAAATATGCCCGCAATAAACAAGGGTTAATTGACTTTATTGAAACTGCAAGCACATTTAATTTACCCTTTAAGGTTACAGCAAATTTGAAAACGGAAAGGTTTTCTGCTGATGACAGTATTTATAACACCGGTAAGGAATCTGATAAGGTTTTCATGCTTGTAGCAGGAAAGGTGAAATCAATTAGTAATAGCCCATCAGGTAAAGAAGTAGTTCATGTTTACAAGAAGGGAGATTTCTTTGGCTTCAAAGACATACTTGCTAACACAAAACGCTCTGAATCGGTAGTTTCAATGGGGAATGCTGAAGTAATAGTTATTCCTAAAGCTGATTTTTTATCGTTGGTATATTCTACCAAGTATGTTTCAGAAAAACTGGTAAAAATTTTGACAGGCGGAAAGGAAAAGGAAGAAAAGAAATTATTGAAAGATGTAAACTCATCTTTAAAGAAACAAGTAGCCAATATGTTCGTGATGCTTCGAAATAAATTCGATAGGTCACTTGACCTTGTTTACTCCAACGACGAAATGGCTTCCATGGCTGGTATTTCGATAGAGTTTTTATTGCAAACACTGACGGAATTCAGGAAGAAAAAACTAATTGAAATTGACGGTAGAGCCATTAAAATAGTAAACAGCAAAGAGCTGGAAAAGATTGGTAAATAGTTCTATGCATAGATAAACATAAAAAGGGAATATACGCTTTTACAGATTAAGTACCTATAGTAAATGGCCAAATAAATGGGTTTGTGAAAAGGATGGTGAAAATCGGCCGTTAATATTGAAGAATGCCTGGATATATGGAAGAGAATATAAAATATCCTGAGCAATCTTACCAATCAAACAATTGCTAAGTTGGTGGAGTTACATGTATAAATCATTACATTCGCCACGTATATTTAATTATCCACTAATTCCACGTATTAAACTTTTGCCCGTAATTGCTTTATGAAAAGAAAAAAAACATTTGTTTTAGCAATCTTGTTTATTTCACTTGGGCTAAGGTTGGTATTAGCATTTATAAACCGCCAGGCTAATGACGACCACATGGAGGTTATTAATTGGATCGTAAATAAAGCTAATATTCCTATAAAGGATGATTGTGGTATATGCTACCAGCCTAAATTCTTCTATGTTATTTCAGCAAATATTATTACGTTTTTTAACATACAGACTGATGATCATAGAATCATAGCCATTCAGTTATTCAACGCTATTCTTGGTTTTTTTACAATTCTCTTCTTTTCGAAATTCATCAACAAGCAACCGTTCAATGATTCAACAAAGCTTTTGCTCTTTGCCTTTTTTGCCTTTAATCCCTGTTTAACGGGAATAAATGTTCAGGCTACTAACGATACATTAGTAATTCTTGGCGGGGTTATGTCTGTTTATTTCTGCGATTTGTTTTTTAGAAATATCACAGTGACTAATTTTATCTATTTAATGGCTTCATTGTTCGTATGCTCTCTTACAAAAACAACCGGCATTCTTATATTCCTTGTAATTTCAGTGTTTTTTCTCTTTAAAATAATTGCGCAGCCAAACATCCGCCAAAAACGTAAGCTTTCAAACTATTTTGTTGGTGCAATCCTTCTTTTTACAAGCGTAGTAATATTTGCCGGAGGATATTATACGTATTATAAAAAATACAAAAGCCTACCTACCAGCGCCTGGAGTAATGCCGATCCTCCTCCATCCTTTTTTAAAGAAACCACTTTTTCAGTTGGATTTCCGGGAAGACCCGGAGTGCTTAATATGGCAAATAGTTTTTTCACCTTTCGCTATTTCGATATGATAAAGCAACCCTACATAAACAATGAAGTAGATAATTACCCCATGCATCGTACTTCTGTTTGGTCGCAATTATATGGCCGAACAGCTTTTCTGCATTTTGACCAATGGCCTCCAACGTGGCAAACGGTGGATCCGTTTATTGTTTTTGTCGGAAGAGTTTTAATTATACTGGGTTTAATTCCCTTGTTATTATTCCTGAGGGGCTTGTTCGGCGGAGTATTTCTCTTTTTAAAAAACGTTTTAAAAAATGGAAAAACATATCTGGAATCAGAAAACGATTACTTACACCTTGGTATAACTCTTGCTCTTTTTGCAGCCACATTGAAATACAGTTATGATGTACGCGATTTCAGCGCAATGAAATCAATTTATATTTTCCCCGGGTTTATAAGTTTTATTAAATTAATAACTGATGGGTACGCCTCTGTTAAATTCAGAATGGTAACCAAAATAATAAATATTGGCCTGTTAATTATAATAGCTTTCAGCATAACTGATATTAGTTATCTTATTTATAAGCTGAAATAATCTATAGAAAACTTATTGTACAAGTCTCAAAACATAGCTTTTGAAAACAACTACTTTAAGTTGGATTAGCTTATCAAAAACTTTATGAAAAGCGATACTGTTTTTTTTACTTTTCATATTTACGCGATTTAAGGACAAGAAAAAAGCTGCAAACTTTTTAATTTCAGAAGTTTACAGCTTTATTTGGTAGCCCGTAGGGGAATCGAACCCCTGTTTCCAGGATGAAAACCTGACGTCCTAACCCCTAGACGAACGGGCCAAATTTTTTTTGGAGGTGCAAATGTAAAAAAAATATTGAATGAAAGAACCCCAAAGCCTTTCAGAGATAATATTTTTTCGCACGAATGAAAGAAATCGGCAATAACCTTATTTTATCTGGTCATTATCGGCACCAAACCTAAAGCCAAGGCGCTTACCGGTTGCCATTTGCATTTTGCTGGCTTCTTCTTCCATAACCGATACGCTAACTTCCTTAACATTATCAAACGGGGGCGCAAAAAGGCTGAAATCGAGCGTGTAAATTATCGCAGAATCAATAATATCGGCAATAGCAGGTTTATCAAGTATGGCAGTAGAAAAGTTATTATATAAAAAACCTAATTGTCTTTTGCCTTCTACAAAATAGTGCATTTCGTGGTTAACGAATATGCGGGCAATAAGGTATCCCAAATCGTTGGCACGGCTATACTTAAAAGAATCGGATAGAAAGTTATATATACTTATGTTACCGCAAAAAGCATTTGCTTCGCTTTTCTTTACATACGATGTTTGCCAAACGGGGTGGCTGCGATCGAAAGTAAAGATATTTGTTTGCAGGTAAAAAATAAGTACGTCCTCGGCAATAGTGAGCATTACCTCTGACTCGTTCAATTCTTTATACTGAACATTTATCCGTTTATCTAATTCACTTGCTTTTTTAGCAATTTCTTTGGCCAGCTCAGCCAGCACTTGCTTCATTACACGGAACTGCTCCTGAATATTCTGCCGAACATCTAACTGAACGATTGTTTTCTCTTTCAGTAATTTCAGAATAAGGTCGTGACTCGGCATTTTATCCATGCTTTCTCAATATGCTTTAGCAAATATAACTCTTTGGGTTGAGGGTTTACCAGTGTAAACACATTTTCCTTCTTCTAATTTATTATTAAGCGGTATACAGCGTATGGTAGCCTTGGTTTCCTCTTTTATTTTTTCTTCTGTTTCACTTGTACCATCCCAGTGTGCCCAAACAAAATTTCCTTTATCAAGTAATTCTTTGAATTCAACGTATGTATCAGCTTTATGGCTGTGATTAGTTCTGAAATCTTCTGCTTTTTTGAAAAGGTCGTGCTGAATTTCTTCAAGCATCTTCTTTATATAAGCTTCCAGCCCTTCCATTGGCACAAATTGCTTTTCGCGTTTGTCGCGGCGATAAATCTCTACAGTGCCTTTTTCAAGGTCGCGCGGACCAATAGCAATGCGTACAGGTACACCTTTTAATTCATATTCCGCAAACTTCCAGCCAGGGCTACGGTTATCTTCAGTATCGTATTTAGTACGTATACCATCTGCAACAAGGTTCTTTTTCAGAACAGAAACTACTTCGGTTATTTTACTTAACTGTTCTTCATCTCTGAAAACAGGAATAATAACTACTTGTATGGGTGCCAGGAGGGGAGGTAGAACCAATCCTTCATCGTCAGAATGTGACATAATTAGGGCTCCAATAAGCCTTGTAGACACGCCCCATGATGTGGCCCAGACTAATTCTGATTTACCTTCCTTATTTAAGAATTTAACATCAAAAGCTTTTGCAAAATTTTGCCCCAGGAAGTGAGATGTGCCAGCTTGTAAGGCCTTACCATCCAACATCATAGCCTCAATGCAATATGTTTCTAACGCGCCTGCAAAACGTTCACTTGCAGTCTTGGTTCCTTTTATAACAGGTACCGACATAAATTTCTCAGCAAAGTCAGCGTAAACATTCAGCATTCTTTCTGCTTCTTCAACAGCTTCTTGCCTTGTAGCATGTGCGGTATGTCCTTCCTGCCATAAAAACTCTGCTGTACGAAGGAATAAACGGGTCCTCATTTCCCAGCGCACTACATTGGCCCACTGGTTAATTAAAAGAGGTAAGTCTCTGTATGATTGTATCCACCCTTTATATGTATTCCATATAATAGTTTCGGAGGTAGGGCGAACGATAAGTTCTTCTTCCAGTTTAGCATCTTCATCTACAACCAGGCCTCCGTCGGGGCTGTTTTTTAAACGGTAGTGGGTTACTACAGCACATTCTTTTGCAAAGCCTTCAACGTGAGCCGCTTCTTTTGCAAAAAATGACTTAGGTATGAACAATGGGAAATATGCGTTTACGTGGCCGGTATCCTTAAACATGCCATCTAAAACGGCCTGCATTCTTTCCCAAATCGCATATCCGTATGGCTTAATTACCATACAACCTTTTACTGCAGAATGGTCGGCCAGGCCTGCCTTAATTACTATGTCGTTATACCACTGTGAATAGTCCTTGTCTTTTGGTGTTATTACCTTGCTCATAAACTTAAAAAATGTTAAATAACTAGTGCTGATATCTTCTTCATAATTGCTTCATCTTTTTAGCTTAACTTAGCATAAAATAAACTGAACCAAATAGAGTTTATCAGGAAAGCAAAAGTAGAAAATAAACCTTTTAAGATTACTATAGTCTAATATTCAAAATATACTCATCATGAAAACACTTGTTGGAATATCAATCGCGGCTTCAATGTTACTTAGTGTAGCAGGGATGGGCCAACAGAATACTAATGGTATGAATGATGACGGGATTTATTCACCTTCGGGCAATAATTCATCTGCAAGTCAGCCGGCGACTACCCAAACGCAAACGGCACAAAGCAATACAGCAGATACTCATATGTCTCCTGCCGATTCAGGTACCAATAACTATACAAGTACTGATAATTATTATTCACAGGATTATAACGACTATAATTATTCTTCACAATTGAGAAGGTATGACGATAATTGGGGTAACTGGGGATATTATGATGATGTATATACAAATTCGTATTGGTATAATTATGATCCCTATGCATTTGGAATGAGTATATATTATCCATCTTGTTGGGCTTTCGGTTGGGGTTATCCTTATTTTGGCTTCGGCTGGGGCTTTGGTTACCCATATTGGGGCTGGGGTCATGGTTGGGGTGGATGGCATGGTGGTTGGGGCCGCGGCTGGGGTTATGGAGGCTGGGGCGGATACTATAACAGCTACGACCGTAATAGTAATTTTGTTGGCCCAAGAGGCTCACCAAGTTTAGCAAGGGGCGGAAGCCCGGTACTTGGCCCGGGAATAAAAGGTGGAGCTGCTGTTGCCCCGGGTGAAAGATCATTTGGCGAAATGTACCAAAGTTCTATACATGAAGAAGCAGCAAAGAACCCGTCATCATTTGTAAGGTCGGGTAATGGCTCATTGCATGTGGCACCAATAGCTTCAACAAGCCGTTTAACTAGCGGGCATAATACTATCAGCGCTCGACCAACAGCTTCATACAGAAGTAATACTAATATGAATTCATCTGCAATGAATAACAGGAATAATCCCGCTTATGTCGGTGCACGTAACAATACTAATATGGCCCGTACTAATTCAGCAAGGCCTGGCAATAGCGGAAGGGGTTATAACGGATCACCTGCCCGCAACTCTTCATATAGTTCATCGCGCATAGCCCCTAATCAGGGTAGCAGAAGTTCAGGCAATTACAATTACCATCCATCGAATAGTGGTAGCAATAATTATGGAGGTGCAAATCACTCTTTCGGAGGTAGTGCAAGTCATTCTTCTGGTGGAAGCCATAGTTTCGGTGGCGGCGGTCATAGCTTTGGCGGTGGAGGAGGACATTCTTCAGGTGGCGGCGGTGGTGGTCACTCGGGCGGTGGTGGCCATAGATAAGAGTTTTTATCTTATAAAACTATAAAGCGATATGGAAAAGTTAATCTATATATCGGCAGCAATTCTTGTTATGCCTTTAGTTTCCAATGCCCAGGATGCCTCGGATGCCTTGAGGTATTCAAACACTACTGTTGGAGGTACCGCACGTTTTATGGCAATGGGTGGCGCATTTTCGGCGGTAGGAGGCGACATGTCATCACTTACATTTAACCCTGCAGGTATAGGTGTTTTCACCAAGAGCCAATTGACTTTTTCGCCTGGTTTTGCATTTCAAAGTACTTCTTCTCAGTATAATGGGTTTACCAATATGGCGACTCAGGCCTCCGGTAACGTACAGAATGCCGGCATGGTACTTGCCTGGAGAAATTCGCATGAAGATGCTATGTGGAAGGGAATAGCTTTTGGAATTGTATATAACAGAACTAATAATTTCAATACGCAGGTGTATACGCAGGGTAATAATTACAATAGTACCATGCTCGACGAATATACCAATAAAGCAAATGGTACTTATTACACAAACCTCGACCAATTCTATACTAACCCTGCATTTCAAACCGGCCTGCTCGATACTAATGCAGGAGGTAAGACTTATTTCAATATTGTCAGGCCATATTTAAATAGCGGTAATTATGTAACTCAACAAAAATCATTAACAACTAACGGTTCGCAGGGTGAAACTGATTTTTCTTTTGGTGGTAATTACAATGATAAGCTATATATAGGTGTAACTTTTGGATTGCCTTACATCTATTATAATGAGAACATGGCCTACACCGAAACACCTTCATATACTGACTATACATATGGCCTTACCAATTATACAATTAATTCAAACGTAAATACAACAGGTACGGGAGTTAATTTCAAATTTGGTTTTATTTACAGGCCACTTGATTGGTTAAGGATAGGAGGCGCTGTTCACACACCTACTGTATTCTCACTAAGCGATCAATACAATACTTCAATTACTGCAAGCTATATTGCAAGCCCTTATTCGGGCCCTACCGGAGGGACATTTAATAATCAATCGCCTCAGGGTTCGTTTAACTATACACTGGTAACTCCTATGCGATTAATGGGTGGTGTAGCATTTGTAATTCATAAACAAGCCATTTTAAGTGCAGATTATGAATATGTTGATTATTCAACTGCTTCATTTTCTGCTCCCGGTGTATCTTATTCCGATGTTAATGAGAGTATCACAAATTCATATATGGGTGCCAGCAATATCAGGTTAGGTGGTGAACTCGTGTTATATCCATTCAGCATTCGAGTTGGATATACATATTATGGCAATGCATATACCCAAGCAGCTGATAATACAAATTTAACCAGAAGCTTGTCGGGTGGTGTTGGTGTAAGAATAAGACATTGTTTTATTGATCTTGCTTACGTATATTCGTACTATGACACGAACGATTTCTTATACTATAGTGCCTATGATAACGCTATTGCTCAAAACCACACAACCGAATCGAATGTTGTGTTAAGCATGGGAGTTAATTTTTAATAATTATTTCAATAGCTGCAATAGCTTTTTGCAATCTTTCTTCAGGTAGCCCTGAAATAATTAAATAAGGCACGCTCTGCTGGTCAAGTTCTTTTTTATATAATTCAAAAAGTTCTTCCCTTAAGTATGGGTGTTCACGCAAAGGGTCTTTCTGCCAGGGAATATCAGGGTAGGTGAGTAAATGAAGAGCATATTTTCTCTTCATGCTGTTTTCCTTGATCCATTCAGGACATTTTTTGTATTTAAATTCTGCCCAAATTTTTGTTACAACCAGGTTTGTATCGCAGATCAATAATTTGTTTGTAGTAAATGAAATTTCATCTTCTGTTCTTATTTGCCCTTTCGATATTTCAACAATATCATCAAGCGTATATGGCCTTTGTAAACGGGCTAAATATTCCCTGGCAAATTCAGGTACATAATTGGTTTTGTAATGATCTGCAAGTTGTTCTGAAAGGGTCGATTTGCCTGTACATTCAGGCCCTACAACAGCTATACGGATGATTTCTTTCGCAGTTTTCTCCATTCAAAATAGCCATATACAGCCAATAGTGTAAATATAAAATAAAGCAGGGCAGTAGGGTACAAATGTTTTATAAGATATTCAGGAATGTAAATAAGGTCGGTTAAAATCCATACAAGCCAGCTCTCAATATGTTTTTTTGCGGCCATCCATGTTGCAATGAGACTTAAAACAGTTGTGGTTGCGTCGAAATACGGAATAGTACTATTGAAAAAATGTCCTAATATATAAGCGGATAGAACTGTTACCGGCATACCAATTGTAATAAGAATTAGAAACGTTTTTAAGGATATGTTACTTATTAATAAAGTTTCATGCTTATTGCTGTCCTTACGTGTCCATAAATACCAACCATAGATACTAAAAACAATAAAGAAGATCTGCAGGCTGGCATCGAGGTATATACCACTTAAATAAAACAGAATGCCGTATAAAACACAGGCCAGAATATTTACAGGCCAGTTTATTGTTTTTTCTAAAGCAGTTAGCCATACCCCTAAAATAGATATTACTAGAGCAGTTAATTCAAACCAGTTTTGCTGAATATAAAGCAGCGCTGTATGTACAGATGACATTGGCTTATTGAATAGTAATACCCAATGAATTGAACCGCTCCATAACGTTGTTGAATTCTTTAATGGGGTCTTCGTGGCTCCAGAAAAAGTTATGGAAAGCAACACCTGAGAATCCCAGGTCCCTTGCTTTTTCAATTGATTCCGCATCTGCACCACCTCGCGCAACAATTTTATCAGGAAAACTGCGTAATACCTGTTGCAGTAACAAAGGGCTAAAGCTTGGCCTGTGTCCTTGCGGATCGGTAAATACAGGCGTAAGCATTACATATTCGTATGTTTTGTAATTGTCGGCCATAGATGAAAGGCTTTTGCTCGAACTGCTGACACTTATCTTCCTGTTCATTCTCATTTCTATCTTGGTTAGTGTTAACCACGATTGGAAGTGTTTGCGCCTATGTCTTCTGCTCATGTGTATACCCTTCAAATCATAATCGAGTAATATATTGTGATGAGAATGAAGCACCATTTTACTTTGCTGTTCGTCCGTAAAATGCTCTATGTAATTCACCAGTTCTTCCTTTGAAAAACCCGGCTTTCGCACATGTAGTGCAGGTAAGCCATTATTAAGCATATGGCTTACAATGCCATACTCATTATCAACATTTTTCGATGGGGTAATTACTATAAATCTCATATGCTTATTTTGCAGGCTGTGTATTTGCCTGGTTGTAGTGTACTGATCTGGCTATCTGTTCTATTAATTCCGGAGACTCTTCTGTTATGGTACCAATTACTATAATGTCGGCACCTGCTTTGCAAATTTCATATGCATCCTCGGGTTTGCGAATACCACCACCTACAATGATTGGTATTGAAATATTTTTCCTCACTTCCTGTATCATTGATAACGAAACGTGCTTGTTAGCTCCACTGCCCGTGTCCATGTAAACTAACTTCAGGCCAAGCATTTCTCCGGCAAGAGCTGTGCAGGCAGCTATATCATTTTTATCATGTGGTATAGGAACTGTATTGCTCATATAAGTTGCAGCAGTTACTTTTCCACCATCAATAAGCATGTAACCAGTTGGTAGTATTTCAAGGTTTGTTTTTTTTAACAAAGGGGCAGCCAATACATGTTTGCCAATTAAATTTTCAGGATTCCTGCCCGATATCAGCGATAGGAAAAGTATGCCATCCGCAATCGGAGATATCTGGTCAACATGGCCGGGGAAAAGAATAACGGGTAATTTGCTATGCTCTTTAACTGTATTTACACATTTATTAAAATCACCTTTCGATACTATACTTCCCCCAATAAAAAAATAATCGGCCCCGGCTTTTTCCGCTTTCGCAATAAAATCAACCGAGCCGAATTTATCGGGGTCAATAAGTACGGCAAGTTTTTTCTGCTTCTTGTTCTGGCTTGCAAGTCAAGAAGAATATATGTGTGATGACATGTATGCTTGTATTGGACTATAAAGGTCGTAAAATAAATTAAAATTGAGTATCAAATAAAAAATCAGTACGCATTAACTAGTCTATAGTATGCACCAGTACATAGTTTTTTATTTTCCTGCTTAACAATTTATAGCTCTTATTTAATTCGCCTTTATGCATAGTTCCCAGTAACTCTACCTGGTCAGCTAAATGAAACCCTGCAATTGTAATATTTTCCTTAAAAGAAAGCATGCCTTCAGTATATACCTTATATAATACTTCTTTGGCTGCCCAAACTATGCAAAGCTGTTCGGTAAGTGTATCTTGCGTAAGGAACGACATTCCTTCATCATTTACAAATCGGGTCGCTATCTTATTAATTTTAGGGTGTATCAGTTCCACGTCAATACCGGGTGAATTTGTGGGATGCAATGCAATTGCTGCCATATTGCCTGAATGACTTATAGAAATGTGAACATCACTCTCCGGAATATAAGGTTTACCATTTTCCATATAGGCTATTATGGGGCGTGGGTTCATAAACTCGCCCAGCAATACCCTTACTGCAAGCCATTGCAAGCGCCTGTTTTCGTTTTTAAATGTATGCAAGGTGGCTTTTTCTTCCGGGCTAAGGCCAGCCATTTTCAATATTTCGCTGTATGATTCAGTTATCTCCCAAAGCCCTATTGAAAGGCCGTTCGGAGATTTGTTTTGTATAATTGCTGGCATAATTGGGGTAATTAAAATCTAATTTACTAACTTTGGCATCCTATTTAAAAAACAATTTGCCATGACTCAAACAAAAGAAAAAGTTTTGCCTTACAAAGTAAAAGATATTTCCCTTGCACAATGGGGTAGAAAAGAAATAAAGCTTGCTGAAGCGGAAATGCCGGGACTTATGGCATTGCGTGAAGAGTATGGCAAACAAAAGCCATTAAAAGGTGCACGCATTGCGGGTTGCCTTCACATGACCATACAAACAGCTGTACTTATTGAAACCCTTGTTGAATTAGGGGCTGAGGTTCAATGGTCTTCTTGCAATATATTCTCTACACAAGATCATGCTGCTGCTGCTATTGCTGCTGCAGGTGTTCCTGTATTTGCATGGAAGGGTATGACAGAACCTGAATACGAATGGTGTATTGAACAAACACTTTTCTTCGGTGCTGACCGCCAGCCTTTGAATATGATATTAGATGACGGTGGTGACCTTACCAATGTTGTGTTAGACAAAAACCCTGAGCTGATTGCAGGTATACGTGGTATCAGCGAAGAAACCACAACAGGTGTTCACCGTTTATATGAGCGTTTCAAAAAAGGTACCTTATCAGTTCCTTGTATCAATGTGAACGACTCAGTTACCAAATCGAAATTTGACAATAAATATGGCTGTCGCGAATCATTGGTTGACGCCATTCGCCGCGCTACTGACCTTATGCTTGCCGGTAAAGTGGCTGTTGTAGCTGGTTATGGCGACGTGGGTAAAGGCTCTGCTGAGTCATTGAAGAATGCCAACGTGCGTGTTATTGTTACTGAAATTGACCCTATTTGTGCATTACAAGCTGCAATGGAAGGATATGAGGTTAAGAAAATGGAAGATGCAGTTAAGGAAGCTGATATTATTGTTACCACAACCGGTAATAAAGGTATAGTAACCGAAAAGCATTTCCATGCTATGAAGCACAACGCCGTTGTATGTAACATTGGCCACTTCGATACTGAAATTGATATGGAGTGGTTGAACAAGACCTATGGTAAAACAAAAGATACAATTAAGCCACAGGTTGACAAGTATACTATTAATGGTAAAGACATTATTGTACTTGCAGAAGGCCGCCTGGTGAATCTGGGTTGCGCTATGGGTCACCCATCATATGTTATGTCTGCTTCATTCACAAACCAAACACTGGCACAAATTGAACTGTGGAGCAACCATAAGAACTACGAAAATAAAGTA
>Ga0210385_10000035_pt1 | contig 200319 bp, 169 predicted proteins | sample IncBWH26OmetaG_FD_160107 | JGI IMG/M metagenome (GOLD analysis project Ga0210385, IMG submission 160107) | Forest soil microbial communities from Barre Woods Harvard Forest LTER site, Petersham, Massachusetts, United States - Inc-BW-H-26-O ...
TGCTCATTACTACACCAAGGTGAAGCCCTTTGAAAGTGAAATCACTTGATAAACCACCGATCCAGTTAGGTGCAGTGTTTGCCAATGCAAAACTCTTGCTTCCTACAATAGGGTAACCATAACCAGATGTACCTACCTGATCGTCTATTAACAACGGACCGGTTGCGCTGTTAGGATTAGTACGAACGTAAGTTGTACCGTAAATTTGACCGAATGACTGGCCAGGTACAGCTTCAACTGCTCCACCGGTAAATCCGGCAATGAACAATTCACTAACACCAGGGGCAAGTTTCACCACGTCGTTTACGTTATGGCTATAGTTAAAGGTAAGATCCCAACGGAAACCATTCTTTAATTTAACAGGGGTTACGTTCATGGTAAGCTCCATACCCTTATTGGTTAATTCACCTGCATTAGCAAGCTGTGCACCAAAACCTGTAGCATATGATACAGGAACCTGAAGAATTACATTCTTTGAATCTTCTGAATAGTACGTAAAGTTGAACGATAGTCTGTTCTGGAAGAAAGCAAGGTCAGTTCCGATTTCAAATGAAGTTGTGGTTTCAGGCATTAAACCTGAGTTACCTTCAACAAACTGCGGGTTGTTATACTGGAACCCTGAAATTGAATTGAACGGGAATGTAATACCGGGAGCAGTGAATCCGTCAAGTACTCCGGCAGGGTGGTAGTAGTTCTGCAATCCCTCGGCAGGAGCATCTTTACCAACCTGTGCCCATGATACACGTAGTTTACCATAAGGGAAAATTTTGTTGGTAGACAACTTCAAAGGCTCGGTAAATACCCAACCTAAGTTAGCTGACGGGTAGAAGAAATTATCATTATTAGCAGGTAATGTTGATGATGTTTCATCACGTCCTGTAATGGTAAGGTATAACTGATTGTCATATGATAATTGTAGATCTCCGTATACAGCTGATCTGCGTATTTCGCTTTCTGCTTCTGACGAAGTGTATGAAGTTGCGTTTGACAGATCAAGAAAATCAGGAACCACAAATCCGCTGGCAGATATAGAACGTACACTGCTGTTGGTTTGGAAAAAGTTCTGACCCACGATTAACTTAAACCCTAACTTATCAGATAACTTTCTTGTAAAAGTTGCAATAAGGTCAGAGTTGTATTGGCTGTTGAAATAATCATTGATAAATACAGCACCGGTTAAGAATGCGTTTGAACCCATGTCATATGAGTTCTTGTCATCTTGCCAGTACATATCACCACCCACACGGTAGGTAAGGTCTATCCAATCATTCAAATGGTAGTCAGCTTCTCCGAAACCATATACACGGTTCAGCGCCGAAACAAACGGGTTACGGTTAACTGTCCAGTACGGGTTATCGTAACCTGTACCACCACGGTAGTCTCTTTCTTTATCTGTTCCGTAGCTTGCAGGTAATTCATACGCTGAAGAATCTACAGGGTTCTTTTGACCATACGAGTTATCGAATGTAGGAGGTGTACGTAACAAGCCTAACATAACCGAAGAAATGTTAGAACCTTGTTGTACCTTATCGTTAAGTGAATTAACATAGTTAATGCCACCCGATACACTCATTTTTTTGCTTAATGCAGTTTGTCCGTTTATGTTGAAGGTTGTCTTTCTGTAATCGGAACCAGGAATAACACCAGTTTGAGAAAGGTTACCTAAAGACATTCTGTATGCAGCTCTGTCATTTCCGTTTGCAATTGAAATATTGTTATCATTTGCTATACCGGTTTGAAAGAAATCGTACGGGTTGAAAGGGGTAACCTTGCCACCTGTTGCATTTGGGCTGCTTGATGATACAATAGAGTCACCTTGCTTAAAATAAGCAGTTGGTGCACCAGACCATGAAAGGCCGCTGATAGCAGGTCCCCATGAAAGCCTTCTGCCTGAACCGCCTGTTGGGCCGTCCCACACACCAGCATCACCTTGTGCATAATCATTTTGCATAGCAGGTAATTTGTTAACGGTGCTCCAGGTAAGTGAAGAATTAAATTCAATACCTAAGCCTTCGGTACCGCTATGGCCTTTTTTGGTTGTAATTACAATAGCTCCGTTGGCAGCTTCAATACCATAAAGTGCAGTTGCTGCAGGGCCTTTAAGTACGGTTACGCTTTCAATATCGCTCGGGTTAATATCAATACCACGGTTGGTTGGCTGGGTTCCACCGGTAAGGTTACCGTTAGCACCGCTAGCCAAAGCACCCTGGCCGGTAGGGTCAAAGTTGTTAATTGAGTTATCGATTGGTATACCGTCAACTACCATTAAAGGTTGGTTGTTACCGGTTAGTGATGTAACACCACGCAGGTTCATAAATGTACCTGCACCCGGGTCACCGGCACTATTTACAACCGATAAACCTGAAACCTTACCTTCCAGCTCGCTCATCACGTTACTGGTACCGGTAGTATTCAGTTGGTCGCTACCAACAGTTTGTTGGGCATAGCCTAAAGCTTTCTTTTCTTGTGTAACACCAACAGCACCTACTACTACTTCATCAAGCCCTAAAGCGTCAGATGTCATTGAAATGGTCATGTTGTCTGTAATAGCTACTTCCTGTGTTTTCATACCAGGGTAACTTAATACAATGTTTTTTGCAGTTTGATCAACGGTTAAAACAAACTTACCGGCTGTATCAGTATACGTGCCAATAGTTGTTCCTTTTACAACCACCGCCAGGAACGGTAATGGTTTTCCATCTTGATCTTTCACTGTGCCTGTTACCACACGGGTTTGCGCATACAGCGAGCTGCATAGCATTATTCCGAGTAGCACAGTTGCCAAGCGTACGATTTGTTTCATAGGGCTTATGTTTTGGGTTAGGGATTAAATTTATGCCGCCAAATGTATATTTATTTACTTACTGAAAACAATACATAAGCCCCATTTTAACATCATCACCGCTTAGTTTGCATTGCAACAAAATGAATATCAATAACTTACGATATCAACAGATATGTTAAAATTTTGTTAATATCGCTGATACTTTACTATTCGTACCTAATTTTATAGAGATTATCGTTAAAAAACTGGTTATAAGGCATATTAGGCTTGTGGCAGTATGCACCAATACGTATATACACCGAATAATACAGCACTTTATATGCATTTAAAAAAGTATTGTTTACCTATCTGCTATTATTGTTTCACGCCATATGCAAAAAGTGCTAATTGCTTAAAGCCCTGTTAAATGATGTTAAATTGTTTTACAATTAAAGATGTATGTTTACTTTCGGCCTCATTAATTCAACACATACATGAAAAAAACAACTCTATTACTTGCAGGCCTGGTACTTGCAACCATTGGTACATATGCCCAAACTGCCGACGAAGTTATTAATAAACATGCCGATGCTATTGGCGGAAGACAGAAGCTGGCCGCGATAAAAAACATTTATATGGAAGGAAAATCTAATATAAATGGTACAGATGTACCTTTCAAGGTATGGACAATTGATAAGCAAGCTACCCGGATTGAATTTTCTTTCGGAGGCATGACAGGTTACACAATAATAAGAAAGGATTCAGGATGGAACTTTCAACCATTTGCAGGGCAAACTCATCCTGAGCCATTGACGGCTGACCAGGTAAAAGGTTCACAAAGTCAATTGGATGCTGCGGGTGATAATTTAATAGATTATAAGACAAAAGGGTACAAAGTAACTTTTGAAGGAAAGGATGATGTTGATGGCACCGAAGCATTTAAACTTCAGTTAAAGATAAGTGATAGCCTTGTAGAAACCTATTATATCGATCCGGAGTCATATTACGTTATACGTGTACACACAAAAGAAACAGCCAATGGTAAAGTCGAAGAAGGAAACCAGGACCTCAGCAATTATCAAAAAACAGCTGATGGTTACACGTTTCCTATGGCACTTTCCGGCGGACCAGGTGGAGATCAAAAGATTACTCTTATAAAAGTAAACACAACAATAGACCCTGATCTATTCAAGCCATTGATACCAAAGCCAACGCTTGCTCCTGATCCTGCTAAATAAAGAGGTAAATGAAGCGTATTATTACTTTAACGGTATTAGCTTTTTCTGCTATTGCAATTATGGCCTTTAGTGGTTTGCACAACAAGCCTGCTGAAACGCATACGGCCGATGAAATAATAAACGACTATATAACTGCCATGGGCGGAATGCAAAAACTTGCTTCTATTAATACTATATATATGGAAGGAATAATTGATAACGGCAATGGCAGAAAAATACCTACCCGCAGGTGGATAGTCAATAAAAAGAACTTCCGCAGCGAAACAACGGTTAGCGGTATTACATCCTTTACCATTATACGTAAAGATTCCGGCTGGAACTTTTCGCCTAACCGCGGACAACGCGCACCCGAACCCATGACCGCAAGCGCAGTAACTGCCAACCAGCCCAACCTTGATATTGAAGGGCCATTGGTAAACTACAAAGCCAAGGGTTATAAAGTAACTTACGAAGGCACCGATGAAATAGAAGGAACCGAAGCATATAAAATTACTGCCGCACTGAACGACAGCCTGGTGAAAACATTTTATGTAGACCCCGATTCACATTTTGTTATGCGTGTAAAAACCAGGTCGAAGGCTAACGGGCGGGTAAGTGTTTCATCGACCGATTACAGCAATTACACCAAAACAGCTGATGGATATATTTTCCCGATGGCAATGGGAAACATAAAATACACTGTTATAAAAGTAAATACCGAAATAAACGAGAATCTATTTAAGCCTACAAAATAAAAACATGAAGAAAATTCTACTACCAGCCTTAGCGGCACTGTTGTTTACCACCACTACCAATGCCCAGATAAACTCATACACATTCAGTGTAATGGAAGCGCGTTGGCTTGGCCCGGGTACCATGAGCGGCCGTATTACTGCCATTGATGGTATTGCCAAAGAAGGTAAAACCCTTTATGTGGGAACTGCCGGCGGCGGTGTGTGGAAAACCACCAATGCAGGCGCTTCGTTCAAACCTATTTTCGATAAGTATTGCCAGAGTATTGGCGCTGTATGTATCGACCAGAAGGACCCGAACACTATATATGTAGGTACCGGAGAAAGTAATATGCGTAACAGCGTTAGCTATGGCGATGGTATGTATAAGAGTACCGATGGTGGCGACAACTGGCAGAAGATAGGGCTCGATAGTACCGAGCACATCAGCAAGATAATTATTGACCCTTCAGATAACAAAACCATTTATGTAGCTGCACCGGGCCCACTGTGGAGCGACAGCAAAAGCCGTGGTTTATTTAAGAGCACCGATGGCGGCCAGACATGGGATAAGATATTATATGTGAACGATAAGACAGGTTGCGCCGATGTGGTTATTAACCCAACCAATGGTGATGAGCTTATTGCTACCATGTGGGAATTCCGTCGTTACCCATACGCGTTTAACTCAGGTGGAGAAGGAAGCGATATGTACAAGAGTACCAATGGCGGAAAGACCTGGAGAAAAATTTCGAAGAAGAACTTTATTACCGGCACACAGGAAATAGTAGATGGTAAAAAAACAAAGGTGGATAGCACATTGGGGCGTATTGCGCTTGCCTTGTCTCCATCGAGCCCGGGCCACTTGCTTGCCATTGTAGAAGCCAAAGAAACCAAATTATTTGTGAGCAATGATGGTGGCGAAACATGGAGCAAGCAGGCATCTACCACTAACGTAGAAGCACGCCCTTTCTATTTCAGCACACTGGCATTCGACCCGAAAGACGATAAACGTGTATACCGCCCTGCGTTTGGCTTATCAATAAGTGATGATGGTGGCCGTTCATTTACCGATGCAAGTAACGAAGGCGGATGGGTACACAGTGACCATCACGCTATATGGATAAACCCGCTTTATACCAACCAGGTTTGGTTAGGTACCGATGGCGGTGTATTTTTAAGTAACGACCGTGGCATTACCTGGACATTCATTCAAAACCTGCCTGTGGGCCAGTTCTACCATGTGGCATACGATACCAAAACCCCTTACAATGTGTATGGCGGTTTGCAGGATAATGGTACCTGGACAGGCCCATCGCAATGGTATGGAGGAATAAGCAACGGCGACTGGCGCGCACTGTATGGTGGCGATGGTTTCTGGGTGCAGCCCGACCCGACCGACAGTTTCCGCAGTGTATATGCTGAAGCACAAGGTGGTGAAGCAGGTAATGTAGATACCAAAACAGGTTTGAACACCAACATGCAGCCAACACAAACCGATAAGGAAGAAAAATTACGCTGGAACTGGAACAGTCCTATTGTATTAGGCGCTGCCAATCCGCATAACTTATACATGTCGTGCCAGTACCTGTACAAATCTACCGACCAGGGCCATAACTGGACACGTATTTCGCCGGACCTGACCACCAACGATAAGAGCAAACAGAAACAGGAAGAATCGGGTGGACTGAGCGCTGATAACACAGCTGCTGAAAACTACTGCACCATTTTTACGGTTGCCGAAAACCCTAAGGATGAGAACATGCTCTATTGCGGAACCGATGACGGAAATATTCAGATAAGCACCGATGCCGGCAAAACATGGATGAATGTAACCGAAGGTATTGCCAAATGCGGAATTCCAAAGCATGCATGGGTAAGCAGTATTGAACCATCGCGTTTTGATAAGAACACCTTGTATGCCACATTCGAAAACCACATGTATGGCGATTTCAATACATACCTTGCCAAATCAACCGATCTGGGTAAAACATGGAAGCGAATAACAAGTACTGAATTTACCGGCTGGGCGCATAAAATACGCGAGGACCTTGTAAATAAAGACCTGATGTTCCTCGGTACCGACCGTGGATTATTTGCAACCATCGACGGTGGCGCTACATGGTTCCGTATGAAAAACCATATACCTGACTACTGCCTGGTGCACGATATTCAAATACAACCAAAAACCAACGACCTTATTTTAGGAACCTTTGGCCGTGGTATTATGATTGTAGATGATATTACACCTATACGTACCATGACAAAGGATATTGCAGCTAACGACGTATATGTGTTCCCTATGAAGCCTGTTAAAATAAGTTATGGAAATTACGAAGGAGGTTTTCCTGAGCACGATGGCTGGGTGGCAGATAACTCCGACGACATCCCTCCTATTCAGTATTACCTGAAAAGCCGTGTTATGTCGAGCGATGTTACTGTAAAAATTTACGATAAGAACAATACGCTTGTAAAAGAAATACCCGGCGAAAAACGCAAAGGCGTTAACAAAGTGTATTGGGACTTACGTGGCACACCGCCTAAAACAGCAGGTGGCGGAACCAAGGTTGACCGGGGAGGATTTGTTGCCCCTATGGTGTTACCGGGACAATACACAGCTAAAATATTTATCGGCGACAAGGAATACGATGATCCTATAACCGTTATTGCCGACCCTAACGATAAAATGACCGATGCCGACCGTCAGGCGCAGTACGATGTGGCTATGAACTGTATTAAGCTGCACGAAGAACTGGCGAAAATGGCCGATCATTTGAACCTGGTTATCGACTCGGTTAAAACATACGTTGACCAGAACAAGAGCAATAAAAAAATGGCTGCGTTCCTTGATAGTTTGAAATCATTTAAAGGAACACTGATGGCTTCGAAGCAGACATCGATATTTGCCGATGAAGAACGCCTGCGCGAAAAAATAAGCAAGGTATATACCTCTGTTTGTTACCAGGACATTGCTCCTACTAACCTGCAACAACAAAACGTTACCTTACTGAAGACTGATATGGCTAAGGCCGATACCAAGGACAAGGCCCTTATGGATGACTACGTTAACACCTGGCGCAAAATTATTGCCGGTGGTGGGTACAACAGTAACATTGGCGTACCTAAAAAATAATTGGTTCTGATTAAAATTGCGAACAGGAGCTGCGTGAGTGGCTCCTGTTTTGTTTTATATCATTTGAGGAATGGAACGCGGATGACGCGGATTGGTTAAGATTACAAATCTCTTCTGGTAGACGCTAAGCTGAGCTTATCTTTTATTCACCCACTAAGTAAAACTCAGCGGGTACGGGGGGGGGGAATTATAATCGTACAGACAGAAAGTCATGCAACGGTTTTAAAAATGCTGAATCTAAATCCCAATAATCAATCTTTTCAAATAAATAATCTCCTGTTTTCCATTCAATGTTTTTCTTCTTTGTCTTACTCTCGGGCAAAGTTTCCGTATAAGCAAATATTCTTGACTTTCTTAATGGAAGATTATATGTTAGACTATTGGCGTCAAGTTTCGTTTGGATACAACTTTCATAATCATTGAAGCAACTGTAAATTACTTTCCTTTTATTATTTGATATTTCTTCTAACACAACCTCAAAATCTCCGTCCTGATTATTATTAGGCCATAAAAAAATCTCAACATTTATGGTCTTGCCCAATTTAACACCAAGCTCCGATATTTTCTCCTGAAGCTGCTTCAAACGTATAGCAAAACCACATTGATTCTGACTTGTATCAGAATCAAAAACAAGGCAAATCTTATCCCCGCTATCTGTAAATTCGTTCAATTTTGCCGAAAGTAGATTGAGGGTAGTCCATCCTCCTGCATTAATAACTTCAAAATCTACATCTTTAGTTTTAGCTAATTTTAAAGAAATAAATTTTTCAATGAAAATTTTATCGTTTCCTTCTACAATAATTTTTAGCATGATTAGCGTATTTCAATTCCTTCTTTAATAGCATTCTCAAATTCAGGGAATTCATAACAATAAGCTTTATGTTCAAGATTTTCAAGCTTTCTTATTGTAAAACTCCGTATGGTTTTCTGAAAATTAATGTTCTCCTCACTTTCCAAAGTTTCTTTTAAACATTTTAGTGTTTCATAATTATGAGTCGTAACAAATACCTGTACATTATATTGTTTAGATATCTTCAAAATTGTATTCCACAATGTTTTCAGAGCAGAAAAATGAAGACCATTTTCTATTTCATCAATAAAAAGAACTCCACCTGACGACTCATAAATACCTAATAGTATGGTGAATATTTTTCTCATTCCATCCCCAGAAAGGTCTATTGGAATAAGTTGTTTAATTCCCATTATATCAAGATATACCATCCCCTTATTACCAAGAGAAATGTTTGAGATTTTATCATCTATTTTCTTTAAGCTTTCAATAATAATATTCTGATCCTTATTTATTATTATATCATTTAATATTTTAGCCATGTCAGTCGAAAGGCCGCCCTTTAAAGGAATGAAATTTGCTTTAATGTCTGGAATGAAATTTTTAGCCAATTCAGCATTAAATAAAGTGGAGCCGGCATGGTAAACTGAACTAGTACCAACAAATGCCTTTTTATGTCTTTCTTTTATTGTGAAATTTATTTTTAGCTCATTAGTTACATTTTCTGGAACCGTCTGAAGTAAATTTTGTAATGCAGGCGACTGATTGAGAGTATTTTGATTTATTTTCATCGCTCTAATATTTGGAGTAACTACCATTGATCTAACATACTCATCTGCTGTTCTCTCTCCATCAATTTCTAGCTTATTGGTATAGTCTAAATTGTAAAATAAATACCTCAAATCATTAGCTTCATCCAATATAATGTTTCGAAAATTTGTAACGTTGATTAGCAGGTTAGGATTATAAACTCCAGCTAAAACATATATGGCTTCGAGAATTGAAGTTTTTGAAGAATTATTTTTACCAACAAATACATTAACATTCGACAGGTTATCTATTTGAAGGTTTTTAATGCCTCGGAATCCTTTTATTGAAATTTTATCAAAAATCATCGCTTTTTTTTATACAAATCTAACTATTTCTTAAAACTCATTAACCATATACCCTCCACCTACTTTATATACTAGGCTTTTGCAGGTTTACAGCTTAAAATAAGTGGTTGATACAAATGGTTTCTAATGCAAAATTACTGTACAGACATCTTGTGCATGTCGTCTATATGGATATTTTATAAACAACCCAGTAGCATATATAATAAAGGCGACATATCACATTTTTCTCTTGCAGTCATTTCTATCTATGATTTGCTTATTGCTCCATTAATTTTTCACGCTTTTGCCTGTCAGCCTGTAATTGATTCAATGCATTATTTATTTCACGTTCACGGGTTGATTTCAAGCGTCCAAAATGAAATTCCTGTGCTTTGATATAGGCTATGCTATCTTTATATACTATCTCATTAATGCCTTGTAGATTAGGAGGAGGAGGTTTATGGAATATTTTTTTTGTATTTTCCGCCAAGTTACTAATCCCCTTCTTAACATCCTGTGTAAAATTCTGTACAGCATTTGCCACTTTAGATTTAGCCTGCTCATTATATTCTTGTTGCACAGCTTGCTGGTTAGTAAATATCACAAAACCCAAGATGCCAACGCCTATACGTTGGTCTACACCATTTATGTAAATATCTTGGTAAAATGTGCAGTCATCAACACGGAACAAATTAGTGCCATACCTATCTATAAGTAAATCAGAGACTAGTCTAGTAGTTGCTTTCGCAAAGTCAGAATTCTGGCTTTGCGATATTTGTGTATCTATCTTTTCTTTAATACCATCGATACAGGCTTGTTTGGTCGGCTTTGTCACTATGAATAATATAGCTAAAAGGCAGAGTATACTTAATGGTACAAGAATCTTCTTCATTTCTTTATTTTCATATATAGAATTACTAATGTATATGCATCTACATTGAAGTATGTTTCTGAATAATTAGAGACGAATTGAGCGCTAGTAAAATATAATCTTTTTTTGAAATAGCACTACGTATAAATACGTAGTGCACTCAATTTATTTTCTTAGGGTTGTTGAAAACCCCATCACTATTCCCTTGTAATAAATGGTAGCTGCTACTAACTTTGTATTGCGCCGGGAGCGCGATGCCTAAAACTTCTATTGCTTCAACCTTACCAACAAAGGCTGATTTGAAAAAACATTGCTTCTACTTAACATAATACCAAAAGACGGGTTACAAAATGCAAGAAAATTTCAAAACCTGTTTATTGATTATCAGCATGTTGACAGTATACAAATTGAAAAAGTGTAACCCGTGTTTTGCACCTCACCCCTGCCCCTCTCCTTGCACAATGAGAAGGGGAATTACACACGAACACTGAAAGCGTGTGTAAATGTGTGTAATTTGAATTACGAATCAGGAAATGCACCTCACCCCCTGCCCCTCTCCTTGCACAATGAGAGGGGGAAAAAGTTTATAAAGTCCGAATAATGACCTCTTAGAAATGCAGGTAACAAAACAAGTCGTACGTAGCGTTAAAACTAAACGCTGTTTGAGTCCCCATGTATTCGGGACGAGTTCGTTTAGTTTAGCGGAGCAGGACGTAGTTTTGTCTGCATTACTAAGCAGTCTTGACCTTTTGTTTGTTATTCACTCGCGTTTGTTCTTCAAAGGAGTTCATGCTTGCTGCGCAGGTTTATGTCAAGATAAAAGAAAGGAGAAAAGATGTTTAAATAGTATTAAGCTGAATGTGTTTTTCAACTGATTGTATTATATTTGTATAAGAACAGAAAAAGTATGACTACTGCACTAAAAAACATAATAGAGAAAATAAACGACCTACCCGCAAAAGAGCAGAATGCAATAGCTGCATTGCTTAAGGAAGAACTTGCATGGCAACGGTCTTACGACAAATCGCAAAGCAAACTTTCTTTGCTTGCTGCCGAAGCAACTGAGGAGTACCGTAAGGGGAAAACCCAACCGATGAATTTGAAATGAACTCGGTTACCACTGAACGGTTTCGCAAGGCTTATTCAGCATTGCCCGACCATATTAAGGAACAAGCTATTAAAACATACCGGACCTGGAAAAAGAACCCTTACTATCCGGGCATTCAGTTTAAGCAAATACACAAAACAGAACCTATATACTCAGTCAGGATTACGCTTTCTTACAGGGCCATAGGCGTAAAGAATAAAAACACCATTGTTTGGTTTTGGATCGGGTCACATGCTGAGTATGACAAACTTATTGCTTCGCTTTAGACAAAGTCAAAAGAAATGAAACCCACCCCTACCCCTCCCAAGAGGGGATTTGTGGGGGCGTACCTTATAACCCCCGTGTTGAAACACGGGGCTATAATATTACACCCCTTCAGGGTGCATTAAACAACATAAATAATCATAAACAATCTGCGGTATCTGCGTTCTATTGCTCAACCTCAGTCTTAATCTCAACCTTAATATATCTGCGTTCCATTGCTCAACCTCAGTCTTAATCTCAACCTTAATATATCTGCGCTCCAATCATTCAGCAGGAGGATACTTAGGGGTCTTTATTTTGATGGCCTTAATATCCTTAAAATTAAGTTTTACCTGTGTAGAGGGAAAGGTTAACTGGCCATATAAGAGGCTATCCTTAATAAACATGGTACTGAATAATAACCTGAGCACATCGGTATCTTTTTTGCTGATTATGGCCACTGTATTATTATAAACTTCTACTACATGTGGTTTTCCGTTTTTATCATTACAGGTAATTTGACTTAATCCATTATTAAACAAATGGGTATACACCAATGCATCGTAATACTTGTGCTTGTATGCCACCGATGTATCTTTTACTTTACGCAGTTCTTTTTGAAGGTCTTCGGTACTTATTATATACCTGTTGAAGCATGATTGCATTAAGGCAATGAAGCAAAACAACAGACTATATTTTACAAGTGTATGGAAATACATTTTACTGCATAATACCATTACCCGGTGTAGAGTACAGGCTTCTTATTTAATTTTCAACGAAACGGGAAGCATTAATAAAAAGGGTAAGGCCTTTTTATAATCGAGCTCACGATATTCTAAACCCAATACCCTTAAATTATTATAATAGGTTTGATGTTGCTCATAATAGTTTTTCTCCGACTGAATGAACCATGCCTTCATTCCCAGTTTCTGGGCTAAAAACCATTTCTCTAATAACCGCCCTGTACGGCCATTGCCATCATTAAACGGATGTATTTTTACAAACACCAGATGTATTAAGGCAGCATAAAAAAATACTTCTTTAATACTTAGTTCAGCAGCAATTAATATATCTACATCGGCATAAAACTTCTCCATTTCACCTTGCACCTCGTATGTTGTAGCAGCCACATATTCTATTTTACCATCGGGGGTCGACACATACATGTTATGTGCGCGTATTTTACCTTGCCATACTTTAGACACAATATGTTTGCCTAATAGCTTATGTGCTTTTTCTATGTTCTTTTTATTCAGCACATTGGTTTTAGCAAAAGTATATGCACTATAAAGGTCATCTATTTTTTTTGTGTAATCGGGCAGAAACTCAATACCAAATTTTTTATGTTTTATATACGAATCCAGCTCAATTTCCTCCCCTTCAATTTTGCTCGAAAAAACGGAAGATACCGAAGTATAAAAACTAAATGTCCGGGTAGATATTTCCGCATCCTTTAACTTGTTGAACGATGCCTGCAAGCCTTTACTTACCTTATTGGAATAAGGCTTCAACAGGTCGGTGGGTATTATCTGTAGTTTCATTATGATGGACAGGTGTACTTACAAATCTACTTTAATTTATATTATGTAAGCTAAAAAGGAGTAAGGGTTAAGGAGTATTGGGGTTGTTTATAATTACATCATTATGTTATTTTAAAAGCGAAATGGCTTTTGTAAATTTGTATTGCGCGCAAGCGCAATGCCCGAAACCGCTTAATAATATTACCCGACAGAATACAAAATTTGAATATGACAAAGGATCGCCTTTTTAAAATTGCCAGAAATTATGTCAATTTCAGGTTAAACAAATGAAAACCAACACGTAAAAAATGGCAACTGATATTACTATTGAATTAAAGAACGCAGAGAAATTACACACGAACCTTGAAAGCGTGTGTAAATGTGTGTAAAAAAAATGCCCGATAAGGTATCGGGCATTCTAAAACAATATTTAAAAAATACACTATTGAATAACTAATCTTCCGGTTGCAAGAACGGCACCATCCTGGGTAAGGATCCTGTATAAGTATATTCCAGCCGATCTGTTATTGAGTTTGATCTCTGTTTCACCAGCATGCAGTTCGGACTGATAAACTTTTTCGCCAAGTATATCATACACTTCTACTTTTGTTTGTTTATCAATGTTTTGCTGGTTGATGAAAAATGTTCCGTTGCTTGGATTTGGATATACCTGAACCGAAACATTTTCTGAGATCTGGGCAACACTTACCGGGGCTGTCCACTCAGCAAGGTAGTTAACTGAATGTCCGCCTGCAGAACGGAATGCACCACCTACATAAAGTCCGCCATTGTATACTACCATTGAAGTAACATTACTATCGGTTCCGGTACCCAATGCAGACCATGCTGTTCCATTCCATGCAGCTATATTTTTTGCAGCTACTGCTCCTGAGCTATCAAACTCACCACCTGCATACAGGCTGCCATTATATACGCACAGGCTGGCGGCACCGTCAACATTTCCTGAAGGAACTGCATATACGCCTTTGCCTAAAGCAGACCAGGTTGTACCATTCCACTCGGCCACATTACGTGCAGCAACACCGCCAATACTATCGAACATACCTGCAGCATACAAATTACCATTAAACACTACCAATGAACTAACACTTGCAACGGCTGCTGAATTAGTTGAAATGGCTCCTCTGCCGAAAGTGGACCAGGTTGTACCATTCCACATTGCAATGCCATTTGCCAGCTTATTGCCGCCTGCACTATCAAATATTCCACCAGCATATAAATTGCCATTATACACACATAACGCCTCAACAGTAGTATTGCTTCCGGAAGGCGCTCCGCTGACTCCCTTTCCTAATACAGCCCATGATGAACCATTCCAGGTTGCAATGTAATTGGCATTAATGCTGCCTGCTGTTGTAAAGTTGCCTGCTGCACAAAGCATAGAATTATAAAGTGTTAATGCAAACGGGGTACCACCGGGGGTTGAAGTTACCGGAGATAGCGCTGAGCCATTCCAATCAACTACTGAACCGCATGATGTAGAACTATTAATTAACGAAAATGGTCCGGCAATATACAGGTCAGAATTAAAGGTAGCAAATGCCTGTGGACCCTGATCGAGCCCAGGGTATATACCGCTGCCTACAGAAGACAAACTGGTACCGTTCCATTTGCAAACACTATTACCGGGACTTGTGAAGTACCCGCCAATGTACAGATTGCCGTTATATGTGCCTAATGCACTTACAAAACTGTAAGAGAATCCGCTTACTCCGCTACCAACGGCTGCCCATGTTTGGGCATTTGTATTACCTGATAAGGTAAGCAGGCCTAATGCTAATACAGCAAATAAATTTTTTAACGTAGTTTTTTTCATGGGTTTGGTTTAAAATGTTAATGTATAAGTGGTTTATATGAATAATTAAAGATACTTATTTTCTTTAATAAGAGACTTAGACTATGAATAACTCCCCCCAATTATGCATCAAGGCTCTCGGTATCAAGCAGTAAGTTTTACTTCAGTATATTCAATTAATAATTAGGAATTGAAAACAAAAGAAATTAGCGATTAACGAGTGCAGATTTAAGAATGCAGAAGTAAGCTCACTTCTCATGCCAGGCATGGCCCTTAAGCTCGGGCTGATATTTGGTAAACATGCCGATCCAGATAATGCGCGACCAGCGGAAAGTTAAAGGGAATATAGCCAGCGCCGAGCCAATGATCCAGAACACAAGGTAGAGCGCATCCATTTTCCACCAGTAAATATTTAACAGGTACATAATTGTAACAAGCAATGTTTGAATACCATACGACACATACATGGACCCATAAAAATAACCCACCTCGCGCTCATACTTAAGCCCGCACGACACACAATGCTTACGCATGGTAAGTCCGTTTTTAAAACTGTAAGGGTTATTGTTTTCGAACACCCTGGCTGCTTTGCAACGCGGGCACTTGTTAGTGAATGTGCACGAAAGTATGTGGCCTAAACTCATGCTACAAAGGTGAGCATATTTACAATTCCTTTTGGTACTTTCGCTTACAAATGTTAAAATCTTCATGTAACATTCATTTTATACTTTTACATTTGTCTCATAATGAATAACAAACTGCACACTATAACCTCCAATCACATGAAAACACTAACTCAGTTTTTAACCGCAGTAAGTATGCTTAGCCTTGCTTCGTGTACTGTGTATGAAACACCAACTGCAACACAGCCACCACCACCTCCTCCGGTGGTATACGAACAACCTGCACCAGCACCGGCTCCGGTTTATACACAGCCTGCACCAGCTCCTGCACCGGCTTACACGCAACCAGCACCGGCTCCTGCAGCCGGGCCTGCTCCGGCTTACACACAGCCTGCTCCAGCTCCTGCAGCTGGACCTGCACCGGTTTACCAACAACCTGCACCTGTTTATAACCAGGCACCCGAAACATATAACCAGCCTGTAACCATGCAGACATTTTACGATGCACTTAGTCCTTATGGCCAATGGGTAAACTATGGTGGTTATGGTTATGTATGGATACCTGCTGCGGGACGTGATTTTGCACCCTATTCTACTGCCGGACATTGGGTATTTACCGATAACGGATGGATGTGGGCTTCAGATTATAGCTGGGGTTGGGCAACCTTCCACTATGGCCGTTGGGATTTTGATGCCGTATACGGATGGATGTGGATACCTGATACACAATGGGGACCAGCCTGGGTGCAATGGAGAAGATGTGATGGCTATTATGGCTGGGCACCTTTACAACCTAACTATGGCTGGAATAACTATAATGCTTACAATCCGCCTGCTGACAGATGGGTATTTTGCAGTGGCCAGTATATGACCTATAATAATGTTTATAACTACTACGAACCAAGAGAACGTTACAATGATTATGTTCAACGTTCTACTGTGATCAGCAGATCGTATTATGATAACGGTAGCCGCGCAACTTATGCTGCCGGACCTGAACCAACTGAAGTATCAAGATATTCAGGCACCCAGATTACCCCGGTACATATTGCCCCTGCAGCAGGCCCCGGAGCTGCAACAATGGGTAATGGCGGAATACAGGTATATCGCCCTGCTGTAAGCGGCCCAGGCGCCGGACAGGTGCAAAACAGGCCTGTTCCGCAGCATGTTGCTCAGATGAGCGAAGTTCAGCCTGTAGCACAACGTACTACAATGATAAAACCTGAGCCGCAAAGAGTACAACCTCAGCAACAAATGCAACAACAACCTCAACAAAGGGTGGAACCTATGCAACAGCAACCGGCTCAGCAACAAAGAATGGAGCCTGTACAACAACAGCCTGCTCCGCAGCAAAGAGTAGAACAGATGCAACAACAACCTGTTCAACAAAAAACAGAGCCCGTACAACAACAAAAAATGGAGCCTGTACAGCAGCAGCAACCGGCTCCGCAAAAACAACAACCGGCTCAACAACAACAACCGGCGCCTCAAAGAACTTCAACCCCTGCACAACAGGCAAAGCCTCAAAAGCAACAACCTGTTAAGGCTAACAAAGGTGGAGCACCGCAACCCGTTAAGAAAGACAACGAAAAAAAGTAATTAAGCCATAAAAAAGCCCCGAAACTTTCAGTACAAGTTTCGGGGCTTTTTTTGTTTAGCCGATTGGCAGATCACAGATTCTTCTTCTCCTCTTTTTTCGATTTCTTATCATCTTTTTTATCCTTGCCCTCATCTTTTCCCTCTTCTTTCTTATGGCTACCCTTGGTTAGTTTCTTGTATTTTTTCTTTTTAAACTCTGCTGCTTTTTTATCATTTTCCTTTTCTGACTCTTTTAGTGCATCATTGTTCTTGGCGCCGCCTTTATCCTTCTTTACTTTATTGTCAACCTTTACATCATCATGTTTAGAATTATCCTGGCTTTGGGCAAATAATGCCGTGGGCAATGCCAACACACTTACAATTAATAACACCTTCTTCATTTTCATATTTCACAAATTTACAAAACAAATTGCCAGTAAAAAAATTGCGCTATTTTAATTTTTTTTGTAACTTAGCTCTATGAAGGTTATCCGTACGCAAACAAGCGAAATGTTCTTCGACGAACATGGCATATTGCACAAAACAGTAATAGAAGATTGCCATTTAGACCTACAGAGCCTTAAAGAATCTGATAAAATAACCAGGGAGTTAACTAAAGGTAAAAAGGTACTTATGCTGTATGATGCGCGTAATCACTTTACGCTTACCGAAGATGCTATGGAGCACGCACAAAAGGACATATTCAGTAAACAACGAATTGCCACCGCAATTGTTTCAACCAAAACAGGAATTAAAATAACAGTAGACTATATGAATAATATTATGAAGTCTCCTGTGCCCATTAAAATCTTTACCACTAAAAAAGATGCTTTAAAGTGGTTGCTTACTTTTAAAAAAGATATTCCAGCAAATTCCAGCAAACGCACTTCGGTTAAAAAGTAGATTCTGCTTTACTGAGTCGAAAATAAAGCACTGATTTTCAGCCGAAAATATTTTCTACTGAAAATGAAGCAGTTAAGCAATCTCTTCAAATCATTTGTACTATTTAATCTAACCCGTTTTAGATAAATTATTACTTTTGCTGTGCTTATGAACAAAATACGTACAACTACGGACGAAATATCAATTGATGAACACGGCATAATCCACAAAAAAGTAATAGAAGGTGCACATATTGACCTTCCGGAGCTAATAGAAACTGAAGAAATCTGCAAAAAACTAAGCAAGCAGGATAAGTTTTTAATACTGGTAGATGCAACCGCAGTTCATACCATGACACCTGAAGCAGTTAAATTATTGAAAGAGCATATCGATACCAAACGCATTGCAGCAGCTATAATATCTAACCGGTTAGGTATGCGGATAATGATAGACTACTTTACCAATGTGGAGAAATCTGTAACTCCCATTAGAATATTCCAAGCTCAGGATGAAGCGATGGAATGGCTGCTGAAATTCAAAAAGAATTAAAAATAACCCTTAAGCAAGCTCACACTTACTTAAGGGTTTTATAATTAAAGCCCTACTTACTTAGCAGCAGGAGCTGTCTTAGCTGATGTGCCTTTTTTGCTTCCACTCTTTGGTGAAGCTGTGCTCTTGGTATCCGCTGGCTTTGCAGTTGTACTTGTTGTAGTAGTTTTGTTTTCCTTGTAGCGCTTATCTGGTGTGCCATCTTTCTTTAAGTGCTGGCCTGAAGCAGCAGGAGCTTTCTTATCTGTTTGAGTTGTTGAACTCTTTTTTGCAGGAGCAGCAGCTTTATCTTGTGCATTTACAACTCCGGCACCTAAGCCAATCATCAGTAAACCGATGAAAGCAATCTTGATCTTTTTCATTTTTAGTAGCAGTTTTGGTTATTTTATGGAACAAAGGTAATAGATAAAGATGAAGAGAAAATGAACGAAATGATGATATTATTATAGTAGCTTTGTTGGAAACCGATCATTCAAATACTGGATGGAGGATGCACGTTAAAACTGCATATCATTGCATATAACTTCAATTTTCCAGCAATCACTTTTCTTATTGCTTTGATTTCCAAGTGAATCCATTTTTCACTAAAAATGCTTTGCAATTATCAGTTATTTGCGCCTCACTTTCAGGGCATTATCTCCAGCACCTTTGCTTAATGGGAAGAAAGCATCACTGATGCTTACGCCGCCCTTTCACATTCCATATTTATCCTTCGGGCAATTTCCATTTGTTGTTCCATACGTTTAATCTCTGTTTTAAAGCGTCTGTCCCAGTAGGGCTTGTTGTAAAATATATGTGTCTTTTTATACACAAACCTGGCATTTTTAAATTCTTCGTAGGCTACATACAGCCAGTGTAAATAGTCCTCTGCATTGTTCCACATTGTTTAATTTTTAAATCGTTCTTAGTTCTATTTCCACCCTAATCCTCTTTTTCATTAAAATCCTTTTATTTATTCAATGCCTGTAACATTGCGTTCGGGTACTTCTCGCAAAAATGTTTCCGAACAATTTCTTTCCTTTCCTCCGATGATGAGCTAATCGGTGTACCTTTCACCTCTGTTTTTAAATACTCATACACCTCATCCCACGCCCAGAACACCGGCACTACATTATACTCTTCAATTATTTTAACCAGCCTTCGGTAATATGCCCCGGGGTTGCTTTTAGGCGGGTTTTCAATCCGCTTGCGCGACTCATACCTGTTCTTTAACCCGTTAAGTTTGTGCATATATGCACGTATTACACTGCTTATATACATGGGCGATACATTGTTGTAATGCTCCTGCACTTCATTACCCAGTTCACCGGCAGCAACTAATTCAAATGCCTGTGCTACCTGTTTATTGGTAAGTGCACCATGGTACTTTCGCAGGAACGATATCAGCACCGCTTTTTTGTCATCGCCCGGCGGACGGTCGATACCCACCATAAGGCAACAATAGGCAAGCATTTGCTTTATTTCACTATCGGTGCAATCGTAAACTTTTTTGCCTTCGGTATTCTGCAGCAACGATCTTTCGGTGTTGCTGAACCTCTTTAGTATGCTGCTATCCGCCAGTTGGCGCATCAGCATTTGTGTTATGCCAGCCATTGTTCTGTAAGTGTTTTAGGTTGTTTATATTGAGTAAATTGATTGCGATGTTTTAGCCAGTTCGTAACGGCCGACCTCCAGTCTGTAATCGGTATATTCTTATTCGTTTTCCAACCTCTGCCCGTGTAATAGGTAATGAACTTTAAGGTTTCATATTCTGCTTCTGAAGCAGAAAGTCCGCGTGATACAAAGCAGGTTTTTACATCATAAGCATTCGGAGCCCCACCCCAGCCCTCCCCATTTGGGAGGGAGGCAGTTTGTGCTTCAAATCCCAGTTCTTTTTGTTTCGTCTCTTTGGAAGGATCAAAGGAGGCTTTGCCTCTTTTCGGCCTTCCACCCTTTTTACCGTTTCGTTGCTTCGATTCTATAAATCGTCGCCTCTCTTTAATTTCTTTTTCCAGCCTTTCGTTGAACCAAAGCCCGGCTTCATCGGTTTTAAACTTAGCACGCAATGGCTTCGATACTTCACCTATAAGCTGCACAACCATTTCGTGGGTCATACGGCCATGTTCGTGCATATAGCATAACAGCGTAATGTATTTACCCCTGTCATCCATAGGTAGTGCTAAGGTGCCAACCAGGAAATCCTGTGCATAAAAAAGAAAAGGAGGTTTCTCAGCCATTTGCCTCTTCAGTTAAGTATTGACGACATATCTTGTATACCCTGCCTGTAACCCTCATCCTTTCCTTCTTCAAGTCCTTTGGCATAGCCTTCGCTGAAACCATCTTTGTAGGCATGCTCTATGTCTGCTTCTGCCACCTGCTTTTTAAGTACAGGCATTGATGCTTCCCACCATTTCTCCTCCTTAAAAGATTCCTTATCCATTTTATCGATGTAAAAGAAACCTTCAGGAAGCTTCACCTCCATATCGCCCTCGCGCCATACAATAAGCCCGCTACGGGTGTCTTTTAATATCTTTTCGGTGTCGCCATCTTCGCCAAGCTTATCATCAAAAAAGTTGACAGGGTAATGCCTGAACAGGTATAGCGCTAATTGCCTCGATGCCTCGATTGATCTGCATTCAAATCCCGACACCTTATAAGTGCCATCTTTCCGTTTTAAATAAATACTGTAATTCATTTTTACACATTTTGTTTATTAAATTGTTTCCGTGGTTTCCATTGTCTGTTTTTCCCATATACTATTACCGCCCGATCTTTTGGCAGCTTCAAACATCCGGTAGGCGGCAGCCTCATTCACAGTCAGTGTACCATCAATGAACTGGCCATCTTTCTCAATAAAGTAGCGCACTTTCATGCTCTCCGGATGGGTTTCTTTTATCAGTGTTATTATCATGTTGTATTAAAGTTTTTTCTTAATAAACAGCACAACCAGCTCTGCCAAAAGGGGCAGCAAGAGCATAGCGGCTACTATTGCAAGCGCTTTTACTATCATGGCCTATGTTTTTGTTTACTTCCTTACCAATTTTGCGGCGTTTAATCCGGCTGTGGGTTTACTACAGAGGTAAGTTCTGTTTTCTTTTTACTGTTTTGCCTTAAATGAACTAATCAACATTTTATTTCACTTTCCGTCGATCCTATTAAATAATTATTACATTTGTGAAACAAACTGTGAATGCAAATATAAACACAATGTTTATTAGTAGTAAACATTTTGATTACATACTTATTAACAACCTCCATCATGAAAACCGCACCCGACACCAAACGATTACTGGAAGCGCTGGACACCCTTAAAAAGCAGAAGGGCATTAGCATGTACCAGGTAGCAAAAAAAATAAACTATGCCCCACAATCATTCAGCCGCATACGTTCGGGCGGGCAAAATGCACCCCTTAAATGGATACATAAGATATGTGATGTATATGGTATAAACAAAAACTACGTATTTAACAATGAGCCTCCTATGTTTATGGACGAAAAGCAGGGCAAGGCCATTGAGCAGGCACAGAACAAAGGTGTGAAAATGAATGTGGCTCAAAAAATACCTTTCTACGATGCACACCTGAGCGCTGGCATGATAAAGAAGTTCGGCGATAATGTGGTTAACCCTGCATACTTTATAACCATTCCCTATTTTGTTGATTGTACATTGGCCCTTCGCGTGTCGGGTGATAGTATGTACCCACGCTACCGTAGCGGCGATATTGTAATATGCAAGCATATACAAGATAAGAACCTGATCATGCATGGTGAGCCTTATGTGGTTATAACCCCAGACTATTGTGTGGTGAAGTATGTTACCCCTCACCCTACCGATAACAACAAACTAGTACTGAAGAGTGAGAACCCTAAGTTTGCTCCTTCCAATATTCATAAAAAGGAGATCCTTCAGCTTTATATCATCCGTGGTAAGGTTGAGTTTTCGTAGATTATATTCGTAAATTTTAATTCCTAATTCTTAATTAATTTGGGCGTTCCCCTTCGGGTCGGGCTATACGCTGCAAGTCCTCGCCTCCTATGGTCGGCTGTGGGCTTTACGCTTCTATCCCTAACGCGTATTACGTGTTACGTAACTTGTATGGTCATTTGAAATAGGCAAAAGGTGGGCGCGGGTTAGCTGCAAGAGATGCGAGTATAGAAAATTCAGGCAAGCAGGGAGCTAGAGCCGCCCCAAAAATAAGAAGCATAAGTCGCAACACTATTCTTAAGAATATGCAACAAAAAAGCCCCTGACAATGTCAAGGGCTTCCTTAATCCTGTATCGCTTCTCTTTAATTTCTTATCAATTGAATATAACCGTGGTACTTGAAGATGGTATTCTTAAAGTCAGTGCAACTGATCATGTAATAATAATCACCATCTGACTCCTTGATTCCACCTGAGCTGGTTCCATCCCAATCAATATCGGGTGCATCGGCCTGGAATATTCTTTCACCCCACCGGTTGAATATCTCTATATGGTATTGCTTCATACCACCGGCAGTAACATGGAACACGTCATTCTGTCCGTCGCCGTTCGGTGTAAATACGTTAGGAATAAATATTCCTTCGGTCACATAAATACCTACTATGTCTGTATCAGTACAGAATCCGTTGCTTACTATCAGTTTTATCCAATAGGTACCAGGTTGGTTGTACTGGTAAACAATTGATGAATCACCATTTATCGGCGCTGAATAATCGCCCATATACCATATCCAGCTTGTTGCAGCGCTGTTACTATTTAAGAAGCCTACCAATTGGCCGCCCGGTATAGTATCGGGTGTTGCAGTAAATACTGCACTTGGTGTTGGAGCGCCATCAACAATTACGGTAGCAGGGAAGGTTTGGCCACATGTATTGGATACATTACAGGTATAGGTAACAGCACCTGGTGTTACAAGAATATTTGCACTTGCATTCGTACCCAGGCCATTGCTCCACAGGTAAGTATATGGTGCACTTCCGCCAGTTGCTGTTGCAGTTATATTGGCGGTTCTGCCTGAGCATAAGGTATCATTTGTAACTGATACTGTAAACGGAGGATAGAGGCCTATATTTACAATGGCACTATCGGTACATGTTCCATTTGAACCCACTACAGTATAGGTTGTACTTACCGTAGGGCTAACTACAATGCTATCGGTTGTTTGTCCGCCAGGTTTCCATATATAGGTTGTTCCACCGCTTGCTGTTATTGTTTTTGATAAGCCGCTGCATAAACTATCGCCACCGGCTATTGTTGCAGTAACTACCGGTGGAGCTACTACTGTAACCGGAACAATAGCCGTATCGGGGCAACCATTGGTTACACCTATTACACTATATGTTTGCGTTGTGCCCGGATTTGCAGTAACAATATTTCCCGTTGTAGCATTTAAGCCTGTTGCAGGTATCCATGTATATTGTGTTGCACCACTTGCATTTAATATGGTTGAAGTACCACTACAAATAGTTGAAGCCACTGCACCGGCCGCAACCGTAGGTGTTGCGTTTACCATAATAGCAACACTATCCTTACTTGGGCAACCGGCTGCACTTGTAGTTGAAACAGTATATACCACTGTAGTAGTAGGGTTAGCATCTACCGATGAGCCAATAGTATCATTCAATCCTGTTGAAGGTGACCAGGTGTATGTTGTTCCGCCTTTAGCTGTAAGTGTAGTTGAATCCTTACTTGAACAAATTGTAGTTCCGTTCGATGCAGTAATTGTTATAGTTGGTGTAGCATTTACATTTACAGTAATGGTACTGGTGTCCTTACAACCGGCTAAACTGGTTCCCACTACACTAAATGTAGTTGTTACCGGAGGGCTTGCCTTTGTAGAATCGCAGGTATTGCATTGTAATCCGCTGTTTGGCAACCATGTATACCCAGGCGCACCGCCTGCTACAATCTCTATACTATCACCCGAGCATATAAGTGCTGCTGGAGGTGCAAGTGTAACGGTAGGTGTTATATTAACGGTTATAGCCGCACTGTCTTTTGTTTTGCAACCACCCGTTCCAACACCGGTTACGGTATATGTTGTGGAAACAGACGGTGTAGCCACAACACTATCTCCCAATGTTACATTTAATCCTGTCGGAGGAGACCATGAATATGATCCTACTCCACCTGTTTTAAGTATTACACTATTGCCGCTACAAATAGTAGCTGCAGTAACATTAATGGTCATAACCGGTACCGGGTACACAACAATTGCCTGTGTGGCAGTAGCAGAGCATCCTGTTCCATACTTACCTGTAAGTGTATAGGTTGTAGTTACTGTCGGTCCCGCTGAAATTGTGTCGCAGGTACTACAGCTTAAACCGGTTGATGGAGTCCATATATAAGTTGTTGCACCGCTTGCAATCATACCCATACTGTCGCCCGGACATATAGCAGCCGAAATGCCGGTAAGGGCAATACTGACTGTTGGGGTTGGATTGACAATAAGTGTAAACGTAGCAGAGTCTTTACATGCACCGCTTGAACCCACTACTTTATAGGTTGTAGTATCTATAGGATTAGCTGTAGGGTTAGGACATGTAGAGCAACTTAAACCTGTTGTAGGTGACCATACATATGTAGCGGCACCACCTGCATTTAATACAGTGCTGCCACCTGAACAAATATTCGGTGAAACAGGTGTAATGGAAACAGGCAATGAAGCAAGAACTGAAACAACTTCAGTTAAGGGAGATGCTGGGCAAGCCGCCGCCGAATTACCGGTTATTGTGTACGTTGTTGTTGATGCAGGCGTAGCATTCACGGTAGCACCTGTAGATGCACTTAAAGTAGCGGAAGGGGTCCATGTATATGTTGCGGCACCTGATGCTGTAATATTTACATTACCACCCGGACAAATAGTTGGTGTTAATGGTGCAACACTTATAGTAGGCGTTGTATTTACCGTAACAGTCACTGTTTGTGAAGAAGCTGCCGCACATCCCGCTGCCGATGATGCATTTAATGTGTATGTTACCGTCACCGAAGGGGTAGCTGTTACAGGTGAGCCCGTACTTGATGTTAAGGCTGTATTTGGCGTCCAGGTATAGGTAGCGGCACCGCTGGCCGTTAATGTTGTAGGGTTACCCGAACATATGGTAGGCGAACTTGCCGAAGCTGTTACGGTAGGCGTTGTATTTACTGTTATTACCACAGTTTTAGGTCCGGCAGCAGGGCATCCTGCAGCTGATGTTCCGTTTAATGTATAGGTAACATTTATAGTCGGTGTAGCCGTTACAGGTGAACCTGTACTTGCGCTTAAGCTTGTGTTCGGTGTCCAGGTATAGGTTGTTGCACCACCGCCTGTCAAGGTCGTTGGCTTACCGGAACATATAGTTGCAGGGCCGCTTATTGTTAAGGTTGGTGTTGTGTTTACTGTCACTACCACAGTAACAGGTGTAGAAGATGAGCAACCCGCAGCAGTACCGGTTAAGGTGTATGTTGTAGTTACCGTTGGTGTTGCTGTTACAACTGCACCTGTTGATGCACTAAGCGTAGCGCTTGGTGTCCATGTGTAGGTTGTAGCATTACTACCTGTAAGTGTTGTATTATTACCCGAACATATAGTAGGTGAACTTGCACTGACTCCCAGCACAGGAGTAGGGCTAACCGTAATTACAGTAGTTTTAGTCGCAGCTGCAGGGCAACCTGCTGCTGAAGTACCGTTCAAGGTATACGTTATGGTAACCGTTGGTGTTGCAGTTACAGATGAACCTGTAGTTGGAGTTATAGAAGTATTCGGTGTCCAGGTATATGTACTTGCACCGCTACCTGTTAAGTTAACACTACCACCCGAACATATGGATGCAGGGCCACCGCCAATTGACAAGGTCGGAGTTGCATTTACAGTTACCACCTCAGTTTTTGGTGCAGCTGAGCAACCGGCTACTGATGTTCCGTTCAGGGTATACGTTTGTGTTGAACCAGGCGATGCAGTTACTGGTGAACCTGTGCTTGAAGTTAAGCTTGTATTCGGTGTCCAGGTATATGTCGATGCACCGCTACCTGTTAAGGTAGTTCCGTTGCCTGAACATATAGTTGCAGGGCCACTGATAGTTAATGTAGGTGTAGGATTTACTGTAACCACAACTGTTACCGGTGTAGATGGTGCACAACCCGAAGCCGTTCCGTTCAAGGTATAAGTAGTAGTTACCGTAGGTGTTGCCGTTACACTTGAACCTGTTGATGCACTAAGCGTAGCGCTTGGTGTCCATGTATAAGTGGTAGCATTACTACCTGTAAGGGTGGTAGAATTACCCGAACATATAGTTGCCGGACTTGAACTAACACCCAATACAGGTGCAGGGCTTACCGTAATGATCGTAGTTTTGGTTGCAGCAGCAGGACAACCGGCCGCGGATGTTCCATTTAAGGTATATGTTATGGTAACAGTTGGTGTAACCGTTACTGATGGACCTGTTGTAGAACTTATTGAAGTATTAGGTGTCCAGGTATAGGTACTTGCACCGCTACCTGTTAAGTTAACACTACCACCTGAACATATGGATGCAGGGCCACCACCGAGAGTTAAGGTTGGGGTAGCATTTACAGTTACTGCAACAGTTTGTGTAGCTGCTGCCACACAACCGGCCGCTGATGTTCCGGTTACGGTATAGACTTGCGTTGAACCCGGAGATACACTTACGGTTGAACCGGTTAATCCACCTGGTGTCCAAGTATAGGTTGTAGCGCCACTTGCCGAAAGAGTTGTAGAATTGCCTGAGCATATAGTTGGCGGTGGAGATGTAATACTTAAGGTTGGTGTAGGGTTTACAGTTACCACTGTTGTAACCGGTGCCGAAGCTGAACAGCCCGTAGTCGTTCCATTTAATGTATATGTTGTTGTTAAAGTAGGAGATACGCTAACAGTTGAACCCGATAATGGGCCCGGTGTCCATGTATAAGTAGTTGCGTTGCCACCTGTTAATGTGGTTGAATTACCTGAACATATAGTTGCGGGGCCTGCACTGGCCGTTAAGGTAGGAGGCGCAGTAACTGTTACTACAACTGTTTTTGTTGCAGCAGCAGGGCATCCTGCTGCTGATGTACCATTAAGTGTATATGTAGCCGTTGCACCCGGAGATACACTTACAGTTGAACCCGTCAAAGGGCCCGGTGTCCATGTATACGTTGAAGCGCCGCCACCGGTAAGCGTTGTAGAGCCACCTGCACATATAGAGGCAGGACCGGCAGATGCTGTTAAAGTAGGTGTTGCGTTAATAGTTACTACAGTTGTTGAGGTCGCTGAACCGCATGCATTTGTTGCTGTTAAGGTATATGTGCCCGCATCAGATGCCGGTGCTCCACCAATACTAGTACTTGCAGTTGATGCAAAACCAGCGCCCGGAGGGCCCGACCAGCTATAACTGGTTGCATTGGAAGCAGAACCATTTAAATTCAATGTATTACCGGAACATATAGGAGAATTAGAACTTGCTGATACTGCTGAAGGTAATGGATTTACAGTTACAGATACTGTACTTGTAGAAGTACCGCAACCATTGCTATTGCCTGCCACCAATGTATACGTACCGGTAGCAGCTGTTGTAGCCCCGCCAATACTTGGATTTTGTGAACTTGATAAAAAACCGTTTGGTCCTGACCAGCTCCAGGTATTGGCATTTGTAGCACTACCGGTTAAATTAATAGTGCTGCCCTGGCAAACAGGAGAATTGGAACCTGCCGATGCAGCGCTGGCACCGGTTGGTATTGTAACCGGACCACTTATGGTATATCCGCAACCCGCCTGGCCGGTTGGGTTTAAATTAACAGTATACGTTCCGGAACAAGTAGCTGTAATAGACGAGCCTGTAGTGGAACCGCTTATACATGGACCCGTCCAGCTATAGCTAGCAGCACCCGGAGGGGCGCTGACAGTTGCCGAGCCGCAAACCGCGCTGGAGGTAACCAGCCCTTCAGGGCCACAAGAAGCATTAATATACATATATCCAAAGTGTCCGCCGGGCCAACAGCCACTGGCGCCTACTTCAAGGGTTAGGGTTTGACCTGCATATGCGCTAAGGTCAAGGCTTGCCGTTGACCATGGTTTATAATATACATCACTACCATCAAGAGAGGCTTTTGTGCCGGAAAGGCTATAACCCGGAGGAAAAGTGCCGGAAGTTGACTCCTGGTAATACTGAAGACATGTAGATACTACATTTCCACTGCTGTTTACCACCTGGAAGAAACAAAAAGGTTGCTGGCCTGCAGGATGGCCTCCGTCATTTAATACAACTGCATAGTTTATAGTTATCAAAGCGTTGCCGGGTACAATGGTAAATGATTGCTCCATATATTCCGCCATAGATGTGTAACCATCACCGCTTCCGTTATTTTCGCCACCATCTTCATAATTTGCATAATAGTATGCATCTTTGCCACAACCACCATCATAAGGTGCCATATTGGCCCAATACCCACCCATACGGCAGGAATTAGTATAGCCGGGAGGTATGGCAGTGAAATTTCCAAAGGGATCATTGGCTCCGGCGCTGGTTTGAATGGTAAACCATGAACATGTACCTTGATTCGAATTTGTTCCTAATGTAGGTGGGTTTCCCGGGTTAGCTACGTTTGTCCATACATATGAGCCACTCCAGTATTCTATCTGACCCGGGCCAAAGTCAGTATAACCATTATCTCCTAATACAAGTGTCCAGTTGCTGAAATTCGCGTCGGAAAAATCAGAATTAGTACAGGCTGAGGCTAACGCCTGGTGTGTACCTTTTGTCTTATCTTCCCTGCTGAATATAGATCCTCTGTATTCAGGCGCATTAGGTCTGCCTGCTATTATTGACATTGGTTTATTGTCATCATCTCCGTACCTGCTTATGGTATGAAAAGGGTCATGCTGCAATTTTTGATTCTGAAAATTCTTAACATACTTGCCAAATACGAAAAGGCGTTCTTCCTTTCTCATATAATTCTCCAATTCCATCTCATTATAATTGCTCTTTTTCGCAAAGTCAAATTTTCCCTGCAGGTCAAAACCATCTAATGTATCACCACCAAATAACTTAAAATCTTCTGGCTTGCTGGTTATTGTTCTGCTTGTTTTAAGGCCATGATCTTGAATCTGGACCGCCTGTTGAGGTGTGGCACTAACCGCTGCTTTAGCATGCGACTGCGCTTGCAGAGCGAAAGAATTCGCAAATAGAACAATAATCAAAAAAGATACAACCTTTTTTAAATTGCTTGATTTGCTTATTAATAGTACATACGAAAAGTATAGCTCTTTCATGCTGTGGGATAAATTATAATGCCTTAATATACATATATATACGATACAACCGTAAATAAGTTGCACTAACTTGTAAATATTTAATGTTAATATCCCTTTAAAACATCTTTAAAAAGGCCTTAAATCTCTTTATGCATATGGGACACAAAGAATTGAACAATGTTCAAACATTTCTTGAAAAAAATTACTTTTTTTTTATAAAAAGCACCTGTTTTATCTGCAAATTAATCTTTTCTATGATTTCAGCCTCTTTAATCTAAACGAATTAGATGAATAAATTTACGCAAATTGGATATATACATGTCATTGACAATACTTGTTTCCGCTCAAATTATTACCTGATCAATTGCAAATATCCGTGATACTTGAAATTTTTTCCTGCATAGTCAGTAGCAAGTAAAATATAATAATAATCTCCATCGGCTGCTTCCACTCCACCCTCGCTCCGCCCATCCCAGTCCATATCAGGCGAATTGCTTATAAATACACGCTGTCCCCAACGGTTGAATATTTCAAGGCTGTATGTTTTCATACTGGTCATGGTAACATGAAATACATCGTTTTGTCCGTCTCCGTTCGGTGTAAACACATTCGGTATGAATATTGTTTCGGTAACATATATGGTATCGGACAAGGTATCCTTACAACCTGCATTATTTGCAATTAATGTCACTACATACGCACCCGAATCAAGGTATTGCTCATACGGATTCACGTCGGTTGAAGTGCTTCCATTACCAAGTGTCCAGTAATAACCAGTTGCCCCTGTTGTAGTATTTACAAAGCCTACAAATTGCCCACCCTGTATAACTTTAGGATTAGCAGTGAACGAAATATTTGGTGTTACATAGGCAATAACATGGCCTGTATCCGTTCTAGAACTGCCACACGCATCCGTTACGGTACAAGCAAATGCTGTATCAGCAAAAGGAATTACATTAATAGTATTTACACCGGTTACACCATTGCTCCAGGCATATATATAAGCAGGTTCTCCACCCGACGCCAACACCGTAACCGTTGCATGCTTACCAGCACACACTGAATCTGTTATCATGGTAAGAGATAATGGAGGGAACACAAAAACAGGTTGGCTTACTGATGCACTGCCACATGATCCGTTGCTGGCAATTACACTATATATAGTATCGGAATTTGGAACAACACTTATGCTGCTTGTGGTACTGCCATTGCTCCATACATAACTCGTTGCTGAACCGTTAGCCGTTAATACAACAGCCTGGCCAGAGCATACGGTATCACTTCCTGAACCCGATAATGAAATGGTCACTGTTGGTGTGGTATTTACGGTAATTATAATAGTGCCTGTATTACTGCATCCTGTAACTGTGTTCGTTCCTATAACCGAATATGTTGTAGTTGATGCAGGGTTAACATTCACAGGCGAACCCGACAAAGCACCCGGAGACCATACATAATTTGAACCACCACTTGCATTCAGTGTGGTGCCACTACCGCCTGTGCAAATTGAAGAATCTGTTGCAGTTGGAACTACAACCGGTAATGGATTTACAGTCAGTACTGCTGTGTCTTTTGTTTTACATCCTCCCGTTCCGGTTCCGGTAACTACATATGTTGTAGTAACAGTTGGTGTAGCTATTACAGAATCTCCTAATGTGGTATTAAGTCCTGCAGGTGGCGACCATGAATATGAGCTAACACCCGCTGCAAGCAGGTTGATACTATCACCCATACACAAATTAGCTGCGGTAATATTCAAGGTCATATTTGGTAAAGGGTACACAACAATAGCCTGGCTTGCAGTACCCGAGCAGCCTGTAGCGTTTGAACCGGTGAGCGTATATGTTGTTGTTACAGTCGGGCTTGCTGAAATAGTAACGCAGGTACTGCAACTTAATCCGGTTGAAGGTGTCCATACATATGTAGTAGCGCCACTTGCTATCATTCCCATACTATCGCCCGGGCATATAGCTGCAGATATACCCGTTAAGGTAATTGTTGGGGTCGGGTTAGGGTTTACTATAACGGTAACATTTGCAGAGTCTTTACACGATCCGCTTGAGCCTACAACCTTATACGTTGTTGTATCGGCAGGACTTGCTGTCGGGTTGGAACATGTGCTGCAGCTTAACCCAATTGACGGAGACCATACATATGTGGCCGCTCCGCCTGCATTAAGCGTAACATTTCCACCTGCGCATATAGCAGGGTTAGGCGGTGTTACTGTTACATTTAGCTTTGCCGCAACTGTCACAACTTCTGTAACGGGCGCTGAAGGGCATGCACCGGAATTTCCGGTTATAGTATATGTGGTAGAACCTGCAGGGCTTGCAGTTACACTTGAACCGGTTGATGCACTCAGTGTTGCCGACGGGGTCCAGGTATATGTAGTGGCACCTGTTGCAATAAGATTCACATTTCCACCCGGGCAAATTATAGGCGAAACAGGTGAAACATTTATAGTGGGCGTTGCAGTTACAGTTACAATTACAGTACCCGGTGAAGCACTGTTACAACCTGCTTTCGTTCCATTTACCGTATAGGTTGTTGTTGTGCCGGGAGACACGCTGATAGTTGATCCTGTTAAACCACCCGGTGTCCAGGTATAAGTTGTTGCTCCGCCTCCGGTTAAAGTAGTTGATCCTCCACTGCAGATAGATGCGGGGCCTGCAGAAGGCGTTATGGTTGGTGTTGGATTTACAGTTACCACAACCGTAGCAGGAATTACATTACTGCAACCTGATGTTGTACCTATTACTGAATATGTAGTTGTTGAGCCGGGAGACACACTTACCGTTGAACCAGATAAGAAGCCAGGCATCCAGACATATGTTGTTGCGCCACTTCCTTTTAATACAGTTGAGTTGCCTGAACATATAGTAGCAGGCGCGGCAGAAGCTGAAACAGTTGGTGTTGGGTTTACTGTTACGACAACCGTTGCAGGAGCAGAATTTGAACAGCCTGTCAATGTTCCGATTACCGTGTATGTGGCGGTAGTGCCCGGAGAAACACTTACTGTTGAACCTGTCAATCCGCCTGGTGTCCAGGTATAGGTAGTTGCTCCGCTTGCCGTTAATGTTGAGGAACTACCTGAACAGATCGTAGATGGTCCGGCAGAAACAGTTACCGTTGGTACTGAACTTACCGTTACCACTACTGTTTTAGGTGCGGCCGGGCATGCCGCTGCTGAAGAACCTGTTAATGTATATGTTGTTGTACTTGCAGGTGTAACACTTATAGTAGAAGTTGTAAGCGCACCCGGTTGCCATTGATATGTTGAAGCGCCACCACCCGTTAAAGTCGTTGAGCTACCCGCACACACTGTTACAGGGCCGCTGATAGTTAACGTTGGTGTTGGGTTTACTGTTACAACAACTGTTTTAGGTGCACTTGTGCAACCTGATGCCGTGCCTGTAACGGTATATGTAGTAGTTGATCCGGGAGAAACACTTACTGTTGAACCGCTTAAAAAACCCGGCAACCAGAAATAGGTTGAAGCGCCGCTGGCCGTTAACGTGGTTGAATTACCCGAGCATATAGTTGGTGGGGCCGATAATGTTACTGTTGGTGTAGGTGTCACTGTAACTACCACATTTTGCGAACCGCTACCGCAGGCTCCGTTTGAACCGGTTACCGTATAGGTTGAAGTTGTGCCCGGCGATACACTCAAGGTAGAACCTGTTGAACCACCAGGTGTCCAGGTATAAGTAGCGGCACCGCTGGCAGTTAAGGTTGTTGAACTACCTGAACAAATGGTTGGTGAACCTGCTGAGGCCGTTACTGTTGGTGTAGGTGTTACTGTAACCGTTACCGTTTGAGGTCCACTTGTACAACCCGCTGTTGTTCCTGTTACTGTGTAAGTTGTTGTTGAACCCGGTGAAACACTCACCGTTGATGTATTAACACCAATGCCCGGAGACCAGTTATACGTTGTGGCACCACTTGCAGATATTACGGTAGAATTTCCCGAACAGATTGTTGTAGAGCCCGATGCTGTTATAGTAGGTGAAGGATTTACTGTAACAACAATAGTTTGCGGTGCACTTGTACAAGCACCATTTGTTCCTGTTACTGTATATGTAGTTGTTGAACCAGGAGAAACACTTACTGTTGATGTTGTAGCACCAATTGCCGGAGACCATGAATAGGTAGTAGCGCCCGTTGCAGTTATTACAGTAGAATTTCCTGAACAGATAGTTGGTGGTGGCGAGGTAATATTAACCGTTGGTGTAGTTGTAACCGTAACTACAACAGTTTTGGAGCCTGAACAGGCAAGTCCCGAAGTTGTACCTACAACCGAATAAGTTGTTGTTACCGAAGGATTCACGGAAACAGATGCCGAACTGGAAGTAAACCCGGGTGGATTTGATGTCCATGAATAGGTACCTCCACCCCCTGCACCACTTGCGCTTAGTGTAGTGCCTGCTCCACCTGAACATATTGATGATGGCACTGCCGATGCAGTTATGGTAGGGTTTGAAGAAATAGTAATAGCCGTATCAATTACAAAATTACAACCCGCCGTGCCAGTTAAATTAACCGTACAGGAGTATGTACCTGAACAGGTTACATTTACCGATTGATTGGTTGAACTACCTGAAATACATGGGCCCGTCCATTTGTAACTGGCTGCACCTGCAGGCGCAGTAATGGTACCATTACCACAACTTGTATTTACAACAGGTAATTGTAATTTACCACAAGTAAGGTCAATATAACAATATGCAAAATGCCCGCCCGGCCAGCAACCACAAGCTATAGCCTGAAATGTAACAGTGGTACCAATGTATGGAGTCATATCAAATGCCACTGTTGTCCATGGCTTGTAATAGCATGGTGTTTGATAATTACCACCACCATTTGCAACCGTATTCTGTATCCAGTTAAGTGATTTTCCCAGTGAAAAACCCGGAGGGAAGGATCCTGCAACAGCTTCCTGGTAATATTCCAGGCATGGGATTACCGCACCGGTTTGATCATACACCGCAAAAAACACAAAAGGCTCTTCTCCTGTAGGGTGGCCCCCGTCATTCAATACAGCGGCATAATTTATCGTTAGCAGATCGTTAGCAGATGTAATAGGAATAGATTGCTCCATTACTTCACCTTGTGCAGCAAACTGATGGTGCCCACCTGCGTAAGCTCCGCCAATAAGGCCGGCAGTGCCATTCTGATCAGTATCTAAACCTGTACTTGCATCATAGGCAATATTTCCTCTTTCACCGCATCCGGCAAAGCCACCGCCAATACCCGGATCTAAATTCACAAAGTCCCCACCCAGGCGGCAGCTTGCTGTAAAACCGGGGCATACCATGGGGAAATTACCGCATGAATCGGTACCCTTCGTGCATATGGTTACCCATGAACAGGAGTTCAGTCCGGCATTCTTGCCTAAAGTAATTGGCGTGCCTGATGCAGGAGGAGTTATATATTGCGCATTTAAGGTTGCAGTACTGAATAACCAATTACCAAATTCGGCAAACACCGAAGTGGCGCTGTTAGAATAATTATTTACACCTATGCCTCCTGTCCAGTTGGTAAAGGGAGCGGGATCGGAAAAATCTATATTATTACATCCGCCTGCTTGCGGTTTGTGAGCTAAGGTTTTCTTTGTGTTGTCAAGCCATTTATTTTCTGTTTTTGTAATACCCTTATCCTTATCGGCCTGGCTTGGCTCATCCTTTTCGCCATAGCGGCTAATTAAACGTAAAGGGTCATGATAATGACTGTTTTTCAATACTTCGCGGTATTTCCCGAACAGGAAAATGCGCTCATTGGTCATCATGTATTTATACAACTCTGTAGAGGAACAATTCATTGCTTTGGCAGCTTCAAAAGTTCCTTTCAGGTCAAAATCCTTTAATGTATCGCCACCGTAAAATTTATAATCTTCTGGTTTTGCGTTTTTATAAAAGTCATGCAATTTAACTGCACCCGTTTGGCTATAGGAAGAAAAAGGGAATAAAAAACAACAGATAATTACAGGCAATAACCATCTACTAAAAACAGTTGAAGAAAAAAGAGAAGTAAAGCTTTTTCTCATCAAATTACGCAGTTTTATGTAAATAATGCCTCAAATTGCCAGGTTTACATATCATTTATGTACAAAACATAAAACCCAAATATACCAAAACGCAAGCAAGCGAACAAGCCGCTACGCCTACCGGAATGATAAATGTTGTTAATTAGTGTATGTACATTTAGTGATTCTACGTTCTAAACGAACAAAGGTTACAGCATAAACCAAACCTGAACTGATTTAGCTTGAAAATTTAACGGAAATTTCACAAACTTTTGAATTGTTAACTTTTTCTTAATAATTCTATTATTTTTTTTGAAATAAGGTTGAAAATTCTTCTTTATTGTTATCGGGACTAAATCTCAATGCAGTTTTCCTGGGGGGGCTACTCTTGCTCCCTGCTTGCCTGAGTTTCCTATACTCGCACTATCTGCAGCTAACCCGCGCCCACCTTTTACCTATTTCAAAACTAAACATGTACAATAACACGTAGCACCGCGTTAGGGATTATTCGTATCTCGGTTATTCTTTAAGGAACTCATGAAGCTTCGCGTTATAGCGGAAAGCCCACAATGCAGTGAGGACTTGAAGCGGATAGCCCGACCCGAAGGGGAACGCCCAAATTTCAATTAATAATTTCGTACCTAACAAAAAAGCCTCACATTACTGTAAGGCTTCCTTAATCGTTACCCTTTTCTTCAATTTCTTATCAGCTGAATATAACCATGATACTTGAAGCTGGTATTTTCAAAGTCAGTACAATTTATCAAATAATAATAATCACCATCAGACTCCTTAACTCCACCCGAACTGGTTCCATCCCAATCTATATCAGGTGAATCTGCCTGGAATAATCTTTCTCCCCAACGGTTGAATATTTCTATATAGTACTGCTTCATGCCACCCACTGTTACATGGAATACGTCATTTTGTCCATCGCCATTAGGAGTAAACACGTTTGGTATAAATATTCCCTGTGTTACAAATATGCTTTCTATTGAGGTGTCTGTACAGAACCCGTTACTTACTATCAGTTTTATCCAATACGTTCCGGGTTGATCATATTGGTAAACAATAGATGAGTCTCCATTTACAGGAGCTGTATTATCACCCATGGTCCACTCCCAGCTTGTAGCGCCACTATTGTTGTTCAGGAAGCCAACCAACTGACCGCCAGGTATTGTATCAGGCGTTGCAGTAAAATGCGCATTTGGTGTAGCAGCGCCATCAACAACTACGGTAGCAGGAAAGGTTTGGCCACATGCATTGGATACATTACAAGTATAGGTAGCTGCACCAGTTGTCACTAGTATGTTTGCGCTTGCATTCGTACCCAGACCATTACTCCACAAGTATGTATATGGTGCGCTTCCTCCACTTGCCGTTGCAGTAATATTTGCAGTACGACCTGAACATAGTGTATCATTTGTAACAGATACTATAAAAGGAGGATATACTCCCAGGCTTACTATGGCACTATCCGCACATGTTCCGTTTGAGCCTACTACGGTATAGGTTGCACTTGTTGTAGGGCTAACTACAATGCTATCGGCTGTTTGTCCGCCTGGGCTCCAGGTGTAACTGGTTGCACCACTTGCTGTAATGGTTTTTGATAAGCCACTACATAAACTATCTCCACCCGCTACTGATGCTGTTACCACCGGTGGTGCTACTACGGTTAAATGAACTGTAGCCGTATCCGGGCAACCACTGGTCATACCTATTACGCTATACGTTTGTGTTGTACCAGGGCTTGCATTTACTGTATTTCCTGTACTTGAACTTAAACCTGTTGCTGGTATCCAGGTATAGGTAGTTGCGCCACTTGCATTTAATATTGTTGATGTTCCATTACAAATGGTTGATGCCACTGCACCGGCATTAACTGTAGGTGTCGGGTTTACTGCAATGGTAATACTATCCTTGCTTGGGCAACCTGCTGCACTGGTTGTTGATACGGTATATACTACCGTTGTTGTTGGATTTGCATCTACTGTATCACCCGCTGTCTTATTTAATCCAGTTGCAGGCAACCATGTGTAAGTTGTTCCACCATTAGCAATCATCACAGTGGTATCTTTATTCGAACAGATCGTTGTTCCGTTAGATGCGGTTACTGTTATTGTTGGTGTTGCATTTACAGTTACAGTTATGGTACTGGTGTCCTTGCAACCGGCAACACTTGTTCCTACTACAGAATATATAGAAGTCGCCGAAGGGCTTGCCATAGTTGAATCGCAACTGTTGCATTTCAATCCTGTTGATGGTAACCAGGTATACGCAGGCGCACCACCCGCTATAAGCTTAATACTATCACCCGAGCATATTACAGGTGTGGGTGGTACAACACTTACAGTTGGTGTTATGTTCACGGTTATTACTGAACTGTCTTTTGTTTTACATCCTCCTGTTCCTGTTCCCGTTACATAGTAAACCGTTGATGAAGCAGGTGTTGCAATTACACTGTCTCCCAGCGTTGTATTAAGGCCTGTTGGTGGCGACCACGAATAGGATGTTACACCACTGGCAACAAGTATTACACTGTTTCCGCTACATAGTGTATCCTTTGGTATATTAATTGTCATTACAGGTACAGGGTATGCAACAATAACCTGGGTTGCTGTTGCTGTGCATCCGCCTGCATCGGTTCCGGTCAAGGTATAAGTTGTGGTTACACTTGGGCCTGCATTAACAGTATCACAGGTACTGCAACTTAAGCTGGTTGAAGGTGTCCATACATAAGTACTGGCACCGCTGGCTATCATGCCCATGCTGTCGCCGGGACATATGGCTGCCGCAATACCCGTTAGCGCAATATTGACGGTTGGTGTTGGATTAACAATCAGAGTAAACATAGCAGAGTCATTACATCCTCCACTTGAACCCACTACTTTATATGTTGTAGTATCAACAGGGTTGGCCGTAGGGTTAGGACATGTAGAACAACTTAAACCAGTTACAGGAGACCATACATATGTAGCTGCACCACCCGCAGTTAATACTGTACTGCCACCCGAACAAATACTTGGTGCAGTTGGAGTAATAGTTACAGTCATTGTAGAGACTACTGATACAGTTACAGTTTGAGGTGCACTTGTACAGCCTGTAGAAGTTCCGGTTACAGTGTATGTTATAGTAGAAGCAGGATTTGCAATAACTGTTGTACCTGTTGAAGCACTCAGGCTTGTACTCGGTGTCCAGGTATAGGTTGTAGCGCCAGAGGCAGTAAGGCTTACACTTCCACCCGGACAAATAGTAGGAGAAATCGGTAAACTTACTGTTGGCGTAGGATTCACTGTTACTATAACTGTAGCAGGGGCTGAACTTGAACATCCTGCCAATGTTCCTACAACCGTATAAGTTTCAGTTGTTCCCGGAGAAACGCTTACAGTGGAACCTGTCAGTGCGCCCGGAGTCCATGTGTATGTAGTAGCTCCGCTTGCAGTCAATGTTGAAGAACTACCGGAACAGATCGTAGATGGCCCGGCAGAAACAGTCAATGTTGGTACAGAACTTACCGTTACCACTACTGTTGCAGGCGCAGCAGGGCATGCCGCTGCAGAAGAACCTGTTAATGTATATGTTGTTGTTGCGCCAGGCGTAACACTTATGGTTGATGTAGTAAGCGCACCGGGTTGCCATTGATATGTTGAAGCGCCGCTACCTGTTAATGTTGTAGATCCACCGGCGCATATTGTTACAGGGCCGCTTATACCCAATGTTGGTGTGGCATTTACTGTTACCACAATTGTTGCAGGGGCACTGTTGCAACCAGATGTAGTGCCGGTAACTGTATACGTTTTTGTTGAACCCGGAGACACACTTACCGTTGACCCGCTTAAAAAGCCCGGCAACCATGTATACGTTGTCGCTCCACCAGCAGTTAGAGTTGTTGAATTACCGGAACATATTGTTGGCGGGGCAGATAATGTTACGGTTGGAGTCGGATTTACAGTAACTACTACTGTAGCAGGGCTTACAGCAGTACAGGCTCCATTTGAACCTGTTACGGTATATGTTGAAGTAGAACCCGGAGACACACTTAAAGTAGAACCATTTGAACCACCAGGTGTCCACGTATATGTTGTTGCACCACTTGCAGTTAAGGTTGTTGAATTACCTGAGCATATTGTTGGTGGGGCAGACAAGGTTACAGTCGGTGTGGGTGTTACTGTTACTGTAACCGTTTGAGGCGCACTTGTACATCCGGCTGTTGTTCCTGTAACAGTATATGTAGTAGTTGAACCGGGTGAAACGCTCACTGTAGATGTGGTAGCACCAATTGCCGGAGACCATGTATATGTTGTTCCACCATTTGCAGATATTACGGTAGAATTTCCGGAACATATATTTGTAGATCCTGATGCTGTTATAGTGGGTGAAGGATTTACAGTTACAACAACTGTTTGTTGCGCACTTGTACAACCACCGCTTGTTCCTGTTACCGTATATGTAGTTGTAGAACCCGGTGAAACAGTAACTGTAGATGTGGTAGCACCAACAGCCGGTGACCATGAATATGTTGTAGCGCCACTGGCAGATAGTACTGTAGAACTTCCCGAACAGATTGTTGGTGGAGGCGAGGTAATAGTAACTGTGGGTGTAGGATTTACAGCCACCACCAATGTTTGCGTACTTATACAGGTATTTGCCCCAGTAGCAGTAACGGTATAGGTTGTTGTTACAGTTGGTGTAGCTGTTACCGAAGTACCTGTTGTTGCACTTAAACTTCCTGCCGGTCCCCATGTATACCCGGTAGCATTACCCGCGGTTATAGTGAGTGTAGATGTACCAACCCCTCCGCATATAGTTGGAGTTGAATTGGTAAGTGTCATAGTTGGCGTCGGGTTAACAGTTACCACCAGTGTTTGTGTATTGCTGCATCCGCCTGTTGTACCAGTTACTGAATATGTGGTAGTAACTGTAGGGCTTGCTGTAACTGATGCACCTGTAGATTTATTTAAACTTGAAGAAGGGCTCCATGTATAGGTTGTAGCTCCGCTAGCTGAAAGTCCCGTATTGTCTCCCTGGCAAATTGTTGCTGCCGGTGCAGCGCCTACCGATATAGTCGGACCAGCTCCGGTATATTGTGCTATATAAATATTTGGATTTGGAAACTGTCCACCTGCAAACAAGCTGCCATTTGATACACACAAAGCAAATACATCACTATTAATATTACTGCCGCATGAAGAACTAAACCCTATCCACGCACTGCCATTCCATTGTGCTATACCATAGGCGGTATTATATGTGCCTGCTGTTCCAAAATCTCCACCTGCTACAAGATTGCCATTATACATTGTTAATGCATATACATTGGCATTATCTCCATTAGCGTTACCTAAACTGCAACCGGGTGCACTCATACCTGCACCAAGTTTTGACCATGCAGCACCATTCCATTCAGCAATATTATGAAAACCCGCTGTTCCACCAGCAGTGGTAAAATCTCCGCCAACATACAGATTGGTGCCATCATTCGTAAGAGCCATTACTGTCGGATCAGGATTCGCTGCAATCTGGTCAGGTGTAGTAGCAATATTATTAACCGTAACAGCTCCACTAAGCCCTGATGTTAAAGCAGACCATGCTGAACCATTCCATTCTACAATATTACTTGCCGCTGTACCACTGGTGGTGGCAGAGAACTGACCACCCACATATAAATTACCACCCAACACTGTAAGTGCCCAAACAATTCCATTTACACCTGCACCGCCCCCGGGATTTATTGTTGACCATGCGCCAGCGCTCCATGAAGCCACATAATTGCTTGTAACACCATTGGCTGTCGTAAAGTTTCCACCTACATAAAGGGTTGAACCACTTACTGTAAGTGATGTAACATAACTATTTGTACCCGTGCCTAAGGTCGACCAGCTTGAAGAACCTACGTTCCATGCAGCTATATTATTATAACCTGCAACACCATTTGCCTTTGAAAAAGTACCACCTACATATACATTACCCCCCATATATGCCAAGGCACATATTGAGCCATTTACATAACCTAAATTTGACCATGCAGATCCGTTCCATTTTAAAAGATAGTTATTAGTGTTGTCAAAAGGGTTATTGTTTATGCCCACATAAAGATTGGTTCCGTCGGAGCATAACGCATAGGTAATGTTATTCACCCCGCCACCAACTCCCGACCACTGGGCATTTCCATTGATACTCACCAATGAAACAGTAAGTATGCTAAACCAATAGTAAAGTTTCTTAATAGATTTCTTCATTTATTTCGCCAAGTATAATGTTGTATTTTGGCTACTAAATTTAGTCCATCTTTATAGGGTATCGAAACCAAATTCACCCCAATAGTTAATGATCCAATTATTAATAAATCATTAAATTATTGTATACTATTCATTAGCCTCAATGCTTTAGCTATGGCAAACCAACCATGGCAACACATATGGGTTAATAATCCAACAGGCAAATAGCATTTTGCAATACTATAAAAGTATAGCCGTATAAACAAAAAAAGCCCTGATTTTAAAATCAGGGCTTTCCTTATATACATATGAAAACTAATTACCGCTGGTGCCACCGCTTATTAATTGAAGATACCCATGATACTTATAATTTCTTCCAACATAATCTGTTGATGTTATCTCATAATAATATGTACCGTCCGATTCCATTATACCACCTTCACTCCTTCCATCCCAATCCATATCAGGAGAATCTGTAATGAATACTCTTTGGCCCCAACGGTTAAATATTTCAAGGCTGTATGTCTTCATGCTTGTCATTGTAACGTGAAACACATCATTCTGTCCGTCGCCATTTGGTGTAAATACATTCGGAATAAAAATGCTTTCCGTTACAAATACCGTATCCTTCAAAGTATCTGCACAGCCCTGGTTCGAAGCAATTAAGGTTACGAAATACATACCTGAATCGAGATACTGAACAACAGGATTGGCTTCTGCAGAACTTGAACCGTTACCGAATGTCCATGCATATGCATTGGCATTGGTTGTTGTATTTACAAAACCAACAAATTGGCCTCCCGGAATTACTTTAGGGTTTTCGCTGAACGAAATATTCGGTGCAGGGAATGCTGTTAATATTGCAGAGTCTGTTACTGTGGTACCACAAGCATCTGTAACTGAACATGTGTAGCTTGTTACATTACCTAAAGGGCTGACTGTAATACTACTTACACCAGTTGTAGCACCATTGTTCCAGCTATACGAATAACCAGGATTACCACCACTTGCACTAACTGACACCAAAGCTGTTTTTCCAAAGCAAACAGAATCAGACACCATAGTTACGGATAAAGCAGGATAAATATTTACCGGTTGCTGTGCGCTTGTATCATTACAAACACCGTTGCTTGCAATTACACTATATATAGAGTCAACTGTAGGTGTTATAGTTATACTGCTGCTGGTTGCACCATTACTCCATTGGTAAGTTGCCGCACCACCATTCGCTGTTAAGGTAACAGATTGGCCAGGACATAGGGTATTACCAGTTACCGATAATGAAATTGTAATAGTAGGTGTAATATTTACGGTGACATAAACAGACGCTGTATCGCTACAGCCGCTAGCTGTTCCGGTAACAGTATACCATCCGCTTGTAGCCGGATTAACGGCTACCGGTGAACCTGGCAAAGCACCCGGGTTCCAAACATATGTTGTTGCACCCGTTGCTGAAAGGGTATCAGCTCTTCCGCTACATGTTGATAAACTAGAAGCAGACGCTGTTATTCCTGTTGGTAATGGGTTAACTGTAATAACTATAGTGCTACTATCCTTACAGGTACCTGTCGTTCCCACTACCTGGTAAGTAGTAGTTGCATTAGGGTCAACTGTCGTAGTGTCATAGGTTGGGTTAAGTATAAACGGCCCCGGTGTCCATAAATAAGTACTTGCACCACCTGCTGTTAACACCGCTGAGGTACCTGCACAAATTGCATTAGCGACAGCTGAAGACGAAACAGTTAAGGTTGGTGTAGGATTAACCGTCAGTGTTATCTTGCCAGTATCTGAACATCCACTACCCGAAGTTCCTATCACCCAATATGTAGTATCTACTTGCGGAGTAACATAAATAACTGAATTGGTTGAACCATTATACCATACATAATTGGTTGCCCCGGTAGCTGTTAATGTATCTGGCACGCCAGAACAGGTAGTGCTGCCAGAGCTAGCTGTAACATTAGTAACAATTGCACCTACTGTTACAATTACAGTTTTTTGATCTGTACAAGTACCATTTGTACCCGTGACAGTATACGTAGTGGTTGCAGAAGGTTGTGACCAAATAGTATCGGTAGTGGAGCCTGTATTCCATAAATACGTTGTTGCGCCACTGGCAGTAAGATTTATTGAACCACCCGGGCAAACACCAGGTGAAGGTGGCGTAACAGATACAGTTGGTGTTGTGGTTACAGTAATAACCTGTGTATTTGTTGAACTACTGTTACTGCATCCTGCTGCACTTTTTCCGGTTACTGTATAAGTTGTTGTTGTTGTTGGACTAACAGTTATTGAAGATGTTGTACTTCCATCGCTCCAAACGTAGCTTGAACCACCCGATGCGTTTAAAGTTGCCGAACCGCCTGAACAAATTGATGCAGATGGCGACGCTGCTATGTTTACAGTTGGTGAGGCATTAACATTTACAACCACAGTTTGGGTAGCCGTGGTACATGTACCGAAAGTACCAACCACTGAATAAGTAGTAGTAACTGAAGGACTTGCAGTAGTAGTATCAAAAGTTGTATTTGTTAAACCACCTGATGGACTTGACCATGTATATCCTGTTGCACCACTTGCAGTTATTTGAGTTGACTGGCCCTGGCATATTGTCGGAGAAGTTGCAGTTACTGTTAAGGTAGGAGCAACAGGATTCGGCAATGTTACTGTGGTAGTACCCGTACAGCCGCTTCCATCAGTTACTGTTACTGTAAATGTACCTCCGCCAAGACCATTTGCTGTTGCTGAATTTCCACCGCTTGGCGCCCATGCATATGTATAACCTGAACCCGAACCTCCACTGGCTGAAGCTGTGGCACTACCTGTTGTGGTACAAGTTGGATTGGTAGATGAAGTTATGCTTGCCGTTGGGCCACCAGGTGAAGGTATTGTTACCGTTGCAGTTTCCCTGAACACAGTAGGACATTGGGGAGAACCGGTAGCCGTAACTGTATATGTGCCTGCACTAAGGCCCGTAACTGTTTGGGTTGTTTTTCCAGCAGCTGCGCCACCACTCCATATATAAGTAAACGGTGGTCCTGCAAACTGCGGGTTTGCAGTTGCAGTACCTGAATTAGGTGAAGCACAAGTAACACCTGTAAAAGCTACAGGCAGTCCATTACATGCGCCCAAGTTTACCTGCGCCACAAATCCGCCCGATTTAGTTGTAGAGCCACCGGTAACATAAAGTTTTTGGTCAGCACCATGTGCAATATCGTATACAGCACCTGTAACACCCGGAATTGTTATGGTTGTAAGCAGGTTTAAATTTTCATCGTATTCGTAAATTGTACCTGATTGCCCTCCTACATACACATCTCCACATGAATCAAACGCTATACCTGAATTTATATGCCCTGCATAATCATCGTAAATAGGATACCCATTTATATCGTAATTTCCTGTAAATACAGATAAGGCTTGTGCGCTATCTCCACCTGCTATAGCCACGCGTTTAATAAGATTTCCGGTTTGTAAACTTCTCTGATCAAGCCTCAATCCGTCGGTTGTATACACATAAAAACAAGAAGCGCCAATACCATTCGATCCGGTTGACCAACCACTTTTCGCGCTACCATCCTGGTACTGGTATCCCGTAGGTGCATATCCTATAATGGCACCTGTAGCAGGGTGAACAAGTATAATATAATTATGTGCACCTGTAGTATACGCTGTTGCATATGCACCATTCACGTTAGAATCAGCTACGAGTTCATACATGGTATCGCGTGGTGAATAACATGATGCTATAATTTCACCAAAGTGAGTAGGTGCCGGGCTGGTATATAACGCACCTTCACTACCGTTAGCTATATTGATAGGTTCAGAAGCCGGAAAATTATATTCAGGATTATAAGTACCTCCACCGGCAGGGATCATAAGCCCTCCACCTGATTGATATAAGTTAGCACGTCCGCAATCGAACGTAAGTGTCCAGGTTTCAAAATCATTGTTTGCACTTGTGCCGGCTTTAGTGCTTCCCCATCTTAATACATTACCTGCAGAATTCAGTGAAACGGTATTGTACCAGTCGCCGTTTTTATTATTATATGCTATTCCCGGAGTCATATAAATATTACCGGCATTGTCTGCCTGAACGTCACCCTGAAATTGAGGATCATCGTATTCATAATTGCTATACATGTCCAATGACCAGTTAAGTGCACCGGTTGCCACAGAATAGCTATTCGTTATATTGTCACCACTGGTTCCGTTAAGGTTACTTTCGTTACCGTTTACTATAACATTAGTAGCGGTTCCATCAACAGCAACATCTTCGGGTATACATGTACCGAAATTTGATAGCCCTGTTCCTGTACCACCATTTGTCCATGGATCAATAATGGTTGTTTCAGTCACGACACCTCTGTTCCCATCAAGTTTAAACCCAATGGTATTGTTATTTATTTTTTCAAAAGCAGAGCCTACTTTTTTCCCTTCAAGGTTTAATTCGCCAACGTAGGTAAAAGGCTTATGATCGGTTACTTTACCTGCCTCAGTTGACAGAATTACATCGCCCTTATCTATACTTAGATCTGCATTTGAATATTCCATTTTAATTGCAGAAGGATCAGCGCCCTGATGAAGTATGAGCGAATACTTTATACCAGATTCGGGATGAATGATATATTCTACATCAATACCCGGATAAACATTTTTGTATAATAATTTCTTATACCCTGCAACGTTACCTATTATCTTGTCCTTGTTAATATCCGGGCGATAGAAATTAAAATAGTTATGCGTTTTTTCTTCACCAATAATTTCAACATTATCTGAATTACTACCTGCCCAACTCATTTTAATATTAATTCTTTTCCAGATAGCATGGCTCCGCTTACCCTTATCATCATCATCCGGCATACGTAAATTGTTTTTCTCTACGTAACTATCCCATTGTTCATCTGATAGATAAACCTTTTTCATTATTCTGTAAAAAACGCCATGTTTGGTAAAATAAATGTTCATACCACCATCATTAAGGCAATAGAGTATGTCACTATGATCAGTGCTATCCAACGCATCGTTATACTGACCTGCATTAGCAATAAACGCAAGATCGTCTCTTGAGCCCGGTTTACTTACCCATGCAGCGCTTCCTTCAGATCCTTTAGGAGCATTTGCAACCTGCAAAGTTTGCGTAATAGTTTTTTGGGCAATTACATTATTGGTTTGACCGATTGTGAATAAGGGAATTATATAGAGTACCACCAAAGAATGAATTGCAAGCTTTCTTGTTCTTGTAATCATATCTTTCAATATGCAAAAAACACTAGGGGGCGTGTAATTGCTTTTCATATAATTTATTACTAAAATGTTATAAACTAATAGTAAAGTTAATCAATTATCATGCGAATTCAAAGCCGTTACCCCAATTTGCAAAAGAGCATCATCATAACGCATTGATATGCAGGCATCTAAAAACAATAAATAATTCATAAAACAGCACATTTCTTAGCTAAGATGCTGAGTTGGCGCATAAAAAAACCCTTCCTGAATTTCAGGAAGGGCTTAATATAAATATCGCTTACAATTACTGGTTACCGGTATTACCTCCACCTATCAACTGAAGGTAACCATGGTATTTATAATTTTTACCTGTATAATCTGTAGCATTTATCATATAATAGTAGGTTCCGTCTGAACACATAACCCCTCCTTCACTTCTTCCATCCCAGTCGGTGTTTGGCGAGTCGGTCAGGAATACACGTTCTCCCCAACGGTTAAATATTTCTATGCTGTACGTTTTCATACTGGTCATGGTAACATGAAACACATCATTCTGTCCATCGCCATTTGGTGTAAATACGTTCGGTATGAATATAGTTTCCGTTACAAACACGGTATCCTGCAATGTATCCGCACAGCCAACATTTGATGCAATCAGCGTTACATAGTACGTACCCGAGTCTATGTATTGAATAACAGGGTTAACTGCAACAGAAGTTGCTCCATTACCAAAAGTCCATATATAATTTGTTGCACCTGTAGTAGTATTCACAAAGCCAACAAATTGTCCGCCCGGAATTACCTTCGGGTTTTCGGTAAATGAAATATTCGGCGCCGTAAATGCTGTAACAATTGCAGAATCTGTTTTTGTAGTTCCGCATACATCAGTTACTGCACAGGTATATGTAGTGGTGCTTGCAGGAACTACAGATATACTGCTTACCCCGCTAGTTGCACCATTGTTCCAACTATACAAATAACCCGGTTCACCGCCGCTTGCAATAATACTTACCGTAGTACCCTTGCCCGAACATACCGAATCTGATTTCATGAACAGGTTTAGTGGAGGATAAATATCCAAAGGCTGGCTTACTGCAGTAGCAGCACAATTTCCATTACTTGCCACCACACTGTATACCGTATCACTTACCGGAGACACTGTAATAGCGCTTCCTGTAGAACCATTGCTCCAAACGTAACCTGTAGCGGAGCCATTTGCAGTTAATACAACTGATTGACCTGTACATACAGTATCGCCGCTTGAAGATAATGAGATAGTTACAGTAGGTGTTGGAGTAATAGTTATGGCAACTGTAGTTGTATCGTTACAACCACTGCTGGTACCCACAACAGTATAGGTAGCATTACCTGAAGGAGTAATAACTATTGAGGAGCCGGTAAGTGATCCCGGCATCCATGTATATGTAGTTCCACCACTTGCTGATAATGTATCGGGGCTACCAACGCATGCAGATACACTTGAGGCTGTTGCAGCTACAACTGGGATAGGATTAACCGTTATCTGAGCGCTATCTTTCGCTTTACACCCCCCTGTTCCGGTCCCAACAACCGTGTACGTTGTCGATACAGCAGGATTTGCTATTACACTGTCTCCTAAAGTTGTATTTAAGCCTATTGGTGGTAACCATGAATAAGAAGTTACACCACCTGCTATAAGCAACACGCTTGCCCCGCTGCATAATGTATCTGTAGGTAAATTAAGGGTAACTACCGGAACAGGGTATACAAAAATCTGTTGGGTAGCAGTATCAGAACAGCCTAAGGCATTAGTACCTGTAACAGTATATGTAGTTGTAGCTCCCGGACTTGCCGATACAGTTGAACAGGTACTACAGCTTAAACCTGAAGGTGGACTCCAAACATAACTTGTTGCTCCGTTCGCAATCATTCCCATACTATCGCCGGTACATATTGCAGCAGATATTCCTGTAAGTGAAACAGTAATTGTTGGCGTAGGGTTTACTGTAATGGTAACCTTGCCTGTATCGAAGCAGCCACTACCTGAGGTACCGCGCACCCAGTATGTGGTATCCTTGGTTGGATCAATATAAATGACTGAATTAGTAGCGCCATTGCTCCACGTAAAAGTTCCTGCCCCTGCTGCTGTCAACGTATCCTGCACTCCGGCACAGCTTGTTGACGAGCTTGCTGTAGCAGTTACATGAATAGCACCCACAGTTACCGTTACTGTTTTTGTTGCCGTACACGTACCATTTGCACCTGTAACAGTATATGTTGTAGTTGAAGCAGGGTGAGCGTTTATAGTATCTGTAGTTTGCCCGGTATTCCATGAATATGTTGTAGCACCGCTTGCAGTAAGTACGGCGGTATCTCCCGGGCACACACCCGGTGAGGCTGGCAAAACAGATACAGTTGGTGTAGGTGTTACAGTTACAACCATTGTTTGAACTGAACTACTATTGCTGCAACCTAATGCGCTCTGGCCTGTTACCGTGTAAGTTGTAGTAACGGAAGGACTAACGGTAATAGAAGATGTAGTCTGTCCGCCACTCCATTTATAAGAAGACCCGCCACTTGCAGACAATGTAGTAGAAGTACCTGAACAAATGGTAGAAGATGGAAGTGCAGTTATACTAACTGTAGGAGATGGATTTACGTTAACGGTTATAGTAGCCGGTGTAGTATTTGTACATCCTGCAGCACTTGTAGCCGTAACAGTATATACAGTTGTAGCTGTCGGGCTGGCAGTGGTTGTATCGAAGGTGGTGTTAGTTAACGTACCCGAAGGGCTCCATGAGTAGCTTGCCAGGCCACTAGGGCCTACCGTCAACTGAGCCGATGAACCCTGACAAATGGTAGTAGAAGGAAGAGCAGATGTGGTTAATACCGGGCTTGGGTTTACAGTTATTACAACAGTTGCCGGTGAGGCGCTGCCGCAGCCTGCCAATGAACCTGTTACTGAATAGGTGGTAGTATTAGAAGGAGATACAGTTACCGTTGATGTTGTAACACCAATTCCCGGAGACCATGTATAGGTTGTTGCACCGCTGGCGCTTAATGTTGTTGAGGCGCCCGAACATATTGTAGTTGATGGCAATGCAGTAGCTGTTACAGTTGGGCTGGAGGCTACAGTAACAGTAACCGTTTGTGCAGCGCTTGTACATCCGTTAGATGTACCTGTAACCGTATACGTTTGAGTTGAAGAAGGAGAAACACTTACTGTTGAGCCTGTAAGAGAGCCCGGTTGCCATGTATAAGTAGTTGCATTACCTGTAGCAGTTAATGTAGCCGAAGCTCCGCCGCAAATTGTAGTAGTACCCGATGCTGTTAAAGTTGGTGTAGGGTTTACATTTACTGTAACGGTTTGAGGGGCACTCGTACAACCACTTGTAGTACCCGTTACAGTATATACAGTATTTGAACCAGGAGATACGCTTACCGTTGACGTTGTTGCGCCGATTCCGGGAGACCATGTATAGGTTGTTGCGCCATTACCCGTCAAGGTAGTTGATTGGCCGGAACATATGGTAGCAGAACCCGTAGCAGTTATAGTTGGGCTTGCATTTACCGCTACGGTTACTGTGCTGGTTGATGAACCACAACCGAGAGCATTACCGGCAGTTAAGGTATATACACCTGCTGCTGCTGCTGTAACATTTGTTATTGTTGGATTTTGCGAGTTGGATATAAACCCGTTCGGCCCTGACCAACTCCATGTGGTAGCATTGGTTGCACTCCCGGTTAAATTTAATGTAGCCCCCGTACATAAAGGCGTGTTAGCGCCTGCTGCTGTACCTGTAGGTGCAGAGTTTATTGTAATAGGGTCGCTCACTGTATAGGCACAACCGGCAGCCCCGGTAGGGTTAACAGTAACTGAATAAGTACCTGAACATGTAACATTAACAGTTTGCCCCGTCGAGCTGCCACTTATACACGGCCCGCTCCAACTATATGAAGCGGCACCAGCAGGTGCAGTAACAGTACCTGTACCGCACCCGCCGCTTGCAACGGGTAAGGTTACAGGACCACAAGAGCAATCTAAATACGCATACCCGAAATGCCCCCCCTGGGCACAACCTGCGGCTAACAGTTGTATAGTAATATTCTGGCCGATATAAGCTGAAAGATTAAATGTAGTTTGCGACCATGGCAGGTAAAAAACCGAAGAACCATCAAAAGGGGCTGTAGAAGCAGATGTTTTATAACCTTTAGGAGGTGCACCAGAAGTACATTCCTGGTAATATTGTAAACAGGTAGACACCAAATTACCACTACTGTTAAGTACCTGGAAAAGAACAAATGGTTGTTGCCCGTTCGGGTGGCCACCATCGTTAAGTACTACAGCGTAATTAATTGTAAATAATGCATTCGCGGCAGTTACCGGAAAAGTTTGCTCCAGCTCTTCTGCAAGGGAGGTTGCAACTGTACTTCCATCAATAGAGCTTGTACCACAATTACCAAAATACGGTCCGAGATTTGCGTTTTCACCACCCAAACGCACGGCATATGTTCCTCCACCCGGGTCAAGCATCGGGAATTTACCATATGGGTCGTTACCGGCCGCTGAAGTTACTAATGTAATCCATGAACAAGAAGTCTCTCCCTTGTTAGTTCCTAAGGTAGGCGGGTTACCATTCATAGCGGGTGAACCCGTCCAGGTTTCCCCGGGGTTAACCTCATACAGGTATCCGTCATTATAGCCGTTCCATCCTACAGAACCTGTCCAGTTTGTGTAGTCCCCATCTTCAAAATCGGCATTATTACAGGCAGAACCGGTTGGTCTTTTATTCCAGTTAATAGAGTTTCCATTTTTATCAACCGCAGGATTTATTTTTTTATTATCCCCCATTTTCCCAAGAGTACCGGCATATTTTCCATACACGTAAAGGCGCTCTTCCTTTATCATATACGCCACCTTTTCACGGCCGGTATAATGACTCGCATCAGCATAATTCAATTTACCCTGCAGGTCAAACCCTGCTAAAGAATCTCCGCCAAAATATTTATAATCCTTACTCTTAGCAATTATTTCCCATCTGCCAAAATTTCGTGTAGTTGTTTCTTGCCCAATTACAGTTGCAGAATGCAACCATATTAAGCCAAACAAAACAAAAGACTTTATTAAACTTAGTTTTTTGATTTCACTAAAAGAAAACAATTGAGTATTGTTCTTCATTAATTTAAATTTTAATTATTAGTTCTCAATCAATTTCTAAAACGATTTTGGTAATTCTACATTAAAACCCTAAAATTATCTACTTCTCTGCTAATTATAAACAAACACACCTCCCTGTAAGTTAATGGTAAAGATATGTAACATAACCTTGAATTCCAAATAAAAACGTAACATTTTTTTAACATATATTTGAACAACATTATTCTTTTTAATTTAAAGAAAGCTGTCATTTGTCGTAAATGGCGCAAAAACACGACTATTCTCATCAAAAAAAAGAGAAATATGTAATCTCGCTCTTGTTGTGAAATATGGTGCAATAAATCCGACTTTGATTGCATAGCGTATTTTTCTTTTCTCCACGTCTACCAGTTTAATATATTTGCGCTCCCTTTCCCAAAAAGGATTTTAACATTTTTATGAAGAAAGACAATTCGTCGTATTTAGGACTTTTTCTTATAGGATTACTGGTATTCGGGTGGTTATGGTACCAAACCCCTTCGCAAAAAGAACTGGCTCAGCAAAAAGCAAAGAACGACTCTATAGCACGCGTTGAAAAAGCAAAACAAGAACAGATAGCTGCTGCCCAACAAACTAAAACTTCCACCGCTCCGGCAAATGATTCTACACACGCTGCCGATTCTGCCACCATGGCAAATGCTGAACACCAGAAATACGGAATCTTTTACCCTTCGCATAAAGGTAACGACCAAAACGTAGTCCTCGAAAATGACCTGATCAAAGCAACCGTATCGGCAAAAGGCGGCAAAATAAGTATGGTTGAATTAAAAGATTTTAAAACAAGCAGAGGTACTCCCTTAATTCTTTTCGAACCGAAGGACTCACGTTTCGGGCTTGTGCTGAATGCATATTCTGCATTTTCATCAACCGATTCATTGTATTTTTCGCAAGTGGGGCAAGTGGTTACACAAGGCGATTCTTCTTCTGTTACTATGCAATTAAACACTACTGACCCAGCGAAATATCTGCAGTTTGTTTACACCGTAAAAAAAGGCAGTTACTTAGTTGGTGTTAAAGTAAAAACGGTTGGCCTGCAAAATATTATACCAGCCAATGCACAGGAAATAAGCCTGGAATGGTCAATGGTTTCGCCTTCTCAGGAATCGGACATGCTGAAGCAACGAAGGGCATCTACTATCTATTATAAATTCCGTGGAAGCGATGTTGATAATCTTTCACCCATGAAAGATGAAAAGAAAACATTGCCTACCGAAGTTAGCTGGATAGCATTCAAACAACAATTCTTTTCAACCATACTTATTACCAACGATAAACTTGGTAGCCCGGAAGTAACCACTGCCAATGCAAAAGATTCGGTGCATGTAAAGAATTTTATGGCATCGGTTACTATTCCTTATGCGCATCAGCCAAGCGAAACATTTAACATGCAGTTTTATTTTGGCCCGAACAATTACAAATTATTGAAAAATTATTCGGAAGATAATGACATGCAGTTTGAAAAACTGATCGATCTGGGTACGGGCATATTCGGCTTTTTTGGCAAACCGCTAAACCGCTGGATCATTATTCCTTTGTTCAATTTCCTCGATCAGTTCCATATGAACTATGGCCTCGTTATATTGATACTTACACTTGTGTTAAAGGCCCTCTTATTCCCGCTTGCATTCCGTACCTATGTATCGTCGGCTAAAATGCGAATACTGAAACCTGAAATTGATGAGATAGGGAAAAAATTCCCGAAGACAGAAGATGCCATGAAGAAGCAACAAGCTACCATGGCATTGTATAAAAAGGCAGGCATTAACCCAATGGCTGGTTGTTTACCTGTGCTATTACAATTGCCAATTTTAACTGCTTTGTTCAGTTTCTTCCCTGCTTCAATTGAATTACGCCAGCAACATTTCCTGTGGGCACATGACCTTTCTACATACGATGCAGTTTATACATTCCATAATTTTTCTATTCCATTATATGGCGACCACATAAGTGTATTTGCACTGCTTATGACAGGGTCGCAATACCTTTACTTAATGGCTAACCAGCAAATAATGGGTAGCCCGGCAGGTGGTACCGACCAGATGGCGAAGATGATGAAGTGGATGATGTACCTGATGCCAATTATGTTCTTAAGTGTACTGAACAGCTACTCTGCCGGATTGAGCTATTACTATTTCCTGGCTAACTTAATAACCTTCGGACAAACTTTCCTTGCACGCCGCTTTATTGACGAAGGTGCTTTACACCGCAAAATGCAGGAAAACAAGGCTAAGCCTATCAAGCAATCGAAGTTCCAGGCACGTTTGGAACAAATGGTGAAGGAACAACAGGCTGCCAAGAACAAAAGGAAATAATTTCTATTCCTTTTCTTCCATTTGTTTTCGCTGGAAGTAACGGCTTATAAATACAATAAGGAATATAAATACTCCAAGGAAAACTACGTTCCTGAGTACACCGCTGTTCTTCATCATATCACTCCAATAAGGCCCGATAAGCAAACCAATTAGTATTAACCCACCGTTCCATGCAATGGCCGACAACAGCACGGTTGTCATAAAAGCCTTGCGGTTAATATTAAGCATACCGGCAACAACTGATGTATAGCCTCTTATAATGGGCGTCATACGCCCGATAAATATGCTACGCTGTCCGTGGCTGATCATCCGTTTTTTTAGTTTTTCAATCTTATCTCCTGTCAATGGTAACCATTTGGGTGAATGATCTATAACCCATTTACTGAAGGAATAAAAAACGAAGAATATTAATATAGAGCCTGTAAAGTCAGCCAGCACAGCAAAGCCAATGGCTTTGTAAATATTTAGTGTTCCTGAGTAAGCTAAATAGCCACAAAACAGAAGAATGAATTCATTCGTAAGTGGATTGGGAACACCAATTTGCTGAAGGAACACCACCAGGAATATAGCCAGGTAGCCATATTCTTCAAGGTAATGCGTAAACTGGTGATATGCATCCATACTACTAAATTAATTTTCTGGGCATTACCCTGCGGGTCGGGCTATCCGCTGCAAGTCCTCGCTGCGCTGTGGGCTTTACGCTACAACGCGAAGCCTCACGAGTTCCAAAATTAATAACGCTCCACGAGTAATCCCTAACGCAAATACATATACGAATAGGTTCAGTTACCTTCTTCATTATTCTGTTGCAATTGCTTTCGTTGAAAATACCTTCCTATAAAGATGATGATAATAATCAACACGGCAAAAAGAATAATATTTTCTACCAGGCCTCTTTCGCGCAAAACCACATTCCAGTAAGGGCCCATAAGCCTGCCAAGCAGAACCAATCCCCCACTCCATGTTATGGCCGATATTATAACCGTTCCTAAAAAAGCCTTGCGGTTTACATGCAACATGCCTGCTGCAATAGAAACATAGCCACGTAAAAATGGTGTAAGTCTGCCAATAAATATACTGCGCATACCTCGCTTCAGGAAACGTTTTTTTAATCGTTCAATGGTTTCACCTGTTAATGGCAACCATTTCGGAGAATGGTCAATTAGCCACTTGCTGAAAAAATAAAAGATGAAAAATAAAATACACGTACCTGTAAAATCGGCTGTTATAGCTACCAGTATTACTTTATAAAAATTGAGTGTATGCGTATAGGAAAGATATCCGCAAAACATAAGTACCAATTCGTTGGTTATAGGGTTTGGCACACCTAGTTCCTGCAAAAACACAAAAAGAAAAACAGCATAATAACCGTAATGAGCAAGGTAATTGGCTAATTCAGGCAATTTGTCCATTAACGGATTTTGATATTGCCGATAAAACTATCCGTTCAATATGAAGTGAATATTAAGCAAGAATGAAACGTCTTACTTATTTACCAGGCCTATACTTTTTCCAGGCGGTATATGTTTTGGGAATATCCATTTTCTTTAGTTCCTTCCATGCTTTTATGGCTTGTTCGCGCGTTGCATTTTTTTCTTTTGCCAGATATTCTGCACTAAAATTAATATACCTGCCGACAGGTATTTTTTCAAAACCTCCTTGCACCTGGCACAGTTTAACATATTGCCTTACAAGGTCGCCGTACGTTATTTTAATATCCTTGCCCATCTGTTCCTCACGCCAGCGGTTTAATCGGTAACGTGCACCTGACTTATTTTTAAGCCCCGGAGAAATTTTCAGTGCTTCTTTTACAATAAAACTTTTGGTTGCTTTATTGCTGGTATAATTGACAATAGGTAATGAAAGGCTCAGCTTTTTTTCAAGGTCCTTTACTCCCGGTTTTGAAATATTTTTCCGGGCAGGCTCTGTTATTTTACCATTCCGCAAAAAGCCTTTTATTAATTTCTCCAGCTCATCCTTACGCTGTTTTGCTACATGCGGTATACCTATTTGCTTAGCAAATTCTTTGATTTCTGTGGCATACCAGTAACCATTATCAAACTGCTTTTCAGTCATTGATTTCGACAAGGCAAGTTTTTTTGGCATAGTGCAATTCTTTTAGCTAAGATAACAAAACGACCCAAAACACCAGTGCTTGCGAGACATCATTTTTTATAGACTTACCCCTCATTTTCCATGATGAATTTTACAGTTTTTTTATTTCTTTCATTTCTCGTAAATATTTTTACTTTTGCCACCTGACAGCTCAAATAGTATTGACTCGTAAAGCAGGGTAATACATATTAAATTTATATACCGTGAAAATAGCCGTACCAAAAGAAACTAAACTAAAAGAGAACCGGGTAGCCCTATCGCCTGATGTGGTGAAGGACCTGGTAAAAAAGGGATTTAGCTGTGCCATTGAAAAAGGCGCCGGTGCAAACTCTTATTTTGCTGACGATCTTTACACAGCCGCCGGTGCAACCATAGTAAACGACCGCAAGGAACTGTTTGCTGGCGCTGATGTGGTAATGTCGGTAAATGCGCCATCTGTACAGGACATTGCCAACATGAAGAAAGATTCAATTCTTTTATCATTCATGTATGCAGCAACACATGCCGACTTAGTTGATGCCTGTGTAAAAGCAGGTGTATCGTCTTTTTCAGTTGATGCTATACCACGTATTTCAAGGGCACAAAAAATGGATGCGCTTAGCTCACAAGCAAACCTTGCCGGTTACAAATCGGTAATACTGGCGGCAGATGCGCTTGGTAAAATATTCCCACTTATGATGACCGCAGCAGGTACTATTAAGCCTAGCCGTGTGGTTATTATGGGTGCAGGTGTTGCAGGCTTACAAGCTATTGCCACAGCAAAGCGTTTAGGCGCAATTGTAGAAGTATCTGACATTCGCCCTGAAACAAAAGAACAAGTTGAATCACTAGGTGGAAAATTTATAGAAGTAAAGGGCGATGCCTCCATTAAAATTGAAGGCGGATATGTAAAAGGTGTATCGGAAGAGTTTTTGAAAATGCAGCAAGAGCTTATTGCAAAGCATGTTGCAGATGCTGATATAGTAATTACCACCGCGCTTATCCCGGGCCGCAAAGCACCTGTGCTGATAAGTGAGGCAATGGTAAAGAGCATGAAAAACGGTTCTGTAATTGTTGACATGGCTGTTGAGCAAGGCGGAAACGTAGTAGGCAGCAAAATGAATGAGAACATTGTAACACCAAACGGAGTTAAAATATTAGGAGAATCGAACCTGCCAAGTTTATTGCCATTGAATGCCAGTGAGCTTTATGCAAAGAATATATCTACATTCCTGCTGCACCTTGCTACCAAGGATGGCTTTAAATGGGAAATGGAAGAAGAAATAACAAAGGGCTCGCTTATTACACACAAAGGAGCTGCCGTTCATGCATCATTAGTAAAACAACCTGTAAACGCATAATAGTATGAATTTAGATCATTTAGTTACATTTTTCGAATCGCATCAGCAAATGATATTTATGCTGGTGTTAATGGTTTTTGTGGGTATTGAGGTTATTGGCCACGTGCCTTCGGTATTGCACACTCCACTTATGTCGGGTGCAAATGCTATACATGGTGTGGTAATTGTTGGTGCATTATTGGTATTACTTAATGCTGACCCAAGCAAGCCACTTACCCTTGCACTTGGCTTTGTAGCTGTTATATTAGGCACACTGAACGTGGTTGGGGGTTTTGTGGTAACCGACCGCATGTTAGAAATGTTTAAGAAGAAACCTACTAAAAAATAATGTTAAATTTTAAATGCTTAATGTTTAATGAAAAGCATCTCGTTTCATTCAAAATTTAAAATTCAACATTAAAAATTAATAAATATGAATTGTACAGTTATACTCGACGTTATTTATTTAGTTGCTTCGGTAACTTTCATTCTCGGATTAAAAATGCTTAGTAAGCCTGAAAGCGCACGTAAGGGTAACCTTATAGCTGCAGGAGGTATGACACTTGCAATACTTGGCACCATTTTCCTTCGCCAGACCCCTGTTGCACCAATAATTTACGGACTCCTTATCGGGGCCATTGCCATTGGTACTATTATTGGCTGGATGACTGCCAAGAAGGTAAAAATGACTGCCATGCCGCAGCTTGTATCTATCTTCAACGGTATGGGTGGCGCCTGCGCTGCATTAATTTCTTTTATGGAGTTTCCTGAGCATGCAGGCCACATGAAATTGATGAGCACCGTAATGGCTGGTTTAATTATTGGTAGTGTATCATTTTCAGGTAGCGTTGTGGCATTCTTAAAACTGAATGGCAACTTAAACAGCAATCCACGTTTACCTTTTTACAATATTATTAACGCAATCATTTTAATAGTAACGCTTGGTGTAGGTGCATACATAACCTTCGCCGGTGTTAAGGATATGAACTTTGCTGTCATTACATTATGCCTCGCATTGTTCTACGGTGTAATGTTTGTATTGCCAATTGGCGGTGCCGATATGCCTGTAGTAATTTCTTTATTAAACTCATTTACTGGTCTTGCTGCGGCGGCGGGAGGTTTCCTTTACCATAACGAGGTTATGTTAACCGGTGGTATTCTGGTAGGTTCAGCAGGTACACTGCTTACAGTTGCTATGTGCGAAGGTATGAACCGTTCACTGTTCAGTGTTGTATTTGGTGCATTTGGTGCAGGCAGCTCTGCTGCCGCTGCTGGTGCAGGCGCTACAGGCGGAACGGTAAAAGATATTTCAGTTAGTGATATGGCGGTGCTTATGAACTACTCTAAGAAAGTAGTTATTGTACCAGGCTACGGATTAGCTGTTGCACAGGCACAGCACGTAATGCATGAACTTGAAGCTATTCTGGAAGAACATGGTGTGGAAGTAAAATATGCTATTCACCCGGTTGCAGGACGTATGCCTGGCCACATGAACGTATTGCTTGCAGAAAGTAATGTTGATTACAGCAAGCTGAAAGAAATGGAAGACATTAACCCAGAGTTTGAAACTACCGATGTGGTATTTGTAGTTGGTGCAAACGATGTGGTTAACCCTGCTGCTAAAACAAACCCTGCCAGCCCTATTTATGGCATGCCTATTTTAGAAGTTGAAAAAGCCAAGAGCATTATTGTGAACAAGCGTAGTATGAATGCCGGTTACGCAGGTATTGATAACGAATTGTTTTACAATCCGAAAACAAGTATGTTATTTGGCGATGCGAAAAAGGTAATTACCGAATTAGTAGCTGAGTTGAAGAGTATGTAGGCATCAGGCATTAGAAATGCCTTCTTACCTAGTATTACTCAAAAGCTTAACTTTTCTTAAGGATTAGGTTTTGTTGTATCAATATACTTTACAGGGTCATAGGGAGCTTGAATCTTTAATGATTTCTCATTCACATCTTTAGATTGTTCATATAAGGGTATAGGGTAAAGTATATTGTCCTTTTTATCCATATAATACTCAGTATAAAACCGTCCGTCCGTTTTTACGTAAATATCCTTATGTATGTAAAGTGTGTCATTATTTAATGAATAACTTCCTTTAAAAGAGCAGCCTAAACCTCCATGATAGAATTTTGCTACAAATGTTTGGTTCCTTTTTAATATCATCTCTCCTGAAATACCATAAGCATTAAATATTGTTGGGCTATCAAAGCGCGGTGAAGTTTCAATAAAATCAATTATATACGTTGAAACAACAAGTATTGACGTAACAAGAAATGGCAAGTAATTAAATCTTTGTTTTTTCTCGAAGGCATAGTACGTTGCTATTGATATATATGCACTTCTTACAAAAACCAAAAAATATATAAATACTAATAAGAGTAAGAAAAGTGACTTTCCCATATCATAACAAACATCTCCATTATCCAGAAATATCCACATGAACCATCCACCAATAAGTAATAGCGCAATGGATGATCTCTTTTTCATCTATTATTTAAGAAAGATTAGGTTTCCGATTAAGGACAAGTAATTGCCGTTGCTGTAATAACACCAGCGTTACTAACCGTTATCTGCCAGCAATTGCCATCAGGTGATGATATGATTATTCCCTGCCCCGGTGTTTTTACATCAACAGAACCTGCCGTTTGTGCATACAAAGCATAGGGCACAGATAGCATTTGCGATATTCCCATCAATGTAAAATTATTTCCACCGTTAGGGTCAAATTCTATTTTAATGAAATAGGGACCATTGCTCCAGTTAATCGCAGCCATGTTTCCTGAAACGGCCTTACCATATCCAATATCAAGCGTAGCTAAACCAAATGCATTGGTAGTTGCTGTATCAATTTCCTTATACGACACAGGGCCCGACATGCTGCCCTGCACTATGCTCATACGGAACGATACCAGTTTATTTACTATGTTGTTTCCTGAAGCATCTTTTGCTTTGGTTTGATATTTAAATGACTGGGGAGACTGCCCGTATATATATGCACTTGATAATAGTATAAAGGCGGCTAAAATTGATATGTGTTTTTTCATGGGTGAATTAGTATTAAACATTTTATTCTACTTTTTGTATTTTAAATACTTTCAATTGTTTTCCATTGTTATCATAAACCCTAAGCAGGTAAATGGCTTCGGGTAAGTTACCGAGATCCATTTGCCCCTGTCCGTTTTCAAAAGACTGGTCTGAAATTACATTGCCCTGCAGGTCTATTGCTTCAATACGGATAGGGTCGTTACCGTCACTCTTAATGTTCAGTGTTGAAACAAACGGGTTGGGGTAAACCGTAATGTTCACATCAGGCGCATCAACCTCACTAACCGAAACTATTGAATACGCGCCCTGCTGAAACCCTTGGGTAAGAGTATCATTTCCATCAGTAACCGTTTCCGAAATAGGTTCTCCCATAGTCCAGCTTATAGAACCTGCGCTATTACTGTAAAAACCACCTGTTGTAGTCACTACATCCGGTTTAAGGGTGCCATTTCCGCCCCCATAGCCGTCATCATTACTCAGTAAGTTATTCAGCGTTATAAATTGCAGATCGGAAGACTGCCTGGGGGAAAGATATACCTCATTGAATGGTCTCTAAAGCTTTTTCGCTTTTTCAATATCATTGCATTTAGCAATTGCAGCTGACACGTTACGTGCAGCTAATTCTACTTTTTCATTCTTTGCATTAGCAAATCTATCAGCGCAACGGTCAAGCCTGTCGGCCATATTGGCAATTTCCTGTTGGTTTTTCTTGTCAGCTTCAACCGTTTTATATTTCCTTATACCTTTTCTAGCGGCAGAAACCGCCAACACAAAACCTGCCCCCGCTAAAAAGGCAAGTATCAGGTCTTCATAATCCTTCTTTTTATCTGGTTCAGAAATAACGGCGTTATCTCTATTTATCGGAACTATTCTATTGCTTTCTTCTCGTTTAACTTCGCTTGGTTGAAGCTCAGTTACTTTAGCAGGCGGAGTCTGTGCTTTATTATTCTGCACATCGGTAATTACTTTGTCGGCATGCAACTGTTTGGTTTCAGCAGGTACATTCTTTTCAAAAGAAACCTGTGGAGAATCATTGGAGTTATTTACCGGCATATGCATGGATACATACTTATCCGGCAAAAAGTATTTATCGGGCAAAGAGCTTTTTTTCTGAACAAAATATCCGGGGCGGTAAATTCTTTTTTGAATATCGCAGGAAACCGGCAATATAGATACCAGTATACATAGTAAAAAGTTCCTGAATATTTTTTTCTTTGACATTACGTTAAAATTGGTCTTACAATTACTCTTTCTTCAAAATTAAACAGATAACTATTACCCATCCTCTTTTCGGTGAGCAAAATAACTGCGTGTAAATTCCTTCAACTCACTATTCTTTGTGCTCCATTCCCATGGTCCATTCTTGCTTTTCTTCAAATCATTATATGGGTCATATTTCAATTCCTGAATTCTCTTTTCCCGTTCAGGATATTTGCGGTTTTCAGTTTCGCCATGCCACAAGTGCAATACTGTTCCGGGAACGTACGAAACCCTTCCTCTTACTTCTTTGTAAACAGATTGGCACCAATCAAGGTAATGATTATAAAAATTATTATTCGCACCCATTACCCTGTTTACGCAACCGGTATCCCAATCTCCGCAAAAAGCATGCGCCATAACATGATCTGCAGTTCCACCAATACACACATCGTACAAACCATATTTTTCAAGTATGCTACGTTGGGCAGCCCATGCAAAACCTGTATGCCCGTGGGTAACAAAATTGCCTGCAGTTAAAACATTAGGGTGGTTCTTATAAATATACCCGAAACCCGAAAAGCGGTCGCCGAGCCCATTATAGCTTACTGCTTCTTTGGGTAATCGTATTGCAAATTCAAATGGTTGAATTACTTTATACTCATCAAGTGCCACCGAAGTATTCACTGCCCAGTCAGCATCTTCAAATAAAATATCACAATCTACCCAGGCAACTTTTTTGCAAGCTAAAGGCAATGACTGTATGGCATGATTCAGCAATCGTTCCTTTTGCCACATAACATCTTTCGCTCTTATTTGCATAACATGTTCCGATGCGGGCAACTCAAATGGTGCATCCCCAAAAGCGCATTCAACAACTATGTAGTTTAAATTCGATTTTGCGATCTTATCAATGAACATTTCATAATTACTCCGCTTTGTTTTGTATTTCTCCGGATTGTAATATGAAGTAAGTATCCATAAGTCCTCAACATAGGTGTACCGCTCAGCACCTACTATTTCAGCATTAACCTCTATTGTATCTTTTATAAATGGCTTCATTCTCGATCTTTCAATTACACTCGTATACCCATCACCAATATATCATCAACCTGTTCAAGATTACCTTTCCATGCCTCATGAATTTCTTCAAGTAATTGTTTTTGTTTATCCATTGCATGCGATGAAATGGCTAACAGCTTTTCCTGGAATGGTTTGTATTTAAGTTTTTTGCCATGCGGCCCGCCAAACTGATCGGCATACCCATCAGTAAATAGATACAATACATCGCCTTTTTTCAGATCGAACGTATGTGAAGTAAATGGCCTTTCACCATCCTGCTTACCTATTGGTTGTTTGTCGGCAGCTATTTCTTTTATTTCTCCATTACGCACATACCACAGCGGATTATTAGCCCCGCTCCACTCTATTTTTCCCTCTTTTAAGTTAATAGCGCAAAACGATATATCCATTCCATCCTGTACTTCGCTTTCACTCTTTTCAAAAGTTTCTATTACCAATTCGCGTGTTTTGTCGAGCAGTTTTCCGGTATCGCGCATTTTAAATTCAAAGAGCGCCCTGTTCAATGCATTTGAGCAAATAACACTAACCATTGCACCCGGCACACCATGGCCGGTACAATCGCAGGCGGCAATGAACACAGCCTCCCCTTCGCCCACCGAGGCTGTTTCCATCCAGTAAAAATCGCCTGCAACAATATCTTTTGGCTTGTATAGTACAAATGATTCAGGTAAATATTTTTGTATACTGCTTACCGGCGGCAGAATAGCATCCTGCAAGCGTTTCGCATATGTTATAGACGATACAATATCTTTATTTCGTTGCCGCAAATCTTCTTCAATTTGCTTTAATGCAGTAATGTCAGAATCTATTACCATAATGTTCTGCATATTTCCTTTCTCATCAAATATCGGCGACATCATCGACTGAAACCAACGCCTGCCCATGTTCTTGGTTGCTATAACCGATTCGTACGATACACCGGACTTTGTTCGTATACACTCTTCAATTAAGGCTTCAATATTATCATGGTCGGTCATTTCTATCAGCGTTCTTCCTCTTTCCTTTTTAAATTCTTCCATTGGCAAACCCATGGTAGGCATAAAGGTGTCGTTTACCCACACCAATTCAAGTGTAGAATCAAACACCATTACTGTGTTGGTAGATCGGCTAACCGCAACCGATAGTTTTTCTATTTCCTTAAGCGTAAGGTTCAGCTTATTATATGTCTGAAAATTCTCCAATGCTATAGCAGTATAGGAAGCAATGGTGCGCAGCATTTCTAAATGATAGGCCGTGTACGCATTCTTTTTAAAACTGCCCACATTAATTACACCTATTACTTTACCCTTTGTTATAAGTGGCAAATAAATAAACGACTCTGGCACATCACCTGCCACAGGCGGAGGTATATAGGGTACGTACTTTTTATATTCGTTCTGCAGGTCATTAATAACAATTTCCATATTGTTCTTAAAGCACAATACCGGAAAACGGGTTTCATCATTCAGGTCATATGCCGAGCTAAATTTCTTTCCATTTTCAACAAACTGAGGGAAATCCAATGTGTTTTTTTCTTTGTTGGGCATACCCAAACAAAAAATAGCGCCATCCATCAGCTGGTTCACATTTTCATACACAGTTTCAGCAATAGCCTCAAATGAAAGTGTAGCGGTAATTTTTTGCCCAATGTCACCTAATGCCGAAATATTCTGAAATGCCTTTTCTACTTCTTCTTTCTGTTTGTGAATAATATCTGTTTTGCGGCGGTTGATCTTTAAGCTGCGGAACACAAACAGAGCGAATAACATAAGCACGATCATTGCCCCATAAATAACATATAGTATTATATGCTGTTTGCGCTTGTCCTCTGTTTGCGCAAGGTCCTTGCGCTCCTGTTCAGCCTTTTCCAGCGCTTTTTCTTTATCAAACTCAAAGTTCATCTGTGCGCTGGTTATCTGTTCTGCATTTTTCTGGCTGAAAATACTGTCGCGCAAACTAATGAAGGCCTTATAATACTTCAATTCATTTTTGGTGTCGCCCATTTTACCATAAATACCACTCAGGGCTTTATCTGCATCTTTAGCATCGTCCATGGCGCCCACATCCTTCGCCATTGCAAGGCTTTTATTCACATATTCCAATGCATGTTTGTAATCATTCTGCCCCAGATAAATAAGACCAATGTCGTTATATAATTCAGGTAAGCCCTCTTTATCGCCGGCTTCCTGGCACATTTTCAGGGCTTTCAATTCATTGTCGAGCGCTACACTGTAATTGCCCATGCCCAGGTAACATAACCCAATATTATCAAGCGCCACAGAAGCATTGTACTTATCGCCCATTTTTTGCGATATTTCAAATGCCTTAAAATAATAATTGAGCGCCTTTGCGTATTCATAGCGCGACCTGTACACCTCACCCAGGTTGTTCAATGTATGGGCCTGCCCAATTTTATCGCCGGTCTTTTCTCTTATCTTCAATGCTCTCGAAAGGTAATCGAGCGACTTAGGATCATCACCCGTCATATTATAAGTAGTACCCAGCCGGTGATAGGTAAGCGCAAGGCTTGCCTGGTCTCCCGTTTCTTCCGCAATCTTCATTGCATCGAGGTAATATTCTATTGCTTTCGAATAATCACCTTTTCTGAAACAGGTCCACCCGATGTTGTTATAGGCAAGGCATGTACCCGCTTTATAATTAAGTCTTTTTGCCAACTGAAGTGTAGCCAGCACCACTGAGTCCGACTCAGAATTTCGTGCCGCATCAGTAAGTGTAAAACTTAATTCGTTTAAGGTATTTACCCTATTCGTGTCCTCTTTCTCGGTCTTCAGTACAATACGCAACGAATCGATCTTGCTTTTCTGGCAAATGCCCGAAACATTGGCAAGTAGAGCGACAATTAATAAATAAGTGGCTGATGGGGTCAGTTTCATTGAAACAAATATAGTAATTGCCGTCAATTTTCCGAGGATATTAGTCACTGTACCTGACACTTCTAACCACTCAGGCACTTAGAACACTTAGGTTCACTAAGCTGCGTTCTTAAACTTAATACAGCCCCCGTCCCCCTAAAGGGGGTATAAACTCAAAGCCCCTTTAGGGGTTTGGGGCATAGAGTAACAAATTAGGTTCACTAAGAATAACTTAGTGGTTCTTTGTGCTCTTAGTGTCTTAGTGGTAAATAAACCTTATTCTTTATCATCCAGCGTAAGCGCTTCAACCCGCTGCCTGATAAGCTCAATAAACCGCTTCTCCCCATCGGGGAATTTGTCCTTGGTTTCCTGTTCTTTAATAAAGGTATTGAACCGCTTTTTAGCGTCGTACAGGTCGTTAGGGTCTTCTATGGTTTCGAAACCAAAACCATATTCAAGATTAATTTCAAGACAGTTAATGGTATCACCATTGTTATATAAATAATCTATAAATGGTTTAAAGCTGCCATAGAACAAGGCCGTATCACTATGCTTCTCCTGCACATCGGGCGAGCAATTCCAGCAAATACTATCCAGGCATACCAAATACTCTTTTTTATGGGTTTTAATAAACCTGTTCTCCAGCGAGTCCATCAGTTGATAGACACATGCATCGGTAGCTGAATGGAAGATGCGATGGGCAGAATCTTTAATAATTTTTAATGAATGTGGTACATCTTTCAGCAATCTGCATACCTGCGATTGGGCCATTAAATGCAAGGTGGATAAACAGATAAAGAGTGCTAACACCAATTTTTTCATTATACAAAGCTATTAAAAACATTTGGGCGTTCCCCTACGGGTCGGGCTTTACGTTACAACTCCTCGCCTCCTATGGTCGGCTGTGGGGTTTCCACTGCAACGCGAAGCCTCACGAGTTCAAATGCTAATAGGCACTCCACGAGTAATCCCTAACGCAAATACACTAACGACTCACAACTATCAACTAACAACTACGGAAATTTCTTAGCTTTACTTTCAGAATCAGCAATTATGGGAGTAATTATCTTTATTCTTTTAGCAGGCCTCGCCCTTATCGGTTATTGCTCCTATGCCATTTCAAGGACTGTTTACCAAAGGCTGAAGAAAAATGAGAACAGAAATGCAATGGCAATAGCTGTAGTTGTATTTATAGTTGCGTTTGCAATAATATTTTATGCTGTAGCATTTGTGCTAAACCAACTTCCTGTTTTCAGACGCTGACCAAACTGTTGCTTTAATTCACACCCACTCATGAAAATACAGGCTTACTTTGTTCTCTTCGCGGTTCTCGCAGCCATTGGGTATTGTGCTTTTACCATTTCAAGAACAATATATCAGAAACTAAAGAAAAAAGAGAACAAGTATGCTATTGTTTTTGGCGTAATTACATTCATTGTATCGTACGCTATTATAATTTCAATTATTGCCTTTATGTTAAGCAAAGTTCTGTACTTTGGTCGCTAACCTTTTCTTTCGTATAAGCCATTCGGCAAACAGCAAATTGGGGACAAAACCCATCCAGGCATCTATCATATACAAGGTCATGGGGTCTATTACAAAAATACCAGATAGTATTAGCTTCCATGTGCGTAATGTAACGGCCGAACAGGTAAGCGCATAGCTACGTATCATATATTGTTTGTGAGTCTTTATGTTTTTTTGCCTTGCTTCAATAACTGCTTTTAAGGTAAAGGCAAACCACAGGCAATCTAATATACAAAAGGCAATTTTAGATGGCAGAAAACCATTGGCATAAATGGCCATTATCATGCCCGCCGGAAAATTGACCAGGAAAATATTATAGGCATATATGCGGCCGATAAAACGATGCACTTTTTTGTGGTTTACCAACAGGTAATTCGAAAACTGGGTAAAGCCCGCCATTAAGGTAAGGCTGCTCGAAAACACATGGGTATAAAAGGCCACCTTCCATATTTTAATATGAATATAGGCTTGCTTTTGTGCTAAAAACCCTGCCGTATCGCTGAACGAAAAATAGAGCGCTATGGTCCTGAGCATTAACAACACCCCCAGGCATAGCAGGGTATACACCACTATGTTTTTTACTATACTTAGCAGATAGGATTTCATTGGCATAAACTTAATACAAAAATGAAATGGAACGCAGATGATACGGATCTTATATGATCTACACGGATTAAAAGCGGGTAACAATTCCCTCTCCTTGCAGGATAGAGGATGAGGTCGCCTGTTTGCCCCACCTCATTTCCTCCCCTAAAAGGGAGGACGTTTCTTATTCTATCGCCAAACTTTTGTGTAACAATTCCCTCTCCTTGCAGGAGAGGGTCAGGGTGAGGTCGCAACTTTTCTCTATTCACAATATACAGTCTTGCGGGAGCGGAGAGACAATTCATTTTCAACCACAGAATTTCAGCGTTTACCGATTTTTTCAATTGAATAAGCCAGGCCGTATTAACCTTGTATTATAATTGCAAACTGGCTTAACTAATTCAGCATATCATATTAACCTAAAGACCCCTTCCTGTGCCAAACATATCCTTCTCTTATCATTGGCGAACTGAGCAACCAGGAAGGGGTTTCCTCTACTAATGGAATAATTACATTTTAAGTGCAAAAATTACCCGCTATGGCACGTAAAACACCAATACCCGGTAAGGTGAATATTACCCTAAAGCATAATGAAATAAAGCACTGTAAGCTAGGTAAGGAATTATTTTACCTTACTCTTGAAAAGCTAACGGGACTAAATGATATTGCCCCAAAATCAGCCATTGTACATATAGATGCTCAACAGGTAAGTTATTACAGTACACCAAGCGGGGTATTGTACCCTGTAGATGATGCTCCATTCCATATAGCAAACCAATTGGTAGACCTACGCCTGGAATTAGACACCGGTGAATTTACAGCAAAGCAATTATCGAAAATAGAAATGGTTCTTTCCGTTATTGCTTCGTAGTTGAGCTTTTTTACTTTTCCTTGGCGAAATTTTTATTGTATTTCATTGTTATTATCAATAAAAAATAGGGTAGTTGATAATTTGAACATTTTGCTCTTTTAATTCCTAAACAACGAGATTAACTTTGTATTGTTAATGCAAACTAATGTCTCAGTTTTTTGATATGGAAAAAGAAATGATCACACGAAACGAAATCGTATTTGGAATTACCTCTCCTATTTCAAGGAAAGTTATGCAGGGTCGTGTCCGACTACCGGCAAATGAGGTCAAATGGGACGGGTTACAAAATGGTAAAATTTTTCCAGCTTTGTTTATTGATTACCAGTATGTTGACGGGTAACAAATTGAAAAAGTGTAACCCACTTTCTAATTAAGAATTAGGAACCGCGAAGCACTCATGAGTTCAGATGAAATAAACACGTTACGAATAATTAATAATTAAGAATCTAAAACCAATATTACTTAGTGAACCTTTGTGTTCTTAGTGTCTTTGTGGTGAAAATTCAGAGAAATAGGTAAAAGGTGGGCGCGGGTTAGCTGAAACTGATGCGACAAGGTTTTGCGTTAGGGATAGCAGCGTAAAGCCCAAAGGAGGAACGACGAGGACTTGCAGCGTATAGCCCGACCCGCAGGGGAACGCCCAAAAACAGTATTGAGATAATGCAACAAGAAACGCTCTCCCCGCGTTGGGGAGAGGATGGAGAGAGGCAGAAAAAGGAAACCCACCCCTTCACCCCTCCCAAAAGGGGATTTAAAAGGAATAGCTCAACATGGTTCAATCTTAACCAATCTGCGGTATCTGCGTTCCATTCCTCAACCTTAATCTCAGTCTCAACCTTAAAAAATTAATAAAAAGCGTAATTACCTGAAAATCGTTATATTTGCAAAAGTTTAATCGTGAACCTAGACACAGAAAAATTTGCAGGAGAAGGCTTAACCTACGATGACGTACTTCTGCTTCCTGCATACTCCGATGTTCTCCCAAGGGAAACAGACATCACCAGTAATTTTACCAAGAACATAAAAGTCAACACTCCCGTTGTTACTGCCGCTATGGATACGGTAACCGAGTACAAAATGGCTATTGCCATTGCCGGAGAAGGCGGTATAGGCGTGTTGCACAAAAATATGACCATTGCCCAGCAGGCAGAGCAGGTAAGACGTGTAAAGCGCCATGAAAGTGGTATGATACAGGACCCTGTTACGCTGAAGCAAGATGCTAAGGTGAAAGACGCCCTTGCCCTGATGAAGGAGAACAAGATTGGCGGAATACCTGTAGTAGCTGATAAGAACAGGCTTGTGGGGATTGTCACCAACCGTGACCTTAGGTTTGAAAAGAACGGCAACCGCAGCATTAAGGAAGTAATGACCAAAGACCATATTATTACTGCCAAAAAAGATACTGACCTTGCCAAAGCCGAACAGATTTTACAGAAATACAAGATAGAAAAACTGCCCGTAGTGGATGGCGCAGGCTGCCTTGTAGGACTTATAACCTATAAAGATATTAAGAAGGTTCACCTGCACCCCTTTGCCTGCAAAGACGAATTCGGGCGTTTGCGTGTGGCCGCTGCTATTGGTGTAACGCCTGATATGTATGAGCGCGCTACTGCATTGGTAAATGCCGGTGTTGATGCTATTACTATCGACACAGCACATGGTCATTCGAAAAGGGTGCTGGAAGAGATAAGAGCCCTGAGAAAGAAATTCCCTAAACTGGAAATTATAGCCGGTAACATTGCTACCGCTGATGCGGCTCTGGCTCTTGCAAAAGCAGGCGCCGATGCAGTAAAGGTTGGTATCGGACCGGGTTCAATTTGTACTACACGCATTATTGCAGGTATTGGTGTACCGCAGCTTACTGCTGTTTACGATGTTGCCAAAGCACTGAAAGGAAGCGGTATTCCGGTTATTGCCGATGGTGGTATTCGTTACACGGGCGATATTGTAAAGGCTATTGCAGCCGGTGCAAGCACTGTTATGGCGGGTTCATTGTTTGCAGGTGTAGAAGAATCTCCGGGTGAGACTATCATATTCGAAGGCAGAAGGTTTAAGTCGTACCGCGGCATGGGCTCGCTTGAGGCTATGCAACAAGGCTCTAAAGACAGGTACTTTCAGGATGCCGAGGACGATATTAAGAAACTTGTACCGGAAGGTATTACCGGCCGTGTACCATATAAGGGTAGCATGGCTGAGGTTATTTACCAGATAGTTGGCGGCTTACGTGCAGGTATGGGTTATTGCGGTGCAAAGAACATTAAGGAATTGCATAAGGCGCGTTTCATACGCATTACCAATGCAGGTATGAACGAGAGCCATCCGCATGATATATTCATTACCAGCGAAGCGCCTAATTACAGCAGGTAACAAATAAAACAATAATGTCTTCTATTCCTGGCTTATCCACTATATCAGGCAAAGGAAAAACGTTGTTCTTTATATGTATTCCTCTTTTGAGTTTATGCATGCATTGGCATGTATTCAATACCGACCTGGTTGGAATTCATATTTGGCGGCAGACACAAACCCAAACTGTAATTGACAATTTTGCGCAGGAGGATTTTAACATTCTGCACCCACGCATAAACACCCGGGGTAATGGCGATGGCATATTCCGTATGGAGTTTCCGGTGATGCAATGGTTGTTCGCCTGTTTTTACAAACTATTCGGCAACCATCTTATTATAAGCCGTATACTTTCCTTTATTATAGGCTTGTGTAGCGTATGGGGAATGTATCACCTTGTATCCGCACTGTTCCGTAATGAAAAAATGGGAATGCTTGCTGCATGGTGTTTTAATTTCTCGCCTGTGTTCTACTACTATACCATGAATCCCTTGCCCGATAATTTTGCGCTTTGTATGGCTATATGGGGAATGGCATTCTTTTTTAAATGGAATATAAATAACAGGAATTCTTCTTTGCTGTATTCAGCGATTATGTTAAGCCTTGCAACCCTTGCCAAATTGCCTTTTATCATTTACCCTTGCGGAATTATAATGTATTTCGTTATTATGTTCCTTGTGAAAAAACAACTAAACACCAAAAAGGCTTTTGCTATACTTATGCTTTTTATGGGCTGCATTACTGCTCCCGCTGTATGGTACTTGAATGTAATAGGTACCTGGCAGGGCAACGGTATAGTGGAAGGTATAATGGCCGCGAAAAAGAATGACATTGCTACCCTGCTTGATATTATGCAGTTCAACCTTGTTTCCAGCCTGCCTGAACTACTTATCAATTATGGCTCGTTGTTGTTCTTTCTTGCTGGGTCCTGGTTTCTTATTCGTAATAAAGCATACAAAAACTCGATGTTCATTGTGCTATGCTCTTGGGGGATAAGCGTTTTGCTTTATTTCTTTTTTGAAATGAACATGATCGCAAAAACGCATGACTATTACCTTTTCCCTTTTCTTCCTTTATTATTTATACTTATTGCATACGGTGCATGGCAATTATTATGCACAAATAGTAAGCTGTTGAAAGTCGTTTCTATGATTGCTTTGTGTGTTATTCCCATTACCGCCTTTTTGCGGATAGATCATAGGTGGAACCTGGCTGACCCGGGTTTCAATAAAGATCTGCTAACCTATAAGGCAACATTGCAGCAGACAGTACCCGATAATGCACTTTGCATAACGGGGAACGATCAGTCTGCTTATATATTCAATTACTATATTCATAAAAAAGGCTGGGTTTTTAATTCCAACAATCTGACTGGAAGTGGTATTAAAGACATGATCGATAAAGGGGCTAAATATTTATATTCCGATTCAAGAAAGATCGAGAGCAATGATACCATAAGGGCACATTTTGACAAGCTGATTACGCAAACAGGCTCAGTAAATGTTTATTCACTGAAGTAGGTTGTGGTATGGTTGTTCAAACCCACTATTTCTTATACAGGTCATATTTCTCACCTTGTGCTACTAATTTATTGTAGACAGGTGGTGGTGGTTTGTTCAGGCTCTTTTCCAGCAGAAAGTACTCGTAACTGTTACTGGTATCCCTGGAAAGGCTTATACAAAAGTATCGTACAAAATAATTATGCAGGCCCCAGTCCTGATATGTTTCGCGATAAACTTTCACATCAGCATCATTATGAATGATCTTGCCAAAGGCATATACATCGTGCAATTGCTCTTTATCGCGGCCAATTTTGCCCATCAACGAATACGAATACAATAAGCCAATAATAACATACAAAGCCGATGCAGCCAGTATTACTTTAACTGCCATAGGTTTTATTTTAAGTAATAACACATTAAGGTGGCGGCAAGCCAGCAGGGCCAGAGCAATAGCATAATATGGCAGTGAGGTTACCAGGTAAAAATTCCGTTGCTCTTTGGTAACTATTAAAGGAAATGAAGCGCATGCGCCAATTAAAAGGAACAACAGAATTTTCTTTTTATACTCGTTGTTTAACTCTTTAAAACGAAATGCGGCCCTACCCGATATGCCCAATATTATAGCAGTAAGTAGAACAGGAACAATTAACTGCACAAAGAAAAGGTTACCGATAATGTAAAAGCGACTATTGACATTCGATACATGTTGTATGCTGTTCAGAACCCTTTCATTCAGGTAGGCTGTAAGGCTGCGGTTAATATAATTATGTACCATTATTATATTGAATATTACAAATGGAACGACTATGGCAAGTATTGAAAACACAACTGCCCTGAAGGATGGATACCGCGCCGGCCTGATAACTACATAATACAATGCCGGTATAATAACAGGAAACAAGCCCGGGAAACCTTTACACAAAAATGCCAGCATAGTTACTGCTGAACCAACAATTATATATGCCACCTTAAACCAATTACCACTCATGAGGCCCTTATAAATAAGCACCACAGCCAATAATGTAAATACGCCCATGGTGTTTTCTTCCATATTATTGCTATAGGCCCAAAAGCAAACAGGTATTATAATCCACATTAACACAGGCAACCATGCCATTTTCTTATTCTCGGGGTCATCTTTATTAATCAACATCCACAACCAGGCGATAAGTCCGGCAGATATGCAGGCTGTACCAAAAGAATAAACTCTTTCTACATACATGCTATCACCATAGTTTTCAAAAAAGTAGGATTGAATAATGAATGTAAGCGGTGGTTGTTGGTGGAAGAAAGGGAACAAGAAATTATCGAAATAGGGGAACCATATAGTGCCTTTACCTATGGCCAGATTATGTGCAACAGCTGCATATAACACGCCGTCGGTAAACATTCCATCCTGAGCAAGGCGCGGCAGAATAAGAGCAATAATCGTTCCTATAGTAATTAACCAATATGGTATTTGCTCTTTTATCTTCACTTTGTTCTGCTATAGTTCTTCACTTAAATAACTTTTTGCCCTGTCGCGCAAATTATAATCGAGCGCCATGCTTTCGCCGTAGGCACCGGCCGAGCGCAATACTAAAATATCTCCACGTTGTGTTTCGGGCAGGTCTATTGCTTTTCCAAAACAATCTGATGATTCACATATGGGCCCTACCACATCATATTTCAATGTCTCCTTAGCTTGCGATGTAAGGTTCTCTATCTTGTGGTATGATTGATACAAGGCTGGCCTTATCAACTCGGTCATACCCGCATCTAATATAATAAAGTTCGATTGTATGCCCTTTTTTACGTAGAGTACCTTCGATACAAGCGAGCCACATTGCGCAACCAAAGCACGGCCCGGTTCCGTATGCAACTTTTGGCCGGGGTATAGTTTTAAGAACTGTCTGAAAATGCTGAAATACTTGTCAAAATCTACGATCGCATTTTTATCAGGGTTGTAATAGTCAATGCCCAAACCACCACCTAGGTTCAGGTTTGGAACAAACACGTTGCGGTCGGCAAACCATTGTTGTATCTCATTCACACGCAGGCAAAGTGTTTTATACACGCTCATATCGGTTATCTGCGAACCTATGTGGAAGTGCAGCCCGATAAGCGAAACATTCGTAAAGTTTTTCAATGCATTCAGTACATTTTCCAGTTCCCACATATTTATACCGAACTTATTTTCTTCGAGCCCGGTTGTAATATAATGATGGGTATGTGCATTTACATTGGGGTTTATACGCAGCGCTATACTTGCTTTCTTCTTTTCCTTGCCCGCAATGTCGTTTATTATCGCTATCTCCTCTATCGATTCGCAGTTGAAACAAAAAATACTGTTCTTCAGTGCTGTGCGTATCTCTTCATCTGACTTCCCTACACCGGCAAACACTATTTTGTCAGCAGAAAACCCACACTCAATTGCCCGCAGTACTTCGTTCACACTCACACAATCGGCACCGGTGCCATACTTCTGAATAAGTTTCAGTATACGCTTATTTGCATTTGCCTTTAATGCATAATGCATTTCAATGTCGTACTTTTTAGCTGCGGCGCTTGCCTGCTCCAATGTTTTTTGCAGCAGGTCGGTGTTGTAGTAATAAAATGGGGTAGGGGTACTTCTGAATTTGTTAAGCAGTTCGGCAGAGAACATAGGGTTAATTTTTAACGGTTGCTTTTTTAAATACTCCTTCATTTAAGGCAACCAGGGCGGCTTTCTTATGTTCACCACTTATCAGCAGCGATATATTATTCTTGCTTCCTCCGTACGATATCATGCGCAATGGAATACCTTTCAGCGCATCGAATATTTTTAGTGCATAGCCATGTTTCTCTTCTAAAAAGTCACCTACAATGCACACAATAGTTTGGTTCATTTCCACATCAACCGTAGCATAATGTTCCAACTCTTCAATAATTTCCTTCAGATGGTCCAGGTTGTCAATAGTAAGCGATACAGCTACCTCTGATGTGGTTATCATATCGATCGGTGTTTTGTATCGTTCAAATACTTCAAACACGCTACGCAAAAACCCATAGGCCATTAACATTCGCGCCGACTTGATCTTTATAACCGTAATATTATCTTTTGCTGCAACGGCCTTAATATCATGCCCCTGAGAATTATCGCTGATCATAGTGCCCTTAGCTTTGGGCTCCATGGTGTTCAATAAACGAACAGGCACTTTTCTTTTTTGTGCCGGAAGAATACAGGCCGGGTGCAATATCTTAGCCCCGAAATAAGCCAATTCTGCTGCCTCATCGAATGACAATTCGGCAATAGGGTAGGTGCCCTGCACATAACGGGGATCGTTATTATGCATGCCATCAATATCAGTCCATATTTGAATTTCGCTGGCATATACGGCAGCACCCACAAGCGATGCTGTGTAATCGCTTCCTCCACGCTTCAGGTTATCAACTTGCCCGAATGGGTTGCGGCATATATACCCTTGCGTTATAAAAAGTTCAGAGTTTGAATGCTTAGCCAATTCCTTTTTAATATGTTCTTCTATGTAGGCAAGATCAGGCTCACCTTCTTTGTCAATACGCATAAAGTTAAGTGCAGGCAACAGCACCGATGGAATCTTTTGCTCCTCCATATAGTATTGAACCAATGCAGTGGAGAGAAGCTCTCCTTCTGCCAATACCGTCTTTTCTTCATTGGGGGTAAACATATCCTGTGTAAACGAAAGCAGAAAGTTGAAATGCTCAGTAACCATTTCGTTGGCTTTATCCTTAAACTCCTTTGAAGCGTATAGCTCGTCCACTGTTTTACGATAGCGGGGCTCTAATTCCTTTATCAGCTTTATTGCGTTGTCATTCTCTTTCTTAAACAGGGCCTGGGTTATTTTTACCAAATGATCGGTTGTGCCCGACATAGCCGACAAAACCACTATTTTTTTACCGGGATAATTAATTAGCTCCGCAACCGCTTTCATACGTTGTGCTGAACCTACTGATGTCCCTCCGAATTTTAAAACCTGCATTTCACTTATTTTAGGTGTAAGAATTAGACATACTTACAGACCTGCAAAAGTAAGAAAGGAGAGGATATGATTGCAATTGATAATAATACCTATTTTCGAGTTGCTTAACCCGTAATATATTATCATGGAGAAAAAACATTTCTTTTTGAAGCTAAATCCACCAAGAGCCTCATTTACAATAGACATGACGGCCGAAGAAAGAGGCATAATGCAACAACATGTTGCCTATTGGGCACCATACGTACAAAACGGAACCGTTATTGTATTAGGCCCTGTAATGGACCCTAAGGGTGGTTATGGTATAGCTGTTGTGGCAGTTGACAGCGAAGAAGAATTACATGCCCTTATTGCAAAAGATCCTGCAAATGGTTTGAACAGCTACGAAATTCACCCGATGAGAGCTGTAACTAGAAAGCAAGTTTAATTTAATCGTAACATATTGATTTCTTGAATAAATCAATTTGCAGTTTTAATTAAACTATTATTTTTGTCCCGAGGGGAAAAGTAAAAACAAACATTCAATCATTCAATGAAAAAGATTCTTAAATGGATAGGCTACCTTGTGGCCATTGTAATTATTGCTGTAGCAGGTTTGCTAACGTATCTAAAAACAGCTTTGCCAAAATTAGCTGCTGCACCTGAAATGAAAATTCAATCGACGCCGGAACTAGTAAAACGGGGTGAGTACCTGGCCACTAAAGTGTGTCTTTGTGTTGATTGCCATTCAGAACGCGATTTCAGTAAATACGGAGGCCCATTGGTGCCAAGTACTATAGGGCAAGGTGGAGAGATATTCGACCAACGGTTCGGATTTCCCGGTTCGCTTGTTCCTTACAACATTACTCCTTATCACTTAGGCGATTGGACCGATGGTGAAATATACCGCACCATTACAACCGGTGTTGATAAGAATGGCAAGGCGCTTTTTCCATTAATGCCATACCAGAACTACGGCAAGCTTGACCCTAATGACATTAAAGCGTTGATAGCTTATATACGCACGCTTCCTTCTATTAAAAAGGACAACCCTACCTCAACACTTGATTTTCCGATGAATTTTATAGTTAACACTATTCCTGCTGAGGCAGCACCGCAACCTATGCCCGCCAAGACCGACCTGGTCGCGTACGGTAAATACCTTATAACCGCCGCTAATTGTGATGGCTGCCACACTGCGCAGGAAAAAGGAAAAATCGTAGGAGAACCATTTGCCGGTGGCTTCGTTTTTGCCATGCCCGATGGCAGCACCGTTCGTTCGGCAAACATTACCCCTGATAATGAAACCGGTATTGGTCAGCTGACAAGAGATATGTTCATCAAGCGTTTTAAAATGTTTACCGATAGCAATTACCATGCACCTACATTGAAACCCGGACAAGCAAATACCATTATGCCATGGGATATGTATGGCGGTATGGATACAGCTGATTTAGGTGCTATATATTCTTACCTGAGAACAATTAAGCCGGTTAAGAATGTAGTGGTGCATTTTTCAGCTAAGGTTTAAGAATGCAACTTTAATTTCTTTTGTGCTTCCGCTTTTCAGGTCGCCCTGAATAATTAGGATTGTGAGCTTTACGTTACAACGCGAAGCCTCATGAGTTCCTTAAAGAATAAACGAGATACGAATAATCCCTAACGCAAGTTTCGCCGTAAGTTAATGGTTTTATTCCCTCTTCTTGCAGGAGAGGGTTAGGGTGAGGTCGCCTGTTTACCCCACATCATTTTCTTCCCTAAAATAGAGGGCATACTTTAGCTTTCAACTCGCGACAAAGGGGTTTCAGGGGGTTTCTGTTTTCAGCCCTTTAAAAACACATAAATAATTGACTGTCAAATAGTTAACTGTCTCTATCTCTCAAAAAACAGAAACCCCCTATTATTGCGATAATCGCAATATTAATTGTTCTTGCTTTTTACTGTTATTGCACTATCAGCTTCCCGCTGGCAACCGCCTCACCATTCTCATTAACCACCCTGTACAAATAAATTCCGGCAGGTCTTCCACTCAAATCAATTTGAGTTGTGCTTGTATTAAGTTGGGTATTGTATATACTCTCGCCGAGCATATTGTATATTGTTATATTGTTTTTGCCGGTGTTTTCTGAAAAGTTGAAAATAAAAACACCTGTTGAGGGGTTTGGAAACACTTTTATCACTTCCTTTTTATTATTTACCTCATTTACTCCTACCGGCCCATTCCACATGGCAACGCAATTAAGTTTAGTGCCACCACTGCTTGTAAAATCGCCATCTGCATATAATACTGAATCATACACACCTAATGCTCCTACACCTACATTAAGATAGCCGCTTAAGCCTTTGCCGATAGGGGACCAGTCTGTTCCGTTCCATGCTGCAATTTGGTTCGCTGCTTTTCCTCCGGCCGTAGTAAATATACCCCCGGCTATCAAACAACCATTATATACACAAAGAGAAAACACATCGATAATGCTCCCACCTGAAATTCCCGAACCAACAGCAGACCAATTGGTGCCATCCCATTTAGCAATATTATTTACGGGTATCCCACCGGCAGATGTAAAACCGCCAGCAACGTACAGATCTCCGTTATATACGACTAAAGCGTACACATCACCTCCTATTCCACCCTTAACAGAATCCCATGTTGTTCCATTCCATCGTGCTAAACTACTGGTGGCTATCCCGCCAGCGGTTTGAAAAGCTCCACCCACATATAATTCCCCCTTATAAACGCAAAGCGCCGAAACAATATTATTTAAACCACTTCCAAGGGAATCCCAGCTATGACCATTCCACCTTTCAATATAATTAAATGTTTTTGTGCCTTGTATAATGATACGTGTATTACCTGCGTAGACTTCATTATTATAATGGGTAACACATAAAATACCCGCACCAAACATAGATATCAATCCTGGACCTACCGTGTCCCAGTTACTGCCATTCCATTGAGTAATACCTTTGCACGATTTACTACCAACTTGGTTAAATTGCCCTGAAACGAAAAGCAACGAGTCATAGGCTGATAAACCATATACCGCCACTCCATTAACATCTTTTACCCCCCCTCCAATGGCACTCCAGTTTGTGCCATTCCATTGGGCAATATTATATACAGGCAAGCCGCCTGCGCTATCAAATGCTCCACCAGCAAAAAGATTGCCTGAATAATTAGCAAAGCAAACAATTCCAATTCCATCACCGTCGCTATCGCCACTTATTCCTCCGCCTACATTTTGCCATGATTGAGCAACTGCAGAGAAAACAGAAAATGAAAAACAGAAAACAAGAAATAGTATTCTTCTCATATTACAAATTTATTCTTTTATATGAGGAATGTCTTTTGAAATGGGTAAAAGGTGGGCGCGGGTTAGCTGCAAGTGATGCGAGTCTAGGAAATTCAGGCAAGCAGGGAGCAAATGGCGCCCCGCATGAGTTGAAAGTTCATAAAGTAGAAAGTTTAAAGCACTGGAATTAAAGCCCCTTCAGGGGTTTGGGGCAGAACACCAATTGGTAAGATTGCTTCGTACCTCGCAATGACGAAAGCATAAGAAATTACTATGAAATAACCAGGAAGCTAGGATTCAAAAGGCTTTTCTTGTTGTAGGAAAGAGTCTTGTTGGTATCCATATTCAAAACCTTTTTACCGATCTCTTCCACAATTATCTGCCCGGCAGCTGAATCCCATTCCATGGTAGGTGCAAAACGGGGATAAGTATCGGCCTTGCCTTCGGCTATCAGGCAAAACTTTATAGAACTGCCTGCAGAAACGGTATTCACCTTACCATGTTTCTTAGTCTCCTGTGCAATAAACGCTTCCGTTTCAGGTGACAGATGAGACCTGCTTGCTATAATTGTATAATCGCGTTTAGGTTGGAACAAAGGCAATCTTTCAGCCACTTTGGTCAACTGATCCATCCACTGGTACGTGTACTTGCCCGCCTCCAATATTCTGAAAGCGCCTTTGCCTTTTATGGCAAAATATAAGGTTTGAAGTACAGGTAAATATATAAGCCCTAATACCGGAAGGCCATCATTCATAAGGGCGATATTCACGGTAAACTCTCCGTTACGTTTTACAAATTCTTTGGTGCCATCAAGCGGGTCAACCAGCCAGAAGTTCTTCCATGCCTTTCTTTCTTCATACGGCACTTCAGCCATTTCTTCACTTAACACAAGGGGGAATTCTGTACCTCTCAAGCCTGAGCTGATAATATCATTCGACATTTTGTCGGCTTCGGTAAGGGGCGAGTGGTCTTCTTTGTACTCAACATTAAAAGGCTTGCTATATACCTGCATAACAGATTTACCTGCCAACACTATCAGGTTTATAGTTTGTAACAAAAGGCTTTCTGATATCTCTACTTCCATTTATGCAGCAGTGTGATGAAAGTAATGAGCCAATACATTATAAAAATGATTGTAAAAGAAATACAATGCTACGTCCCATATAGCTATTGATACCAGCATATAGGATATTACCTTTTGTTTATCGTTATAGAACCGAACGGCCAACATGGTGCCGATTGGAATTGATAATACTATGGGTGTAAAAAAAGCTAATCCTGCAAGACCCCATTTATTTTTAACGGTTTGTACAAATTTACTATCCAGGATATTTTTACGAGGATTTTTCCGGTATGGCAGGTATCTTGTCCTGAACTTGGTCCAGCCATCTAATGCCCATTCGCTTATGTTGGCAAACAATATGCTGCCTGTTACTCCACCTGCTGTTGTTAAAGTTACTGCTTTAAAAAACGGGAGATGCGCAAAAACAGCCCATGGAACGCCACCGAACCCGAATTTTACTGTGCTTAAAGTGAATATGCCGAACGCTTGCTTTAGTTCATTCCAAATCATAACCCTCTTTACTATCTACAACGATTAAACTCTACTGTATTAGTTAACGCTTTCATTTTCAAAGATAAGAATTTTATCACTGAAATTATAATTATCTAATTAGTAAGTACATCTGGTATATTTCGTCGGAATGAAAACAGAATTTAGCGCATTCTGCTCTATTTTGCAGAAGCCTTTTTCTTCACCTGCAATTCCTTAAGCCACTTTACAGGGCCGGGCAAATTATTCTTCCGTATCTTAATAAAATGGACTTCCTTGGAGCCGAATCCTTTATAAAACCTTGCTACATCGGGATCCGTGGAGCCTTCAAAATCGAATATCAGGTTTTGCTGTGCATTCTCCTCAATATATCTGTTGATGAGAAATGTCATGGCCTGTGTTTCAAATGCCGTTTTATTGGTTCCCGAAAAAAGAAATATAACACGTCGGTTGCTTTCTACTAAAAACGCACCGGCACAAAGCTCTTTTTCTTTTGTATAAACACCCCAGCATTGGCCCAATCCCTTCTTAATACATGTATGCATAAGTGCATTCAACATAGTATACTGTGCACCGGTTATATCATAATTCTTACCTCTGTTAGCCCGAAACAGATCAATAACCTTTTTTGGGGGAATGTTTTTAGCAATGATAAGCGAACTTGCCAGGGCTTTCTTTAAATTCCTTTTTGCCTGGGTAGAGTAATTTGATTGCAAGGTTGTGTACGAAGAAATAAGGTCGAGCAGGTGCGTAACTCCTTCACTGGTTTCAAACGAATCATCTTTGGCCCTGTTAAATGTATTGAGGCTTATTTCAATATACTTGTATTTGGCTGGGATCATTTTCAAGAACTCCTCAACCTTGGCATTTGTAATTTTCGATGTTGAGAAAACACCATGTTGCTGGGTAAACGTAGGCTGGTATGTATATATAAAGCCATACTTTTCGCCACGTGGCAGGGGCATCACACTTTTGTAATCGTCCTCCACTAGTCCATCCCATTTATTGCAAGCAATATCGAGGTACCATGAATAGGCATATATAAGCCCATTAACAGAGTTCCGTATGCAGGAATCCCATTTTGCTTTATCAATATCGTTATATGAGAGGTACTTTATCACAATTGCAAATATATATTCATTCGGCTTGCTATACACTTTAACGGAGAAGCGAAGAATTAATTCTCTTAGCTTTGTACTGAAACCGTTGTATGCTAAAAGGCCTTTTACGATACGCCCGCAATTTCAGTGTTTCTCTGCTATTTAAACGAGAGAGGAATATTGTACTGCGCGATTTTTTCCGGTATTCATCAGGGCAAAAGGTGATCAATAACCAAACTATAAACCCCTGGTCAGATAAAATTTACAATGAAACCGAACGGAGTGAAGCATTGACCAAAGCCATTAACTGGCTGCTCCATTCACAGGCCTCGATGGGTGACGGTGGATTTGGTTCGTATCGTATTATAACCGGCTGGACCACTTCATACCCTGAAACATCAGGTTACATAATCCCTACTCTTTTACATTATGCTGAACAAGTACAAAAGAACGAGATACTGACAAATGCAATAAGGTGTGGCGATTGGCTCATCACCATTCAAAAAACAAGTGGCGGATGGCAGGGAGAATATATGACCGACAACCGTGCTGAGGTGGTGTTTAATACCGGGCAGATAATTCGTGGTATGGTTGACCTTTATAAGCAAACCCATGACAAAAAATACCTGGACTCAGCAGTTAAAGCATGCGATTGGTTATGTTCTATTCAGGAAGATGAGGGATGCTGGAAAAAGTCAGCTTTTATGGGAGTACCAAGGGTATACGACAGCTATGTAGATGCTCCTCTTTTGCAGGTATATGAAATAACTAAGAATGAATTGTATAAGCAAAAAGCCCTAAAAAACCTGAACTGGATAATTGACAAAAAGCAATTGGAGAATGGCTGGTTTGAAGATTGTGATAATACTATTAAGCATAATAACAGGCCTATACTGCATACTATTGCATATACAATTGACGGGTTATTAGAATCTGGCTTATTATTGAATGACAAAAAGGTTTTAGATGCAGCCATAAAAAGCGCTGATAAATTATTTGAGTTGTTCAGCAAGCATAAATATTTAAACGGCAGGTTCGATAGAAACTGGAAAGGTTCTCAGGATATAATATGTACAGGCTGTGCACAGACAGCCATTATATGGTTAAAACTGTACAAACTGACAAAGAATACTCAGTACCTGAATGCAGCCATGAAAATGAATGATCAGCTCATTTTTATTCAGGACCGGCAGGTAAGTGAATCAGCTAATACCAAAGGAGCCATATCGGGTTCTTATCCTGTATGGGGAAGATACGAAGCATTTAATTTTCCTAACTGGGCAACCAAATATTTTGCCGATTCTCTGTTACTGGAAAAAGAATGCTTGCAGGAAGCAATAACACTAAGTAATACTAAATGAAGACGGGACTAACTACACATAGCCTTGCTAATAAAGACTTCAGGGAGCAGCTCTACTCTATGCTTCAACAAGGTATTAAACCCGATTTTATTATTCTGCATTATAGTGGCAGGTATCGTTTTTCAAAAGCATTAGGCTTCATTAAAAGAGTTCTGAAGCAATACCAGCTTAAAAGCCTTTCCTACATAGTATCACGCAACAAAGGCGGGACAGTTCCTGCCCCAATATATAAGCTTAGCGCTGAGGCAGAAAAAGAAGTAGATACTTTTCTCTCCTTAGTAAAGATCATTCCGGCAAATGGAATTAATTCTGCTTCTACCATTGCATTGATAAAAGGTTTGGGTTATGCAATTATAGCTTGTAACAGTGGCAAACTGAATGCTGCAGTATTAAACCTTTCCAATGCCATTTTCTTAAACGTTCATGCATCAAAACTACCTGCCTATCGGGGTATGAATAATGTTGAATGGACGCTGTGGGAGAACCAGGATATTTACGGTACCCTACACAGAATATCGAAAGGAATTGATGAAGGAGATATTCTGTTGCAAGAGAAAATTGAAACGCCAAACTTTCAAACCATAGCAGAATACCGTGCGTATAGTTTCTTTAAAAGTAATGAGTTAATGGGCAAAGCCGTAAAAGGGTATTTAGATAAGAAGTTGAGCTTTGCTAAACAGGAAATAAGTGGTAAGCCGATAGATCAGTATTATGTAATGCACCCCATTTTAAAAGAATACCTGGCTAAGAAATTAGCAGGTAGGTAATTTATACCGCAACTGCAACCATTTTCTCAAACACCTCTCTCCAGCCTTTCCATTCACCTTGTTCGCTTAAGTTATGATTATGCAGCACAGGAATAAATTCACCCCTACACTTCTTTACTTTCATAATAAGTTCCCTGATGATTTTATTTGCTTCAGCAGGAGATAATTTCTCGTAGTCTTTCAAGGTACCATCCATTAATACACCGGGATGTACCTTGACAGGCAATTCCACTTCGGCCTTCAGGTCGTAAAAATAAAATGGAGAACAGATGCTTGCTCTGAATCCGTTAATGCTTGGATAGAGCATAGTGTAGTCGTCGGTAATTTTAAGTGCAGCAAGGCACTCGTATGTATCAGGTAAGGTCATTTTCAAAAAATGCTGGCGCGATTTGGTAAGCCTTCCTCTCGTAGGTTTCTCCACGGCTTCTATTTCCTGTTTTACAATAAGTTTATCGTTTCCAGAATCGTATGAAGGGTGAATACCCATGCTGCCCCTAAAACTTAACTCCTTTACCAGTTCTTTAAAAGCACTGCCACTTACAGGAATATTTTTATCGAAAGTACCTCGTTTGCCGGCAAGTACAAAATAAATAGGGCTTACATTATTCGCTCTGAAAACATCATGCATATAAACGAATGTGTCATACTCATCTACTCTTATTCCTAGCAAGGTCATAGTCTTTCTGAACACCAGCGGAATATCAAACTTCGATAAAGCCTTTAAGTAAGAAGCAATTGTAAGAAAAACTCCTCTGCCCTTATGTGCAAATGCTATATCAACATCAACGGTCGGGACGAACGTGTATGCGTTCTCTTTAAAAGTTATGTCCGCGTATCTCTTGCTTAAAATAGTTTTCAGTTTTTCTGCCCAATAGTTTACAAGCGGCTCATCTAAAAACTTATTCTTAAAGGCAAGACTTTCTGTATGCGAATAACGTCCATGCTTATCTGCTGTAAAAGGTAAATATTCTTCGTAGCGGCTTACTAAATAAAATGATGCCGCAAAAACATCAAATGGCAAAGAGCCACTACTGGTTTGAAAGAATATTTTCAACCCTTCCCATTCGGTTACCGTAATTTGCTGCGCATGAATTCCTGTTTCAGAAAGCAAACCGGAGGCATGAATAAATATCTCATTCTGCTCTATTACTTGACCTGAATAGTTCAGCTTTGGCCCGTTGTAGTTTTTGTATTCCGAAACATCTGATGTCAACTTATAAGGCGAACTTATCAGCGATTCAAAGAACAGCGAAAAAGTATAGTTAATTCGAGGGTTAAGTACAGGACTATAAATAAGTAATTCCACTGCCATATTAAAAATTGCTCAAAATCTCTTTACATATAAACTCTGCTGCTCTACCATCTCCAAAAATTGGCGGATATGCAAAATCTCTCTTTTCTTTCAATTGCAAATATGCTTCTTTTATTCGTATCTCGCTGGCTTCCACCAAAATAGAATTGCCGCATTCTACTAATTCGGTCCATTCGGTTTCTGCACGCAATACCACACATGGCTTATGCAAAAAGAAAGCTTCTTTCTGTACTCCGCCCGAATCGGTAAAAACCATTGAACAGTTCTTTTCTAACGTAAGCATTTCTAAAAATGATGCCGGAGGGATAATGTGGAACTGCTTATTAGCTTTAAGTTTTTCCAAAATATTCTTTCCGTGCCCTTGCTCCAGCATTTTCGATGTGCGTGGATGCGCAGGAAACACAATATCTATTTTATTATCAATACTTATCTGGTTCAAGGAACTTAGAATACTGTTAAGCCTTTCAGGGTCATCGGTGTTATTATTACGATGAATAGTAAGCAGAATGAACTGCTTGCCTTTTAAACCCAGTCCATCAATAATTTTGGTGTTCTTGTCAGCCACTTCAGCAAAGAACAATGTGTTATCATACATCACATCTCCGCAATGATAAATGCCAGGCTTATCAGTTGTAAATGGCGGTTTATTATTTGGATTAAAATTCTCTTTGATCAGGTTATTGTACCCTGTCTTGGTCGGACTGAATAATAATGTCGAGCAATGGTCGCATGCAATGCGGTTAACTTCTTCGGGCATTGCCTTATTAAATGAACGCAAGCCCGCTTCTATATGAACGACCGGTATATGAATTTTAACAGCAGCAACTGCAGCGGCAAGTGTTGAATTAGTATCACCATACACAACAAGGCAATGCGGTTTTTCTTTCAACAATATCTCTTCAATTCCATCTAACATGGCAGCCGTTTGCTTGCCATGCGAGCCAGAGCCCACATTCAAATTATAATCGGGTGCAGGTATTCCCATTTCCTTAAAAAACACTTCCGACATATTTTCGTCATAGTGTTGCCCGGTATGAAGAATAAGCTCTTTAATATCCTTGGCAAAGTGAGTCCGTATGGCGCGACTCAATGCTGCAGATTTAATTATCTGCGGCCTTGCACCAATAACGGTCAATATTTTGATCATAGAATGCTTTATAAAAGTCCCTCGTCTGCAAAGCTAAAGTAACCATTATCAGAAACTATTATGTGATCTAATACACTAATATCTAATAAGGCGCCTGCCTGCTTTATTTTTTGGGTCAATGTTTTATCTTCATTACTCGGCGCCAGGTTACCCGATGGGTGATTATGGCATAGCACTATACTGCAAGCAAAATTATCAAGTGCCGCTTTAAATATTAATCGTGTATCAGCAACGGTGCCTGTAATACCACCCTGGCTTATCTTTTGGCCTGTAATAATTTTATTGGCACGGTTCAAATACATCACCCAGAATTCCTCATTACGTAAATCAGCCAAATGGTGAAAATATTCATACACATCCTTACTTCCATTTATCTTTTCTTTCTGCTTCACTTCCGACACTCTTCTTCTTTTTGCCAGTTCAAGCGCTGCAACAATAGTTATGGCTTTCGCCTCGCCTATTCCCTTAAATTTCTTCAGGTCGTGCACTGTTAGCTTACCCAATTCATTCAGGTTATTGTCAACACTTTTCAGTATGGTTTTTGATACATCCACCGCCGATTCACCCGGCACACCCGAGCCTATTAATATGGCAATAAGTTCAGCATCTGAAAGTACATGAGAGCCCTTCTGCAAAAGCTTTTCGCGCGGGCGGTCCTCTTCAGCCCAGCTACGTATTCCTGAAACTTCTCTGTATTCGGCTGTATCCATTAAAGCAAAGATAATATTCCGCTGCGTATCTTCAATACTCATTCGACCCCAAACCCCTAAAGGGGCTTAAACACACATGATCCTGCCAGCACATTCAAAGCCCCTTTAGGGGTTTGGGGCAAAACCAAGCATAGAAGCGTATTTTTCCCTAAATTCGCGAGCCTTACAAGTAATTCAATTATATATTTTAATGACTGATTCCGGTAAATATGAGTTTTCAATAATTGGAGAAAAGAAAACTATTGCTTATAAAATATTGTTAGCAATTAATATAACAGGAATATGTTGTGCAATAATGTCCATCATATGGTTTGATTCTAAGTATAGGCATATAGCCGTTTGGTTAATGGGGATATTCCTTGGTTCAACATTAATTTGGATTGTAGGGAATTTTATTTATAAAAGATTTACAATTAAAGGGCTTGCGACAGTAAGTTCACAAGAAATAGACATACTTATTAATGAAAATCATCTCAAATACCCTATCCAAAGTATTTCAAATCTGAAGATTGTTTTTTTCGGATTTGAAGGAGATAATTTTGGGTATCTTTATCTTGGAGCGTTGAGATCAAAAGATGGTTCTTGTAATTATCTTGAATTCAATGAACATAATGGTATTAAACATAAGTACGAAATCTATTTAGATAATGAACGCAAGTTTAAAATGCTATTGAATCAATTAAGAAAAGACCTAACACCTTTTGAAATAGAAGATATAAGTAAAAGAAAAGCTAAAAAGAAGTTAGTGGAAGCATAATAAAGTTACAAAATTATGGAATATAATTTCAGAGAAATAGAAGCCAACTGGCGCAAAAAATGGGCTGACGATCAGGCCTATCGGGTAGATAATAATGCAGCAAAGCCAAAATATTATGTCCTCGATATGTTTCCTTACCCATCAGGGGCAGGACTGCATGTTGGCCACCCATTGGGATACATAGCATCGGACATATTTGCACGTTATAAAAGACTTATGGGGTTCAATGTTTTGCACCCTATGGGCTATGATTCATTTGGTTTGCCTGCTGAACAATATGCTATACAAACCGGGCAACACCCTGCTGTTACAACCGAAAAGAACATTGCACGTTACAGAGATCAGTTCGATAAAATTGCCTTGTCATTTGACTGGAGCCGTGAGATACGTACTACCGACCCTGCTTATTACAAATGGACCCAATGGATATTTCTGCAACTATTTAAATCGTATTACAATTATCAGAAACAAAAAGCAGAACCTGTTACTATTCTGGTAGCAGGTTTTGAAAAAGAAGGTTTCACAGGTAATGATGATGTTGCAGCTTTTACCAAAGAGCAGTGGGCTACATTCTCTGAAGCAGAAAAATCAAGCGTATTAATGAACTTCCGCCTGGCATACCTGAGCGAGGCCTGGGTAAACTGGTGCCCTGCAATGGGAACAGTACTTGCCAATGATGAAGTAAAAGACGGCGTATCGGAACGAGGTGGCTACCCGGTTGAACGTAAACTGATGCCGCAATGGAGCATGCGCATTACCGCCTATGCTGAACGTTTATTGAATGACCTGAATACAATTGACTGGCCTGAAAGCATTAAAGATGCTCAACGCAACTGGATAGGCAGGTCAGAAGGAACATCATTACGTTTTAAATTAGATGGGCACAATGAAAGCATTGAAGTATTCACAACCCGCCCTGATACCGTTTTTGGTGTAACATTTGTTACGCTTGCACCCGAACATGACCTTGTAAAAAAGATAACCACTGCCGACAGAAAAGCTGCTGTAGAGACTTATGCAAATACAGCCAAGAACAAATCGGAACGTGAAAGACAGGCTGAGAAAAAAGTAACCGGAGAATTTACCGGTGCCTATGTTATTCATCCTTTCTCGGGCAAAAAAGTACCGGTATGGATAGGCGAATATGTATTGCTTGGTTATGGCACTGGTGCTGTAATGGCTGTACCTGCACATGATACACGCGACTATGCTTTTGCTAAACAATTCGGACTTGCAATTCCTCAGGTGATTGAAGCGCCGGCAGGGTGGGATTTCAGCAAAGAAAGTTTTGACGGCAAAGAAGGTAAATGCATTAACTCCGATTTCCTGAATGGATTGGAAGTGAAAGCTGCCATAAAAAAAGCAATTGAAGAGATTGAGAAACGCGGATTAGGAAAAGGGAAAGTAAACTTCCGTTTGCGCGATGCAGCATTTGGCCGCCAGCGTTATTGGGGCGAACCTATCCCTATTTATTATAAAGATGGAGTGCCTTACCCATTAGATGAAAAAGAACTGCCATTGGTATTACCTGAGGTTGATAAATTTCAGCCAACTGAAACAGGTGAGCCTCCTCTAGCAAGAGCAAAGAACTGGAAATACCAGGGTAAGTACGAATATGAATACACTACCATGCCTGGCTGGGCAGGTAGCTCATGGTACTATTTGCGATACGAAGACCCAAACAATGCAAATGAGTTTGCAAGTAAGGATGCCATAAAATATTGGGAGAATATTGACCTGTATGTAGGTGGCGCTGAACATGCTACAGGGCATTTATTATACTTCCGTTTCTGGACCAAGTTTTTGAATGACTTTGGATACCTACCATTTATTGAACCTGCTAAAAAGCTAGTAAATCAGGGAATGATACAGGGGGTGTCTGCTTTCGCAACAAGAGTTAACCCAACAATGTACCATCTGCAAGTTGGTAAATCCCATGATGCTATTTGGCCTGTAGTATACATAACTAAAGAATGGGAAAACAAAATTAAAACTGAACAAGATTCAAGAGAAAACTTTATTAAATTCTTAGATAAAATTGTTAGAAGAGATAATTCAAATGTTGACCTTTTTAATGTTAAAGAGACATCTCATTCTACTTTTTTCACTACTCACCATGTTCCGGTTGAATATGTTTCATCTGATAATTTTCTTGATAAAGAAAAATTCAAGGCATTTGCATCCAGTTTTTTTAAAGAAATTGAGGTTTCCATAGAATTTTTCCCTGAAGAAGAACCTTACATCTGTACACGGGAAGTAGAAAAAATGTCGAAGTCGAAGTGGAATGTAGTAAACCCAGATGATGTTATAGACCAATTCGGTGCCGATACCTTACGTATGTATGAAATGTTCCTGGGGCCTATTGAATTAAGTAAACCATGGAGCACACAGGGAATAAGTGGTGTACATGGCTTTTTGAAAAAACTGTGGAGGAATTTCTTTAACGAAAAAGGATTAGCACTTTCAGAAGAAAAAGCGACCGCGCAAGAGTTGAAAGTATTGCACAAAACATTGAAAAAAGTAAAAGAAGATATTGAACGTCTTTCATTCAACACCTGTGTAAGTGCATTTATGATATGCCTGAACGAGTTGAACGAATTAAAATGCAATAAACGCGAAATAATGGAACCTTTGTTAATTGCCTTATCTCCTTTTGCACCTCATATTACCGAGGAATTATGGAAACAAGCCGGCCATAAGGATTCTATTTTGAAAGCAAGTTTCCCTGCATATAATGAAGCTTATTTAGTAGAAAATACTTTTTCATATCCTGTATCTTTCAATGGCAAAACGCGTTTTATGCTTGAGCTGCCATTAACCCTGACAAAAGAACAGATAGAACAAGAAGTGTTAGCGAATGAAGCCACTAAAAAATGGCTGCAGGATAGCCCGATAAAGAAGATGATAATTGTACCGAATAAAATAGTGAACGTGGTTATTTAACATTATTTAAGAGCGCTGCTGACATTTGCAGCATCTTAAAACACGTATCTTTGTTATACTATGAAAAGAATAATAGACTTCATGAATAAAACGAGGCTCTCCTTATACCTATTGCTTGCTCTTACAGCAGGTTTGTTGCTGTGTGCAGTATTACGTCAACCGGCGGGCGATGGCACAGATAAGCGAAAAGCCACCATGGACCTGATGATGTCAGGCCTTAAAAATATGCACTATAGTCCGTTGAATATGGACGATACGCTTTCTGAACGAGTATACAGGATATACCTGAGACGCCTGGAAAGTAAAGATTTCTTTACCAAGGGCGACATGGACCAGATTTCGAAATATGAATATAAGATAGATGATGAAATAGCTGCCGGAACTTTTGAGTTCTATGACTTAGTAAATTCAATTTACAACAAACGCAGGGCACAGGATTCAATATATATTAAGCAATTACTGGCTTCACCCATGAATTTTTCAGTGGATGAGAATATAGAGCTTGAACCAGCCAAGCAACATTATGCTAAAGACACCAATGAATTGCGTGATTATTGGAGAAGGTATGTAAAGTACCAGGTAATGATACACATTGCAGAAACCTTAGCTAACCAGGAAAAAGCGCAGGAGAAAAAAGATACTTCGGTTAAAATAAAATCGTATGCTGACATTGAAATAGACGCTCGCAAAAAAGTGCTGGAGGCTAACCGTAATGCATTTACCGATTTTGCCCAACAAACTGACGACAAGCGTCTTTCAGAATTCCTGAATGCGATTACCAGCGCATTCGATCCGCATACGGAATATTTTGACCCTCCAGGCCGCAAGAACTTTGATATAACTATGTCGGGCCAACTTGAAGGTATAGGCGCGCAATTGCTTGATAAGAATGGAAATATTACCATTGCTCATGTGGTATCGGGTAGCCCTGCGTGGAAGAGCCACGAAATTAAAGATGGCGATATTATAATGAAAGTAGCACAGGGTAGCAATGAACCTGTTGACGTGCAAGGTATGCCAATAGATAAAGCCATTCAGCTTATACGTGGTAAAAAAGGCACTGAAGTTAGGCTTACCATGAAGAGGCCTGATAACTCTATAAAAGTGGTTGCGCTGATACGTGATGTTATAAACCTTGAGGCAACCTATGCACACGATGCTGTAATTGAAGAAACAGGTAAAAAAGTAGGATACATACGCCTGCCTGAATTTTATACTAACTATGAAGGCACCGGCTCCAGAACATGTTTTAATGACGTAAAGCAGGAATTAAGAGAACTGAATGCCGAACATGTGCAGGGCATAGTAATGGATCTGAGAGATAATGGCGGTGGTTCTTTACAGGACGTGGTGAAAATGCTTGGCCTTTTTGTTTCAGGCCCTAATGTACAGGTGCGTAACCGCGAACAGACGGTGCCACAGGCCCCTTATGATACGAATGTATTATACCGAGGACCTTTGATCGTATTGGTAAATGGTGGCAGTGCATCAGCATCTGAAATATTTGCTGCAGCCATACAGGATTACAAACGCGGAGTGATAATGGGATCGCAAACCTATGGTAAAGGAACGGTTCAGCAAATGTTCAACCTCGACGATTATATTAATCCACAGTTTAAAGCGCTTACTCCGCTTGGATCAGTAAAGATAACCATCAGCAAGTTTTACCGCATAAGTGGAGGCACTACACAAAAGGATGGCGTAACGCCTGATATCCCTATGCCGGATGCTTACCAGTATCTGTATCCTAGAGAAAAGGATGAAGAGTGCCCTATTATATCTGATAAGATAGCGCCTGTGTCGTATGTTCCCTGGAAGGATTCACCGAATATTTCAAGCTTGCAAAAGAGCTTTGAGCAAATGACCGATAACGATTCTATATTCCAACTAATACACGAGCAAGCTGTTCAGTATAAAAAACAAAGAGATGAATCATTATACTCCCTGAACCTTGATGAATACAGAAAAAAACAAAAGGAACGCGAAGAGACGGATAAAAAATTCGATGCCGTAACCAAACCTATAAGTGGTTCTGCAGTATGGACCCCTGATGGAAAACCTGCCGGGCAAAAGGCTGACAATTCTACTCCGCAGTTAGCAGCAAGCAACGCAACATTTGCGGTTTACCCTATTGGCCAGGAAGCAAAACAAATGGCAACTGATTCTTCTGAAGTAAAAGAAGAAAATACAAGGTTAAGACAAATTACCAAGGACCATGAGCTGTACCTGGCAACACAGCTTATTAACGACATGAAATAATTTATTGAAGCAGCTTTAGAACATTTGTATGGTAAATATACCTCGCTACTGTAAAGTACTCCTCAGGCGATTATTACTGCTCCTTATTCCATACGAACTGTGTCGGATATTCTATTATGCCTATAATCACCACTATTTTGCCGATGTTAGCTTAAGCACATTCATCCATTACATGTTTGTGGGCTTGCGGTTTGATATACCCGCAATTATAATGGTGAATCTTCTGTTCATATTTTTGAGCCTTTTACCGTTCGGCCACGAAGAAACTATCTTCCGCAAACAAGTGCTGAAAACGGTTTACATGGTAATAAACAGCCTTGCGCTCTTCATGCAGTTCGGCGATACGGTATTTCTTGCATTTGTATACAAACGTTCAACCGCCGACGTGTTCAAGTTTCTCAGCCTGGGCAGTGACTCAGAAGAGGTAATGCCGAGTGTTATCAGAGACTATTGGTACGTAATTGTTCTTTGGGGCCTGATGGTATTTCTCATGTACCTGCTTTATGGTTTTACCGAAAGAAAACGCCCGTTCGAGAACACAAAGAATTATGTTGCAACTTCTATTGCATCGTATATTGTTATAATAACCATGCTCGTCATCGGGTTCAGGGGTGGATGGCAGGCAAGGCCACTTACATTAGAGGACGCCTCGTATTATGCACCTGTTCATGATGTGCCACTGGTGCTGAATACGCCTTTCAGTATTTTGAAGACATTGGGAGTACCACCCTTGAAAGACAAAAATTTCTTGGATGGTAATACTTGCAATAAAGTGTATTGCCCTTATAAAGAAGGATCGGCAAAACCTTTCCGAAAGCTGAATGTTGTAACCATCATACTTGAAAGTTTTTCAAAAGAATACATTGGAGCATTGAACAACCGCCACAGAACCAATACGCCTTTCCTTGATTCCCTCATCTCACAATCGTTGGTATTCGATAATGCTTTTTCTGACGGAAAAAAATCAATTGAAGGTATACCTTCTGTTACAGCCGGTATGCCATCATGGATGGATGAACCCTATGCCACATCGGACTATAACCGCGACACTATTAATACCTTGCCAACTCTTTTAGGTAAGGAAGGCTATACAACGGCGTTTTTCCATGGAGGCACAAATGGCACCATGGATTTTACAAGCTATTGTAAACGCGCAGGGTTCAAATATTATTACGGGCGTACAGAATACCACAATGATGCAGATTATGATGTTTGGGGCATTTGGGATGAACCTTTCTTCCAGTATTTTGCTAAAAACCTTGATACCCTGCACAAACCTTTTTACGCGAATATATTCTCACTTTCATCTCATCATCCTTTTCACATACCTGCAAAATATGCTAGTAAGTTTCCACGAAAAGGCCAGGAAATGGAGATATTGAAATGCATCCGCTATAGTGATATGGCCCTTAAAGAATTCTTTGAAACGGTTTCCAAAAAGCCATGGTACGACAGCACATTATTTGTATTTGTAGCTGACCACGCAGGGCCAAGTGAAGACCCTTATTATTCGAACCGGGTGGGCATGTATGAGTTACCCATTATTTATTTCATGCCTAATTCTAACCTGAAAGGAAAGTCGCATATTACAACCCAGCAAATTGATATTATGCCTTCCATACTCGGGTACTTAAATTATCCGCACCCTTATTTTGCATTCGGTAACAATGTGTTCGATTCTACCGCCAATCATTTTGCGGTAAATTATATTAACGATGTATACCAGATATGCCGTAATCCATACTGCCTGCAAATGGAAGGAACACGAATAACAGCCTTATATAATTACCAGAAAGACAGTATGCTGGTACATAATTTAATCAAGGAAAAGCCACAGGTAAAAGACTCTCTTTCAACCTTGCTGGAAGCTGTGGTACAAACCTATAATGCAGATGTTATTCATAACAATATGCAAATAAAAAGAGGAGAATTTTCATCCTCCTCTCCTTCAATTAACCGTTAGGTCTTATTTCTTGTCGCCACCTTCATGGTGGTCATCATGATGATCGTGACCATGATGGTGATGATGGTGTTTCTTTTCTTTATGATCCTTGTTGTCATCGTGCCTTGGAGCATCCTGAGCTATTACTGAACCTGCGCCGAATCCTAAGATTACAAGCATTACAATTAGTTTCTTCATGACAGTTTTTGTTATTGATTAATTACTGAAACAAAGATAAAGACTGAAAGTGAAGGTCTAATGAAGATTACCTGGTTCTGACGATTGCTCCTGCTTTCTCCTCGTATATCTTTATCAACTTCTCCATTACCTTATCAATTTCTTTATCGGTAAGGGTTTTATGTTCACTTTGCAATACAAACCGCAATGCGTACGATTTTTTTCCCTGCTCTACCTTATCGCCTTCATATACATCAAATACCGATACTTCTTTCAATAACTCCTTTTCAGATTGAAGTGCTAGTTGCTTCAATTGCGCAAACTGCACATTCTTTTCAATTACAAGAGCAAGATCACGTGACACAAGTGGGAACCTCACTATTTCTTTTATCTCTTGCTTGGCAGATATAAGACTGAGAATGTTCTTCCAGTTAAAATCGGCATAATATACTTCACCCTTTATGTCATGGCTTTTAAGGACCGATTGACTTACCGCTCCAAACGTAACAAGCGCTTTGCCTTTTACAGAAAAAACAAGTCCTGTTAAGTTGTCATTTCCGCTGATTATACTTTCATCCCATGTAGTCCGGCCGGCTACTTTCTTCAGAATTTGTTCAACATATCCTTTCAGCAGGTAAAAGTCTACAGCATCTGCCTTTTTATTCCAGGCTTCTTTTGCCCTGCTACCCGTCATCCAAACCGATAAATGTTCTTCCTCTGAAAAACCTTTTTCGGCCTTGGTATATGTTCTGCCAAATTCAAACAATTTCAAATCAGGCTGTTGGTTGTTTTGGTTACGATTGATGCAAACCAAACCATTGTTCAGCATTGCGCCTCGCATTATATCCAAGTCAGAGCTAAGCGGGTTGGCAAGTTTTACCGAAGATGAATCGACACCAAAACGGCTTGAAGTAAGTGAGGTATTCATTATTTCACTGAACCCATTCCCGGTAAGTAAAAGGCTTATTTCTTCATATACCTTATCGGCACGCACTCCTTTACTGTGCACCATTGGTAATTTAATGGTAGGCGGAATAGGTATATTATTAAATCCATAGAACCTTGCAACTTCTTCTACAATATCATTCTGGGTTGTAATATCCATACGATAGCTAGGTAACGCCAATTTCCAATCGCCATTCTTAGAAAGTATTTTTATTCCTACCTGGGTAATGATCGTTTCCATTTCACTATCGCTCACTTCGTGACCCAATAATTTTCTGCCAAACGCAGGTGAGTAATCCAAGTCCCTCGCTTCTGCCTTAACGGGGTAAACATCTTGCTCAGCCGATACGGTAGCATCTTTGCACATTTCAAGAATAAGGTCGGCTGCACGACGCATTGCATATGGGGTGTTACCTAGGTCTACTCCTCTTTCAAAACGGAAAGAAGCATCGGTATGCAGCCCTTGCCTGCGTGCCGTTTTACGCACATGCGATGGATCGAAAAATGCGCTTTCTATAAATATTTTTGTGGTTGTATCTTTTACACCCGAATTTATTCCACCATATACACCACCTATGCACATTGCCTCTTTTTCATTGCATATCATCAGGTCATCGGTGCTCAACTTACGCTCAAGTCCATCAAGCGTAACAAGAGTTTCGCCCGCTTTAGCTTTGCGCACAATTACTTTGCCACCTTTAATTTCGCTTGCATCGAAGGCATGTAATGGTTGACCGGTTTCGTGCATTACATAGTTTGTAACATCTACAATATTGTTAATGGGCCTCAGGCCAATTGCACTAATTGAATCCTTTAACCATTGCGGAGATTCCTGTACTTTAATTCCACTTAGCGTAATACCGCAATAGCGTTTGCATGCCTCAGGGTTTTGAATCGTAACTTCTATTTCAGTTTTAGCGCCTGCAGTATAGTTACCTGCTTTAGGAACTGAAAGAGCCAATAATAATGCAGGTTTATTGCGAATATTGATAGCTGCCACCAGGTCTCTTGCCACACCCATGTGCGATATAGCATCTGCACGGTTCGGTGTAAGGCCGATTTCGAAAACTATGTCTTTATATATCTTAAAATAATCAGCCGCAGGCGTACCTACCTTGATTTCAGCAGGCAATACCATTATGCCTTCATGCGAAGAGCCAAGCCCAATTTCATCTTCTGCACATATCATTCCCTCCGATGCTTCACCGCGAATTTTGCTTTTCTTTATCTGGAATGGTTCACCTGTAAATGGGTATAATGTAGCGCCTTCGGTAGCTACAACTACTTTCTGCCCTGCTGCCACATTAGCTGCACCACAAACTATATTCAATAATTTTTCTGCACCTACATCAACCGTAGTAACAGATAATCTATCAGCATTCGGGTGTTTGGCACATGTCTTTACTTCACCTATAACCAAACCGGCTAAGCCACCCTTCAATGATTCATACACCTCTTCGTGTTCAACCTCAAGACCTATTTCAGTAAGCAATTTCCCAACCTCGTGCGCCGGAAGTTCACATGCCACATATTTCTTAAGCCAGTTATATGATATTTTCATTTATTCATGTTTTACCCTACAAATGTAATAGTTATGGAGTTAGGATATATGTGATTTATCATCTGTACTTAAGATTATTGTAATTCATTTTGTTTGCTTAAATTTGATTCAACATATGATTAAATGCGAAACAAACCCCTAATACTATTATCCATTACAGCATTATTACTTGCTCTTACTAATCCGACTCTCGATGATTTTACTGGATATTTAAATTTTAAAGATACTTATCAGAAATTGGATAAACAAGGTAGAAAATCCTATTGTCTCTTCTTTTCTATCTATACTGCAAAATACAATTATTCTAAGTTTCATAAAAGTGACACTATGATTGAATCAGGTACTCCTGACACCACTTGGGTAATGCCTAGTTATACAGAAGAAGAACATACAACCATAAGGTATATTGGTATACTAAAGAACTTTATAAAGCTTGATTCAATTACAACCAGAAGACCTTCACCAAAGTGGTATAATCCCAATGCCCCCATGCATTATAGCTTATAGGTTTAAGTCAAATTAAACTTATTTAATGTCTTTAACTATGACATTACCTAAATTACTTGCAGTTGATTTAAGGAAATATAATAGACCTAAAACTTTACTGAACACTGAAAATAATGGTCATTTTACCCTGTTGTTCAGGAGTACCATCAGGACTGGCGCTGAATTTGGTACTTAGGGCAGCCTCCTTAGCTTTTTCATATAACACCGGACTTGTGGTATTAGAGCCTTGTGCACCCGGTGTAGCTTTTATAACATTTCCATTCTGATCTACTATTATCATTACAACTACCTGCCCTTCATCTTGTGTATTACTCTTTATGCTAGGGCGGGTAACTATTTTACGGCCCTTTAAAAAGTAGCCTATCGGTCCATTACCCATACTTTCACCCGGTTGCGTACCATCAGGGTTACCGGCATTACCATTAGTACCTGAGCTGCCATCGCCACCTGCTGATTGTCCCTTTGCATGCCTGAATTTATTGAGTGCACTTGCCAGTGGCACGCTAACCTGTGGTTTATCGGCACTTGTAGTATCTATTTTTACAGCCGTTTTACTTGTATTCTTAGGTGTTTTAATATTCGCATCTTCGGCATCGTTGGTTATAACCGGTGCGCTTTGCTTAACTGCCGCAGGGCTTGTAGTAGTCTTTACCTTATCTGCATTCAGGTTCTCACCCATTTTATCATTCTCTACATGGCCTGTCCCCTCTGTTCCATTACCAAAATCATTTTCAAAAACCACTACTTCAGGTGTAGGTATTAATTTATAGGGTGGCAAGGGAGTGATTATAATATACATGATCAGGAACAGCAGTAAAAGAGCATGCACCAGCAAGGTAACGATCAGCGCAATGCTTTTATTCTTTCTATCTTCTTTTACTTCTGCAGTAGCCATATTTATTTGCTGGCAGGTTGGGTAGCTAAAATCATCTTTATCTTCAGGTCACTTCCTATTGCCAATGCATCAACAAGGTCTTGTATTGTCAAGCTTTTATCAAGTCTTAAAACCACAGTCGGGTCAGTAAGTCCTGCTGTTTTAGCACGTAATACATCTTCTAACTGATCGGCAGGTGTTGGTGTGCCACTGCCGTTGATATAGTATTTTACGTCTTTTGTTACATCAATAGTAATTTGCTGTTTGTTCATTTCCACCGCCTTTTTTGAACTTGGCAGGGTTAGCTTTACTACACTCGGATTAATTAGCGTAGCAATAATAAGGAAGAACAGCAGGAGGAAGAACATGATATCATTCATACTCGATGCCTCGACATGAGCAGTGAATTTGTTGTTTCTTGTAATCTTCATAAAATCAATTTTTAATGTTTAATGCTTAATTCTTAATGTCAGGCATTAAAAATTTAACATTTAAAATTCAACATTATTTCTTTACTTCGTCCTGCACCACTTCTATAAATTCAATAGACGATACTTCAATTTTCTGTATGGTTTTGTTTACCCTGATATTCAACCAGTGGTAACCTATAAATGCAAAAATACCGATAGCCAGGCCTGAGGCGCTGGTTATCATTTTTTCGTACAAACCACCGGCTATCAAGCCTATACTTATGTTATTTGCCAATGATATGTTATAGAATATTTTAATAACCCCTAATATGGTACCCACAAAACCGAACATAGGCGCTATACCGGCTATAATACCCAATATGTTAAGGTTCTTTTCAAGCTTATATGCCTCAATCTTCCCCGCATTTTCCATCGACGATTCAATTTCCTCGATCGGTTTGTTTATCCTGTTAAGCCCTTTGGCAATAATACGGGCTTGCGGAGTATCGGTGTTCTTACACAGCGACTTAGCTGCCTCTACATTGCCATTGCGAAGGAAATCGCGCATGGTTTCAATAAAATTAGGGGTGCCTTTACCGGCTTTTTGAATATAAAGGAACCTCTCTATCAGGAAAAAGACAGCCATAAAGGAAAGGATAGCAAGCGGGTACATAATTACGCCACCGCTTTTAACCAGTTCCAGCAGGTTCATTTTAGCCTCTGCCGGGGCTACAGGTAGGTTTGCGGCAACGGCCTTAGCTGTATCGGCAACAGCAGCCACAGTTGAGGTTACAGTTGCAGTCGGGGTAGGTGCCTGAAGAAGGATGGTAAGCAGCATAGGTAAATAATTTAGAAGATTGAAATTTCAAAGTACTAAAGTATTTTACCCTTGCATGTTAAAACAGTTTATGGGTTGGAATATATGAACATGATACTGTTAACTTAGACTAACGTATTTTTTAAAACAATATTGTTTATGTTTGTGTTTAAATAATATTTAATATTGCAATACAGTAATAGTTTTTTCGTCACTACAATAAAAATTTGACTATGAAAAAGACGACAGGTTCTTCCTCGAAAAAGGCTCCGGTGAAGCCTAAGAAGGCAGCCGCCAAACCAGCAAAAAAAGCTGCCGGAAAAGAAAAAGAAAAAAAAGACAAGAAGGCTTCTTCTGAAAAAGACAAGGAGAAAGAGAAGAAATTAAAAGGCGCGGCAGCAAAAAAAGCTACCAAGCCGGCTAAAGCTTCTAAGAAAAAGAAAGGGGATGATGACGATGAAGAGGATTTTGTAGATGAATACGAAAAAGCATCGAAAGGAGATGATGACGATGAGGCATCTGAAGATATTGAGATAATTGAAGACGACGTTGCATTGACCGACCTGAACTCATTTGACGACGACGAAGACGACTTTTACGGCGACGACGACTTTTAAGCCGCCATTATAATATACCTGAAGGGGGAACTAGATCAACCAGATCGTTCCCCCTTTATTATTTCTGTCAGCACCTGTTACACTACTCAAGCAATTATCTTCCTCCCTCAGGCGTAATACACCCAAAAAAGCAAAAACAAGAGCTTCTTTATATTTAACTATACTTTCTTCCGGCACTATAACTTTAAAACCAGGTAGGCTGGTCTTTAATTGATCAATCAAATACGAATTAAATGCACCACCGCCGGTAAGTAATACATTGCCTTTCGTTTGTCCTTCAAATACCTTTCGTATCTGTCCGGTAATATGTTCAACTACTGTCGTTAATTTATCGGTGTTACTGCATGTAGCCTTATTCAACAAAGGTAAAAATTCATTCTCAAGCCACTCACGACCCAATGATTTAGGTGGCGCTACTTTATAAAAAGCTAATGCGTTCAGTTTATGTAACAGCACTTTATCAGTTTTCCCTTTCGCTGCAATTGCTCCATCTTTATCATATTCCTTTCCGAAAGTTTGCGCCAGGTAGTTCAATATAATATTCACCGGACATATATCAAACGCAATACGTTTATCTTTTTTATTGAACGATATATTAGCAAACCCACCCAGGTTAATACAGTACTGGTATTCGCTGAAAAGCAACATATCTCCTATCGGGACTAATGGTGCACCTTGCCCGTTCAAAGCCACATCAAGGCTACGGAAATCGTTAATTACAGTTTGTTGGCAGGCGGCAGCTATGGCTGCACCATGGCCTAACTGAAAAGTGAATTTTTCTTTTGGCTGATGAAATATGGTATGTCCGTGTGATGAAACAAGATCAATGCTTTTTACTTTTCTTTTTTTTATGAAGCCTGTAACCTGTTCTCCTGAATAAGTTCCATATTCGTTATGCAACTTAAGTAATTCAAGCCCTGATAATGCAGGAGCGCTTTGCAGTTTTTTCAGCCATTTGTTTGGGTAAGCAACTGTATCGGCAGCAACAATTGAAAACTGCCATTTGCCTTTTTTATGCGTGAAGGAACAATACGCAATATCAAGCCCGTCTAACGAAGTACCCGACATTAAGCCTATGACGTTGTAAATATCTTTCAATTTCTTCCTTTTGAGAAATCATACACTATCTGAAATCCCCAACCGATAAATGTTGTATTACCCCTTGCATCTTGCGGGTAATAGGTAAGCCCCTGGTTCTGTATGCCAATATAAACGGGATCAAAAGAATAGTCTACATAGGTGAAAGATATATCAAGCCCTATCCAGCAATCTTCATTCAGCCTGTACGATTCCATAATATATATAGATCCGAAAGGTTTATTCTGAACAAACCCGCCCTTTGGTGCCGGGGCAAGTGCGTTAGTGAACACTATATGCGATTCGCCGACTGTGAGAGTAGAAGTAAATAAGAGGTCGTTTGATTTGTCATTGGATGAATGGTAACCTATTCTCAACCCACCCATATAGTCAAACATTCTGGGATTTATACTGTTGTATAATGGTTGGGCTGCTATGGCAAATTCATTATCCCAAAGGCCGACTCCAATATATAACCGTTTAATTAAATACGTATCGAATGCGGCATTGGCTGAATAAATACCGCCAAATGTTTTTACCATGTCAACATTGGTCATCGGATAAGTTATCTCTCCCCCACCCTGGATATTGTATTTATAAAAGGTTTCGTTGTTCGATCCGTTTCCGCCGGCATTTTCACTTATATCATTATTCTGAGCAATTGAAATAAGGGGGCACGAAAAACAGAATAAGAACAGGCAAATTATTATGACATACTTCTTCACCATACAAGTATAAACGCCTGAATTCCTGATTTATTTTGCGGTATTACCCAGCATTACCTCCATACTTACACCGGTTGTGGCATAACCACCATCGTGGTACAGGTTCTGCATTGTCACCATACGGGTATAATCTGAGAACAGCGTAATACAATAATCTGCACATGATTCTGCCGGAGCATTGCCAAGTGGAGAAATAGCATCAGCAAATTTGTAAAAATCATCAAAGCCTTTTATACCACTACCCGCTGTTGTTGCAGTAGGCGACTGTGATACACTGTTAACGCGTACTTTTTTGGCCTTTCCGTAATGGTAACCAAAGCTTCTTACAACCGACTCAAGCATAGCTTTTGCATCGGCCATATCGTTATAAAAAGGATATGCCCGTTGAGCAGCTATATAGGAAAGTGTAACTACGCTGGCCCATTCATTGAGTGCGTCCTGTTTTTTTGCAACAGCAAGCATTTTATGTAATGACATGGCTGATATATCAAGACTCTTGGCATAAAACTCGTAGTTAAGCGCTTCGTAAGGAATATTTTTACGTACGTTAGGTGACATACCAATAGAGTGTAGAACAAAATCAATTTTACCGCCCAACACTTCCTGCGATTTTTGAAAAAGAACATCAAGTTCTGCCACATTGGTTGCATCTGCCGGTATTACCTGCGATTTTGTAGCTTCCGCCAGCTTATTTATTTCACCCATGCGTAGTGCAATAGGTGCATTGGTAAGGGTAAATATTGCGCCTTCGGCATGTGCCTTTTCAGCTACTTTCCATGCAATAGAATTTGAATCGAGAGCTCCTGAAATAATTCCTCTCTTGCCTTTCAACAGGTTATGCGACATAATGATGTGTTTTATTAGGGCAAATATAGCAGAATTGGCCCACCCCACCCTCCCAAAGGGAGGGCTTACTAATACTTACTTCTCAACCCCTGTTATTACAGGCTTTCTGAGTAAAAAAAATAGTTTTAGCGTTTAATGAACTTAACCTTAACAGGGTTATTGTTCACAGGTAAACTGATGATATAAATACCATCAGGCAATGTAGAAGTATTAAGTTCAATTGCATTTGAACCTTTAACAGATAAAATATTTTGTTCCATCACTTCCCTACCCATAAGGTCGTATATACTTAGCTGAAAGTATTCGCCTTCATTATCATTAAATGTAACAATGCAATTATCTTTAACCGGATTAGGCAGAACCCTGGCAAATGTGCCCGATTCGTTAATGGTAACAATAACAATTGCATCTGCAGTTGTTACACCATCATAATCGGTTTGCTGAAGTCTGTAATAATTTACTCCATCGAGTGCCGTAAGGTCAGTGTAGGAATAATCTTCCTTTTCCGTTGAATTACCTGCCCCCTTTACTTTGCCAAGGGTAGTAAAATTAACGCCATCTGCTGAACGTGAAACAGTAAAATAATTATTATTTATTTCTGCAGCCGTTGACCAGGCCAACTGAACCGCATCATTACTGTAATTTGCATTGAATGATAGCAAGGTTATAGGTAGCGGATTTATATGCGGAATGGTGCAATTAAAGCAAGGGAAGTTACTTTTAGCCACACCCCATACCGAATCGTTTTTGTAATTCTGAATTTCACCACCAGTTAAATAACCAGAACCCGATATAGCTGAGCCTCCATAAAAAGTTGCAGTACCCGATACAAGTATAGCTCCGTTATCAGTTTGTGATTGACTTGAATAATCATCATACGATCCATTATCGGTAAGGGTTTGGCCGGCATCTATTATCAGGCTGGCATTATCATCAATTGCTATGCTTGTGCTTACGGTCATTGTACCATTATCGGTAAAAACTGATGTCTTATTTAGTTCAAGGCTTGTGGCATTTACCGTACCGGTATTAGTAAATGTGGTTGAGTTATCAAGGCTTAGACCACCTGTTGTTATTGTACCTCGGTTTATTAATGAGGATGTGCTGTTCAATTGAAGCGAACCTGAAACAAGAGTGCCATTCACCTCTACTTTTACCGCATCATTTATAGTCAGGCCATTGCTACCTATATTAAGCGTTCCACCGGTACTAATTGACAACTTACCACCGGAAGAAGTTCCCATGCTTATACTACCGGAATATGTAACTGTATAGGGTGAAGGGATCATAATTGTATCACCTGACCCAGGTGTTCCGGCATGCGACCATGTTGAGGATGTTGACCAACTACCACTTTTAACAGCAGTATACACTGTTGCTTTTAAATTAAAATGGAATAACAGGAACAAGCCTGTTAAGGTAAAAAGTAAGTATCTCATAAAGGTTTTGCCGGGGGGCTTCTCAATCTCGCGGCGCGAAGGTAAAATAATTATTCAATATACAATGTATCAGAAACATTGGATATCAATAATATATGCTTCAACTCTTACTTAATTCGGCCAACGGCTGTGCCATCGTATGGGCATAAGCCATTTGCAGGTGGGCTGGTAAATGTGCGTCCGCATGTAGGGCATTTCCACAATGGAGCCTGAGCTTCTTTTTCATTCGATTCCTCAGAAGTCCTGGATTGGGTATTCTTCCCTTTACCTTTTAAAGAATCCTTAGGATATCCATTCTTTTTTTCATCTTTTCCATTTGACCTTTTATCATCCTTAACCGTTGCTTTAGGGGAAGTTGCCTGTTGCTGCGAGTTTTCTGTTTTAGCGGGTTGTTGCGCTGATTCTTTAGCGGGCGCTGTTCTTTCAGGTTGCTGCGTTGGTTGTTGGTAATTATCTGTTCGTGCAGACTGCTGAGCCGGTTGTTGGTAATTTTCAGTTCGCGTTGGTTGCTGAGATGAGTTTGATCCTCCTGATTGTCCTGATGAGCTTGGAGCATTTCTTTGTCCAAATGCAAGTATACTTAGTATGCTAAAAGCAACTGAAAGGAGTAGTGTTTTCATGAGGTAATATTTTATATATGTATTATCAAAAGTAGGTAATCCATAATGTAAACCAAAGAGAATTACGTTAATAAGTGTTAATTCGGGTTTTTACTCACACAACAATTCTTTAGCTGATTTAAGGAAGAAAATCAAAACGTGAATCGAGGTATATTAATAAAAATGCAACAAGCAACAATACTATTACGGTTAACCAGGCATAACGATGCCCCATATTTAACAGCCATCCCATCCATTTAATTCTCTTAGGAACCCACAGTCTCTTATCATCCGGATTATAATAAAATATCCCAAATTTTGTTTTGGTATAATCAGTAAAACCTTTATCAGATGTTTGAGAGTCTGATTTCTCTTGAGGTGTTGACATGATTATCGGTGCTACTTCCCCAGCAACTCTGTAGCTGTTTTAATAGCAGAGCTACCAGGCTTACCCATGCTTATCATACGGGCAATTTCTTCCACCCGCTCATCAGGTGATAGTTGCTTAATGCAGGTAACCGTTTTATTTTTCTGGTCTTCTTTATAGACAAGAAAGTGGGTATTTCCACGGCTTGCTATTTGCGGTAAGTGGGTTATCATTACTACCTGCATAGATGAGCTTATCTTTAACACAAGCTCGGCCACCTGGCCTGCAACCGCACCTGAAACACCTGTATCTATTTCATCGAAGATGATGGTTGGCATATCGGTAAGCTTGGCAACAAGGGCTTTAATAACAAGCATTAAGCGTGATAACTCACCACCCGATGCAACTTTTTCTACTTCTCTCAGGTCTTTACCCTTATTGGCCGAGAACATAAACTTTACATCATCTGTCCCCATTGCGGCCAACTCAGTAATTACTGACATATCTATTTTAACCCTGGCATTCGGCATACCCAAGGCACTCAGGTGACTTTGAATATCTGTTTCCAAACCGGGTATTACCTTCTTTCTGCCTGCACTTATTTTAGCTGCCAGCTTAGTCAATGCGGTTTGCAGTGCATCTTTTTCTTTCTGCAAGTGTTCTATCTTGCTGCCCATTGAAGATATATTATCAAGTCTTCCGGTCAGTTCTTCCTGTATCCTCAACAGTTCTTCAACAGTATTTACTCTGTGCTTTTGTGCCAAACGTAGTACTACATCCAGCCTTTCAGAAAGTTCTTCAGCCCTCTTGGGATCATGGTGAATTTTATCCTGGAGGTTTTCTATTTCGCCTGAAATGTCTTTAATCTCTATAATAGAATTTGCAAGACGCTGCACCAGTTCTGCCAAAGCAGTATTATACGATGCTACCGATGACAGTTTATTCTTTACCTCGGTAAGCATTGATACCAGGCTCTTATCTGCCGAGCTAAGTATATCGGACGAAGAAACCAATACCGATTTTATCTGGTCTGCGTTGTTCAGCAGATCTAACTCTTCCTCCACTCGCTTCTCCTCTCCTGCTTCCAATTTTGCCTCTGCCATTTCATTTACCTGGAACTCTAAGTAATCTCTTTCCTTCTTGGCTTCAGCTTCCTGTATAATTAAAAACTCTAATTCTTTAGCAACTGTTTTATACCGGGTAAACTGCTTTTTATAGTCATCGAGCAGGGTTGGGTGAGCCGCATACGCATCTACCACAGATAGCTGAAAACCCGATTCATTCAGCAATAAATTCTCATGCTGCGAGTGAATATCTATAAGCTTCGATGCAAGGGCCTTTATTTGAGAAAGGTTAACAGGTGTATCGTTTATAAATGCACGCGATTTACCTTCTGGTGAAATTTCACGGCGAATAATTATTTCGTGTGAATAATCAAGGTCGTTCTGGGTAAAGAAGTTTTTTATCTCAGGGTGCTTGCTGCTGAACTCGCCTTCCACAATACATTTCTTGGTCTTGTCATTAACCAGTTCTGCTTCGGCACGTTGGCCAAGCAATAAAAACAATGCACCAAGTAAAATAGATTTACCTGCCCCTGTTTCACCTGTAATTATAGCCAGGTTATCAGGAAAAGATACATCAATAGTATCTATAAGGGCATAGTTGCGGATATGTAAAGCGCGAAGCATTAAACAAATATAGTAAAGAGAACCTGATATTATTATCAATATACATGATGGTTAATAAATCATGTAATTTTACACTATGAAAAAGTACTTTTCTTTCAGCATACACTCTGTTTCGTTTGCATTACGCATTATGTTAGGTTGCTCTATTGCATGGTGGAGTTTACATGCAGTACATGATAAAAGCAAGGTATGGGCATTAATTTCGGTCATTATCGTTTCCGACCCCGATTTTAACATAGTGCGAAACAACGCCATAGCACGTTTTATAAATACCACCACAGGCTGCTTATTAGGCTTAATATGCCTTTTTTTAATCGGTGTAAATGTTTGGTCGCTTATGACGGGCATTATTCTTGCCGCCATTTTCAGTACGTCTTTTAAAAATTATCCCGCCAATTGGAAACTTGCACCTACTACCGTAGTTATTATAATTGCACCTGCCATTTTCGAGAATGAGAAAGTAGATGCTGCCTTGATCTTCGCACTTACCCGAACCGCTGAGGTTTTATATGGCTCACTGATAGCCCTTGGCCTTGGTTTTGTTTATCATAAGTTCAAAGATTGGAAAGAAAGACCAAAAAGCGGTAAGTAGAAAATATCAGTCTACCTTTTTTGCTTCGAATTTATAAACGGCATCTTTTGCTTTCGATGTCCATTTACCTGTAATCTGGCCATTAACTATTTGAGCATCAATTGAGCCTTCTCCTTTATCGTCAATAGTAGTTTCCATAAGATGCAGACTATCTTTCTGCATAGAACCATCAAGGTATATTCCTATACCATCTTTATTATAGGCATATACACCGGTAACTTCATTATGGTCGGGGCCATCGGTTGCATTTATAATAGCCAGCACTATTTCACCCTTATCTCCAATTTTTCCTTCATATAACTGGGTCACACTTTTTGAGTGGTATTTACCAACAGGCTCTTTACTCACTCCAAATACAGCCTTACCATAATCGTTCAGCAGATTTTTAAATGATGCCAGGTTAAGTTTGGCATTTATGTCGGCATGCATAAACATAAAGTCCGGTCCTCTGAGGCAATTATAGCTATCAATATTTATAGTTGAGTCGCTAATACTGAAATGCGTGAGGTCATCATTCTTAAAATTCTCCTTTACATAATCCCAGTAATTGTGCGATGGTTTGTCAGAATCACTAATTCCGTCAATTGTTTTGGTTCTTTTATCAAGTACCATTTTTTTGAACTGCACATATCCTTCATCTGTAAACAAGTCCGACAATTGAATAAGATCGCCGTTCGTTGAATTAAAATTATACAAGGCCAGTTTCCAATTTGATGAGTGCCAGTAAAATGTTTCGGAAAAAGAAAGAGAAAAAACCTTGTTGTTATTTGATTGAATGGTGAACCCTGCTATTATTTTGCCGTCGTTGTTTCCGGCAGAGGTTTTATTCTTATCAAATAAATCCTTTTTCTGGTTATTGCTAAAGAGCCTTAACTCTGATATCTGCATGTACTGATTTATCTTTCTGCATGCCTGGGCGTTCTTTACAGTGCTTAACACGGGAAAGTTGTTTTTCCCCGACACCACAGTATCTACTTTAAAATAATTGCCTTGTGCTTGCGCACCAATTACTATAATGCCGCATAATACACTGATATATAATTTCATATGCTTTGAGCAAATCATACTCAAATATACTAATTCTGGGTCCATTTCATAACCTCGTACGGAGTATCCACATGGTATTGGGTTACACACAGGTCGCGCTTTTTTTGAATAGACTTCGGATATTGCTTTACGGCCTCAAAACCAAGCTTCAGAAAAAACTTAGGTATTACGGTAACTAAATAAGCTTCCTTCTCAACCGATGATAATAGTGACCTTACCATTGCCATTCCAATTCCTTTCTTCTGGAATTTCGTTAACACGCCTATTGTACATAATTCAGTCGCATCATCGTTTATGCGCAAACGGCCAAACGCCGCCAGGTTGTTGTTATATATCATCACCCTGAATTGCTCCTTCTGCATATTATCATTATCGAGCCAGAACTTCTCCACCCATTTCTTTACCTCTTCAAACTCTTTATCGCTTGGTTCACGAACTACTATAGTCTCTTTCATAGTTTTGGGAATATTTTAAGGCTCATGTCAAGGCTCTTAACACTGTGTGTAAGCGCACCCACCGATATATAGTCTACACCGGTTTTTGCGTATTCACGTATATTCTTTTTTGTTATTCCACCAGAGGCCTCAGTTTTGCATTTACCATTTATCAGCTTCACCGCCTTTGTTATTTCCTTAGGTGAAAAATTATCAAGCAGTATTCTGTTCACTCCTCCAACAGCCAATACTTCTTTCACTTGTGCCATGCTACCTGCTTCAATAACTATATCGAGTTTCTTGTGATTCTTTTTCAAATAGGCATGGGTAGCATTCAGGGCTTTCTTCACGCCACCTGCACATTCCACATGGTTATCTTTTATAAGTATCATATCATACAGCCCCCAACGGTAATTGGTCGCTCCACCAATTACCACAGCCCATTTTTCGAGCAAACGAATACCGGGCGTAGTTTTGCGTGTATCTATTACTTTTGCTTTTGTTCCTTTACAAAGTGCTGTCAGTTCATGCGCCTGGGTGGCAATACCACTCATGCGCTGCATGCAGTTCAGCACAAGCCTTTCTGCTGTTAATAAGGACCGTGCAGGGCCTTTAACAGTAAATGCAATATCGCCTTTTTTAACCTTTGCACCATCATTGAGCTTAACCTCAATCTTAATCTTCTTATCTACTTTATTGAAAATATACTGTGCCAATTCTACACCTGCAATAACACCATTATCTTTTATCAGCAATTTACCTTCTGCCATTTTGGTAGCAGGAACAGTTGCAAATGAAGTATGATCGCGCTCACCGATATCTTCCTGCAAAGCAAGGTCGATGATTGCGTTCAGCTTCTTTTCAAATTCAAGGGAATGAGATATGTTGTTCATAGCTTTCAAAACAGGGATATATTTGCAAAAATACAGCTATTGATGAAAGTAACGCTAATTGCCATAGGAGACCATGAAGATAAATACCTTGCCGAGGGTTTTTCTATCTACGAAAAGCGCTTACAGCACTATGTTTCATTCAATACCGAGATAATACCTTCGTTAAAGAAAAAAGGCCAGAGCAAGGAAGCTATTATGCAAGCTGAGGCAAAAGAGTTATTGAAAAAAGTTGCGGCTACTGATCTTCTTATTTTGCTGGATGATAAAGGCAAAGAATTCAATTCGGTGGAATTAGCCAACCAGGTACAGAAATACCTGAACATGCCCGGTAAAAGAATGTTCTTTGTTATTGGCGGTGCTTTTGGTTTTGCCCCTGAAGTATACCAGCGTGCCAATCAAAAAATATCACTTTCAAAGCTCACCTTCAATCACCAAATGGCCAGGTTATTTTTCCTTGAGCAGCTTTACCGCGCTATGACTATCTTGAAGGGAGAACCGTATCATCATTAGGAAGCCCCACCCCGGCCCTCCCCATCAGGGAGGGAGAATGTTATTATATTTGTACTAATGAATAAGAACTTCCCCATAGTGCTTATGCTTTGCATGCTATCTGTATATACATATGCCCAGCATCCATCCACCTTTAAGTACGATCTTGAAAAAAAACAATACTCCGTTTCGGGTGGAGAGAAGAGCGCCGTAAAAGTGCATATTAAAGAATGGTTTAAGGCGCATGATACAATAGGTACATTGGTAAAATTTATCACTCCTGTTGGTTTCAGCCCCGATTATAAAACATTGCCCATATGCGATTCAATTGGTGAAGCTATTAACTACAACAAAAAAACAAAATTTAATGGCTTTCCTGCTGATAATAATGGTGGGTTTTTCGGCACTGATATTCTACTTAAGAATAAAAAGGGAGAAGAAGAACGTTATACTGTTGATGTGTCCTACTCTTTTAAAATAGTCAGGATATGGTTTCAGGACAGGACCTTATATAAAGCCTCCAATAAATAAGTTTTAATCAGTATCTTTCAACCACTAATTTCAGTTCAGAACCATCTTTGGGGCATATACCCTCCTTGTTGCTTTTATAATCGCACTTAGGGCATTTATAATACGTACGGGTTTGCATCTGCTGTTTCTCCAAATTATAATCCTTTTTACTATACGATTTTGCAGGCTTTTCAGCAGATGCATTGGCTGTTTTAGCGCTTGTAGTAGTGGCTAAGCTGGCAGAAGGTTTAGCTTTAACTGTGCTTGCAGTAATAACTTTAGCCTGGCAGAAACCTGAAATGCTTATGCCTGTTAAGAGAATAAAAGTCAGTGTTTTCATGGTTATTTTTTCTTCAAATGTCAGCTGACGAAATGAAGTCAGCATGAAGAAAATCAATCTATTACTAACTTCCTGGTTCCTAAATACCGGTTATCGGCAATTACCGAAATAAAATAGATGCCTGAAGGAAATGCTTCATTATTTATCTCTATATCCTTAGCATTTATTTTTGTTGATTTAGAAACTGACTGTCCCAATGAATTATATACACTGACATCTATTTTCTCATATTGTTTATTTAAACGAAGTACAGATAAAGAAGAGGTAGGATTCGGATACAGTTCAAAACCAGAGTAACCATTATTCGTAATATTTGTAATTCCATCTGTTATTACAGGGCCCCAATGCAAGGCATACAGAACACCGTCAGAATTATCGTACTGTAATTCGATGACATTTGCAGGGTAAGTCATTCCAACAGGGAAGACCGGACTGGAAACCACATTATCTGAGCTGGCGGATACTGAATATAAATTGGTCCCATTACAAAAAGTATAAATATCACCAAGCTCATTAAAAGAGTTTTGATCTGAGGTATACGCCATTGTTGGTAATGTATCGAGTGTAGTATATGTTCCCTTACTTATGTTTAAGCTAACAAATATCATTTTTTTAAGAGATGGTATTGTTATTAACCCGTAAGGTATTCCGGTAACATTGTCGAATTCTAACTCACCTAAATTAGCTGGTGCAGGAGTTATGCTTATTTTCCTGCTTATTACATTAAAAGAATAAAATGAATTTGCAGACAACAACACATACGTATGAGTAGCGTTATCAAAGAAAGTAGTGCCGGCTGAAATCCCCTTATCGGGTAATGTGTCTATAACAGACGCAGCAGCCGTTAGCGTGTCAAAAGAAGCCAGGTACATCTGCCCTAAAGGACTATTTAGATATAACCCATACAAGGTATTTGATGAATCATCGTAACAAAACCCGCCCGTTTGTGAGGAAATAATTGGCTGAGAACTTATAGTGGCATCGGTTGCCTTAATAGTGTATAAACGTACATTCCCCCCAAAGTCCTTTCCTTCAAAAAAATACCTATGGTTATTTTTATCAAAAGCTGAGGTTCCATCATATATCCAATTTACTCCGTGCAAACTGTCAATAATAGAATCTGTTCCTGTAGTAGGATTAACTGTAACCAAAAATTCTGTTTGTGCTTTTGCATGGAACTGCAAAGCCAATAATAATATTAAAATATGCTTAATACTTCTTATCATGTTATTTATCAGTAATCAGGCTTACTTTCCACAAAATTACGCTATAATACACTAATAAAGAATTAATTATTTAACATCCGAAGAGCTGGCTACCAACCCCATATCCTTTGCAATCCAATAGGTACTAAAGAAGCCTTTATTGATCGAGAACATTCCCGTTTTACCACCTTGTGTGGCCGAGTCGCCGGGGTTAACCATTAATGCATGGCCAAGGTTTGCCACTTCGTAAAATATAATTTGTTCTTTGCCCGAACCATCGCAGTAAGACTTACGAGTAATATCATCCTTACCATCAAATGAAGCGACTGTTTTAGTAGGCAAGGTATCGGCCTTAAGTAATGGGGCCCATTGCTTAACCAATAAGTATGAGTTCTTTTCATTCACCACATTATCTTTCTCGCCATGCATAACCAATAATCTAGGATATGTTCCTGTATAGCCGGGGTTCTGATCACGGACATACTTAACCAGTTCAGCAGCCGGCATATCCTTAGGGCTCTCCATAGACGATAGCGCCTCCATAGCACCTTTACCCGGCATAAACGGACCGCCTGCCAATATTGCACCCATGTTAAACAGGTTAGGGTAATCGGCCATTAGTGCTACGCTCATAGCCGCACCTGCCGACAGGCCATAAATAAATACCCTGGTTGTATCAATAGAATAATTGGCTTTCATAAAATCAACCATTTGCTTTACCGAAAAAGCCTCGCCTTTATCCTTCTCTATATCACCTTCTTCAAACCAGTTAAAACAACCCGATGGATTATTCATGGTACGCTGCTGAGGGTAAACCACACAAAACCCATAAGTATCTGCCAGTTTGTTCCAGCCCGATTCCTCAGCCATTTGTTTGGCATTCTGCGTGCAGCCATGCAGGGCAATAACCAACGGCATTTTTGTTTGTTTTTGGTCTGCTGGAGTGGGTGTATATAAAAACATTTTCAAGCTGCCCGGGTTCGAGCCAAAGTCCTTTATTTCGATCATATTTTGTTGTGCGTTCGCGTTCAAACTAAATAATGCCATAGTCAGCAATGCTAGTTTCCTCATGTCCCCAAAAGTAGCTAAAAATGGCCTTTCTTGCTTTTCCAATATTTTGGGCGTTCACTTGGCGGGGCGGCTTTTGCTCCCTGCTTGCCTGAGCTACCTATACTCGCATCACGAACAGCTAACCCGCGCCCACCTTTCTGCAGTCGTTAGTCAACAGTCGTAAGTGGTTAGTGTATTTGCGTTAGGGATAGTAGCGTAAAGCCCACAGCCGACCTTAGGAGGCGAGGACTTGCAGCGGATAGCCCGACCTGCAGGGGAACGCCCAAAGCTGTATTTTAAAGGCTTACATAGTCTGCCACCGCTATGTCATACCTCTGCCAAATTTACATTATAGGGTACTGGCACGCTAATTGATATATGTAGAGAAGAAAACAACAATTGACAACAATAAAAATCAAATAGTTATGAGCAAAATCATCGGAATCGACTTAGGAACCACGAACTCTTGCGTGGCGGTTATGGAAGGCAGCGAGCCTACTGTAATTGCAAACAGCGAGGGCAGGCGTACAACACCTTCTATAGTAGCGTTTGTAGAAAACGGCGAAAGAAAGGTGGGTGACCCGGCTAAGCGCCAGGCTATCACCAACGCCAAAAAGACCATTTACTCTATCAAGCGTTTTATGGGTCATACTTTTAACGAAGTAAGCGACGAAATGAAACGTGTTACCTACGATGTAGTAAATGACAATAATACACCACGTGTAAAGATCGACGACCGCAAATATTCAGCACAGGAAATTTCAGCTATGATACTTCAGAAAATGAAGAAAACAGCTGAAGATTACCTTGGCCACGAAGTAACCGAAGCGGTTATTACCGTGCCTGCATACTTTAACGACGCACAACGCCAGGCTACCAAAGAAGCAGGCGAAATTGCAGGCTTAAAAGTACGCCGTATTATTAACGAACCTACTGCAGCTGCATTAGCTTATGGCCTCGATAAGAAGCATAAGAATATGAAGATTGCAGTGTTCGACTTAGGTGGCGGAACATTCGATATTTCTATACTTGAATTAGGTGACGGCGTATTTGAAGTAAAATCTACCAACGGTAACACCCACTTAGGTGGCGACGACTTTGACCAGGTTATTGTAGACTGGTTAGCTGACGAATTTAAGAAAGATGAAGGCCTTGACCTGCGTAAGGACCCAATGGCACTGCAACGCTTAAAAGAAGCTGCTGAAAAAGCCAAGATAGAACTTTCAAGTTCTGCATCTACCGAAATTAACCTGCCTTATATTATGCCGGTTGATGGTATACCTAAGCACTTGGTTAAAACACTTAGCCGTGCCAAGTTCGAACAACTTTGCGATAAGCTGATACAATCGTGTCTTGCACCTTGCGAAAAAGCAATGGCAGACTCAGGCCTTAAGGTATCAGATATTGATGAAGTGATATTAGTAGGTGGTTCAACCCGTATACCTGCCATACAAGCTATTGTAGAAAAATACTTCGGCAAAGTTCCTTCAAAAGGAGTGAATCCTGATGAAGCAGTAGCAGTAGGTGCAGCCGTACAAGGCGCTGTATTAACAGGCGAAATAAAAGATGTATTGTTACTCGACGTAACACCTCTTTCATTGGGTATTGAAACATTAGGCGGTGTATCTACCAAGCTTATTGAAAGCAACACCACCATACCTACACGTAAATCAGAAACCTTTTCGACCGCGGCCGATAACCAGCCAAGTGTAGAGATACATATTGTGCAAGGTGAACGCCCTATGGCAAAAGATAACCGCACACTGGGCCGCTTTATACTTGACAGTATTCCACCTTCACCAAGGGGCATACCTCAAATTGAAGTAACCTTTGATATTGATGCGAACGGTATACTGAATGTATCGGCAAAGGATAAGGCAACCGGCAAAACACAACACATACGTATTGAAGCAAGCTCAGGTTTGAGTGATGCAGAAATTAAACGTATGAAGGAAGAAGCTACTGCCAACGCTGAAGCGGATAAGAAAGCAAAAGAAGAAATTGACAAGTACAATGCTGCTGATGCCCTTATCTTCCAAAGCGAGAAGCAAATGAAGGACTATGGCGACAAAATTCCTAAAGAAAAGAAGGAAGCCATTTTGAAAGACCTTAGCGCCCTGAAAGACGCACACAAAGCAAAGGACATGGCTGCTATTGAAACGGCAACCGCTGCGCTTAACACATCGTGGACCGCTGCTTCGGAAGAAATGTACAAAGCCGCACAAGATGCCAACACAGGCAGCGCACAAAACCCGGGCGCAAATGCTAACCCAGGCCAGGATGCCGGTGCGAAGAAAGAAGATGAAGTGAAAGATGTGGACTTTGAAGAAGTGAAAGACGATAAGAAATAAAAAGTTCAAATAAACAAATAAAGACCCTCGCAGAAATGCGGGGGTTTTTAATAACGTTTTATGATGTGCATAAATACAGGTACAACAAATAACACTTGGGATATTATTACTAAAGTGATAGCTCTTGTGGCTTTCCTTATATCCTTATGGAATCTATTTTCTCCCTATTTACTTAGATTAAAACTACACGTAATATTTGAGTCTCAAATACAACTTATGGAAGATGTTTCCAAAAGAGTTTTAGGTTTCAATATTTTAGCAACCATAGTGTCTACTGGGCCAGGAGTAAAATGGGAAACATTTAGGTTTAATGATGCCGAGTTAATATTTCCCAATGGTGATAAATATATATTTACTTGTAGATCTTACTTAGACGAAAAGGGAATGGGCCAAGCTAATGCATCTCGTAATATCCCTATTGCCATTAAAGGTTCGGAAAGTAAAACTATTACATCTGCCTATCAATATAATTCAATTGATACTCATCAATGGATAGTTGGAACATATAAACTTAAGTTCAACATTACAAATTCTCATAACTCAAAAATATCAGCCGGCACAATTGAATTCCATTTAACTCAAGAATATATTACCATACTCAAAAAACCAGATGCAATTTTCATGTGCCCTTGTACCGCTTCATCAAGTCTGTGACTTGTGGCTAAATGGTTATATTTGATTTAAGTTAAATTACCACAGCATTGAAAGGATTGGCCGTTTTATTTCTGCTCATTGTTATAACAGCTTGCTCGCATCAACATATACATACGTGTGCTCTTAAAGGAGTTCGATATAATGGCATAAATGAACTGCCTTCATTAAAAACATATTGGGGTAAAGACGTGAATACTGTTTCAGTAGATAATGGGAAGTATTGCCTTTCATTATGCAGCAATGGCGATAGTAGCACTGTTCTATTCGAGATGGCTCACGAACAACCAAGTGGAGAAATCATTTACGAAATACTCGACAGCATTAATCCAGGACCATCGAACCAAAAGCGAGGGATATATCTATATGGATGTGAACTAATAAATAATATAGACTACACAATATTTGCAAGCATAAAACGGCCCGAAGATTCAAATGGTATTTTCGAGATTATAAATGCATGGCGTGCAGATACAATAAATAATATCATAATTCCCATCACTAATTTGAATGGGCTTACATGCAAAGATGTTCTTATATACTAAGCTACTTCTTCGGAAAAACCTTAGCAACACGCTCTTGCATAATCTCTGCAATGGCCTTGCCATCTCCGCCTTGTTCAGTCAGTTTTTTAATAATGTTGTGGTAACTGGCTTCATCCCTGTCCTGGCTAAGTTTAAAAACATGGTCAATGCTTTCCACTTCCACTTCAAAAGCTACAATGGCTTTCATAAGGGGTTGCTTATATTGCTCGGTCAGGTTATCGTAAAAAGTAGATGAACTTTTATTATCCTTTTCAAAATGCAGGCTTAGTTTTTTCAGCACATCTATCAGCCCGGCATCATCCAAAAACTTCAGTTTGCCTTTTGCATGCACACTCATGTAGTTCCATGTAGATGCCTGCATAGGGTTGCTGTACCAGGTGGCGCTTACGTAAGTACTCGGGCCGGTAAATATGGCCAGCACATCGGGGTTTTTAGTAAATGCTTTATGATGGTCGGTGTTGCGCATTATATGCCCTGTAAGGTAATGAACGCCTTCCCTCTCTTCTATAAACACAGGCAGTTGTGTAGCTACAGGCTTGTTATCCTCACTGCAACCGCTTAAAAAAGCAAATGGGTGCTTGTGAATGAAATCAATAATAACCTGCTTATCTGCTTCCTTGTAATATGGTAAGTCGTACATAAAGCAAAGCTACTAATTAAGTTTAAATTGTGTTAATGACTATACAATACTGTGATACTATCATTGATTTTTGTAAATTTGTACAAAGAGTATTAATATGAGTGTTGTAGTCATTAAAATAAAGAACGAAGAGAATACTTCTCTACTGAAAAAATATCTGAAGTTTTTGCATGAAAAAGCTGAGGTGATAAGTGATGAAGAGTATAGAGATTCCATGTTTGCTGAATTATTAAAAGAAGGTAGAAAGTCGAAATTGCTATCCCCTTCTCAGGCAAATAAAGAGCTAAAGAAACGTGGAATTAACATTTAGAAATTCCTTTTTTCGTGACCTTGATAATATTAATAGCAAGGGGCCAAATCGCGAAATTGAAAAACTAATACCCAAGGTTATTTCTGCAGATTCTGTTTTTGGAATACCAAGAATGAAGCAGCTTAAACATTCAAAACAATTTGAGTATAAGATCGAACTCCGTGTTCAAACCAAGATATATTGGATTCTCTGTGATGTGCATAATGATAAAGTAGAGTTTATCAGGATAAAATCTGAAACCTGGTGTAAGAAAAATATTTAACCACCAATGACCATCCCCTCTCAACTAGCCAAACATTTTAAAGAAGTCCATTATGGTGGCAACTGGACGGGCTCAAACCTGAAAGATATACTCACAGATGTAAGCTGGCAACAGGCTGTAACTGTGCCTCACAACCTTACGAACTCCATTGCCGTGCTTGTCTTCCATATGAACTATTATATAGATGCCGTTATAAAAGTATTGGAAGGTGCCCCACTCGAAGCACACGATAAGTTCAGTTTCAACTGTCCTCCCATTCAATCGCAACAAGATTGGGACAAGCTATTGAAAAAATACTGGACCGATGCTGATAAATTCATTGCCCTTGTTGAAGCCCTGCCTGAAAGCAAGCTTTCCGAAAACATGCTCGATGGAAAGTATGGCAATTATTACCGCAACCTGGCAGGTATTATTGAACATTGTCATTACCACCTCGGGCAAATTGCATTGGTAAAGAAATTAAGTAGAGCCTAACTATTCTTCCTTGTCCTTCGGTACGTAAGGTTTCACTATAAAATATACTCCCTTATCGTTTGAATATTCAACCTTTACCAGCCATGGCTTCATACTATAGTCTAATACTATTACGCGCCCTTTATGATAGTCTCCTTCATGCAGTTTCCTGCTTTCAAAATGAACTTCGTAATTTTTATTTGGGTCGGTTGATGCAGTAACAACAACCTTTGTTGTGTACTTCGATCCGTTATTACCCATATAGAATAACCATTCTACATCATTACTATAAGAACCTACTTTACTTTTAAAAGTCCATAACATACCATCTTTGGGTCCGGTCGGCATAGGGTTGATAAGGGTATATGAAACGCTGTCATTCTCCCCACCAATAAAATAAAGTGTGTTGGTAATACCTTCTTTAAAGGTAACTTTTTCAGGGTGAAACAGGGTAGTATCAGGTGCGCCCTTTGCCACTGATATTAAATATGCCAAGTGCTGAGCCGCTACAATAGAATCGTGTACCTGGTTTTCTCTGGCACGTTGTGCAGCCGTTTGTGCTTGTGTACTTATTGAAATAGTAACGGTGCATACTAATAATAGGAGTAGATTTTTTTTCATAATGCGGTAAATTATTTAGTACATAAAACTACAAATAAAAGCATACGCAGGTGTTTGCCAAAGGTTTCTGCAGATATACCTGTGCAGTTAAGGTATAATCAGTTTTCTTTCGTATTATTGAATATAATACTATCGACCAAAATATCAAATTATGAAATACAACCTTTTAGGAAATACAGGATTAAAAGTATCGGAACTGTGCCTTGGCACTATGACCTTTGGCAGTAAAGATGGCTACTGGGCCAGCATTGGTGGTATTGACCAGAATATGGTTGATGCACTGGTAGGCAAAGCTGTGGAAGGCGGCATTAATTTTATTGATACAGCTAATGTATATTACGAAGGTATGTCGGAAGAGATGACAGGCAAGGCCATCCGCAACCTGAAACTAAAAAGAGACGACCTGGTAATTGCTACCAAAGTGCGTGGCCGAATGAGCCCGAGTCAGAATGGCAATGGTCTCAGCCGCAAACATATTCTGCAGGAAGTAGAGGCCAGCCTCAAGCGCCTGAATATAGATTACATTGACCTGTACCAGATTCATGGCTTTGATGAACTAACCCCTATTGAAGAAACTATTGATGCACTGGACTCGCTTGTAAAAAGCGGTAAAGTGCGCTACATAGGTTGCAGCAACCTGTCAGCATGGTACATTATGAAAGCCCGCGCCTATTCACAACAACATCACCTGGCTAAGTTTGTTTCGTTGCAAGCTTATTACACCATTGCCGGCCGCGATCTCGAACGCGAAATAGTGCCTATGCTTAAGGACCAGCAAATGGGCCTGATGGTCTGGAGTCCATTGGCAGGTGGCTTGCTTAGCGGTAAATACAACCGTAAAATGGAAGCTGCTGCCGGTTCAAGGCGTATTAATTTCGATTTCCCTCCGGTAAATAAAGAAAAAGCATTCGATATTATTGACGTGCTCGAGCCCATAGCCAAGGAAAAGAAAGTATCGGTAGCGCAATTGGCGCTGGCATGGTTATTGCATCAGCAGGTTGTTACCACTGTTATTATAGGTGCAAAAAATACCGAACAACTGAACGATAACCTGAAATCGGTTGATGTTAAATTCACCCCTGAAGAATTGAAAAAGCTTGACGAAGCAAGCAAACTACCTTCTGAATACCCTGCATGGATGATGGAGCGTCAGGGTGGTGACCGTAAGAGGTAAAAGAGCTATTTTTGTAATCTATTGTTTTTAGCGTTAGGGATAGTAGCGGAAACCCCGCAAGCGCAGCGCGGAGTTGAAGTGGATAGCCCGACCCGAAGGGGAACGCCCAAATTAGTAGTTAAAAATGATGAATTAAAACCTTAATTCTACCCCTTATGAAAAAAGCATTTGTTTTATTCTCATTTATTTTGGTTCTTTCCTGCATTAGCCATGCCCAAATACGAATAGGCTTCGGCCCTCCCCTGCTAAGCACAGCACAAGAGAACGAGGATAACATGGCTAAACTTTTAAAGAAGAGCTATATGTTGCCCATCTTCTATACCGGCGATAGCATACCCGATACTATATTGCTGCACGAAGTTTCCGTTGCGGGACTGCAATACGAATTTTACTGTGTGCGTTATAAAAGCGATACCAACAAAATTGCATTCGCCATTCAAAAGCTGGATAAAGATAAAGGCTATAAGCTGGCTTTCTATGCCAACGACAGGGTATTGAAACGTTCTTCTGATTACGACAAACATTTTATGCGTTCAGGCGATTGGAAAGAATATTACCCGAAGGGATACCTTAAAGTTGATGGCAATTATACCAACGATAAAAAAGACGGCACCTGGAAATACTACGATAAAGAAGGGAACAAACTTTTTTCAGAGAGCTATAAGAATGGCGCCTTGATAAGCGCCAAAATGCGCTCGAACAGGTAAAATAAAAAAGGGGAAGCAAGCTTCCCCTTTTCAATTTCAATCACTTTGTCTCTGCCGGTTTTGCCTTATCTGCTTTCTTCTTCTTTACTTTATACTTGTCTGATTTAAATTCCTTTTTGTTTTCCTCTTTTGTCTTGGCAGCTGCGGTTTTATCCTGGCTTTGGGCAAATGATATGCTGGTTATAAGCATTGAACATACGAGAATCAAAACTGTTTTTTTCATGGTAAGTGATTTTTTGGTTAATAAAATGAACTATTTACTACTATAAATATACTATTAAAATTCCATTACAGGCAAATAAAAAAAGGGGAAGCAAGCTTCCCCTTTTCTTTATAATTTCTGTCTGTTTATTTCGCTATGGTAAACTTAGCAACCTTTTCTCCGTTGCCACTCAACTTAATAAAGTAAGTGCCTTCGGTCAGTTGCGATACATTAATAGTGTACAGGCTCTTGTTTGCCTCAGCTTTTTCTGAAACAAGCAATCTGCCGGTAACATCATATACACCAATATATTCAGGTGTAAAGCTGTTTCCAATAATGCTTACGTTTATCTGGTCTTTTGCCGGAACAGGGTAAATTTTAATATCCTGCGGATCATTGTATACCTGTATACCAACAGTGCTTGCAATATTCACGGTATCATACTCAACACAACCGTTACTATCGGTTATGGTTGCAATATATGTACCCGGGCAAAGGCTTGAAATAGTATCGTGGGAACCTGAAGGTGACCAGCTGATAGTATACTTCGACAAGGTACCGGTTACTTGCACAGATGCAGCGCTGGTGCAAGGGTTTACAGCCGAACTATCTGTACCGGTAATGGTTGTGCCGGTAATAAACTTAGGAGGTTGGTTAATGATAATGGTATCTCTCAAACGGCATTTGTTCGAATCGCGGATGGTAACAACATATGTGCCGGCCGTTAATGTAGCTGTGTTGCTGGTGTTGCTGCTTCCGCCCGACCATGCATAAGTATATGGCTTAACACCACCATATGCAAAAGCGGTTGCTGTTGCTGAGCCTCCGTAACACTTAATGGTTGCCAATTGGTTACTGTCGGCCACTGCAGTTGCAGGTTGGGTAAGTGTAATATTGGTAGAATCTTTACATCCGTTAGCATCGGTTACAACTACGCTGTATGAACCTGCTGCAACATTAGTAAGGTTTGATGTAGTAGCGCCTGTTGACCAACTATATGTATATGGTGTTGTTCCACCTACCACACCTGCAGTTGTTCTGCCTGTAGCTGCACCAAAGCACAATACCTGGCGTACATTGGACATACTATCGCGCAAGGCTTTTGGTTGTGTAATATTAACCGTTGAAACTGCCTGGCAGCCTACTGAATCGGTAACAGTAAATGTATATGTACCCGCAGCTAAACCCGAAGCTGCTGTAGTTGTACTACCTGAAGGTGCCCAGCTATATGTATCGGTAAGGCCTGTACCACCAGTTACTGAAAACGAAGCAAGTCCGATTGACTCGCCATAACATTTTTCATTCGCCTCATTTGTCATCACAGCTTTAAGCGTACTGCTGTCACTTACTATTGCTGTAGCAGCCACCTGGCAACCATTCGCATCGGTTACGGTACAAGTATAGCTAGCAGGGCCAAGGTTAGTAGCCGTATCTTTTGTTCCTCCGCTTGGCGACCAGCTATATGTATAAGGCACAACACCTGCAGAAGCAGATACGCTTGCCATACCATTGGTTGCTTTACATGATGACAACACAACTGCGGTAGTAGTTGTAATAGGAACCGGCTGGGTGATCTTTACTGTATCTTTTGCAGTACATTTATTCGAGTCGGTTACCGTAACAATATAATTACCTGCAGCCAAACTACTTGCTGAAGCTGTTGTACTTACAGCAGGCGCCCATGCATAGGTATAAGAAGGTGTTCCACCTGTCGCTTTTATAACTGCGCTTCCTGTTTTACCTCCATTACATATATCATTTGTAGATGAGGTAGTAGAAGCTATCAATTGAGGCGGTGAGGTAATGGTTACCGTCAGGTTATATGAGCATGAATTAGCATCAGTTACTGTTACAGTATATGATCCGTCTGCCATACCACCTGCAACGTCAAGCGTATCTGCAGCAAATGTACTACCCACTGCAGGTGACCAGCTATATGTATAAGGCTGGGTACCACCTAAGGCATATACCACTACGTTTCCATTCTTCTGGCCGTAGCATTTATTATTGGTTTGGTTTATAACAGTCGCAAATACAGTACAAATACCTGAGCCTGCAACAGCAGCGCCTTCAGAGCCTTGTTTGGTTGTTGCGTCATTTCCTTTTGCAAATGTGTTTACTGAGGCAAGCATTATGCTACCTGTAAGCAATACTGAAAAGATTCTTGTAATTTTTTTCATTTTTTGAATGTTAATTAATTTGGCCGAAGCCTTACCCGATTATTTTGGTCATGCGAATATAGTTATTGGCGCCAATAATTCAATAAAATGCAAGCCCTTTTTCACATACAGCTGTTTTTCGCCATTTAGGCTGTTTCAACAATTACTTGTCAGTAACATGTATTAAACATATGTTTAATAGCACGAATACTTTACAGGTAAAGGCATTTAAGGTAGATTACTTAACATTTTATTAATTCCGGAACAATACGCAGATAATATGGGAGACTGAACTTTGTATCATCAAAAAAAAACTATGGATACGAACTACAAGCGCCTCCGGGTTTTAACCACCATCTTAATCCTAACCTTAGCGCCCCTACTCGCCTTCAGTCAGTGCGACGACCAGGGCAAAGGCGGTAATATTAAGATACTTACATGGAACATATATATGCTCCCCCGCATATTTATACATACCGGCCAGGTAAAACGGGCCGAGCAGATAGCCCAGATACTCAGGGCACAGGATGCTGACGTAATTGTATTTGAAGAAGCATTTGACAATAAAGCACGCGGAATAATAAGGGAAGGACTTAAGGACCTATACCCTTATGAATCAGGCGACCCGAGAAAAAATAAGTTCTGGAAAACAAGCAGCGGGGTTTGGATACTTAGTAAGGTGCAGGTAAATGTGGTTAAGCAGATATTCTTCCGTAATGCGAAAGGCTCTGATAAACTGGCTTGTAAAGGCGCCATTTTACTGGAAGGGCGGAATAATGGCTTCTGCTTTCAATTGGTAGGTACCCACCTGCAATCGGACCTTAACAGCGGTAAAGATGTTCAGGGAATAAGAAAGATACAATATGAGCAGATCCGCAAAGAATTACTGGAGCCTTATGCTGAAGAAAATGTACCACAGTTTGTTGCCGGAGATTTTAATACCGTAATGGCAGACTCTAACAATCACACCCAATTGGTTGATTCACTGAAACTAACTCAATGCGCTTTGGTAGGTGAAAAATGCTACTCGTATGACTATGGCAATAACGACCTTATTCTTCCACCCATGAGCGCTCCGCAAATGATCGACTATGTGTTCTACTCTAAACCGGGATACCCTACCTTGCAGGGCAAAATGCACATAGTTACTTTCCGCAAACAGTGGGACACAAACCATGTCGACCTTTCTGACCATTTTGCCGTAGCTGCCGAGTTCAATTTCTAACCCGCAGATATTAAACAGGGGTTATTAATATCTCTTTGTTTTTAATGGTATACACTATGCATTATCGAAATATATTTGTATAGTTAAAATTACCCATGGACGTTCACGAAGCTGCACAAAAGGTTTTGACTGCTATTCATTACGATATTAATGGAAGGCTTGTATGGTCGAAATACCTTGCACAGCAAACAGTAGGATTTAATGATGATGCAGCCTACGAAATAAAAGGCCTGTTTAACCGTGCGCTTATTGTACTTATTGACGAGGACCTTTGCCGCCGCACAGCCGATAGCGATATTATTGAGCTTACCCAAAAAGGTATCGATGCCAATGGCGATTACAATAAACATTATAAGAAAAAGAGCACCCGCGTATTTTTAGAAAAAGCCCGCCGTGTAGCCCCTATACTATCGTTTATAATTGTGCTCATTAGTTTTATAATTGGCTTGCTGAAAAAGAACCACGATAACCATGTGGCGCAAAAGGCCAAATCGGCACAAACCACTAAAGGTAAGGCAGGAAAGTAGGTAGATACTTCGCTTTTTTTCTTAACTTGCATAAAATTCCTAATCCGCACAAACTATGATAACACGCCCATTCAACTTCAAAAAATGGATAGATGATAATCGCCATTTACTTAAGCCACCCATTGGCAACAAGGTTGTGTACCAGGATACTGAGTTTATTGTAATGGTTGTGGGTGGGCCCAATGCCCGCAAGGACTATCACTTTAACCGCAGCGAAGAATTCTTTTACCAACTGGAAGGTGATATTAATGTACGCATACAGGAAGACATGAAAGCTGTTGATATACCCATTAAAGAGGGTGATATTTTCCTGCTTCCACCGAATGTGCCGCACTCACCTATGCGCCCTGCCAACACAGTCGGCCTGGTTATGGAACGCAGGCGTAAACCCGATGAGAACGATGGCTTGCTTTGGTTCTGTGATAATTGCAACGAAAAACTTTACCAGGAATATTTTTACCTGACAAGTATTGAGAACGATTTCCTTCCTGTTTTTAAAAGATTCTATAGTTCTGAAGAACTAAGAACCTGCAAAAAATGCGGGCATGTTATGGAAGCGGATAAGCGTTTTGTGTAAGTATTGCGTATGCTGACAATTGACATTCACACTCATATTATTCCGGAGCATGTGCCGGACTTTACAAAGAAATTCGGTTACGGCGATTTTATAAGGCTTGAACACCATAAACCTTGTTGCGCCCGCATGATGAAGGGCGATACGTTCTTCCGCGAAATTGAAGATAATTGCTGGAGCCCTGAAAAACGTATTGATGAATGTGCCCACCACCATGTAAATGTGCAAGTGCTTTCAACTATACCGGTTATGTTCAGCTACTGGGCTAAACCAAAAGATTGCCTTGAAGTATCGCAATTTCTGAACGACCATATTGCAGGCATTGTTGCTAAATACCACAAACAATTTATTGGGCTTGGCACCATTCCATTGCAGGATCCTGCCATGGCTATTAAGGAATTAGAACGCTGTAAAAAAATAGGCTTGGCAGGTATACAAATTGGTTCGCATGTGAACGACTGGAACCTGAATGCAACTGAATTATTTACGGTGTTCGAAGCCTGCGTAAATCTTGATATGGCTGTTTTTGTGCACCCATGGGAAATGATGGGCGAACAAAAAATGACAAAGTACTGGCTACCATGGCTTGTGGGTATGCCAGCCGAAACATCGCTTGCTATTTGTTCTATGATATTTGGCGGCGTATTCGAACGCCTGCCAAAACTGCGTGTTGCATTTGCACATGGTGGTGGTTCATTTCCTTCTACTATTGGTAGAATAGAACATGGTTTTAATTGCCGTCCAGACCTGGTTGCAGTGGACAATAAAGTAAACCCGAGAGAATATATCGGTAAGTTCTGGCTCGATTCATTGGTGCATGATAAACCTATGCTCGATTATATAGTAAATATGTTTGGTGCTGAGAATATTGCATTGGGCACCGACTACCCCTTCCCTTTAGGTGAGGACAGGCCCGGAGAGCTTATCCGTAGTATGGCATACGATGAAGCCACTGCCGAAAAACTGCTTTCAGGTGCAGCGCTTAGCTGGTTGAATAAAAAGAAAGAGCTATTTATATAATTCGCGAGTGATCAAACTTCTTATAAAAGTAAAGCCCGGTTCTGGTAAGGATGAGCTTTTCATTGATGCTGAAAACAATATTTCAGTTAAAATAAAAGCCAAGCCTATTGACGGCGAGGCGAACGATTATCTGGTTAAATACTTATCAGAGAAATTTCAACTAAGCAAAGCGCTTATTCAAATTGATAAAGGCGCAACGAGTCGCTTAAAGCGAATACACATTAATATAGACCAAGTTCAGTTTGATGAGATATTGAGATTGCTTCGTACCTCGTAATATAGATAAAAGGTGGGCGAGGCTTCCTTAACAAAAGAGCTCTTATTTAATTTATTTTTAACTTAGTTGTGTGTTAGGCTCAATTACAATTGAAAACAGAAAAATAAATGCAATACAAATTATCTGAAGAAGAATACGTTCATGGTGGTACTCAAAAAGATTACTATGACGAAAACGATGTGGAAAATTGTAATTGCCTGCTATGTAATTCTGATAAAAAAACAGAAATATATAAGGAAAGAGGACATATTGGTATTGTGCAATGTAATGAGTGTGGCTTAATATATACCAGCCCAAGGCCAAAGGAGGCTGAGCAGAATTATTTTGGCGATGCAGATGTGTTTTACGATGAAGCCCGGCTGATATTTAAAGGCAACAAAAAACATCATCGCGATAAAAATTATGAGTACGAACTTGAACATATAAAGCAGATAAAACCTTCGGGTAAGTTACTTGACATAGGAACAAATATGGGCTTCTTTTTAAGGAAGGCTAAGCAATTCGGGTTTGATGTGGAAGGCGTAGAGCCTGCACCTGCACTGGCGAAAATAGCCACTACCGAATTCGGGCTCAAGATCAGAAATTCATATTTCAGTAAAAATGATTTCCCTGCAAAGTCGTTTGATATTGTAACACTGGTTGACGTTTTTGAACACGTTACTACCCCGGTTGATGTGCTGAAGAACGTATATGAAGTATTGAAAGATGACGGCATTGTGTGCATAAAAGTGCCTAATGGAAACTACAACAAACTGAAATTAAAACTGGCGCGTTTAAGCGGGCGCGAAAAACAGCACGAGCTATTCAATGCATATGAACATGTTGCACATTACACCATTAAGTCTATGAAAAAAATGGCGGCAAAAACAGGGTTTAAACTAAAAAAAGTAATAGTGCCTCTTCCTATCAACCCACCAGTCTGGGCCAATTTAACAGGGCATTATTTTCAATACCCCTCACCATTTATATTAGACTGGAAGAGAATACTTACACGAAAAGGGTTTTACTATGTAGGTAAAATCGAGAAGTTACTTGGGCTTAGTGTAAGCTTTGCCCCTGACCTTATGTTTATTCTTGAAAAGAAACAGAAATAGATTCTGCTATTTCTTCTGCTTCTCTTTAACCTCTTTGAAGTGTTTCAGCACCTTATCCAGATCCTCTACGTTTATCTTCTTGGCAATTATTTTCTTGTTCTCATCAAGTAAGTACATCATAGGTGTTGTAAGCACATCATAGTCGTGCCTGAAATTACTGGTATGGTATATATCCATCACGTTCATCCAATCAAGCTTATGTGCCTTAATATAATCCTTCCATTTTGCAGTGCTACCCTCGTTTGTCTGCACCGCATATACCTGCACACTTTCAACGGCCTTAATTGAATCGTACCATTTAATCAGTATAGGAGTTTCTTTTTGGCAGTGGCCGCAATCATAATCCCAGAAATAAAGCAATACGTAATCGGTTTTTATAGAATCGAATGCCTGCATTATATTATTAGTATCGGGCATAACCAAGGATGGCGCTTTTTTACCTATCAGAATAGGGTCAAGTTGTGTTGCCCTGTCCTGTATCTTACCTAACTGGGTAGATGTAACCCATGGAGCCTGGTCAGCGGTGTAGTATTTTTTAGCCATGTGCACGAATACAGCATCCATACCCATTATGTTCGATGACTCGTAGGTACTGGTAATGTATGCCACAATAAACTTGAACATGTCTTTATCAGTACCCGCCTTTTTAACTAAATAATCGGCTGCAACAATTATTGAATCAGGATCCTGAACGGTTAACCTTTCGAGGTACTGTTTTATTTTAGGATAGAGAATAGGAGAACGAACAAGGCGTCCGTCAGTAAAATCTACGTTATCGAAAAAATGCGCTTTATAATAACGGTATGCAAATGTAGAATCCTTCTTTCCGTTTGCCAGGGTTGGTGTTGGCGGAATAATGGGCTCTTCGGCAGCATTGAATACCTTTGATAATAACATATCAGAATGTTTGGTAATAAAGCCTGTTTTATACCTTCTTACCTGTTCATTCAATGTATCTAATTTAACCTTTGCACCGTCCTTATCCGGCCCTGACTTAGCCATCCTTTCAAGGGTAGTGTCTTCGTTATGCTTTTGTGTAACATAGTTCAGGTATTCGTAAAAAAGTTTGTTCTCTTCAGATCCTGAAACCTTCATAGACTTAATGAAATCAACCGTATCGGCCGACATTGAAAAGTGCTGGTCCTTATCAATGATGAACTCAAAGTACTTGTTCTTGCTCTTCAGCATTATAAAGTAAACTCCGCCCGGCAATTCCTTATCGCCTGAAAACTCAAAACTGCCTTTCTCATCGATCTTGGCAGTATCCTGTATATAGTCTTTATCACCATAGTGGCATCCCAGGAAAATTATGGTATTCTTTAATCCTGAAATAGTAAACTTAAGTTCGTGTGCTTTAGGCGCAGCCTGCACTGAGAACGCGGTGGCTAATGAAAGAGCAACGCTTAAAAGAATAGTTTTTGTTTTCACGGTAAAATCAGTTTATGTTACAAATTTAATACTTTTCATTTATTATAAAATCCATACGTTTCAATACAAACAAAGGAAAGGGCTAATTCTTATTTATTGCCTTTATTTTTCCTTTCCATAAAATGCCTCATTACTTTGTTCAGGTTCTCAACATCAATTTTTTTAGCAATAATTTTTTTATTGGCATCAAGTACATATATCATTGGCGTGGTGGCTATATCATAATCATGCCTGAAATTGCTTGTTTTATATATGTCCATTACGTTTATCCAATCAAGTTTATGGGCTTTAATATAGTTCTTCCATTTATCAACCCCGGTCGAATTGGTCTGCACAGCATATACCTGTACACCTTCTGCCTTAATAGAATCGTACCACTCTATCAATACGGGGGTCTCCTTCTGGCAATGGCCGCAATCGTAATCCCAGAAATAAATAATGGTGTACTCGGCCTTAACTGAATCGAGCGACTGCATTACGTTGTTGGTATCGGGCAATACAAGCGGTAAGGCATGTTTGCCGATAAGTATAGGCTCTATCTGGTCGGCACGTTCTTTTACACGTTCCAACTGTGTTGCACTTACCCAGGTTGCAAGTTCAGGGGTGTAATACTTTTTCGCCATATGAACGAATACAGCATCCATACCCATTATTTCAGAGTTCTCGTACGTATAAATAATGTACTGCACCAGGAATTTGAACATCTCTTTATCGTTACCCGCTTTGCCAATAAGGTAATCGACTGCCACAATAACCGAATCAGGGTCTGGTGGGGTGAGCTTGTTCAGGTACTCTTTTATTTTAGGAAAGAATACGGTAGTGTGTATCAGGCGCGGATCGCTGAAATCGACATTATCGAAAAAATGCGCTTTATAATAGCGAAACGAAAATGTAGAATCGGGCCTACCATTAGCAAGTTTAGGTGTTGGCGGAACAACAGGCTCTTCAACTGTGTTTAATATTTTAGCCATCAGCATATCCGAATGTTTGGCTATAAAATCGGTACGATAACGTTTTCCAACATGGCTTAAGGTATCAAGCTGAATTTTTGCAGATGCCTTATGTGCAGTGTCCTTCATTAACTTAGCCAGGCTATCCATTTTTACATGTGTGGCCTCAGCGTAGTTCTGGTATTCGTAAAAAAGCCTGTTCTCTTCCGAACCCTGTACTTTCATATCCTTAGCATAGTCAACGGTATCGGTTGCCATTGAAAACTTCTGGTCTTTATCTATAATGAATTCAAACAACTTCTTTTTCTGGGCCGATATAATAAAGTAAACGCCTCCGTCAAGGTCTTTATCTCCGCTAAATTCAAAATTTCCTTTATCATCAACCTTAGCGGTGTCGTATATATAATCGTGGTCGCCATAATGGCCACCCAAGAAACAGATGGTGTTCTTAATTCCCTTTATGGTAAATTTAATATCGTGCTTTTTGGGTGCAGCCTGCAAGGCAACAGAACTCAGCAAGAATAAGGAGCAGGTAATAAGGAATAAGTATGGGGAAAGTATTTTTCTATTCACACGCTGAGCAATTATTTTCCCAAATTTAATATTTTCGGCCAACAGTTCTAAGCCATTAACGAATCATTAACAAATTCGTTGTAAGCTTTTCGGGGTGTAGCGTAGCTTGGTTAGCGCGCCACGTTCGGGACGTGGAGGTCGGCAGTTCGAATCTGCCTACCCCGACCAATATTAAATTTTAAGGTTTTTTAACAGTTTTTCTAAATCCGGCAACAGGTTCTAGTAATTAGAGTTTAGGCTTATTTCTTTTCCATTTAACTCCCCTATCATCAGTATAATTAACAACCCCTATTTCTGTATTGAACGTAAAATCCTTTATACCCCTATCAACATTCATTCCAGAGTATGTTGCTCTTTTGCTATCAAAAAAGTAAGTGTTATCGTTTATTTTCTTCACATTTTTAAGCTCTTCTCCACTAAATATTGTACCTATGAAAATTATTTCTATCTCTCCATTATTAGTATTGGAAGATTTTGACATATTTAAAATATCCTGGTCATAATAAGTCTTACCATCGCTCATTAAGGCAAACTGGTGGTAGCTTCCCTTTGTAAAATTATACGGTACCGTTAAATAATTCATATCATAAAAACCCTGTTCAAAGTCCCTTTTCGAATCACTATCCCTAACAATTTTATGAAAAATAATAGTATCCCACTCTGTTCTATCTGATATGAATATAATTGTATCTGTTTTACTAAAAGGTTTATACCATTTAAGCTCCTCTGTGGTAAATTTCTTCACCTTAAACATACAGCTCCCCAGTACAAATGTTAATAAAACAGAAAGGTACAATATCTTACGCATGCAACTAAAATTTATTTAAAATCCTACACTCCCATCTCTGCCAACCTTGCCGACATTGACTTAAAGTCGTGTTTCAGTTTGGTAAGCTCGCTGTAGTAGTCAGGTATTTCAGTACTGAAATAGTTTACAAACTTCCAGGCCTCCAGCACCTGCCCTATTTCAATATCAAAGGGCTCGTAGGCCGGGTTAAGTGAACGCAGCAATAATTTTTTACGCTTACGTATTTGGTTATATACCACTTTAAACACAACGCCATCGTCAACAGTAGCTATAATATAGGCTGAGCCATCTTTAAAATTGTTCAGGTTTTGCATATACTCACCTACCACGTAAGCCTTATCAGGTATAGGCAACATAGAATCACCGTCAAGTTGAAAGGCACGGTATTTTCTATCCTTCAATAAAAAAGGCAATTGAAAAGTTGGCAGACTGCTTATGTATTCAGGGTCGCGGTAGCCGGCTGTATAGCCTGCCTTCGATTTTACGGGTACCAGTTCAATGTTATCCAGTCCGTTGCTGTCAACGGTAGAATACAATACCCTGAGGTTCTTGCCTTCAATGTCTTTTGTAAATCCTTTTTCAATGTCATTAACACTTTCATCGCTCACCTTCGACAGGTCGGTGCGCACAATGGTATCGATACTAAAACGGAAATAGTTCGATATCTTCATAAGCAGATCGAGCGGTGGTGTAATAGCCACCCCGTTCTCGTAACTGTTAAGTGTAGAGCGCTTTATATCCAGTAAAGCAGCCATTTCATCCTGCGATTTTTTCAAACGTGTTCTCAAAAAACGGATGTTCGAGCCGAGGTACATTTTAGGTGCATTCATACGTATATGCTATTTTAATAACCACAAAGTTGTTAATTTAATTAACAATTTCCAAATTTATTACTAAAAATCATTAAGCGGGCTTATCTTTGCAAGCGAAAATGTTTGCCATAATTGACATAGAAACCTGTGGTGGGAAGTTTAAATATCCCCAGGGAAGGATAATAGATATTGCCATACTGGTACACGACGGCCTGCAGGTGGTAGAAAGGTTTTCTACGCTTATCAACCCGGGCTGCCATATAAGCGGGTTCTACAGTAATATATCGGGCATAACTAACGAAATGGTTGCCGATGCGCCGCAGTTTCACCAGGTAGCAAAAAAAATTATTGAGCTTACCGAAGGCAACATATTTGTAGCACATAACGTAGGCTTCGATTATGGCTTTATAAAAGAAGAGTTTGCCTTTTTAGGATACCAGTTCCGAAGAGAGAAACTATGTACCGTAAGGCTGAGTCGCAAATTATTACCTAAACGAATATCATACAGCCTGGGGCATTTGTGTGCGTCATTAAATATACCCATAGTTAACCGCCACAGGGCATTGGGCGATGCCGAAGCAACAGCCATTTTATTCGATCTGCTGATGCGTGTGAAAGCACAGGACCCGCAATACCGCAAAATGGGTGTTGATGAATTGATGGCACGCCGGGTAGACAAAATAAAAGAGTATGTATTGAAGAAACTGCCTGAGGCTTGTGGTGTGTATTACTTCCTTGATAAAGAAGGAAAGATAATATATATAGGCAAGTCGACCAATATGTATAACCGTGCTATAAGCCATTTCAATAACCCGGAAAAGAAAAGCCGAAAAATGCAGAACGAGCTTTTCAATGTAGAGCATGTACTGACGGGCAGCGAGTTGATAGCTTTATTATTTGAAGCTGAAGAGATAAAAAAGAACAAACCATTTTACAACCGGGCACGTAAAGCATCTATCTTTTCACATAGTATCGACTGGGTTGAAGACAAAGAAGGAATTCTTAATCTGAAAATTGTGCCCTACGATGAATCTGTAAATTCATTGCAGGCGTTTACCACACACATTGCAGCCACTGAAAGGCTCAATGACTGGATAGATGAACATGCGCTTTGCCTGCGCTACTGCGGGTTAACCGATGATGAAATTTGCTTTAACCACCAGATAAAAAAATGCAATGGTATCTGCTCAGGCGCTGAAATGCCAACAGAATATAATAAGCGTGTGCAGAAACTGATTGATGAATATACCTTTGGCAACAAGAATTTTTTGGTGGTAGATAAAGGCAGAACACCGGGCGAGCAATCGCTTATTTTAATTGAGAACGGCCACTATGCCGGTTACGGTTATTTTGATGGCACCACGCAAATGAACAACCCGCAGGAATTGAAAGAGCTAATCAAGCATACCACTTACTATGCCGACCATGATGACCTTGTTCGTGGTTACCTGAAGTCGAAATCATTGAGGAAGATGATGCTGTGAGTTTTGGAACGCAGATGCCGCAGGTTGTTAGGATTGTTCATGTTAAGTCTGCCGCCCCTCTCCGTCCTCTCCCCAATGCGGGGAGAGCGTTACTTATTGCAACATCTCAATACCCAATACTAATATCTCAATACTGTTTATTTGGGGCGGCATTTGCTCCCTGCTTGCCTGTCTTCCCTAAACTCGCATCATTTGCAGCTAACCCGCGCCCACCATTTACCTATTTCTTTTGCAACTCACAGTTCGTACTTCCCTCTCCTCGCAGGAGAGGGTCAGGGTGAGGTCGCAAAATATATCCCTAAAAACCAATTGAAGCTTCAAGCATATACCCTGCAAATCTGCCACCATTCAATATATTAGTAGGCACATAGTTCTGATAAACCTGGTTAACATATTCTGCCTTCATCATAATATTATTAGTTAAAAACCAGCCAATTGAAGCCACTTCACGGTTAATAGTAATATCGTTCGGAGCGCCAAGCATAGCTGCAGTTACTGTATTGTAACGAACGCCCACCCAAAAATTCTCTTTATGTGCAGGGAACCTGTAAATAAGGTCGCCGGCCAATTGATTAGCTTCACGATCTTTCTTTTCAGTTATCGTTCTTCCGCCTGCAGTTTCTGCGGTACCGAAGAACTCTACTCCTTTAAATTTCAGAAATACATTACCCATAAAGGCATTTATCTGTTCACTGAAACCGGGATTATACCTACCGGAAAACGGGTTGTAATCGTTTGCATCGCTAAGTGTTGTTCCGTTTGCAGTTGCCTGGTTCGACATCACACTGAAATAATGTGATCCTGTTCTGTCTCCGCCAAATAAGGTAAGGCTGTTTGCGCTTTGGTCTTCATAAAATGAACCGGTTACCCTAAGCCTGAAATCGCTGCTCAGTTGTTTGTCGTAACCCAGTTTACCATGAAAAGCCGGAGCATAGTAATTTGTTTTACCCGTCAATGAATCAATTTTGGAAGCTGCAATAGCAGTTGCATCAAGTTCTCCATTGGTAATTCCGCCCATTACAAATACACCACATGTATTGTGATAATATACCTCTGCGCCTAACTCTGTTGCAAATTCATCCATAACATAGTTTTCAATAAAGGGGTTATAAATTGTATTGCCACCATCTGATCTGCGAAAATGCTGGTCGCCATAATCCACATCAAACTGGCCTACTTTAATGGTAACACTTTTCATAATGTCATTAATAGCACTGCTATTCAAAAACAAAAGCTTGTCGAACTGAACATAGCCACCCTTTACCCATGTGTCTTCATGGTGTCTTGATGACAAATATGCAGTCAGGTTCATGCGTATACCATCGGACAACTGTGCATCAATATTAAGGTTCGCCATTGGCAGGTCAAAGCCATTTGTAAGCGGAATAAGGCTATTTACATTACCAACGTATCCTACTTTAGTCATTGGGCTTGCAGTATTCCAATCGCGCAGACCCTGGAAATCAAGCTCAAAATTACCACCTACATGCACATTCATTTTTGTAAAAGGTGTGCTATCATTCTTTGTGGTTTCATACACATTTATCCCATTCATATTATCGGGGCGGAAATATTGCATTTCCTGCTGTGCATTGGCGGAAAAACCAGCAATTACTGCTGATGTCATTACTGAGTACTGAATTAATTTAATAGTGTTTTTCATGATTTGGTTAATTACGTTTTTTAATGTTTTAGTTACTAATTCCTGTGAAACTTGTTTTGAAATTTATTGTGATATCATTACCCGTTTTTAATGTGCCGAATAATGCCGTTGGTGGGTCAATGCCATAATCAGTCATCTTTATTGCCTGTGAACCTTCAAAAGTCAGCTTACCCTTTTCCACCATCGATACTTTTACCTGCATATCTATTGCCTTGGTTACACCTGCTATAGTAAGAGTAGCTTTTGCTAAAATTCCTGCCTCGCCCGATTTAGCCTGGATAGATTTTATCGATTCATTTAGTTTAAGAACAATATATGGACAGGCCTCTGCTTTCAGTGCCTTATAGGTGTTGTTATTCATTATAGAACCTTCGGTACTTTTAATTGAAGTCACCTGCATACTTATATATACCGCATCAAGATTAAAGCTTCCGTCATTGTTCCAGCTTACCGTTCCTGCTCCCGAAACGGTCCCTACCGATTCATTCCAATCGTGAAGATTTGATGTGCCGTGAATATTAACCGCATAACCGGGAGAGAGCGTATAGCTATCTGCTGCCGGCATTCCTGCAAAAATCAATGGTACTAATGCAAGCAGTATTATGTTCAGTTTTTTCATTGTGTTGTACATTCTATTATTATGGATTCATTTTTTCAAAGATCAGGCCGGAAACAATTCCTTGTAATATTCCGAGTACAAACCAGGTAACAAGCATTTCGAGTGATACATTTATTGCACTGTAAAGAAGCCACATCATGGGGAATATGGCAATAAAGGCATATATCAGGCCGAATTCGATGCCGCGCGTTATAAAGGAGCCTGTCAATACTCCCTTATAACGACTCCAGAACCATGCCAGTGCCAAGCTGATAATGAAAGGATGTATGTAATAGATCATTACCCTGTTCGATTGTGTATTAAAAGCCGGGCCAAAATATTGTTCGGCAATTGATGGGAACAGCCATATAGTCACATATAAACCCAGGACGCTCAGGGCTAGCAAAACTATTCCCGCCACAATGCCCGATAGCATTATCTTCTTCATGATCTATTATTTTAGGTATTATTCGATTCTGTTATTTTACGCTGTAAGTATTACTTTCAGCGCTTTCTCCCTGGCTGCATTTCCAAACGTGTCATACGCCTTCACAATCTCATCGAGTTTAAAATGATGCGTGATAAGGTTTTTAGGCTCAATTTTTTTCGATTGAACAATTTTGAAAAGCATAGGAGTAGTAATAGTATCTACCAGTCGGGTTGTAATAGTTATATTTCTCGACCATAGTGTTTCCATGTGCAGTGTAACACTTTTACCATGAACGCCTATATTGGCAATGTGACCACCTGCAGCTACAATTTCTTCGCATAACTCAAACGTTGCTGATAAACCCACCGCTTCAATAGCTGTATCAACTCCTTTTCCATTTGTAAGCATCATTATATTCTCTACCGCTTTGCCATCGCTGCTATTGATAGTGTGTGTCGCGCCGAATTTTTTTGCTGTAGCCAGGCGGTTATCATCTACATCTATTACAATAATTTCTGACGGAGTATAGAACTGCGATGTTAATAATGCAGCCATACCTATCGGCCCTGCGCCTACAATTGCTAAGGTATCTCCCGGTCGTACTTTTCCATTCAGCACACCACATTCAAAACCTGTTGGCAATATATCGCTTAGCATAACCAATGCTTCTTCATCAGAACCGGCAGGTATAGGATAAAGACTGTTATCAGCATAAGGTATTTTTACATACTCAGCTTGTGTACCGTCAATAAGGTTACCAAGTATCCAGCCTCCGTCGGTGCAATGAGAATACATGCCTTTTTTACAATACTCGCATTTGCCACATGATGTAATGCATGATATAATTACATGATCTCCCTTCTTAAAATTGCTTACTGCGGTTCCTACTTCTTCAACAATACCTACTCCTTCGTGGCCTATTATTCTGCCTTCGGTAACGGCAGGCAGGTCGCCTTTCATTATATGCAGGTCAGTTCCGCAAATAGTTGTTTTTAAAATTTTCACAACGGCATCCGTTGTCTTCTCTACTGTTGGTTTTGGTTTTTCTTCCCAGGCCATTTTGCCGGGGCCGTGATACACTAGTGCTTTCATTTCATTGGGGTTTTAAATTGTTTTTAATTAATAGGAGGCGAAACTACTTCCCCGTTTAGTAGGCAAGCATGACAGGCAACAGCATTTCACATGAGACATATCATGCCAACAGGTTATCTGGCATAATATCACTTACTATGCCGACCAAAATGGTCTTGTTCGTGGTTATTTGAAATCGAAATCGTTGAGGGGAATGGTGCTATAGCACTTAAACTGTTCTATCAGTTACAATTGCTCCAAGTTTTATAATAATGTCTCCCGGGCTGGTTTTGATCACGGGACCTTTGTTGTACTTATATTCTCTAACCTGGTCTTCGTACTCAAACCCTTTATATTCTACCTGAAAGCGTGGTGCATCTTTGCTATAACCATTCACAAATTGAACAACATCGTAATGGCGAGGTGAACCATCTTTATTTAGCAAGCGGCTCATTATCCATTTCGACCGTTTTCTGAACTCCATCTTCTTGTCTCCTTTCGACATTATTTCAAACGGGCCTTTCTTTAGGCTTAAGTGAAGTATTTTCATGCTTGGAATTATTGAGTAATTTCCGTTACTCTTCTTTCTGCTCTTGCAAATATCATTATCATAATTACTGTTGGAATATCCATTATCAATCCAAATAAAATATGTATAGGTATACTGTACTCAGGAAATTTTGCATCAAAATGAATAAATCCTTTAACAAAAATCAACAGGTAGACAAGTGGCAACAAACACATTGTTGTTAGTCCGCATGCTTTTAATAATCCAACAAAATCATTCTCAATCCTCCTTATTGTATCCCCAACTAAAATGCTCATAATAGTTATCCCAATTACAATAAGCACTCCAATGATGAGTAAACTGGAATATACCCCGGGTGTATTTTTAAATACCATACCAATTTCAGTATTCTTCAGTATTATTGCACTACTGGCAATTACCACACCGCCTATATTAAGCATAATATACCACCACGTTCTAGCTATTGCCTCATCAGATTTAAAATTCTTTAAATACTTTTTAAAACAAAACAGCAACCATATATATGCTATTGAATTAATGGTAAGGGCAATGTAATAAGCATTGCTTGTCTGGTCACAACAATTTTGAATAAACAAGGAAATTATGGCAAGAAAACCAAGGCATTCAGCCAGCTTAAAATTTTGTGGGGCAATCGTTTCTTCGTCTTGCATACGATATCGTGGTTTAATCACAAATGTATTTAATATTTATAGCCTGGCCAATATTTTTCTATTGTATTTCATTGTTATTATCAATAGAAAGTTGAGGGTAGTTGATAAGTAGAAGGCCTTTCTCTTTTACAAAAGAATTACCAATATTAACTTTGCATTTTAGTGCGCTTTCTACTTGCTCTTTGAAAAAATAAAATGAAATAATGAAAAAAGGGGTGGGTTACACTTTGCAAATAGTTTTCAGGATTATTTTATTGAAAACCAGAGTATTGAAAAATTACAGATGGGTAAAAGTGTTACCCACCCCTGCCAGCTCTTCCCATGAAGAGGAATTTATAGCCCTGAATACCCCTGCTCAGCCTTCAAATTCAGCAGATTACAATAATCCCGAATCTTTTCATATTTTTATAGCCTGATTCATAATTATGCAAAAACGAAAAATTATACTCACCTTAAGTATATTGTTTTCCCTGGCCTTTGTTCCATTACTTGCTCAGAATGAGGACCCAATGACAAAAGGGAGCCCTAACCAGGCTGATGCTTTTTTTTCGCAGGAAGATTTTGATGATGCACTGGAAGCATATTTAACATTATTAGATAAATACCCTGATAACGAATTATACAATTACCGCACCGGAGTATGCTATTTGAATACCAATATTGATAAAACAAAAGCTATTCCTTACCTGGAGGTTTCGAGCCATGCAAAAAAACATAGCCCGAATGCACTTTACCTGCTGGCACGTGCATACCAATATGCATACAGGTTCGACGATGCAATAAAAACCTTTGGAGATTTTAAAACAGAGGGCAAAGGTGCACCTGAGAACATTAAAGATGCCGACGTGCAAATACAGTATTGTATGAATGCAAAGGAATTAATGAAATTCCCTGTTAACGTTACGTTTGAAAATTTAGGTAAGAATATAAACTCCGGTTACGACGATTATTACCCCTTTGTACCTACCGACGAATCGTTCATTCTTTTCAACAGCAAGCGCGAAGGTGTTGGTAAGGAAAAAGTATCTGCCAATGATTTCACCCCTTCTATTTACATATCCTACGTAAAAGACGGACAATTTCAACCGGCAACTGCAATAGGTCAGCCTATTGATGCAGTAGGAAAGAGTGAAGAAATTGTGGGTCTTTCGAAGGAAGGTGATTATATGTTGTTCTATTATTTCAAGAAAGATGATTTTGGCAGTATCTATTATTCTACCGATAATGCAGGGAAGAACTTCAGCACTCCTGCTCCGTTACCCGAAAGCATTAACCTGAAGAACCAGCACCAGATAGCTGCATCTATTACGGCTGATGGCAATACCATTTATTTTGCAAGCGACCGCCCGGGAGGAATAGGTGGAATAGATATTTATTCATGCCGTAAACTACCGAATGGTAGTTGGGGTACAGCGCAAAATGTAGGGCCTGCAGTAAACACTGCAAGCAATGAAGATTTTCCGAATATTTCACCTGACGGTAAAACACTCTATTTTAGCTCTCAGGGCCATACCGGCATGGGAGGATATGATATTTACAAAGCCATATGGAATGATTCATTGAATCAGTGGGGTGCAGTACAAAATATGGGCTACCCTATTAATACACCCGACGATGACATGAATTTCAGATTATCGGCAAATGGTGGTTACGGCTATATTTCGCAGGTGCGTAAAGGCGGTTTAGGCGGGTTAGATATTTACCGCATACGTTTCAATGATGTGGAAGAAAGATATTCGGTTGTTAAGGGACTTATTGCCAGCACCGACACAACAGCTAAAATAAAAAGCTATAGCGATGTGATGATAAGTGTGTTTGTGGCTAAAACCAATGAATTGTATGGCAATTATATTCCCAACGGAACCACCGGCCGCTATGTAATGATATTACCCGCAGGTAAATACCATGCAAGCATTCAGGTTGACGGATTCCAAGAATACAAAGAAGATATTAATATAGAAGATAAGGGTTCATTCAAAACAGAGATAGATCAGAATCTTTCTCTCTCACCCATTCCGAAAAAGTAATTACTCGGTAATAGAAACCTTTCCGGGCAACACGGCAGATACACCATTATGTGCAGGTGCAGGTTGTTTACCACCATCAGGTTTTGTATTCATCATACTACTTTGACGGTGTTGCTGTTTTAAATAAAGTTTTTGGCCCGGGGCAAGTTTTGAGTTAACATTTATACCATTAATGCGGCAAAGCGTATTTACGTCAATATTGTATTCCCTGGCCACTTTATATATGCCATCGCCCTGTTTAAGCACTACATAGTCAGGCAGTGTTTGTGCTGCAACAGGAATAACCGGTGCAACGTCATATAAAATACCAAAGCCTTGAAGGTTTTGCAAAATGGTATCGAACACATATAACCTGTTCTCTACTATAATACTTATAAGGCGCTGTGAATAATCATGTGCTGTTGCATAGCCCGCTTTTGAAAGGCCCATTGCCCAGTCACGGTAATCGGTACGCGGAAAGTGAAATAGAAAAGAATACCATGGACGTGACCTCAGAAACTGGGCATGGTCGCGGAAAGAATCATCAACTGTAGGGTATTTACGAAAATGTTCGCCTTTTTCATCATCATCATACATATAATATGCGCCGGTCCAATCTTCATGGCATTTAATTCCAAAATGATTGTTGGCGTATTTAGCGAGTGGACTGTTACCGTAATCAGATTCAAGCATGCCCTGTGCCAGCGTTACACTGGCAGGTATGTTATAAACCAGCATCTGCTCAATGGCACAGTCCTTATACTTCTGAATATATTCCTGTGACGACATGGCCGAAGCATCAGAGATGAATAAGATCACTGCACTACCAATTAATAACTGCTTCAGTATGCCTATCATACGCACATAAAATTAAACAAAGCTACCGAGTTTACAAACCGGTTGTAACCTGTTACTTGCACTATTCTTAACACCCTACTGTTCATTACCACAATGAAATTATATGCTTATTTTGCTGTTTCTTATTCAATACTAGTATATGTCATACCCTTTTAATGTTCGAGTTTATGGCCTGCTGATCGAAAACGGCTCTGTATTGGTGGCCGATGAATTGATACATGGTAGGTCTATCACTAAGTTCCCCGGTGGCGGGCTGGAATTTGGCGAAGGCACATTAGATGCTATTAAAAGAGAAATGATGGAAGAAACAGGTATTTCAGTTGAAGTTGTGAAGCATTTTTACACAACCGATTTCTTCCAGCCATCGGCATTTAATGCCAAGGCACAGGTAATAAGCATTTATTATACCATAAAAGCTATATCACCATATTCGTTACACACTTCGGAAAAGGTTTTTGATTTTCCCGAAATGAAAGAAGGTGCTATCAGCTTCAGGTGGACCCCAATAAGCTCAATATCATCAGATAATTTCACATTCCCGATAGATAAAAAGGTGGCCGTTCTGCTTAAAGAGAACCAGAATTAAAAGATATTTAACATCCTTTATGATAGTTTAGTTTGTCAACCATTCGTAAAGTAAACTATATTTGCATTCTCTTTTAAGCAGTACCCCATGAATCAAAAAGAGATTTCAATATTTGAGATCGAAGAATTTTCATTCGGAAGAAAGTTTGCCTTATTAGGTAAGCTCTACCTATCTGTTCTTGCAGAAAAATTAAAGCACCTGGGGATCAAAAGGCATTTTTCTATTTTAGTTTTATTAGATAAAATGGGTGACCAGTGCAGTCAAAAATTTATTGCCGACACATTGCATATTGATAAAACCATGATGGTTGGTATGATGGACGACCTTGGCAGTAAAGGGTACATTAAACGAACCGTTAATCCTTTAGATAGAAGAGAATACCGTATACAGCTCACCCCTAAGGCAAAAAAGCATATGCCTGAAATTAAAAGGACTGTAAACGCAATCAATAAGATAATACTAAAAGAATTAGGTGATGAGGAAATTAAAGCTTTCCATTCACGCCTCAATGCAATATATAAGAACATTCAAAATATTTCAAAAGCATAATAACCCATTAGAATTATGAAAAAAGCATGGCCCTGGATAATAGTGATTATAGGTATAGTCCTACTTATTGTTTTCAAGCCAAAGAACAACGATGCCGGCGGATTGAAGCAAAATCAGAAAAGCATGACAGCGGCTATTGTGGTTGAGGGCAGGGTAATTAAACCCTCTCCAATAGCAAATGAAATTGCTGTAACGGGAAGCATTTTATCTAACGAAGAAGTAACCTTACAGAGCCAGGTTGCAGGTATTGTAGCGCATATATATTTTACGGAAGGCAGCCATGTTAATAAGGGCGATATGCTTATTAAAATTGATGACTCCCAGCTTCAGGCCCAACTGCAAAAAGATGAAGTAGCAAAAGAAATTGCAGAAGTTACCGAGCAAAGGCAGAAAAAGTTACTTGCAATAAATGGCATTAGTCAACAAGATTATGATATTGCCCTGAACAACCTTAAAAGTGTTGAGGCAGACATTAAAATGCTACAGGTTCAAATTAGTTATACTGATATAAAGGCACCTTTTGATGGAAACATTGGCCTGAGAAATGTTAGTGAAGGAAGTTACATATCGCAAAATACTGTTCTTGTAAACCTTGAAGAAATTTCTCCTGTAAAAGTTGACTTCTCAGTGCCTGAAAAATATATCAGCCAGGTGCAGAAGAATGATATGATCAATTTCAGCATCAGTGGATATAATGATATTTTTCAAGGCAGGATTTATGCCATTGACCCCAAACTGGATGAGAGCACAAGAACATTACATGTAAGAGCATTTGCCGACAATAAGAATGGCCGCATATTACCCGGTGCTTTTGCCAACATAAAAATTGAACTGAACCACAAGGACAGTGCATTAATGATACCTACTGAAGCAGTAATACCGCAAATAAGCGGGCAATCTGCCTATATTTCAAAACATGGTACCGTTGCATCAACCAGCATAATACTTGGCATACGAACTGACTCAACAGTTGAAGTTGTAAAAGGATTGAATAAAGGAGATACTGTTATTACACATGGATTGCAGTTCATACATCCCGGTAGTGTTGTAAAATTCAAAAGTGTTCTGTAACAACTGAAATAAACCCTATGAGTCTTTCATCACTAAGTTTAAAAAGACCTGTAATGGCAACGGTAATGTCTATTACCATTGTGCTGTTTGGTGCCCTGGGATATAATCGCCTTGGTATTCGTGACTATCCTGCAATTGACCCGCCGGTAATAAGTGTTCAAACTTCATATACCGGTGCTGACCCTGATGTAATAGAGTCTCAGATAACCATACCTCTTGAAAGGGCCATTAACGGTGTGCAAGGTATACGTGATATATCATCTACAAGTGCGCAGGGCTTAAGTACCATTTCTGTTGAGTTCAATTTGGGAACAGATATGGAAACTGCTGCTAACGACGTAAGAGATAAAGTGGCACAGGGGGTCAAACTTCTTCCTCTCAATATTGATGCACCGCCTGTTGTAACAAAGCTCGATGCAAATTCTGATGCTATTCTTGCGCTTACATTGAAGAGCTCGACTAAGAACGATATGCAGGTGACGGATTATGCGGAAAACGTGGTGGAAAATGTGCTTCAAACTATACCGGGTGTTAGTACCATTCAGGTATGGGGAGAAAAGAAGTATGCCATGAGAATATGGATGAATCCTGACAAATTAGCAGCATTCAATCTAACACCTATTGATATAGAAACTGCATTGGCTGCTAAGAACGTTTACCTACCTGCCGGAACTGTTGAAGGAAACACCACTCAGTTTACCGTTAATACAAGAGGCAACCTGGTTACTGAAGAAGACTTCAATAATCTGATTGTTAAATCAAATGGCCCCCAGGCAGTAAGAGTAAAGGATATTGGTTACGCCGAATTAGGCCCTGAAAACCTTGAAACAGTTATGAGGGAATCGGGCCGACCAATGGTAGGGTTAGGTATTGTGCCTCAACCGGGTGCCAATGAAATAGATATTGCTAAAGAGTTTTATGCCAGGTTGGAACAGATCAAAAAAACCATTCCAAAAGATTATGAAGTGGGTATTGCACTTGATACTACAGTAAACATCAGCAATTCAATATCTGAAGTAGAGGAAACACTGGCTATTGCGTTTATACTTGTTATTATAATTATTTACCTTTTCTTTCGCGATGCACTTATCGCATTCAGGCCCCTAATAGATATTCCGGTTTCACTTATCGGTGCTTTTTTTATAATGTATGTAGGCGGGCTGTCCATCAATATTCTTACGCTATTAGGTATTGTGCTTGCAACAGGGCTTGTAGTAGACGATGGTATTGTGGTAACAGAAAATATTTATAAAAAGATAGAAGGTGGCATGCCTCCATTAGAAGCTGCTAATAAAGGAAGCGAGGAAATATTCTTTGCGGTTGTATCTACCTCTATTACCTTAGCCATAGTCTTCCTTCCTATTATATTCTTATCAGGATTTACCGGAAAACTATTCCGTGAATTTGCTATAGTTGTAGCCGGTTCTGTGCTTATCTCAGCATTCGTTTCACTTTCACTCACACCAGTACTTAACGTTAAACTGGTACGAAAAAATCATAAAAAGAGTAAGTTCTATGAAAAGAGTGAACCGTTCTTTGAAGCAATGAATAATTGGTACAGCAATACATTGCATTCATTTATGAAAAACAGATGGGTTGCTTTTCCCATCATTCTGGCTTGCCTGCTTATTATTATATTCATAGGCGGTAGTTTACAAAGAGAGCTGGCTCCCTTAGAAGATAAATCGTTGTTACGTGTAATAGTTACAGGCCCTGAAGGAGCGTCATACAACTTTACAGATGCTTATATGGATTCAGTCAGTAACCTGGTTCAGACCAAGGTGCCTGAAAGGAAACTCTGCCTGACTATTACATCTCCTTCATTTACGGGTTCGGGTGCATTAAACACAGGTTATGCCAGAATAATGTTAACACCACCTGACCAACGCAATCGCTCACAGAATGACATTGCTAATATGCTTAATAGCCAACTACCTCATTTCCCTTCTGCCCGAGGTATTGTCGTTCAGGAACAAACAATTGCTGTCGGTTCCGGTAAATTTGCCCAACCACTTCAGTATGTTATTGAAGCACCTACGCTTGATGACCTCCGAAAAGTAGTACCCGATTTTCTAGATGCCGTAACCAAAGATCCTATGTTCAAATCACCGGATATAAATCTTAAATTCAATCACCCGCAAATTGATGTGTCAATTGACAGAGATAAGGCAAGTGACCTTGGTGTATCAATATCTGATGTGGCACAAACCTTACAGGCATCACTCAGTGGGCAACGTTTCGATTATTTCTATATGAACAACAATCAATATAAGATAATTGGCCAGTATGAAAATGCAAGTCGTGCAAAACCATTAGATATACAGTCTATGTATGTGCGCAGCTCAAAAGGAAACATTGTGCAAATGGATAATTTGCTTAAAACCAAAGACACCGCCAGTCCTGCACAGCTGTACCACTACAATCGCTTTGAATCAGCCACTATATCAGCATCTCCAGCACCCGGTAAAACTATTGGTGATGGAATTGATGAACTGAACAAGCTTGCAAAAAAGATTAACCCGAAAACCAATCAACCTTATTTGCCAGGCACAGTAACAACTGAGCTTACAGGCGCTTCACGTGACTTTCAAGAGAGCTCCGGTGATATTGTTTTTGCTTTTATACTTGCATTGGTACTTATATATCTAATTCTTGCTGCACAGTTTGAAAGCTTTATTGATCCATTTATAATAATGCTCACTGTTCCTTTGGCTATGGCAGGGGCCTTATTGTCTCTCTGGTATTTCAATCAAACTTTGAATATTTTCAGCGAAATTGGCATTATTACACTTATTGGCCTGGTAACAAAGAACAGTATCCTTATTGTTGAATTTGCCAACCAGTTGCAAGAAAAAAATGGTATGCCACTAAAAGAAGCTGTTATTGAATCTGCTATTTCACGTTTCCGACCCATCCTGATGACAACATTGGCAATGGCACTTGGTGCATTACCAATTGCACTGGCATTAGGTGCCGGTGCTACCAGCCGTAAATCATTGGGTACTGTAATTGTTGGTGGCCTTATGTTCGCATTGGTTCTTACTTTATTTGTTATTCCTGCCATATACACTTATATGGCGCGCCCAACAAAAAAACTTGAACATACCTCTTAATATGAAAAGACAGATTATTGTAGTTTTTATTTTAGTTTTTTCTATTGGTTTAAAAGCTCAGTCATATCTTTCAATAGATAGTGCCATAGCCATTACATTAAAGAAGAACTATAATATATTACTATCACAGAATACCTATCAGCAGGCTGAAAACAATCATGCTCCCGGTGTGGCAGGAATGTTACCAAATGTAAGTATTGGTGCAGGTGCAGTTGGAGCCAGTGATTATATTCACCAGGACTATAGCAGTGGTACCACTATTTCTAAAAGCGGTGTTCTTTCGAGTACTCTTACCCCTAATATAGGATTAACATGGACCTTATTTGATGGTACAAAAATGTTTGTTGCATATAACCAACTGGGGCTTTTACGTGATGAGGGTTTAATTGGTGTAAAGCTGACAATACAGGACAATATAGCAACTGTTATAGAAGCATATTACAACATCGTTCAACAAAAACAACTACTTGCAGTTATAGATTCAAACATGGCCTTGTATCAGGAGGAAATGGACCTTGCACAAAAGCAATATGAAATAGGAACAGGCTCTAAACTGAACTATCTTCAAGCTAAAGTCAGTTACAATGCTGAAAGGTCATTATACCTGAAACAACAGGTAAATGTATCTACTGCTATAGTAAACCTGAACCAGATATTAGAAGAACCGGTTGAAAAGACATATGCTGTGAGTGATAGCATTAATCAGGGCAAGACTTTAATATATGATACATTGAAACGTAATATGCTTGCTCAAAACCCGAGTTTACTAATGGCTCATACAAATATTGATATTGCTCATGATGCCTTAAAAGAAGTTGATGCAATGCGACTACCATCCGTTTCACTAGGTTTAAATTATGGCCTGTCAAGTTCACAATACAGTGCTGGGTTTACTTTGCTGAATCAATCGCTTGGGCTTTCAGGCGGTTTGACTTTTGCCTGGACAATATTCAATGGCTCTATTATTAATATTCAGCATAAAAATGCTGCGCTGGCCGAACTAAGTGCTAAATTTCAATATGATCAGGCAGAGCTCCAAACAAGTGCTGCATTGCTTGAAGCATTCCAACAATACCTTATAAATGTTAAAATACTTCAGTTAGATGAAGAAAACTTTCTGGTTGCTAAGGAGAATGTTGATGTTGCAATAGCACAATTTAGAATAGGAACAAGTAATATTGTTCAACTGCAACAAGCCCAGATAAGTTTTTCTCAGGCTGGCAGCCAGGTAGTAAGTGACAGGTATAACACTAAGGTTATTGAAACACAACTGCTGCAATTAGCAGGCCTATTGGTGAAATAAAAAAGCAGCTAACGTTTCCGATAGCTGCTCTTCTATTAGAATAATAATTAAATAAGCTTGCTTCTGATATCAGTTACTGTTTTCTGTATGTTCTGAACATCGCTTAACTTAAGGCCCTGAGCATTTAGTTTTGCCGCAGCATCAAATAATGGCTGAAGTGTTTTGAGCATATTCGCACAATCTGCATTGCTTTGGTAATCTGTTAATGCCTTTTGTAAGTATGAAAAAGCATATATGTGATTCCATATTGCAGAATACATAGCTGCATTTTTATCGTTCTTTTCATCTTTAACAAGGTTAGTTGCAATATATAAGCCTTCTATCCAACCACCTGAAAATATCAGGGTACTTGCAGAAGCGCGTTTATTTGAATATAGTTCTTTCTGAGCTCTATCGAATGCAGCCTGGATAACAACACTTAAAGAATCTTTATTGGTAGTTGCAGTTTTAAATTGATCCATAAGTTTTTGGTCATACGCTGAAGTTATACCAAGCGTAGAGGCAAGCTTGGCTACCTGAATAATGTATTGAGTAGCATCCTGCATTTGGCCATAACTAGCTGCATAACCCATATCAGCGCCATAAATACCCATATTAACGGCTTGTTGATAAGTGCCCGAGTAACTGCTACCCTTATCAGCCGAATTCAATAATGATTTATTGTACTGTACACCTTCTTTAGATAGTTCTTTTGACAAGTCAGATGGCGAAGGTATATTGGTCATAAGCAATCCAAGATTTGTCACTGTTGTTGCCTTCGCACTGTCCTTAATCACATCCTCAGCTGGCATCGCAGGTGCATCACCACCACTCTTACAGGAGATCATTCCAACAATAAGGGCCGTCAAAAGGGCGCTGAAAATCAAAGAATTCTTTTTCATGTTTTATATCGATATATTAATTCTGTCAAAAATAATAGAATTTGCTTTAGTTTAACATTATTAGTCAGAAATATTTTTTCTAACATTTTTTACTGCACTTTAAAATTATTATTTATAATTGCGACCTGATTTTAGTTTTTGATAAAAAAAACAGTATCTTTGAAAAAGCTTGATTTTATAGGTAATTTCAAGAACTGAACAAATAAAGTGGTGTTATATATATATTTTTTTTTAAGAAAAACAATAGCAGAAAAAATTTTTTATTTCAAATGATTTGCTTTGATTTGCCAATATTAAAATATCGCAAGAAATAATTCGAAAAATATACAAGTTAAAACTATTATACTTCTGATTTACTAATGGAAAAAACACACGTTAAAGTTTGGGAACAATGTCTTACGATTATCAAGGATAACGTAACTCCACAAAGCTTTAAAACGTGGTTCGAACCGATTAAGCCTATTAAATTAAAGGATAGTGTATTGACCATTCAAGTGCCGAGCCAATTCGTTTACGAGTACCTTGAAGAACATTACATTTCTTTGTTAAAGAAAGCCATCAAGAGAGAACTCGGTTCTGATTCACGCTTAGAGTACAGCATTGTTATGGAGAACACCCGCAATGCGAAACCTTATACAGTAAAAATTCCCGGCTCTAATAAGCAAGCTGCAAAGGGACAACCTGTTAATATTCCAATTGATATTAATAAGAACCCTATTCGCAATCCGTTTATCATTCCCGGATTAAAGAAAGTTGATGTTGCTCCGCAACTTAATGCTAACTATTCTTTCGAGAACTTTATTGAAGGAGATTGTAACCGCCTTGCGCGTTCAGCAGGTTTTGCTGTAGCCCAAAAACCAGGAGGAACTTCTTTCAATCCATTATTTATATATGGTGGTGTTGGACTTGGTAAAACTCACCTTGCACATGCAATTGGATTAGAGATCAAGAACAACTTCCCTAACAAGACAGTTCTTTATTTATCGTCAGAGAAATTCACCACACAATTTATAGACGCTACCAAGAATAATACTCAGAACGACTTCATCAACTTCTACCAGATGATCGATGTATTGATCGTTGATGATGTACAGTTCCTTGCCAAGAAAGAAAAAACACAGGATGTGTTCTTCCATATATTCAATCACCTGCACCAGAACAGTAAGCAGTTAGTATTTACCTGCGATAAGCCTCCGGTTGAAATTGAAGGCATGGAGCAACGTTTACTCTCTCGTTTCAAATGGGGACTTGCTGCCGACCTGCAAATGCCTGGACTGGAAACCCGTATTGCAATACTTCAAAGAAAGATATATACCGAAGGTCTTGATATATCAAGTGATGTAGTAGAGTACCTTGCGTATAGTATCAATAGCAATGTTCGTGAACTGGAAGGCGCACTAATTTCATTGGTTGCCCAATCATCATTGAACAAGAAAGCTATTACACTGGAACTTGCCAAACAAATGATTGACAAGTTTGTTAAGAATACAGCCCGTGAAGTTTCTATTGACTACATACAAAAAGTTGTATGCGATTATTTCGGACTACCAATTGAAATGATAAAGTCTAAGACACGTAAGAGAGAAGTTGTACAGGCACGCCAGATAACCATGTACTTTGCAAAGAGTTTCACCAAGTCATCTCTTGCAAGTATAGGATTACAATGCGGTGGTAAAGACCACGCAACTGTGCTGCATGCTTGCAAAACTGTAAATAACTTAATTGATACTGACAAACGTTTCAAAGGATACATTGTTGAACTTGAAAAGAAGATCACTCTTTCTAACTACCAATAAAACTTATTAATTCTACAGTAAAAAGGAGAGGCCCAAACAGCCTCTCTTTTTTATTATGGATGTTCATATTTAATACCTTTGCAATTATTACTTGCTATGAACAAAAAGATATATATGGTTTGCCACGGCAATATTTGCCGCTCACCTTTGGCAAAGTTCTTACTTATAAAAAAGCTGGCGGAAAAGAAAGTAACCGGTATTGAAGTCGATTCAGCCGGAACATCAGGTGCGCATGCCGGACAACAGCCCGATGCCAGAACAATGGCCAATGCACTGTCACACGGGCTAGATACTTCGTCACACAGAGCCAAGCAATTCAAAAGCACAGACTTTGCCAAATTCGACCGCATATATGTTATGGATAGCGCCAACTACTCTGACATTATGCTGTTGGCGATGAATGAAGAAGAAAGGAATAAGGTAGAGTTGTTCCTGGAAGCAGCATACCCTGGTAGTAAAGACTCAGTACCTGATCCATGGTATGGTGATGAGAAGGGATTTGAAAAAGTGTATAACATAATTGATAAGGCTTGTGGCATTATTGCCGATAAATTAAAAAAAGGCGAAATGCCTTAGTTGAATGAGCGATCCAACAAAGGGTATATTATATCTTATCCCCAGCTTACTGGGCGACTCTGCGATTGACAGGGCTATTCCGGCATACAACAAAGAGGTCATTCAATCATTAGATGAGTTTATTGTTGAGGATGCAAGGAGCGCAAGGCGCTTCCTGATAAAAGCAGGAATAACAAAACCCATTGACTCACTCACATTCCATTTGCTTAACGAACATACATCACTCGATAACATTGGTCATTATATTGATAGCTTATTAAAAGGCAAGAACGTTGGGCTCTTGTCCGATGCGGGCTGCCCCGGTATTGCAGACCCCGGAGCCGAAGTAGTAAAACTTGCACATAAGCACAAAGCAAAAGTTGTACCACTTGTTGGCCCCTCCTCCATCCTGCTAGCTCTAATTTCATCAGGCTTAAATGGCCAGAAATTTGCTTTTCATGGTTACCTGCCCAAGCAACCGGCCGATAGAAAGACCAGAATAAAGCAACTTGAGAACGAAGCCTACAAGGAGAACCAAACACAACTGTTTATTGAAACTCCTTACCGGAATGGTGCGTTGTTGCAGGACTTGATTGCAACATGCAGACCTGAAACATTGCTTTGCATTGCATCTGATATTTCCCTTCAAACTGAATACATACGAACAATGGCAATTAAAGACTGGCGCAATGAGAAGAAGAGCTTTAATGATTGCCCGGCCGTATTTGTAATTGGCAGTGCAATTCATTTTGAACGGGACAACAAACACCGCCGCTAAACAAGCGTTCCTGCCAGTTTTTCTACCTTAATAGTTTCAGCACACTTAAAGTGACCCTTAGGGCATGCCTTATATCCATGCAATCCGCAAGGACGACAGTCCAGTTTTTCTTCTGTTTCTACAACAAATGATTTATCGGATAACGGGCCAAACCCAAAAGCCTGAATTGTAGAACAGAAGACTGCTGTAACTGGTGCATTAACAGCTGAGGCAATATGCATGGGCGCTGAATCATTCACATAGTTCATCACAGCATCCTGTATTAATGAAGCCGATTGGAGAAATGACAGTTTACCTGCAAGGTTCTCAATTTCTTTATTCCGGCTGGAAGCTATAATTTGATTACAAAGCTCTTTATCGCCAGCCGCACCCAATAAGTACACTTTATATCTTCCATTTATGGCATCCAAAAACTCGATCCATTTATGTTCAGGTAGTTGCTTTGTAAACCACACTGATGATGGTGCTACACATATGTAAGGCTTGGTTTTATATTGTTTAACCTGTTCAATATCTTTTGCAGAGGGGTACAGACGAGGCATTGTCTTCTTGTTATCAGTAAAATCTGCAATGAGTTCTATATTTCGTTCTACTTCGTGCTTGCCATTACCAATATCATGGCGTACCTTTTTGGTATAACAGAATGCAAATGGGTTTTTGTGAAAGCCTATTTTTTCAGCAGCGCCTGAAAATAATGTAACAAGTCCTGAACTACCGAAGCGATGCAGGTTAATAACCTTATCATACTTTTCGCGTTTTACATCAGCTATTATCTGGTTAAGGTTCGAGAGTTTCGATGTCTTCTTGTCCCATACTAAAACCTTATTCAAATACGGATGCCCTGCTAATAAACCCTCATTGCCCTTACGCAGTAGAAAATCTATACGGGCATCAGGAAAGTATTGGTGTAACTTCTCAATTACAGGTGTGGCAAGTATTACGTCGCCAATAAAAGCTGTTTGAATAACAAGTATTTTCAAGAATTTACAGAATAGAATATGGTAAGTACCATTTCAATATATATATCAGAACCTGCCTAATCTATAAGCCACGCCAACACCAGCCAGGTAATTCGGCATACCACTGTAGCCAAGTTCAGCCCATAGGCCAATTTGTTTCGTAACATATACCCTGAGGCCTGCAACTGCACCAAATATTATACCCGGATAAAAGCTGCTTGTCGGGTATGATCCCTGCGAGGTCGTAACTGTTGAAGAATAAGTAGTAAATGAATACCCAAAAACAAGTCCGGCATAAAGCTCTATATTATCTTTCGTTTTAAAGTGGTAAAGCCCCCTCGCGGCCAAATTAATATAACTTCCATTTGCCTTATCGCTCAAAGTGCCGCTCTGAACCACGCTACCCAAGGCATTATATACCGAATACGGCAGGTTACTAGCTGATAGGTTGGCCGACGAATAATTTAAATAACCACTTATGCCAAAAGTCCCTTCAAATATATGTTCGTATGAAACTATAATAGCCGGGGCAACATTAGCAGAATGATCGGGAACAATATTATATGAAATGCCGGGAGCACCAAGGCCACCGCCAAAACCAACACCCGCAGCAAACACATCTTTATCAATTGTAGCTATTACCTGGCCGTTTGAGACAGATGCAAGAAAGAATAGAAAAACAATAGCAACTAAATACCTGTTACCCACAGCACACATGATCTTATAATGTCTTAAAAGTCGTGCAAAATTAACAATTCCCCCGAAATGCCCCATTCAGGAACATGATTGTTATCAGTAAATGTTATTATACATAAAAAGCCCCGAAGCAAATTTTCTCGCTCCGGGGCCTTTACATTGAATTGAAGATATTACATCATATCGCCCATTCCGCCTCCCATTGGTGGCATAGCTGGCTTATTCTGTTCTTTTTCTTCTGATAATACGCACTCAGTTGTTAGTATCATACCGGCAATAGAAGCTGCATTCTCAAGAGCCACGCGGCTTACTTTGGTAGGATCTATTACACCTGCAGCAAACATATTCTCATATTTCTCAGTACGGGCGTTGAAACCAAAGTCACCCTTGCCTTCTTTCACCTTCTGAAGTACTACTGAACCATCAGATGTACCTGAGTTAGCTACGATCTGGCGAAGAGGCTCTTCCAGTGCACGACGTATGATCGCGATACCGGTTGTTTCATCTTCGTTCTCGCCTTTCAGTTTTTCAAGTACTTCGCAAGCGCGAACGTAAGCTACACCGCCACCTGCAACAATACCTTCTTCTACTGCCGCACGGGTAGCATGTAAAGCATCGTCAACACGGTCTTTCTTTTCTTTCATTTCCACTTCGGTAGCAGCGCCAACGTACAATACAGCCACACCACCTGCTAATTTAGCAAGGCGTTCCTGTAGTTTTTCCTTATCGTAGTCAGATGTTGTGTTCTCAATTTGAGCCTTGATCTGGCTGATACGTGCATTGATGTCAGCTTTTTTACCTGTGCCGCCAACAATGGTTGTATTGTCTTTGTCAATGGTAACCTTTTCAGCACGGCCTAAGTAGGTAAGGTCAGCGTTTTCCAGTTTGTATCCGCCTTCTTCCGAAATGAATACGCCATTGGTCAATACTGCAATATCCTCAAGCATTGCCTTTCTTCTGTCGCCAAAGCCCGGAGCCTTTACAGCTGCAACTTTTAACGAACCACGCATTTTGTTCACCACTAAGGTAGCCAATGCTTCTCCGTCAAGGTCTTCAGCAATAATTAATAAAGGATGGCCGGTTTGTACGGTCTTTTCCAGTAATGGAAGAAGTTCTTTCATCGAAGAAAGCTTCTTTTCATATATCAGGATGTATGGGTTTTCCAACACCACTTCCATCTTATCTGTATTGGTTACAAAGTAAGCAGAAAGGTAACCTCTGTCGAATTGCATACCTTCAACAACTTCAACAGTTGTATCTGTTCCACGCGCTTCTTCAACGGTAATAACACCTTCTTTCTTAACCTTTGCCATTGCCTCAGCAATAAGCTTACCAATAAACGAATCGTTGTTGGCAGATATAGTAGCAACCTGCTCTATCATCTTGTTATCGTTACCAACTGATTTTGATTGTTTCTTAAGGTTTTCAACAATAGCCAACACAGCCTTGTCAATACCACGTTTCAAATCCATAGGGTTTGCACCTGCAGTAACGTTCTTTAACCCTGCTGTTACAATAGCTTGTGCAAGCACAGTAGCAGTTGTGGTTCCGTCACCGGCAATGTCAGCTGTTTTAGAAGCCACTTCCTTAAGTAATTGTGCGCCCATGTTCTGTACTGGGTCGCTCAATTCTATTTCTTTAGCAACGGTAACACCATCCTTGGTAACTACCGGAGCGCCGAATTTTTTGTCAATAATAACATTACGTCCTTTGGGGCCCAATGTTACTTTTACTGCATCAGCTAATGCGTCAACGCCTTTCTTAATTGCGTCGCGGGCTGATAAGTCAAACTTAATGTCCTTTGCCATTTTTTTAGTTTTTTATTGTTGTTATTATTGTTTTAATTTGATGATTTGATAATTTGGTGATTTGATAATTGAATTTGATTTTTTTGCATCATCAAATTATCAAATGGACTAATTACCAAATTGGTTTTTTATTATTCAAAATAGCCTAATACATCATCCTGACGCATGATAAGATATTCTTTACCGTCAATGCCTATTTCAGCGCCTGAATACTTGCCATACAATACCTTGTCGCCTACTTTAAGGGTAACAGGTTCGTCCTTTTTTTTACCAGGACCTACTGCTACTACAATTCCTCTCTGAGGTTTTTCTTTTGCGCTATCAGGTATAATAATACCACCAGCTGTTTTGTGTTCTGCTTCAGCAGCTTCAACCAGTACGCGGTCGCCCTGAGGTACGAAGTTTACTTTTTTTGCCATGATTTGTTTTGTTTTTTAGGTTATAAGACTAATTAATATTTTCTGCTTTTACACTAGCAAATAGTATGCCGTTTTTTTTCGGATGCCAAATGTAGGCTTTCGTGTCATGTTTTGGTGATTTTGTCTGCCAAAAAATGTTAAAAGTGTGTCACTCTGCCCTAACCCTTTCCTTCCCCAATGCGGGGAAGGCGTTTCTTTTTGCCATTGTCATGCCGAGTCCTTTCTGGCGTTTCCCTCGCCTTTAGGAGAGGGTGCAGGGTGAGGTCGGGTATTTGGGGTGGGTTTCCTTTCCACCCCACTCCTTCCTCTCTCCAAGCGGGGAGAGCGTTACTTTTGCTCATCACCCTCCCGTTTTTTCTTTACAAACTTTTCACTTCTCACTTTCAACTCATATAGGGTGTTTCAGGGGGTTTCTGTTTTCAGATACTTTTATTTTTATAATTATTTGATTTACAATATGTTGAGTGTTTCAGGTGGCAAAAAAACAGAAACCCCCTCTCTTCAATAAATTTGTCAGGTTACACTGTTTGTTTTTTCTTCGTCCATTTTGTGAGGTAATTAATATTAATACAAAGTTAGTGGCAGGGTTACTTTTCTAATTCGGAAACGTGATGGAGTTTTCAACCACCCCATTATTCTATTGATAATAACAATGAAATACAATGGATTGTTAGAGTAACTTTATTTCTGTATCACTAATTTCCCACTTGCTATACATTCCCCATTTTCTGAAACAAGCCTGAATAAATATATGCCTGAGGGTTGAGAATTAATATCAACGGTGAATGCTGAATTGTAAACTGTCAATTGAGAATATACTTTTTCCCCAAAGATGTTATATATCTCAATTCCTTGTTTTTCATTGCTGGTTCCTAATTGAAAATAAAACTTGCCATTGGAAGGATTAGGATATACGGTAACTAAGTTAGTTGGTGAATGCTCGTTGAGGCCTGTCGTCATATCACATGTCCATTTTGCAAGAAATGGAATAGAATTATTTGCAGGTCCATCAAGGAATATACTATCATTACCAAGAATACAATATTCCGCATATCCACTTGCATTCCCTCCATAATATAAATTGTCTGTTAACGGATCAACTGCTAATGCCTGGGATTCATTATCAAAATCTTGAATAGGAGCACCACAAATAAAGTTACCTGAAGAATCAAATTTAATAATAAATGAAGGGTCCGCTGTTGGTGAAGAATATTTGATACCTGCCATATTAAGAGTATCCTCAAAACAACCTGAGAGGTAAATGTTATCTCCCTTATCTGTAAACACCATACTGCCATGTGTTTCGCCAGTTGCTGAGGCTGGAGAATTTCCATCTTTTGCCCAAATAACATTACCATTTTTATCGTATTTCACAAAAAAAATACCACCGTAGTTTCCCAAAGTACTTAGAGTAGTATTTCCAAATGTATATGATGGATATGTAGATCCACCTGTTATATAAACATTTTCAGTATTATCAGTTGCGACGGAAGACGCATAAGCCACATAGCTTCCTGATGCAGTAGCACTTCTTATCCATAAATTGTTTCCGGCAGTATCAAACTTTGCTACAAAAGGTGTAGAGTTTAAATTGCCCGCAACATATATATTACCTAATTTAGATATGGTAATTGCAAACCCATATTCTGCACTTATGCTTTTTGCCCAAATGGCATTTCCATTTTTATCATATTTGACTATCAATGCTGCAGTGGCTGTAGTATCAAGCGTGAATGCACCTATGTGAATTGTATCATTAAAACTTCCTGTAACATATACATTCCCATTTTTATCGGTTGTGCAGGCAATATAACGTACAGAGCCTATCGATGTTGTAGTAGTGTTCCGAACCCAAAGAACGTTCCCGTTTGTATCATATTTTACAAGTAAACCATTAGAATAATGATTGAAATTTAAAGTGTCCTGGCCTATTTTTATTTCACCACCCCAGTATCCTGCCATGTATATATCACCTGCATAATCAGTTGATACAGAACTGCCTATCAAAAATGTAGATTTAGTAGCTATTGTTGGGCTATTTGCCCAAATAACATTACCATTAGCGTTATATTTTACCATGTAAGCATCGCCTGATGAATTTCCATAAAACCCTGTGCTGATTTTGTATGCTCCAAAATAAAATGACCCATTATAATTACCCGTCGCATAAACATTACCAATGCTATCAGCTGCAATACTATACGTTATGCCCCAACTACTATCTAAATTATTTCCGGTTGCTCCTTTTGCCCACAACCAGCTTTGCCCTAAGGTCATTAAAGAAGTAAAAAATAGAAAGGATAAGGTAAGTGGTAATTTTTTCATAGCCTATGGTTCTACCTTATCAAAGATAGTAAAAGAAGTGAACTCTTGTGAGCAGAAATAGTAACAGTTTAAAACTGCCTACTTATATTAAATTTGCCGCATAAAGCATTTGTATGACAACACCCCCTAATACCAAAGAAACCGTAAAACACACTAAGCCTATAGAAGTATATACTCCCTTTACTCCCTGAGCATTCAACTCATTGCCTATTTCTGTTAAAATTGCTACTTTTGTGTATGTATGAGTAAGAAAAAGCCATATAAAACTCCGCATGATAAAAACGAACAGGTAAACGAACCTGTAGCAGTCTTTAATAAAAGCAAACTCACTATGTTCAATTCATTTGAAGAAATGAACGAATATGACATTAAGGAGATGGCCTTATTCAGTCCAACTCAACGTTTTCAGCATATTACAGAATTGTTAAAACGCATGTTTGCTAAAGAGTTGAAGAAGAAAATGGACCTGAAAATTCATTTTGAAAAGCCAGGTCATGGACGTACTGCATCCTGAATTTAAACAACTATTACTACTTTTAAATAAGCATACTGTAAGCTATATGCTTATTGGTGGGTATGCTGTTATTTATCATGGCTACGAGCGAACTACCACCGACATGGATATATGGCTTCAGCCCACTAATGAAAACAGGAATAAGCTTGTAAAGGCCCTTGAGGATTACGGTATTGATAATGAAAGCCGCATGGCACTTTCTAAACTTGATTTTACACATACCCAAATCTTCTTTTTTGGTCAAAAACCCCGCCGGATAGATTTTCTCACCAGTATCAGCAATGTTAAATACAACGAAGCCATAAAAGTGGTAAACTTCTTTTCGCTTCAGAATGAAAAAATACCTGTTATTCAATATCATCATCTGATACTTTCTAAAATATCGAATGAAAGAACAAAAGATAAAGATGATGTTGAAATGCTACAGAAAATTCATCTGAAAAAGGGTAAATAAATACCATACCCATTAAATTTGCCGCATAAAGCATTTGTATGACAACACCCCCTAATACCAAAGAAACCGTAAAACGCACTTTGGTAAAAACCATCAGCTACCGCATTTTTATAATGACCCTCGATTTCGTTTGTATTTACCTGCTAACGGGTAAAACCTCAATGGCAGTAGGCTTTATGATAATAAGCAATATTTATACTTCAGTAGGCTACTTTGCATTTGAACGTATTTGGGATAGGATTAAGTGGGGCAGAGAATCAATTAAGAATTAAAAATCAGGAATTAGGAACCGCGAAGCGCTCATGAGTTCACATGAAAATAAACATCGCACGAATAATTAGGAATAGAACGCAGATGCCACAGATTGTTTATGATAAAAAAAGATCATACAAAATCTTACTATATCTGCGACATCTGCGTTCCATTTTATAAGTGGAGTGTGCTTCGACAAGCTCAGCATGACATCATATTTAGAAATAGGCAATGATGGGCGCGGGTTAGTCCCGAGTGCTCGGGAGCAAGCAGGGAGCCCCACCCCTGCACCCCTCCCGTGAAGGGGAATTTACAGCCCCGAAAATCCGATCTCACCCTGCACCCTCTCCTAAAAGGCGAGGGAAATTTACATCTTCGGAAAAGTGAAAAAGTTCATAAAGCAGAAATCATAAACAACCTGCGGTATCTGCGTTCCATTTTATAGTGGAATATGCTTCGACAAGCTCAGCATGACTAAGCCTCAGTCTTAATCTCAATCTTAAATTAATCACCTGCCGAGAAAAAGCTTTTTGGTATAGGTTAGTTTATTACTCTTCACATTAAGTAAATAAACACCGCCGGCTACCTGAGGCTGCAATCTGATGGTATTATTTCCTAAAGAAGCATTATACGTTTCACTAAACACAGACTGACCCATAGCATTAAAAAGGGTAATGATGTATGTACCGCTTACAGGGGAGTTTATATTAATATTAATAACTCCATTTGAATTATAAGCGCTGATAGCATCGGGTGTGCTTTCACAAGGACTGAAAGATATAATTCGCAGATCGCTAGTATGTCCATCAAGGTCGGTTTGAGAGATACGGTAATATGATATACCGGGTAAAGGATCGTAATCGGTAGCCGAATAATTAAGGGCTGTGCTGCTTGTACCTGCACCTTTTACTATTGCAACGGTGGTAAAGTTTACACCATCGGCACTGCGCGATATAGTGTAATAACTATTATTTGTTTCTGTGGCCGATGTCCATTTTAAGAGTGCCTTAGCGCTATCGCAATTGGCGGTAAACGATACTAACTCTATGGGCAATGGGCTGGTAGTACTCGATAGGGTCCAGGAGCGGAAAAAATTAGCCGTACCTATGGCAGTCGGTCCGGTAGATGCAGTACCTGTACCTGCATCGGTTCCGCTTGCGCCAAACCAGTCGCCCCAGGTGCCCAGTGTGGAATTGAAACGCTGTGCCATAAGGCTTGTTTCGGTAAATACATTCGGCGCCGTTATCTCTGAGCTTAAACCTGCATTTATATAGCTGAAGGTAATTTCGGGATTTGGTTTTGTTGTATATCCGGTATTGGCATCCATTATCCAGAAGCGGTCAACTACATAATATGAGTCATCGGTTAAGGCTGTACCCGGATAGATTGATATGGTATTAAGCGCATTCATATTAGTAACATCACTAGGCTTGTAACAGTAATTATCGGCTATTCCTGTACCACCATTGCAGTTGGCTACAGAACCATGATCGGAATAGGTGGAGAATTTTACCGTGCCACTACCAACGCCCGCTGTGGCAACACTAAACGTAAGGGGCAAGTAATTAGTTGTAGCGTATTGAAAAGGAATTGTGTATGTGCCTGCATTGGCGCCGATATCCCACCATATCATATTATACTCGGCTTCTGAAATTATGCCGCCGGCTGTGCGTGTAATAGCATTGGTTGCGCCGTTATGTATAACCAGGTACGTTGGTTTGGCTGCACTGCCATTGGCAAGCACCACATAACCGCTTTTAATCACAAACTGTTCCGCCTGCGAATACAGCATAGCGGGAAACAACAACAATATGAATAGTATTTTTTTCATGGTACTGGTGCATCATATTATTGAAATTGTATAGTTCCCATCAGGTCAATTATAGAATAGGTTGTACCAACATATGGGCAGTTACTTGATGTAGCATAGCCTATAATAATATCGCCTTTGTTCAATGTAACGGGCGAAGCCGGCGAAAAAACCATTGCTTCGGGCACAAAGCTTTTACTGATAGATATAGTACCACTGGCAATTAATGTACCTGCTATGGTTCCGGTATTACCCGATGTGGGCGTATATTTATAGAAATACAAGCCAATGGTTGGAGCAGATGGCAGAACAGTTGAGTTAACTGCTCCGTTATACTGGTTCTCGACCATTGCCCAACCGGTATAACCCACAAACTGGGTAGTAGCTGTGGCTGTCCAGCTAACATACCACACACCATAAAAAGCAGGTATGGAAGCCGGTGTAGTTGTATAATAGGTATCGGAATAATTCGAATATGGATTATTATTATCTCCATACGTACCCGGGCCGTAATTAGAAGAGTTCATAATATAGTAAGCTGATGAACAATTATAACCTGCGGGGTAAAATCTGTTCTCATACGGAAAGGATACAGCGCCTGTAACGGTTTGTAACCTTGTCCAGATAGGTGAAGCCGGCGTACCTGCATTATAATAATAACCCGGGCTCACGCTTGTAGGATATGTTCCGGCATTGGCGGTATTATATATGAGTAATGATGTGGGTGGTGTAGCTATAGTAACTGCGTCGGTAGTACTGGTAATAGCTACATTAGGTATCAACAAACCCTTTCCGTTCGGGCTGGTAAATGTATTACCGGTGTTAAGGTCCATTATGGCGGCAGTGTTGGGAGCAGTGCCTGTAGAGTTTACTCCCACGTTCTGCGCCTGGGTATTAGTAACTATTGTAATAGTTAAGATAGTACCTGTGAGTATTTGATAAAATGTATTCGTTTTCATTTGGAAGGGTCATTTTAGAATATAGCATAGTTATATGAATTATTTAACCCTAATTTACGACAAATTATCAACAATAACAAGCTTTTACATGGTATTTTTTAACAAAACATCATATTTCATTGACATACACACACATATACATAAACTAAAACAATTTAGAATAAGGTTTCTATTCGTTTATTTTTCAAGTAAATCATTAACCTAAGGCTCAATCTCAACCTACAGGAATATGTTAAGTTTGTTCCAATAATTAATTGATATAAATGAAAGCTATATACCTGGTTAAAAAAGGAGCCGCATCAATCGCATTTGAATTCAGAGAAGTTGCAAAACCGGTACCGGCTGAAAATGAAATACTGATAAAAGTAGACTACTCAGGCCTGAACTTTGCAGATACACTTGCCAGAAAAGGAATGTATCGTGATGCCCCGCCAATGCCTTGTGTGCTTGGTTACGACGTATCAGGCACTATTGAATCTGTTGGCAGCAAGGTTGATACCTTAAAGCCCGGCGACAGGGTAACATCATTTACTCAATTTGGCGGTTATGCCGAATATGCAGTTACAAAAGCTATGGGTGCCTCTAAAATTCCCGATTCACTTGATGGCGCTGCAGCTACTGCACTTACTACACAATTTGGTACGGCATATTATTGCGCTGCCGAAGCAACCACCTTGCATGAAGGCGATACAGTATTGATACATGCAGCAGCAGGTGGCGTGGGCACTGCATTGGTGCAATATGCATTACATAAAAAATGCATTGTTTTTGCTACAGCGGGCTCCGATGAAAAAATAGAAATGCTGAGAAAAGCCGGAGTTCAACATCCTATTAATTACCGTAAGGAAAATTACATTGATATTATAAAACAGAATACAAAAGGCAAAGGCGTTGATGTAATATTTGAATCATTGGGCGGCAAATATTTTAAAGACGGATTAAAATTACTTACTTCGGGTGGGCGCATAATTTGTATTGGCGCGGCAGAAATGAGTAACAGCAGTAGTATCTTCCATCAGATAAAAACCGGGCTCGCATTTGGCATTTACCACCCGGCTCAATTCATTATTCCTTCCAAATCTGTTATAGGTGTAAACATGCTGCGTATATCAGAAGACAAACCGATGGTGTTGAAACGCTGCCTTGATGGAGTAATGAAGTTATATACTGAAGGTGTTTTTAAACCCTTTGCAGGCAAAATATTTCCGGCAGCTGAAATAGCCAAGGCACATGAGTTTATTGAAAGCAGAGCATCGGTAGGTAAGGTGGTTATTAAGTGGTGAAACACCCTTAACTCTTTCAAGTATTATTTTGCTCTATTTAAGAAACTGGTATCCTACACCGAAGGAAAAACAAAATAATGCCACATTAATTGATGTTGTACCTTTTCCATAAGAGTAATTAGTTATAGCTTGGCCTATCATACTATAGCTTGTTGAAGTGCTTACACTATTCCAGTTCGGGCCATTATTTTTGGAAGAATTATACATATCAACATTTAAACCCAACAACAATTTTTTTCCTATCAAACGTGCCACAGTCAAGCCAAATTCATATGCGAAAGCTGAAGTATTTGCACGATCAATCACCTCTGAGAAACTGCTGGGGCCTCCGGGATAAAAATCATTTCTATACGAGTAAGAAGAAAACTCAGGAGTTTTAATATACATAACCCCGGCCATTATTCTTGCACTATAAACCCATCCAGTTTCTTTATAAGAAGTAAATATACCACCCAACGCAAAATTCTCAATAAACGGCCCTGAAAAATCAGTAGTTCCTGCGGTACTTTTGTTTACCCCGTTAGGTGAATTTGTATATGATGCAATTATTCCGGAATTCAATTTAAGAAGAGGATATGAAACGAATATACTGACAAAACCTGCTGGTATTTCAGAGGTGCCCTCTGCGTTCATAAAAGGCTCAGCCGGAACTGATAACCCACCATTTAAAAATAACATGGGGTAAACTTTGGAACTATCTTTTTGACCGAAAGCACATATGCCTATAAACGAAAAAGCAAGGATAAGAAATTTAAGAGGTTTCATAAATTGTTAAATTTTAGTGGTACTTCAAAGATAGAGAATTATTATGTATATCGTAAGTCTGTTAAAAAAATTAATACAATCCGGCATGGAAATTCAAATCCAGCAAACGCATCGTGGAGTTATAACGTAAACCCCCGACACTCAAAGAAACGCCTAAATTAATTACGAAACGGAGTATGCTTCGACAAGCTCAGCATGACAAGGGCATTTAGAAATAGGCAAAAGGTGGGCGCGGGTTAGCTGCAAATGATGCGAGTATAGGCAAGGCAGGCAAGCAGGGAGCAAATGCCGCCCCGAAGAAGTTTGTAAAGTTCATAAAGAAGAAAGTTTAAAGTAAATGCAATTAAAGCCCCTTTAGGGGTTGGGGTAAAAGGATTAGCGAACAACGATTAACGATTTTTGATCCGCGAACTTAAACCGCAGGCAGCACCTTACCCCTGGCCTCACCAAAACCGATACGTATATTATCCTTCTGCGCAAAACCCTTAATAATAACGGTATCGCCATCCTCTAAATACTTACGCTGAGAACCATTGGGCAAGGTAATAGGCTTTGTACCGCCCCAGGTAATTTCAAGTAATGAACCAAACGAATCAGGTGTCGGGCCACTGATAGTACCGGAAGCCATCATATCACCTACATTGATATTGCAACCATTAACGGTGTGATGAGCCAGTTGCTGGTCCATACTCCAGTACATATACTTAAAGTTCGATGTGCATATTTTCAATGGTTCCATTTTATCGGGCTGCAAATACACTTCAAGGTTTATATCAATGCCTGTTTTATCTGCTTTGCGTTCCAGGTAAGGCAAAACCTTCGGATCCTGATCGGGCGCCTTGACACGGAAAGGCTCAAGCGCATCGAGTGTAACTATCCATGGCGAAATGGTTGAGGCAAAATTCTTTGCTAAAAATGGCCCAAGTGGAACATATTCCCAGCGTTGTATATCTCGTGCTGACCAATCGTTGAACAACACCATTCCAAAAATATAATCGTCGGCATCCTTTGTACTTACCGATTGACCTAACTCAGTTGACTTACCAATTATAAAAGCGGTTTCTAATTCAATATCCAATGCCTTCGATGGGCCAAACACAGGCACTTCGCTGCCCGGAGGCGTCATTTGCCCCTTAGGCCTGTGAAAATTATGCCCCGACACAATTACCGACGATGCCCTACCATGATACGCCACAGGCAAGTGCAGCCAGTTTGGCAACAAAGCGTTTTTTGGGTCGCGGAACATGGTACCCACATTGGTGGCATGTTCACGGCTGCTATAAAAATCGGTATAATCGCCTATCCTTATTGGTATTTTCATTTCAACATCAGCCATATTGAACAGGCTTTTTTTTCTGGCCTCAGCATTGTCTCTCAGCTCAGCATTATCTTTTCTGAACAGATCAGAAAGCCTGTCGCGCACCTGCCTTGTAACAGGTTTTCCCAATGCTATAAAATCATTCAGGTAATCTTTTTCGAATATACCGGCAGGCAGGTTGATGCCTGAAAAATAACCGGCCTCTTGCAGCCTTACCAGGCATACAACTGTATTGCCTATAATGGTAACACAGTGGCCAGATGAATGCCTGCCGATAGCGGATACGCCAAAGGGAATATTTTGTATCGGGAAATCGCTGTTTGCCGGAACTTCAATCCAGCTTTGCAATGTGGGGTCGTTGGCTTTTATCATACACTTTTATTATACAGCAAAAATAGTAATATGCAGCGTACCTTTATTTTTAATTCCATTTTGGGGCGACTTCAGCTCCCTGCTTGCCTGTTTTACCTATACTCGCATCACTTGCAGCTAACCCGCGCCCACCTTTTACCTAGTTCTATTACTCCCAATATTTCTCCTCCCCGCATGGGGAGGTTGGGAGGGGCAGCAAGGGCGCTTCACGAGTAATCCCTAACACAAAATACAGTTCCGCCATTGGCTATTTTATCGTATTTTTGAGGTATAACAGAATACTACGTGTGCGGAATAACAGGCATATTTACTAAAGGCGAAAAAGCAGAAGAAAACAGGGAGTCGGTAAATAAAGCTATGTCTGCATTGCGCCACCGCGGACCTGATAACCAAGGTATATTTAGCAGTGGTAATGCTTCACTTGGCCACACACGCCTGAGTATTATTGATACAAGTGCCGCTTCTAACCAACCCTTTTATAGTTCAGATAACCGTTATGTAATTGTTTACAATGGCGAGTTCTTTAATTACAAAGAGCATAAAGCAGCCTTGGAAGCAAAAGGAATTTCGTTCCGGTCGGCCGGTGATGCTGAAGTGCTTTTACAACTTTACATTACACAGGGAGAATCGTTTTTAGAAAATGTAAATGGCTTTTTTGCTTTTGCTATTTACGATACAGTTGAAAGATCACTGTTCCTTGCCCGCGATAGGTTTGGTATAAAACCATTATTCTATTCGTCAGATGCTGAGCGATTCATTTTCGCATCCGAAATGAAAGGTATGTTGCAATACCCTATCAGTAAAAAAATCGACCAGACTTCCTTATTTCAATACCTGCAACTAAACTATATACCTGCGCCCAACACTATTTTAGAAAGTGTAAAAAAATTCCCTGTCGGGCATTATTGCAAAGTGACCATAGACAACGCTGTTACCTTCAAGCCATTTTGCAAAGAAGCATACAACCTTGCTGAACCCAAAGCAAGTATTTCATTTGAAGAAGCAAAAAAAACATATTACACTTTGCTCGACGATGCAGTTCAAAAGAGACTTATAGCCGATGTTCCTTTAGGTACATTTTTAAGTGGCGGGCTCGATTCATCGGCCGTTACGGCTATTGCATCATTACATAAGCCTGACCTTATGACCTTTTCCATTGGCTATAAAGATGAGCCGATGTTTGATGAAAGTAGGTATGCCGAAATGGTCAGCAAAAAACTGAAGACGAATCATCATTCATTCATGCTAGGCAGTGATGATCTGTACAACGAACTGTTTGCAGTACTTGATGCTATTGATGAACCATTCGGCGATTCAAGCGCTATACCTATGCACATATTGGCACGCAAAACAAAACAACATGTTACGGTTGCACTTTCCGGAGATGGTGGAGATGAGTTAATGGCAGGTTATAATAAACACAGGGCAGAATACAGGTTGCAACATTCAGTTTATTTAAAACCACTTTCCAAAATTGCACAACCATTTTTTAATGCCCTGCCACAATCAAGGAACAGTGCATTGGGCAATTTGGCCCGCAAAGGTGTGCGTTTTGCTGAAGGCGCCAAAATGAGCTCTGCTGAACGTTACTGGAGATGGGCATCGATAGCTAAAGCAAATGAGGCATTAGCATTACTGAAATATAAAAACAAGAACCTTGAAATTGGAAACGACAAAAGAAAACAAGAGTTATTGAAAGGAATTAATTCAGATTTTAATTCAGTTTTATATACCGACGTTCAACTGGTTTTACAAAACGATATGCTTGTTAAAACCGATTCTATGAGTATGGCAAGTGCGCTTGAGGTACGAGTTCCCTTGCTCGATTACAGGCTGGTTGACTTCCTGTTTTCACTACCAACAGAGTACAAAATCACTGCTGACATTCAGAAAAAAATATTACGTGAATCGGTTGCACATTTATTGCCCGCTGAAATTCTTACCCGAAAAAAACATGGCTTTGAAGTACCTTTATTAAAATGGTTTAAAACGGGTTTACGCGATTCTATTGAAAATATTTGGCTCAATGAAAAACATATTGAAGAGCAGGGAATATTTGATGCTTCACAAATAAAAGCACTGAAACAGCAGCTTTATTCAAACAGTCCGCAAGATTCAGTGGCAAGGGTTTGGGGCCTGATAGTATTTCAGCACTGGTACAAAAAAAATATTGCAAATGGCTGAGCGCAGGTATAAAATACTTCGCATTATTAACCGCTTTAACCTGGGTGGCCCAACGTATAATGTAACATACCTCACTCGCTACCTGCCACCCGAATTTGAAACACTGTTGGCGGGTGGAATGAAAGAGGAATCGGAAGCCAGTTCAGATTTTATATTGGAAGAGAACGGAATAAAGCCGGTTATTATTGAAGAAATGAAACGTTCAATAAACCCCATGAACGATATTGCCGCTTACAAGCACATAAAAAAACTAATACAGGAATTCAAACCCGATCTTGTACATACCCATGCCTCAAAGGCTGGTACATTGGGGCGTTTAGCTGCATTTTCATGTAAAGTGCCTATAACGGTTCACACATTTCATGGGCATGTTTTTCATTCCTATTTCGGTAATATTCAAACTACGGTCTATAAAAATATTGAGCGTTATTTAGCCAAACGAACTACTGCTTTGGTTGCCATAAGCGATAAACAAAAACATGAACTAACGGAAATCCATCACATTGCACCTGCCGAAAAATTTCATGTGGTACCCTTAGGTTTTGATCTTGCCCGATTCTGGACCGACACGGAAACAAAACGAAGGTCGTTCCGGCAAGAGTATCTGGTTGCCGATGATGAAATTGCCATTGGCATAATAGGAAGGCTTGTTCCTGTAAAGAACCATAAAATGTTCCTTGAAGCTATTAAAGAGATAAAAGGCAAAACAACAAGTAAAATAAAAGCCTTTATTATTGGCGATGGTGAGCTAAAGGAAGAACTAATGAAATATTGTACTGAAATAGGCCTTTCGTTTACCAGCAGGCATAGTTTGCACCCTTCGTCCGATGTATTTTTTACTTCCTGGATAAAAGAGGCCGATGTTGCCACCTCAGGGCTTGATATTATTGCACTTTCTTCCCTTAATGAAGGTACACCGGTAAGCTTAATAGAGGCACAGGCGGCAGGTAAACCTATTGTATCTACCCAAACCGGTGGAATTGAGAATGTTGTAATACCCGGAACAACAGCTTTATTATCTCCGGTTGGTGATTTAAAAGCTTTTGCAGGGAATCTGTTAAGGGTTTGTAATGACAAAGCATTAAGGCAGTTTTTATCGGAAAAAGGCAAAGGTTTTGTTGCCGGGCGCTTTCATTACACTGCTTTAGCATTGAATATGAGCAACTTATACCATACCCTTTTAAAGGAGAAAAATACAAGGTAATCGCTAATTTTAGTATTTTTACGGTTTCATTTTAACATAACTCAATTTTATGCGGAAACTACTGTTTTTATTTTGCCTTGCCTCACTTTTATCAGGTTGTGAATGGCTGTACCCAAGTATGATGTTAAGAACTCCTCGAAATTATCCTTTTTCTAAATTAAACGATTCTATTTCAAATACCGATTATAAAATATCTATAAACGATTTCATTACCCTACGCCTTTATTCACAAGACGGATTCAGACTGATCGACTTCACTAATATTACAGAAGGAGGCGGAAGCGCCACAATAGCATCATCAAGTGCTGTTGCCACTGAATATTTGGTTGAGCCTGATGGAACCGTTAGATTGCCGGTAATTGGATGGACGCATATAACTGGCTACACCATCAGAGAAGCAACGCAAATGCTGGAGCAAAAATTTTCGCAGTATTATATAAAACCATTTATTCTGCTTAATGTTACAAACAGGCGCGTCATTATTTTCCCTGGCGATCCCGGTACAGCTAAGGTAGTTCCTCTTACTAATAATAATACAACCTTAATAGAGGTATTAGCTGCCACCGGCGGAGTTACTGCAGATGGCAAAGCAACCCAGATAAAGCTGATTCGCGGAGACCCGAATAAACCCAATGTCTACCTGATAGATCTTTCAACCATTGGCGGTATAAAAGAAGGCAATACTATTTTACAGGAAGGTGACCTCATATACATCACACCTTCCATTAGGCCAATCGAGCAATTCCTTATAAGAATTACCCCGGCACTTACGCTCTTATCAACAGTATTGCTTACAATTACTGTTGTTAATAATCTGAAGTTATAACAATGCAAAATCCTGACGAGGTTAATATTCCTCCTTCTCCTAGAAAAAAGGGCAAGAAACTCTCTGCAATAAATGAAGAGTTTGATCTGTCATTGTTTATTCTTATTGCCCAAAAGAAATGGAGATGGATTGCTTTTGTTTTCCTTCTTTCACTCACTATAACTGTTCTATATCTCAGGTATGCAACCAGAATATTTGAAGAAAGTACTACTATACAGATAAACTCACAGAATAACGCCAACATGGTGCTGGGCCAACAACCAACAATGTCTCCGCTATTTCAGTCGCCCGATGAAGACCTGGCACAATCGGTTGAGTTAATGCGCTCTACCTTATTTCTTGAAGAAGTTTTCAAGTCATTACCTATGTCTGTATCTTATTTTAACCAGGGAACATTTAAAAATGAAGAACAATATCCTTATGTTCCTTACAGGGTAACATATGATTCAGCTGCATACAAAAAATTAAATGGTAAAAAAATATTCCTGCATGCCTTTTCTTCCGATTCAGGTAAAATTACCTACACGCAGAAAGAAACTATAACTGAACGGAAATTTAAATCAGGCCAGTTGTTCAATACCCCCGATGGAAATTTCAATATCACTATTATAAATTACCCACAGATTGCTGACGTTCAAAGCCAGGTGAAAAAAGATGCATGTTTCTTTCTAATTAACGACAATAAGCAGCTTGCACGACAATACTCCGTAAATATTAATGTAAAAATACTTAATAGCGATGCCAAAACATTACAAATATCATGCGATGATTTTAACGATGCAAAAGCAGCAGATATAGCCAACGCTGTTGCAAAAATTTATATAAAGTACTCACTTGATAAAAAAAGTGAGAGTGCCGAAAGCGTTCTGAAATTTGTTGATGAAGAATTGGATTATGAATATGAGAAGATCAAAAAAATTGAGCTTGCCATGGACTCTTTCCCTAACAGTGTTAATACACTTAGTGGAAGCAGTCCTGAACAAACAATAATAGCACAAAACTTTGAGCGGATGGAAAACCTGCAAGACCAGGTGACTGAACTTGATCTTAACCAGAAACTGCTGACTCACCTTGAAACAGCAACCAATGCAGGTGAAGATATAAACCCGAACGAACTATTGATATTATTAAATGGCAGTGATATAGGCGAACAATTAAAAGGCGACCTTGATGAACTCAGGCAAATGATGATCAAACGGCAAAATGAAGGTTTTGACATGAAACCCGAAAGCCCTGATGTGGTTGACCTCGATAAACTAATTGAATCGCAGAAGAAACTCATTACACAAAGTATTCCACAGATCAATCAACGAATTATAAATAAAAAGGTTGACCTTGAAGCACAAATAAATACAATTAAAGCACGTTACCCCGATCATATTACAACTACTAATGTTGATTTCATGAAACTACAAAGGCTTTTTACTGTAAATGAAAAATACTACGATGCGCTTTTAGAAAAGAAAACAGAGTACCAGATCTCGAAAGCAGGTTTTGTACCCGAAAGCCAGATACTTGAAACAGCAACAACTTCACTCACCCCTATTTCACCTCAAAAAACATTAAGCTTCATTATTGCTATAATGGCTGCTTTTGGTGTAAGTACTATTATACTTATTATCATTTACTTGTTCTACAACAATATTTCTTCGCTGGAAGAAATAGAACGAATTGCTGAAAGCCCGGTAACATTGCTTGGAATTGTTCCTTTATATACAAAAGAAATACCATCATCGCAGTTTATTGTTAATCATAACCCTAAATCATTGCTAGCTGAATCTTTCAGGTCAATACGTACTAACCTTCAGTTTATAGCTAATGATGATTCAGCTAAAATCATTGCCATTACTTCAACCATATCGGGTGAAGGAAAAACATTCGTTTCAATTAACCTGGCAGGCTTAATTACCTACTCAGGTAAGAAAGTCATTATTCTCGATCTGGATATGCGCAGGCCCCGTATACACACTGCCCTTGGCATGGATAATTCAAAAGGCATGAGTACCTTGCTTATCGGCAAATATACGTTTGAAGAAACGGTACAGATGTCTGAATTTGAAAACCTGCATGTTATAACTGCAGGCCCAATTCCTCCTAACCCATCTGAATTGGTTATAAGTAAAAAGATGGATGAAATTCTGGAATACCTGAAAACAAAATACGATATTATTATAATTGATAATCCTCCGGTTGGGCTGGTTACCGATGGTATTGCCATGTTACAAAAAGCCGATTACCCTATTTATGTTATGAGGGCCGATTATTCAAAACGTGAGTTTGTTCATTTTGTTGACAGGCTATATTACAATAACCGCCTTGAAAAACTATCTTTTGTACTAAATGGTGTTGATTTAAAACGTAATCCGTATGGATACGGATATTATGGTTACGGATATGGATATGGTTACGGATATGGAACAGGTAATTATTATGAAGCATAAATAAATGGAAACGATAGAAACAAAAATTAAAGGCTTATTGGTTATTCAGCCAAAAGTATTTCAGGATGAAAGGGGTTATTTTTTTGAACCTTACAATAAAAACGGACTGGCCAAACTTGGTATTCATGATGATTTTTCACAGGACAACCAATCCATGTCTCAAAAAGATGTGCTAAGGGGTTTGCATTTTCAGAACCCGCCATTTGCGCAATCGAAACTGGTGCGAGTTATAAAAGGGGCCGTGTGGGATGTTGCGGTAGATATACGCAAAAATTCACCAACCTATGGCGAATACTTTGGCCTGGAACTGAATGAAACCAATAAAACAATACTATATATTCCTGCCGGGTTTGCACATGGCTTTAAAACCCTCGAGGATAATACCATATTTCTTTATAAGTGCTCGGCTTTGTATAGTAAGGAATCTGAAGATTCTATATACTGGAATGATCCGGATATTGGTATTCCCTGGGATATTGAGAGCCCGATACTTTCAGAAAAAGATAAGAATGCCAAACTATTCAAGAACTTTAAAAGTCAGTTCTAATTCACACGTATAGCTCATGTCCCTCAATCTTCCTTTGTTTTATTTCAGCTATTTTGTTTTTGTATTTGTGCTTTCAATACTTATGAATAGTTTGTTCCTTAAGTTTTCCAGAACATTGGGTATACGGAAAAGCGAGAACATTATAAGATGGAGCGACTTGCATAAACCTGCACTGGGTGGCATTACATTCTTCATCACCTTTCTTTTATCATTGATCATTTATTCTCTTTTCTTCGCATCAAGTAATTTCCTGCTCCACTCAGAAACACTTGGTATGTTGGCCACCTGCACTATTGCATTTCTCATGGGCCTGGCTGACGATGCTTACGACACCAACCCTATACTAAAATTTTCGGCCCAGGTGTTTTGCGGCATTATTCTTATTTACTCCGGTATTTATGTTCAACTGTTTGAAAACATTTATCTCGATTACCTGGTAACTATGTTATGGGTGGTGGGTATAATGAATGCTATAAACCTGCTCGATAATATGGATGCCATTTCCTCAGTGGTTTCCTTAAATGTAATGGTTACTATCCTCTGTCTTTTAATAATTGAAAGGCATCCTGACTCCGTTTTCTTTACACTTATTTTAGGTACGGCATCTGCCATATCAGCATTTCTGCTTTTCAATTGGTTTCCATCAAAAATGTACATGGGCGATACGGGCACCCAGTTTTTAGGTGCCTTTATGGCAGCAGTAAGTATTTTGTTTTTGTGGGGTACCACACCTGAACCATTTTTACCGGCTACCAAGCACGTGCTGTCGGTATTGCTAACCTTTGCCTTGCCTATAATTGATACTACTGTTGTGTTTATCAATCGTCTTTTAAAAGGTGCATCTCCGTTTGTAGGTGGTAAGGACCATACTACACATCATCTTTTTTATATGGGCCTGAGTGAACCTCGCATTGCATTAATATATTCTGCATATTCAGGTACATCACTACTATGTGTGGTATTCATTAACAAGTATATCCAAAACTGGTCGCTATTGTACTTCAGCCTGTTTGCAGCCTATTTTGTAATTTCCCTTATCACGTTTTTCATTATCACCCGATCAAAAAAGAAGGACCATGCCATTTAATATCCTTCATAAAATACCATTGTCTTTCAGAGACCGCATTAAGAATATCTTACTCGTTTGCGGAAGCTTTGTTCTGTTGATTGCTACTATGCAGTTGCTGAACTCTTCGGGGAACATAGGGTCTGACAATAATACTTTCGATCAGTCATACAAAATATTTCCTGTGCCTTTGCCCGATACTATGAGCTTTGCAGGCGAAAAGGTTCCGATGAATCATTTTGGCATAAAAGAAAACCTTGAACAGGAAATGCTGGTTAACACCTATTGGCAATCGCAAACATTGCTTGTTTTGAAACGTGCCAATCGTTACTTTCCGGTAATACAGCAGATACTTAAAAAGAATGGTATACCCGATGACTTTAAATACCTGGCGTTAGCTGAGAGCGCTTTAAGTTATAAGGTTTCGGGTGTTGGAGCTTCCGGCTTCTGGCAGTTTATGAAACCTACTGCAGAAGCCTATGGCCTGGAAGTAAACCATGACATTGATGAGCGTTATAATACCGAAAGAAGCACCGAGGCTGCATGCAAATACTTTAAAGAAGCATATGCTGAGTTTCATAACTGGACATTGGTAGCAGCTTCGTATAACCTTGGCCTTGGTGGTGTGGCTAAGGAACTTCAGAAACAAAGACAAAACAATTATTACGATCTTGAACTGAATTCAGAAACTGCCCGTTATGTATACCGGATACTTGCATTGAAGGCCCTGCTGAATAACCCTAAGCAATTCGGTTTTTATTTAAAAAGCAGCGATCTGTATACACAAATACCAACCTATGTCGTTCCGGTTGATTCAACCATCAGTAACCTGGCAGACTTTGCTATAAGCAAAGGCATTAACTACAGGGTACTGAAAATGCTTAACCCTTGGTTGCTTTCTGATAAGCTGCCTGATGCACAGCGGCACATATACGCTATTTCACTTCCGGTAAAAAATGTTCCGTTCATTGACCTTGGCGAGTCAATAACTTTTGTAGATAGTACATCACTTGTGGCAAAAGCGGCTGACACCTTGATTAAGCAAGATGGTTCAAAAGGCAACATAATAATACATGTTGTTAAACAGGGAGAAGACCTGCAGGCCATAGCCAAACAATATAACGTAAGTGTGGAAAGAATTTGTTCATGGAATTCTATCAGCGATACACTCAAGTTAAAGCCCAAAGACGAACTTATGATATTTAAACAATAATATGAAAGGCGAGACACTTGAGAAAAAAACAAAGCCTTTTGTTGTTACTGATCAGGAGTTCATTGATATAATTGGCGCCCGTGAACATAACCTGAAAAACATCAGCCTGTCTATACCACGTAATAAATTGGTTGTTATTACTGGGTTAAGCGGCAGCGGTAAATCATCACTGGCATTCGATACTATTTATGCTGAAGGCCAACGCCGTTATATTGAAACACTTTCTGCATACGCCCGTCAATTCCTGGGTAGCATGGAAAGACCCGATGTAGATAAAATTGATGGTCTTAGCCCGGTTATTTCCATAGAGCAAAAAACGGTAAATAAAAACCCGCGTTCAACTGTTGGCACCATTACTGAAATATACGATTTCCTTCGCTTGCTTTTTGCCCGGACCGGAGAAGCATTCTCCTATGTTACCGGTGAGAAGATGGTTCGTTTTTCAGAGCAACAGATCGTTGATCTTATTGTAGAAAAATTCGACAAGCAGAAAGTGCAGATACTTGCACCGGTTGTAAAAGGCAGAAAGGGTCACTACCGTGAATTATTTGAACAGCTGCGCAAAAGCGGTTTTTCGCGTGTGCGTTTAGATGGCGACATGAAGGAAATTAAACCCAATATGCACGCCGATCGTTACAGCATTCACGATATAGAAGTACTTATTGACCGCGTTGACGTATCGGAAGAGGCTAAGAAACGCATTGCAGAATCGGTTGCACTGGCCATGAAAAATGGTAAAGGTGTGATTATGGTTATTGGTGAAGACAATAAGGTTCATCACTATAGTCGCTTTTTAATGTGCCCTACCTCAGGAATATCTTACGATGAACCTGCACCTAACCTGTTCTCATTCAATTCGCCGTATGGTGCATGCCCGAATTGCAACGGACTTGGTGAAGTGGCACAAATTGATGTAAAGAAAATAATTCCCGATACTCATAAATCGATTAACGATGGTGCTATTGCACCTGTGGGTAAAAAGAAAGATAACTGGATATTCCGCCAGCTTGATGCCATTGGCGAAAAGCATGGTTTCACATTAGATACTCCTGTAAACAAAATTCCTGAAGAAGCTATTCATACTATTCTGTATGGTTCCGATGAAATTCTCAAAGTGCGTGAAAGCCTTACCAGTACTGCGCATAGCTATGCCCTGAACTTTGAGGGAATAGTAAGTTTCATTGATCGTCAGCGACAAGAAACCGATACACCGGGTTTATCGGAATGGGCTGCCGGCTTTATGAATAAAGTAACCTGCCCTGAATGTAAAGGAACAAGGTTAAAAAAAGAAGCCCTTTATTTTAAAATAGATAATAAGAGCATAGCTGACCTGGCATCGATGGACATTGTGGTGCTGAACGATTGGCTGCTAAAAGCAGAAGAAAAATTAACAGCGAAGAATAAAGTAATCGGTAAGGAAGTATTTAAAGAATTAAGAAGCCGTTCACAGTTCCTGCTTAATGTTGGGCTCGATTACCTAACACTTAACCGCAGTTCAAAAACATTATCGGGTGGTGAAGCGCAACGTATACGGCTTGCTACACAAATTGGTTCACAACTCGTAGGTGTACTATACATTTTAGATGAACCGAGCATAGGTTTACACCAGCGCGATAATACCCGTTTAATAGAAGCATTGAAAGAATTACGTGATATAGGTAACTCAGTAATTGTAGTTGAACACGACAAGGAAATGATGCTGGCATCGGATTGGCTGATCGATATAGGGCCTGGTACAGGCCCGCATGGTGGCAGAGTTGTGGGCGAAGGTACGCCTGCTAATTTTTTAAAGCAACCAAGCCTTACTGCAGACTTTTTGAAAGGCAAAAAAGAAATTGCTGTACCTAAAACACGCCGCAAAGGCAGTGGAAAAGATATAGTACTGAGGGGTGCAAGAGGACACAACCTGAAAAACCTTACTGTTTCGTTTCCATTGGGTAAACTTATTTGCGTTACAGGTGTTTCAGGCGGAGGCAAATCATCCCTGATAAATGAAACCCTATACCCGATTATCAGCAAGCAACTATATAAATCAGAAAAGAATCCGCTGGAATATGATTCCATAAGTGGTGTTAATTATATTGATAAGATAATTGAAATTGACCAGGCACCCATTGGAAGAACACCTCGTTCCAATCCTGCTACCTACGTAAATGTTTTTTCAGACATCCGCAATTTGTATGCTTCATTACCTGAAGCAAAGATACGCGGCTACCAGGCTGGCCGTTTTTCATTCAATGTAAAAGGTGGCAGGTGCGAAACATGCCAGGGTGCAGGGTTAAGGACTATTGAAATGAATTTCCTCCCGGACGTATATGTTGTATGCAATGAATGTAATGGCAAGCGTTATAACAGGGAAACGCTTGAAGTACGTTATAAAGGCAAATCAATTAACGATGTGCTTAACCTAACAGTTGAACAAGCGGTAGATTTCTTTTCAGAGATACCATTTATCCATCAGAAGATTGTTACTCTAAGCCAGATAGGCTTGGGGTATATAACCTTAGGACAATCATCCACAACTTTATCAGGGGGTGAAGCACAGCGTACAAAATTGGCAACTGAGCTTTCAAAAAAACAAACCGGCAATACACTTTATATACTTGATGAACCAACAACAGGTTTACATTTTGAAGACATACGCCTGTTGCTTGATGTATTGAATAAACTGGTTGACTATGGTAATACCGTTATAGTTATTGAACATAATATGGACGTTATTAAAATAGCCGACCATATTATTGACTTAGGCCCCGAAGGCGGATCTAAAGGCGGGCATATAGTTGTAGAAGGCACACCTGAAGAAATAATACGCAACAAAAAGAGCCATACTGCCGTATACTTGGCTAAAGAATTATAATTTTAAAGAAAAACACGCATGTTTAACGACGAAGAAGCAATTCAGAAAGCATTTAAAGAGAAACCCTGGAGCGAGATAAAAGCAACCGACTCATGGCAGATATTCCGTATAATGGCGGAGTTTGTAGAAGGTTTTGAAAAAATGGCAAAGGTTGGTCCCTGCGTTTCTATATTCGGTTCTGCTCGAACAAAGCCTGCACATGAATATTACAAACTGGCATCAGAAATTGCATTTAAGCTTACCCGAAACGGGTATGGCGTTATTTCAGGTGGTGGACCGGGTATTATGGAAGCTGCCAACAAAGGTGCTAAAGCAGGTGGCGGAAGGTCAGTAGGCTTGAACATAACCCTACCTATGGAGCAAAGCCATAACCCATTCATCGATCCTGACAAACTTATAAACTTCGATTATTTCTTTGTGCGTAAAGTAATGTTCCTGAAATATGCTCAAGGGTTTGTTGTGCTGCCGGGTGGACTTGGTACGCTTGATGAATTATTTGAGGCACTCACACTTATTCAAACCAATAAAATTGCTCACTTTCCGGTGGTAATGGTTGGCAGAAAATACTGGTCGGGCCTGCTCGATTGGATAAAAGAAGAGATGATTCAGAATGAAAAGAATGCAAGCCCTGAAGACATTAACCTTTTCAATATAGTAGATACAGCTGATGAGGTAGTAGATATTATCAATTTGTTCTACAGCAAATATTTACTTAAGCCCAATTTTTAAGACTTTATTGTTTTTTATTAATGGATAACAGCATGAATTAAACCTCAGGCTGTTTTTTATTACAATTCCTTGTCAACAATATACACAGGACGTTGTTTAACCTCATCATATATTCGCCATATATATTCACCAAGTACTCCAAGCATTACCATTATCAAGCCTCCTATAACCAATAAAAGAATCATAATGGGAGCCCATCCGTTAAAAGGGGTGTGATAATAAAAGTAGGCATATACAATACTTAAAGCATATAGGAAACCTGCAAATGAAAAAGAGAAACCTAAAACAGACATCAGCCTTAACGGGAAATAACTTACGCTTATAAAAGCCACCATAAAATTACCGAAACGCTTGATTAGATTATATTGAGACTTCCCTATTGTCCGGGTAAGTTTTTCGTAAGGAATGAACTTTAACTTAAAGCCAGCCCAAAGTATATCGTATTGATAGAACCTATTCCTTTCCTTAAGACTATTTATAACATCCATTGGCTTTCTATCCAACAAAACAAAGTCAAATCCTCCGGGAGGTATTGTAGGCAATAACAACCTATAAAACACTCTTGAAGTAAGCTTATTTATATTAGAGGTGCCATGTGCTTTTCTGTACGAAATAACTATTTCATTTCCTTGCTCCCACTCTTTTATCATTTCTACACACTGGGCAGGGGGGTCTTGAAGGTCAGCAGCCATATTAATAACAGCATCACCCTTGGCAAACTTCCACCCTGCCAGAATAGCCGCCATTTGCCCGAAGTTTCTTGAGAAAGAAATGATCTTTATCCGTTGATCACCCGTCTTTTTCTTTAGTTCCACTAATTCATTAAGCGAATTATCTTTCGATCCGTCGTTTACAAATACAAATTCAAAACTGTGCGTTGGAAAATTACTTTCCAGTTGTTTTACAATATCATTATACAGGATTGTTAAACTTCCCTCATTCTGATAGACTGCAAAACATACTGAGATCAAACTCATATAATAATTATTTAGCTATTCTTACCCTTTTCGCACATTAAAAATATACTTGAACATAAGTCAGGGTATTGCTGACCCAACTGGTAGCAGCCTTCAAGGTATTCAGGGGAAACAATATCAGTTTTTAAAATTTTATCCCATTGAAAATTAGCCAATGCTTTAAAGAAAATACCCGAGCGATGAACCACTTTCAACCCTGCAGCCTTTGCATCTCTTTCTAATGTATCCAGTGAATATGTAATTCTATGGCCATGCTCCTTCTCAGCGGGTGTAACAGCCGAATTATGGCTTATAAGGCCCATTTTTACTGCTATTTGCCTTGATGGGGCATTTGCATTCGGGCAAACCAGAAAGAACCTGCCTGTATCAGATAACCATTCATTGTTAATCCTTTTCATAACTGCCACGGGGTCATCAATATGTTCAAGAACGTGTGTTAAAACAATATTGTCGTACTTGCCAGGCAGCTTTACCGTTTCAAATAATGAATTTACAAATTTAATAGAATCGCCAAATTCTTTTTTAGCAATATCTATTGCTTCATCCGATGCCTCAACACAAGTTATATCTTTAAAATATGGTAAAAATCTGCGGGTAAAATCGCCCTTGAAACTTCCCAACTCTAATAAACTACCTTTTTGAAAAAAAGGAGTGAACGATTTCAGCATATATGGATGCATCACATCAACATCAAAACCATAATAGTACTTCCTATCGTTATCTTTATGTTCTTTATTGTAATCTCTTTCTATACTCATACTCTATTAATTATTAGTTATTTATTTCAAGTTTTGGAAAGAATGCTGCCTGATTATAAGCGGCGTCTTTTATTTGAACTTTATTATTTACTATAAAAATTCTATTTTGATTTATCCATACGAAAATTTGCCTGATCATAAGTAATTGCATTGAAAGTACATCTTCATAGTTACTAAAAAGTGAACTTGAAATGACATTTTGCATAATTACCGGTCCGGTATCTATTCCTTCATCAATAAAATGAGCAGTATTACCTAAAAGGAAAGCATTAGCGCTTAATGCCTGGTCTATTGACTTTATTCCGGGAAATACCGGCAAAATAGAAGGGTGAAAATTAATAATTTTGTATTTATATTTATTCAATAAATCACCCTGCAACAATCTTCCTCCAAAACAAAAGGCATAATCAATTTTAAGATCGGTAAACTTTTTCAACAGTAAATTGGACAGGTATCTATTTTTTTCATTCCCATTAAGTGAAAGAGCAGCATAGGATACATTAATATATTCAATATTACGTTCACTCAATAACATGGCTAACTGCTCATTGGTCCCTTCATCATTAATTACAAGAAAAGTTGCTTTAATTATTTCAGGGAATTGGTCAATAACTTTAATTAATCGTGATGCACCACCGCTAACATAAAATGCAAATTTGTTACTATTCATCAGGAGTTTTATTAATTTTCAAGAACAGCTAATCCGAACCCAAACCTGCCAAAATTGTTACCATTATATAATAAATAAATATTATTGTTACAACTAAAAATATGAGGATAACACATCATATCTGAATCCCAGGAATTTACTGTTGGTTCTATTCCAATATTTTCGTCATCTCTTTGCCAGTTCAAGCCGTCATCTGAAAAAGCATATCCCAACCTATACGCATCTTTACTGTTTTCGCGAAAGCCCAATGCTTGCCTGTAGCAAAAAACCATGTGGTATTTATTATTATGAAATATTACACTTGGCAGAGCCTGGCACTCATTTTCATTTAATTTATCTGCAATTAGTTGTTTGTTTGTTTTACGCCAGTTAACAGCATCATCCGATATTGCATGTCCAATTTTATAAACCCGTTCTTTTACGTTTTTAGATGGATTCTGTATCCAGTTAGTTCCGTAAATATACCACATATGGTATTTATTATTTATTTTCTGTACAAATGGATCACCAACTAAAAATGGTTCGTCTAATGTTGAAGACAAAACAGGGCCGGCCCCAATGCGCTTAAATGTTTCTCCATTATCTGTACTAATTGCAAGGCCAATAGAGGTTTCAATATCCACACTCACTCTTCGGCTCCAGCCTCCTATAAATCCAAGAATATTAGTATTGTCTCTTAAAACATTGAAAGGAAATATGCCATGTTCGTCATAACAACCCAACTCCCCCATTGTTATAATGGTGTGGTTTGAAATTTTCAGGAGTTCCTTAAATTCCTTATCCATATCTATATAAGCTATATGGCTGATATACTTGCCTGCAGAATCTTTTTCCCTGGTTGAAAAATATATTCTTATAAATTCTTCAAAAACTAAAGTTTGAGGTGATTGAGCAAATTCAACACAGTTGTTAGCCAATTTATGTTGCGTAGGGTCGAATATTTTTCCTAACTTGTTCCAGTTCATGTTTACTAATTTGCTCTTTTATCCATTTAGTTTAGCCCAACCAAATCCGAAACGGCCTACTTCATTGCCCAAATAAAGCATATGTAAATTGCCATCCAGTTCAAAAACATGCGGATATGCTATTGATTGATTATCAAATTCATCATTGGTAGAAATATCAATTCCAACATGTTCATCATTTCTTGTCCAATTAATCAGATCATCCGAAAAAGCATAACCTATTCTATATCCTCTCTTGTTTTCACGGTAGTTTGTACTATACCTGTAACAAAAAAACATGTGGTATTTTCCATTCCAATATATTACATCAGGGCTGGCCTGGGCCTCATTTTCTTCAACTTTAGTTTGAATAAGGTCCTTTCCATGCTTTATCCAGTTTACACCATCTGTTGAAGTTGCCAGCCTAATTCTATATACCGGTTCGGGTTTTCCATTGTCCATAACCCATTTTTTACCTGCAATATAAAAAAGATACCACCTATCATTAAATCTTCGGATTTTAGGTCCACTTATAATAAATGGTTCATCAGGAGTATAGGATATTATGGGTCCGCCTTTGCCGACTTTTTGAAACGTTTTTCCATCATCATTACTATACGCCTTACCTATGCCAACAGTAAAAGGAACACTACTGCATCTTGTCCAACCACCAAAATAAGCAACTAATTCTCCATTGTGTCTAAGTATAGAGGTAGGGTAAGTTCCGAATTCATCAAATGTTCCGGGTGCACCTAAAGGTAAGATCGGACTCTCCGAAAAACTTATAATGTCCAACAAATTATCTCTCTTTACATCTACATATGCAGTATAGCTTACGTACTGGCCGCTACTTGGATCCCTTGGCGGCCTGCATGCAAAATATATTCTGACAAAGTCTTCGAAAATTAACGTTGCAGGGGCTTGTGCAAATTCACTTAGCCATGGTTTACCTTTTATTTCAGCAGGGTTGAACACCCTTCCCTGTTTCTTCCATTTAAACATTATCAACCCGTATTTATACTAATGAATAAAATGAATTCAAATATTCTTTTATCTCTTCTTTCGAGTTAAACATCATAACATCTATTATCGACAAAGAAGGAACAAATATATTATTAAATTGTTTGTAAGTTATCGCACCGGTTTTCAGAAAAAAAAGTTCGATCCCCGCTTTAGTAAAGTCCTCTTTATTATATAATTCCACACCACCAATAGGGTTTATATAAACTCCGGCTTGTCTTGCTTTGCAAATTGCCATTACCTTATCCTGTGCCTTTAAACTATTATCAATTTCAATTGTTGAAGATACTACAAACGGAGTTGAGATATCAAGGTAGTTCTTCAGTATGTTTAGGGAATGCAATATAAATGCAAACAGATTCATATCTTCAAACAAAATACATTTTTCGATAACTGAATACGCCTGTTCAAAATACGTGGCACTCCTGTATGATTCCCTTAGCTTATTTAACAACTTCTGTCTTTCCTGTGGCCATATTTCTGCAAGGCACCTGTCCTTTATATCTAAATAATCAGAGTCCTTTTTTAGCGGAAAGTTTATGTATGCGTCACTACCATTAACCAGGATACGATTTCTGTTTATCCAGCCCTTTTTGGTGTATTTTATATTATTATATACTACAAACTCATCAGCAGCATTCATAAGTTGAAAATAACCGATATAAGGAAACAGGTATGGCTGCATTATTGCAAGTTTCATACCAACGACTTAACTATGATGCTGGATATTCGTGCAACATCTTCGCTTGCTAATTCATAATACAAAGGCAAGCATAAAACTCTTTTAGCGTAATCTTCTGATACAGGACAACTATCTGCACTGGTAATATAGGGTAGCTTATTAAGGGACGGGTAAAAGTACCTTCTTGCATTAATAGATTGCTCGGCCAGTGCATTTTTTACTTTCAACACATCTGCCTCGTTCTTAAATATAACAGGATAGTACGCGTAGTTATATATTGTGCCTTCGGGAAACATAGGGCGCAATAGGCCAGCGCGCTTCAATGCATTATCATACTCTGCAAACAATTCCTTTCTTCGCTCAATAAAACTGCTCACCTTGTCCAACAGGCAAAGGCCCATAGCTGCATGAAACTCTGAATTCTTCCCATTGATACCAATTGAGAAATATTCATCGCCTACATGCCCGAAACTTCTGTACAAACTGATCTTTGTTGCAAGTTCATCGTTATCGGTAAGAATAGCGCCTCCTTCAATTGTATGAAAAAGCTTAGTGGCATGAAAACTGAGTGTTGATATAGTACCATAACTGGCAAGGGGCTTATTTTTATATACCGCGCCAAAGGCATGGGCAGCATCATATATTACTTTCAGGTTATGCTTCTTCGCAATTTTCTCTATTTTTTCAATGGCACAGGGAATGCCATATACATGTGTAGCCAGTATGGCTTCCGTATCAGCCGTGATTTTTTCCTCGATAAGGGAAGGATCAATACAACATGTTTCAGGATCTATATCCGCAAAAACAGGTTTGCAATTTTCCCACAAAACTGAAGTTGTGGTGGCAACGTAAGAGTATGGTGTAGTTATTATTTCCTTAGTGAGCCCAAGTACTTTTATAGCAATTTGTATAGCTATCGTTCCATTACCTGTAAAAAAAACATATTTCGAGCCCAGCTTCTTTTTAAGCTCAGCCTCAAGCTCAATTACTAAAGGGCCGTTATTGCTTACCCAATTAGATTTCCATATCTTTTTCAGATATGTTTCGTACTCTTCAAACGGAGGCAAATACGTCTTGGTAACATTTATCATGCCCTGGGTTTAATTTGGCAATAAGCTAAAAAATCAAAGATAAAATAAATATCTGCATTTTCTGTCCTTTCCCATCAGGAATAGCTATAATACTGCACTTTTTCATACTTTAAATGACAACGTGAAAAACAAGCTGCAATTATAACAGTAGGTAATCTATCCTTCGTGGCTATTATATATCTTGTCAACAAGCGCCTTATACTTTTCAAGAATTACCTTTCTCTTAAGGTCAAGCTTAGGTGTAATTTCTCCACCTGCAACTGTCCACTCATTTGGTAGTAATTCGAACTTCTTTACCTGCTCAACGTGGCCAAAAAAGGTATTATACTTATCCAGTACGCTTCTGTACATATCATGCACCTTCTGATTCTGAACAAGGTCTTCATGGCTTGTGTAGGTAACATTATTCTCCTTGCACCATGGCTCAAGTTCTGCATACTTAGGTACAATAAGTGCAGCAGCAAATTTTTGTCCGTCACCGATAACCATTATCTGCTCAATATAGCGCGATTCCTTCATTTTATTTTCAATCGGCTGAGGCGCAATATATTTTCCACCCGATGTTTTAAGCAGGGCTTTCTTCCTGTCCGTTATCTTAAGGAAGCGGTTATCAACCAATGTACCTATATCTCCTGTATGAAACCATCCATCCGCATCAATTGCTTCACGTGTTGCTTCAGGTTGCTTGTAATAGCCTTGCATAACGTTAGGGCCTTTGCAAAGTATCTCACCATCTTCTGCAAACTTTACTGTTACGCCCGGTATTACAGGGCCAACTGTTCCGAAGTGCGAACCATTTGGTTCAAGTGTGTTCACAGCAATTACGGGCGATGTTTCAGTCAAGCCATATCCTTCAAGGATGGGAATTTTTGCCGCCCAGAAAACACGTGCAAGACGTGGCTGCAATGCTGCACCGCCCGACACTACTAATTCCAGATTACCACCTACTGCTGCAGCCCATTTGCTGAATACAAGTTTACGGGCAACATTCAATTTCATTTTATACCACCAGCCGTTCGCACCATAGTGTTCGTACTTGGTACCAATTTCCAATGCCCAGAAGAACATAAACTTTTTGAACCCGGTAAGTTTATTACCTGTGGCCATTATCTTATCGAATATCTTTTCAAGCACGCGCGGAACTGCTACAAATACATGCGGTTTTACTTCGCGCAGGTTATCACCTATCAGGTCAATACTTTCGGCATAGTATATAGAAATGCCTGAATACTGGTAGAGATAATTCAGCATACGCTCATATATATGGCACAGCGGTAAAAAGCTGAGCGCCCTGCTTTGTGGCTTTATAGGCACATACGGGTGCGCATCAATAACATTACTTATAATGTTGTTATGCGAAAGCATTACACCTTTTGGTTGGCCTGTTGTGCCAGAAGTATAAATAAGGGTAGCAGTATCATTTGGCGTAACAGCCTTTTTCAGTTCGGCGAGTTTCTCCGGTTGAGGATTCTTTTCTCCTAACTTCAATACCTCTGTCCAGTGATTGGCACCGGCAATTTCGTTATAAGTATACACACCTTTAACAGAAGGTACTGTCTTTACCACTTCCTTTACACGGTTGTAAAGCGCTTCGTCAGAAACAAAGATGTATTTAACACCCGCATCGTTCAATATGTAATTGTAGTCACTATCGCTGATAGTGGGATACATAGGCACGTGCATAACGCCTATCTGTAACATACCCTGGTCAATATAATTGAATTCGCACCTGTTATTGGTAGAGATACTTGCAATAGTATCGCCCTTGGTAATTCCCAACGCTAAAAAGCCATAGCTCATCTTTTCAGCAGTCTTCAGGAATTCCTCACTACTTACAGGTTTCCAGGTTCCATTTACTTTGGTAACAAGCGCATCCGGTTTAGGATACTTTTCATGTTGCCAGTATGGAATATCAAATATGCGGGTTGGCTCCATTCGTATTAAAAGCAGTATTTACCTTCAGCAATCAGTTTGCCCGCAATTCTGCGGCGTGCTTCCTTGGTGTTGAATGTATCTGTCTTGGTAAAGCGCTTGAGGCCCGATAACATAATACGTTGCTCGTCACCTTCAGCAAATGAACAGATTGCATCTTTACCTGACTTGTTGATCTTGTCAGCAGCATCATATAGGTAAGTACGCATCATATCAATTAATAATGCACATTCAGCTTCACCTTTCATGCTTACAAGCTTTTCAACACGCAGTTGCATTGATTCGCATACGTACAGTTCGATCAACATATCTGCAAGGTTCATTACAACTTCTTGTTCGCTCGAAAGCTTCATCATAAGCTTTTGAACAGCTGCACCTGCAACCATCAAAGCCGCTTTCTTAAAGTTCCTTATATATTTCTTTTCTGCTGCAAACAATGCCGTATCCGGTTCGCCAAAATCAGGTATCGACATAAGCTCACCCGCAACCTTGGTAGCAGGGCCCATCAGGTCAAGCTCGCCTTTCATAGCGCGCTTCAGCATCATGTCAACGGTAAGCATACGGTTGATCTCATTCGTTCCTTCAAATATTCTGTTGATACGGGCATCGCGATACGCTCTTTCCATAGGAGCATCGGATGAGAAACCCATACCGCCATATACCTGCACACCTTCATCAACTACATAGTTCAATACTTCTGAACCATATACTTTCATAATAGCAGCCTCAACAGCAAATTGCTCAATACCTTTCAGTACTGCTTTACCTTTTTCCATTCCGCCTTCCTGTAATGCTTCAATAGCATCTTCAATATTGCGGCTTACACGGTATAATGCCGATTCGCATGCAAATGCACGTATGGTTTGTTCAGCAAGCTTATGTTGAATAGCGCCATATGTACCAATAGGGTGACCGAACTGAACACGTTGGCCTGCATATTCAACAGCTTTGTTAATAACTGATTTAGATGCGCCTAATGCAGCTGCAGCTAATTTAATACGGCCTACATTCAGAATGTTAACTGCAATCTTAAATCCATTTTCTCTTTCAGAAAGAAGATTCTCAGCAGGAACCTTGCAATCGTTAAAGAATATCTGGCGGGTAGAGCTACCACGAATACCCATCTTATGTTCTTCAGGGTTTAGCGTAATTCCACCAAATGCTTTTTCTACAATAAAAGCGCTGAGGTTTTTATCGTCGCCGATCTTAGCAAATACAATAAGTATATCAGCAAAACCACCATTGGTTATCCACATTTTCTGGCCGGTGATGCTGTATGTTTTTCCATCAGCAGACAATGTTGCTTTTGTTTTGCCTGAGTTAGCATCAGAGCCTGAACCCGGTTCTGTTAAGCAATAACAAGCTTTCCACTTGCCATCAGCCAGGTTAGGAAGGTATTTTGCTTTTTGTGCTTCGTTACCATAATACAATATTGGCAAGGTACCAATACCGGTATGTGCAGAAAATGCCACTGCAAATGAATGTCCGCTACCAATAGCTTCAGTTGCAAGCATACCTGTAAGGAAATCTTTTTCAAAACCTCCGTACTGTTCAGGAATATTCAAACCAAGCATACCCAGCTCAGCTGATTTATCCATCAGCTTTTGCATAAGGCCTTCTTCCTTATCATCTATCTTATCGAGGATAGGCCAAATTTCCTGTGCAATAAAATCATGACAGGTTTGTGCTATCATTTTTTGCTCTTCAGTCCATTCTTCAGGAATAAATACATCCTGGAAAGATGTTTCCTTTATCAAAAATTCTCCGCCCTTAAGCGAAGTCTTTGTTTCTGTTGTTGTTGCCATGGTGTTAGATATTAGTATTGAGATGTTAGTATTGAGATTTGTTTAGTTCAACAGTTCGTAGATGCCGGCAGCGCCCTGGCCAGTACCAACACACATTGTTACCATACCGTACTTGTTCTTACGGCGGCGCATTTCGTTAAATAATTGTACGGAAAGTTTTGCACCTGTACATCCCAATGGATGGCCTAATGCAATTGCTCCACCATTCACGTTCACAATATCCTGGTTAATACCAAGCGTGCGAACTACTGCAAGCGATTGTGAAGCAAATGCTTCGTTCAATTCTATTAATTGTATGTCCTGCAATTTTAAATTGGCAAGCTTCAATGCCTTTGGAATAGCCTCAACCGGGCCAATACCCATAATGCGCGGAGGAACACCTGCTGCTGCATACGATACTAACCTGGCAATTGGTTTCAGGTTCAATTCCTTCACCATGCGTTCCGACATTACAATAACAAAAGCTGCACCGTCAGATGTTTGTGATGAGTTACCGGCAGTTACACTTCCATCAGCGGCAAATACCGGCTTTAGTTTTGCCAGTGCATCCATGGTTGTATCGGCACGAGGGCCTTCATCGGCATTTACATCATATTCCCTGTTTTGCTTTTTACCTTTTTCGTCAACGTATGTTTCTTTCACTTTTACATTCACTATCTCATCATTGAACTTACCCGCCTTAATAGCTGCTATAGCTTTTTGGTGAGAGCTGAAAGAAAATGCATCCTGGTCGGCACGAGAAACTTTGTATTCGTTAGCAACAGCCTCAGCCGTGCTACCCATGCCCCAATACCAGTCCGGGTGTTCAAATGCCACATCGGCATCGGGTACAATTTTCCAGCCACCCATTGGTATAAGCGACATAGATTCTGCTCCGCCGGCAATAATACAATCTGCCATACCTGAACGGATCTTGGCCGTTGCAATAGCAATAGTTTCGAGGCCAGATGCGCAATAACGATTAACCGTCATAGCCGGAATTTTATCGGTATCGAATGCCATTAATGAAATGAACCTTGCAAAGTTTAGTCCTTGCTCTGCCTCCGGCATTGCATTACCAACAATCAGGTCATCAATATTTTCTTTTTTCAGGTTAGGAACCGATGCCAGTAAATGCTTCAATACATTTACCGCTAATTCATCGGGACGGGTAAAACGGAATTTACCGCGTGGAGCTTTTCCCACTGCCGACCTGAACCCTGCTACAATATATGCTTCTGTCATAGTATTATTTATTGTTTTCTGTTATTTCTTTCTCAACCAAACTATTAATTGCATGCCTGTATCTGTTTTTGCCATATAACTTCTTAAAATACCGTCAAATATTTTAGGAAGATAGGTGGGGCAAACAAAATATTCATGCGCCGCAATCTCGTATTTATTTTTCTTCGCATTTTCGGCAAAAGACTCCAGCCCGAATTCGTATAAATGAAAAGGAACATGCATAGGGCTTATGTTACCCACATACTCACTACAGGTAAGGGTGTAATATGTATTTATGATCTTACTCACAAGCCATTTTGATGATGGAACTTCAACATGAATTATGCCTCCCGGTTTTAGCCAATGAACAACTTTTTCAAGCACTTCAGAAGGGTGGTATAAATGTTCGAGAACCACGCCCAATGTAATAAAATCAAAATGATTGGCAGGATACTCAGCCTCTTCTACCGTACTCATTTTTATTTTTTCAGGCTTTATACCCATTTTCTCTATTGCCCTTTTATAAAAAGGTTCGGAAGGCTCAAGCCCGTATCCATCAAAACCTGCCATTTCCAATGCCTTCATAATTTTTCCTATTCCGGCGCCAATATCAAGTGACTTATAACCGGGCTCTATCTTCATAAGTGTTTTCAACTTGTCCAATTCACGCCCAAAAAGTAAAGGATCATCTTCAAAATATGATTCTGTCCAGTATTCTTCCGGTGCAACACCATAATGATCCTGTATATTAGCCGGAATCGGCATGGGATTAGCATATATTAAACTGCAAGTGGTACATTGCATAACAGTAGTAGATATACCTATTTTACCTTTTGGTTTTCTTCCCTGTGGCTGATTTAATCTTTTACCCAATACCCTATGCGTCTTACCATCAGAACCACACATATTGCACTTTTCAATAGCCTCAAACGTATATGTAATCGATCCTGGCATTCCTTATTACCTCTTTTTCTTAGTTACGTAATATTTTCCCTCCGGTCAATATACTCTGAATACGTTCAAGTGTCTTTTTCTCTCCACACAACGACATGAACGCTTCTCTTTCCAAATCTAGTAAATATTGTTCAGAAACCAAAGCAGGGGCAGAAAGATCACCACCGCAAAGTACATAACCCAGTTTCAACGATATCTTCTTATCATGTTCCGACATATAATGGCCTACCTTCATAACATCGGCGCCAACATACACCATACCAAGGCCTTGTTTGCCCAACACCTTAATATCCTTGCGCATGGCAGGTTGAGTGTATCCTTCATCAGCCAAACGCAATACCGATGCCTTAGCATCAGCCAACAGGCGTGAACGGTTTATGGTAACTTCATCGTGTCCTTTGCGCAGGTAGCCTAAGTCAAATGCCTCGTAAGCAGATGTAGAAACCTTGGCCATACCAATGGTAAGGAATTTATCGCGCAACACATTCAGTTCAACATCACCTTCTTTAAATGAATCGGAGATGCGAACTGCCATTTCTTTTGTTCCGCCACCACCGGGTATAAGTCCCACACCAAACTCAACAAGACCCATATAGGTTTCGGCATGTATCTGGACTTTATCGGAGTGCATTGCCATTTCGCATGAACCGCCAAGCGCCATATTATGCGGAGCTACAACAACCGGTATAGATGAATAACGCACACGCATGTTCGCATTCTGGAATACACGGATAGCCATATCAAGCTCTTCCCAATCTTGTTCAATAGCCATGGTAAATATCAGCGCTACGTTAGCACCGGCCGAGAAATTTGCTCCCTCGTTCGATACTACCAGTCCACGAAAATCTTTTTCTGCAATATCAATTGCTTTGTTCAGGCCTGCCAGTACTTCGCCACCAATAGAGTTCATTTTGGTGTGGAACTCAAGGTTCAATACACCATCGCCAATATCGGTAACGGTAGTGCCTGAGTTCTCCCAAACGGTTTTGGTCTTGCGGAAATTATCGAGCAATAAGAATGCCTCGGCACCCGGAATTGCTTTATATGAACCGGAAGGAATATCGTAGTATTTACGTGTACCATTTTCCACTTTGTAGAAAGAAGTGCATCCCTTCTTCACCATATCGTACACCCATGCTGCAGGCTTGCTGCCCGATTTTTCCACCAGGTCGATACCGGCTTGCACGCCAATAGCATCCCATGTTTCAAAAGGGCCTAGCTGCCAGCCAAAACCGGCACGCATAGCATCGTCTATCTTATATAGTTCGTCTGATATTTCAGGAATGCGGTTTGATACATAGGTAAATAAACCTGCGAACGAAGCACGGTAAAAATCACCCGCATTGTCTTTTCCGTTTACCAGCACTTTCATTCTGTCGGTAATAGAATCTATTGCCTTGGCAGCTTCAAGCGTTGCAAACTTTACTTTCTGCGATGGCTTGTATTCCATTGTGTTCAGGTCCAGAGCCATAATTTCGCTCTTGCCTTCTTTGTTCTTTACCTTTTTGTAAAAGCCCTGCCCTGTTTTATCGCCCAGCCATTTGCTTTCGCCCATTTTAGCCACATACTTAGGCAATACAAACGAATCTCTTGCTTCGTCGTTCTTTAAATTGGCAGTTAAACCGTTCGCTACATTTATTAATGTATCAAGCCCCACCACATCGCATGTACGGAAGGTTGCAGACTTTGGCCTGCCCAGTGCAGGGCCGGTAAGTTTATCAACCTGTTCAACTGTAAGCCCCATTTTTTCTACTAAATGGAACAGCGCCATAATGCCATACACACCTATGCGGTTAGCAATAAAGGCAGGAGTATCTTTACAAAGTACGGTAGTTTTTCCAAGGTACAGATCGCCATAATGCATTAAGAAATCAACAACCTCAGGATCGGTTTGCGGGGTAGGAATAATTTCTAACAAGCGCAGGTAACGGGGCGGGTTAAAGAAGTGAGTTCCACAGAAATTCTTCTGGAAATCTTCTCCCCTGCCTTGTGCAAGCATATGTAATGGTATGCCTGATGTGTTACTGGTAATAAGTGTTCCGGGCTTACGTGCTTTTTCTAACTGATCGAACACAATCTTTTTAATAGCTGGGTTTTCACTCACTACCTCTATTATCCAGTCGCAGGTACTTACCTGTGCAATATCATCTTCGAGGTTACCTGTGGTAATGCGCGATATAAATGCCTTGTTATATAAAGGATTCGGGCTCATTTTGCTGGCATGCGCCAGAGCCTCGTTCACAATACGGTTGCGTACTGCTTTATCCTTCAGGGTCAGGCCCTTTTTAGTTTCATCTTCTCTTAATTCCTTTGGTACTATATCAAGCAGCAAAGCCTGTACACCAATATTTGCAAAGTGACAGGCTATTTGAGAGCCCATTACACCGGAACCTATTACGGCTACTTTTTTTATGGTCCGCTTCATAATTTTCTGAGTCTTTATTTCAGACAAAAATAGCTTTTCTTAGCATACAAAAACGAGGAATAAGGGGTAAGGGATAAGGAGTAAGAAAATAGCGTTCGGCATTGCGAAGAATGAAGCAATCTTACCAACTTATTATCTGCCCCAAACCCCTAAAGGGGCTTTAATTCAACACTAAATACTTTGGGGCTGTAAATCCCCATCCATAGGAGGGGTGCAGGGTTGGGTGCTCCCTGCTTGCTCCCGAGCACTCGGGACTAACCCGCGCCCACCTTTTCCCTAGTTTCTGTATTTGCGTTAGGGATTATTTGTATCTCGTTTATTCTTTAAGGAACTCATGAGGGCTTCGCCGTTGTAGCGTAAAGCCCACAGCCGACCTTAGGAGACGAGGACTTGCAGCGGATAGCACGCCCCGAAGGGGAACGCCCAAAAAGTACTTTAAGGACCAGAATTTCACTGCCAACTAACGACTATCGACTGACGACTTTTTATTGATAAATACAATAAATAACAATAGAACAAATTGCTAAAAATAATAGCTATTATTTAAATAAATAACTGAATATCAATTATTTACAATTAAAATTGCTTACTAAAATTCATTGGTGACAAAAAGGCAGATATTTCTCATAACATTTAATAAAAAATGACCTCTATAAAAAACGTGTTTAACTATACTTTTCCATGGTTCAACGAATTTTTTTGCTGGATTATAATCTTATTGATTTCTTTCCCTAATTGAATTGGTGGATAGCACTTGATACACCGCTAAATGCTCAATAGATTTTAACCCCAAATTAAACCTCCATGAAAAAAACAATTATTACACTCCTAAGCCTGCTATTGTTTGTAAGTTTTGGCAATGCGCAGTCTAAAAAGAAAAGCGGAAAACTTGACAGAAAAAGCTATACCTGCGATGTTACACCCGATGGTAAAAAGAAAGCCGAACCTGTTAAAGATGAACTGAAATTCAGTGCAGGGACTTTTCAATGCAAAACATTGATGGATGAAGGCTTCAAGGCATCTGAATATGATGCCACAGTAGATTCAAGCGCTTCACCTCCTTCTATCTCATTTACATGTAATGCTAAGGACGATAAAGATGATACCTATACCTGGACAGGTACAGTAAGCGGTGATGATATACAGGGAACCGGCGTGCTTACCAATAAAAAAGGTAAAACAAAAAAGTCATGTACCTTCAGTGGTACGCTAAAGGGAAAGAAACCTAAAAAATAACACCTTATTATGTAGAGAAACATTCTCGATATTTTTTAAACCAGTATCCTAACACCCCATGAAAAAGATACTTACCCTATTGCTGTTAAGCAATGTAATTAATGCTGTTATGGCATCAGTCCCCGACAGTACTGCCAGAAAAAAAGACACCATAAGTTTGCGGTGCTCATTATCTTCACCCGGTTTATTTTATGGCGCTGAACTGAACGAAAAACCGGTGCGTGATATAGTAGATACGCTATTAGGTGAAATACCCAATTACGATACCGGTAAGGTATTGAGAGCAGTAATAGTATCGGGCAAAGACCTGGGATTTGTAAACAATAACAATATTTCGTGGAGGGCGTTAATAGACAGTGCTCAAAAAAGAGGGTATACACTCTGCCCTCCGCAATTGGGCGCTGAACTGTTACTGTTATCGCAAAACATACCTAAGGGTAAAACCCTTTTATCGAAACATGTATTGCAGGGCAAACCACTGTTTATAGGTATGCAGCCCTTACGGCACAGGGTTAAAGAAAACCTGGATGATTTTGGCGTACCACTGATAGCTATTTTTAAACGTAAAGATTACTACGATTTCGTTTTCTGCATAAAATCAGGTGTTCATCTGAACTCCTACGATCTTGGATATTCGGTTACTGAAAGCGCCAGGGACAAAAAAAGCTTTTTGTGGAGCAGCAGCGATATGTTTATGTTTATCAGTGCTGGGCAATAGTGAGTTTTACTTACTCTATCACCAATTTCCCATTTGCAATTGCCTCGCCTTTTTCAGAAACAATACGGTACAGGTAAATACCGGCAGGCTTATTACTCAAATCAATTTGAGTTGTGCTTGTATTAAATTGAGTATTGTATATATTTTCGCCAATCATATTATAGATAGTTAGATTGGCTTTTTCATTATTGTTTGAAAGGTTGAAAGTGAAAATGCCGGTTGAGGGGTTGGGGAAAATTTTCAATTGTTCATCATTATGAGTTATCAATTCATTAACTCCTTCAAGGCTATCTGTGCTTACTATTACATCGTCGATATAGTAATAAGCTGAAGCATTGTCTTTTGTATAACCTACATATCTTGTACTGCTCGTAGAGTCATTTTTGAAATTACCAATTATGATGTATTTCTCGCCGCCATTTGCTTTAAAACTTCCTGAGATTTTCATCCAGTTCAACGTGTCCGATAACTCCTGCTTTTTAGGGTCGTTGGCTATTTGTGGTATGAGATATGTTTTGGGAGTTGTGCCATTGAAATTCAATGCCGAATCTGATAAATATGCACCCATATCACTACAAACGAATGTAGCGGTATTTGAAAGATTGACGAAAAAAGTAACGTAATATACCTTACCAGCCTGTAATGAGTCAGTAAGTTTCGCTTCAATATAATTCCTGAAATTAAGATAAGGGTTATTAGTATAAGGATAAACCGTATCCTGACCATCATTAACGAAAGTTTCCATTCCGGCATACGATACTCCTGTGCGAGCATATTGAAATCCAAAAAATAAACCCTGTACAGAATCATAAGGCACACCAGGGTATATCCCCTTGGGAAAAGAATCGGTTGGGCATTCAGCAGTATAGTACCACAACCCTCCTCCCCCTCCTTGACCAGTCCAATCTGCAACATACCCCGCAAACCCTCCAGGTGAAGGAGAACAAACTAATTTCTGTTCAAAGGAATAATTTGGTACTAGGTTTTGCGCTGGAACAAAAACATAACAAAATAGCAAAGTCGTAAATAAAAACCTTTTCATGTATTAAAGGTAGGTAAAATAAACCCACTTACTTACTACTATAATATACCACCATAAGTATAGCAGCTAAAAAAAGTGAAGCTGCCAACATAAGCAAAGTGTATCGCCTTTCGAGCGAGTACTTATTTATAATGGGTATTTTTTGCGTGAAGCGCACTACTTTTGTAACAAGCTTTTCGAAGCTTGCATCAGCTTCTACATTATAACCCAGTTCTTTCAGCAAGGGAATAACATTCTGCACATCGCAATCTCTCACCTGCACTTTTACTCCGCCAATAGCATTTGAATACAAAGGATTGGTGTTAACGATCAGCTCATCTTTTATATTGCACAACAGCCCCTCCGACTCTATTCTGCCTTTCAGCAATGCGGCCTGGTGTGCATAATTGAATGTTGCTATGGTAACCCAGTTGTTCATAGTATAAAGTTACGACTTTTTCTGTACCTCACCCCAACCCTCTCCCACGTGAGAGGGAGCAAAAAGCAAAGTGTATTTTTAAAGTCTCCCTCTTGGGGGAGATTCAGAGGGGTACTGGGTTTGGGGCAAAGAATAGCGAACAACGATTAACGATTTTAGATTTCAGAATATAAAGAAATAGGCAAAAGGTGGGCGCGGGTTAGCTGCAAAAGTTTTGAATAGAGGAAACTCAGGCAAGCAGGGAGCAAATGGCGCCCCAAAATATTTAATGCTGAATTTTAAATTTTGAATACTGAATTCAAAGTCCA